>Ga0247735_1000003_pt1 | contig 608623 bp, 544 predicted proteins | sample UWRJL178409R2_FD_180934 | JGI IMG/M metagenome (GOLD analysis project Ga0247735, IMG submission 180934) | Plant litter microbial communities from Arlington Agricultural Research Station in Wisconsin, United States - UWRJ-L178-409R-2 | ecosystem: Environmental > Terrestrial > Plant litter >... | reverse complement strand
AAATTCATCATAGCAGCAGCAATCATATTCAGCACAGGCGCTTTATCAACAGTTAACGCTCAGGCTTTCTCAAACAAAAAAGATGTAGGCACCGCCGATAACAAAAAAGATGTTGGTACTGCTGATAATAAAAAAGACGTAGGCACTGCCGATGCTAAAAACAAAAAAGATGTGGGTACTGCTGATAACAAAAAAGACGTAGGCACTGCTGACTAAGTAACATCATAATACACAGACAATAACTAAAACATCAAATAAATATATAACCACACAAGTAATACAGATCATGAAAAAATTCATCATAGCAGCAGCAATCATATTCAGCACAGGCGCTTTATCAACAGTTAACGCCCGGGCTTTCTCAAACAAAAAAGATGTAGGCACTGCCGATAACAAAAAAGATGTTGGTACTGCTGATAACAAAAAAGACGTAGGCACTGCAGACAATAAAAAAGATGTGGGTACTGCCGATAACAAAAAAGACGTAGGCACTGCAGACTAATTAATATCACAACACCACACACATCAAAAAAACAATCATGAAAAAGATAATCATCATAGCAGCATTAGTATTAACATCAGCAGTAACTGCATTTTCGCTTACTACAAGCACAACCAACAAAGCAGCAGATACCAAGCTTCAACAAGACGCTATAACAACTTCTGTTAAAAACACAGCTGCACCAAAATCTGACATCGCTACTGCCGACTAATTAAGTATTCAAGACCATCCAACAGGATAAACCATATGAAAAAGATAATCATCATAGCAGCATTAGTATTAACATCGGCAGTAACCGCGTTTTCGCTTACAACCGGCAATACCAACAAAACAGCAGATACCAAGCTTCAACAAGACGCTATAACAACTTCTGTTAAAAACACTGCTGTACCAAAATCCGACATCGCTACTGCCGACTAATTTTCACATCAGCTTCGGCATCAACATAAACAAAAAAAATGCCCCGTTATTAAAAACGAGGCATCGCACTAAAGGTGCTTAAATTCAATTGTTCGTATCAACTACAAAGCAGGTTTATCAGCAGTTTTAAACGCACTGCAATTATCAAGCTTATACATTATAGTATAGCCCGCAGTACCATCAGTTTCCTGGCGGCCGTCTTTAGTAACCTTAAATGGTTTTTGGCCCAGCTGCTGCGATGATAACTGAAAAGCAACAGCCATTGTATCTTTAGTCCCTTCCTGCATAAACGTCCACACCGCTTTAATATCGTTGCCACTCATTGTACCCTCTAAGGTACCCTTACGTGCATCCTTTTCTTTTGGCAGCCATTTCATTTCGCCGGTTACCTTATTCGCGTTAACAACTAAATGTACCGCTGTGGTATCCTGGTTGCTTGTACCCTCGGTACGTAAAAAGCAGTATTCCATGTTTTGCGCAGGCGCGTTCAGCGTAGCCTCTTTTGTAGTGTCGCCCCCTGCAATTTTAGTGGTATCTGTAGTCTTGTTTCCGTTACCTGTACACGAGGCCAGGGCCAGTGCGCACATGCTTAATATAGTGTATGGTTTCATGTTAAAAATTTATTGTTTGATGTTTAAACGCCGCAGTTCTAAAAAAGTTCGATACCTTATTATATATACATTGTTTTACACCTTATAATTAAAGGTATACAATTATGCTACCCTGCATAGCGCAGATACACTAATTGGCACCATAGCTTTTGGCACATGCAGCCCAAACATCATCGCGCAGAGATTGCTTATATGCTGATACCCGCCTACCAGGGCAAAGGCCCTATAACCGAAGTTACACGATATGCTTTCAATGAAATTAAGCTACATTCTATAGAAGCCAGCGTAAACCAGGCATCGATAACCTTGCTGGAGAAAACGGGCTTTGTAAGAGAGGGTTACTTTAAACAAAACTTCTATTACAACGGCAAAATCCTCGTTTCGGCCATTTATTCGTTATAATGTGCAAAAAAATGAACATTTCTATAATTTGTTAGTTAAGTATAAATACATATATTGCCTTCAATATTAAAAACATTGTCTGTTGGCTTGCTAAAACAAGTTAACAAGTAATAAAAACAAAAAATTTATTAATCCAGTTACAATTAAAAAACTTAAAAAAAACTAAACATGGCAGCTTCAGGAATCACCGCGTATTCAGTAAAAACAAAAACTAAAAATGTTCCAATGATTGATCCAGTTATCGACATCAAATCTGGCAGATATATTGCAACAGGTAAAGATGCAGAAGGTAACAAAATGGCTGCTATCATGGGCAAAGCCACAGCAGAAGAGCATATTAAAGCAGGTAATGCAAAAAAAGGTTCTGGCTGGTAAATAATATTTTCATCCAATAAAAAAACCTGCTTCACAGAGGCAGGTTTTTTTATGCGCTAACTTTCCGGTTTAATCCCAGTCCTTATACGGCTTTACCGATAGGCTTGCGTTGGTATATCGGTTATCGTGGCTTACCTCTGCCCCAACCCATTCGGGTTTTTCAAATGGCTCATTTTCGCTCTCAAGCTCAATCTCGGCAACTATAAGCCCCTTATTGTCGCCCGCAAAAACATCAATCTCCCATAGATGGCCTTCATAATTAATATTATATCTTGTTTTTTCCACAGCCGATGTGGCAAAGTTTTCAAGTATCTCGTTCCCTTCGGTTAGCGGTATAGTGTACTCATATTCGCTGCGGCTTATTCCGGCTGATGCACCCTTAAGGGTAATATACGCCGCATCAGGGGTTACACGGATCCTAACCGTACGTTTTTCCTCACTTAAAATATAACCCTGTTTATACACATTGCCTTTAGGCTTTGCCAGGCTATTCCATTTTTCATGATCTACTAAAAACTTCCTCTCTATTTCTGTTGGCATGTGGTTATGTTTTGCAGCAGTTAAATTACAAAATACTTTGTTTTTAAAACCGTTTATACGGTACATTAAAGCTGCTTTATTGGGGCGAAGTGTTAACGAAATGTTAAAACCCAAACCCTCTAACATGCAATAACGCTAAATGTTTATATTAGCCACGCTACTTTGATATATTATATGAGCATTAAAAAATTCGCGCTGGTCATGTTTCTGGCCACTTGTTTAATTACGCCTGCGTTTGCACAAAGGGATACTATTAGCCTGAATACTATTATTACTAAAACAGCAAAGTATATAAACAGCTACCCTATTGAAAAAGTTTACCTGCATTTAGATAAGCCTTATTACAGCGCCGGCGATACCATTTGGTTTAAGGCTTATGTAACCATTGATAAGCACCAGCTCCCGGGCTTAAGCAACATTGTGTATGTAGATATTGCCACCAATCAGGATTCGCTTGTTAAACAAATAAAACTGCCGGTGGTAAACGGTGTAGCCAATGGCAATATCATCCTTTCGCCCACAGCCTACAAGCAAGGCAATTACCATTTAAGGGCATATACCGGGTGGATGCGCAACTTTGATAACGATTACTTTTACCATAAAAATATAGCTATAGGTAACATTATACAAACCAATGTTAACGCATACATTACTTACAATACAACAGATGCAGGCGGCAAACCTAAAATAAGCGCGGCCATTACCTACCGCCAACCCGGCGAACCGCAATTGGCAAATAAAAAAGTAAGCTGGAGCATAACCAACCCCGCCGGTGATGAAATAAGCAAAGGCAAAGGCACAACCGACCAAAACGGTGTAGTGACAGTAGTATTAAATGAAAATGCCGCTGCATCATTAAAAAACACTACGCTAACCGCTTCTATTGATCTGGGCAACCGTAAAGAATCATTAAACAAATTCCCGCTGAATGCGGCAATTGCCCAGCGCGATGTACAGTTTTTCCCCGAAGGCGGAGAGCTTACGCTTGGCGTGCGCTCTAAAGTAGCTTTTAAAGCCATTGGCGCAAACGGTTTGGGCTTAAATATAAAAGGTACCATTACCGATAATACGGGCACTGTAGTGGCCGACCTTATATCACAACATTTAGGAATGGGGGTTTTTGCCATTTTGCCCGAGGATGGCAAAACCTATAAAGCCAATATCACTTTTGCCGATGGTGTTAAAACCACTTATGATATGCCGCGTATTAAACCAGCCGGTATTTGCCTTGCCGTTTACAATAACGACCCCGATAATCTGAATATCAAGCTAACCGCAAACGACCCATACTTTAAAGCTAACCAGGGCCGTATTTATTACCTGATAGCACAAAATGGCGGTGCTATATATTTTGCTGCACAAACTAAATTAGAGAACCAAAGCTATAGCGCAGCTATCCCCAAAAGTAAATTCCCTACGGGTATAGTACAACTAACGCTTTTTACAGAACGGGGTGTTGCCCTTAGCGAACGTATAGCGTTTATTAAACATAACGATATGATGAACCTTACGCTTACACCCGATAAAAAAGCGTACGGCGTAAGGCAAAAGGTTAAGCTATCAATCCTGGCAAAAAACAGTACAGCACCTGTGGCCGGCGAATTTTCAGTATCGGTGGTGGATGAATCAAAGGTACCGTCTGACGAGAACGCAGAAACGAGCATATTCTCAAACCTGCTGCTTACCTCTGATATAAAAGGATATATAGAAAAGCCAAACTATTATTTTATAAGCAAAGACGCGGATGCTGATGCCAACCTTGATATTTTAATGCTTACGCAGGGTTACCGGCGCATATCATACCGTAATATCATAACTGATAAACTGCCACAGATCTACCTTTATCCCGAGCAGGATGGGCTCGAAGTGATGGGCACCTTACGTAATAATACAGGTATGCCAATATCAAAAGGCAATTTACGCCTGCAAATAGCGGGCAAAAATCTTAATGCCGAAACGGTGACGGATATGGTGGGCAATTTCAAGTTCTCCAAACTTAACTTTCCCGACTCGTCGCAAATAACACTAAGTGCACGTAACAACCCAAACAGCCGCAATTTAATGATAGCAGTAACTGGTGATACGTACCAACCTGCAACAAAAAACCCATACATGCAGGATGAGGTTACCGATATTGACAGTTCTTTTAAAACCCTGCTAACAAACAGCAAAAGGCAATATGATAATTTACACATTTTAAAAGAAGTTGTAATTAAGTCGACCTCGTTGGTTAAAAAACCAAGCCATACAGATTATGGCGTATTTTCGGGCTTACCTGTAATGGCCGATCAGCAAATAGCCGGCGCCCGTTTTAAAGATTGCAATAACCTGTTAGTATGTCTTCCATCAATGTTATTGGGGGTTATGGTCGAAGATAACAACCTGTATTTCATGAAAAATGCATCTAATAGCAACCGCCTGCCCTTACAGGTATTTGTGAACGGAAGGCCGATGGATTTTGCCACGCTAACCAGCATGAGCGGCAACGATGTAGAAACCGTAGAAGTTTTTAAAACCGATGGGTTAAGCAACATCAACAGAAATTATCAGTCGGACGGTATCGTATCTATCATCACCCGAAAAATAGAATCATCAAAAATTACGTACGCCCAACTGCAGGATATGTTGCCTAAAGGCAACCTGCTTACTTACAATGCACAGGGTTATAGCGTAGCCCGTGAATTTTATGCACCCAAGTATGATCTTTTGAAACAAGGTGGTGGCTTTGGCGGCGACTTGCGCAGCACTATCTACTGGGCACCCAAGGTAAAAACTGATAAAACTGGTATCACATCAATCGACTATTTTAACTCTGATAGTAAAGGCACTTACCGCGCTACTATTGAAGGCATTGATGCCGACGGCAACCTGGGCAGGTATGTATTACGCTATACGGTAAAGTAAATCAACACGTTACATTTGCAAATTTGAATGTTAATTGCATACATTTAGGTAAACTAAAACCTAAATGTATGGACGCCTCATTAATTAACTGGCCTGCTGTATTTGTAGCTGCCTTATCGGGCTTTGCTGTTGGCGGCATCTGGTATTCTCCTGCTTTATTTGGCAATGCATGGATGGCCGATAGCAAGCTAACTATGGATGAAATTCAAAAAGGTAACAAAACCAAAATATTTGGTTTTACAGCCCTGTTTGCCCTTATCATGGCAGCAAACCTTGCCGCTTTTTTAGCCGAACCAAAAACAGATGTTACCTGGGGCGCAACTGCCGGTTTTCTGGCCGGAATTTGGACTTTTGGTGCCATTGCTACACATAGCTTATTTGAGCTTAAAGGCTGGCGTTATATTTTTATTAATGGTGGTTACAGCATTGTATCACTAACCATTATGGGGGCTATATTGGGTTTGTGGAGGTAATCACCGCCCCTTGTTTTTTCCATAAATGTTGATACTTAATTAGGCCCCAGCCAGCCGATATGACACTTTTATGAACCATTCAATCGAACAATAAAGCTTACTTAGCGTTAATTCATTTTATCATAAGGACTGATAATTATGAGTAACGCAACAACAACATCCCCAAAAACATTTAGCATAGGTGGCGATTTAGAAGTTAACCGTATAGGCTATGGCGCCATGCGTATTACCGGCAAAGGCATTTGGGGCCCGCCAAAAGACAAAGCTGAAGCCATACGCGTATTAAAACGCGCGGTTGAGCTGGGTATTAATTTTATAGATACAGCCGACAGCTACGGCCCGCATGTTTCTGAAGAGCTTATTGCCGAAGCTTTATACCCTTACCCTGCCGACCTTGTAATTGGCACCAAAGGTGGCTTATTACGCACCGGGCCCGATCAGTGGCCCGTAAATTCAAGCCCTGCGCACTTAAAAGAAGCATTAGAAGGAAGCCTTAAACGCTTAAAACTCGATCAGATAGACCTGTACCAGTTACACCGTATAGACCCTAATGTACCTGCCGAAGATAGTTTTACCTTTTTAAAACAGGCGCAGGCCGATGGCAAGATCAGGCACATTGGTTTATCGGAAGTAGATATTGACGACATTAAAAAAGCGCAGGATTATTTTGAGGTAGTATCGGTACAAAACATGTACAGCGTAGATAACCGCAAATGGGAAGGCGTATTAAATTACTGCGAGGATAACGATATCGCCTTTATCCCGTGGTTCCCGTTAAATGCAGGTAATGTGGCTGCCCAGGAAAAATTGCAGCAGGTTGCCGAAAAGCATGGTGCAACCGTTCACCAGGTAGCGTTAAGCTGGTTATTAAACCACTCAAAAAATATTTTACTAATACCGGGGACCTCAAGCGTTGCCCACCTGGAAGAAAACATGAAAACAGCCAATATAGTGTTAGATGCTGAAGATATTGACGAACTGGATGGCATATCGCCACCGGTAGGTTAACCCCGATTGAGAGTCAAGACATTTGGAGTCAAGAATCAAGAAAGATACCGTAAATATCTAACATGCAGTTAAATATCACCTGTGTATTAAATTTTTCTTGATTCTTCACTCTTGACTCTTGATTCGCATTTATATGTATTTTTGCTGCCAATGAAAAGCAAAGAGGAAATACTGAACAGTTATTATTCGCAGGGAGCGGATGGCATGCCTGAGATTGCCGCCGATGGTTTATTAAATGCGATGGAAGAATACCGCCTGCAAGCCGAAGAAGCTGCTTTTAATGCCGCCCGACAGCTCAACGACAACTCACCCACCTTCGCCACCTTTGCCCAATACAAAGCCCGCCTTGAGGCTAAAATTAAGCAACAGCCAAAAGAGGATACCGTAAAATTAGTTGCCGATAGCATCATCGAACAATTCCTGCCGGATGACCCTGCCGAACAAACATTTGAGTTCCGTTTAAAAACAGAAGGTGTTTATTATATCGCCCACTATTCAAGAAACACCGTTGGTGATTGGGAATATCAGAAAGCTGAACCGGCAGAATAACCCTCTGTGCCCTCTGTGAAAAACCTTTGTGCCCTCTGTGGTTAAATAATCAACTATTACCCAACAGCAGCTACTTTAAACGGTTTCACATCTACGGTTTCCCATATTTTTTGAGTGATGTAGGGCTCGCGCTGCTGCCAGGCCTGCAGTTCTTCCTCAGTTTCAAACTGAACTATCATTACCGATCCTATCATTTCCCCTTCATCATTAAGCATAGCCCCGCCTACTACGTAATTGCCGTTTGCGTGCAGTTCATTAGCGCCATCTAAATGGTGCGGGCGTACAGCCATGCGGCGTTCAAGCGCGCCTTCGTCAGCATAATCGTATGCGGTAACAATATATTGGTTCATGTTATAATTATTTGTAGGTTATTTAGCAAATAACAGCAAGTTATAGCTAAGCTGCAAACTATCTGCAAAAAACTTTTAAACTCAGCATCATAATAACTGTATATTTTACAATATTTGTTTTCCAAACAAAAAACCAATTTATGAGAACCGATCTGCAAGAGCAATTTAATTCGCTATATGGTAAAGATGCAACCGAAACTTTTTTTTCGCCGGGAAGGGTAAACCTGATAGGCGAGCATATTGATTATAACGGCGGGCTGGTTATGCCCTGTGCTATTACCTTTGGTTCGTACCTGCTTGTTGCCCCCAATAACGAAAACGTTTTCAGGTTTAAAAGCCTCAATTTTGACGAGCAGGCCGAAGTGCCTTTGCAGGCCGATCATAAAAAAACCGGTGAATTTTGGTACAATTACCCGCTTGGCGTAATATCATACTTTCAGAAAGATGGTAAAGCCCTGCAAGGGCTGGATCTGCTATTTTACGGCGATATCCCTATTGGTTCGGGTTTGTCATCATCCGCATCAATAGAAGTGGTTACCGCTTTTGCATTGAACGACCTGTTTAATGCGGGCTATAGTAAACTGGAATTAGTAAAGCTATCGCAAGCTGTAGAAAATAAATTTATTGGCGTAAACTGCGGCATTATGGACCAGTTTGCTGTAGCTTTTGGCGAAAAGGACAAAGCCCTGATGCTAAATTGCGATACGCTGGATTACCAGGCGGTTGACAGTAACCTTGGCGATTACCTGCTGGCCATTATCAATACCAATAAACCCCGTAAACTGGCCGAATCAAAATACAACGAACGCGTGCAGGAATGCCAAACCGCCCTTGCAGCCTTAAAGCAGGAACTGGATATTAACTACCTGTGCGATATAGATACCGAAACTTTCGGCAAATATAAACACCTGATAACCGATGCAGTTGTTCAAAATCGCGCCAAACACGTGGTTGAGGAGAACGACCGGGTAAAGCTGGCTGCAAAAGCCCTGAGCAATAACAACCTGGCCGAATTTGGCCGCCTGATGTACGCCTCGCACCAATCCCTGCGCGAGTTGTATGAGGTTAGCGGCATTGAGCTGGATACCGTTGTGGATTATGCCAAAACCAACCCCAACGTTGCCGGTGCGCGCATGACGGGCGCAGGCTTTGGCGGTTGCGCAATCGCCCTGGTTAAAAAAGATGCCTTCGATAAATTCAGCGAGGAAGTAACGGCGTATTATACAGATAAGATCGGCTATGCCCCTTCTGTTTATGCCTCACATATTGGCGATGGTGTGGGTATACTGAATGAAATAGTAAAATCGTAATTTCGCGGTTTACTATTTCATATTTATGCGCAAGTTAAAGCTCGACGAACTAAACCGTGCCACCATTGATGAATTTAAGGCCAAGGATAAACTGCCTGTAGCCGTGGTATTGGATAACGTGCGCAGCATGCACAATATTGGTTCAATATTCCGTACATCTGATGGTTTTGCGGTGGAGCAGGTTTGCCTATGTGGCATAACCGCCCAGCCACCGCACCGCGAGATTGAAAAAACAGCTTTAGGTGCTACCCAATCTATCAACTGGGCATACTTTGAAACCCCGTTACAGGCGGTAGAAAAACTACGCGCCGATGGATACAAAATAATAGCCATTGAACAGGCTGAGAACAGCATTATGCTGAACACCTTTACCCCCGCTGCTAATGAAAAATACGCCTTAATATTCGGCAACGAAGTTAACGGCGTAAGCGATGAGGTAATGCAGCAAATTGATGCCTGTATCGAAATTCCGCAGTTTGGCACCAAGCATTCCTTCAACATCGTGGTATCGGCAGGCATTGTTTTGTGGGATTTCTTTGCTAAATTGAATTTGAAATAGCACCCGCCACCATGAGCCCTCTCGCCAAAAAACTGCTTATAAAACCCGGCCAGCACTGGCTGATATTGAACGCACCCGAAGATTACCTGGCTACCCTTGAACCGCTTCCGGATGATGTAAAGCTGTCTTTTACGCCCGAAGGCAACTTCAATGGCATACAGCTTTTTGTACAGAACAGTGCCGGATTAACTGCAGCCCTATCACAGCTAAAGCCCATTTTAAAAGACGACACCATATTTTGGGTGATCTACCCAAAAAAAAGCTCGGGTATGGAAACAGACCTGGAAATGATGAGTGGTTGGGAAGTAACCAAACCCTACGGATTAAGGCCTGTTGCATCTGCGGCAATTAATAACGTGTGGACCACCCTGCGTTTCCGCCCGGAACATTTTGTAAAACACTCTGATGCCAGCAAAGAATCGATTTCAAAACAAAACGACTACTCCGCCTATATCGACGTTGATAAAAAACAAATAACCCTGCCACCCTATCTGCAGGAAGCTTTAGCTGCCAAACCCGCTGCCGTGGCCACCTACGAAAAACTGGCATGGTCGCACCGTAAGGAGTACGTGGTTTGGATATTGAGCGCCAAACAGGAACAAACCAAGGCAAACCGCATAGCCAAAATGATAGAAATGCTATTGGCGGGAAAGAAAAACCCTTCGGAGAAATAGCGATTAGCCTATCGCGACCCTATCCTTCCCGTGCGTCATTGCGAGGTACGAAGCAATCTCCGGATAGAAGGTCGAAACTATGCACGGTCGATAATCACAGTTTTGAGATTGCTTCGTACCTCGCAATGACGGTTTTTTTTAGAAAATCTTTCACAAAAAAGCCCTTGCAGAACTAACTGGCAAGGGCTCGGTCTATAACTGATTAACTAAAACTAATAAAACACTTGTTCAAATTGGTTAACGGCGTCTTTGCTTTCCAGGTTTGAATGACCCATCAAAAACTCGTCAACCTTGCGGGCAGCCTCGCGGCCTTCTGATATAGCCCATACCACTAACGATTGGCCACGGCGCATATCGCCTGCTGCAAACACTTTGCTTACATTGGTACGGTAAATACCTTCTTTTGCTTTAACGTTCTTACGTTCATCAAGCTCCACATTTAACTGCTGTAAAGCGCCATCAAACTGCGGGTTCACAAAACCCATGGCCAGGAACACACGCTGGCAAGGGATCTCGCGCTCGCTGCCTTCCACCTCGTTAAACTTGATCGGGCGGCCCATTACATCTATCTCCCAGCTTACATCAGTCACTTTAAGCGCCCTCAGGTTGCCATCAGCATCGCCTAAAAACTCTTTGGTATTGATACCCCAAAAGCGTTCAACGCCTTCCTCGTGCGAGCTGGTAGTCTTCATCACCATTGGGTAAGTTGGCCATGGCATATGCGCGGTACGTTTCTCGGGTGGCTGCACCATTACTTCAAACTGCTTAACCGATGCTGCACCCTGGCGGTTTGATGTACCCACGCAATCGCTACCGGTATCGCCGCCACCTATTACCACCACATCTTTGCCTGTGGCTATTATTTCTTCAACCTCAACAGCAATGCTGCTAACGCGTTTGTTTTGTTGTTTCAGGAAATCCATAGCGAAGTGTACGCCTTTAAATTCCCTCCCGGGGATAGGCAGATCGCGAGGAATGGTTGAACCACCCGCCAATACCACCGCATCGTGCCCACGAACGATCTCGTCGGCGGCGATATCTTTACCTACTTCGGTATTGCATTTAAATACAATGCCATCCTCTTCCATGATCTGGATGCGGCGGTCAATCACCCATTTTTCCAGTTTAAAATCGGGGATACCGTAGCGCAATAAACCACCCGGGCGGTCGTCACGCTCAAACACGGTAACACTATGGCCTGCTTTGCTTAGTTGCGCGGCAGCAGCCAATCCCGCCGGACCGGAGCCTACAACAGCCACCCTTTTGCCCGTTTTTATCAGCGGGGCAACAGGCTTAACCATATTTTTGGAATAAGCTATCTCGATGATATGTTTTTCAATTTCCTCAATAGCCACCGCCGGTTTGTTGATGCCTAACACGCATGCAGATTCGCACGGCGCAGGGCAAATACGGCCGGTAAACTCCGGGAAGTTATTGGTAGATGATAAGATCTGGTACGCGTCGTCCCAGTTTTTGCGGTACACGGCATCGTTAAACTCGGGGATAACATTACCAAGCGGGCAACCCGAATGGCAAAATGGTATACCGCAGTTCATGCAGCGTGCCGATTGCTGGTTTAGTTTTTCATCAGAATACAAACCAACAAACTCATTATAGTTTTTAACCCTTTCGGCAACAGGCGTTTTTGCGGGGAGTTCCCTTGTAAATTCCTGAAATCCTGTAACTTTTCCCATTTTGTAAATTCTTATATAGTTGTCTATTTAACCACAGAGTTAGCAGAGATATTCACAGAGAGAACAGAGATTTTTCTGTGTTATCTCTGTGGTTCGCTACTTTTTATTGATCATATAAGCCTTTGTGGTTCTCTGTAAAACCTCAGTGCACTCTGTGGTTAATTTGTGTGGGCGTTATGTAACTTTACAACACCTATACGGTTTGATATTCTAATTTTTCCAATACTTTTTTGTACTCCTTAGGGAATACTTTTACGAACTGCGTTGAAGCCTTATTCCAGTTTTTTAAGATGGATTGCGCCAGCTTACTACCGGTTAAGTTAATATGCTTCTTTAACAGGGCAGTTATCTGCTCTTCGTCTTTTAACGATAGCGGGTCAAGGTCAACCATTTCGGTGTTGCAGTTATCTGCAAAGGTTCCGTTAGGGTTGTAGATCCAGGCTAAACCACCGCTCATACCTGCCGCGAAGTTCCTTCCGGTTTCTCCCAGTATAAGCGCACGGCCGCCGGTCATGTACTCGCAACCGTGGTCGCCAATACCTTCAACAACCGTTGTAGCGCCCGAGTTACGCACCGCGAAACGCTCGCCTGCCATACCTCTTACAAATAACTCTCCGCTGGTTGCACCATACAGGGCAACGTTACCAATGATGATATTATCCTCCGGTTTAAACGTAGCGTTAGGTGCCGGGTAGATGGCCAGCTGCGCGCCGGACAAGCCTTTACCTACGTAGTCGTTAGCTTCGCCTTCCAGCTCAAAAGAAACACCTTTTGTGGTGAACGCACCAAAGCTTTGGCCGGCAGAACCTTTAAATTTATAGTTGATGGTATTATCAGGCAAGCCTGCAGAACCATACTTTTTCGAGATCTCGTTTGATAACAGTGTACCGATGGTACGGTTAACGTTGATGACATCAAATGTGGCAAATACCGGGGTTTTATCCTCTAAAGCCGCTTTCGCGCTCTTCAGCAATTCCCAGTCTATGATCTCGTCCATGCCATGGTCTTGTTTCTCGCTGTTGTAAAGTGTTGAGCCTTTGCTTACGGTTACCGGGTGCAGCATGCCGCTCAGATCAATCTTCTTAGCCTTCCAGCTCTTCAGGTTATCTTTAACCTTCAGGAACTGTACGCGGCCAACCATTTCATTAATGGTACGGAAACCAAGCTCAGCCATTATCTCGCGCAGTTCCTCGGCCATAAAGCGGAACAGGTTTACAACGTGATCGGGGCTGCCGCTAAACAATTTCCTCAGCTCAGGGTCCTGCGTGGCAACACCTACGGGGCAGGTGTTTAAGTGGCATTTACGCATCATGATACAGCCACCGGCAACAAGGGCTGCAGTTGCAACACCCCACTCCTCAGCGCCCATCAAGGTGGCAATAGCCAGGTCACGACCTGTTTTTAGCTGACCATCCGTTTGCAGTACTACACGGCTGCGCAGTTTGTTGCGTACCAGTGTTTGGTGTGCTTCGGCCAAACCAAGTTCCCATGGTAAGCCCGCATGTTTTATCGAGCTTATTGGCGATGCGCCTGTACCGCCGTCGTATCCTGCAATCAGGATCACATCGGCGTGTGCCTTGGCAACACCCGCTGCTATGGTGCCTACCCCTGCTTTTGATACCAATTTAACGTTGATACGTGCGGCACGGTTGGCGTTCTTTAAATCGAATATTAATTGCGCCAAATCCTCGATAGAGTAAATATCGTGGTGTGGTGGCGGCGATATTAAACCCACACCCGGTGTAGAGTGGCGGGTTTTGGCTATCCAGTCGTCAACCTTGTGGCCCGGCAGTTGCCCGCCTTCGCCCGGTTTTGCGCCCTGTGCCATTTTTATCTGTAACTCGTCTGCATTGGTGAGGTAGTTTGAGGTTACCCCAAAACGTGCCGATGCAACCTGCTTAATAGCCGAACGCATAGAATCGCCGTTGGCCATTTTCTCATAACGCATCTCGTCCTCACCGCCTTCGCCGGTATTGCTTTTGCCGCCAATGCGGTTCATGGCAATAGCCATAGTGCTGTGCGCCTCGTGCGAGATAGACCCGAACGACATAGCGCCGGTTGCAAAGCGCGTCATGATGTTCTCTATCGGTTCAACCTCATCAATGCTGATAGCTTCGCGGTGGTGGGCAAAATCAAGCAGGCCACGTATGGTGAAATGCTTTTCGGTTTGCTCGTTTATTGCGTTAGCATAGTTTTTATACACGCTGTAGCTATTGCTGCGGGTTGCATGCTGCAGCAAATGTACCGTAGTTGGGTTAAACAAGTGGGCTTCGCCGCGGCGTTTCCACTGGTAAATACCACCTTCGGGCAGTAAATGATTTTCTGTTTTAGGGCTGTTAAAGCCTATTTTATGTTTGCAAAGCGATTCTTTGGCAATTTCATCAAGGCCTAAACCTTCAATACGTGTAACCGCGCCGGTAAAGTAATGGTCAACCACTTCTTTGTTCAACCCCAATATTTCAAACACCTGCGACCCATGGTATGATTGCAGTGTGGAGATCCCCATTTTTGAGAAGATCTTCAGCAAGCCATCATTAACCGACTTCACATAGTTTTTGTAAAGCGATTTGATATCCAGACTGGTTTCTAACTGACCGTTGTTCTTTAAAGTTTCGATAGTTGACAGCGCCAGGTATGGGTTAATGGCAGTTGCACCAAAGGCTAATAAGGTAGCAAAGTGGTGTACTTCCCAAACGTCGCCGGTTTCGGCAACAATACCTACCGCGCCACGGCGGCCTTTTTTGATCAGGTGGTGATGCACGGCAGATACTGCCAATAGCATCGGGATAGGCGCGTGTTCTGAGTCGATAGCACGGTCGCTTAGTATCAACACCTCAAAACCATCATCAACAGCATCTTCGGCATAGCGGCAAAGCCTTGCAATACCTTTTTCTAATGAGCCGGCGTTACCATCGGCATTATAATAGGTTTGCAGGGTTTTAGCATGGAACAACCCGGTATCTATCGAGCGCAATTTCTCTAACTGGTGGTTCTTTAATATTGGGTGGTTAAGCACAACGCAATGGCAGTGCATTTTATCTTCATCCAACAAGTTGCCATTGTTACCGATGAAGGTAGCCAAACTCATTACCAAACGCTCGCGGATAGGGTCTATCGGCGGGTTGGTAACCTGTGCAAAAAACTGTTTAAAATAGCTGGATAGGTGTTGTGGTTTATCAGACAGGATAGCCAAAGGCACATCCGTACCCATTGATCCGATAGGCTCTTTACCATCCAATGCCATAGGTTTGATGATGGTATCGATATCCTCGCGGCTGTAGCCAAATACCTGCTGGTAGCGGTAAACCGCATCAGCGCTCAGGCTGGCGAATGATAAACGCGGCTCGGCCAGTTCACCTAAACGAATCTTATAATTATCCAACCATGTACCGTATGGCTGCTGGCCACTAATTTCTTTCTTAATTTCTTCGTCTGTTATGATCTTCCCTTTTTCGGTATCAATCAATAACATTTTACCCGGCTGCAGGCGGCCTTTGCGTATAACGGTGCTCTCGTCAATTTTCAGGGTACCTGCCTCTGATGCTGCTATAACGCGGCCATCATTGGTGATCACAAAGCGCAGCGGGCGCAGGCCGTTACGGTCAAGCAATGCCCCAACCAGTTTACCATCGGTAAAACTGATAGCGGCGGGGCCATCCCATGGCTCCATTAAGGTAGCGTGGTACTCGTAGAATGCTTTTTTAACCGGGTCCATCTGCTCGTTGCCATCCCATGCCTCAGGTATCAGCATCATCATTACGTGCGGTAATGAACGGCCGGTGTGAAGCAGTATCTCGATGATGTTATCCAAACAGGCCGAATCCGACTGATTGTTATCAATAACAGGTAAAAGCATCTCCATTTCCTCGTTGGTGAAATAGGCCGATGCGAAAGATTTTACGCCCGAGTAGAACCAGTTAAGGTTACCTGTAAGGGTGTTTATTTCACCGTTATGCGCAATTAAGCGGAATGGCTGCGCCAGTTTCCATGACGGGAAAGTATTGGTTGAGAAACGCGAGTGGATCAGGGCCAGGCCCGATGTAACCCGCGGATCGGCCAGATCAGGGAAGTACTTACGCAGCTGGTAAGTGGTTACCTGCCCCTTATAAATAATAGTGCGGCAAGAGAATGATGTAAAGTAAAAATGCTCTGCAGCCGCAGGGATAGTTTCGGTAACGGTTTTATTTATATAGCGGCGCAATACATATAGTTTGCGTTCCAGGTCGTCGGTATTGGTAACCGCGCGAGGGCGGCCAACAAAAAGTTGCTCGCAATCAGGCTCGGCCTGGCGTGCGGTTTCGCCAATTACAGATGAGTCAACCGTAATTTTACGGTATCCAAGTAATTCAAAGCCAAGTTTTTCAACCGCGGCGGCAATAATTTTACGACTTGCCTTCTTCAGGGCAGGCTCTTTAGGGAAGAAAATCATACCCACACCGTAGCTTCCCGGCTCAGGCAGGCTTATCTCCAAATCAGAGCATTCTTCCATCAAAAATTCATGTGGAAGTTGAATCAGGATACCCGCGCCGTCACCGCTTTCGGGGTCGCAGCCACAAGCTCCACGGTGCTCCATGTTCTCTAACATCGTTAAAGCATCGCTAACAATACTGTGCGATTTATGACCGTTTATGTTAGTAATAAATCCTGTTCCGCAGGAATCGTGCTCAAATTCCGACCTGTATAGGCCCTGCTGGTTACAATCAGTTTGATCCATATTTTTATCCGCATATTTATGACGCGGGTAATAACGAAATTACCAAATTTTGATATTTTTATAAAATCGCTACTAATTTTTTCAAATTTATTAAAACCACGTGCATTTATTACAAATAAATTATAAAGCCGACAATAATTGTCGCATATATATATGAATTTAATAATTCTTAACGTTTATTTAATATGCACACATAGTAAATAAGCTTAATAATCTAATTTTGCCGAAATTGACTTATACCTTATAATATATGGCCGAAAAAATTAAAGCAGTATTTTTAGACAGAGATGGCGTTTTAAACAAAGAAATGGGCGATTACGTTTGCCGCCTGGAAGACTTCCATGTGCTTGATAATTTTGACGCGCTTAAAGAATTGCAGAATCGTGGGTACATGCTTTTAGTGGCTACCAACCAGGGCGGCCTGGCTAAAGGCTGGTACACCGAAACCGAGCTTGGCAAAATGCACGCCCATTTAAAACAGGTTTACCAGGAGCATGGCGTAGAGATAACCGATTTCTTCTACTGCCCCCACCACCCCAACTTTACCGGCGATTGCGATTGCCGCAAACCAAAACCGGGCTTATTATTCCAGGGGATTGAGAAATATAATATAGATCCATCAAAATCATATTTTATTGGCGACCGCGAACGTGATGTAGAAGCCGGTACAGCAGCAGGCGTAAAAGGTATTTTAATAGACAGCGACCAGCCGATAAGTACAATTTTGAATTTAATAGCTTAAGGTTGATTTATTTTAACCACAGAGAACACAGAGGTTTACACGGAGTTCACAGAGGTATAATTGAAAAGCTATGTGTACTTTTTGCTTTAGTTTTGTGTTTATTAAATATAATATCAATTTGCAAAACTCAGTGAACTCTGTGTTTTTATCTTTGTGTACTCTGTGGTTAAACAACACTATCTTTAAAACAATTTCCGCATTATATCCTTTAAAACATCAATGGGATTTTTGGACAAACTAAAAAACTATGATACGCTGCTGTTTTCGGCAATAGCGGCTTTTGCCATCTATATCTATTGTAGTTACAGCGGTATCGGCATCTCGCCCGATTCCATTATGTACACCAGTGCTGCCCGTAGTTTTGCGGCACATGGCACACTGCTTACGTTTAACCATATCCCCATTGTTGATTTCCCTGTATTTTATCCAACCTTCCTGGGTATTATCAGCTTTATAACCCGTACAGACCCTGTAGCCTTTGGCGCTGTACTAAACATGGTATTATTTGCTGTGCTGATATATGCCAGCGGGTGGATCATGTCGCGCTTTGTGCCGGCATCGCATATATACAAATGGCTGGTACTGGCTGCCATTGTATTAAACCCGGGTTTGCTGCAGGTGTACTCCTACCTGTGGTCTGAGACGCTGTTTATACTGGAGGTATTATTATTTTTCATTGCCTTCAGGCAATACCTGCTCACCCATGCCGGTAAATGGCTGGTTGCGGCGGCGGCTATAGCTGCTGTGGCTTGTATAACAAGGTATGCAGCGGTAACTATTGTAGGCACCGGCGGTTTATTATTACTGCTGGATAGGAAGCTCCCCATCAAAAAGAAATTTGTACATATTATTATATATGGTTTTATATGTATCTCGCTGCTGGTAGCCAACCTTACCTTTAACGCTCTGCATACGGGTACTGTTACCGGCCCGCGCGAGCCGTCTATCACTTCATTCGGTAAAAACCTGTTTTATTTCGGCTCGGTATTTTGCGAGTGGATGGGCATGAACCCCACTTTGTACGGCACCTTTGCCACGCCGCTGGCTGTTATTATACTGGTAGGCTTTATTGCTGCTTTGGTGTATAATTTTATGCGCCGCAAGCTGGATAGCTTTGAGAACCTGGCTATCACCTTCGCGCTGGTTTACGGGTTGTTTATTGTGTTATCATCCACCTTTTCGCGCTACGAGCGGATCAACCCGCGTTTATTAGCCCCTATGTATATCCCCGCCCTTTGGGGATACACCAGCTGGGGTATGCTGGCGCTTAAACGCATTGCCGAAAAGCGTGTGCGTATGGCAGTGGCTGCTGTATTTATACTGTTGATGCTGGGCTATATCACCAAAATATTTTTGGTAGATAAACAACGTTACAATGACCAGATAGCAGACGAATACGGTAACCCCGGCTATACCGATAACGACTGGAAGGAATCGGAATTTGCCAATTACCTGAGGCATATAGATAAAGGCATGTTTAAACCCAAGGTGGGTATTTACTCTGATGCGCACGAGGCCGTGTATTTTTTCTCTGGCATGTCATCATATCTTGTTCCGCATAAATTCTTTAAAAAGGATATCGAAAAATTCTACCGTATCAAACGCTTTTACCTGATCTGGTTCAACAACCTGGAGAACCCGGAATTGATCAACATTAAGGATATCCAAAAGGTAAAAAAACTGAAAGTAATAAAGCAATTTGAAGGCGGTGCTATCTATGAATATGAAGGCGAAACACCTGCGGCCAAACGCGACACTTTAACAACGCATTAAGGCGAACTGCGGGCGTTTTTTGGCGAATGAAAGCCTAAAAAAGGCGAAAAATAAGTCACATTTTCCGCGGTAAGCATTTTACAATAAAATGAGCATGAAAATTACATAAGCACTTATACATATTGCCAATCTGCTAAAAAACTATACTAAAAATTAAATTTTTGATAATCAATTTCACATAAAATTTTGATTTAATAAAATAGGGCATATATTTGCATCGCTTATCCACAGCAAATCATATAAAAATGAACGGACTTAACACATATCATTTACATCTGCACCATCACCACCATGTGGTGATCAGATAATATATGTTTCTACGCGAAATATCGTCCTCCGTTTATATTCATTTCCTAAAAATCAATTTGTGAAAACATTAAAAATAGCGATCCAGAAATCGGGTCGGCTCAACGAAAAATCCGTTGAATTATTAAAAAATTGCGGCCTTAATTTCGAAAATTATAAGAGCTCGCTCATCTCCCCTGTATCAAATTTCCCGTTAGAGATCCTTTTTCTGCGGGATGACGATATCCCTGAGTATGTGCAAGATGGCATTGCCGACCTGGGCATAGTAGGCGAAAACGTGATACAGGAAACCGAAGTGGAAGTAAGCTACCTGCAAAAGCTTGGTTTTGGCAAATGCTCGCTAAAAATTGCGGTACCCAATAACAATACCATCACCAGTCTTGATCAATTAAACGGCAAAGCCATTGCTACCACCTACCCGGTTATACTGGGTAAATACCTGAAAGAGAAAGGCATCCAATCAGACATCCGTACCATTTCGGGATCGGTAGAGATCTCGCCGGGCTTGGGTCTGAGCGATGCTATTTGCGATTTGGTGTCAACAGGCGGCACCTTAAAAAGCAACGGATTGGTTCCTTTTGCTGATGTAATGTCGTCTGAAGCGGTGCTGATTGGCAGTAAAGGCAGCGAAAATGATGATTTGGTACAGGAATTAATACAGCGCGTACAGTCTGTATTACGTGCTAAAGAAACTAAATACGTGGTATTAAACGTTGAACGTAAAAACTTAGACGCCACGCTGGCTTTGTTACCGGGTGTTAAAAGCCCTTCGGTAGTGCCATTGGCCGAGGTTGACTGGGTTGCAGTACACACTGTTATACCCGAACGAGATTTTTGGGACCGTATAAGCCAGCTAAAGCAAGCCGGCGCACAGGGCATTGTAGTAATGCCTATAGAAAAGATAATATTATAGTAGGCAGTTGCCCGTTTGCAGTTAGCTTAGCTAATTTCACTGCAAACTGCCAACTGATAACTGCACACTGATATGGAAATATTCAATTATTCAGACCTGAGCAAAACGGATATCGCCCGCCTGGTACAGCGTAATGTTGATCCTGCTAACGAGATCCGCACATTGGTTGAAAACGTGATTGAGCAGGTAAAACTACATGGTGATAGCGCTTTACTTAACTATGCCGAACAATTTGATAAAGTTAAACTAAGCAAGCTTTACCTTAATAAAGCTGAACTTGAAGAACTGGCGTCCGCGGTATCGGAAGACCAGCAGGAGGCATTACAAACGGCTTATGTCAATATCTACAAATTCCATAAAGCGCAATTAAAACAAGAAGATAAGGTAGAAACCATGCCAGGTGTAACCTGCTGGCGCGAATTAAGGGCTATTGAAAAAGTTGGCCTCTACATTCCGGGGGGTACTGCCGTGCTGCCATCCACATTTTTAATGCTGGGCATCCCGGCGCGTATTGCAGGCTGTAACGAAATTGTAGTATGCTCGCCTCCGCAAAAAAACGGTAAGGTTAACTCTTTTATAGCTTATGTGGCTTTAATGCTGGGGATTGATAAGGTTTACCTGGTTGGTGGTTCGCAGGCTATAGCAGCCATGGCTTACGGCACTGAAAGTATTACAAAGGTCGATAAGATCTTTGGCCCCGGAAACCAGTTTGTAACTAAGGCCAAAACTATTATACAAAGCACCACCACTACTGCCATTGATATGCCTGCGGGCCCGTCAGAAGTTTTGGTAATTGCTGATGATACCGCCAAATCCGCCTACGTAGCAGCCGACCTGCTGGCACAGGCCGAGCATGGGGTTGATAGCCAGTCGATACTGGTATGTACATCAGAAAGCATCGCGCAGCAAACCCTGGCCGAGGTTGAAAAACAGCTGGCCGTTTTACCACGTGCCGAGATAGCGAAGCAGGCGATAGATAATTCGTATGTAATTATTACCCAAAACTTGGATCAGGCGATGGATTTCAGCAACCAATACGCCCCCGAACACTTAATTTTGGCAACTACCGGCTGGCAACAGCTAACCGCTAAAATTATAAATGCAGGTTCGGTTTTCCTGGGGAATTTAACACCGGAAAGCGCGGGCGATTACGCATCGGGCACTAACCATACGCTGCCAACCAGCAGTTATGCAAGGGCTTACTCGGGCGTATCGGTAGATTCGTTTGTGAAGAAGATCACCTTCCAGTATTTAACAGAGGAAGGCATACAAAATATAGGCCCATCGGTAGAGATACTGGCCGAAATGGAAGGCCTGCACGCGCACCGGAATGCAGTGAGTGTGAGGATGAATAATAAATAAGACCCACGCGTCATTGCGAGGTACGAAGCAATCTCCCGATAGGCATATTGGCTATGAATAGTTCTGAGATTGCTTCGTACCTCGCAATGACGGGCGGAAATAAAAGAATACAATGTTCGAATTAAACAACATACTACGCGAAAACATCAAAAACCTAACCCCTTACTCTTCCGCGCGGGATGAGTACACGGGCGAGGCCAGTGTGTTTTTGGATGCCAATGAAAATGCCTACGGTTCGCCGCTGGAAACGGCTTATAACCGCTACCCCGACCCTTTGCAATACCAGGTTAAGCTAAAGCTGAGCCAGATAAAAGGCGTGCCACCGCGAAATATATTTTTAGGTAATGGCAGCGACGAGGCTATTGACATCCTGTTCCGTAGCTTTTGTAACCCGGGGGTAGATAATGTAATCATTGTACCGCCAACCTACGGCATGTACCAGGTATCAGCTAATATTAATGATGTTGAGGCCAAAAAGGTATTACTTAACGATGAATACCAGCTTGATCTGGAAGGCATTGCCGAGGCTATTGATAAAAATACCAAATTGATCTTCATCTGCTCGCCAAATAACCCAACGGGCAACTCCATCAACCGCGATGATATTGAAACCCTGCTGGCCAATTTTAACGGCATTGTGGTGATAGATGAAGCATACATCAACTTCAGCAGGCAAAAAACCTTTATACAGGAACTGACTGAATACGCCAACCTGGTTGTGCTGCAAACCCTCTCAAAAGCATGGGGGTTGGCCGGCCTGCGTGTAGGCATGGCCTTCGCCAGCGAAGAGATCATCGAGGTAATGAACAAGGTAAAACCGCCATACAACGTAAACGAAGCATCGCAGCAACTGGCCTTGCAGGCGCTAAACAATGTATCGCTGGTAAACCTATGGATAAAAGAAACGCTTGAGCAGCGCGACAGCTTGGTACTGGCCTTAAAGGAATTTGATTTTGTGCTTGATATTTACCCTTCTGACGCCAACTTCATCCTGGTAAAAACAACTGATGCCAAGACTATTTACGACTTTTTAGTGCAGCACGGCATTATCATCCGCGACCGCTCAAAAGTAGAGCTTTGCGAGGGCTGCCTGCGTATTACCATTGGCACGCCCGATGAAAACAAAACACTGCTATCAACTTTACAGCAATACAAATAATAATGAGCAAGCTGCAAAAAATACTTTTTATTGACCGCGATGGAACCCTGATCAACGAAACACCCGATGAGCAGATTGATTCGTTCGCGAAGCTTACGTTTTACCCCGGCGCTTTGCAATACCTGCCAAAAATTGCCGCCGAACTTGATTATGAGCTGGTAATGGTTACCAATCAGGATGGTTTGGGTACGGCATCGTATCCCGAGGATACCTTTTACCCGGTGCATAATTTCATCCTTAAAACATTTGCGAACGAAGGTGTACATTTTAGCTATGAAGCTATTGACCGCACCTGGCCTGCCGACAACGCCCCTACCCGCAAACCGGCAACAGGTTTATTAACCCAATACCTGGATGCGACAAAGTACGACCTGATAAATTCCTTTACCATTGGCGATCGTAAAAACGACGTACTGCTGGCCAAAAATCTGGGTGCAAAAGCCATTTGGTTAAATAATAAGTCGGGGCTGGGCGATGGTGAGTTTAAAACTGATGATGACATTACCAATGTGGTAGCCCTGCAAACTATCGACTGGAAAGAAATTTACGAATTTTTAAAACTGGGCGAACGTGTTGTAGAACATAGTCGCGTTACCAAAGAAACCGATATCCGCATCAAGCTAAACCTTGACGGTACCGGCGAGGCCAGGATCTCGACCGGCCTGCACTTTTTCGATCACATGCTCGATCAGATCGCCCGCCACGGCGGTATCGACCTGGAAATAACCGCCAAAGGCGATCTTCATATTGATGAGCACCATACCATTGAAGATACCGGCATCGCCTTAGGCGAAGTTTTTGCTACCGCTTTGGGCAATAAAATGGGGATTGAGCGTTATGGTTTTTGCCTCCCGATGGATGATTGCCTGGCACAGGCGGCAATTGACTTTGGCGGCCGCAACTGGATTGTTTGGGATGCTGATTTTAAACGCGAAAAAGTGGGCGATGTACCAACAGAAATGTTCTATCACTTTTTTAAATCGTTCAGCGATGCATCAAAATGCAACCTGAATATAAAAGCAGAGGGGCAAAACGAACATCACAAAATAGAAGCTATATTTAAAGCCTTTGCCAAAGCCATAAAAATGGCCGTAAAGCGCGATGTTAATAAAATGGTTTTACCGAGTACTAAAGGACTTTTGTAGAATAGAAACAAGAGTTAAGAATCAAGAGACAAGACATCCGTTCTTTTCTTGATTCTTGACTCTACTATCTTGACTCTAACAAATATGATAGGCATTATCAGATACGGCGCCGGGAACATCTTCTCGCTTACTGCAGCTTTAGACAGGCTGGGCATTGCCTATGGTATGGTGAATACCGAAGCCGACCTGGAACAATACGACCGCTATATCATCCCGGGAGTTGGGCATGCCGGTGCTGCTATGCATAAACTGGAACAAACCGGGCTGGTGCCTGCCATAAAGGCGCTTAAAAAACCTACACTGGGTATTTGCGTGGGCATGCAACTACTTACCTCATACAGCGAAGAGGGCGATGCTAAACTGCTGAACCTGTTCCCTATCAAAACGCTTAAATTTCCACATGAGGGTGGTTTTAAGGTGCCGCACACCGGCTGGAACCAGGTTTACCCCGAAAAAGAAAATCCTTTATTTGAAAATATACCCACGGGGTCACACTTTTACTTCGTACATTCATACTTTATTGAGTATGACCAATCATTCACTTTGTCTTCAACCAGTTACATAAATAAATTTTCGGCATCAATTTGGCGTAGTAACTTTTACGGTGTGCAGTTTCACCCCGAAAAGTCGGGCACTTATGGCGAAACATTATTAAAAAACTTCTCAAAAATTTAAATCATGTATATTATTCCTGCTATTGATATTCTTAACAAAAAGGTTGTGCGTCTGCGCGAAGGCGACTACTCGCAGGTAACAGAGTACGACGTTACACTTGAGGAAATGATTGAAAAGTACCAGAGCAACGGTACAAATTTCATCCACATAATAGATCTAAACGGCGCTAAAGGCGATTTTAGCAACCAGCAATACCTGTTTGATGTGATCCGTAAAACGGATATGCAGGTGCAGTATGGCGGCGGTATCCGCAGTATTGACCAGGTAAAACAACTGATAGACTCGGGCGTGCACCGCGTTATCGTGGGTACACAGGCTATTACCAACCCATCGTTTTTAGACGATTTAAGTAAAGAGGTATGCGGCCGCGATAAATGCAGCGACCAGGTGGTTATTGCCATTGATGTGCTTGACGAGGTGATCAAATATTCGGGCTGGATGGAAAGCTCGCCCATTAAACTGATGGATTATGTGGACAAGTGCCTGCAATTGGGTTTCTTCCGCTTTTTATGTACCGATATTAATAAAGACGGTAAACTGGGCGGTGCCGGTGTTGAATTGTACAGCAAACTGCTTGACCATTCGCCGTTCATCAAACTGATCGCATCGGGCGGTGTAAGCTCTATGAAAGATATTGAAGAACTAAGTAAAATTAAGGTTGAGGCCTGCGTAGTGGGCAAAGCCATTTACGAAGATCATATCAGCATCGAAGAGATCAAAAACTGGAATTTGGAATCTTTAATGTCTATCTAATAATAGCGCCCTTCGGGCGCGCATACCCAACCCGTCATTGCGAGCGTAGCGTGGCAATCATCGACATGCTTAAACGCTTTTCTATCGAAGATTGCTTCGTACCTCGCAATGACGCTTTACTACAACCATGCTCGCAAAAAGAATCATCCCCTGCCTTGACGTTAAAGACGGCCGCACTGTGAAAGGTGTGAACTTTGTTGACCTGCGCGATGCCGGCGACCCGGTAGAACTGGCCTGGAACTACTCACAGCAAGGTGCTGATGAACTGGTTTTTTTGGATATTACAGCTACAGTAGAGCGTCGTAAAACCATGGTAGAGCTGGTGAAATCGGTTGCACGGCAAATCAATATTCCATTTACCATTGGTGGTGGCATTAATGAAATTGCCGATGCAGATGCGCTGCTAAATGCCGGGGCAGATAAGATCTCCATTAATTCGGCAGCGGTACGTAACCCGGCTTTGATAGATGAACTGGCCAAAGCATTCGGGGTGCAGTTTGTGGTAATAGCGGTTGATACCCGGGTTATGGGTGATAAAAACATCGTTCACCTGAATGGGGGGCGGCTACCAACAGAAAAACAAACATTAGACTGGATCGTAGAGGCCGAAAGCCGTGGCGCAGGCGAAATACTGCTTACCTCCATGGACCATGATGGTACAAAGGCCGGCTTTGATAACGGTTTACTTACCTTAGTAAACAATACGGTAAACATCCCGGTAATTGCATCGGGTGGTGCAGGTTCGGTACAGCATTTTGTGGATGTATTTCAGCAAAGTAATGTAGATGCCGCGCTGGCAGCTTCAGTGTTCCATTATGGTGATATACTGATACCCGATTTGAAATCGGTTTTAAGAGAAAATAATATTGAGGTGAGGATGTAAATCTCACCCCACCTAAGCGTCATTGCGAGGTACAAAGCAATCTCCGGACTTTGCATGCCGCTTAGCATATGTAGAGATTGCTTCGTACCTCGCAATGACGGGGTGGTAAAAGAAAATTATATGAACATCGACTTTAACAAAACAGACGGTTTAGTACCGGTTATTATACAGGACGAGCAAACGCTTGAAGTACTGATGCTGGGCTACATGAACCAGGAAGCATACGACAAAACCGTTCAGGAAAACATCGTTACCTTCTTCTCGCGCTCAAAAAACCGCCTGTGGACAAAAGGCGAAACCAGCCAGAATTACCTGCACGTAAAAAGCATGCATATCGACTGCGATAACGATACCCTGCTGATAAAAGTTAAAGCTGATGGCCCAACCTGCCATACCGGTTCGCGCAGCTGTTTTAAAACAGAGTACAATCAAAACTTTTTGATGCAGTTGGAGAATATTATCACAGAAAGGTACGAGAACCCCACAGAAGAATCGTACGTCAACAAACTGCGTAAAAAAGGCCTTAAAAAAATCACCCAAAAAGTGGGTGAAGAAGGTGTTGAAGTGGTAATAGCCGCACTGTATGAAACCGAAACCGAATTGGTTGATGAGGCATCAGACCTGATGTTTCACCTGCTGGTACTGCTAAAAGAAAAAGGCTTAAATTTGGAGCGCATAGCAAAGAATTTAGAAGGAAGACATAAGTAATATAACATGCTAAGATTTGCCTTATTGTGTATATTATTTTTCTGCACATGCTTAAACCTTCAAGCACAATCAACTGCTTTACGTACTGCTATCGCTGATATTGCCAAAGAAGCTAAGGGGACAGTTGGTGTATACATCATTAATCTGGAAACACGCGATACGGTGTCTTACAACGGCAACAGCCGTTTACCTATGCAAAGCGTGATGAAATTCCCTATCGCTATAGCTGTTTTGCATACAATAGACGAGCAAAAATTGGCTTTGGATCAAATGATCCATGTTACTGAAAACGATTTACCTAAAACCTATAGTCCGTTAAGGGACAAATATCCCGATGGCAACATTGATATATCTGTGCGCAAACTATTGAGCTATATGGTATCATTAAGTGATAATAATGCTTGTGATATACTGCTTAAAGCATTAGGCGGGCCAGAAAATGTGGAGAAATATATTCATCAAATTGGCGTTAAAAATATCGCTATAAAAGCCTCAGAGGCACAAATGGCCACAGCTTGGGATATTCAGTTCACAAACTGGTGTGAGCCGGAAGCAATGGCTCGTTTGTTAGACAAAAGTTTTAATGCGGGTTTCCTTTCAAAAAATAGCCATAATTATTTATGGCAGATTATGAAGGAAACATCTACAGGGCCAAAACAAATAAAGGATATGCTGCCTAAAGGCACAGTTGTTTATCATAAAACAGGGCGTTCAACTACAAATGAAGAGGGTGTTAACGCAGCCACCAACGATGTTGGCATTATTACTTTACCTAATGGTAACCATCTGGCTATCGCTATTTTTGTAAGTAATTCTACAGTCGATTTACCCAAGCGCGAATCTGTTATAGCCCGTATAGCTAGAGCGGCTTATGACAATGCTGTTAATTAAGCCCCTGTAACTGGCTTCAAAAACCATATTTTTGTATTCCTGTATTAACAAGCGACAAAGGATGATCACCGTTCAAAAATCAGCAGAACTAACCGGCCATAGCAACCCCATATTTAGCCTCGAGCTTTCTCAAAAGCCAGGGATTTTGTTTACAGGCGGTAATGATAAAGGCTTGGTAGAATGGAGCCTGGAGAGCAATTCGTTCATCAAAGTGATGTTCCCGGTAATGGCTTCTATTTACGCCATCCACTGCCCCGTGGGTTACCCGCTGATGTTTGCAGGCCTGCGTAGTGGCGAAGTGCTTGTATTTAACTTTATTGAGCAGAAGATAACCCATCGTTTAAGGCACCATGTAAAACCTGTTTTTGATATCAAATCGTCTGCTAAAAAGAACGAGTTATTAATCGCCTCAGAAGATGGTACCGTATCTGTATGGAGTTTAGAAACTTTTGCGTTATTGCATAGTATACCGGTATCAAACGATACCATCCGCTGTATTACCATAAACCCAGCCGAAGACCGGGTAGCTTTTGGCTGCCGCGATAACCGCGTGGTAGTTTACGATCTGGAAGATTACAGCCCCATAAAAGCATTGATAGGCCATACCATGGCCGTTTTCTCGCTGCAATATTCGCCAGTTGGCGATTACCTTGTATCTGGCGCGCGCGATGCGCAGGTAAAGATCTGGGACAATAAAACGTACACGCTTATCCAAAATATCCCGGCGCATTTGTTTGCCGTTAACCACATCGCTTTTCACCCTACCCGGCCCTATTTTGCAACGGCCAGCATGGATAAAAGCATTAAGATATGGGATGCTGCCGATTTTAAACTGCGCAAGATCATTAGCCGGGAGAAGGGGTATGCAAGCCACGCCCTATCCATCAACAAACTTGCCTGGAACGGCGATCAGTTATTATCTGCAAGCGATGATAAGAAGGTAATTACCTGGGATGTATCTTTTTAAAAATACCGCCTTATAATTTTCAACCTGTGCGTATAGCGTTTTAACTCGTCCGAGTAAATGCCCTGGGTATCTATCGAATCTATTTTAACCTTACCCGATGCATGGATGATTTTACCGGCACCTAAAATAATGCCCACGTGGGTAATACGTCCTTCGTCGTTATTAAAAAAGGCAAGATCGCCCAATTTTGCGGTAAGTACCGAATCTACAGCCGTCCCTTCCTGTGCCTGCATTGAGGCATCGCGTTTAAGGCTAATGCCTTGCAGTTTGTAAACTATCTGCGTAAAACCTGAGCAATCTATCCCAAAATGGGTACGGCCGCCCCATAGGTACGGCGAGTTTAAAAAAGACCGGGCTACGTTAGCTATGCTATCTGTTTCTCCTATTTCGCCAATAATGTCATATCGCTGGTCGCCTATATAGCTGGTTGTGCCTTCTAAAAAAGCAAGCGAACTACCGGCAGGCAGATATATTACGGTATTATCAATTATTTTCCAGGCCTGGGTAATGGCACGGTACGTTACCGGCGCCGGCATTTGCAGCAATCGTTTATACGCCAGGTGGCCCAGCATAACAACTTGCAGGCGGTCTATCCAACCGGTATAGTTATCTAAAGCGGTTGTAACTTGCACCCACTTGTCCTTCCACTCTAAAATTTCAAAAGCTTCACCAAATAAAACCTGCGATACCATTTCACTCCGATCGCTTGGCTCAGCGCGTAGGGGCACCACCGCCAGGTTACAAATTCCGTATTCCATTTTTTATAATCACAGGATTAATACGTTAAGATAGCAATAAAATTTTGTTAAATAAAAAAGGGGAAAGCATTATCTGCGTTCCCCTTTTTTATAAATATTTTAGGTATTAACCATTTGCGTGCAACCAATCTTTTTTGGCATGCAGCTCTTCTTCCGTTTCGCGTACATCTTCATCATCCACACAACAGTCTACAGGGCAAACGGCAGCACATTGCGGCTCGTCATGAAAACCAACGCACTCGGTGCATTTATCAGGTACGATGTAATAAATATCGTCAGACAGGGCAGCTTGCGCTTCTTCTGCGTTTAAGGTATTACCGTCACCAAAATCAATTATTCCTTTTAAATCTGTACCATCGCTAAAACGCCATGAAGCACCTGCATCATAAATAGCATTATTAGGGCACTCTGGTTCGCAGGCCCCACAGTTTATGCATTCATCGGTGATTATAATCGCCATATTATTTAAATATTCTTGTAGTATTCTATTTACCTTTGCCCTATAATCAGGCACTGCAAATATAACAAAAAAAGGCTTTAAGGGTTTACCCTCTTTACATATATATGTCAAAATTTAATATTACAGATACGGTAAATACATTTTCGGAATTAGGCAAGCACCTTGCCGCGCCCAATGCGCAGCTAATGGATATTATCGAAACCGAACGCCAGTATAATGCATGGTTCACACCCGAAAGTGTATTAAACGCCGTAAAGGCAACCGGCGAAATGCTTAACAAAGCCGATCTGGAAGAATGGCTGAATAAATACAATTTAACCCACGGGGACAATAAAAAAGTGGGGTTGGTACTTGCCGGCAACATCCCGCTGGTTGGTTTTCACGATGTGCTTTGCGTATTAGTAACCGGCAACCACGCGCTTATAAAGGCATCCTCTCAGGATTCGCGCCTGATCAAGTATGTACTGAATAAGCTGGTTGAAATTGATAATTCATACGCCGATAGCTTCAGTTTTGTAGAAAGGCTGGAAAATTTTGATGCCATCATCGCCACCGGCAGCAACAATACTTCGCGCTATTTTGAGTACTATTTTGGCAAAGTGCCCAACATTATCCGTAAAAACCGTAACAGTATAGCCTTACTTACCGGCAATGAAACTGCAGAAGAACTGGCAGCACTTGGTCATGATATTTTTGATTATTACGGCCTGGGATGCCGCAATGTGTCTAAACTGCTGGTACCTGAGGGCTATGTGTTCAATTTCTTTTTTGAATCGATAGAGCACTTTGCCCCTATCATCCATCACCATAAATACAACAACAATTACGATTATAACAAATCTATTTACCTGGTAAACCGCGATGCACATCTGGATAATGGTTTCTTACTGCTAAAGCAGGACGAGCGCTTAACCTCGCCCCTGTCATGCCTGCATTACGAAACGTATACCAACCTGCAATCGGCACAAAAACAACTGCAGGAACAAACCGACAACCTGCAATGTATAGTAACCACAGCGCCGTTGCAAACACAAAACCAGGTGGTTAATTTTGGCCAAAGCCAGCACCCCCAGTTATGGGATTATGCCGATGGGATAGATACGATGGAGTTCTTGTCGCAATTGAGCTGAAAGCGAAAAGATTAAAGCTGAAAGCTTATTTCGGAATAACAATGTAGCTTTCAGCTAAAAAAAGTAAATTTGAAACCTAAAGCTTTAAGCTTTGTGCTTTCGGCTTCAAGCTAAAAAAATGTACATTATAAAAGTAAAAGGCGTTGCCAAAATACCCGATTACGTGCAGCTAAGGGATGATAAATTCACCTTACTGGCTTACTTCAGGGTAGACAGGCCCGAAAAATCTTTAGATAAAATTGGCCTTACTGATAAGTACGACTACATAATGGGCGTTGTTAAAGACCTGCCCTTTGGTAAAATATTAAAATTAGAGCTGTAAAAAATGATTGGAAACTCTATTATAAAACTAAATAACGTTGATATTTTTCAGCAAAAACACCTGGTTTTATCAAACGTAAACCTGCATATTGATAAAGGCGATTTTGTATGGCTTATTGGCCAAACAGGCTCGGGTAAAAGCAGTTTACTGAAAGTTATTTACGGCGATCTGAGTATTGCCAGCGGTACCGGCCACGCCTGCGGTTACGAGTTAAGCAAACTGGCCACCAAAGATGTACCTTACCTGCGCCGTAAGCTGGGTATAGTTTTCCAGGATTTTCAATTACTTACCGACAGGTCTGTTGAGCAGAACCTGCAATTTGTAATGCGTGCCACCGGGTGGGACGATAAAAAACAAATTGCCGACCGTATTTTAGATGTTTTGGAGAAAGTTGGCCTGCGCTCTAAACTAAAAAAGATGCCGCATGAGCTATCAGGCGGTGAGCAGCAACGCGTAGTTATTGCCCGTGCATTGCTTAACAACCCCGAAATTATACTGGCCGATGAGCCTACCGGTAACCTCGACCCTGATACATCTGAAGAGATTGTATTGCTATTGAAACAAATTAGCCAGAGTGGTACAGCCGTAGTTGTTGCCACACATGATTATCATATCATCCGCACCTTCCCATCCCGTATTATTAAATGCGAAACAGGCAAGGTATTAGAGGATGTAAAGATGGCATAATCTGTTTACGGTAGGCGGTTAGCAGTTTGCAGTTAAGTGACGTGCAAACTGCCAACTAAAAACTGCCAACTATCCCTACATCTGCAAACTTTTCACACAAATTTAATTATTACTGACACGTTGTCGGGTTTAACCCGATGGCAGGATACTTGATTAGCACTATTTGCTATGAATTTTAATGACATGCTAAAGAAAAAAAATAAAGGAAATTCAGAAACTCCCGAAAACACTGCTGATTTGACAAGTGAGAACGGACAGGTTGACGGACAAGAGCAGGCTACCCAAACTGACGAAGCGCCTACCGCAGAAGAAAAGTTTAAGGAAGAGTTATCTCAGGCTAACGATAAATATTTAAGGCTTTATGCCGAGTTCGATAACTTCCGCCGCCGTACCATTAAGGAACGCGAGGATGCCCGCAAAACCGAGGGTAAGGATGTAATTGTTGCCTTGTTACCCGTACTTGATGATTTTGAACGCGCATTACGCTCAATGGATACCGTTACCGATGTAATACCGGTTAAAGAAGGCGTTGCCCTGATACAGCATAAGCTGAAAGGTATATTGGCCCAAAAAGGTTTAAAAGAAATGCAATCAATAGGCACCACTTTTGATCCTGATTTGCACGAGGCTATAACCAGCATACCTGCCCCAACAGATGATATGAAAGGCAAAGTGGTTGATGAGATGGAAAAAGGTTACGAGCTTAACGAGAAAGTAGTGCGTTTTGCTAAGGTAATTGTTGGCGCGTAAGGGAAATTAGTGAATTAATGAGTTAGTGAATTAGCGATTAAGCTTCTGCACAACTTACAATTCATTAGATAAGATTGATTTAGCTGATTTTATTCACTAATTCAATAAATCAATAAATCAATAATTAATTTAAAAGATGGCTAAGAGAGATTATTACGATGTGCTGGGTGTTAGCAAAGGCGCTGATGCTGATGAGATAAAAAAAGCATATCGTAAAATGGCTATTAAGTTTCACCCCGATAAAAACGAGGGCGATAAAGAAGCTGAAGAGAAATTTAAAGAAGCTGCTGAGGCTTACGAGGTTTTAAGTAACCCCGAAAAACGCCAGCGCTACAACCAGTTTGGCCACGCGGCCAACGCTTCATCACCAAACGGTGGTGGTTATGGTGGCGGCAGCATGAATATGGACGACATATTTAGCCAGTTTGGTGATATATTCGGCGGCGGCAGTCCGTTCGAAGGTTTCTTTGGTGGTGGCGGTGGCCGCCAGGGTGGTGGCCGCAGGGTTGCCCGTGGCAGTAACCTGCGTATCAAAGTAAGATTATCGCTTGAGGAAATTGCAAACGGCGCCGAAAAGAAGATAAAAGTAAACAAACAAATACTTTGTAAAACCTGCGATGGCACAGGCGCTAAGGATAAATCGTCCTTCTCTACCTGTAAAACCTGCGGTGGCGCGGGTTCTGTACGCAGGGTAACCAATACCATATTGGGCCAGATGCAAACAACCAGCACCTGCCCTACCTGTAACGGCGAAGGATCTACCATTACCAGTAAATGTAATGTTTGCCATGGCGACGGTGTTGTACGCGGCGAGGAAACCATTACTATAAACGTACCTGCCGGCGTAAGCGAGGGTATGCAGTTAAGCATGAGTGGCAAAGGTAACGCTGCCCCACGCGGTGGTGTACCCGGCGACCTGATCATCCTGATTGAAGAAATACCACACGAAACTTTAAAACGTGATGGTAACAACGTGATATATGATCTGCATGTAAACTTTGTTGATGCAGCATTAGGTACCAGTATTGAAGTGCCAACTATTGATGGCAAGGCTAAAATTAAGCTGGAACCGGGCACACAAGGCGGTAAAATACTGCGCTTAAAAGGCAAAGGCGTACCCGAGGTAAACTCTTACCACCGCGGCGATCAACTGATTCACGTAAACATCTGGACACCAAAAGCCCTAAGCCGCGAAGAACGCGAAGCATTAGAAAAACTGCAAGGCTCACCAAACTTTAAACCCAACCCGGGCAAAAACGAAAAAAGCTTTTTTGAACGGATGAAGGAGTATTTTGAGTAAGGGATAGATTCTGAAGACATATTATAGCCCTGCATTTTTAATGCGGGGCTTTTTGTTATATTTAGAGTGATCTTATCATATGCCATATTCAATAAACCAAAACATTGACAAGTACGCACTCTGCCTGGCCCTGACTAATTTTGGTTTTAGGCTTATCATGATGATTGTGCATTTGTTTAGCATCGATCTCCCCCCTGCCTTAACAAGGTCTGTTTATGCTTTTGTAGATTTTACCTACTTAGTATTACTTTGCTACCTCACCTATATTTTAAAATCAGCCCAAAACAAAAAAAGCGTAATTTTTGCCTTCATCTTTTATATAAGTATATCACTGATCAATATTTTACATAATACTTTTACAAAACGAGTTGCTTTTACAAATGGCACAATAGTGCTTGGCTCTATTGCTTTTATTAGTACCATTTTTTTGTTTACACAAGTATTCAGGATAAAAAAAAGTTCAATAAAACTGCTCTGTATATTAATGGTATCTGTTATCTTTTTTATGCTTATCGTAAACATAATAAGGCCCATTGTACTTGCCTCAATGGAGATTTCAGTGTCAGAAAACATCTACTATTATCTCAACATCTCTAATAATATCCTCTACTTGTTTATTAGTGCATTTTTTGTAGCCATATTATCAACCCTGCATCGTACGTTATTCAAACAGAATGAAATTTTATAACAAAGAGATTTTCCGTTAATTAAAAAATCCGCTACAGATATCTGCAGCGGATTTTTAGTTGTGAGTATTTTAATAGTTTAGAATGCAAACCTGAAACCTAAGCCAAACCTTGCGGCGGTAAAGTTAGAGTTATCGCCAACGTAAAATGCCGGGCGCCAGTCAAAAGCAAGGTCTAAAGGTGTACCTGGGAGTTTATAATCTAAACCAACCATTGGCCTGATGTAAAAATCGGTACTCCCATTTCCAAAACCCAACTGTGGGCCCACACCTACATACCAATCTAAACCATTGCCATTGCGTATTTTATCCTGATACTGATAGTAAGCCGATAAATAGGTACCGCCACCGCCAAACAATAATTCGGCCTGGCCTATGCCATTCTTTGTAAAATTATGCCTTACTGCAGGGCCAACCAAAGTCGCACCATCACCAAAATCAATTGTTAAACCAGCCGAAGTCGCGCCGGTTTGTGCTTTAGCGGTGTTACCAAAATACAGGAAGCCTGCAACTACTAATAATAATACTTTTTTCATAAATTTCTAATTAGATAAACAATATATAAATTCAACATACAGTGCATTTTACCTATACGTGAATGCACCTTTTATTTCACGTTATAACCAAAAAGTAATAAATATGTTTTCAAAAATTATTTTTTAGCAAAAAACATGGCAATAATTTCCAAAAAACACACATTTACAGGCACTTAAATGCAAGTTTCATAATTTTTAATAAAATAGCCTAATAATTAACTTAATCCGTCAAAAGGTTACACATCTATCATCCAAAGAATAAATAATGTAACAATAAATGGCTCATAACATCTAAATTAGCATATAAACCAAACCCTGATATGCTAAGCATTCGCAACATTGTTAAACAATACGCCGGTCACCGCGCATTAGACGATGTGAGCCTTGAAGTTGAAAGCGGTAAAATATTTGGCCTGCTTGGGCCAAATGGTGCCGGTAAAACTTCGCTCATCCGTATTATCAACCAAATTACCGCTCCAGATTCGGGCGAAGTATACTTTAACGGCGAACGCCTGAACCAATCACATATCGACAGAATTGGCTACCTGCCAGAAGAGCGCGGCCTGTACAAAAAAATGGAGATAGGCGAGCAGATGATCTACCTGGCACGCCTTAAAGGCCTAACCCGCGCAGAAGCCACCAAAAGGCTTAAGGTATGGTTTGAAAAGCTGGAGATGGAAACCTGGTGGAAGAAAAAGATAGAGGAACTATCAAAAGGGATGCAGCAAAAAGCGCAATTTGTGGCTACGGTGCTTCACGAGCCCGATCTGATCATCCTGGATGAGCCATTCAGCGGTTTTGACCCTGTTAACGCCGAGGCCATTAAAGACGAGATACTGGAACTGAACCGTAAAGGCGCAACCATCCTATTCTCTACCCACCGTATGGAATCTGTTGAAGAGCTTTGCGATTCTATCGCCCTGATCCATAAATCGCATAAGATACTGGACGGACGGGTTAAAACCATTCGTAATTCGTACAAGAACGACACTTACCTGGTTGAATACACCGGCGAGCACCTTGTTTTCAATGGTGCGCAACCCTTTGATATCATCAGCGAAGTTGCAGGCGAGGATAACAGCCACATTATTAAATTAAAGCTTAACAACAACTCGGCTAATGATGTACTGCAATACCTTATCCCTAAAACACGCATCAATATGCTGCAGGAGGTTATCCCAAGCGTGAACGAGATCTTCATCGAAAAAGTAAAACAAATATCCTAAGCCATGAAAAAAGTATTATTGATCATACAACGTGAGTATATTACCCGTGTACGCAAAAAATCTTTTATCGTGATGATATTTGTGGTACCACTGCTAATACTGGGCATGTCGGCACTAATTGGTTACGTAGCTAAAGACAGCCGTGAACTAAAAAGCACACAGATAGTAAAGGTTATAGATGAAAGCAGCATTTTCGCCGGGAAATTCCGTAACGAAAAAAACATCAAGTTTGAACCGGCTACGGGATCTGTAGAAACCGAAAAAGCCGGGTTGAAAAATAACGAAGACCTATCGGTATTACTGATACCGAAAGATTACAACAAAAAGCCCGTACAAATTTTTTCGAAAAAGAAACCATCGTTCACCCTTACCGGCGAAGTGGAGAACCAGATGAACGACATAGCATCAACCAACACCATGCTGGCTAACCATATTGATACCGCCCTGTTAAACGCCGCTAAAAAGAACAAAGTAACTATAAGCGCTATGGAGGTTACTGAAACAGGCACCAAAGACGCCAATGTGGGTACTTCTATGGGGGTTGGTATTGCCTGCGCCATATTTATATACATGGCGCTATTTATTTATGGCGCACAGGTTATGCGTGGTGTTATCGAAGAAAAAACCAGCCGCATTATAGAGGTGATCATCTCATCTGTTAAGCCATTCCAGTTAATGCTGGGTAAGATCATCGGCGTGGGCCTGGTGGGCTTAACACAATTTACGGCCTGGATAGCACTTTCTGTTATCGCCACCAAAATTGCAGGTCAAACATCCGGCCCGGGAGGGGGAATGGCAGGCATTTTAACAACGCTGGCCACCATACCTTTTGGCTATATTTTGGGTTGCTTCCTATTTTATTTCCTTACGGGATACTTGCTGTACAGCGCGTTATTTGCCGCTGTAGGTTCGGCGGTTGATAGCGAAACCGAAACACAGCAATTTATGTTCCCTATTACCCTGCCGCTATTATTTACCTATTTATTATCAGTAACAGTATTATTCCAGGCACCGGATAGTCCGCTGGCGGTATGGCTATCTATTATTCCATTTACGGCCCCGGTAGCCATGATGGTACGCATACCATTTGGCGGTGTAGCGCCATGGCAACTGGCTCTGTCTATGAGCTTGATGGTTGCAGGATTTCTGTTCACCACCTATGTAGCAGCCCGCATTTACAGGGTTGGTGTATTGATGTATGGCAAAAAAGCGAGTTATAAAGAACTGGTAAAATGGTTCTTTTATAAAGAGTAGCAGAAAGGCAAAAGCGCACTTTCGCCTTTTCGCTTTCGGCTTTCACCTTTTCTTTTTTAATTTAGCCGCCGATGGATAACAAGCGTATTGCCGTAATGGATCTGGGTACAAACACCTTTCACCTGCTGATAGCCGAAGGCCCTGCGGATAACTTTACCACCGTTTTTAAAACCACCGAAGCGGTAAAACTTGGCGAAGGCGGCATCAACAAAGGCACCGTCCAGCCCGAAGCTTTTGCACGCGGCCTGGCTGCCATGCAGCGTTTTCAGGATTTGATATTGGAACACAAGGTAACTGCTGTTAAAGCCATTGCTACATCGGCCATACGCAGTGCGGCTAACGGGCAGGATTTCATCAGCCAGGTAGAACAAAAAACAGGCATCCAGATAGAACTCATCAACGGCGAACAGGAAGCCGGTTACATTTACAAAGGCATTGATGCCAGTGGTTGTTTAAACGATGATAACGCCCTTATTATGGATATTGGCGGCGGCAGTATAGAGTTTATTATTTGTAATGAGGATGAGGTATTGTGGAAGAAAAGTTTTGAAATAGGCGCTGCAAGGTTAATGGATAAATTCCACCAAACAGATCCCATCCCCGTAGCCTCCATTAAAGAACTTACCCGTTTCCTGGATACTACCTTAATAGACCTCTTCGCAGCAGCTTTGAAATATAAACCCAAAACCCTCATTGGTTCATCGGGTGCGTTTGAAAGTTTCGCCGAGGTTATTGAACTAAAAAAAGGCAGAAAATTCAATATCGAACAAACTAAAGTATATGAGTTTGACACGGATGACCTGCTCGATGTGATAGAACTGCTCATCAAATCTACCCATGCCCTACGTGCCAGTATCAAAGGCATTATCCCCGTTAGGGTTGATATGATCGTAGTAGCCAGTTTGCTTACCATTTATATGATGCAAAAGCTGGCTTTAACAGATGTTACCATGTCAACCTACTCGTTAAAAGAAGGTGTGCTGGCGCAGATGCTGGGTTAAAATGCCCGCTTTACCTTATTCAAACATCTTTTAATAAAATTAGGCCTTTTCCGCATTACAATTGCAGGTTCGCCTAACATCGTTGCACTCATCTTTAACGAAACACACTTGCGCTCGTTTGCAAAATCGCTGATTTGTGCTTCATAGTTTTGGAAACCTATAAATGATATGTGCAAACTTTCAGCTGTTGATGGCACTCGTAGTGTAAATTCACCATTCACGTTGGTTTGGGTACCAATGCCTGTTCCTTTTACGATTATGCTTACACCAGGCAATGCGGTACTGTCGCTGCCGTCAACTATTTTTCCTTTTATTGTACTGTATGTAACACTGTCAATCCCGGGCGTATCCTTTATCTGATTAATCGATTGTGCAACCCTTACTTTCCCTAAAGTGCGTTGCGCATTTGCATCTGCTGTAGCAAATAAACTTGTTACTGCCGCGGCAATTGTTAGTTTCTTCCATGAGAAACGGGGCTTCTCTTCTACAGCAAGGTAATTATTCAAACCCGCCAGCTGGGTTGCGCCAAACCTGCCACAAACATTGCCTTGCCGGGCAAAGTAATTAATGATCTCGGCATTGGTCATGGAGGTAAAATCGGTAACTGTTTTGCTGCATTGGGTGCAATGCCTGCCTTGCTCAACCGGGGTCATCTGGTTCCAGTTTTGGTGGCAGGGCTGCGGGATGCTGATACTTTTAATGGGCTGCATAGTGTTGTGTTTTTCTATAAGATGCAACAGGGCTAACTTTTCCATAAAAGGGTTTAAACTTTTTATTCAGATAACTTTTTGAATACAAATTCAATTGTTTCTGCAAGCTTTGTATATTGCCCTGCATATCCTCATTACATGAAAAAATTTATCGGTGCTTCCCTGTTGTTGCTTTCGGCCGCTTTTGCACAGGCTCAAAAAAACGCTAACGATACCATCACAACCAATTACCAGCCATCGGTGCTGTTCTCGCCCCTGCCGTATACCGAAAAGGGAAATGAGTCCCATTCTGCAAATGGCGAACCAGGGCCAAAGTACTGGCAAAACCGGGTTGATTACAGGTTAGCTGTAAAGCTGGATACCGTTGCCAAAACAATAACCGGCACTGCCGATGTTACCTACACCAACAACAGCCCCGACGCCTTGCAGTACTTGTGGTTTCAGCTGGACCAGAACACTTATAAAAAAGACGCCCGCTCAAACTTTGTTACCGGTGCGCAGGCCACACAGCATACCAGCGGCTACCAGATTGAGGCGGTAGATATTGTTACCGGTGATATCCACACCAAAGCTAAATTTGTTATAACCGATACCCGGATGCAGGTGCGCCTGGCAAAACCATTGGGCAAAGGTGTTATCAAGCTTAGCATCAGGTATCACTATACCATCCCCGGTAATTTTGGCGGCCGCACCGATTACGTGGACACCAAAAATAGCAAGATCTATGAGATAGCGCAGTTCTTCCCACGGGTATGTGTTTATGATGATAGCCGCGGCTGGGCAACAGCGCCATTTTTAGGCAGCGGCGAGTTTTATTGCGAATACGGCGATATCGATTATTCGGTAACCGTTCCGTGGGATGTATTGGTTGCCGGCCCCGGCGACCTGCTAAACCCAAAGGAAGTATTAACAGCCAAACAAATTGCAAGATTAGAAGCAGCCCGCAACAGCGATAAAACGATTATGATCCGCACTGCGGACGAAATAAATGATAAAGCATCGCGCCCGGTTAACAAGGGCACACTTACATGGCACTACAAAATGCTGAACACCCGCGATGTTGCTTTTGGCGCTTCCAGGGCTTTTATTTGGGATGCCGCGAGGGTGAACCTGCCGGGCGGTAAAAAATCCATGAGCATGTCGGTTTACCCGGTAGAGAGCCAGGGGAAAGATGGCTGGGACCGCTCTACCGAATACCTGAAGGGTGCTATCGAGCATTTCTCAGAAAAATGGTACCCATACCCGTACCCTACTGCTATAAACGAAGCCGGTATTGCAGGCGGCATGGAGTATCCGGGAATTTTGTTTGATGGGATGAACGATAAAGGCGGCGAGCTTTTTTATGTAACCGCACACGAGATTGGCCACAACTGGTTCCCGATGATTGTTGGCAGCGATGAACGCCGTTTTGCCTGGATGGATGAAGGCTTTAACACTTTTATAGATGTTTACGCGTCGGACGCATTCAACAAAGGCGAGTACGCCCCAAAACGCGACGGCGAATATGCACCGGGCGGCGGTAACCCTGCCGATGAGATCATCGCGCATATCATCGACCCAAACTCGCCAACCATCATGACCCAGCCTGATGCCATCCCCGAGAAATACCGCCACCCGTTAACGTATTTTAAACCCGCTTTTGGTTTGATACTGCTCCGCGAGCAGATATTGGGTAAAGACAGGTTTGATTATGCATTCCGTAACTACATCGCTAAATGGGCTTATAAACACCCGCAGCCTGATGACTTTTTCCGTTCGATGGAGAATGGTGCCGGCGAAGATCTGAGCTGGTTTTGGCGCGGCTGGTTCTACAATAACTACAAGTTGGATATAGCCCTGATAGATGCCAAATACGCAGATAAGGATCATAGCAAAGGTGTAAAACTAACCATCGCCAATAAAGAAATGATGGCTATGCCATTTACGGTAGAAGCAAAAATGAAAGATGGCAGCAAACAGCGCACCTATTTCCCGGTGGAAACCTGGCTGCAGAATAAAGTAACTACCTATACCCTGCCCACCACCCAGGATGTTGAAAGCGTAACTATCGATCCGGATAATGCGTTACCGGATGTGAACAGGAAGAATAATAGTAAGAAATTATAGAGACGCGATACTTCGCGTCTTAATCGACAACCACGTCATTGCGAGGTACGAAGCAATCTCCCGATAGGTAATAGCGTATGCAAGGCGTTTATGCATAGTTTTGAGATTGCTTCGTACCTCGCAATGACGCGCGGGGTTTAGCAAACGGGAATAAAGAGCAAAAAAACTAAGACTTCAATCTCACCAGTTGCTGGTAAACCTTCTCTGTAGGCAAACCCACCACATTGGTATATGAGCCATTGATACGCTCGATGCCGATAAGGCCTATGCGCTGCTGGATGCCGTATGAGCCGGCTTTATCCATGGGCTGGTATTCTTCAACATAACTGCGAATCTCGTGATCGGTCAACTTGCGGAAAAACACTTCGCTCCTGTCGTAAAATTTATTGTATTGCCCTTTGTAAAACAGGCAAACGCCGGTATAAACCTCATGCATCCGGCCCGATAGGCGCTGCAGCATCTCTACCGCATGTTCTGATGATTCGGGTTTACCTAATATCAGGCCGTCTATAGCAACAATGGTATCAGCAGTAAGCACTACCTCGTCGTTAACATCTTCGTCAAAGGCTTCGGCTTTTTGGGTAGCAATGTAAAGTGCAATTTCCGCAGGTGTTAACCCATCAGGATATGATTCATCTACCTCTTTTAAAACCACACGGAAATCGATATCCATCATCGTTAAAAGCTCCTGCCGCCTCGGCGATTTTGATGCAAGAATAATTGGTGGAAAAGCGCTCATCAGAATAAATTTTGACTTTTGAATTTTGACTTAACCGCCTACCAGCTATACGCCTCGGCATTCATCCATTTGCCCTGCACCTTCATTACCTTTTCAATAATATCGCGGGCGCAGCCTTTCCCACCTGCAAAAGGAGATACATAGGCGCTAATGGCTTTTATTTCTTCGGCGGCATCTGCAGGGCAAACCGGCAGGCCAACCAGTTTCATTACAGACAGATCAGGGATATCATCGGCCATATAAAGAATATTGGCCGGGTTGATGCTTTTCTCTTCGATGTAGATCTTAAACCTTTCAGATTTGGTATGCGCACCCAAATAAACATCATTGATACCCAAACTGTTTAAACGGAACAACGCACTTTTTGACCGGCTGCCAGATATTGCGGCCACATGGTAACCGCATTTAACGGCCAGTTGCAGGGCGTAACCATCTTTAATATTAAAGGCACGGCTTTGCACACCGGTTTCGGTCACAAATATCGACCCATCGGTCAGCACGCCATCCACATCAAAAATAAACGTGGTTATATCTTTAAGCTTGGTTAAAAAGGATTCCATCTTTAAAATGTCATTGAGTCATTGAGTCATTGGTCATTGGGTCATTACTGACTGCAAACTAACAACTGCCTACTGCAAACTGAAACTATTGATTATCTCTCCACTCGTACACCCAGGCAGATTGTATTTGCTCCAGGTGGCCTTCGTTTGATTCTTCGCGTGTGCCGGCAAAGTTTGGCAGGCTAAGCACCCAGTCCAAAAGCTCGGTAAAACGGATGCGGTATATTTTCGATTCGCCAAAATCATCACCAAACTTTTCGTAAAGGCTCATGGCTATATCTTCGTAATCATTCCAATGTATGGGTAGGGCGAATTTATGGTCTATCATTTTCTGGTTGTGGGTAGTATTATCAAATTTAGCATTAATGGCCCATAAAGCCGGATTGATCTGGCAGGGTTACCTCTATATCGCCGTCTATTATAACGCACTGGCAGCCCAGGCGCGATGTGATGCGCGGGTTAACAGCCCTGTCAATAAAGTCTTCTTCCTTGTCAGATATCTCCTGGATGTTATCCATCCCTTTATTCACATAAATATGGCAGGTACTGCAACCGCAAACCCCGCCGCAGTTATGCTGCAGCTCAATGCCATTTTCCAGGCAAACGTCTAAAACAGATTCCCCTTCGGCAATAGGTAGTTCCACGCTTTCATGGTCCTTCTCCTCAAAGTTAATCTTTACTTTAAAAATATTCATTTTGGCAAAAGTAACAAAATTACTTATCCCCGTGGCCGGTGTTGTGGTTTTTGATAATATCCTGACTTAACCGTGTATATATCTCCTGCAAACCGGGCTGTTTTTTAAGCATTTGCAAATGCGCCTGCATTGTCAAATCATCGTTACGTACGGCAGGGCCCGTTTGTACATCGGCAGGGCGGTGTTCTTTTATTTTATCGGCAGTTTCGGCAATCAGCGGGCGCAGCATATCAAAACTCATATTGCTGTCTGCCAAAAGCTGTTCGCCTACGCTATACAGATGGTTGGTAAAATTACAGGCAAATACAGCGGCCAGGTGCAGTACCTTGCGCTGCGCGGAATTTACCCGGTAAACGTTGTTGCTGATATCACGGGCAAGGCCTTCCAGCGTTTTAGTGATGATTTCATCAGCCCCTTCAATGCAAAGCGGCACTTCCCTAAAGTTTACCTCTTTTGTTTTGCTGAATGTTTGCAGCGGATAGAATACCCCGGCATTATTTGTAAAATTCAACAATTGTTGCAGCTCTACAGCACCTGATGTATGCACTATTAGTTTATTGAAAAAAGACAAATGAGGGACAAATTCAGGTATAGCATCATCTTTTATGGCTAAGATGAAAAGGTCGGTATCGCCGGTAATATCCCGGGGGCGGTCTATGGCTTCGGCACCTACATGATAAGCCAGCAAAGCAGCGTTATGCATATTACGGCTATACACCTGCACAATACGGTGCCCGGCATTTTTAAATGCCGCCGATAGATGTGTGGCAACGTTGCCCGAGCCGATGATAGTTATACGCATTTTTGGAATATCCTTTACGGTACAAACTTAAATATTTCTGCTATTTTTATTCCTTAAAATCAATAACCCTAATTGATATGAAATTTTTGAAGAACCTGCTTTGGTTTGTTGTGGTGCTTTTAATTTTAGGTGCAGTTGCAGCCTATATTATTTATGACCATTACAACACCGAAAAGAAAGAACTCACCTACGAGCTCCGCAAAAACACAAACGGCAGCTATATTGAATTAAGCGGCGGGGTTACCCATTACGAACTGGATGGCCCAGATACCGGCAAAGTAGTAGTACTATTGCACGGCTTTAGCGTACCTTATTACATCTGGAACGGCACTTATGAATACCTTGCCGAGCATGGTTTTCGCGTGTTGCGGTACGACCAGTTTGGCCGTGGCTATTCCGACAGGCCCAACGTGGTTTACGATAAGCAACTTTATTTTGATCAGTTAAAAGAGCTTATAGAAAAGCTTAACGTTAAACAACCTGTAAGCCTGATAGGCGTATCATTTGGCGGTATGCTGGCAACCGATTTTACGGTGGCGTATCCTAACCTGGTGAATAAGGTTGTGCTGATTGATCCTGTTTACGCAGCAACAACTTCAAAAACGCCCCAGCTTATTGCCGAATATATCGAAGCGATACACTCCGAAGAACGTGCGCTTGGCCAGATGAGCGATTTTAAATACCCTGATAAATACCCAAACTGGGTTGAACAATACCGGCCGCAAATGGAGTATAAGGGTTTCAGGCATGCGCTTGTTTCAACAAATTATAATTACCGGGCAACATACAACGGCCGCCAAACTAACACAGCGCTTAATAATTTGCACAAACCGGTATTGCTGATTTGGGGTAAAGATGATAAGACCCTGCCAATTACCTACAGCGACTCGATACGCAGCGTACTAAAAGCCGAGTTTTTGCCCGTAGATGATGCAGCGCACCTGCCTTATCTGGAACAGGCAGATATTGTTAACCCAGCTTTGGTAACATTTTTGAGGAAATAGTGTCTATATAATAAACAAACACTAAATCCCTTACTATGGATACTTCACTCATCACTACAAGCACCGGCTTAGACGGTTACAAGGTTGTTAAGCACTTAGGCGTGGTACGCGGTATTACCGTTCGCAGCCGTAGCGTTGTGGGCAATTTTGCCGGCGGCATTCAATCGCTTTTTGGCGGCAGGCTTTCTGTTTATGTAGAGCTTTGCGAAAACGCCCGCGAAGAAGCCTATCACTTATTGATACAACACGCGCAGGCATTGGGTGCAAATGCCATCATTGGCATGCGTTACGATGCCAACGAAGTAATGCAGGGTATTACCGAGGTATTGGCTTATGGTACCGCTGTTGTGGTTGAGAAAGCTGAATAATGTCGCGAAATTCTAAAATTGGCTTATTCCTTATCATACTGGGTATTGGAATGCTATTTTTAGGTGCATCATTATTTTCATATCAAGGGCCCGCGTTAAGCCCACTGGTAAGTAATGCAGGTATGTATTCTTTTATTCTTTGGCTACCCACCATTATAATTGGAATTGTTTTGATGGCTAATTCAAAAAGCAAAAGGTAGTAATATAGGGAAACTACTATCTTTGCTTCAAAAGATAGCTTCCTATGCAAGTAATAAAGCAATATATAGAAGATAACAAGCAACGCCTGCTTGACGAATTATTTGAACTGCTGCGCTTCCCCTCTGTTAGCGCCGACCCAAAATACGCGCCCGATGTTTTAAACGCTGCCGACTACGTAGCCAAAAAACTGACCGATGCCGGTGCTGATAAGGTAGAAGTTTGCAAAACTGCAGGCTACCCCATTGTTTACGGTGAAAAGATCATCGATGCCTCCCTGCCGACGGTGTTGGTATACGGCCATTACGACGTACAACCACCCGACCCATTAGAGCTTTGGAAAACCCCGCCTTTTGAGCCGACCGTACGCGATGGTAAAATTTATGCCCGCGGTGCCTGCGATGATAAAGGTCAGTTTTATATGCATGTAAAAGCTTTTGAGCTGATGATGCAAACCAACACCCTGCCCTGCAATATCAAATTTATGATAGAGGGTGAGGAAGAGGTAGGCTCAAACAACCTGGGCATATTTGTAAAAGCAAATAAAGAACGCCTTAAAGCCGATGTGGTATTGATATCTGATACCTCGATGATCAGCATGGAGAACCCATCGCTGGAAACCGGCCTGCGTGGCTTATCATACCTGGAAGTTGAAGTAACCGGCCCTAACCGCGACCTGCACTCGGGTGTTTATGGTGGTGCTGTGGCAAACCCGGCAACCATTTTAGCCAAAATGATAGCATCCCTGCATGATGATGATAACCATATCACCATCCCGGGGTTTTATGATGATGTTACCGAACTAACCCCAACCGAAAGCGCTGAACTAAACGCTGCACCGTACGACGAAGAAGAATACAAGAAAGACCTGGATATAGCCGAAACATGGGGCGAAAAAGGTTACACTACTTTTGAGCGTACCGGCACCCGCCCTACCCTTGAGGTGAACGGCATTTGGGGTGGTTATATTGGCGAAGGCGCTAAAACCGTGCTGCCATCAAAAGCAAATGCCAAAATTTCGATGCGTTTGGTACCAAACCAAACATCTGAGGCAATTACCAAACTGTTTACAGATCATTTCCTGAAGATAGCGCCGCCTTATGTTAAGGTAAAAGTTACCCCGCACCATGGCGGCGAACCTGTTGTTACCCCAACTGATAGCGTTGCTTACCGCGCGGCACAAAAAGCCATTGCCGAAGCATTTGGCAAGCAGCCTATCCCAACCCGTGGCGGTGGCAGCATCCCAATCGTAGCCTTATTTGAAGCCGAACTTGGCCTTAAAACCGTACTTATGGGCTTTGGGCTCGACAGCGATGCCCTGCATTCTCCAAACGAGAAATACGACATTTTCAATTACTACAAGGGGATAGAAACCATCCCATTGTTCCATAAATATTTTGCGGAATTGAGTAAGTAAGATCAAAATATAATTCAATGTAGAGACGCGATACTTCGCGTCTCTTTTTGTTTACGGCACAAAGCGGATTTTGCACAAGGGAGACGCGAAGTATCGCGTCTCTACAATATTAAATTGTAAACTTCTCACATCCTTTCAAAAATGCCTCATCTGCATCTGCACCTATGCCGGGTTCGTTGCTGATGTTTAGCTTATAGCCCTCGTAGGTTACACCGCCAACGCAGGGGTCAACCAGGTGGCCCAGCATGCAGGTATCCATATCATAAAAATGAATATTAGGGCTGGCATACACAAAATGCAGTTTACTGCTTAGGGCAATGCGGCTTTCCAGCATACCGCCCATCATGCAGGGCATGCCACGTTCTTTTGCTGTATCATGGATCTTTTTTGCTTCCAGTATGCCGCCAGATTTGGCCATTTTAATGTTGATATAATGGCACGAGCCGCTTTCTATCTGCATCCGTGCATCGTGGTGGTTATATACGCTTTCATCGGCCATAATTTTCACCGGCGAGAGCTTCATCAGTTCGGGCAGGCGATCGTTATACCAGGTGCGCATGGGCTGCTCGCAAAATTCAATATCATGCTGGCCTATCGCCTGCAGGTCAAAAACGGCTTCGTCAAAACTCCAGCCCTGGTTGGCATCTACCCTAATCTTCATTTCGGGGCCAACCGCCTCTCTGATCTGTTTAATGCGTTCTACATCAGTTTCGGCCCCTTTACCAAGCTTTACCTTTAAAATATTGGCGCCGGTTCTTTTAAAAGCCACACCTTTCATGGCCATCACTTTAGGCGTACCTATCCCAATGGTGATATCGCTTTCAACAACGCGTTTTTTGCCGCGTAAAAACTTATATAAAGGCAGGCCTGCATGCTTTGAAGCTATATCATACAAGGCCATATCAAAAGCGCTTTTAATGGTGGTGTTGCCGGCAGCCGCATCATGCAGTTGCTGCATGCGGGCAGGGATATCCAGGGCATCCTGCCTTTTCCAAAGCTTCGCGAAATCTTTTGCCATGGCCAGGCAAGTGTCCTGTGTTTCGCCGACGATCATCGGAAAGGCCGAGCATTCGCCTACACCATAAAAGCCTCCATCGGTATGGATGCGGATAAACACATTCTGCGCATGGTCCATAGTACCCGTAGCTATGGTAAATGGCTCCATGGGGATGCTGAAACGGTAAATATCGATAGAGGTAACTATTGCTGCCATTGTTCTATTGCTTAATTGCTAAAATACATAAATAACATGTTCACTATCTAAAATTTGCACTTTAACACATTTACCCTATATTTGCGTTAGTACTTCGTACTCATTCATTTTGGTTCTCCGGTTTCTGCCTTCTGTTCTAAGAAACTGTCCATGCGCCGAAAAACACCTTCAAGACAATTTATTTAATTAAAAACATACATGGCATTAACAAATTTGCCTGGTCCGTTTGATTATAACTCAACCAGGAATAAACTTTTATTAACAGAATACGGCCGTAACGTGCAAAATATGGTGAAATACATCGTAGCGTTACCAACTAAAGAAGAGCGGAACAAATACGCACAAGTGGTTATAGACCTGATGGGCTTTTTGAACCCGCACCTGCGCGATGTGGCCGATTTTAAACACAAGCTTTGGGATCACCTGCACATCATATCCGATTTTCAGCTGGATGTTGATTCGCCTTACCCAAAACCAAGCCCGGAGGCTATTCATCTGAAACCCGAACCGCTTAAATATCCGCATCAGCGTATCAAATACAAGCACTACGGTAAAACCATAGAAATGATGATAGAGAAGGCCAAAAGCATTGAAGAGCCCGATCGCAGGCGCCACATGGTGCAGGCTATTGCCAACTTTATGAAAATGGCTTACGTGCAATGGAACAAAGATTCTGTTGCCGACGAGATTATCCTGTCAGATCTGTACGCCTTATCGGGCGGCGTTTTAAAACTGGAAGAGAACGTAAACCTTAACCGTGTTGAATTCCGCGCCAACCCTTACAATAATAACCAAAACAATAACAATAGCCGCGGGCGTACCAATAACCAAAACAACCGCGGTGGCGGTGGTGGGGGCGGCCGTACCAACAACAATAACCCGCGTAATAACAATAACCAAAACAACCGTAACCGCAACACGGGAGGCGCAAAAAAATATTAATTGATTTTTAGCTAATGGCCTATATAACGGCAGGAATGTTGTAACCGCATATGCGATTATTTTATAATCTTTGCCACACGATAAACTATAGCATCAACCATAAAAAATAAATGAAAAACGCATTCGAAATACAGGGCGGTAAAAAACTTAAGGGCGAAATAACCCCTCAGGGCGCAAAAAACGAAGCATTACAAATTATATCGGCCGTATTACTTACCGACCAGAAAATGACCATCAGCAACATACCTGATATACAGGATGTGAACAAACTGATAGAATTGCTGGGCGATATGGGTGTTGAGGTGAACCGCATATCGCGCGATACCTGCACTTTTGAGGCTAAAGAAATTGACCAGGATTTTTTCAATTCTGAAGCATTTAAAACCAAAGGCGGCGGCCTGCGCGGCTCTATCATGATACTGGGACCGCTTTTGGCGCGTTTTGGCAAAGCATCTATCCCGAAACCGGGTGGTGACAAAATTGGACGTCGCAGGTTAGATACTCACTTTTTAGGGTTCGAAAAATTAGGCGCACGTTTTGATTTTAACCCCGATAACGGCTTTTACAATGTAGACGCTTCAAACCTGAAAGGCACTTACATACTTTTGGATGAAGCATCGGTAACCGGTACAGCCAACATTGTGATGGCAGCTGTGCTGGCAAAAGGTACCACCACCATTTACAACGCTGCCTGCGAGCCTTACCTGCAGCAGCTTTGTAAAATGCTTAACCGCATGGGTGCCAAAATAAGCGGCATTGCATCAAACCTGTTAACTATTGAGGGCGTAAACCAATTGGGTGGCACCGAGCACCGTATGCTGCCGGATATGATCGAGATTGGATCGTTCATAGGCCTTGCCGCCATGACCGGGTCTGAGATCACCATTAAAGATGTACACTACGACGAACTGGGCATGATACCCGATGTGTTTAAACGCCTGGGTATTAAACTTGAACGCCGTGGTGATGATATTTACATCCCATCGCAAGACCATTACGAGATAGATACCTTTATTGATGGCTCATTACTAACCGTTGCCGATTCGCCATGGCCGGGCTTTACCCCCGACTTATTGAGCATTGTGCTGGTAGTAGCTACACAGGCAAAGGGATCTGTACTGATCCATCAGAAGATGTTTGAAAGCCGTTTATTCTTTGTGGATAAATTGCTTGATATGGGTGCCAATATCATCCTGTGCGATCCGCACCGTGCTACTGTTATCGGTTTGGATAAAATGGTACAGCTGCGTGGTATCTCTATGACCTCGCCTGATATCCGTGCAGGTGTATCGTTGCTTATCGCTGCATTATCGGCACAGGGGCAATCTACCATCTACAATATCGAACAAATAGAAAGGGGCTACCAAAATATTGATGAGCGCCTAAAAGCACTTGGTGCCGATATAAAGAGAGTGTAACTCCTTTTTTAGACGAAGACTAAGGATTAAGGACAAAGGATAGGAATTACAAACTCCCTCATCTTTTGTCCTTTTTATTTTTATCTTTATCTATCTGCCCTTTGTCTTTTCATCATTTCTCCAATTTTACTACCTTTAGCAAAACCATCCTAAATTCGTCAATGCCTTATAAAAACCGGAGGTCATCGTATTCAACCTTTATACTGATCTTTGTTGCATTAAAAATAGTGCTCAACCTGTTTGCCATCAGCAATTTTGGCTTTCACCGCGATGAATTATTACACCTCGTTTTAGGTGATCACCTGGATTGGGGGTATAAAGAAGTACCACCTTTTATTGCCCTATTAGCAAAAATAACACTTAACGTTTTTGGCGATTCTGTTTTTGCAGCGCGTATATTCAGCACCATTGCCAGCGGCTTTATTGTATGGCTTACCGGCCAAATAACCGCCGAACTTGGCGGGCGCAGGTTTGCCATCACCCTGGCGTGTTTGGCACTCATCTTTGCGCCGGCCTTCGCTGCCAGCGGCTACCTTTTCCAACCCGTGGTGTTCGATCAGCTTTGGTGGGTGGTTACCGTTTGGCTGTTCATCAAATATTTAAATACAGCTACCGTAAAATATCTATACTGGCTTGGTGTTGCTGTTGGTATAGGCATGCTTACCAAATATACCATGGCGTTCTTCACAGCATCGCTTATCATAGGTATTTTAATAAGCCGAGAACGCAAGTTGTTGTTCAATAAGCATGTGGTTTACTCGGCCTTGTTAGCTATACTTATATTTCTGCCTAATATTATCTGGCAGTTTGCGCACCATTTGCCGGTTATCCACCACATGAAAGAACTGCGTGAAACCCAACTGGACTACATCCACCCGTCAGATTTTATTAAACAGCAACTTTTAGTTAACGGCCCGGCGCTTTTTGTGTGGCTTGCAGGTTTTATCAGTTTGCTGTTCTCATTCAGGTTGCGCAGGTTCAGGTTTATGGCTATTGCTTATGTGCTTATTTTTTTGTTTTTGCTGCAGATGAACGGTAAAATTTACTACCTGTTTGGCGCCTACCCCATGCTGTTTGCCGCGGGTGGTTTTACTTTTGAGCGAATCTTAAACCGCACGGCTTATATTTTGCGCACAGCTGCTGTACTGCTATTTGTTGTACCAAATGTATTATTGCTTCCTCTGGTATTGCCCATATTATCGCTAAACAGCACCGTGGCGTTCATTAAGCATACTACAGAACGTTATACCTTCCTGCAATTTTTAGTTACCTGGGAAGATCAAAAACAACACCCGCTTACACAGGATTACGCCGATATGCTTGGCTGGGACGAAATGGCAAAAAAAGTTGGCGAAACCTACCACGCGTTAACGCCCGAGCAACAGAAGCATACACAAGTATATGCCGATAACTATGGCGAGGCCGGTGCCCTGCATCATTACCGCAATAAATATAAAATACCCGATGTATCGTCCCTCAACAGCAGTTTCCAGCTCTGGGCGACCGATAGTTTGAGCGCTCATTATATTATTTATGTGGATGACGATGATAACGTGGAACGCAGGCTTAGCCCTATGCTGGAAAGTTACCGCAAAACCGGCGAAGTATTAACCCCCATGGCCCGCGAAAAAGGTACAAGAATCTACCTGCTTACCAATCCATCGCCAAAGCTAAATGAGGTTTATAAAGCTGAATTGGAGAAAAAGCGATTGCAGTAAGGTCTTCGACAAGCTCGGACTAACGCATTGAGAATGTTATAGGAAACCTGTTTAACCATTAACCGCTTTTACGGGTCTTCGACAAGCTCAGACTGACATACAACAAACTCAGGGTAACAAAATAAAACAATTACATCGATTTTTTATTTTACATCAGAAAACTCAAAACATGCGCGGCGTAAAAACAATCCTCTTCCTCACCATATCAAACATGTTCATGACCTTTGCCTGGTACGGTCACCTTAAATTTAAGGAGTACGACTGGGGCAAAAACCTTGGGCTATTCTCCATTATCCTCATCAGCTGGGGACTGGCATTTTTTGAATACCTGTTTCAGGTGCCGGCAAACCGTGCGGGCTTTAAAGCCGATGGCGGCCCATTTACACTTGTACAGCTAAAAACCATACAGGAAGCTATTACGCTCACCCTGTTTATGGTGTTTACCATTGTATTCTTTAAAACCGAAAAGCTTGGCTGGAACCACCTGGTCGGTTTTGGGCTGATCGTACTGGCGGTATTTGTGATATTTAAGAAGTGGTGATGGCCGCTTCTTCCACTACGTCATTGCGAGCGTAGCGTGGCAATCCTCGACATGCTTATTGCCTACTTTTCTATCGAAGATTTCTTCGTACCTCGCAATGACGCGCGGGGAGGTTACAAACAAAAAGAGACGCGATGTATCGCGTCTCTACAAGAATCATTTATTAATTTGTCTTTATCTCACTAAGCCGATATCGCGTTGATGATATCGTACTGAGTGATGATCTCGATCTTACCGTTATCATCCTCTACCAGCACAGCGATGTTATCCTTATTGATCATACCCGAGATCTTATCAATTGAGGTATTCAGATCCACAAAGGGGAACGGTGCCGTAGAGATATTTTTTACCGGTTGTGATTTGATGCCCGGGTTCTCGATCAACGAATCCAGGATGTCACTTTCGGTTATTTTGCCAATTACCATACCCTTTTGTGTAACCGGGATCTGGCTGATGTTAAGCGATTTGATAGTGTTAATAGCTTCCAGAACTGTTTTCTCGCAGTCAATGGTAACAATCTCCTGATTTTCTTTTTTGCTGATGATGTCGCGGGCTGTCAATTTACCATCTTTCAGGAAGCCACGGTCGCGCAGCCAATCATCGTTATACATTTTGCCCAGGTAGCGGGTACCATGGTCGGGGAATATAATCACAACCACATCGCCTTTTTTAAACTTATCCTTCATCTGCAGCAAACCTGCCACAGCAGATCCTGTTGAGTTACCGGCGAAGATACCTTCCTTACGGGCTATCTCGCGGGTCATCAGGGCGGCGTCTTTATCACTTACTTTTTCAAAGTGGTCTATCAGGCTAAAATCAACGTTCTGTGGAAGGAAATCTTCGCCAATACCTTCGGTGATATACGGGTAGATCTCGTTTTTATCAAACTCGCCGGTCTCCTTGTATTTCTTAAATACCGAGCCATAAGTATCAATACCCAATACTTGTATGGCAGGGTTCTTTTCTTTTAAAAAACGGGCTGTGCCTGATATGGTACCACCTGTACCTACCCCTACTATAATGTGCGTAACCTTACCTTCTGTTTGTTCCCAAATTTCGGGGCCGGTTTGCTCATAGTGCGCCTGCGAGTTGCTCAGGTTATCATACTGGTTAGGTTTCCATGAATTGGGTACCTCACGCTCTAAACGCGAAGATACCGAGTAATAGGAACGTGGATCCTCAGGCTCTACATTGGTGGGGCAAACAATTACCTCGGCGCCAAACGCGCGCAGGGCATCAAATTTTTCTTTCGATTGCTTGTCGGTACTGGTAAAAATACACTTGTAGCCTTTTATAACAGCCGCTATAGCCAAACCCATACCGGTATTGCCAGATGTACCTTCAATGATTGTACCGCCCGGTTTAAGCTTACCGCTTTTCTCGGCATCCTCAATCATTTTAAGGGCCATACGGTCCTTAATAGAGTTGCCGGGGTTGGTTGTTTCTATTTTAGCCAAAACTGTAGCAGGGATGTCCTTAGCTATCTTATTCAGCTTAACCAGGGGCGTATTGCCTATGGTTTCAAGTATATTATTGTACCACATATATTATTGTCTACCTATCCTGTGTACTTAATTGGATAGCGGTCAAAATTAGCAAATATTGGTGAATTGTGAGTAGTTGATTAGGTGGGTAGTTACTTTTGGGTAACAAACAGATTGAAAACCACTCACCACTCACTCAGTCAACTAATCACAAATCCTTAAAACTTAAGGTGCTTCACGGTCAACCCGCCGTTTATAAGTTGCTTTAATGATTCGATACCAACGCGCAGGTGTGTTTCAACAAACTGCTCGGTAACGCTGCTGTCGCTTTCGGCAGTTTTCACACCTTCGGGTATCATCGGCTGGTCTGATACCAGCAGCAATGCACCGGTCGGGATCTTGTTGGCAAAGCCGGTTGTAAATATGGTAGCGGTTTCCATATCAATGGCCATGGCACGTAATTCTTTTAAATACTTTTTAAAGTCCTTATCATGCTCCCAAACGCGGCGGTTGGTGGTGTAGCAGGTTCCTGTCCAATAATCGCGTGCGTTATCACGTATGGTGGTTGATATGGCTTTCTGCAGGGCAAATGAAGGCAATGCAGGCACTTCTGCTGGCAGGTAATCATTTGATGTACCCTCGCCCCTAATGGCCGCTATGGGCAGTATCAGGTCGCCTACATTGTTCTTCTTTTTCAAACCTCCGCACTTACCTAAAAATATCACAGCTTGCGGGTGTATGGCGGTTAACAGGTCCATTACTGTTGCCGCTACCGAACTACCCATCCCAAAGTTAATAATAGTAATACCATCAGCTGTAACACTTTGCATCGGCTTATCAAGCCCCATGATGGGTGCATTATCGTGCCATTGCGAAAACAGCTGCAGGTATTTAGAGAAGTTGGTCAGTATAATATATTCGCCAAAAGCATTAAGCGGGCGGCCGGTATAACGCGGCAGCCAGTTGGCTACAATGGCTTCTTTAGTTTTTAATCCTGATTTTACCGGTGATGTTACTTCTTTCGTCTTTTTTGCCGGGGTTGTGTTTTCGTCTTTCTTTACTTCTAATTCTTCGTTCATCTTTTTTTCCTCTTTTTTGTGTGTATGTATATGTATAACAGGCTTTTAAAAACCTTTTTATACAGCAAACCCCGGCTGCTCACCAGGGTTAGTGTGTAATATACGAAAATACTTTTATATTATCAAATTACTGTTAAGCTACCTTTAACTTTTTAAGGTCCGATTTTTCAAATTTGTCAAGTGCGTACTCCAGCGTAACTGTTAAACGTTTCACATCTTTTTTAGATGGAAACTCGAACATTGCGTCAATCATAATAGCCTCACAAATAGAACGCAAACCACGTGCGCCCAGTTTAAATTCCATTGCTTTATCAACAATAAAATCAAGCACATCGGCATCAAACTCCAGCTTCACCCCTTCGTATTCAAACAGTTTTTTGTACTGTTTAAGCAACGAGTTTTTGGGCTCGGTAAGGATGTTATGCAGCGCCTCGCGGTCAAGGGGGTTCAGGTAAGTTAATACCGGTAAGCGGCCTATCAGTTCGGGTATTAAACCGAAAGATTTCAGATCCTGCGGGGTGATGTACTTGTACAGGTTTTTAAGGTCTATCTCGCTGTCGTCGCGTTTCATTTTGTAACCAACGGTTTGCGTACGCAGGCGGTTAGCTATCTTTTTCTCGATGCTATCAAACGCGCCGCCGCAAATAAACAGGATGTTGCTGGTGTTAACCGTTATCATCTTCTGGTCGGGGTGTTTACGGCCGCCTTGTGGTGGTACGTTAACCATTGTGCCTTCCAGTATTTTTAACAAGGCCTGTTGCACACCTTCGCCGCTTACATCACGGGTGATGGATGCGTTATCGCTTTTGCGGGCAATTTTATCAACCTCATCAATATAAACGATACCGCGTTCGGCAGTGTTTACATCATAATCGGCAGATTGCAGCAAGCGGGTCAGTATACTTTCTACATCCTCCCCTACATAACCGGCTTCTGTTAATACAGTAGCATCGCAAATGCAAAAAGGGACGTTAAGAACCTTAGCAAGTGTTTTTGCCAGTAAGGTTTTACCCGTACCGGTTTCGCCCACCATAATGATGTTTGATTTTTCTATCTCAACTTCGTCCTTATCAATACGTTGGTTTAACCTTTTGTAGTGATTATACACGGCTACCGACAATACCTTTTTGGCATCGTCCTGCCCAATAATATATTGGTCGAGATGACCTTTTATTTCGGCCGGTTTCAGCATAGCAGGTACCGCCGGCGACGCTTTTACTTTGCGTACCTTCAGTTCTTCTGCCAGTATCTCGTTTGCCTGGTCAACGCATTTATCACAAATGTGTGCATCCAAACCGGCAATCAGCATCAGGGAATCCTGCTTTCCTGCGCCACAAAACGAGCACCTGATCTCCTTGCTGTTCTTGTTCATCTTGAGTATGGTTTAATCAAAAATAAGTATTTGGTGGTTTATAACAAAACCCCCTAATTTTAAAGAGGGTTTTGCCGGCCAAATACCTTGCTTATTTATTTGTACTTGCTCTTAAAATTTCATCAACCATACCAAATTCTTTTGCTTCTTCGGCAATCATCCAATGGTCGCGGTCTGATGCATCCCAAACGGTTTGGTAATCAGTACCGCTATGGTCTGCAATAATCTGGTACAGTTCTTTTTTCAGTTTCGTGATCTCGTGGTAAGTGATCTCGATATCTGACTGCTGGCCCTGCGCACCGCCTGATGGCTGGTGTATCATTACCCTTGCATGTGGTAAAGCCGCGCGCTTACCTTTTGTACCTGCTACCAATAGCACCGCACCCATTGATGCTGCCATACCTGTACAGATAGTAGCTACATCATTTGAGATGAACTGCATAGTATCATAGATACCTAAACCGGCATAAACAGAGCCACCCGGAGAGTTGATATAGATCTGGATGTCGCGTTTGCTATCTGCCGACTGCAGGAACAGCAATTGAGCCTGAATAATGTTTGCAATATTTTCATAAATAGCATCGCCAAGGAAAATGATACGATCCATCATCAAACGACTGAACACGTCCATCTGGGCTACGTTCATCTGGCGTTCTTCGATGATATACGGCGTCATACCGGTAATGCCGGCGCCGGTAACAATACCTTGCGGGGCATTGCTGCGGTTTACACCGCCAATAAACCTGTCTACATAGGTGCTGCTGATACGGTGGTGCTTAACAGCATATTTGCGGAATTCGTTTTTATCTGGATTACTGTTCATGTGTATGTATTTTATTTGTTGTGGTGCGGGCGGTTGCCCGCGATAAATATAGTTTTTAGTTGAATAGATTTTGTACTAATTAGTTTGATGAAAGTAAAAATTATTGCTCTTATAACACAAAAGCATTTGCTGTGGGCAAATGCTTTTGGTGAAATATATTTAAAACGTTTACTGTTGTTATGCAGCAAGCTTGTTAAAATCGGTAAATAATATATCCTTTTTATCAAGCGTAATAACACTCTTAATATAATCAAATACCTTAAGTGCTTTTACCTGTTCAAATATTTTATTAGCATTCTCTTTGTTTTGCAGGTATTGTACAGTGTACTGGCCCAGCTGCTCTTCGGTTAAAGCCTGCGGGCTGTACATCCTAAACTGTTGGTCTAAGCTGCCTTTTGCAAATTCAAATACTTCCTCGTATTTAATATCAATGTTATTATCCTTCATCAGCTTATTCTCAATAAGCGTCCATTTCAGGTTTTTAGCAAAATCGGCATAACCGCCTTCCAACTCTTCGTCAGTCAGTTTTTCGTTGGTTGCTTTTAACCAGCGTTTTAAAAATGCATCTGGCAACTCAAAACTTACCTTATCAATGCTGTAGTTATAAATTTCGTCCTGCAGTTTGCGCTCGGCATCCTGGGTCATCATCATTTCTAACTCTTCGGTTATTTTAGCTTTGAAACCGGCTTCGTCGGTTACAACACCTTCACCAAATAATTTATCAAAGAACTCCTGGTTCAAATCGCCTTCTTCTAAACGGTTAACGTTTTTAACCGTTAATTTGAAGTTCGATTTTAAGTCAGCCGCTTCATCTTCTTCAATTTTTAATAAACCTGCAACCTTAGCTGCATCGTTATCAAAAGCTTTGTTAATGTCAAACACCAGTTCGTCGCCTTTTTTCAAACCGATCAGCGATTTTTTAATTTTCTCATCCTGGATCTGATCTAAACGTACCGAAGCGGTATTGTTTATTCCATCCTCAAAAACAGAACCATCCGGAGAAAGCTGTGCTAATTCGGCATAAAGCACATCATCATCTGCCGATACGTCAGGATTTGTCATTTTGCCATAGCTGCGACGAATATTTTTAATACGTGATGCTAATGTTTCGTCATCAACTTTTATTACATACTGGGTCAGTTTATCTTTTGATGAAAAATCGATATCAAACTCAGGCGCCAAACCAACTTCGTAGTTAAACTCAAAGTTATCGGCAAAATCCCAGTTATATTCTTTCCTGTCATCATCAGCTTTTGGTAAGGGCTGGCCCAATACTTCAAGCTTCTCTTCGTCAAGATATTTGTTCAATGTATCTGATAACATGTTGTTGATCTCGTCAACCAAAATGCTTTTACCGTACATTTTTTTAATATGCGCAACAGGCACCATACCCGGGCGGAAACCCGGCATTTTTGCTTTCTTAGCATGGTCTTTCATTGCTTTTTCAACCCTTGGCTGGTAATCCTCCGGGGCGATGTTGATCTTAACAACTGTATTCAGGTTATCAATTTTTTCCTGTGATATATTCATCTTTTTTACCTGGTATTAATTTATTCCTTGTCCAAGATACAGCCATTTAGCTGTACAAAATTCGAGGCGCAAAAGTATGAATTTATTTTTGAATTTAATTAGCTGCCCTGCTTGTTTTGAAATTTAACCACGCTGTTTTTTACAGGCTTAACTGTTTTAAGGTAAGCATATATAGCACCCAGGTCCTTCGTAGCCATGCCGCCATATTTCCACCAGGGCATAATTGTTTGAAACTGCCCCGGCTTAACCATTGTTGGTTTTGCGGAACCATTGGCATACTGTGTAAAACGGGTTATAAACTGCTCTTTGCTCCAGTTACCTATACCTGTTTCTTTATCGGGTGTAATATTTGATGCCCGCACTAACGCACCACCGCCAAGGCCATATTCGTTGCCACCTGCAAGTTCCATTCCCGGTATTGGTGTTCCTTTATCGGCTTTGGTATGGCAATCGCGGCAGGCAGCGCTTTGCACCAGGTATGCACCGTAGGCTAACGTGTCGCTCTCGCTTGGTTTTTTACCCGGCTCGGCTTTTTTAGGCATGGTGTTTACAATAATATTCAGCGGGAAATTGAGCTTACGGTTTGGATAGCTGGTTTCATGCGGCTGCAGGGTGCGGATATAGGCGATAATATCGTACACATCCTCCGGATCCATCTTTGAGTATGATGGCCATGGCATGATCGGGAATATGGCTGAGCCATCTTTTTTTACACCGGTAGTAATTGCCCGGTATATCTCGCCATCCGTCCAGCTTTTTAAGTTTGCCGGTGTAATGTTAGGCACATACACCTCGCCGGGGAAACTAACACGAGCATCAAATTTCTCGCCGCCGGCTCCTAACACCGCTGTGTCTATCGGCGCAGCAAATATATCCCATTTGCGGGTGCTGTGGCAATCAACGCATACAGCAACGTGGTTAGCCAGGTATTTACCATGTTCTATCCGTTGCGGGGTTAATTCAACTTTAATGTTTTGAGGTTTGCCAACATTTGGCAGGGCAAGGGTAACATATGATATAGCCGCCACAACTACTAGCGCTATACAAATGACGATATACGCCATCCATTTTTTAAACTTTTTCATGATAAGGTAAGTATTTTTTTAAAATACAAATGACGGCTTTTGGCCGTCATTTGTTACACTCTTCATTAAAAAATTTAAGTTTAATCTATCTTTTTTACCGACGAAGCGCCTGATTGATCGTTGTTTACCTTTGTTGGGTTACCACGATACTGGATATCTGATGCGCCGCTGGTATGTACATCCAGTTCGTTTAATACGTTTATTTTGCACTCGCTGGCGCCCGATGTGCCGATCTTGTATTTACCTACCACAAAATCGAGCGCTTCAACCTTACCTGATCCGCTCAGGTCAACTTCGTGCGATGCAGCCTGCCCTTTCAGATACACTTCTGTTGAGCCGCTGGCATCAGTACGCACCCGGCCCGCATAAAGCTCCATATCAATTTTGGTAGAGCCGGAAAGATCAAAGTTCAGGTCCTGTACAGTTAAACGGCCATCGCTCCTTACTTCAACAGCACCCGATGCACTTATTTTATCAAGGTTTTTAACACCTATTATCACAGTAGTTTCGCCACTGCTGCAAATGTTACGGCGGCTGCGTAGCTTTAAGGTGCTGCCTTCTATACTGGTTTGTATATATTTAAACAGGTTATCATCGGTAGTAATAGAGATGGATTCCGAGCTATCCTGCTTTAAGGTAACTTTATATCCCCCTGATATATCTATTTTGGTAAAGCCTGTCATTTTGCGGGTTTCGGTACGTACGTTACCCGTACCTTTTACGCACCGGAAGCGCCTGCATGACGAGAAAAGTGTAATAGATGTGGCAGCTACAAGCAGTAATATTTTAAAGTTTAGTGTTTTCATAATAGTTTGTTTTGAGCGTTTGACGATAATTTATGGTTTTAAGTTACAGTAAAATTAAAAAAAGCCACCCATTAATCTGATGGCTTTTTGATATATGATAGACTTTTGCAAGATAGTTGATTATAAACCAGCTAATTCATTTTGTTTGGCTTTAGCAACGCGGCCCGGCATTTGGTTTTTTGTAGCGTTTACTGCTATAAAATCTGCATGGTTAACGTTGGCAGCCTGTGCGTAGTTTAAGTTATAATCGTTTGCGTTACCGCTTAAAGTTGCTTTGGCATTATCGTTAACATTTACTGTTGCTTTGTAAGCATCTAATTTTAAGTCGGCAGTTGCAGTGTTGTATAAGTTAACTTCAAGGTCAAGTCTTTCTAATTTACCAAATGATTTTACTTCGGCATTATCATAAGCGCTGATGGCTTGTAAGTCGGCTGCTGTTACCCAAACCACTAATTTTTGGTTTTTGTATGATGAGATACGCAACACACCATTCTGGCTTTGTACCAAAGCGCTTTCTGAGTAATATTTATTGTAAACTTTTACCTGGTCGGCAGCGCCGTCTGATACAAAAAGTTCAACATTTCCGTGGATCTCGATCTTGTTGATCTTGCTCACATTGGTTAGGGTTACACTTGCATCGTTGTTATTATTGTTAACGTTTGCATAGGTGTTTTTTGTGGTTACCACTGCCATAATCATTAAGGCTACCATGGTTAATATTGTTGTTTTCATTTTATTAATATTTTGATTATGAATACTATAAGTTGTGTTATTAAATACATAGATATGACGATTGGCACGAAAAAACGTTACAGCAAAACAGCCTGTATTAGACACAGTGCGGGTTTTTATCGGTGAATGGCAGAAAAGTGGCGGTGAACGGCAAAAGTTTTTTGATGTTAAAAAAAACGGCAAATAAACAGGGCCTTTAATACTGTATCATAACCGAACAGGATGTGAATTCTTCAGTATAAAATGCTCTTAAACAAAAAAGCCATCGCATGTGGCAATGGCTTACAGAGAATATATTTTGAACTTTTGCAGAAGTAACATTTACAGTATCGCTAATTCTGATGAGTCGGCCTTTACAAATTTATTAGTTACTTTTTTGCTGCTGTTAACGGCTGCAAGGTTACTATTGTTAACAGTTGCAGATTGGTCTTGTGTTAAGTTATAATCATTAACAGTACCGCTGATGTTTGCTTTTGCACGGTCGTTTACGTTGATAGTTGCTTTGTAAGCATCTAACTTTAAGTCGGCAGATGCAGTGTTGTATAAGTTAACTTCAAGGTCAAGTCTTTCTAATTTACCAAATGATTTTACTTCGGCATTATCATAAGCACTGATGGCTTGTAGGTCGGCTGCTGTTACCCAAACCACTAATTTTTCATTTTTGTATGATGATATGCGCAACACACCGTTCTGGCTTTGTACCAAAGCGCTTTCGGAGTAATATTTGTTGTAAACTTTTACCTGGTCGGCAGTACCGTCTGATACAAAAAGTTCAACATTTCCATGAATTTCGATCTTGTTGATCTTGCCCATATGGGTTAATGTTACGCTGGCATCGTCATTGTTATTATTGTTAACGTTTGCATAAGTGTTTTTGGTGGTTACCACTGCCATAATCATTACGGCTACCATGGTTAATATTGTTGTTTTCATTTTATTAATATTTTGATTGTGAGTACTATAAGTTGTGTTATTAAATACATAGATATGACGATTGGCACGGGTAAACGTTACAGCGAAACAGCCTGTATTAGACATAGTGCGGGTTATTGTCGGTGAATGTTAAAAAAGCAACGGTGAACGGGGGAAGAATTTTTAAATTAAGAGGGATGAATCAATATATAAGAATCAAGAGTTAAGACAGTGACATATATGGACGTATATAAACAACTTATCATGAAAAGTATATTCGTTGGGCCTCTTTGCCGTTTGACTCACCCCCTGCCCCCTCTCTGCTGCGCAAGAAGGGCATAATCTTCACGTCGTCGCAGGGTATCACATCTTGGACCTGCAGGGAACAATTACATAGTAATTATAACATACGGAATGGTGACAATATTTTGCCAGTAGCCAATTTTAAAATCAACTGATTAACAGATAATTACTAGTGTTCACGGCAGTGAACATGAACACTTTAGCCTTTCCATCCCGCGCGACAAAAGGCAAATGACAATCCCCCTAAAACAAAAAAGCCACCAGTTGAACTGATGGCCTGCAGAAATATATATTGAACTTTTGCAAAAGTAATGCTTACAGGATAGCTAATTCAGCTTGGTCAGCCTTTACAAATTTGTTAGTTACTTTTTTGCTGCGGTTAACGGCTGCTAAATTGCTGTGGTTAACGGTTGCAGATTGATCTTGCGTTAAGTTATAATCGTTAATAGTACCGCTGATGTTTGCTTTTGCACGGTCGTTTACGTTGATGTTTGCTTTGTAGGCATCAAGGTTCAGGTCGGCAGATGAGGTGTTGTTCAAAGTTACATCAAGATCTAATCTCTCCAGGGTACCGAATGATTTAACTGTTGAGTTGTCGTTAGCTACAATAGCTTGCAGATCGTTAGCAGTTACCCAAACCACCAATTTTTTGTCGGTGTATGATGATATACGTAACACACCGTTCTGGCTTTGTACCAAAGCGCTTTCTGAGTAGTACTTGTTGTAAACTTTTACCTGATCAGCAGTACCGTCAGATACGAACAGTTCAACGTTTCCGTGTAATTCTATTTTGTTGATTTTGCTAACGTTTGTTAGTGTGGTGCTTACTTCGCCATTGTTGTTATTGTTAGTGGCTGCAAAAGTTGATGTTACTGTACCTAATGCTAAAGTGAAGATGGTTGCTATGGTTAAAAACTGAGTTTTCATGTTATTATTATTTGATTGTGAGTGTTTTATTATTTTCTAATTTTTAAATACACCCATATGACGCCCCCAGTTAAGAAACGTTACAGCGATTTTGGCTGTATTAGATGTACGGCCTGTTTATGTCGGTAAACGGGCTGTTTATGACGGTGAAAAGACAGAATATTTTTGAAACGGGCAGTCTAACCCTCTTTGCGGAAGGGTGCATAAAAGTCTTAAAGATCCGAAAGTGGGCCTACACGAATATGTTTTTTGCAGATTAGAAATATAAAAGCAGGTTAAGTGCTACTTGTCCAGATCATCCTGCGGGATAATTGCCTTGCGATACCGCGATACCTTTTCAAAAAGCATATCGGGCACAAAGGGTTTGGTCAGGTAATCGCACATGCCGGCCTCGTATGCTTTGCTATGGGTTTCGGGCATGGCATCGGCTGTAAATGCTATAACGGGTATATCCGGGTGGCTTTGTTTGATTATGGCTGTTGCCGCAAACCCATCCAATACGGGCATCTGCAAGTCCATAATTATCATATCGTAATTACCTGCATTTACCATATCTACTGCAATTTGCCCGTTTATAGCTTCGGCCACATTTGCCTGCCATTTTCGCAAAAACTTCGAGGCTATCATTAGGTTCATTTTATTATCATCAACCACCAAAATATTCATACCATGAAGGTTCGGTGGCAATATCAGGTCATTAACGGTGGTTGCGGCATGCTGTATGTCGGCAATTGGGGATGCCGTTGCAAAACGTATATTAAAAGTAAACCTCGCGCCTTTCCCTAAATCGCTAAATACATGTATGCTGCTTCCGTAAAGCTCTATCAGCCGTTTAGTTATAGCAAGCCCAAGGCCCGTACCGCCATAATTATGCGTAATGGTTTGCGGCCCCTGTATAAAAGGGTCAAAAACAATAGCCATGTTTTCGGCAGCAATACCTATGCCTGTATCGGCCACAGTAAATTTTATCAATACTTCGTTCTTGCTTATCTCCTGTTCCTTTTCGAGCGAGATAGTTACCTTCCCTTCCGGCGTAAATTTAACTGCATTACTTACAAGGTTTATCAATATCTGGCCAAGGCGTATCTGATCGCCCATCAGGTATTCGGGGATACTACTATCTGCTAACAGTTCAATTTCCAAATTTTTCTCAACCGCTTTTGAATAAAACGACTGCCTGATATTGTGTACCAGCTGATGTATATTAAAAGGTATGTTGCTCAATTGCAGCTTCCCGGCCTCTATCTTATTATAATCTAAAATATCGTTAATAATGGCAAGCAAGTTCTCACTGCTAAATTTAAGTGTGTTCAGATACTCCAATTGCTCGGGCTTTGGGCTTTCTTCAAGCAACAAATTGGTGGTACCAATTACCGCGTTCATCGGCGTACGAATTTCGTGGCTCATGATAGACAGGAACTCCGATTTAAAATGAGAAGATCGCTCAGCCTGCTCTTTGGCCGTTATCAGTTCCTGCCTCACCTTTTGTTGTACGGTTATATCTTCGCCAATACTGGTAGTTTCTTTAATGTTGCCGTTCTCGTCATAACTAACCGTATTTTGCCAGCTAATAGTACGCAGTTCACCGTTGCGGCATACTATAGGGTTTACGTAATGGGCTTTAATACTGTTATTTTTAAACCATGTGTTCAATATTTCCCGGTGTTCGCCGGGCACAAAATGCTCCATCCAGTTCATACCCAATATTTCCATCTGGCTATACCCTACCAGGTTGGCCAGATATTTATTACAGAATATCACTTTGCCGCCGGCATCCAATGATAAAGCCGCAAGTTTAATGGTTTCAAGCACCAGGCGGTATTTATTTTCGGTACGGCGGTAATCTATCTCTGCTTGCTTACGTTGGGTAATATCCTGCAGGGTGCCAATAATTTTGCGCACGCTACCATCCTCCCGGTACATTAATTTGCCGGTAATAACACTTATATGCTTAATATTTCCTTTAGGGGTAATAATGCGGTATTCATAAGATGAACCACTGTTATCCCCACTTTTAAACAGGTGGTTTACTATATACCTGTCATCCGGATGGATGCATTGCAGCAACGTTTTACCAAAGCGCGATGAAGATTCAACGTTGGTGTTTACCTCATAAATAGAATTCACCTCATCGCTCCATGATAATATTTTTAGAGTACTGTCCCATTTCCAGTTACCAATTTTTGCTATGGTTTGGGCTTCCAGCAGTTCTGCCTGGCTCACTTTTACAGCTTTTTCTGCCAGTTTGCTTTCAGTAATATCCTGTATAATACCTACTACCCGCTTCAGGCCGCCAGTTTCATTTAATAATAGGTCACCACGCAGTACACGCAAATATTTTAAATTGCCTTTAGGGGTGATGAATTTATGTTCAAGGCTACCCTCGGTTACTGAACTGATATTGGTTAGATAGTTTGCAGCGGTTTCGGTATCATCCGGATGTACCATGCTCATGTAATACTCAAACCGGGCTGTTCCTTCAGGAGCGTTATCAACCTCCAGTATTTTAAAAAGGCTTTCCGACCAATAACCCTCTTGAGTATCGCTATCATACCACCAGTTGCCTGTTTTAGCAATATCCTGGGCTTGCAGCAGCAGGTTCTTGTTCTCTGTTAAGGCATCTGCATGTTTCTTTTGTTCAGAAATATCCGTAACAGACACAGATATGCGTTTGATATATTTACCGGTAACATCAACTACAGGCGATGCCTTTGCCAAAAACCAGCCCGGCTCGCCGTAAACTGAAGGAAACTCTATGCTGGTAGTTTTATTATACTTTAAAACATGATCATAAACTTCTAAAAAAGGTTTTGCCCTTTCTTGACCGATAGATTCGAGCAAGGTTTTATTCAAAAAATCTTCGGCTTTTAAATAATCCGGCGATTGGGGGCTGAACCATACATTTATACATATACCCTTCTCATCAAACTCAAAAATGGTATCATTTATAGAGCTGATAAGCGCGTGCATCTGCTGCTGGCTATTCCTTAGTTTTTCGGCATTTGTTATTAGTGATTCGTTTAGCTGAATAATATTGTTAACAGCTTTTTTAAACTGCATTTTGTATGCCAGCATCACCAAAAACGACACATAAGCTATAAGCGTAAAAATGCACAATAGTATAATTAACACGTTTACAGAAATGTTAACTTTTGGGGCAGTATAATAAGCGGCCACCACTGCGGCTATATTTAACAGGGTTACGCCTACAAACTCACTCCGTTGCTTGCAAAAAAGGGTTACGGCAATAAATATGGTAATAGAACTAAAAACATAAACATGCTCAAAACCGTTAACACCTAAGAGTATAAAGTTATTTACAAACAGGCATGAAACTATGGTAACATATACCATAGCTTTAAGAAACACTCTGCTTTTATCGTAAGATAGGGCCAGTGTTGCCAAACAAAAAGCACAATTTATTAAACGCAGCCAAATAGGGTCGTATGAGTTATCATAACACAAATAATGCAATGCCGGGCTGGCTATTAGTAAGCCTAGTAATATAAGCCTGTAAATAGTTATGTCGTTTTCAATTAAAAGCAGCGCTCTATTTTTAAAAGACATATACCGGGGGGAGTTTTTTATTTATACCAAACAATATTGGGAATAACAACATATTTACTTAATAAGAATTTTACAAAGAGTAAATATATCTTAAAGGCTATTAATACGCAGATTTATTTACATTTGTTGCAAATACTATTTTTTCTATGTCTGAAACTGCACAATTAAAAATTGGTGATAAAACCTATGATCTGCCTGTTATAGAAGGTACCGAAGGCGAAAAAGCTATTGATATTTCTAAACTGCGCGACCAAAGTGGTTATGTTACTTTAGATATTGGCTATAAAAATACCGGCGCTACAAAAAGTGCCATTACATTTTTAGATGGCGAAGTTGGTATACTAAAATATCGTGGTTACCCTATTGAACAACTGGCAGAAAACTCAACCTTTATTGAGGTTGCTTACCTGCTGATATATGGTAAACTGCCTACCGCCGAGCAATTACAGGCATTTGAGTTTGAGATAAGCCATCATACCCTTGTACACGAGGATATGAAAAAGTTTTTTGACGGCTTCCCGTCTGGTTCACACCCAATGGGGCAATTATCGTCATTAATTGGCGCTTTAGCTGCTTTTAACCCGGCATCATTAAAACAAGGCCTGTCTGCCGATGAGATCAATATCGAGATCATCAAGCTTATTGCCAAAATGAGCACCATCGTATCTTGGATCTACAAAAAATCATTGGGGCATCCGGTTATATACCCGCGCAACAAGCTCGATTACGTAACCAACTTTATGCACATGACCTTTGGGCAGCGTACCGAAGATATTGAGATAGACCCCGTTGTAGTAAGCGCCATGAACAAACTACTGATATTGCATGCAGATCATGAGCAAAACTGTTCAACATCTACTGTGCGTATTGTAGGTTCATCAGATGCTAACCTTTACGCATCTATATCTGCAGGTATCTCTGCGCTTTGGGGCCCGCTTCATGGTGGTGCCAACCAGGCCGTGGTAGAAATGCTGCAAAAAATAAAAGAAGATGGCGGCGACGTTGATAAATGGGTTTCTAAAGCAAAAGATAAGAACGATCCGTTCCGCCTGATGGGCTTTGGACACCGTGTTTATAAAAACTTCGACCCACGCGCCAAGATCATTAAAAAAGCCTGCGATGATATCCTGGAGAAATTAGGTATCAACGATGAAACTTTAGAGATTGCCAAAAAACTGGAAGAAGTTGCTTTGAGTGATCCATATTTTGTTGAACGCAAGCTTTACCCTAATGTAGATTTCTACTCGGGTATCATTTATACAGCGCTTGGTTTCCCAACAGAAATGTTCACTGTATTATTTGCTTTAGGCCGCCTGCCGGGATGGATTGCCCAGTGGAAAGAAATGAAAGCAAATAAAGAGCCTATCGGCCGGCCGCGCCAGATCTACGTTGGCGAAACCGATAAAAACTACAATGATATTAAGGATAGAAAATAAATTCGGCGTAACCCTCTTTGCGCAGCAGAGAGGGTGGCCGAGCGAAGCAATGACCGGGTGAGTAAGATCACCAACTGCTAAAATAAAATTATTAAAGCCCGCCGCACGACGGGCTTTTTTGGTAAACTAAAAATGACGCCACGCGAGCTATTAAAGCAATACTGGGGACATGACAACTTCCGGCCGTTGCAGGAAGAGATCATCAACTCGGTATTGCACGGTACGGATACTTTAGCTTTACTGCCAACCGGCGGCGGTAAATCGGTATGTTTCCAGATCCCGGCCCTTGCGCAGGAAGGCATCTGTATCGTGATATCGCCCCTTATCGCACTGATGAAGGACCAGGTAGAGAACCTGAAAGCAAAAGGAATCGAAGCCATGGCCATCGTATCGGGTATGGGCAAGCGCGAGGTGGATATCGCATTGGATAACTGTGTGTACGGCCCGGTAAAGTTTTTATACCTCTCGCCCGAGCGCTTACTGTCTGACCTGGTGCGCGAGCGTATCAAATACATGAAGGTAAACCTCTTCGCGGTTGATGAGGCGCATTGTATCTCGCAGTGGGGGTATGACTTCCGCCCGTCCTACCTGCATCTTGCCGACCTGCGCGAGCTGCACCCTAACGTGCCTGTACTGGCGCTTACCGCTACAGCAACTGCCGAAGTACGGGAAGATATACAGGAAAAACTCATCTTTAAAAACGGTACTGTTTACCAGCAAAGTTTTGAGCGTAAGAATTTAAGATACGTGGTGCAAACCACTGAAGATAAACTGCGTAAACTATTGGACGTGGCCAAAGGTATTGGCGGAAGTGGCATTGTATACGTACGGAGCCGTAAAGAGACCTTCGAGATAGCCAAATTTTACCAGCAAAACCATATTAAGGCCGATTATTACCATGCAGGGCTACCTACCGACGAGCGTTCTGAAAAACAGGAGGCATGGAAAAATAACCGCACCCAAATTATAGTGGCTACCAACGCCTTCGGGATGGGGATTGATAAGCCCGACGTTAGGTTTGTGATACATAAAGATGTGCCCGATAGCCTGGAGGCTTACTACCAGGAAGCGGGCCGTGGCGGGCGCGATGAACAACGGGCTTACGGGGTGCTTTTATATAACCCTACCGACAGGATAAAGCAGGAAAAGAAATTCATTCAGAATTTCCCCTCGGTAGCAGAGATTAAACAGGTTTACCACCAGTTAGGCAATTACTGCCAGCTGGCTTATGAGGCCGGCGAAGGGGTTAGCTTTGAGCTTGACCTGGGCGATTTTTGCAGTCGTTTTCAACTGGATGCCATTAAAACCCTCAATGCCCTTAAATTTTTAGAGCAGGACGAATATCTGGCCTTTAACGAAAGTGTATTCCTTCCGTCCCGTTTCCGGTTTGAGGTATTGAACGAGGAACTTTATAACTTCCAGATCCAAAACCCGGGCTGGGATCCGTTCATCAAAACCCTGCTGCGGTCATACGGCGGCTCGTTCGAGAATTACGTGCGCCTAAAGGAATTTGACCTTGCCCGCCGCACTGGTATGAACACCCAGCAGGTGATACAAGGCCTGCAGCAATTACAGGATTTTAACCTGTTAAGCTACCTGCCCCAAACTGATAAACCGCAGATAACCTGGCTTAAATCGCGCCAGCACGCCAATAATCTGTATATTAATAAGGTGTTTATTGATCAGCGTAAAGAAACCTACCGCAAAAAAATAGAGGCCGTATTTGCCTACGCCGAACATAAACGCTGCCGCAGCCAAATGCTGCTGAGCTATTTCGACGAGCCCAACGCCAGAAAATGCGGGGTGTGTGATGTTTGCCTGGAAGAACGCCGACAAAAAAATGCCGAAGAGATATTTGATGATATCACCAACGAGATAGTACAACTCCTCAGTACTGACACCCGCACAATAGACGAATTAATGACATCCTTAAAGCTCGGCACCGAAAAAGAAAAGATCCAAACCATCCGCCTGCTGCTGGATGCAGGCAAGATCAAAACCGACGGCGGGAATTATTATTTGTAAACTGTCAGTCTGCCCCACAATGTCATCCTGAGCTTGTCGAAGGATTTGCACAGATGCTAATGGTTCGACAGGCTCACCATGACAAACTAATTTACTTGCCATCCTGAGCGATAGCGAAGGATCTGTTAGTAAACTATGCAATCGCCTAAATGCATATCGGCGATTAGATGCTTCACTATGTTCAGCATGACAAATGTTTATTAATTCGTCCGTATCGCTTCTACCGGGTCAAGTTTTGAGGCAAAGTATGCCGGTATAATACCCGATAATACGCCTATGGTAACAGAGATACCAATACCATAAATAACATTCCCTGCATCCAATACTACCTGTATATCAGCCACCGCTTTTACCGCAAAGGTGCCCAGGTAAACAATAAACAAGCCTATTAGCCCGCCCATAAGGCATAGCGCAATTGCTTCTATTAAAAATTGCAGTAATATAAAGTAATTTTTAGCACCCAATGATTTCTGTATACCTATAATATTGGTACGCTCTTTAACCGATACGAACATGATATTGGCTATACCAAAACCGCCTACCAATACCGAGAAGAAACCGATGATAAAACCACCTTTATTAATGATACCAAAAAGCTGATCGAGCTGATTGGTTAGGATAGTGGATTTATTTAACGAAAAATTATCCTCCCCACCCGGGCGGATGCTGCGGATAGAGCGCATTAAACCACGCACTTCGCTTTCTACTTCCACATCGCTCAGGTTATCCTGGCCGCGTACAACTATTTGCGGGTTATATTTTTCGTTCTCAATATCAATAACGTTTTTGGCAAAGTTTAACGGCAGCAATATCTCATTATCGCTGGTAATACCCAGCATATCTTTACCCTCTTTGGTAAATACACCAATAATGGTAACCTTGCGGCCCATAATTTTTATCTGCTTGCCAACGCCTGTACCACCGGGGAAAAGCGCGTCGGCTATATCGGCACCAATAATGGTTACCGGCGCACCCGTACGCGACTCTATATCGGTAAAATACCGCCCATCCTGAAAATTAAAGTTCCAGGTTTTATCATGATCGTGCGATACAGCATCTATCTGGGCACCATCAACCGTATGGCTTTCGTATTTAACGGTGCGGTTATCAATGCTTATTTCGTAAGATAGGGCTTTTGCTGTTTGGCTGCGGCGGCTTAACTGCTCAAAATCGCGCAGTTTTGGTACCGGCCTTTGCATGTATTTCCACCAGGGGAAGTTATCCTCGCCTACCCATGGCCACTTTTGTACGTATATACTATTGCTTCCTAATTTATCAACGCTTTTTTGCAGATTGTTACGCAAAGTATCAACCGCCGATGATACCGCTATAATGGTAAAGATACCGATGGTTACCCCCAATAACGAAAGCATGGTGCGCAGCTTATTTTGCCTTAACGCATCGTATGCAAACAGGAAGCTCTCGCGGATAAGTTTTAGTAATATCATATCGTTATTTTGATGTAACCCGGGGCTGCCGGATAATGGTTTTTTGCCACGCCCCAAACAGTATTTGTTAGACTGTGTTAATGCTGTTAAGTTACAGTAAATTTCTATTTAAATATTAACTGTAATGCGGCGCCAAAAAAAGGCGTGGAAAATAACAAAAAATCCGTACATTTGCGCCCTGAAAATTCATATATATAAGCATGAAATTATCTCAATTTAAATTCAATTTACCTGAATCATTAATTGCACATTCTCCGTCAGATATACGTGACGAATCACGTTTAATGGTTTTACACCGCGATTCGGGCAAAATTGAGCATAAAATATTTAAGGATGTTTTAGATTACTTTGATGACCAGGATGTAATGATCCTGAACAATACAAAAGTATTCCCGGCACGTATGTATGGCAACAAGGAAAAAACCGGCGCCACCATTGAAGTGTTCTTACTGCGCGAGCTAAACAAAGAACTTCGCCTTTGGGATGTACTGGTTGACCCGGCCCGTAAAATACGCGTAGGTAACAAACTTTATTTTGGCGATGACGATTTACTGATTGCCGAAGTTGTTGACAACACCACATCACGTGGCCGTACCATCCGCTTTTTGTTTGACGGTACCGACGAAGAGTTTCGCCGTAACGTGGAGATATTAGGTGAAACACCACTGCCAAAATATATAAAACGCAAGGCTACTGCCGACGATAAAGAACGTTACCAAACCATATTTGCCAAACATGAAGGTGCGGTTGCCGCCCCTACTGCAGGCCTGCACTTTAGCCGCGAGCTTATGAAACGCCTTGAACTGAAAGGTGTTGAGTTTGCCGAGGTTACCCTGCACGTTGGTTTAGGAACCTTCCGCCCGGTTGAGGTGGAAGATCTGACCAAGCACAAAATGGATTCTGAGCAGTTTATCATCGAAGAGAAACAGGCTAATATTGTTAACCGTGGTATCGAAAGAAAAAAACGCATTTGCGCTGTTGGTACAACATCAATGCGTGCGGTTGAATCGGCAGTATCTGCAGGTAAAATATTAAAACCGGCAAACGACTGGACCAGCAAGTTCATTTTCCCGCCGTACGAGTTTAGTATAGCAAACTCTATGATCACCAACTTCCACACACCAGAGTCTACATTATTGATGATGGTGAGCGCATTTGGCGGTTACGAGCATGTAATGAACGCTTACGAAGTAGCGGTAAAAGAAAAATACCGTTTTTACAGCTACGGCGACGCGATGCTGATTATCTAACATCGAATTTCGAATTTATAATACAAAATGTCATTCCTATCCGGAGTGACATTTTTTTTGGTTATCAAATTGTAAATTAGCCACGCATGCAACCCACAAATCCGAAATCCGAAATCCGAAATTCGAAATCTACCTATGCTATCATCGTAGCCGGTGGTTCGGGCAGCAGGATGCAGTCGGCGCTGCCTAAGCAGTTTATTGAGCTTTGCGGCGAACCAGTACTGATGCATACCATCAGGGCGTTTTATAATAGCCAGTCATCACCACAAATTATTTTGGCTTTACATGGCAGTTATCATGAACTATGGACACAGCTTTGTGCTAAACACAACTTTACTATTCCGCATAAAATAATTACCGGCGGCCAAACACGTTTCCACTCTATCAAGAATGCAATTGATAGTATTGCAGACGATGATGTATTGATTGCCGTACACGATGCCGTGCGCCCCCTTGTAAGCGCCGATATCATTAATGAGGCCTACGTATGTGCCGCAGAGAACGGAACGGCTGTAACGGCTGTTAAAAGCCGCGACTCGATAAGGCACGTAAAGGATAATGGATCTGTAAGTTTAAACCGAGACAGCATCTATTTGGTGCAAACCCCGCAAACTTTCCAATCGGCTATTCTTAAAAAAGCCTATGAACAACCTTATACCGACACTTTTACCGATGATGCCTCTGTTGTAGAACAAAGCGGTGTAGCCATTACTTTGATAGAAGGATCTTACAGCAATATCAAAATCACTTTCCCCGAGGATATTATAATTGCCGAAGCACTTATAAACAAAAAAAGCCACCAGCGTTAAGCTGATGGCTACCTTTATCCGATCTATTTATCAGGCCCTTCTTATCACGCCCAGTAATAAAGCGATGATCGCTATTACCAGTAAAATGTGAATTAAGCCACCTGCGTGATTAACGAAGAATCCGAAGATCCATCCTATCACCAAAATAACTGCGATGATGTACAATAAGCTTCTCATAGTGTTGTGTGTTTTTAGTTAATGTTTTCTTAGTTAATGCTGTATATTAAACCCGCGTTACTCCAAAAAGTTTTACGCATAAAAAAACCCGCCTTAGCAGGGTTTTTAATATTATCTGCCTTATCAGGCCCTTCTTATCACGCCTAAAAGCAGGGCTATAATAGCTATAACCAGCAGGATGTGGATAATACCACCTGAACCCGCGTAAAAAAATCCGAATGCCCATCCTATAATCAGGATAACAGCAATGATGTACAGTAAGCCTCTCATGTTGTAATGTTTTATGTTTAAGTAAATGTATATACGGATACCTATACCAAAATCATTCCAAAAAGAGGTTGCAACAAAAAAAAGCCCTGCATGCAGGGCTTTTCAATTATTTAGTATGTAGGCGTATTAATACTCGTCCTCGTTAAAAAAGAAGTCGTCTTTGGTCGGGTAATCCGGCCATATCTCCTCTATGTTTTCATACGGTTCACCATCATCTTCAAGTGCCTGCAGGTTCTCAATAACCTCTACCGGCGCTCCTGAACGTATGGCGTAATCAATTAATTCGTCTTTTGTGGCAGGCCATGGCGCATCTTCAAGGTGCGATGCTAATTCAAGTGTCCAATACATGTTTTTATGTTAAAGTGGTAAATTTTGCTTTTTCGCAAAAGTATAATATTTTTAAATTGATTATCAATATTTTTTTGTAATATTTTTATATCCTTGGTATCCACTGGTTTTCAGGGATTTTATCGGCATATCCAACCATTCTTGCCAGGGTGAACAAGTAATCGCTCAACCTGTTCAGATAAATATTCACTTTCTCGTCAACCGTGCTTTCTTCTGCAAGGTGAACGCTCAATCTTTCGGCCCTGCGGCATACGCAACGCGCTATATGGCAGTACGAGATAGCGTTACTGCCGCCCGGCAAAATAAAGTGCCGCAGCTCGGGCAGGGTTTCATTCATTCTGTCCATTTCTTTTTCAAGCAGCTCAATATCCTCGTTATAAAGATCGGGTATCACCATTCGGCTTTTTTCAGGGTCGGCGGCCAGTGATGAGCCTATGGTGAACAGCCTGTCCTGTATTTGTTTTAGTACATCCTTATCATGGTCACCTATCTGCTGATCGCGGATAAGGCCTATGTACGAGTTCAGCTCATCAACAGTACCATAACTTTCAATACGCAAGTGATGCTTTGGCACACGCGTACCCCCAATTAATGATGTATAGCCTTTATCGCCTGTTTTGGTATATATTTTCATAACAATAGCAGCAATTTAAGCGTTTAAGTTCACAATGTGCTTTTAACCACAGAGAACACTTAAGATTTGCAATTTGGTTAGCCACAAAGTACACAGAGATTTTTAATTGATAAAATATATAAATCTTTGGCCCTTTGTGGTTAAATTAAACATTACGCAATTTTAAACTTAAACTTGCATATCGTGTTTTGTTCAAATATATTATTTAGAAAATATGAAACCCATAATATCATCCGGAAGGGCCGCACTTATATGTTTATTTACTTTAGCATTACTAAGCTTTAAATGCAGTAACGGCAATACAGCGCAAAAAGTAGCCCCACCCGCGCCTCAACCAAGGGCTGATTTCTCCAAATTTTTAACCGAACAGCAGTTTAACGCGCTGTTCCCCGAGCGAGACAAGTTTTACACCTATCAGGCGTTTATAAAAGCCGTGAACGAACTGGCTCAAATAAAGGTGCAGGTTACACGCCGCGCGGTATCGGTATACCAATTCATCCGCACCGATAAAAGCACCGGCAAAGCCATTACAGTGCGCCAGGACGGCGATTGGAACGAAACATGGGCCAAAGTAAAACCAGACAGTACCTATACGGTAGATTACGGTAACTTTTGCACCGAAAAAGACGCCGCTGGTAACAAACGCGAACTGGCTGCCTTTTTTGCCCAGATAGCGCACGAAACCCGCCATGGCCGTAACGAAAGTTATACCGACGGCCTGATGCTGATACACGAGGATAACACCAGCCTGAACTACGTAAGCGACAGCGATGAGTACCCACCTGTTAAAGGGCAAAAATATTATGGCCGCGGCCCTATGCAGATAAGCTATAACGGCAACTATGGCTATGCATCTGATTGTATTTTTGGCGACAAGAAAGTACTATTAAATAACCCCGGGCTGGTAGAGACCGATGCGGTTGTAGCCTTTAAAACCGCTATTTATTTTTGGATGACACCCGAAACCCACAAACCATCGGCACATGATGTAATGATTGGTAAATGGCAGCCTAATGCCATAGATAAAGCAAAAGGCCGCACCCCGGGTTTTGGCATGACCATACTGATTGTAAACGGTGACCTGGAATGCAACAAAGGCGATGATAATTACAGCATGAAAGACCGCATAGGCTTTTACCAGTTCTTCCTGAAAAAGCTGGGCGCTATTGATGATAACTGCGCTTGTAGCTGCGGAAAGATGGAACCTTATAAATATTAGCGCTAATTGGTTAGCTTTATTCATTAAACCACCATACAAATGAATAAAGCTTTACTCACACTTATAATTACTTTCCGGTTAGGATCCACATTCGCGCAAACCGAAGCTGAAAAATTCAGGAATGAAAATTTGAGCAGCACTTATATTTCCTCCGTAGAATTAAAAGAAAAGTTTATCAGATATGATTATTCAAAGCTATTCACTGTAACTGATAATGCCATGGTATATGGTTTTATTGGTGATAACTTTCAGCGGATCCGCATAAAGATCATCTCCATAACAAAAAATCCGTCGTTGCCGGATACTTATAATGTTTACGGCAAATCGATGGTTAAAAATAACATCGATGAATTTCGCGGGACTATTAAGATAACAAATATCCGTAAATACAAACAAACATCCTACGGGGTAGATAACGAACTTAAAGGCAAAGGCATTAAAGGCCAATATTTGCTGATTGGCAACTATAATTTGGCGGAAGCAGCAACACAAGAACATGCCGGTATATTTAAAGGGACATTCAGCACAGGTTTTTATCCGGATAAAAATAACATTGTTCACTACGACGATATTGATAAAAATGCCGATGGTTATTCAAATAACCAGTTTGTAGGCCAATAGGGAAGTCACAACAACAAATTGGTTAAAAGATGCAACTGGGGTGATTACCGTATCCCGAATTCACAAGGCTTTGATATTGGCGCAGGCGAATTTTCTCCCAATGATAAATACCTGTCGGCCGGGTGGCAAACTCTACGAGATGCTTATCATACTTCGGCTGTATCGGCAAAAGCCAAACAGATTGAAAACGCGAAGTGGTGGGAATGAAAGCTTGTATAATGTAAAAAGGGAACTATGCGCAAGCCCAGTTCCCTTTTTTAATAGTTTCTCCAATTCGGCACCATCACCGAATTATCTATTCGTCAGATTTTCCAACCAGATACCATTCATATTTAGCCCCGGTTTTTCTAATACCATAGTAGTCGAATGTGCCACTTGCGCGGTCTCCGGCATCATCAAGCACAGCATCGCTGCTAATGCCTTTGTGTGTGTTTGCCTGCTCTACAAAGCTCGTTTTCAGTTTGGCAAAATTGCTTACATCGCCATTGTTAGCTTCAATGGTGTAAGCTATAGCCCAAAGCGCATCATAGGCGGCCAATGCAAAAGCATCAACATCCAGGTTTGTTTTGGCTTTTATGCGGTCGGCTACGGGCTGCCATTTAGTTTGCAATGCCGCAGGTAAACCAACCGATGGTGCAAAAAAGCCGGTTTGTATCGCAAAATCTGCCGCGGTGGCATCAGCTATAAGTACCGCATTTAAAGCAATACCGTCACCACCATACCATTTCACAGCGGCCAGGGAAGGCTCGGACGCTGCCGCTTTAAACAGTTCGGGTGTTTCATCAAATGACGCCAGGTACACCGCTACGTTACCTGCGCCATGCGCTGTAGTAAGGCTGGATACTTTAGCTTTAATATCGGCTATAACAGCAGTAAAATCAGTAGTGTTAGCGGCATAAGGGGTTACTGCGTTAACCTCGCCGCCCTTTGCTGTAAATGCAGCACCAACAGCGGTTTGCAGGCCTTTGTTCCCGGCATCATCGCGGGCAACGGTTACCAACCCTTTTACCCCTTTATTGTAAATAGTATTACCACTGGCTGCACCCTCTATTTTGTCTGACGGGCAAAAACGGAATATCCCGTCGCCGGTTACGGCTAAACTGCCTGCTGTGCTGCTTTGGCTTACCACAATCACTTCAGATGCGTCTGCAAGAGGTTTTATGGCAGCAAGCTCGGCACTGCTTTGCGGGCCAATAATAAAATGGATGCCCGAGTTTTTAGCTGTAGTAAACTGCGCAGCAGCAGTAGCAGCATCTAACTTGGTATCTGTTACGTTGATGGCAATGCTATAAGGCAGGTTCTTATCTGCAAAATATTTATTGATATCATCTTCGGCAAGCTGTACAGCAACCCTTGAATTTATCCCCAATGATGACCAATTGGCAGCTGTATCTAATGAGAATAAGCCCTGTACATTAATGGCATTAGTCAGCGTAACTACTTTTGCCTTTTTACAGGATTGAAATGCAAACGCCGTAATTAACAGCGCGATAACAGGTAGTAATATTTTTTTCATTTTTTTGTTGCAAACGTGTTTAGTTCTGCAAAATACAGTTAATTTAGGATTTAGTTTTAGACGTAACAAATTCAATACTGAATTTGCGTTTGGCTGTAACATCCAACCATATAGTTAGTCTGAATTTTTATTTACTGCAATGAATAACTCTTTACTTGACACTACAGGGCTGCCTGATACCGAAACCGAAGCTTTTGAGGCTACTTACCAGGCATTAAAAGAAGAATTCCGCGTGGAGGTACCCGGCTATATCGATTTTCAGCTGGAGCAGTTTGAGGCCCTGAACCACCACAAAGCTGTTAACTTGCGCGACGTATTCGCTATAAAAAACCCATGCGGCGATAGCTACCTTTTGTTTGTGGATATGGATACTTACCATGCCTCACCAAAACCAAACCCCGGGCACTATACCGAGTACCAGCCCTGGGCCCTCGCCTATTTAAAACGCAATTTTGGGCGGGTGTTTATCCGCACAGAGACCATAATTGATAAGATCCGCGAGATCATATTCCCGGTTGAGCTTGATTTTAAAGAAGACAAACCCTTTAGCGACCGCTTCTATGTGCTTACCGACGATAAGCGCAAAACCGAGCTTGCCATGACCCAGGAGTTTAGGGACGCCATGATGGCCATTAAAGAGACTGATTTTGTGGTAGAGATATTTGAACATACCCTCATCATCGGTAACCGTAAGCCTATCACACCCGAAAACTCTCTTTACCTTGCCGATTTTGTAGCAAGACTGGCCGAGCTGAAGTGTTAAACGGGGTTATTTTAATACCGCGGGTAAAATGTAGTTCTGCATCATTTTATCAACCTGCGCGTGGGCGTAGCCTTCATTGTAGGCAGTTGCAGTAACTACTATAACCAGTGGTACATCCTTAAAAATAAATATTTTATTGCCGCCGTTGCCGGTGCAGTACCAGGTTTCGTACGATTTATTATTAATGGTGTATGTTTTGTTCCAAAACAGGTAGCCGTAATAACCAGGGCCAACCACATCGGCAGGTAGGGCCAGCTGCTTGCTGAACGACTTTTCTACCCAATTTTGCGGTATCACCTTCTTACCATTCCAAATGCCTTTATTTTTGTACAACTGCCCAAATTTTGCAAAATCAACAGCACGCAGCCGGATGCCTCCTGCAGTATTGGGTACGTTTTGTGGTGTGTACTGCCACTTGTAATTATTAATGCCCATAGGTTTAAACAGTTTGGCATCGGCATATTTATCCAAACCGCCAGGCACCGTTTTGTTTAAAATGTCGCCCAGCACCACAACACCGGCGGTAAAGTAATTCCAACTTTTGTAAGCTTGTTTTGAACTATCGGTTTTCAGGTCGAGCGCGAATTTTACCCAATTTTCGGTTGGGTACATATTATTCTCGTTCCCCGGTGAGTCATCGTCGTTATCATTGGCATCAAAAACCGAGCTCATGGTGAGCAGGCTTTTTAGCGTCACACCATCCTTTTGTAGCGAGTAGTTTTTGTACGCCTTTAGGTCGTAAAAATCCTTCAGCGTTTGCAATTCCGATTTTATATATCCTTCCTGTATAGCTATACCCATGGTTGCCCCGGCAAACGTTTTACCAACCGAGCGTGGGTCATGCAAGGTGTCGCGCGCGCTGCCATTAAAATATTCTTCTATCAGCAGTTTGTTATTTTTTATTACCACAACACCACTAATGTTTTTGAACTTGTTTTGCAATATCTTCTCGTTCAGGTCGGTTATCAGCTGCTTGTTATAGGTTTCTGTCGATACCGCCCAGCCGCTATTGGGTGCTATGGGTTGGATGGCCTTATGCTTTACTTCTATGATTGGGATAATCACCTTTAGTTCGCCCTGTGCGATGATATCCCCTACTTTTACATCAGGGATGCTTACATAAGGGCGTAATTCTATTTTGATAACATGAGTACCGGTAGTTAGCGCGTCTTCTCCGCCACCCCTAACCATAAAGCGGGTGAATAAGTATCTCGACCACATGTCCTCATGCAGCGTACTGATCAGCTTTATGCCCAAGCTGGTGCGGCCATTTTTATTACGGGCGTAACCTGCACCTTTATGCAAATTTTCCTGGTATAGCTGTTTCCCGTCTACATAAAAAGTAAACTGATAATTGCCCTGGTTAAGCTGCTCAACCGTTAGGTTTGGCGCTAACCGGTGCTGGTAGTTGGTTAATGAGTTCCCTAAAAAAGCCCGCATGCTCAGGTTACTTTCAGAAGTTAACGTGAGCTCTTTTAAAATGTCAGCTTCGGTACATTTAGCGGCAGGGATGGTATCCGTCATGAAAATGATGCGGCCAATGTTTGCTTTATGGATGGGAAGGGTTATCGGGTCGGCCGGTACAATATCGGCTATCTGGGCAAAAAGTGTAGCTGTAGTAAAAAGAAATATAGCGGTGAGCAGGAATAAGCGTTTCATATATAGGTATATTTTAAATATCTGCTGCAAATTTGCCGTATTGGGCCGGTGCAAAATAGAACGTATTTAACGTTTGCCGCTTAATAATTGGCGGTACTGCATGGCATTTACGCCATTGAACGCCTTAAAGCTCCGTGTAAAATGGCTCTGATCGGCAAAACCACAGGCCAGTGCAATATCAGTTAATGACAGGTTTGTGTTGGGCATCAGGCTTAAGGCACGCTGAACCCTTATTTTACGGATATACTCGCCCAGGTTACAGCCAAAATATTTGGAGAAATCGCGGGACAGGTGCGCAGGATGCACATTCAACACAATGGCGAGTTCAGTCAGTGTAAATTTCCGGGCAACATCATCATGCAAGAGCTCTCTTATTGTTGATACCCATGCCGGCTTTTGTGCGCTATCAGTAAGCCGGCTGCCCTGCATTTCACCTAATACCTGCAATAGCATGGCTTCGGTATTCAGAGGTGTTAGGCTGTCGTTTATTTTGGTTTCTTTAAAAAGCTTGTAGAATAAAAATTTCACATCGGGAGATGCTACTTCAAAACTGCCCTGCAGATTATCATGGCCTTGCTTAAAAGCGTTAAACCAGTGCTCATGTAGTTCGATGTGGAAGCCCCGGGTATAGCCTTTTGGTTTGATGTTGTAATGCGGGTCTTGCCAATTGTGAAACAGCAAGGTGCCGGCACTGCAATTGTAAACCTCTTTTTTGTTACCCTCTATTACCTTACCATCTAATATAAAGGTAAAATAGGCGGTATCGTGGTAATGCCAGTCTACCTTATCATGGGTGTACTCAGTATCGGTAATGGTGGCAAAATCAAGGCTAATGGTTTGATTGGTTTGCCCAAAGAAGTTACCGGTTTTTAGGTTTTCCAAAACTTATTTTTCCAGATTGATATCGGCTTCGGGGGCAGGCTCGCGTTTACTAACGGTTACTATGTTTTCATTTACGTAATCGTTCTCAACCAAACCATCGCGCATGCGCACAATACGGTGGGCGTGCATAGCAATATCTTCTTCGTGGGTAACCAATATAATGGTATTGCCTTTTGCGTGGATATCCTCCAGCAGGCCCATAATTTCTATTGATGTTTTGGTATCAAGGTTACCGGTAGGCTCATCGGCAAGGATAATGGAGGGATTGTTTATCAAAGCCCTTGCTACAGCTACACGCTGGCGCTGCCCGCCCGATAATTCGTTAGGGCGGTGATCGGTACGATTACCAAGACCAACGTTTTCCAAAGCTTTTTTAGCCCTATCGTTACGTTTCTCTTTGCTGATACCTGCATAAACCAGCGGCAGGGCAACATTATCTAAAGCGCTGTTACGTGGTAAAAGGTTAAACGTTTGGAAAACGAAACCAATCTCGGTATTACGTACTTCTGCCAGGTCGTTATCCGTCATGTGGCTAACGTTGATGCCATTAAGTATGTATTCGCCTTTGGTTGGGGTATCCAGACAGCCCAGGATGTTCATTAATGTTGATTTACCCGAACCGGAAGGCCCCATCAACGCCACAAATTCGCCTTTATTAATAGTAAGGGATACCGATTTTATCGCGTGGATAATTTCAGACCCGATAACGTATTTACGACCGATATCTTTAATGATAATAAGAGGCTCTTGCTTTGTGATAGCTGTTGGCATGTTCCGTTTTTTGTTACTTTGACAGCAAAGTGGTATGAAATGTTACAGTGCGAAGAGATAAAAGATATCAAGAGTCAGGAATCAAGATTTTGTCCTCGTCTTGACTCTTATGTCTTGACTTCTTGGCTCTATTTTATCACCTTCTCCACTAAAAAGTAGCTTTCGTCATGGTCGGGTGCGTTTTGCAGAGCCTCTTCGGTTGTGATTTCCTGTTTAACCACATCCTCGCGCAAAACATTCGGCTCGGCAGTCATGTACACAAGGGGTTCAACGCCGGTAGTATCTACCTCGTTGAGCTTGTCCATAAAGCCCAGTATTTTATTCATGTCTTTGATCATGGCCTGCTTTTCGTCGGCGGCAAGTTCAAGGCGGGCCAGATGGGCTATTTTATCAACCGTTTGTTCGTCTATGGTCATGTTCTTCAATCTTTTTACTGATAATGGCGTACACCTGGTCGCGCAGGGCATCGGCATCATTAATCGTTAAATGCGCCGTTTCAATCGGCTTATGTACAAATATATCACATACCCCCGGTTTAGAGCCATATTTCTTGCCATCGTCCCAGAAAATTTTCCAGGTGTTTACAGATGTTACCGGTATAATGGGCACCTTTAGCTCTATAGCCATCCTAAAAGGCCCATTCTTAAACTGGTGCAGATCGGGCGGATAATGATCAGGAATGGTAGCCTCGGGGAATATAATTACGGTAATGCCTTTCTCCAGCCTGCCCATCGCTAACTTAAACGCCCTGAAGGACGCTATTTTACTTTCGCGGTTAACCGGTATATCTACCGTTCGGAAAAACAGGCGTGTAACAATGCCGTCTACCAGCTCTTCTTTCCCCATAAAACAGCAATTACTTTTTACCAGCACGCTCATGGCGGTAATATCAAGGTTACTGGTATGGTTAGGGCAAACAATGTAGGTGTTGCTCCAGTCGATAGGTGCTTCAAAGTGATAATGATACCTCATCCCCACACAAAACGAACTCACAATGCCCCAAACACGGCGCAAACGGTTAAGGTATTTATACCTTTCGGGCTTACGCGAAAAATAGTACATGAAAGGCCATAACAGAAAATAAAAAAATGCTACACTGGCCTGGTAAAGGAATAGGTGCACTTTCTTCAATATCATTTTCATCGCCCTCAAAAATATAAAAAATACTTACTTTCGCCCCCTATATGGAAACTGTTGTTAGTGGTATACGTTCAACCGGGAATTTGCACTTAGGAAATTACTACGGTGCTATTCAAAACTTCGTAAAAATGCAGAACGAGTACAAGTGCTATTTCTTTATAGCCGACCTGCACTCGTTAACTACGCACCCCACCCCTGCCAACCTGCATGGCAACGTGAAACAGGTTTTGGTAGAATACCTGGCGGCGGGTATTGATCCCGAAAAAGCTACCATATACGTGCAAAGCGATGTACCCGAAGTTACCGAGCTTTACCTTTACCTGAACATGAACGCCTACATGGGCGAACTGGAACGCGCAACCTCCTTTAAAGATAAGGTACGTGCCAACCCCGATAACGTAAATGCAGGCCTTTTAACCTACCCGGTTTTAATGGCTGCGGATATATTGATCCATAAAGCAACAAAAGTACCTGTTGGTAAAGACCAGGAGCAACATCTTGAAATGTCGCGCACTTTTGGCAACCGTTTTAACAGGCTTTATAATAACGATTACTTTCCCGAGCCATACGCATTCTCATTCGGCGAGAACCTGGTAAAAATACCAGGACTTGACGGCAAGGGCAAAATGGGCAAAAGCGAAGGCGAAGGCAATGCCATTTTCCTATCAGATACGCCCGAGGCTATCCGTAAAAAGGTAATGCGCGCCGTTACTGATGCAGGCCCTACCCAGGATAACCAGCCAAAACCGCAGGAGATACAGAACCTGTTCGACCTGATGAATGTGGTATCGGCACCGGATACTATTGCGCATTTCGACAACCTGTACAATACCTGCGCTATCCGCTACGGCGACCTTAAAAAACAGCTTGCCGAGGATATGATCATCGCGACAGCCCCCATACGCGAAAAAATTAACGATATAGCCAACGATGCCCCTTTGTTAAGGCAGGTTGCCCGTTACGGCGCCGCCAAAGCACGTGAAAGCGCTGCCAAAACCATTAAGGAAGTAAGAGAAATTATAGGTTTCAGGAATTTTTAATAAGTTCATTGTTGATGGTTGATGGTTCATAGCGTATATTAGCCAAGTAGCTAATGTAGTTCGCGCGATCATTACAGACCATGAACGATTATCTATTAACCATGAACAAAAAATCGCAATAAAATAAGATGCACATAGCTATTGTAGGAAATATTGGCGCCGGTAAAACTACCCTTACCGAAATGTTGGCGAAAAATTACGGATGGGAACCCCTTTACGAAGCGGTTGATAATAACCCCTACCTGGAAGATTTTTATAACGAAATGAAGCGCTGGAGTTTTAACCTGCAGATCTATTTCCTGAACAGCCGCTACCGCCAGATAGTGGATATCCAAAAAAATGGCCGCAATATTATACAGGACCGCACCATTTATGAGGATGCTTACATATTTGCCGAGAACCTGCACGATATGGGCCTGATGACCACCCGCGATTACGAGAACTACCAAAGCATGTTTGATAACATTACCGAGTTCATCAAACCGCCGGATTTGCTGGTGTACCTGAAAGCATCTGTACCTACCCTGGTAAATAATATACAACGCCGAGGGCGCGAATACGAGATCGGCATCCGCATAGATTATCTATCTAAACTGAACGAGAAATACGACAAGTGGATAAACGGCTATAAACTTGGTAAACTGCTGGTACTTGATAAAGATAATCTTGACTTTGCCAATAACACCGAAGACATGGCGTCTATTGTTGAGAAAATTGAGCGGGAGATAAACGGCTTGTTTTAAGCGAAGCTTGAAATGAATACCCGATTTAATACTGCTTTAATCGTATTTCTTGTCTTCACAATTGTCCCTCTTTTTATGTATTTGTCGTTTCTATACAGCAAAATAACAAGCCCGCATATTAAGAACGGCACAAATAAAGAGTTTATATACGCCGGGGTAATGGTGGCTTTATTAATTATAGCCGATTACTTTGTTGTACGAAAGCTCATTAAACAATATATAGATAATTAATTTTCCCTAAACCCACAAGCGGGACGCTTGCGGTAGCAGATTTTATTTTATAGGTTTTGTCTTGTATCTTGATTCTCATCTCTTGACTCTCCCCAAAACTTTTCCCCATCCCAAAACCTTTTCCACAAATGTGATTTTGGTAGGCAAATCCCGTTATTTTTCCTACTTTTGTATCCCGTACACAAACAATTGGTTTCGGCCTCAAAACCGCTTACCGGATTTCAAAAAAATCATGACTAAATACATTTTTGTTACGGGTGGAGTTACCTCATCGTTAGGAAAAGGCATTATTTCGGCCTCATTAGCTAAACTTTTACAGGCACGCGGCTATCGCGTAACCATCCAAAAATTCGATCCTTACATTAACATTGATCCGGGAACTTTAAATCCTTACGAGCATGGCGAATGCTATGTAACCGAGGATGGCGCCGAAACCGACCTTGACCTTGGCCACTACGAGCGTTTCCTGAACACGCCAACATCAAAAGCCAACAACATTACCACCGGCCGTATTTACCAGAACGTCATCAACCGCGAACGCGAAGGTGCTTTTTTGGGTAAAACTGTACAGGTTGTACCCCACATTACCGACGAGATAAAACGCAACATGCGCATCTTGGGCGAGACCGGCGATTACGACATCGTGATAACTGAAATTGGCGGTACCGTGGGCGATATCGAATCCCTGCCATTTGTGGAAGCCGTAAGGCAGTTTAAATGGGAAGCCGGCCCGGGCAATGCACTGGTTATCCACTTAACACTTATCCCCTTTTTGGCTGCCGCTGGCGAGTTAAAAACAAAACCTACACAGCACTCTGTAAAAATGTTGCTGGAGTATGGTATACAGCCAGATATATTGGTTTGCCGTACCGAGCACCATATCAATATGGATATCCGGAAAAAGATCGCGCTGTTTTGTAACGTTAACATCAACGCGGTTGTTGAATCAATGGATGCATCAACCATTTATGATGTGCCTTTGCTGATGCTGAAAGAAAAGCTGGACCAAACTGTACTGACCAAATTAAAACTGTCGCATAAAAACGAGCCCGATCTGGAAAGCTGGAAAGACTTTTTAGGCCGCCTTAAAAACCCAACATCCGAAGTAAAAATTGGCCTGGTGGGTAAATATGTAGAACTGCCTGATGCCTACAAATCAATCATCGAGGCATTTATACATGCCGGCGCTAAAAACGAGTGTAAGGTAAAGGTTGAATATATCCCGTCTGAACAATTAACCCCGGGCAACGCTATTGAAAAACTACGCGGCCTGCACGGTGTACTGGTTGCACCGGGTTTTGGTGAGCGCGGTTTTGAAGGCAAAATTGAAGCTATCCGTTACGTACGCGAAAACAACATCCCGTTCTTTGGCATCTGTTTAGGTATGCAATGTGCAGTTGTTGAGTTTGGCCGTAACGTTTTAGGTTTAAAAAATGCCAGCAGTACCGAGATGAACCCCGATACCCCTTACCCGGTTATTGATATGATGGAAGACCAGAAAGGTATTACCAACAAAGGCGGCACCATGCGTTTAGGCGCTTACCCCTGCGATTTGAAAAAGAACAGCAAGGCGGCACTGGCTTATGGTAAAACACACATCAGCGAGCGCCACAGGCACCGCTACGAGTTTAATAACAAGTACTTAAAGGATTACGAACACGCAGGCCTTACGCCATCGGGCATCAACCCGGATAATGGCTTGGTTGAGGTTGTGGAGCTTAAAAACCACCCGTTTTTTGTGGGCGCACAGTTTCACCCGGAATTAAAATCAACAGTTGCTAATCCTCATCCACTTTTTATTAACTTTGTCGCCGCTTCGCTGGCTTATGCCCGCAAGAACTAAGTACGTCAGGAATAGGATAATATAGGTATGAAAGATTTTGACTGGACATCGTTTACAAAACGAATTGCCGTTAAAGCAAGTCTTAATGACATATATAACGCCTGGACCCGCTCTGCAGAAATTGAAAAGTGGTTTTTACAAAAGCTGACTTTTATGATGCAGATGGCGGTTTACTTAGTGCTGATGCTGAGGTTAGCAAAGGTTGTTCTTACAAATGGTACTGGTTTTTGTTCCCCGATTTTATGCCGGGTACAATACTGGAGGCAAATGGTACAAACCTTATACAATTTACTTTTGAGGGCGATTGTATAGTTAATGTAAAACTAACCGAGCAAAGCGGATATACAATAATAGCGTTAACGCAACGTAACATTCCTACCGACGATAACTCTAAAAAGAACGTTAGGTTGGGTTGTTCAAACGGATGGGCATTCTATTTAACCAACTTAAAGTCGGTTTACGAAGGCGGTGTTGACCTACGGAATAAGGACGAAAATTTAACAGTAATGATCAACAACTAAAAAAACAGATCATTCGATACAATAGATAATGGATAAAAATACGTTTACAGGGTTATTCCTGATCATGATCATTATGGGTGCTTCCATATATTTCATGAAACCTTCTGAAGCTGACATTAAAAAAGAGCAGCTTACTGTGCACCAGGACTCGATAAAAAAAGGCCTCATTAAAGCTGAAGCTACCGCTGCTGCAGCTGCCGCTGCTAAAACCGATACCGCTAAAAAATCGGGCGTTGTTGATTCTGCTGTTTTAAAAACTCCTTTTGGCGCCGCTACTGTAGGTACCGAGCAATTTATCACTGTAGAGAACAAAGAACTACGCTTAAAACTGTCAACAAAAGGTGGCCGCGTTTACTCGGCCGAGCTAAAAAACTACAAAACTTACAGCAAAAAGCCGCTTATTTTATTTGATGGCGACGCTAACAAGTTTGGCCTTACCCTAAAAGCCGGCGACAGGACGCTAAACACCAACGACCTGTACTTTACGCCAAGTGCCGCATCGTTGCAGGTTGCCGAAAAAGATTCGTCTACCATTACCATGCGTTTAAGCTATAGCCCTACGCAGTATGTAGATTATATCTACTCGTTAAAAGGAGATGGATTTAAGCTTGGCTTAACCATCAAATCAACAGGGTTAGAGCAGGTTGTATCTACCGTTAATGGTTATAACCTTAACTGGAGTGCCAGCTTGCACAAACAGGAAAAAGATATTACCCAGGAGCGCCAGTACAGTACCGTGTACTTTAAAAATACCGATAACGAGGTTGATTACCTGAGCGAAACTAAAGACGATAAAAAAACCATTGCCGATAAAAAAATACAATGGGTTGCCTTTAAACAGCACTTCTTTTCTAACGTAATGATCGTTAAGGATGGCATTTCAAAATCAGACCTGGAGGTTGCTACCAATGTAGCCGATACCAGCGATGTAAAGCAAATGAACGCCAACCTGGTAGTTACCCCAAACACAGCCGGTGCAGTGCCGCTTGAGTTTTACTTTGGCCCTAACCGTTTTAATACCCTTAAAGCACAGGGTAACGATCTGCAAAAATTGGTTAACCTGGGCTGGGGACCATTAAAATATATCAACCAGTTTGCGGTATTGCCACTGTTTAACTTTTTAAACAAGTTTAACTGGAACTACGGTATCATCATTTTAATTCTAACCATTGTGTTGAAACTGGTTTTATCGCCGCTTACCTACAAGTCTTACCTGTCAATGGCTAAGATGCGTATCATTAAGCCGGAGATGGATGAGATAAAAGCCAAAGTTGGTGAAGATAACCCTACCCTTTTACAGCAGGAATACCTCAAACTTTATAAAAAGGCCGGTGTAAACCCGCTGGGTGGTTGCTTACCATTGCTTATACAAATGCCGATTGTGATCGCGTTCTTCCGTTTCTTCCCGAGTTTATTTGAGCTTAGGGGCGAAAGCTTTTTATGGATGCATGATCTATCTACATACGATGCGGTGATCACCTTTGGTAAAATACCTTTTATTGGCAACCACATCAGTTTAATGTGTTTATTGATGACCATATCAACCTTGATATACACGTACTTCAATAACCAGATATCGGGCGCTACAGGCCAGATGAAATATATAGGTTACATTACCCCTATCATTTTTCTTGCTACGCTGAACAGCTACCCATCAGGTTTGAACTACTACTACTTTTTGGCCAACATGCTTACCTTTTTACAGCAATACCTGATCAAGTTTATGGTTGATGATAAAAAGATTCACGCGCAGATCCAGGAGAACAAAAAGAAACCGGATGATCCTAAAAAGAAAAAATCGGGCTTCGCCGCTAAAATGGAAGAAATGATGCGCCAGCAACAACAGGTGCAGACGAAGAAGAAATAAGAATAGAGATTGGTGATTAGAGATTAGTTGCCTTAGAAATATTAAAACCCATAGCTGTTAGCTATGGGTTTTTTGTTGGGATATATTTTCAACTTTTATCCTTAAAAAAGACTAATTAATTTAGCAAAATTGTTTTACATTTGAAACCATGTATGCAATTGTGGATATTGAGACGACGGGTGGGCATGCCAGCGCTAATGGCATTACCGAGATTGCTATATGCATACACGATGGTAAAAAGATAACCCGCCGGTTCGAAACGCTGGTAAACCCGCAGCGCGATATCCCTGTGTACATCCGCGCCCTAACCGGCATCACCAACGAAATGGTGCAGGATGCCCCTTTGTTTGAAGATGTAGCGCACGAGATCTACCATCTGCTTAAAGGGCAGATCTTTGTAGCCCACAACGTAAATTTCGATTACTCCTTTTTACGCTACCACCTTAACACAGCAGGCTACGAATTAAACGCCAATAAGCTTTGCACGGTACGTTTAGGCCGTAAAATTATGCCGGGGTTATTATCGTACAGTCTTGGTAAGCTATGTACTCATTTAGGCATCCAAAACAACAGCCGCCACCGCGCCATGGGCGATGCCGAAGCTACCGCGCAATTGTTTGGCCTTTATTTAAAGAACGATACTGCAAACCACATTGGCGCAGCCTTAAAGCAAAACAGCAAGGAGCAGGTATTACCTGCCAACCTGCCCAAAGCTGATATTGAGGCATTACCATCATCACCGGGTATCTATTATTTCCACGATCAAAAGGGTAAGGTGGTTTACGTGGGTAAGGCCAAAAATATCCGTAAAAGGGTGTGCAGCCATTTTACCGGCAATAACCCCAACTTGCAAAGGCAGGAGTTTTTAAAGAACATTTATCGCATCAGTCACCAGGTTTGTGGTAACGAATTAATTGCACTGATTACCGAAGCTGTAGAAATAAAACGCCTGTGGCCAAAGTACAACCGTTCACTAAAACGTTTCGAGAATACATATGGCATTTATATGTACGAGGATCAGCGCGGTTACATTCGTTTAGCGGTAGATAAACTGCGCAAACACATGCCATGCGTGTATTCTTGTAATACATTATTTGAAGGCCGCAACCTGCTTTTAAACCTCATAGAAACTTTTGGCCTTTGCCCAAAATTGTGCTTCATCCAAAAAAACGATCAGCCCTGCAACGGGGCAAATGTTGGTTCATGTGCATGCGAAGGTCATGAATTACCTGAGGTTTACAACCAACGTATAGATGGGGCAATAAACGAATTGAAGAAAGCCCTGCCAACCTTCGCTATCCGCGATGAAGGCCGCACCAGTGATGAGCATAGCTGTATTTTGATAGAGGAAGGCCGCTTTTACGGTATGGGGTACATTTCTCATTATTATGATGCGGATAACATCCAGGCACTTAAAAATTACCTAACCCCCTACCCGGGTAATGATTATATTCGCAATATCGTAACGGGTTACGCAGAGCGTTTCCCGCAGCGGAAGGTGAGTTTTTCAGCGTAATGCTGAACTTGTTTCAGCATCTCTCATGCTCGGTGTATGCTAATCATCGGCCCGCTCAATTGCCGCGGGAGGGCTGTTACTTTGTCTTGATACAAAGTAACCAAAAATCAAGTCAGCAAAAAGGCTTCTTTGCCGCACATGGCCTTTGCCCTACAAATCGTACATAACCACGGGCTGGAATCTTTTGCCCTGCTGTCCCTGCCCTTGCTTCTGCAAAAGTTCCTATGCCCCTGCCGCCCACAGGCCACCATCGTTCTGTCCACTTTCTCCCGAAGCTGTTTTGTCTGACGCGGAGCTGCGAAAATCATGGTAATCAGGAAATCTACGAATCAAGGTTCAGAACCCCGCGTTAGGGAGTGTAGCGGATACCGTCTTCGCGCCTAAGGCCTGCGCAGTATGAGCGGAAAGCCCGGGCCGCAGGCAACGCCATAAAGGCTACATATCGGCTATCAGATCCTTCACTACCTTCAGCATAACAAATAAGAAATTTAGGCCACACACTTTATCTCCCATCTTACCAAACAAATAAATTTCTCACAGGTTAATATATTATCATATTTTACAAACATCAATCTACCATGGATAGTATTAACAAACAACAACCCGAAGATAATTTTGAGAACCTGCAGGGCAACGAAGCCTGGAAAAAACTAAAGGAAATGACCGAAGGTACCAGCTGCTTTTTTTGCAGCAACATTAAAACCGGCCTGCCTTTTTCTACCCGCCCTATGTCGCCCCAAAAGGTTGACGATAATGGCGACCTGTGGTTTTTGAGCGCTAATGACAGCCATAAAAACGCTGAAATTGCCACCGACCCTATGGTACAGCTATTGTTCCAGGGATCAAAGTATTCCGACTTCCTGACAGTTTACGGCATTGCCGAGATCAGCGAGGACAAAGAAAAGATAAAGGAATTATGGGAACCGATCCTGAAAACATGGTTTACCGAAGGAATCGACGACCCAAGGATCTCGGTGATCAAAGTATCACCAACGCAGGGTTACTACTGGGATAACAAACACGGTAACGCCGTGGCATTTGTAAAACAACTGGTAGGCGCCGCCATCGGCAAAACACTCGACGATTCTATCGAAGGGAAATTAGAGGTATAAATATTAAAAAGTAGATTTAAAGGCAGTATTTGCCTTTAAATCCACTTTTATTTCTTCAGATATTTATCAAACCACTTAATGTACCGTACTTCCCTGTCGACCTGGTAACTTGGTTTACTGATGCCATGATGCTGCCCGGGATACAATACCAACTCGGCAGGTACACCTAACGACTTTAGGGCCTGGTACATATGTTCGCTGCCGGCAGTGGGCACGTTAAAATCACTCAGGCCCGACATAAATAGCACCGGTGTCTTTATCCTGTCGGCATGTAAAAAGGGGTAGGATATTTTGTTATAAGCCTCTATACCTTTCCATGGCTGGCCCAACTCGTTATCATACTGCAAAACATACTGATCGATGCCATAGTTAGCTATCTGTAAAGCACTACCAGCGCCGCTTGCAGCGGCTTTAAAACGAGTATCAGATGCTATCATAAAATCGGTTAGTATACCACCGTAACTCCATCCACCAACGCCAAGGCGGTCAGGGTCGGCAATGCCTTGTTTAACAAGTTCGTCTACAGCGCCCTGCAGGTCCATTACCTCTTTATTACCCCAGTCGGCATTTATGGTTGTAGTATAATTTATCCCTCTGCCAGCGCTTCCACGGTAATTTACTGCGGCAACCGCATACCCGGCGCTGGCCAAGATCTGGCGGGTGGCATCAAAACTATAATCATCCTGCCCTACCGGGCCACCATGAATATATAGTATAAATGGCAGTTTACTGGCCGACAGGCTATCGGGTGTAAATAACAGGCCCGATACTGAGATACCATCCCTACTTACCGACTTGAATGGTTTTACGTAAGCCAGTTTCACATTATCCAGCCATTCTTTTTGATGATACGTAAGCCTCCTGAATTTACCTCCCTGCAGTGCATACAGCTCAAACGGCATATATGGCGTACCGTATTCTACAACAAAATTACCGGCTGTGTGTGCGATTATCCCATCAATATTAAACTTACCGCGTGCTATAGTCTTAATTTTTTTCGATTGCAGGTCATAGCTGGCTACATAACGTTCCATATCATCCTCTACCAAAAAGTTAATACTTTTGCCATCAGGGCTCCACTCCGGGGCATCTGCGGGCCTGTCAAGCCCGGCGCTGGCCAGGCTAATATTTGTACCATCGGCATTCATCACACACAGTATGTTCATATCATACATTGTGTAGCTATCGGTATTTTGGCGCAGGTAAGCAATGTACTTACCATCAGGGCTCCACCTGGGGTAGTTATCATGCCCACCCCACTTGGTTAGCTGTTTAAGGGCTCCTTTCGCTTTAGCCTCTACAGCAAAAATATCCGTATTCTCGTTCCTGTCGGGTTCGGGGCTACGGTTACTTACAAATACGATAACCTTACCATCGGGCGACCACTCCGGCGAAGCATCGTCAAAATCGCCGTTGGTTAAAGTATCCAGTGTTTTTGTGGCTATATCAAATAAATACAGGTGTTTGCGGCGGTGTTCTAAATATCCTTCTATATCCTGTTTAAAGTGATAGCGGTCTATCACAATGGGTTTTGGCGTTTTGGCGGGTTCCTTTAGCTTCTCTTCAGGGTCTTGCATCACCAGCACTACTTTGCGGCCATCCGGCGACCATGCATAATCATCCAAATCGCCTTTTACGTTTGTAAGCTTGCGGCCTTCGCCACCCCGCCTATCCATCAGCCATAGTTGTGTAGTATCTTTTGTTTCGCGCGATGACAGAAAGGCGAGGTATTTGCCATCGGGGCTCCATTTTGGTTTTGAAGCAGGCTCGGGGCCATGGGTAAGCTGTATTGATTGTTTACCGTCCCAGCTTTGCATCCAGAGATGAGATACCCGCTTGTCTTTCTCCACATCAATTTCGGCAACACTATAGGCTACCCATTGCTTATCCGGCGAAACTTCCGGATCGCTCACCGTTGGGATCTTATAAAAATCGGAAGGCTGAAAAGGTTTTTTAACACTTTGAGCTGTAGCAGCTACCGATAAAAAAACAAGCAGAATGAGGGGTAGGTTTTTTTTCATGCCGGGTAATTTGCCTGTAATTTAAAAATTAAAATACAAATTACGGGCGTTAACCCACCAAAAATCAAAGGGTTATGAGAGTATTGCTTAAATAATACCGGCTTTTTCCAATTCTGCCTGCATTTGCTGCTGTAGTTTCAAAGCTTCGGCACGGGCGGCATCGGCAAAGTCTTCGCCGTTGCCGGCGTAGATAATTCCGCGTGATGAATTAACAATAAGGCCGCACTCTTTAGTGATGCCGTATTTGCATACATCCTCTAAACTGCCCCCCTGTGCGCCAACGCCGGGTACCAGTAAAAAATTATCAGGGGCATGCTTACGGATATCTGTAAACTCGGTGCTTTTGGTGGCGCCAACAACAAACATCAGCCTGTCGGCACCGGCCCAGGTGTTGGCTTTTTTTATCACTGTCTCGTAAAGGTAGCCATCGCCGGTATTCAGGTACTGGAAATCCTTACTCCCTACCGATGAGGTAAGCGCCAGGATAATAACCCATTTGCCCTCGTACTTCAAGTATGGCGTTACGCTGTCATTGCCCATGTAGGGTGTAACCGTAATGGCATCAAAGCTCATACCCGATGTTTCTTCGTTAAAAAAAGCTTTCGCGTAGTTGTCGGATGTGTTACCAATATCGCCGCGTTTGGCATCAATGATGTTCAAAATATCTTTGGGGGTGTATTGCGCAGTGCTGATAAGGCTTTGCAAGCCTTTCAATCCGCGGCTTTCATAAAAGGCGGCGTTAGGTTTGTAGGCTATACAAAGGTCTTGAGTTGCATCAATAATGCGTTTGTTAAACTCAAAAACCGGGTCGGGGTATTGCTTTAAAAATTCGGGGATCTTATCTATATCAGTATCAAGGCCTACGCATAAAAATGATTTTTTTTGCTTGATCTGTTCGATGAGTTGAGCGCGTGATATCATGTAGATTTTGAATTTGTTATGGTGCTGCAAAACTAAAAAATTAAACTTAACGGGTTATTTTTTTAATAAATTTGCATTCTAAGATAATTTTGCTAACATTGCACTGTTTTCCTGCATTATTTCTTGCACTAAAGAAACAATTTTGATCTCCACGTTATTTATTATCTAATACATTACCTGGGCTTATTATTGCATAATCAGGGTTTCAAAACAATCTTTCAAATAAAAAATCCTTTTGAACTATAATTCATATCATGTCTGATACAATCGAATTGAACGACAAACTCGTTTCTGAGTTGCGCGAAATTGCTAAAAGTTTGGGTATTGCAGAGGCAGATGAGCTTAGAAAAGCTCCGCTTATTACCGCAATTGTTACACAACAGCAATTAATAGAGACCGCCAGGAACCAACAAAATATCGTAGAAAATAATTACGCTGAAAAGCCTGCCGCGACAGCTCCGGCTACTGCAGAAAATAATACCGAGAAAACACGTAAACGTACCCGTACTTTAAAAACTAAAGAACAACCGCGTGTTGAAGTACCTCTGGATGACACCAATCTGTTTAACCAGGAAGAGGACGACGAGCCGCAAACCGACGATAACAACGGCAATACCGGCAATACTGAAACTGCCGTTACTGCCGAAGCAGCACCGGCCCCGGAGCGAGCTGAACCTGCAGGAACAACGGAACAGCCAGGCCAGCCCGAGCAGCCTGCTGCTACCGAAAACCGCCCGCAAAAATTTGAGCGCGAGCGCCGTGCACCACAACAGCAAAAAACACAGGAGCCGGCAATAAACCTTGATTTTGATAACGTTATTGTAAACGAAGGCGTGTTGGAGATTATGCCAGATGGTTATGGTTTCCTGCGTTCATCAGATTATAACTACCTGACCTCTCCGGATGATATTTACGTATCGCAATCACAAATAAAACTATTTGGCTTAAAAACCGGCGACACCGTTCGTGGTAGCATACGCCCGCCAAAAGAAGGCGAAAAATATTTTCCGCTGGTACGGGTTGAGGCTATTAATGGCCGCATACCTGCCGAAGTACGCGACCGTGTACCTTTTGACCACTTAACACCGCTTTTTCCTTCAGAAAAATTGAGCTTGTTTACAGATGCAGGTAACTATTCTACCCGTATCATGGACCTGTTCTCGCCTATTGGTAAAGGCCAGCGTGGTTTAATTGTAGCCCAACCAAAAACAGGTAAAACCATGTTGTTAAAGGATGTTGCTAACGCGATAGCCAAAAACCACCCTGAAGTTTACCTGATCATTCTTTTAATTGATGAACGCCCCGAGGAGGTTACCGATATGGCCCGCAGCGTACGCGCCGAGGTAGTATCATCAACCTTTGATGAGCCGGCAGAGCGCCACGTAAAAATTGCCAACATTGTATTGGAGAAAGCAAAACGTATGGTTGAGTGCGGCCACGATGTAGTTATCCTGCTGGATTCTATCACCCGTTTGGCCCGTGCTTATAACACTGTTGCACCTGCCTCAGGTAAAATATTATCGGGTGGTGTGGATGCCAACGCGTTACACAAACCAAAACGCTTTTTTGGTGCGGCCCGTAACATTGAGGATGGCGGCTCATTAACCATCATCGCGACTGCATTAACAGAAACCGGTTCAAAAATGGACGAGGTTATATTTGAAGAGTTTAAAGGTACAGGTAACATGGAGTTACAACTGGATCGTAAACTATCTAACAAACGTATCTTCCCGGCTATTGATATTACTGCATCAAGCACCCGCCGCGACGACTTGTTGCTTGACCGCGACACGCTTCAACGCATCTGGATACTTCGTAACCACCTTGCTGATATGAACTCGCAGGAATCAATGGAATTCTTACAGGCGCAAATAAAAGGCACCCGTACTAACGAAGAATTTTTGATATCAATGAATTCATAATATATTTACACCAAAAGGAGTTATAAATAACATAAGGTTAATTATAACTCCTTTGGTTTTTGTAAAAATTATGATACCTTCATGACATTATGAGGCGACGGGTAAAAAAACATCTTCCTAATGCTATAACATGTGCAAACTTGTTTAGTGGCTGTATTGGTATCGTTTTCACCTTTCAGGACAACCTTGTATTTGCAGCTTATGCCATTTTCCTGGCGGCAATATTTGATTTTTTTGATGGCTTCGCCTCACGTGTTTTGCAATCGTTTTCGGGTATCGGTAAAGACCTCGACTCGCTTGCAGATATGGTTAGCTTTGGTGTATTGCCATCGGCCATTATGTATGAATTGTTGCTGCAAGCCCCGCAAATACCGCATGTAAGTGATTATCTGAACTTTATAGCTTTCCTCATCCCCGTATTCTCGGCCCTGAGGCTGGCTAAATTTAATACAGATACGCGCCAGGCCGAAAGCTTTATTGGCCTTCCTACACCGGCAAACGCCATTTTGATCGCTTCTATCCCATTGATATTGGTACAATACAGCAGCATTTCGCGTTATGTGCTTAACCCCTATGGTTTAACGCTGTTTATCATCATCATGTGCATCCTGCTGGTTGCCGAGATCCCTTTGATGTCGCTTAAATTTAAGAACCGCGATTTCACCAAAAATTTTTATCGCTATATATTGCTGTTATTCTCGGCAATACTCATTCTATTTTTTAAATTTGCGGCAGTTCCGGTGGTTATCGTAATGTATATCACCCTATCATTAATCCAACTAAAATTTGCGGATCATACGGTAGCGGGCAGCTCACAAAAAAATAGTTAAGCGCTTATTACCCTATCCACTAACAAAAACACGCGATGAAAAAATTCCTGGCCGAAATTGATGTAATGCCGAAAAAAGAAATACTTGATCCACAGGGAAAAGCCGTTACCGGCAGCATGAAAAACCTGGGCTTATCTGAAATACAAAACGTACGTATAGGCAAACATATCTCGCTTGAGATTGAAGCTGATAGTGCAGAAACTGCCAACGCAAAAGTTGACCAGGCATGCAAAAACCTGTTAGCCAACCTGATCATGGAAAGCTATAGCTTTAAGCTTGAAGAAGTAGCTTAGTAAGCTGAAAGCGAAAAGCCCCAAGCGGAAAGCTGTTGAATTGATTATAAACTCTTTGATATAAGTAAAGGCAACCTAAAAGGTTGCCTTTACTTATTTATTGCTTTACGCTTTTAGCTTTCACCTCTCTTAAAGGTTCGCCTCTTTTTCTGCTTTAATTTTCTCCAGTTCAACGAGGTTGGTGCTGATCACAGCTTTTACATCATTAAATTTCGTAATTATATCTGCCGGGTTTTGCCCGCCAGCCTTGCATGCCAATTCAACCTCCTGTATGTTGGCCTGGCTTTGCGGCATACCAAAAAAACCCAGGTTTGGTTTCAGTTTGTGCGATGCTGAGGCAGCTGTTGCCCAGTCGCCTGTATTTATAGCGGTGGTAATAGTATCTAATAATTGCGGTGTTTGCTCTAAAAACATCCCTATCGAGTCAACAATAAACTCGTCGCTGCCATCAGCAATCTCATAAAGGAAAGAAAGGTCAAGGTCTTGTGGTGGTAAGTTCTCAGACATTGTACAGGTTTATAATATCAAATTTATATTTTTTTTACAATCAAGTCGTCTTTCAGACTGCTTTTCAACTCTAATATACTCTTATTTAGCACCGGATGTATAAAATCCGGCATCAACATTCCTAAAGGCTCTAAAGTAAACCTGCGGTTATGCAGTTCGGGGTGTGGTACAATAAGGTTTGGCTCGTTAATAATATCATTTCCGTAAAATAAAATATCGATATCAATAATGCGCGAGCCCCATTTTTCCTCGCGTTTGCGGCCCATCTCTATTTCAATTGTAAGCACCCTTTGCAAAACATCCTTTGCCGGAAGCGCTGTTTGCAGCATAACTACCTGGTTAAGGTAATCAGGCAGATCAGTTTTCCCCCATGATTGTGTTTCATAAACCGGCGATTTTTTAATCACAGGGGCAATATCCTGCTCAATATGTTCTATGGCCTTGTATAAAAACGTATTACGGTTGCCAAGGTTACTCCCTAATAGTAAAAAAACATCAATCATTGTTGTAACAAATATTATGCATGAGGCTCTTAATAGTATGTGAATTACTAAGTTTGCATATATAGATTATTTATAACAGTTAATGAAACAATTCTTCAAATTTGTACTGGCCAGTGTGGTTGGGGTCATCATTTCTTCAATCATTCTTTTCTTTTTGTTTTTTATACTGTTATCGGGGCTTATAGTAGCTGCAGGCAGTGACAAAGCGGTTGATGTGGATGCCAATTCGGTATTACATATTAAACTTACCTACCCTATAGCTGAGCGTACGCCGAATAACCCATTTGCAAACCTGGGCTTTTTGGGTATCGACGGCGAAAAAACCATCGGGCTTAATGATATACTCGCGAGTATTAAAAAAGCAAAAACAGATAGTAATATAAAAGGTATTTTTTTGGACGAGAGCTACATGATGAGCGGGCAGGCAACTACCGAAGAGATCCGCAATGCGCTTATCGATTTCAAAAAATCTAAAAAGTTTGTAATAGCCTATTCAGAAATTTACACCCAGGGCTTTTACTACCTGGCATCTGTTGCCGATAAGGTTTACATTAACCCAAAAGGTATTTTCGAATTCAGGGGCTTTAGTTCAGAGATCACCTTCCTGAAAGGTGCGCTGGATAAACTGGGCATTGAAGCACAGATCATCAAAGTAGGCACCTTTAAAAGTGCTGTTGAGCCATTGGTTTTAACCAAAATGAGCGATGCAAACCGTTTGCAGGTTAATTCCTACATGGGTTCAATGTATGATTATTTCCTGACCGGGATTGGCAAAAGCCGCAACATTAATAAAGATTCGTTATTTAATTACGCCAACAGCGGCCGCATACAGCAGCCCGAAGATGCATTAAAATACAAACTGGTTGACGGACTGAAATATAAAGACGAGATCCTTTCTGAATTAAAACAACGTACAGGCGCTAAAGAGAAAAACGACCTTGCCAGCGTTGATCTGAGCGACTATGTAAAAAGCGGCTCAAAAACTACTACCGATCCAAAAGAGGTTAGTTCAACAAACCGTGTGGCTATTATTTATGCATCTGGCGAGATTGCCGGTGGCGATGGCGACGATAATAGCATTGGGTCTGAAACGATATCAAAAGCTTTGCGTAAAGTACGTTTGGATGATAAGGTGAAGGCGGTTGTATTGCGTGTTAACTCACCGGGCGGCAGTTCGCTGGCATCTGATGTGATCTGGCGCGAGGTAATGCTCACCAAAAAAGTAAAACCTATTATCGTTTCAATGGGCGATGTGGCAGCATCAGGTGGTTATTATATTGCCTGCGCGGCCGATTCTATCATTGCCGAACCAAACACCATAACAGGTTCTATCGGTATTTTTGCCGTATTACCAAATATGCAAAAGCTATTTAACGATAAGCTGGGTATCACCTTCGATGGTGTAAAAACCGGCAAGTTTGCCGACCTCGGGGATGTTAGTCGGCCGTTAAGTCCCGAAGAAAGGGCTATGCTGCAGAACAGCGTTAACCGCGGCTATGACGATTTTACAAAAGCAGTGGCCAACGGCCGTGGCAAAACACAGGAATATATTAACAGCATTGGCCAGGGCCGCGTATGGACAGGAAGCCAGGCATTAAAAATTGGCCTGGTTGACAGGTTGGGCAACATTAAAGATGCAGTACAATCTGCCGCTAAAAAAGCAAACATAAAAGATTACAAGATAGTATCATACCCCGAGCAAAAAAGCTTCCTGGATAAATTTGGGCAAGGCTTATCTGCCGAGGTAAAGGCCCATTTTGTAAAAGCCGAGCTTGGCGATAACTACCGCTATTACCAGCAAATACAAGGTGTAACCAAAATGATGCGCACCCCGCAGGCCCGTATGACCTATGAAGTGGTGATAAAATAATTTTATTAAATACTTTGATTGAGAAAGCCGCCTGTAATAGGTGGCTTTTTTGTTAATATATGAACAATCGCTGCTACCATCTGTAATTATACTATCTCAATTTGTATTTTTACCGCACAACTAAATTATGGAGAACAAACCCATAGCGCGCACGCTTCGTTTACTATCGCAATTGATGGAATTGAACGAGGTTAATCCTTTCAAAATAAAGTCGATAGCTAACGCCGCCTTTAAGGTAGATAAGCTACCTTTCCCGCTGGCCGGTAAAACAGTTGCCGAGTTAGAAAAGATAGACGGTATTGGCAAAAGCCTTGCCGCCAAAATTGCCGAACTTTTAGAAACCGGTACCATGGCCGAACTGCAGGACATGCTTGCAGCTACCCCCGAAGGTGTTGTGGAGATGATGGGCATCAAGGGTATCGGCCCAAAAAAGGTAGCTATTATCTGGAAAGAGCTTGGCATTGAGAATGTTGGCGAGCTTTACTACGCCTGTAACGAAAACCGCCTGGTTGAGGCCAAAGGCTTCGGTTTAAAAACACAAGAGGAGATAAAAAAGGTGATCGAGTTCCGGATGGCGGGTAATGGTAAATTCCTTTACGCGCAGGTAGAGAAGGAAGCGAAAGACCTGATGGAAGAGATCAGGGGCATATTCCCCGATGCCTTAAAGCATATAGCGGGAGAATTTCGCAGGCTAAACGAGATCATCAGCGAGTTGGTTATCGTTATAGGCAGCCTGAATCAGCAGGTAGCGTATGATGCCCTGGCCGAACTGGATACCCTGCAAAACGTAGTTTTGAACGGCACACATATTTCTGCCGAGCTAAAGAACGGCTTACTGGTTGATATTATCTGCGTAGATAAAGCCGATTATTACTACGAGCTTTTCGCGAACACCGGTACAACCGATCATGTGGAAAAAGTATTATCGCGTATCAACACCCCGCTTGAGCAACCCGAAACAGAAGAAGTTATTTACCAAAAAGCAGGCCTTGCCTGGATGCAGCCGGAGCTACGCGATGGCATCACCTTTATAGAAAAAGCGGCAGAAAATAAACTGCCCACCCTGATCAGCTATCACGACCTGAAAGGCACGTTGCATAACCACAGCACCTGGAGCGATGGGGTAAACACACTGGAAGAAATTGCCTTATACTGCCGCGATGAGCTAAAACTGGAATATCTGGGTATTTGCGACCACAGCAAAAGCGCCTTTTATGCAAAAGGCTTGAGCATTGAGCGTGTTTTACAGCAACAGGAAGAGATAGACCACCTGAATAAAAAGATAACCGGGTTTCATATTTTTAAAGGCATCGAATCGGATATTTTGAATGATGGATCGCTGGATTACCCGGAAGAGATATTGAAGAAGTTTGACTTCATCGTGGCATCGGTACACGCTAACCTAAAAATGCAGGAGGATAAAGCCACCGCCCGTTTAATAAAAGCGATAGAAAATCCATTTACCACTATACTGGGCCACCCAACCGGCAGGTTGCTGCTTAGCCGTAAAGGATATGATATCGATTATAAAAAAGTAATAGACGCCTGCGCAGCCAATAACGTGGTGATTGAAATTAACGCCAACCCGCTAAGGCTTGACCTTGATTGGCGCTGGCACCAATATGCGCTTGATAAAGGCGTTATGTTATCCATAAACCCCGATGCGCACCGTAACAGCGGTTTCCATGATATGCATTATGGCATCAACGTAGCCCGCAAAGGCGGTTTGAATAAAGAGATGTGCTTGAATGCCTTATCTTTAGATGAGATAAGCAAGGTTTTTGAAACGAAAAGAGGTAGTCAGTAAAGTCATTGGGTCATTGGGTCATTGGGTCATTGGGTCATTGGGTCATTGGGTCATTGGGTCATTAAATGAATTTGAAATCCCTAAAAGAGTTCGTTTCTTTATTACTTATTGATTTCAACCATGAGTAATAGAATAGAAGATTTAGAGATTTATACCTTAGTAGATACTTTCTCAAATAAAATATGGTTCTTGGTTTTAGAATGGGTTTATTTTGCTAAAGACACTATTGGCAAACAAATTGCAAGATCAGCAGACTCTATCAGTGCTAATATTGCAGAAGGTTTTGGAAGATTTCATTATAAGGAAAATAAAAACTTCTGCTACTTTAGCAGAGGCTCATTAATTGAAACAAAGGGGTGGCTCAATAAGTGCAAAGCGAGAAACCTGATCAGTAAAGACAAATACAATGAGTTGCTAAAGGAATTAGAAACCATTCACCATAAGTTAAATATTTACATTAAATATATTGGGAAGAAAATCATTGAACAGCCAGGCAATGACTCAATGACCCAATGATACAAAAGAATGTTAACAGATAAAGTACGTAAACTACAGCAATCGGGCCCTGTACCAAATATTTTGGTTATCGGCGACCTGATGATAGACCATTATATTATAGGTGATGCCACCAGGCTTTCGCCCGAGGCGCCGGTACCAATTGTAAACGTAAAAAAAGAGTTTACCACACCGGGTGGTGCAGCTAATGTAGCCCAGAATTTGCTATCATTGGGGGCAAAAATATCGTTAGCGGGTATAACCGGCGATGATGCAGATGCCGACCGCCTAACAAAGATATTAACTGATGAAGGCATCAATGTTGATGGGATTTTTAAGGATGCAACCCGCCCTACCACGGTAAAAACCCGGGTAATGGCGGGTAGCCACCAACTGGTAAGGGTTGACAGGGAAGTTACCAACCCACTGGCGGATGACCTGCAGATGCAATTTATTGAGGGAATAAAAGGAGCCATTGCTAAAGCCGATGTTGTTATACTATCAGATTATAACAAAGGCCTTTTTTCGCCAAAACTTACACAACAAGTTATTAAAGAGGCTAATGCGCAGGGCAAACGAGTTGTTATAGATCCAAAAGGCCTTAACTACGAAAAATATAAAGGCGCCCACATCATTAAGCCAAACCGCAAGGAACTGGCCGAAGCTGCCAAAACAGAAAAGATCACCAATATAGATGAACTGCAGCAGGCTGCCCGCATTATTTTAAAGCAAACCGGTGCCGAATATATTGTAGTAACTTTGTCTGAGCAAGGCATGGTCATCATCAGCGAACTGGCACACAAGTTACTGCCGGTAAAAGCTACATCGGTATTTGACGTGACCGGCGCCGGCGATACGGTGATTGCTACCATGGTTTATTTTATGGCGCAAGGGCTAAATGTAGAAGAAGCCTGCGAACTGGCCAACCATGCAGCTGCTATAGTGATAAGGCAAACCGGCAGCGCCGTAACCACGGTTGATGAGATATTGGAAGATATTAAGAAGAGGTAAAAGCACTTAAAAATTTGAGCAAACGGGAAAATGCCCCAATGACTCAATGACTAATGACAACGAAGAATGGTTATTGAAGAACTATACGAGCATCGTAATATAATACAAAAGGTTATCGAAAACCTGAGCGGCGATATTGAAACCGCTTGCCGGGTAATGGTATCCGTACTAAAAGATGGCAAAAAGGTTTTAATTGCCGGTAACGGCGGCAGCGCGGCTGATGCCCAGCATATAGCAGCCGAGCTTAGCGGCAGGTTTGTAAAAGAACGTAAAGCATTGCCGGGCATAGCCTTAACGGTTGATACATCGGCACTTACGGCTATAGCTAATGATTATGGGTACCACCACGTGTTCTCGCGCCAGGTAGAGGCTTTGGCCCAACCCGGCGACCTTTTCATCGGCATATCAACCAGTGGTAATAGCCAGGGGATATTAAATGCTTTTGAAGCTGCTGCAAAAACCGGCTGCAAAACCCTTGGTTTATCCGGCAGGGATGGCGGTAAGATGAACGGCATCTGCGATCTCAATATCGTAGTACCATCAGATGTTACCGCGCGTATTCAGGAAATGCACATCCTCATAGGCCATATTATGTGTAAGGCTGTGGATGATGCTTATTGATTTTCTTAAATTTATACTATGCGCCACGATCTGGAAAAAACATTGCTTGCCAAAATAACCACACTGCCACAGCTAACCAATAGCATTACCACCTGGAAAAGCGAAGGCAAAAGGGTTGTTTTCACCAATGGCGTGTTCGACCTGCTACACCTGGGGCATATCACCTACCTGGCCAAAGCTGCAGAACTTGGCGATAAGCTGATCATTGGCCTTAATACCGATGCTTCTGTAAAACGGCTAAAGGGCGAAAGCCGCCCGGTGAACGATCAGAATAACCGCGCTGCCTTGTTGGCAGCACTGTTTTTTGTGGATGCCGTGATACTTTTTGAAGAAGATACGCCCCGGGAACTGATCACCTTGTTAATGCCCGATGTGCTGATAAAAGGCGCCGATTATACTATTGAAAATATAGCAGGCGCTAAAGAAGTACTGGCCAATGGCGGCGAAGTAAAAACTATTAGCCTGGTTGATGGCTATTCTTCTACCGCTATCATCAATAAAATAAAGGCCCAAAACGAGGTAAAAGCTGAAAGGTAAAAGCCTTATAAATAGGGAAATGAATTCACTAAATCACTCATTCACTAAATCACTCATTATTTCCGGATGAAGATACTGGTTATCCGCTTTAGCTCGATGGGTGATATTATTTATACCACGCCGGTAGTACGTTGTCTTAAAAAACAACTGCCGGGTGCCGAAATACACGTCCTTACCAAACCAGCCTTTAAATACATTTACGATAATAACCCCTATGTAGATAAGCTGCTGCTGCTAAAGCCAACGCTATCAGAAACCATTGCGGATATTAAGGCAGAAGGGTATGACCATATAGTCGATCTGCACAATAACCTGCGCACTGCTATCATCAAGCTACGTACCGGTATCCATGCATCTACCTATAAAAAGCAAACTATCCGCAAGTGGCTCAGTTTAAAATTTAATTTAAAACTGGTTCCACCGGTGCATCTGGTAGATCGTTATTTAAAGGCCGTGGCGTTTTTAGGAGTTACCAATGATGGTAAACCAATTGATTATTATATCAAAAAAGACTACCAGTTACCAGCCCTGCTCCCGGCATCACATCAGCATAAATACATTGCCTTTGTGATAGGCGCTACCCATTTTACCAAAAGGATGCCCAATGAAAAGATCATTAGCATTTGCCGACAAATTAGTTACCCGATAGTACTGTTGGGCGGTAACGATGTTAAGGCAAACGGCGACGAAATAAGCGCGGCAATTGGCAATAACGTACATAATGCCTGCGGCATAACCTCGCTTGATGAATCTGTTTTCCTGGTATCAAAAGCCCACAAGGTTATTGGTTTTGATACCGGCCTTACCCATATTGCCGAAGCTTTTAATGTACCGATAGTATCTATTTGGGGTGGCACCGTGCCCGAGCTTTTGGGCGTACAGCCCTATATGGTAAAGGATGTTCTGGTAGCCGGCATCGACCTCAGTTGCCGCCCCTGCTCCAAATTCGGACTTGAAAAATGCCCGCTTGGCCATTTTAAATGCATGTATGATATGCCTGAGCAACCGATCTCAGAATTTGTGAATATTAAATAACTGCAAAGTTAGTTTATAAAATTGCTTACTTTCGCGCAAACAATAAATCTTAATCACATGAAAAAAATTCTACTATTAGTTTGCTGCGCGTTTGCGGCTTCAACAGCTTTTGCACAATTACCAACTTTTGGGATCCGTGGTGGCGTAAATTTCGCGAAACTAACTGCATCAAGTGGCAATTTATCCGCTTCAACAGGCTCTGTAACAACATTTGCAGCAGGTGTATTCGCCGATTTTAAAGTAGGTACAGCGGTTTCTATCCAACCGGCTTTAAACTACACTGGTAAAGGTGGTAACGTTTCTCTTGTAGACTTTGATACTCAAGCCGATTTTAAAACTTATTACCTGCAGCTTCCTGTAAATGTTGTTTACCACATCCCTGCTGTTATTGGTAACGTATATTTTGGTGCAGGCCCTTATGTAGGTCTAGGTTTATCAGGTAAAATTAAAGGCAAAGATGACCAGGGTAACTCTGTAAGCGAAGACATTACATTTGGCAGCGAATCTGGCGAATTCAAAAAAACCGATTTTGGTTTGAACGGTATTGCCGGTGTTGAATTTAAAGGTGGTTTGATCTTAGGTATCAACTATGATCTTGGTTTATCAAATATCAGTAACGATACTGCCGATAACGAATCGTTAAAAAACCGTGTATTCGGTGTTTCTGTAGGCTTTAAATTCTAAGGAAACCAATAATAAAATAAAAAAAGAGGGGCATCTGCTCCTCTTTTTTTATTTTAGGGGGATATGAAAAAGCTATTGCTGATACGCCATGCCAAAGCCACCCACGAAAGCGGATATGTTGATTTTGAGCGCCCTTTAACCGACAAAGGTTTTAAGCAGTGCGAATTAATGGCATCAAGGTTAATTGCCGAAGGCATAAAACCCGAAATTATTGTGGCCAGCCCTGCTTTACGTACCCTTTCTACAGCAAATGTTTTTACGCAGGAAACCGGTTTACCCAAAGCAATAACCAATAAAGATATTTACGATGCAAGCGAAAACGCCTTGCTCAAAGTGATCTATAACCTGCCCGAGGAACATGATTTTATTGCCCTTGTTGGCCATAACCCCGGTATTAGCCAGGTGCTTTATTATTTAAGCGGCGCTATAAAAGATGTGCCGCCATGCTCGGTTGCGGTAATAGAATTTGATGCTGAAAGCTGGAACGAGCTGGATGAGCACGCGGGCAAACTCACCCATTACGATACCCCAAAGGATTAGTCTTAAGTCGAAAAGTTTTAAGTCCATAGTCCCCAATCCGACTTAAGACTTCGGACTCAAACTGCACACTTAATTAACCTGGTACATCTTACCCGGTAACGAGCGGATAAACCCCTGAAGCTCCATGTCAAGCAAAGTCATGGCCAGCAGGCTCATCGGCATATTCGCTTTGATGGAAAGATCGTCAATAGCCAGCGGGGTTTTATTTTGTTGTATAATTTCATAAACCGCGCGTTCCTCTGCCGATAGATCTATGGGGAGCAACAATTGTTCAGGCGCGCTTTTAGCTTCGGTATTTTTTTCCCACCCTAAACTGTAGGCCAGGTCGGCAACACAGGTTAGTAAGGCTGCTTTATTATTACGGATCAGGAAGTTACACCCTTCAGAATACTCATCACCCAGCCTGCCCGGAAAAGCGAAAACATCACGGTTATAGCTGTTGGCAATTTCGGCGGTTATTAAAGCGCCACCTTTAAGCCCTGCTTCTACTACTACGGTAGCATCGGCCATGCCTGCCACAATACGGTTGCGCTGCGGAAAATTTTCCCTGTTGGGGATAGTGCCCGATGCATATTCGGTTAACAACCCGCCGTTCTCCAGCATCTTTTCGGCAAGCGAACGGTTTTGGCTGGGGTACATTTTATCGTAACCATGGCCAAGCACACCAACAGTTGGCATGTTCAGCCTTACACTTTCGCGGTGGGCTGCGGTATCTATACCTAATGCCAGGCCGCTTACTATCAAAATATTATATTCCTGTAGTTCTTCAATAAGTTGCTTGCACAAATTGCGGCCATAATCTGTTGCGTTGCGCGTACCTACTATGCTGATTATGCGCTGAGTGTTTAAATTGGCATTACCCTTTGCATACAAAAGCAACGGCGAATCATGGCAGTTTTTTAGCTTGCGCGGATACCTCGCGTCTGTATAATATAATACATCAACGTGGTTTGTCTCTATATACTTTAGTTCCTGCTCTGCCCTTTTCAGGGCTGTTTTAAAATCGGCAAGTTCAATGGTTTTTGTACCCACACCACGCGCCTGGGTTAGTGCTTCTTTTGATTGCCTGAAAACTTCTTCGGCACTGCCAAAACGGCTAACCATTGATTTAGCCAGTATCGGCCCAATGTTTTTTATGAATGTTAAAGCAACCTGGTGTAGTAGTGACATGGTGTTTTGTGATGTCCTAAAATATAAATAATCCTAAAATAATTAGCATTTATAGTGGAAAATATTTCATACGAAGGTGTTATATATCTCACGCAAAGACGCAGAGACGCCGTTGTCATTCTGATCTGATGTCAGTCTGGGCTTGTCGAATACTTATACCCATGGCAAATGGTTCGACACGCCCATGACAAATCCTTTCTTGCGTCTTCGCGCCTTTGCGTGAATAAATATTTACAAAAACTATAAAAATAGTTTGCAAACTACAAAAATAGTTTTACCTTAGCCTAACTATAAAAATAGTTTGCTATGAAACTTAAAGAACTTACCAAGGCCGAAGAACAGATCATGCAGATACTGTGGCAATTAAAAGAAGGGATCGTGAAAGAGATCCTGGAAAAAATTCCCGAACCAAAACCCGCGTACAACACCGTGTCAACCGTGGTGCGCGTGCTGGAGGGTAAAGGATTTATAGATCATAAGGCATACGGCAACTCGCATGTGTACTTCCCGCTTATCAGCGAAGACGATTACAAAAAATTCACGTTTGATAAGCTGATGAGCAATTATTTCGATAACTCCTACAAAAGCCTGGTATCATTCATAGCTGATGAAAAAGACCTGGGACTAAAAGAGCTGGATGAACTAACCGAGTTAATTAACAAACTTAAATCTCAAAAAAAATGAGCTGGCTGCATTACCTTATTGAGGCAAATATATACCTGGGGGTATTTTATTTGTGCTATTGCCTGTTTTTAAACCGCGATACCCATTACACACTGGGCCGTGTTTACCTGATATTTAGCTGCGTAATAGCATTTATTTTGCCGCTTACACAACTGAGTATCCTTAAACCTGTTATCCCCGAAATTGAAATTGTTGAGCCCGTTAATCAGGTAACTGCTATCCCGGTAAATGTGCAGCAGATTAAATTAGGGGCACCCGTTCAGCATTTTTCGTTTGATGATGCTATGGTATTCCTGTATATAACCGGTGCTGTCATCGCGTTTTTGACGCTGTTGTTCCGTCTGCATAAGCTGTATATACTTACACGTAACAATCATTCTCTATATCAGGATCGATATAAACTGATTAATCTGAACGATGAAAACACGGCCTTCTCTTTCTTTAATTACCTGTTTATTGGCAGCAACGTGCCCCAGGCCGAAACGGTTATAGCACACGAGATGGTGCACATCCGTCAGAAACATTCTATTGATATTATCTTTTTAGAGATCCTGAAGGTGATCAACTGGTTTAACCCTTTTATCTACCTCGCTCAGCGCAGCCTTAAAACCATACATGAATATATAGCCGACGAGCAAACGGCAGCCCAGGAGCAGGACGCCATCACCTACTCCTCTTTTTTACTAAACAATGCTTATGGCATACAGGGCGCATCTATAGCACATTCATTTTTCAATTATAATTTATTAAAAAAGAGGATCATTATGTTAAACAAAAACCGATCAGGTAAGTTAGCAAGGCTAAAGTACCTGGCAGCGCTGCCGCTTTGCGCGGGTATGCTCTGCACATCAACACTGGTATTTAGTAAAGATTACGGGCTGATAGATTTGGCCCCCCGAAAGGGAGCTGCATCTAAGCCAGACCATATTAAATACTTCAAAATAATAGACAAAGAAAAAGACATTACCGCTTATTCGGATAACTTATCTTTTACTGAAAACGGTGTTAAAAAAATGTATACAGCCGCTACCGCAACCAACGCGGATCTTGCGTACATCCTGAAAGTGCGTAAGCTAAACATTGAGATTATAGAGGTTGATAGTAAAACAAAACTACCTGTTATGCCTGCTGTATTTACCCGGGATTTAAAAGCAGACACCACTCAATTACCTCCGCCCCCGCCGCCAAGTAATCAAAAAGTTGCTTTTAAAGATTTTAGCCGTTTTTTAAGTATCAATACTAAATACCCTAAAGCAGCTTTTTCAAGCAAAAAGCAAGGTAATATTATCATAAGTTTTCATGTTAATGCTACAGGCGCTGTTAGCGATGTAAAATTATTGGGTAACCCGGGAATGGGTTTTGACGAAGCCGTATTAAGTGCTGCAAATGTTTACAGAGGCAAGATCAGGGAAAAAGCAGGCGACTATACCATGGGTGTTAATTTTTTGATACCCGGCGAAAAACAGGTTGACTTTTTACCACCATCAACAACTAAAATGCCTAATTATGTTGGTTACATCCATGTTTTAGGTTTAACAGATGCCCAACGTAAAAAGTTTTTACCGCCATCACCGCCCCCGCCGCCGCCTGCACCGTCAGTAAAACCACCAAAAGTTGACCAGATAAAGTTTCCACCGCCGGCTGTAAAGCCCAATAAACCGGCTAAAGTTGGTAAGATACCACCGCCACCGCCTATTGAAAAAATGCCAAAGGTTACTCAAATTGTTAAGCCACCCGTTGTTGTATCTGATGAACCGGCTAAAGTAGACCAGATAAAACTTGCCTCGGCTGTTGTTGTATCTGATAAGCTGGCTAAAAAGGTAAAAGTAGACCAGATAAAACTTGCGTCGCCTGTTGTTATTGTATCTGATGAACCTGCTAAAAAGGTAAAAGTAGACCAGATAAAGCTTGCGTCGCCTGTTGTTATTGTATCTGATGAACCTGCTAAAAAGGTAAAAGTAGACCAGGTAAAGCTTGCGTCGCCTGTTGTTGTATCTGATGAACCGGCTAAAACACCACCTATTGAAAAACAGAAATAAGCCGCACGGTTAAAAAGCGCATAGCTAAATCGCTATCCTTTTACATATATAACCTGTTTGGTTTCAAAAAATTCCTCCTCAAAGTAATCTTTGAGATGATATTGCTGAACGGCTAAACCCGCGTCGGCAATTTCTTGTGTAAGGTCCCCACCTTTTAAATACAGTATCCCGTTAGGTAATTTATTGGTCGATTGTTTTTTAAACTTACCTTTTACCCACGGGTAAAAATCCTTTAGCTGCGTAACCGCGCGAGACACCACAAAATCAAACTGCTCTTTAATTTCTTCGGCACGGGCATGCGTTGCCTTAACGTTTTTCAACCCTAAAGCCGCAGCAACCTCAGTAACCACTTTTATTTTTTTGCCGATAGAATCAACCAAATGGAAATTGGTTTCGGGGAAAAGTATAGCCAGCGGTATCCCCGGGAAGCCCCCGCCTGTACCAACATCCAGCACATTTTCGCCGGGTAAAAAGGCCATTACTTTGGCAATACCAAGCGAGTGCAGCACATGGCGCTCATACAACAGGTCGATATCCTTACGGGATATTACGTTGATCTGGCTGTTCCAGAGGGTGTAAAGCTCCTGCAGCTGTGCAAATTGGGCTTTTTGCTCAGCAGTAATTTCGGGGAAGTATTTCGTCAGGATCTCAGATGTCATCCTTATTATAGCGGTTAATGATATTACCTAGCAGGTACCTGGCCCTAAATAACTGCGCTTTAACTGTACCCAGTGGCAGGTCGAGCTGCTGGGCAATCTCCTCGTACGATAGTTCGTCGAAGTAACGCAGGGTTATCAGGTTACGGTAACGGATAGGTAAACTCTCTATCAGTAATTTAAGTTCTTCGGTTTGTTGTTTTTTGATGGATGTTTCCTCCGGGTTCAACACATCCGATTTTATTTGCAGCGGTTTTTCATCCCCATCCTCATCCATCATCCCGTGGATGGATTGGGTGTTCAGCTTTTTCTTGCGTATAAAATCGATACAATTATTAGTCGCCACACGGAAAAGCCAGGTGCTAAAAGCATACTCGGGCTGGTACTTCTCCAGTTTTTCAAACGCTTTGGCAAAGGTTTCAACAGTAAGGTCCATCGCATCCTCTTTGTTATTAACCATTTTAAGCACCATAAAGTAGATGGAATCTTTGTAGCGGTGCATCAGGTCGGCATAGGCTTTTTGGTTACCCTGCCTTGCCTTTACTACCAGGTGAAAATCGTTCTTAGCGTTTTCGGTGAAATGTTTATTTATTTCCATCTGGTGGTTTTAATAAATGTGCCAATCAATCCAAACACGTTTAAATACATATAATATATCATATCCAAAAAAGGTAATGACCATATCAAATCGCCGCAACTCAGCCTTTTAAATACCTTGCGGTAAACAATTAACTGCAGTATGAGCCTAAAAACCACAGCACCAATGGCTAAAAGCGGTTCAAATTTGAATACCAGGCACAATATAAATAAAACGTAAAACAAAAAGCCGCTAAGTGCATCAAAACTTAATGCCCGCCGGTGGTTGTTTTTATAAAGTTTACCCACGCCCATATGCCGTTTTTTTTGCCTGAACCAGCCACCCAAAGTGGTTTTGGCATCGGTATAAGTAAAGGTATCTGGGTGTATCTCTATAGTGGTATTATCGGCAGTGGCGTTTTGGTTCACAAACAAATCATCATCGCCCGATAGTACGTGCATGTGCGATGCAAACCCCTTTGCCCCAAAAAACAAGGTTTTTGTGTACGCCAGGTTGCGGCCAATGCCCATATAAGCGTTCCCTGTTAAGGCTGCCGAAAGGTAATTAATAGCGGTTTTTAAAGTCTCGAACCTGATAAAAGGGTTCAGAAAATTACTTGTGCGGGTATAAGGCGAATAACCCAATACTATTTGCGTAGAACCTGTAAAGCCGGCCGCCATGCGGGTAATCCAGTTTAAAGTAGCGGGCTTGCAATCGGCATCTGTAAATAAAAGGTGTTCGTTCTTCGCTGCTTTTATGCCCAAAGTAAGGGCAAACTTTTTGCCGGTTTTGTAACGGGCATGCTCGGTAATGGTTACAATTTTAAGGTGCGGAAACTCCTGTTTTATCTCCAGCAGTATCATGTCCGATTCATCCGTCGAGCAATCGTTTATCACCACCACCTCATAATCGGGGTAGTTTTGCTGTAATATATAAGGTAAGTTTTCGGTTAGGTTACGGGCTTCGTTACGGGCGCTTATAATAACAGATACAGGCACAGTTGGGCCGGGTAACACCTCATTGGGTACATAGCGGGTAAGCCTGCTGTGGTTACTTAACAGGTAATACAGCTGTACAATAAAACATAGTTGAAACAGAACGAATAACGCCTCGTGAATATAAGCTTCCAAACCCCTTGATAATAAGGTGCAAATTTGTTAAAAATAGGTGACAAAAGCGAGTATTGTTTATATGGAAAATTGATGAATTGTTCTATTGTTAAATTGTTGAGGCTTGAAGTGTTTTTTCATGATAATATAGGGGGCGTTGCCTGCGGCCCGGGCTATCCGCTCATACTGCATTCCAAAGGAGTCCTTCGGACAGGCATTAGGCGCGAGGCCGGTATCCGCTGCCTAACGCAAATTATCTTCCATTTTTCCCGCCCGTCATTGCGAGGTACGAAGCAATCTCCATACTATACTTATTCATCTTGCATATAAAAGGCCTGCTTATCAGGAGATTGCTTCGTACCTCGCAATGACGGGTTGGTTTGTTCGTAGTAAGGCATAAATGCGTTGGATAAAAGCGGAAACCCCGGGCGGCAGGCAACGCTATAATTGTTATTCTAAGTTTATTTGATCTGCCCTACACTCTATAAATAAATAACAATTAATAACACCACACAACTACCACCAACACAACAATCTAACAATCCATTAATTAACCCATACCCAATCACCTTGCGCTCGTCTGTGACGAGTGCTTAACGTGGTCTCGCGATTTCATCGCCCCTCATTATCGCGTCACAGACGCTAAACAATATTAAGCACTCGTCACAGACGAGCGCAAGTGGTACATAGCAAAACCGGGGCGAGTTAACTAACAAAGCAACAGGTTAAACCTCATAACTTTTGTTAATTTTGCACGGATAAATGAAATTTAATTTAACAGCACAAGATCCCCTTTCTAAAGCCCGCGCGGGCGAGGTAACTACAGACCACGGGGTTATACAAACGCCTATTTTTATGCCTGTTGGCACAGCCGGCACGGTAAAAGCAGTACACCAGCGCGAGCTGAAGGATGATATTAAGGCGCAGATAATATTAGGCAACACCTACCATTTATACTTAAGGCCGGGTTTAAATACCATTGAACAGGCCGGCGGTTTGCACAAATTTAATGGGTGGGAAGGCCCTATTTTAACAGATAGCGGCGGTTACCAGGTGTATTCGCTTACCGAAGTACGTAAAATAAAGGAGGAAGGTGTAACCTTTCGCTCGCATGTGGATGGGTCTAAACACCTGTTTACGCCCGAGAATGTGATGGATATTCAGCGCATTATTGGTGCAGATATTATCATGGCTTTTGATGAATGTACCCCCTACCCATGCGAATATAACTATGCCAAACGCTCTATAGAGATGACGCACCGCTGGCTTAAACGCTGCTGCGACCGTTTTGATACTACCGAACCTAAGTATGGTTATAGCCAAACCCTGTTCCCTATTGTACAAGGCTCGGTTTATAAAGATCTAAGGGTACGTTCGGCCGAGGTAATAGCCTCTTTTGAGCGTGAGGGCAACGCCATTGGCGGCCTAAGCGTAGGTGAACCTGCCGAAGAAATGTACGCCATGACAGAGGTTGTTTGTAATATACTGCCTGAGCATAAACCGCGTTACTTAATGGGCGTAGGCACACCTGTTAACCTTTTAGAAAACATTGCTTTAGGTATTGATATGTTTGATTGTGTAATGCCTACCCGCAACGCACGCAATGGTATGCTGTTTACAAAAAATGGTATCATCAACATCAAAAACGAAAAGTGGAAGAACGATTTTTCGCCAATTGAAGCCGATAGCGACCTTTTTGCCGATACAGTATATACTAAAGCATACCTGCGCCACCTTATACATAGCGGGGAAATGCTGGGCGCGCAGATAGCAACCCTGCATAACCTGCACTTTTACATATGGTTAGTTCAGGAAGCACGCAATAAAATCATCGCCGGCGAGTTTTACGACTGGAAGAAAATGATGGTGAACCGTTTAGGCCAAAGATTGTAAATGAAGCGTTTTTTAGACAGATATTTAACCGTTATAGATTCATATATCATACGGAAATACCTGGGCACATTCGTGTTCACACTGGGTATTTTTATGGTGATATCTGTTGTGTTTGATATATCTGAACACCTGGATAATTTTTTGGGCGATAACACCTCTGTGCATGATGTTATTTTTGTGTATTACGTAGGTTTTATCCCATTTTACCTGATGCTGCTTTCGCCATTAATTAATTTTTTGGCGGTAATTTACTTTACAGCAAAGATGGCCAACCAAACCGAGATTGTGCCAATACTAACAAGTAAAGCCAGTTTCTATCGTTTTTTACGGCCTTATGCCCTATCTGCAGGGTTAATATTTGTGGTATCGTTATTTGCCAATGTTTACCTTTTACCCTTTACAAACAAGCTAAAAGTAAGCTTTGAAAGCGCCCATTTCTTTAAAAATGATGACCCGTCAAAAAGCGAAGTTCACATCCAATTAGATAAACGTACCTTTGTTTACCTGCAAACTTACGACCCTCAGATTAAGACCGGGTACAACTTTACCCTCGAAAAATTTGACGGTGACGAGCTAAAAGAGAAGCTTACCGCTACCAGTATTAAGTTTGATTCGGTTAGGAATCATTGGATAATTAACATGGCAACCATACGCTATGTTAACGGTTTAAAGGAGGTTTTAAAAGAGAATTTACCCCCCATTGATACCGTTTTAGATATGCGCCCGATTGACTTTGAAGCCCACGATAACATGGTAAGTAACATCTACGGAACCATGTCATTATCGGTTTTAAACAAGGGTATCGAGAAAGAAAAAACCCGTAGTACGGGTGTTGTTGTTGATATGCAATTCGAAAAATATCGCCGTTTTGTAGAGCCTTTATCGGCCTTTGTACTCACCTGTATTGGTGTTTCAATCTCCTCGCGCAAGGTGCGGGGCGGTGTTGGTTTGCCCTTGGGTATTGGTATTTTTATCTGTTTTACCTACATCGTGGTAAACAAATTTGCACTGGTTTTTGCCATAAAAGGGGGCTTCCCACCCCTTATTGCGGTACTCATGCCTAACGTAATTTTCGGGATATTGGGGTATATCCTCATAGCAAAAGCGCCAAAATAATGACCGGCACAGGCTCACCAAATGAACAAAAAACATCCCTTTCAGGGTCTAAAAAAGGCGTTTCAAATACCAATTCGGGCGTTAATAAGAACCTTTTAATCCTCCATTTTACCGTTTTTATCTGGGGGTTCACCGGTATTTTAGGCCAATTGATATCAATTTCGGCGGTAAATTTGGTTTGGTACAGGGTGCTAATTGCCAGCGTTTCGTTGTTTTTATACTTCAAATTTAACAAAACTGCATTCAAAATTAGCCGAAAAACCCTGGTAAAACTGCTGCTTACAGGGGCCTTAGTAGGCGGGCATTGGATACTTTTTTTCGCTTCTATCAAGCTTTCTACCGTGCCTGTAACGCTGGTTTGCCTCTCATCCATCACACTTTTTACCGCCATTTTTGAGCCTTTAATCAACAAAAAACGCATCTCAAAAATGGAGATCATTGCCGGAATTTTAATCATTTCAGGCATTGTTTTAATTTTCAAATTCGAAACACAATACACTAAGGGTATAATAGCAGGCCTTGCAAGCGCCGTACTGGCAAGTCTTTTTTCTATCATAAACGGCCGTCAGATAAAGCATCATGAGGCTCCTGTAATAGCTTTCTATGAACTATCGGGTGCCCTGCTATGGATCACAATTTACCTTTTTGCCACCGTTGGCACCGCCGGTTTCCTGATCCCAAAAGCAGCCGATCTGGGCTATCTTTTCCTGCTTGGCACGGTGTGTACATCTCTTGCCTACGTTGCCGGGGTATCTGTAATGCGCGAGCTTTCGGCCTTCCGTGTAGCCCTTATCACCAACCTCGAGCCGGTGTACGGTATCATTATGGCCTTCCTTTTTTTCGGCGATATGAATAAAATGTCGGTAGGTTTTTGGGTTGGTTCTGTGATTATCCTCTCTACCATCTTCCTGTTTCCTGTTGCTCAAAAGCAGGTGGCTAAACGCCGTAACCGCTAAATTTCCACTATCCCATTCCTTGTTAACCCCATGCCAAATGCTGCCAATATCCAAGGGTAGGGGCAAAGTATGCCCTCAATTTTCAAGGCATTTTAAGCCCATATAAGCCATTATAATTTTCAGAGCAGTTATGGGTCGTCAAAATATTTACGGTCGAAACTGGGGCAAATTCAAAAATCAATTAGTGTACTGAATACTAAGTACGGCTAAAGTTATAAACATGCCATATATTTCGCTTTAATTTCAAGTTTTAAACTAAGACTTGAAATTACATTAAAAATATATTAATTTGAAAATCATATATATATAAAGATTATCGAATGTAATAATACAAATAAAAATCATCTTTTAAAATTCCAAATACTAATTATTTTAGCACTTGTTTTCATAACTCTTTAAAATAGCACTTATATGCCTATAAATGAGTTTATTATAATAGTTTAAATAAGGTAATAATTCATACGGATAAATACGCCTAAAATTCAAAGCAATGTGTACCGAACTAAGGAAATAAGATTTTATCAAAATTGGCAGGAGTAGCAAACCCGCATACAGAATTGAATTTTCAGCAGGGAAAAAGCGCTTAAAATTAACGCTATCCAAATCACACCTTGCCATCGTGATGGCGAAAAGGCGGCAGAAAAATTTGTAACAGAAAAATGTGAGTAGCAATTTTCGGCGATGAAACCTCCAACTTTTTTTGGGGAAGGGATTGACGCGGGAACCATCGCCCCGACCTGAATTTCGATCTCAAAAAATCGCAGATGGTAAAAACACCCATTTTTAAAAAAGATTTAAAAACCGCATATTGTAGAAACCAAACCAGAAGAAAATTTTATGAGTATCAAAAATATTATCGCGCTAGTAATTGTGGTGCTGCTTACCATCGTCATCATGCAAAATACCGACGAGGTGAAATTCACCATTTTGTTCAGCACCGTTTACATGTCGAAGGTTGCTGTGTTAACAGCTGTCTCGGTAGCAGCCTTTATTCTGGGCGTACTGGTAGGCAGGCCAAAAAATAAAAAGTACAACATCAGCGAGCACTACGATGACCTGCACCAGGGCGAAGATAAAAATACACTAAGTGACGAAGACAGGGATTATATCAGCCGAGATTAGATATTTTTAGATATGAGAAATGAGATGTGAGACAACCTCACATCTTCTACTTTTTTAAACGTTATAAAAAACCTGGTTAAATTCTTCCATGGCGCCAAGGTTTGGCGTGTTCTCAAATATGCCAAAAACCGATGCTCCACTCCCGCTCATACTTGCATATATGGCCCCATGCTCGTACAGCTCTGCTTTTACGCCACGTATAACGGGATGATCGCGGAAGATGTGCCCCTCAAAATCGTTCTTAATCTGCCCTCTCCATGCCGTTAAGGGCGTTTTTATCTGGTCATATAACGATTCGCGAACCGGGGCCGGTTTTACGCCTCTGTACGCCTCTGCGGTCGACACATGCTCATCTGGCATCACCAATACAATTTTATAAGCTGAGAGGTCAAGTTTGGTATCTTCAAACTCATCTCCCTTTTCAAACGCGAACACCGGCCTGTTGCGGACAAAGAAAGCGCAATCGGCACCAAGCTGCCTGGCGTAGTCTTCCATCTGGTCAGTTGATAAGCCCAGCCCAAAATTCTCATTCATCAGTTTAATGAAGAACGCCGCGTTTGAAGAGCCTCCGCCAAGCCCCGCACCTATCGGGATATTTTTGTGCAGATGAATTTTTACCGGCGGTACATCGTGATCTTTTTTGAGCAGATGGTACCCCCTGATGCAAAGGTTATCCTCAAGCCTGCCCGGGATCTCCAACCCCGATGATTCGAAGCTCAGTTTGTCTGCCTCGATCACCTCCAGTACGTCGTTAATTTTAATTGGATAAAAAACGGTTTCCAGGTCGTGGTAACCATCAGGGCGACGGGCAATAATATTGAGGCCTATATTTATTTTTGCGTTCGAAAATTCTATCATCTGGAAATTGATTAACACCCGATGTATTTTTGCACATCAGTAGGATACCAAAAATAGATTATTTTTATTTGTAACGGAATGGCTTCGCCGTCATTGCGTCATTAGGTCATTGAGTCATTACGCTATATGGTGAACGATTAAAGCAATGACTCAATGACAGCGAAGCGAATGACCCAATGACTAAAAGCAAAGTAAAATGAAACAGTACCTCGACCTGATGCAGCATGTGATGGAGAACGGAGCGCAAAAGCATGACCGCACCGGTACAGGCACCTTAAGCGTATTTGGTTACCAGATGCGCTTTAACCTGCAAGACGGCTTCCCGATGGTGACCACAAAGAAGCTGCACCTGAAATCAATCATCCACGAGTTGATCTGGTTTTTAACCGGCGATACCAACATTCAATATTTAAAAGATAACGGCGTACGCATTTGGGATGAGTGGGCTGATGAGAACGGCAACCTTGGCCCGGTATACGGTTACCAATGGCGTAGCTGGCCAAAACCCGATGGCGGCCATATTGACCAGATAACCCAGGTGGTAAACCAATTGAAGAACAATCCCGACTCACGTCGCATTATGGTATCAGCCTGGAACGTTGCCGATGTTAACCAGATGGCCCTGCCACCCTGCCATAGCCTGTTCCAGTTTTATGTGCAGCCGGCCGATGCTTCGAAGGGCGAAACACGCGGCAAACTATCCTGCCAGCTTTACCAGCGCAGTGCCGATATATTTTTGGGGGTGCCTTTCAACATTGCATCATACGCCCTGCTCACCATGATGATGGCCCAGGTATGCGATCTGGACTACGGCGATTTTATCCACACCTTTGGCGATGCCCATATCTACAATAACCACCTGGAGCAAGCCCGCCTGCAATTAAGCCGCGAGCCAAGGCCGTTGCCCATCATGAAGATCAACCCGGATGTAAAAGACATCTTCGATTTTAAGTACGAAGATTTTACGCTGGAGAACTATGACCCGCACCCACACATTAAAGGGGTAGTTGCGGTTTAGGTTGATGTTTTGTAAATTTGGATTATGAGCACTACAGAATTAAAAGAAGAGATACAAAAAGCCGTTGAGCAAATTCCTGAAAATGCTCCTGAGAATTTATTGCAAGAAGTTTTAGGATACATACAAGATGTCAGCACCAAAATTGCAGAGAAAGCAAGACGCACTGAATATGTTAAAGAAATAATTGCAGAGGACGAAGAAGTATTTAGGAAGCTTGCACAATGATCGACTTACAGGAAGTCGAAGAATATCATAACAACTTAATTGATCAATTCGGCGGAAGCAAAGGCATCAGAGATATTGCAGGTTTAGAAGCTGCCTTGGCGCGTCCCTACATGACGTTCGATCAGCAAGATCTTTACCCAACTCCTGAAGATAAAGCCGCTGCAGTATTTGAAAGCCTTATTATTAATCACCCTTTTATTGACGGCAATAAGCGCATAGCATATCTTTTACTTCGCCTTATCATGAGGGTTGAAAGTATAACACTGGTAGCGTCGCAAAAAGAAAAATACGACATGGCCATAGCTGCAAGTATGGGCCAATTTAATTTCGATCAAATAAAAGATTGGATCCTTCAGCATTCAATTAAAATCAAATGACAATTTCCATCATAGTAGCAATCGCCCAGAATTACGCCATAGGCAAAAACAACCAGTTACTTTGGCACATGCCGAATGATCTGAAACATTTTAAACAGATCACATCGGGCCGTACCATTATCATGGGGCGCAAAACGTATGAATCGGTTGGTAAGCCTTTGCCCAATCGCCGCAATATTGTGGTTACCCGGCAAGATATCGAGATTCCCGGCTGCGAGGTTGTAAAATCGATAGACGAGGGGTTGAGCCTTTGCGCACACGAGGATGAGGTATTTATTGGCGGCGGTGCCGAGATCTATTGCCAGGCAATGGATAAAACCGACCGCATCTACCTGACCATTATTCACAAGGATTTTGAGGCCGATACGTTTTTCCCCGAAATTGATTACCTAAAATGGAACGAGGAAAGCCGGGAGTATAACGAACCCGACGAAAAAAACCCGCTTCCCTACTCATTTATCACATTAAACAGGCGCTAACAAAAACACAGATTATTTTGTTTCAATTAAAAATTTCATGCTTGTGAAATTTTATTAGATTTGCCGTCTTATTTAAAAAGCTTATAAACTAATTAATTACATATTTTAATTCGCGATGCAAGGTAAAGGGGTTATTAAATTTTTCGCCATTCTGCTGGCTGTGGTATGTTTATACCAGCTTTCATTTACGTGGGTGGCACACAAAGTTGAGAATGATGCCAAAGTGTATTCAAAGGGCGATTCTGAAAAGGAGAAAGCCTATCTCGATTCTGTTTCTACACTTCCGGTGTATCCGGTACTCAACCACACTTACCAGTATTGCCTTGACAGGGAACTTGCCCTGGGCCTGGACTTAAAGGGAGGTATGAACGTTACGATGCAAATTTCGTTACGTGAGCTGGTGCAATCATTATCAAACAACAATGCCGATGTTGCACTTAACCAGGCGATGGTTAATGCACAAAAAAGAAGTGTAACCGAACAAAAGGATTACATCACACTTTTTGTTGATGAGTATGAGAAACTGGCCCCAAATGCCAAACTTGCTGCCATATTTGCCAATAGCAACAATCAGGACAAGTTAAAATACAATTCATCAAATGCCGACGTTGAGGCTTATCTGAAAGATCAGGCGTCTACCGCTGTACAACAATCATACACTGTACTGCATACCCGTATTGATCAGTTTGGTGTAACACAACCAAACATTCAGCTACAAAAAAGCACCAACCGTATTTTGATTGAATTACCGGGTGTTAAAGAGCCGGAGCGTGTTCGTAAACTTTTACAAGGTTCTGCAAAGCTTGAGTTTTATCAAACTTTTGATAATACCGAGGTTTACGGCTTACTAAACAACATTAACGGCTTGTTAGCCGCAAAAAATAAAGCTGCTGCACCTAAAAAAGACACATCGGTTAAAGCTGATGCCGCCAAAACGGCAACAAATACTGCTGCTAATACTTCAAAAGATACTTCGGCGGCCGCAAAACAAGCGAGTTCATTATTAAACAAGCTTAAAAAAGCAACTACTGATGCAAAAGATTCTGCAGGCTTAAACAATAAAACGCAGATAGCCGCTCAAAACCCGCTATTCGCAATTTTATCGCCGGCCACTTACCAGGACCAAACAGGCCAGCCGCAATTAAATCCAGGCCCAATTGTTGGCTATGCTGCCGTTAAGGATACTGCAAAAGTTAACAACTACCTGCACAGTGCCGACATCAAATCGGTTGTACCGCAAAACTTAAAATTCCTTTGGGGTGTAAAACCTATCAAAAACACAAAGGTATTTGAATTATATGCCATTAAACTTGCTGGTGCCGAAAACGGCCCGGTACTTTCTGGCGATGTTATTAATGATGCCCGTAACGATGTAGACCAATTAAAAGGTGGCTACGAAGTTACCATGTACATGAACCAGCAGGGTGCCCAGAAATGGAAAAACATTACTGCTGAAGCATCTGCAGGCGGCAACAAAAAAGCTATAGCCATTGTACTTGATGATAACGTTTACTCGGCCCCTAATGTTCAAAACGAAATATCTGGTGGTGTATCATCAATATCAGGCGGTAACTTTACCCTTGAGGATACAAAAGATTTAGCCAACGTATTAAAAGCAGGCCGCTTACCGGCACCTGCCCGTATCATTGGCGAGGCTGTTGTTGGCCCGTCATTAGGCCAGGAAGCTATCAGCGCAGGTTTATTATCTTGCATATTGGGCTTAGTGGTTATCCTTATCTTCATGATTGCTTACTACAAACGTGCAGGTACTGTAGCTGTAATAGCAGTATTAATCAACGTATTCTTCCTGATGGGTGTGTTAGTAAGCATCCGTGCGGTACTAACCCTGCCGGGTATAGCCGGTATCATCCTGATATTAGGAGTTGCCGTAGATGCCAACGTATTAGTTTACGAGCGTGTACGTGAAGAGCTTGGCTTAGGTAAATCTATCCGCATTGCCGTTGCCGATGGTTTTAAACATGCTTTACCTTCTATCCTTGATGCCAACATCAGTACATTCTTAACAGGTGTTATCTTATTCTTGTTCGGTTCGGGCCCTATCCAGGGTTTTGCAACTACCTTGATGATCGGTATCGTAACTACCTTGTTCTGTTCACTGTTAATTTCAAGGTTGATCTTTGAATTTATGCTTGAAAAAGGCTGGGATATCACATTCTCTCGCCCATGGAGCTCTCATACCTTCAAAAATGCTAATTATGGCTTTGTTAAAAACCGCTTTAAATTTTATGCCTTCTCTGGTATATTCATTTTAGCCGGTTTAATATCAATGGCAACCCGCGGTTTCAACTACGGTGTTGACTTTGGTGGTGGCCACACTTACATTGTTAAATTTACAAAGCCGGTTACTACCGAGCAGATACATGATGCTATTGATGCAACGCTTGGCCGTGGTACCGAGGTTAAAACCTATGGTACTGATAACAAAATGAGCATCAATACCAACTACCTGATCAATGACAATGCACCTGATGCAGATGCAAGGGTACAGGAAGCTTTAATAAAAGCACTGGCCACTAACCCGGCTACTAAAATTGAAGCAAAACAGATAGAGGCTCACCAAAAAGTTGAAGCTACGATTGCAAACGAGGTTAAGGCTTCTGCAAAATGGACTATCATTTTGGCTATTATCGTGATCTCTGCTTACATATTAATCAGGTTCCGCAAATGGCAGTTCAGCCTTGGTGCGATGGTTGCTACCGCGCACGATTCATTGCTGGTACTATCGTTCTTCTCGTTGTTTAAAGATATCCTTCCGTTCTCTTTAGATATCGACCAGGCATTTATCGCTGCGTTGCTTACCGTTATTGGTTACTCTATTAACGATACGGTAGTAGTGTTTGATCGTATCCGCGAGTTCCTTGAACTGCACCATGCTAAAACTGATGACCCTAAAGAGGTTATTAACCACGCAATTAACAATACGTTAAGCCGTACCATTATTACTGCATTTACTGTGGTATTGATATTGGTGATATTATTCATCTTTGGTGGTGATGTTATTCGCGGTTTCTCATTCGCATTGTTAATAGGTGTTATTTTTGGTACTTATTCGTCGATATGCGTAGCCACACCGGTTATCATCGACTTTGGAAAGAAAGACCTGAGATAAAACATATCTCTCACATATTTTAAAGGCTCCAAAGAACATTTGGAGCCTTTTTTGTTTTACAACTACCACGTTTAGGTTTAAACAACAAACAAATTGCTCATGAACCCCACTGATCAATCGAAATTCCCAACAGTAGTTATTATAGGCGGCGGCTTTGGCGGCCTGCAGGTAGCCAAGCAACTGGCAGATAAACCGGTTGAAGTTGTACTTATTGATAAACACAACTATCACACCTTTCAGCCTTTGCTTTACCAGGTAGCAACAGGTAGTTTAGAGGCCGAGTCGATAGCTTTCTCGTTACGTAAAAATTTTGACGGGCAAAAAAACCTTCGGTTCAGGCATGCCGAGGTTAGCCGGATAGATACAGACCGGAATAGGGTGATTACCAGTGTAGGCGAAATACCTTACGATTACCTGGTAATAGCTACCGGATCAACCACCAACTTTTTTGGAAACAAAGAGATTGAGCATTACGCCATGCCCATGAAATCTATCCCCGAGGCGTTGAACCTGCGCTACATGGTGCTGCAGAACCTGGAGGAGGCCATTTTAAAGCCCTCTAAGGAAGAACGCGCGCCATACCTGGCGTTTGTACTGGTAGGCGCCGGCCCAACTGGTGTAGAGCTTGCAGGTGCCCTAGCCGAATTACGAAACCACGTGCTGAATAAAGACTATCCGGAATTATCGAAAGATGAGATGAAGGTTTACCTGGTAGACTTTTTACCAAAGGTATTAGGCCCTTTCTCTGACGAGGGCTCAAAAGCTGCCGAAGATTTTCTGCATAAAATGGGCGTTGAGGTATTATTAAACGTTAAAGTAGAAAGTTACGATGGTAACGAGATAAAGTTTGAAGGCGGCAAAAGCATCTTAACCAAAAACGTGATCTGGTCGGCCGGGGTGATGGGGGTGGTGCCCGATGGTGTATCAAAAGATGCTATTGAGCGCGGCAACCGCATTAAAACAGATACCATTTGCCGCGTTGTGGGCAGCCCCAATATATTTGCCATTGGCGATGTGGCAGCTATGATAACCGACGAAACCCCAAAGGGCCATCCCGGTGTTGCGCAGGTTGCCATCCAAATGGGCGAAACAACAGGCAAAAACATTTACCGCCTTATAAAAGGCGAACCAACCATTCCCTTTAAATATAATGATAAAGGATCGCTAGCCACTATTGGCCGTAACAAAGCCATTGCCGATTTGGGCAAACTGAAGTTCCAGGGATTTTTTGCCTGGCTGATATGGATGTTTGTGCACCTGATATCGCTTATGGGAGGCCGCAACCGTGTTATTGTGTTTATTAACTGGGTGGCCAGCTATGTTACGTATAATGGCGGCAGCAGGCTTATAATTCGTAACTTTGAGCGCGAAGAGCTTGTGGAAAAAGACGCGCAGGTTTCTAAACCAGACTAACCAAATGGCCGAACATATCAGAATAACCGAATGCCCGCGCGATGCTATGCAGGGCCTGCATGATTTTGTACCTACGGATGTAAAAGCAGCATACATCAACCTGCTTTTACAGGTGGGTTTTGATACTATTGATTTCGGCAGCTTTGTATCGCCAAAGGCCATCCCGCAAATGCGCGATACTGCCGAAGTTCTAAGCAAACTCGACTTAAGCAATACCCGATCAAAGTTATTAGCTATTATAGCCAATTACCGTGGCGCTGAGGACGCCGTTAGCCACGAAGAGATCACTTACCTGGGCTACCCATTTTCTATCTCAGAGACCTTCCAGCTGCGTAATACCAATACCACCATTGAGCAGGCATTTGATAATGTAAAGCGTATAAATGAGTTGTGCGTTACTAAGGACAAGGAATTGCTTATTTACCTAAGCATGGGTTTTGGCAACCCTTATGGCGATGAGTGGAGCAACGAAATAGTACAACACTGGGCGCAAAAAATGATAGATGAAGGGATTGGGCATATCGCCCTGTCAGACACCGTTGGCGTTGCCAGCCCCGAACAGATCATCAGCCTGTACCCTGCCCTAACCAACTTATCAGAAATAACTGAGTTTGGTTTACACCTGCATTCTACCCCTGATACCTGGCAGGAAAAGGTAGCGGCGGCATACGAAAGTGGCTGTAAGAAATTTGACGTAGCCTTAAAAGGATATGGGGGCTGTCCGATGGCCGCAGATGACCTTACTGGCAACATCGCTACCGAAAACCTGATAGCATACCTTTTACACCAAAACATCGACCTTGGGCTTAATTTGGATAAACTAAGCGAAGCGATGGATTACTCGGGAAAAGTGTTTGGATAAGATCTATTTCCCACGCGTCATTGCGAGGAGCGATAGCGACGTGCCAATCTCGATAGAAAAGTTAGCGACACTGCCGCGAGATTAGCGCAGCGTATCTCGTGGTGTAGCATTTTACAAGCTTTCAGCTTGTGTCAGCTGAAAGCTGACCTTGTGCAAACCACGAGCTGAAAGCTCGCGGTAGCTATGAGTAGGAAACAGTCTTGATTCCTGATCCTTAACTCTTGAATCTATCTCCCAAAACCATTTTATAATGCATCATCCCCGCCTCTTCAAACTCAGGGCCTGATTTTTCGAAGCCAAATCTTTCATACAAGCTTACAGCCGGGGTTTGTGAGTTAAGATAAACGTAACCGGCATCGGCAGGCAGATCGGCCAGTACGGCTTTTACAAGCGCTTGCCCTACACCATGGCCCCTAAATTTTGAAAGTACTGCAAAACGCTCCAGTTTATAGCCATCATTGGTTTTGCGCCAGCGCGATGCACCCGCAGGTTCGCCATCAACCGTAACTAAAAAATGATGTGATTCTTCTTCATTTGCCCGCTCAAGATCTGCGGGGCAATTTTGACCTATAACAAAAACCTCGTGCCTTATGGCAAACACTTTCTCCAGGTCGGCAGGGTTACTTACTTGCTTTACTTCTATTTTTGAAGGCATGTTGATAATGCGGTTTTGATTTATAGCCCGATTGCTTGGTTTCGTGATTATCATCTGCAGCATCTATCGAGTGCGTGCAGGTCAGGTCATCCTCTTTTTCGGCCAGTTCAGACAAACGTACGTAGAATTTATGCAGCTGGTCAAGCTCCTTTTCGGTTAAATTTTCAATATCAACCATACGGTTACTGGCCCCCTGGTGCGATGCGAGTATTTCATTCAATTTTAAGTGAATGGCCTTTGAATCTTTATTTTGCGATTTTTGGATCAGGAACACCATTAAAAAGGTAACAATGGTGGTACCTGTATTGATGATCAGCTGCCAGGTATCTGAATATTTAAACACCGGCCCTGTAACCAGCCATACCACGATAGTAGACATCGCAATAATAAAAGCTGCCGAGCTGCCGGTTGCGGCTGTTGCCCAGTTCGCAAAATTCTCAAATAAGTTTTTTTTCTTTTTTGCCATGGTTGATATATTTACATAACAACCTAAAAAAACCGCCAATGTTTATCACAAGGGCGGTTTTTTATTCCTGATAGTTTTATTAACTATAGTTTGCTGTTTACGTCAATACAGTTCAGATCGCCAAAAGCTTCGGTTAGCCTTTTAACAAAGCTTTCTTCTGCTTTACGCAACCAAACGCGTGGGTCGTAATATTTTTTGTTCGGAGAATCGTCACCATCAGGGCTGCCAATTTGTGTTTGCAAATAGCCTTCTTTTGCCTGGTAGTAATCTCTTATACCTTCCCAAAATGCAAACTGCATATCGGTATCAATGTTCATTTTTATAGCACCGTAAGATATCGCTTCGCGAATTTCATCCTGGCTCGAACCCGAACCACCGTGGAATACAAAGTTGATAGGTTTCTCGGCAGTAAGGTTATGTTTCTCTTTCAAAAACTCTTGTGAATTATGCAGAATAACCGGTTGTAATTTAACATTACCCGGTTTGTACACACCATGTACGTTCCCAAATGCAGCAGCAATAGTAAAACGGTGGCTAACTTTTGAAAGTTCTTCGTAAGCGTAAGCAACCTCTTCAGGCTGGGTATATAAACGTGAGCTATCTACGTCAGAGTTATCAACACCGTCTTCTTCGCCGCCGGTTACACCAAGCTCAATTTCAACGGTCATGCCCATTTTGGCCATGCGCTCCAGGTATTTAGCAGATATTTCGATATTTTCTTCGATAGGCTCTTCAGAAAGATCCAGCATGTGTGATGAGAATAACGGTTTGCCTGTTTCAGCAAAAAATTTCTCACCGTGCTCTAACAAACCGTCTATCCACGGCAATAATTTTTTTGCGGCGTGGTCTGTATGCAAAATTACAGCAACACCATAATGCTCGGCTAATAAATGCACATGTTTAGCTGCAGATACACCACCTAAAATGCAGGCCTGTAGTTTTGAGTTATCTAATGATTTACCCGCATAAAACTGCGCGCCGCCATTTGATAACTGAATAATAACAGGTGATTTAACAGCCGCAGCTGTTTCCATTACCGCGTTAATAGTGTTTGTGCCGATAACGTTAACGGCAGGTAAAGCAAACTGATGTTTTTTAGCTGCTTCAAATAGTTCCTGCACTTGGTCACCATGCAGAACACCTTTAATATTTTTTAAATCCATGAGCGTATGTTTGGGGCTCGAAGTTATAAAAATTATGGGTTTTACCTATATGATTGTGAAAGTTTTAGCCTGCAAAGCGTGTATAAAAGCTAATAATTGTTCATAAAAGTGCAATTACAGGCATACAATGGTGTTAATTTAACACTTAGGTATCGTTATAATCACATTTAACAACATCAACTTCTGTTAACATTTACAAACTTGTTGTGATATTTTTTGTTTCTTTGCAGTACTTGAAAGACTTAGAAATAGACATGGCGTGGTTTAAGCGAGAAATTAAAGGGATAATTACGACTACTGAGGAAAAAAAGGAAGCCCCTGATGGCATCTGGAATAAATGCCCCAACTGTAAAAAACCCTTACACTACTCTGAACAGGTTGAAAACCAATACGTTTGCCACTACTGTGGTTACCATTTACGCATTGGATCTAAAGAATATTTTTCTGTTTTGTTTGATGATAACCAGTTTACCGAACTGTTTACCACCCTGCATTCAGGCGATCCGTTAGAATTTACTGATACCAAAAAATATACCGACAGGTTAAAGGAAACAAAAGCCAAAACCGGTTTAACTGATGCTATACGTGCTGCCCATGGTAAAATGAACGGGCAGGAGCTGGTTATTGCCTGTATGGACTTTAACTTTATTGGTGGTTCGATGGGCTCTGTTGTGGGCGAAAAGATAGCACGTTCTATCGATCATAGCATCGCTAACAAGATCCCTTTCCTGATGATCTCAAAATCGGGCGGCGCGCGCATGATGGAGGCAGCATTTTCATTAATGCAGATGGCCAAAACATCGGCAAAGCTTGCACTATTGAGCCAGGCAAAAGTACCTTACATATCATTATTAACCGACCCAACTACCGGTGGTGTAACCGCATCATACGCTATGCTGGGCGATATCAATATTGCCGAGCCGGGTTCATTGATCGGCTTTGCAGGCCCAAGGGTTATTAAAGAAACGATTAAGAAGGATTTACCTAAAGGATTCCAAACCGCGGAGTTTGTACAGGAACATGGCTTCCTTGACTTTATAGTTGACCGCCGCGAAATGAAAGAGAAACTGGCATCATTCCTAAAAATGCTTGCCCCGGTTAAAGAAGAGAAAAAAGAGCCTGAGGCTTAATCAAAAACATATTCCATAAAAAAGGCCATTCGTTAGTTTTACGAATGGCCTTTTTATTTAAAACCTAATTGTCATTTTGAACATATTGAAGAATCTAATAATGAACTATGCAGGCGAACCTTGCAAGCGATAGATCCTTCTTTCCTCAGGATGACAAATCTGAATTATATCCCTTCAGTACCTGGCTCATGCCCTACCATACGGCCTGTTGTACGGCCTTGTTTACGGCTGGTAAAATCTGTTTTTGTTGCTGCACCTGTTGCCGGGAATTCATGCTGATTTGGCGGGGTTACATCAGTCTGTTCGCTGTATGATGTATCGCTGCCCTCCTGCTGTTGTTCCTGCTCGTTTTGCTTGCGGTATCCTGTGCCTTCATTATCTGACTGGCGTTCTTCAGGGTTTTCGTTTGGATTATGGTTCGGAGTGTACTCCGGGTTTCTTTCGTTGCTTTCCATGGTTTTTAGTTTTTAATTGTTAATTAATAAACAATCAAAAACGAGGCCATAATTTAACAAGTTGGAAACTTATAGCAAATTATGCGCTCACCATACACAATTCACGCAGTTTGGCTACTGTATAGTCCACTTCTTCTTTTGTGTTGTATTTAGAAAAGGAGAACCTTACCGATGGTCTGTCTGGATTAGCGCCTATTGCAGTTAACACATGCGAACCAATGTCAGTACCCGAACTGCACGCGCTGCCACCTGAGGCCGAAATACCGGCAATGTCCAGGTTAAACAACAACATATCGGCCATCTCCATTTCAGGGAAGGACACGTTCAGTACGGTGTATAAGCTTTTAGCAGGGTCGGTTTCGCCGTTAAAGTTTACACCTGGTACATTTTGCTCCAACTGTGCCTTCATGTAGCTTTTTAACCCTTGTATATAGTTTTGGTGCTGATCCATATCGGCGTAGGCCATTTCAAGCGCTTTTGCAAGGCCTGCAATGCCGTAAACGTTCTCGGTACCGCCACGCATATTACGCTCCTGCGAACCTCCGTATATCATCGGGCTTATTTTAACCTTATGGTTGATGTGTAAAAAGCCTATCCCTTTTGGGCCATGTAGCTTATGCGCTGCGCAAACCATAAAGTTTAATTTAAGTTTGCTAAGGTCATGCTTGTAGTGGCCAACAGTCTGTACCGTATCGCTATGATACAAGGCGTTATAGGCCTCGCAAAGCTCGCCTACGCGCTCAATATCGGTAAGCGTACCCAATTCATTATTGGCATGCATTAATGATACAAAGCTGCGATCGTTGGTTTTGAGTAAAGTTTCCAGGTGGTCATAATCAACGTTGCCTTTACTGTCAACATCGGCATAACTTAACTTAATTACACCTGCTTTTTCCATGGCCTGCAGCGTATGTACAACCGCGTGGTGCTCCAATTTGGTAGTAATAGCGTGTGTTAGTTTATGATCAACAATACCGCAACGGATGGCAGTATTATCGGCCTCAGTACCACCGCTGGTAAAAAATATCTCGGCTGGCGAGGTATGCAGCAAACCGGCAATGGTTTTGCGTGAGCGTTCAATCAATGTACGCACTTCGCGCCCATGGGCGTGAATAGATGAAGGATTACCAAACTGGTTTTCCATTACCTTGTACATCTCCTTTAAAACTTCAGGATCAAGCGCGGTTGTAGCGGCGTTGTCGAAATAAACTCGCATCGTTTCTTTAATAAATTATGGTCAGTAAAAATAACATGCTAAACCAGCGGAATTCCCCAATCCCGAAGACTTGAATGTTACTCGTTTAAATTCAGTATTTCTTTTATATCTGTTATTATCTTGTTAGCCAGGTTATCTGCAACAGTTTCTGAATCACCTTCAGAGTAAATACGGATAATGGGCTCGGTGTTTGATCTGCGCAGGTGTACCCATTGTTTATCAAACTCAATTTTTAAACCATCAATAGTAGAGTGCGGTTGTTTCTGATATTTTTCTTCCACCTTTAACAACAACGCGTCGATATCCATCTCTGGCGTAAGCGTAATTTTGTTTTTAGAGATAAAATAGCTTGGGTATGATGCCCTTAAAACAGAAACCGGTTTGCCATAATTAGCAAGGTGGGTTAAAAATAAGGCTATACCTGCCAAAGCATCGCGGCCATAGTGCAGTTCTGGATAAATAACCCCGCCGTTGCCTTCACCACCAATAATGGCATTTACTTCTTTCATTTTGTTCACCACGTTTACCTCACCTACTGCTGCTGCGTGGTATTCGCCACCGGCATTTTCGGTAACATCGCGCAGGGCACGTGTTGATGACAGGTTTGATACCGTATTACCTTTTGTATTCTGCAATACATAATCGGCAACGGTAACCAGTGTATATTCTTCGCCAAACATGCTGCCATCCTCGCAAACAAAGCAAAGGCGGTCAACATCAGGGTCAACAGCGATACCCAGGTCTGATTTGGTCTTTAAAACTTCTTGCGATAATGCTACCAGGTTCTCCGGCAATGGCTCCGGGTTGTGCGGAAAATGCCCATCAGGCTCACAATAAAGCTCGTGGATAACCTCTACACCAAGTGCCTTTAATAAAGCAGGTACAAATATACCGCCGGTTGAATTAACACAATCAATAGCTATTTTAAACTTAGCTTTTTTAATAGCCTCTACATTAACTAAAGGCAAGGCTAATATCTTGTCGATGTGTTTTTGCAGGTAGCTGTCATCATTGATAACTTTACCCAGGTCGTTCACATCGGCGTATATAAAATCGCTGTTCTCGGCAATCTCTAAAACTTCTTTACCATCGGCATCGCTAATAAATTCGCCTTTTTCGTTCAGCAATTTTAAAGCATTCCATTGTTTTGGGTTATGGCTTGCGGTAAGGATGATACCACCGGCAGCCTTTTCATCAGGCACGGCAACTTCAACAGTTGGGGTGGTTGACAGGCCTAAGTCTATCACATCAATACCCAAACCCTGCAGTGTACCTATAACCAGGTTGTTTACCATACTGCCTGACAGGCGAGCATCGCGGCCCAAAACTATCTTTTTGATGCCGGTACGTTTTACCGCCCAGCTACCATAAGCAGATGTAAATTTAACAATATCCAAAGGGGTTAATCCGTCGCCGGCTGCACCACCTATGGTACCCCTGATGCCCGAAATTGATTTTATGAGTGTCAAAACGTATAGATGTTAAGCGGCAAAAATAAGAATATTAAGCGATAGCATTGTAAAATTCACGTACTTTTAAGCGTTAATTTATTAGCTATATTTACCCGCTGTTGAGAACACTAAGTATTACACTATAAAGCCAATGCCCGATTCGCTGCTAAATTTTGACCGGCATTTATTTTACTTTATCAATCACGACCTTTCGAACCCGTTTTCCGATTGGCTGATGCCCCTGATGCGCAACCCAAAATTCTGGATCCCGCTTTACCTTTTTATCATCGTTTTTTGCATCTGGCGATATAAAAAACAGGGGGCTATCCTCATCGTTTTTTTGGCTATGGCTATTGGCTTTGCCGATTATACCAGTGCCAGCATCATAAAACCGGCCATAACCCGCCTGCGCCCCTGCCGCGACCCTATTACGGCTCAAACCGATATAGCCCGTGTTGGCTGCGGTACGGGTTATAGTTTTCCATCCACCCACGCTACCGACCACTTTACCATAGCACTGTTTTTAAGCTGGATATTTTTTAAGCGATGGAAGTGGGTGTTGCCCGCAACTATACTTTGGGCCGCCATTATTTGCTTTGCACAGGTTTATGTAGGCGTGCACTACCCGTTGGATGTTACCGGCGGGGCTGTTTACGGCACTTTGGTGGGGATATTGTTTGGGGTTGGCTTTAGAAAGGTAGTGCCGGGGTTTAGATCATAGTTTACGATTCTACTAACCCCGACTAAGCTGCGCTGGTCGCCCCTCTCTGCTGCGCAAAGAGGGTGAAGAATATACCTAAACTTCCTACGCCCTCTTTTCGCTTGCGGAGAGAGGGTGGTCGAGCGAAGCAATGACCGGGTGAGTTAAATGCGACGGGGAAAAGTTCATTAACCCCTCCCTAAGCCTCCCAAGGGAGGGAATAAGAAAACACAAAAAAGGTGCTTACTTTCGCAAACACCTGATATATCTTTCTTCTTGACTCTTGAGTCTAACAGTCTTGATTCTTCCTTACCCTCTCATCTTATCCAGCAAATCGCTTAGTTGCGCGGCTTCTTCTTCGGTAAGGTTTTGTTTGAACAGGTCTTTTGTTTTAAAGCAGGCATCCATCTTTTTAAGGATCTCTAAACCCTCATCGCTAATGCGGATATCAACAGCGCGGCGGTCGCGCGAGTTGGTGCAGCGCGATACCAGGCCCTTTTGCACCAGGCGGTCAACAATACGTGATGCGTCCGACATCTTGTCGATCATCCTGTCCTTCAATAAATTTACGGTAGCGGGCTTTGGAAACTGGCCGCGTAAAATCCTCAGGATATTAAATTGTTGTTGGGTAAGCTTATAACGCTCAAACTCGGGGCGCATATAGTTGTTGATCCAACCGTACGTATAATTCAGATTAATTACCGCTTTGTGGTATATATCTTCAAAATTCGTGCTTTTTATATCTTCCTCTATTCCCATGATCTAATTATCCTGCAAATATAACCTATTTATTTTTTGTTTGTTTCTCCCTTATCTTTCTCACGCCCATAGTTCCAGGGGCAGTGCAGGCATTTGTTTTTACAGCAGTATCCACGCTTTAAGTGGTATTCTTTCGTGAAAACAAAATTACCGTCCTCGTTTATATAATAGTCAACGTTCTCCTGCAGCATCAGCTCAGCAATTTCACAAAAATATTATTATTAAAGTAATTTTTTAAATGCGTGCCATTCCCATGCAGCGTCCATACCTGCTGTGGCTGGGTTTGCTCAATGGTTTTGATGATGTCGTCCCAATCGGCGTGGTCTGATATAAATAAGGTATCCTGCGCGTTTACCTGCAGGTTTTTCCAGCCCGAGGCAAACAAACGCTTAACCCCTGTTGCCCGTAAATAACTATCAAACGTAAAAGGCGGCACAATGTATACATATTCCAATTGCTCTTTCATCAGCTTACGGCCATACATCTGGTGTGCGCCCAGTTCAAATCCCATTTTTTGATAAATGGCATTGATGGGCATAATACGGTGATGCACCAGTATCTTTTTCTGCGGAGCATAATCGTTTATCATCCTGATCAATCGCTGACTTTTACCCAGGCTGTATGCTCCCAGCAGGATGTTTATTTTAATATCATTCAGTTTTTTTATCTCCTCAACCGGGTCGGGGTGCGCGGTTGTTGGGTCGGCAAAGGTGCTTTCTGTGATCAACACATCGGCCTTTACAAACTCCATGGGTTCGCAGGTGGCATCCGGCTGTAGTTTATAATCTCCCGTGTATAAATACCTTACCCCTTTATACATCATTAAAACCTGTGCTGACCCGGGCATATGCCCTGCCGGGATAAAAGTTATCTGTACATCGCCGATATTAAATGGCAAGTTATACGCTACAGTATAGCTCACTTTTGAAGCGCTTTTGCCGTAACGTAGCTGCATAAAAGCGTAGGTAGCTTCGGTAGCATAAACGTTAATATTGCCACTTACGGCATGGTCGGCATGGGCGTGTGATATTACTGCGTTGGTTACCGGCTGCTGAGGATCCAGGTAAAAATCGGCGTAACGGCAGTACAGGCCATTGGCATTAAAGGCAATAAAATCGTCAATTATCATTTAGTATGGGCAAGCGACAGGTACAACTCATGCAGTTTTAACACCTGCGGTATTACAAGCTGTGTATCGTCATTAATAATTACATCATCGGCCAGGGCCAGCTTCTTCTCTTCTGTAAACTGACGGCCGTTGCGGCTTTTTACTTCGTCGGCGGTTATGCCGTCGCGCGTGGTAACGCGTTTTATACGGAGGTCTAAAGGCGCCGTAACCATTATAGTCCTGTCGCACTTTTTATAGGAGCCGCTTTCAAATAATATAGCGGCTTCTTTTAATACATAAGGCGCTTTTTTTTGGTGGAGCACCCATTGATCAAAGGCACGGAAAACAGCCGGATGTACCAACGAATTTAATTTAGCAAGCTGCTCCTTATCATTAAAAACTATGCCTGCAATGTGTTTGCGATTAAGGGTATCGTCATCAAAATAAGCCTCGTTCCCAAACGCTTGTTTTATACCCGCAATCAATTCAGTATCCGTTACCATCACATCTTTGGCTGCGTCGTCAGCATAAAAAACCGGGATGCCTAATACTTCAAATATCTTGCAAACGGTTGTTTTACCACTGCCTATATTACCGGTGATGCCTACTTTAAACATTACTTTTTTATAATAAAATCAATATTCTGCGGTATTATTTTCACCACTTTACTGTACGATGGCAGGCGCGTTACTTTAACCGGCAAAACGCTGTAGCCATTATGCCGCCATAGGTCCAGATCGGCAACAGCTTCAAAATCATCCTCGTTAAGGTCGGGGTAATTTCCTAACGATGTGGTAAACGTAACCTTCACTTTTTGCGGAAAAACCTTTATATTATAGTAATTATGATTATTTACCAGTTTTACAGGCACTTCTATGGTTTTTTCGGTGTACTCATCAATAGGGATGGTAACCATTACGCTTTTTGGCAGCACATTTAGGTTACCTTCTTTTACTCCCTGCACATTAACCCGCGAATTAAAATCCTCATTAGCACCATTCATAATAATGGAGTCTGTTCGCCACGATGTTATTCTGGCAAGCACTTCTGCCGGGCCGCTTATGGTAACATAGCGGGGCTTTATGGTTACCTTATCTGATTGGGCAAACTGTTTTTGGTACTTTATAGCGGTAACCAATTCTATAGGCACCCTCTTCACCGTACGGCTGCTAAAATCAAAAAATAGGGTATCCGGGGTTACAGTGATTATCTCGTGCTCTACGTCCTTTTTAGCGTTTATTTGCTTTAGCTGGCTGCTTAGTACCACATAATTTTTTGTTTCGAGCGTATGCAGGTCAACATTGATGACCTTTTTATCCTCATTAAACTTTGAGAAAAGCATTTGCCAGCCGGTACCCTGTACTATGGCATTCACGGTATCTGATTGGAGGGGATGAAACGCCCGTTTTTGCGGCGCGTTCCTGAAGCTTACAACCTGCTTAATGGTAAACTTGTATGGCTTGGATAGCGTAGTAAACAGCCAGGCAAAAATGGCAAAGACCAGGCAGGTAACAAAGGCTGATAACCGCCGGCGCTCAATTGCTGATAATTTGATTATTGCCATGTTTTTTGCTTAAAGCACAAAGCGAAAAGCTGAAAGTAAAAGCATTAAGGGCACCCTTTTTTGCTTCAACTTAAGCTTTTCGCTTAATTATATTGTTATGCCCCGGGCGTTTAGCCTTAAGCTTTATGCTAAAATTAGCTTTTAGCAGCAGGTGCTGGTGTATTCAATGCTTTTGAAGCATCTAACGATACAGCCGATTTATCAAAACGGATACGGCCACCGCCTTCAGTCTCAATTAAAAAAGTAGTATCGGCAACTTCATATATTTTACCGTGTATACCGGCTGTAGTTACCACTTTATCACCTTTTTTTAGCTCGTCAACGTATTTCTTTTGGTCTTTTTGTTTTTTCATTTGCGGGCGGATCATGAAAAAGTAAAACACTACCGCAATTAAACCAAACATTATTAATTGCTGGTAACCTAAGCCACCGCCGGCCTGTAATAAAACTGTTGCTATCATTTGTATTTTAATTATTTAGTGGTAGGTGTAGTTACTTCGCCAATTAAGTGCACCATTGATTGTGCAGGTACGGTGTTGGCTGTAACTGTTATTTGTTTATCCTGCAGGCCCATTTTGGTGGCGCTGTTAAAAGTTACTTTTATTTCGCCGTCGGCACCGGGTTGTATGGGTGTTTTTGGCCATTCGGGCTTTGTACAACCGCAGGTTGCAACTGCATCTTTAATTATTAGCGGCGACTTCCCCGTGTTGGTAAATTTAAAGGCATAAGTTACTTTATCGCCTTCTTTTATCTTACCAAAATCGTGGGTTTCTTTTTCAAACTTCATCACCGGCGCATTGGTTGCACTTACGTTACCCGCATCAGCAACTGTAGCAGCTGTTGTGCTTTGGCTTGATTGGTTGCAGGCTGTAAAAAGCAAACCGGCAACAAGTGTACATAAAAACAGCTTTTTCATTTTTTGGTTATTCTATTAATCCCCTGCCTATTTTTTTAACCTTATTCTGGGCTTTTAACTCAAATAAAATCTTGTCTAATATACCGTTTATAAACGAATTACTTTTAGGCGTGCTAAATTCCTTCGAGATTTCCAGGTACTCATTAATGGTAACCTTAACCGGGATGGATGTAAAATTAAGAAATTCTACAATAGCCATCTTCATCAACAGGGTATCCATCATGGCTATACGATCGGGCTCCCAGTTTTGGGTTTTTTGCGCTATCAACTCCTGGTACTCGGCATCATGGCGTATGCTTTGCTCAAACAGGTTCACTACAAATTCCCTGTCTTCAACCCAGTTACCGCTAATTTCTGCCAGCTGGTTTTTCTGCGGCTCGTCATCGTATGAGAAGTTTTTGAAGGTTTTGGCTATCAAAGCCTGCAGCACCTCGCGATCTGTTGGCCAGTAAATGAATTTATCCTCAAAAACCTGCTCTGCTAATGACGATTTAAGGATCACCTTTTTAAAGATGAATTTAATAATGTCTTTATCGCTTTGTATGTTATCATCTGTTTTTGCCAGGTATTCGGCATACTCTGATGAGTTTTTAAGTGTGGTAAATAACGATTTGGCAAGCTCAGGATCAAATGACCACTCAACCTTGTATTTTCTTACGGCAAGTAAGTACTCCTTATTATCTTGCAGAGAAGTATAGAACCTGTTGGTTAAGATTTTTTGGTTAACGTTTTTATCTTCGTCAGTAGGGCGGTGTTTATTGGCCCTTTCTTCCGCATCTCTCGATGTATATTCAATAACTTCGCTTACCAGCGACAGCATCCATATATACATCTCAAATACCTGGTCAATGCTATGCAGCAGGTGTTTCTCGTGCGCTTTAATATCTTTAGTGTCTGACTGGTGGTAAGCGTACAATGATTGTAACACTTTTACCCTAAGGTGCCTTCTGTTTAACATTTGTAAGAACGATTTTATGCCCCGATCCTATCGGGGTAATGTAAATTTTAATAGGTTGATTTTACTTTTTTAATATCAGCAATACGTTTTTCGGCAATTTTGTTTGCAGCCTCGGTAGTAGAAATATTTTCCAACTTAGAAAGTTTTAAAACATTACGGGTGGCATCATAAATATTTTCGGTAAGCTGCATAGTGCGTTTCTTGCTAAAACCCATTAGTTCCGAATAACAGTTGATGATACCGCCTGCATTAATTACGTAATCGGGCGCAAAAAGAATGCCTTTTTCAAGCAGCATTTCGCCATGCTCCTGCTCATTTTGCAATTGGTTATTAGCAGATCCGGCTATGATACCGCATTTCAATTTTTTAATGGTTTCGGTATTGATGGTTGCCCCAAGCGCACAAGGCGAATAAATATCGGCATCAATATCAAATATCGAATTATTGGATACTGCCTCGGCACCGTATTTTTTTGATACCTGGCGGGTACGCTCGTCGTTAATATCGCTAATATAAACTTTGGCGTTCTCATCGCGCAGCAGCTTTACCAGGTTTTCGCCCACGTGGCCTATGCCTTGTACAATTACCGAGCGGCCGGTTATGGTATCGTTACCATAGAGCTCTTTTACAGCTGCTTTAATACCCATAAACACACCTTTCGCCGCAATTGGCGATGGGTCGCCGCTGCCACCCAAACTTTCGGGGATGCCGGTTACATGCTGGGTTTCCATACGGATGTACTCCATATCGCGCGGATTGGTGCCAACATCTTCAGAAGTAATGAACTCGCCGTTAAGGTTTTTTACAAAGCGGCCAAACTTGCGCATCATCGCTTCAGTTTTATCCTTGCGAGAGTCGCCAATGATCACCGAATAGCCGCCACCCATGTTAAGCCCGGCAATAGCACACTTATAGGTCATGCTTTTTGAAAGGCGCAAAACATCGTATAAAGCATCAGCTTCTGATTTGTAGCTCCACATGCGTGTGCTGCCAAAAGCAGGCCCAAGCGTGGTATCATGTATAGCGATTATCCCTCTTAAACCGGTATCCGGATCGTTGCAGAATACAACCTTTTTATGCCCAAAAGCATTAAGCTGGTCAAATATACTATCGGTTGGTTGTTGATCGGACATGTTAGAACGCGGCAAATCTTATTTTTTTATCACTGCAAAAGTATAGGTTTTTTTTATAGTGACAAAGTTTAGTTAGCCATGAAACAATAATGAACAAAAGATGAAAAATATGTGACGGAATGGTTTTGCACTTTGCTGTACAAAAGTTTCAACGATATAAAAAAGGATGTGGGTGTTGCCTGCGGCCCGGACTATACGCTCATACGCCCGCAGGCCTTAGGCTCGGGGCCGGTATCCGCTCCTATCCCTAACACAGATGCGCACTTATTCCCTCCTTTGGGAGGGGATTAAAACCGCCTTACCCTTTTTCCGCGCAGCGAAGAGAGGGTGGTCGAGCGAAGCAATGACCGGGTGAGTTAAATAGTAAAGTGACAATTTGCCGACTTGAATTATAGGTTTCATTACCTTACTTTTGAAACTTCACCATGAAAGACCTCGCATACCTCAATAAATTCTTTTATAAATACCGCTGGCGCCTGGTGCCTGGTGTGCTGTTTGTAATTATATCAAACATTTTTGGGGTGTTGCCTGCACAGGTTATCCGTGTGGCTTTTGATCTGGTTACCGATAATATTGGCGTTTACCAACTATTTTCGGGTTTTAACAGGCAGCAAATTATTTATGACATATTTGGATCCAGCCTGTTGCTGTTTGGCATTTTAGTATTGGTGCTGGCCCTGCTAAGGGGTTTGTTCCTGTTTTTTATGCGGCAAACCATTATCCTGATGTCGCGGCATATTGAGTACGATCTGAAGAACGAGATCTACGCCCACTACCAGTTGCTATCGCTTGCTTTTTACCGCCGCCACAATACCGGCGATTTAATGAACCGCGTTACCGAGGATGTAAGCCGTGTGCGTATGTACCTGGGGCCGGGCATTATGTATACCATTAACACGATTGTATTATTTGTACTTGTTATATACGCCATGCTAACGGTAAACGTAAGGCTGGCCGTGTTTTCGGTGTTGCCGCTGCCTATACTGGCCGTTATTATATTTTATGTAAATACGGTCATTGAGTTTCGCAGCGAGCAGATCCAGAAGCGCCTCTCTGCCCTATCCAGCTTTGTGCAGGAGAATTTCTCGGGCATCCGGGTCATCAAATCGTATGTACGCGAGAACTTTGTACGCGAAAAGTTTGCCGGGGAAAGTGAAGATTATAAAGCGCAAAGCATGGCCATGGCCAAAGTACAGGCCCTGTTTTTCCCATCAATGCTGTTGCTGATAGGCCTAAGTAACGTTATCACTATTTACATAGGCGGTGTAGAAGTAATGAAGGGCAATATCACCGCCGGTAACATAGCCGAGTTTATTGTGTATTTAAACATGCTGGCATTCCCGGTTATTTCACTGGGTTGGGTAACCTCGTTAATACAGCGTGCTGCGGCTTCGCAAAAGCGCATCAACGAGTTTCTGCATCAGCAACCCGAGATCATATCACCCATTACAGCACCGCACAACGTAAATGGTAAAATAGAGTTCAGAAATGTAACCTTTAATTACCCCGATACGGGCATTACGGCGCTGAAAAAAGTCTCTTTTAAGGTGAATCCGGGCGAAATGGTGGCGGTTATTGGTCGTACAGGGTCGGGAAAATCAACCATCGCTAATTTAATTATGCGGATGTATGATACCACCGGCGGCGAAATATTGGTGGACGATAAACCACTCACCAGCCTTAACCTTGATAATTACCGTTCGCAAATAGGCTTTGTACCGCAGGAGGTTTTTCTTTTCTCTGATAAAATATCGCACAATATTGCCTTTAGTGCCGATGTGCTTGATATGCCACGTGTTGAACAGGCTGCTAAAGATGCTGCCGTTTATAATAACATTATTGAACTGGAGCATGGCTTTGATACCTTGATAGGCGAGCGTGGCGTAACCTTATCAGGCGGGCAAAAACAACGGGTAAGCATTGCACGGGCCATTGTTAAACAACCACAGGTACTAATTTTTGACGATTGCCTTTCGGCGGTTGATACCCGCACCGAGGAAGAGATATTGAGCAACCTGGGCCGAATTATGCAGGGTAAAACCAGCATTATTATATCGCACCGTATATCTACCATTAAAAATGCCGATAATATTTTGGTGCTTGATAATGGCGAGATTATAGAACAGGGTACCCACTCCCGCTTAATGGAGCTGAAAGGCCCGTATTTTGAGTTATACGAAAAACAACTACTCGAAGAAGAAGAACAAGCCTAAAACGCAACCCTTTATCCCCATTAGGCGTAAAAGTTTCAATAAAGCTTTAATTATAATGCAATTAAATACTTGCAATTGAATTTTTATATATATTTAGGCCACCAAAACTATTACAATAAAAAAAATTTATGGGAGATTTTGACAACAGAGAGCGTGAAGAGGTTTACTCGAAGAAGGTGAGGGCCGGGAAGAGGACTTATTTTTTTGATGTAAAAGCAACCAGGTCTAACGACTACTATGTAACCATTACAGAAAGTAAAAAACGTTTAGAGGACGGAGTTTTTATTAAACATAAGATCTTTTTATACAAAGAGGACTTTGAGAAATTCGCTGAAGGGTTAAAAGACACTGTAGATTACATTAAAGACCACCAGGAAGTAGTAGAAAAACGCTATGAGTTTAGCGAGAATACCGAAGTGGCAAAAGCCGACGAAGATTTTTCGTTCTAAAAAAAGATATAAACTAACCTAAATTATATAATAATACCCGCTCAAAAGGCGGGTATTATTATTTTACAGGCATTGCTTAAATAGTTAATGAGCAAGCTTAGGGATATAGTTTAAAGCTGTAGGATGTAAAGGCGCCGCAGGGTGCAAAATGTCGTGCATTATAATAGATGCTATGCTAAAGTAAATGATAAGGCCGGTAACATCAACCAAAGTAGCCACAAACGGGGCTGATGAGGTAGCAGGGTCGGCACCAAGCTTTTTCAGCAAAAGCGGTAGCATTGAACCTGATAAAGATCCCCATAAAACCACCCCTATCAGCGAGAAACCAACCGTAAATGCTATTAGCAGCCAATGCGGCCCGTAAACGGTGCTGAACTCGCTCCAGATAGTGATGCGTAAAAAGCCAATTATACCCAAAATAACACCCAGCATTAAACCCGAAAGTAACTCGCGGCGCATAACCCGCCACCAGTCGGCAACGGTTACTTCGCCCAGCGCCATGGCCTGTATAATTAATGTAGAGGCCTGTGAGCCACTATTGCCCCCGCTTGATATAATAAGCGGCAGGAAGAACGCCAGTGCAACCACAATGCCTATTTCATCGCCAAAGTAACCCATGGCCGTGGCGGTAAGCATTTCGCCTAAAAACAGTACGATCAGCCAGCCTACGCGCTTTTTTACCAGGCGGAACAGGTTGATATCAAGGTATGGTTCATCCAGGGCCTCGGTACCACCAATTTTCTGGATATCCTCGGTATACTCTTCATTTGCTATCCAAAGGATATCATCTACCGTTACAATACCCAGCAGGATATTTTCGGCATCCACAACGGGCAGGGCAGTGCGGTTGTTCATCCTGAACACGTTGATGGCTTCTTCCTGCGGGTCGTTGGCATCAAGGGATATTAATCGGCCGTCCATCAGGGTGCTTATTTTTGTTTCCGGGTCAACCAATAGTATCTCACGTATCCGGATATCATCAAGCAAAATACCGTTTTCTCCTATCACGTAAATAACATCGATAGTTTCAGAATTTTTACCGTAACGGCGAATATGCGACAGCACCCGGTTTACATCCCAGCTTTTTTTAACGGCAATATAGTCGGGCGTCATTAAACGGCCAACACTATCTTCTTTATATCCTAAAAGAGATAGCGCCTCTTTCCTATCGGACGGGGAAAGGTGTAATATAAGGGTTTTTACCGCGTCGCCATGTAACTCGCTGAAAAGCGCGGTACGGTCATCCGGTGGCAATTCGTTTATGATCTCGCCTACCTTTTGCCCCGAAAGTTTTTTAATGATACGCTCCTGGGTCGGAAAATCAAGAATGCGGAATACGTTTACCGCCCGGTTTATCGACAGTATCTCGATAAATTTTGCCCCATGCTCGGGCAATTCATCTATAAGTTCCTCTACATCAGAAATGTTGAGATTATTCAGGTATTCCTGCAGCTGCGTAGTATCTTCCTGCTTCAGTAATAATTCTATTTGCTCAACCATCTCTTCCATAAAAGCTTGTTTTTACATGTTTGTACCTTATTTTATTGCTTACAGTAACGCTGGCAAAAGTCGTTTATTTTTTCAAATTACAAGGCAGTTTTTTCTGTTATCTTTGCGGCTTAATTGAGTCAGGAAATCAAGAGTCAAGAGCCAAGACTCCTTTCTTGCTTCTTGACTCTTGATTCTTGATTCTAAAAAAATAAAAATGGGTTTACAATGTGGTATAGTGGGTTTACCAAATGTGGGTAAGTCAACACTTTTTAACTGTTTATCAAATGCCAAGGCACAGGCGGCAAATTTTCCGTTTTGTACTATTGAGCCAAACGTGGGCGTAATTACCGTACCCGATGAGCGCCTTACAAAACTTACAGAGATTGTTAACCCTAAGAACGTAGTTCCGAATGTTATAGAGATAGTAGATATTGCCGGCCTTGTAAAAGGCGCCAGCAAAGGCGAAGGCCTGGGTAACCAGTTCTTAGCAAACATCCGTGCTACAAACGCTATTATACATGTACTGCGTTGCTTTGATAACGATAACGTGATACATGTTGACGGATCGGTTAACCCTATCCGCGATAAAGAGATCATCGATACCGAACTACAGCTGAAAGACCTGGATTCGATAGAAAAAAAGATCCAGAAGGTAGAGAAAATGGCCAAAACCGGCGGCGACAAAGAGGCTAAAAAAACCTACGATGTGCTTACCGTTTACAAAAACCACCTGCTGGAAGGTAAAAGCGCACGTACTGCCCCCGTTGCGGAAGAGGATAAGGAATACATTGAAGATATTTGGCTGCTTACCGCCAAACCGGTAATGTACGTTTGTAATGTTGACGAAGGTTCTGTTACAACCGGTAACGCTTATGTAGAGAAGGTAAAGGCGGTTGCCAAAGAAGAAGGTGCGCAAGTGTTGGTGATATCGGCACAAATTGAGGCCGAGATTGCCGAACTGGAATCATTTGAAGAACGCCAGGAATTTTTAGGCGACCTGGGGTTAACCGAGTCGGGGGTAAATAAGCTTATTAAAGCCGCTTACAGCCTGCTTAACCTGGCCACTTACTTTACCGCAGGTGTACAGGAAGTACGCGCCTGGACCATCACTAAGGGCTTTACAGCCCCTCAGGCGGCCGGCGTTATCCACACCGATTTTGAAAAAGGCTTTATCCGTGCCGAGGTTATTAAATACGAAGATTTTGTAAAATACAACGGATCGGAAGCGGCTATAAAAGAAGCCGGTAAAATGGGCATCGAGGGTAAAACCTATATTGTAGCTGATGGGGATGTAATGCACTTCAGGTTTAACGTTTAACCCTATCCTAATAAATAGGTAATGATAATATAAAATCCCCCGTTAGTAAACGGGGGATTTTTTGTTGCCGATATTTTAACACAACAAAAACGCCCGCAAAGTGCGGGCGTTGATGATTAAATATACTCGTGAAAAAAGAACTCAGAACGCGTAGCGCAGGCCGAATTGCATTTGCCAGCGCGACGCGAAAAGATCAACAGAGTACGGTAATCCCGGGTCTGCAAAGGTGTATTTTGGATACGTTGTTGCAGCATTCGGGAAAGTAGGTGTACCTGCTTTAACCGGAGTTAAGCCTACACTTGCTGTTGAGTTGAACGTATTGGCCGAAAAGTAGTACTGGCCCCAGTTTTTGTTCAACAGGTTGGTAAGGTTAACAATATCGTAAGTGAATGTTATTACTTGTTTGTGTTTACCGCTGCCAAACTTAAAGTCCTGCGCGAAGCGGAAATCAAGTTGGTTGTTCCATGGGGTAAAGGCAGCGTTACGCTGTGTGAAATCGCCACGGCGGGATGAAAGATACTTGCTCTTATCTATAAAGGCATCAAAAGCTGCTGCCTGCTGTGCGGCTGTTTGGGCCGGAGTGGTACCTGATGCCGCAATGTCAGAGAAGAAGCTAACTGTTTCGCCTTTTTTAGGGATGTAAGCTAAACTAAGCTGCTGGCCTGTTCCGTCGATAGCGCTTGGGTAGAAGCCATAAGTATATGGGTTACCTGATTGTGCGCTGAAAAAGAAGCTAAAGTTTGCAGTATAATTTTGAGAAGCATCCCAATCGTGTTTGAAATTTACGGTTGACACGATACGGTTACGGATATCAAAGTTTGAGTTAGCCAAACCAGGATTGTTAGGGTTTAAAGCCTGGTTTAACTGCCAGTTTGATTCCATTGAGTTACGTATACCATTGGTAACATCTTTTGAATGGCCGTAAGTATAAGCAACTGTAAAGTTTAATGAACTTACAGGGCTAAACTGTGTATTTTTAGCTATTTGTGCAGTTGCGCTGTAACGATAGCCCTGGTTTGTGTTTGATAACAGGTAAGCATTGGCAAACAGTGGGTTTATCTTTTGGTTGATAAATATAGGCTGCTGGTGCTGGGTATCATACGGATAGTAAGTTACATTGTCAACAGTGTTTACCTGCTGGAATTTTAAATCGTGTATAACTTTGGTATAAATACCTTCTAAAGTAAATTTCCACTGATCGGCAGTTGTGTAATCAACAGCTAAGCTGCTTCTCCAAACCTGTGGCATTTTAAAGTGATTGTCAATCAAGTCAACCTGGGTTTTACCGGCAGTGTTGGTAATAACATCGCCCCTGTCTGCTGCAGATTGTGCGCCACCATTTGCAGGTGCTTTTACAATAGTTGGGCCTCCTGCTGCCGGTGGGTTAAAGTCAGACGCGCCATAAGTTTGGCCGTTGTTGTAGAATGCATAACCAAACCACGCAAACGGAACACGACCGGTAAACAAGCCGCTACCACCGCGAAGAATAACACTCTGATCGCCGTTTACATCATAATTGAATGATACACGCGGGTTAAACTCAACGTTGTTTAAATAGTTCTGTTTAATATCCTTTGGCTTGGTGTAGGTAAAGGTATTGCCGTAGTTTGCATCAACCGGTGCGTTGGTAGTTTTATCGCTTAACGGTTGTTTGTTTGGCACACCGGCGTAATCTGCACGTAAGGCTACGGTTAATTTAAATTTATCTGATAGCTGTATCTCGTCCTGCCCATATAAGCTCAGCAGGTTAACATTAAACTGTGCCGACGGGTGCGCTAATATATAATCGCGGGTGTTGTTGGTATAATTATAGTTAGCACGGATACGTGATGGGTTATCGGCTAAGAAATCGGCAACGCTTTTAAAGGCATCACGGCCATTCCAGGCATTAACAAAGTTGTAGGTAATATCATAAAACTCGTTGTGCGTACCAAAAGTAAAAGTGTGTTTACCCTTTGTCCAGGTAAGGTTATCGGTAAACTCCGCGGTTTTCTGATGCATATCAAAAATAGCAGCCTCGCGGTCGGTACCTACAAATATAGTGGTACCCGGGGTTTTACCTGTTATCTCTATCTGTGGCAAAGCCGGGTTTGAGTTAGGATCACGGTAGTCATGTACGTTTGAGTAACCCAGCACCAAACTATTATTCACCGTATTAGATAACCTTGATTTTAACTCGGCAACAGTTGAGGTTGAGTTATTGTGCGATGTATAGTCAATGCCCCCAAAACGGAAGTTCTGCTGATCGCGCTCCAGGTTGGTAGCGGTTGAGGTGATGGTATTGTTACGAATAGTTAACTGGTTATTATCGTTGATGTTCCAATCTAAACGGTTAAAAAATTTGTTTGAGTTTGAGAAGATGGTGGTGTTATCATAAGTACCGGCATCAAAACCCGCATCAGAGAATTTTTTAGAAATGGCCTGGGCATCCTGCAATGATAAAATTTGCGTTGAACCGGCAGTACCGGCACCACGGATAACCGGGTCCTGGCGGCGGGCAATCTCTTCGTTTGTAAAGAAGAACAGTTTGTTTTTTACAATAGGTAAACCTAAGCGGATACCTGTTTGGTAATCATGAAAAGTGCTTGGCAGTTTTGAACCATCGCCACCGGCAGCTACAGCCGCATTGTTTGGCCCAACTAAGAACGCGCCACGGCCATATCCATATATAGCACCGCTAACATCGTTAGTACCGCTGCGGGTAACCGCATTTATACTACCACCTAATACGTTACCAATTTTAATATCATAAGGGGCAACTAACACTTGTATATCCTGTATCGCATCTAACGATATAGGGCTGGTACGTGTGCTGCTACCCACCTGGCCCGATGCATTGTTCTGCCCCCCTAATGATGGACTGAAGCCTATCGCATCATTATTAATGGCGCCATCAAGCGTTACGTTATTGTAACGGTAGTTGGTACCCTGAAATGAGTTGTTGTTGCTTTGTGGTGTTGTGCGGGTAAGATCCTGCAGGCTACGGTTAATGGCAGGCATATTGCGGATCTGGCTTTGACTTATACGGGTGCTGGCACCTGTTTTTGAAGCACCGCCGGTTGCTGTTATCCTTACCTCTTTAAGGCTTGTGGTTTCGTCAGTTAATACAAAGTTAAAGGTTGTGCTTCCCAGTGAAAGGTTAATGTCGGTATGTTCGTCTTTTTTGTACCCTATAAAAGTAGCGCTTATAGTATAAGGGCCGCCGGGGTTAACATTAGGGATGGTATAACGGCCATCGGCATTGGTTTGCGAGCCGTAACGGGTGCCGGTACTGTTATTTAAAACAGATACAGTTACCCCAGGCATAGTAACGCCTTTTTGATCGACAACCTTACCGCTTAGTACGGATGTTGTGATCTGCGCGTTGGCTGCTGCCGCGAAGAATAGTGTTAAGATGATCAGGTAAAACTTTTTCATTTTAAGGGATAAATTACTTCCCTCAAATGTCCCGCGGCAATGTTAAGGTGCCGTTAACCGGTTATTAGAATGAGATTAGAATTGCATTAACCAGATTACTTAATTTACTGTAATTAAACCCTTTACTAAAATTCAATATTAAATAAATGTTAACAAAACGCTAAAAACAAAAAAAGGCCGCGCTTAATAAGCGCGGCCTTGCATATAATTTGTTAAAATTTATTTTGATGACGATACCTGCATTGGGTTGGTACCTACAGACTGTCCACGGGCCGGGCCGCCTGCTTTTTGTTTAAACAACTGGAATTTAGATGGCTCCGGCATTTTGCCCCAATAGTTATTGCTTTCATCAATATCCGCGGTTTCGCGCATTGGGTCAATCTTTATAGAAGCAACCTCTTTATCGTGGATGTAGAATTTAGAAGCTGTCTTCTCATTCAACCTCCAGATCTGAACCGGGATGCGGTCTGTCCACTTAGTGCCGTCTTTAAAAGTGAACTCCACTATAATCGGCATTACCAAACCACCTTTATTGCTAAAGTTTAGCTCGTAAAAATATTTGCTGTTGTAGTTGGCTTTATCAGCATCGGTCAATGGGTCGGTAGCGAAAGCCTGCGGTGCAGGTTGTGCTTTAACAATAGCCGCGAACTTAACGGTATCAACAGTTACCATGCCCCTATCGTATTTCCAGTAAAAATCCTGCGTAGCAGTATCCCTGTCTGTTTGGAATTTGATGCTTTTATCAGTACGGTTACGCGCTTTAGATACATCCTCAAAGCTGTTTACAGCAGGTGGCGCAACCTTTGGCGTGCCGCCACGCTGCCGCATAGCCGGCATTTTGCCATCCAGGTCAGCTTTAGCATATTTAACCGAATCTAAAGAGATATCAACCGGGTCGGTACCGTAAAACCAGCCTCTCCAAAACCAATCCAGATCCTCGCCGCTGGCATCTTCCATAGTGCGGAACAAATCGGCAGGCGTAGGGTGTTTAAATGCCCAACGGTGTGCGTATTCTTTAAACGCGTAATCAAATAATTTGCGGCCCATAATGGTTTCGCGCAGTATGTTTAGCGCGGTAGCCGGTTTTGAGTAAGCGTTTGGCCCAAAACGAACAATGTTCTCAGAGTTGGTCATAACCGGCTCCAGTTCGTTCTTAGGTAATTTCATATAATCAACAATGGTATATGCCGCGCCTTTTTTGCTTGGGAATTTGTTATCCCAAAGCTCTTCGGTAAGGTATTCAACAAACGAGTTCAGGCCTTCGTCCATCCATGTCCACTGGCGCTCGTCGCTATTCACGATCATCGGGAAGAAGTTATGGCCAACCTCGTGGATGATTACGCCTATCATACCATTCTTGGTGCTTTCGCTATAAGTGCCGTCTTTTTCGGTACGGCCATAGTTAAAGCATATCATTGGGTACTCCATACCGTTTGATGCTTCAACAGATTGCGCTACCGGGTATGGATAAGGGAAAGTAAAATCAGAATAAGTTTTAACCGTATGGGCTACCAAACGGGTTGAGTATTTGCTGTAAAGGTTGTAAGCTTCTTTACCGTAAAAGCTCATGCACATTACGTTTTTGCCGCTAACCTTTTGGCCCATGCCATCCCATACAAATTTACGTGACGATCCCCAGGCAAAATCGCGTACGTTATTGGCCACAAAAACCCATGTTTTTTTACCTGATGCAGGTGCTTTCTCTGCTTTCTTAGCTTCGGCAAGGGTTACTATCTCAACAGGTGCCGTTGCAGTTTTAGCACGGTTGTAACGGGCTAAGCGCTCCGGACTAAGCACAGCGTTGTAGTTGATACATTCGCCGGTACCGCCAACAACGTGATCGGCAGGTACGGTCATTTGTACACGGAAGTTACCAAAGGTAAGCGCAAACTCACCCCTACCGGTAAACTGGTGGTTTTGCCATCCCTGGAAATCGCTGTAAACGCAAAGGCGCGGGTACCACTGCGTCATGGTGAACAGATAGTTGCCATCCTCAGGGAAAAGCTCGTAACCGCCACGGCCGCCAACAGTCATACGGTCGGTTATTTTGTAGTTCCAATCCAGGTTAAAAATAAACTGCGCACCCGGTTTTAACGGGGTAGGCAGGTCAATACGCATCATGGTTTTGTTGATGGTATATTTTAAGTTTTTGCCTGTTGCATCGGTCAGTTTGGTGATCATATCACCAAGGCCATTATCAACATCGCCATTGCGTGCTACATTTTTATCAACGTTTTGGGTGGTTGTGGCCCTCGGCATGCCCGAGCTGCTTTGGTAACCCGAGTTTTTAAGGCTGTTATGCTGGTTCTCATCCAACTGTAACCAGATATAGGTAAGCGGATCAGGCGAATTGTTGTAGTAAGTAACCGTTTCACTACCGGTTAGCTTCAGGTTTTTCTCATCAAGCTCGCACTTAATGTTGTAATCAGCACGTTGCTGCCAATATTTTACGCCGGGCGCGCCGCTGGCCGTTCTTTGCTCATTAGGTGTGTTCAGAATAGTACCTAACTGCTCAAACTTGTTACCGTGGTTACTGCCGGGATTATTTTGTATATCCTGGGCAAAAGCCGCGCCCACTATACTTACCGAAAGAAGAAAGCTTGTAAAAATTCGCTTCATTTTTGTGTTGGTTTAAAAATCAAATTTAACTTAAAATGGCAATCTTTCAAACGCCATCTGTACGGATAACGCAAAAACACCTGCCGATATAAAAAACACCCAGTCGCGCCGGGTTACTTTCATAAAATTCATACAAAGCATGGCCAATACCAGTATCACAGCTACAACAACTATCTGCCCTGCCTCAAGCCCTACGTTAAAACCAAACAGCCCTAAACCTATGGTTTGGTCGCGCGCAAGCATAATACGTATAGTGTTGGCAAAACCCATCCCATGTATCAGCCCGAAAAATAGCGCCAGCCAGTAGTTAACATTAACGCTGCCATTTTTTTTATTTACCCGCCACAGGTTATTTATGGCGGTTATAAAAATGGTACAGGGTATTAAAAACTCCACCCATTTACCGGGGAAACGGATCACATCAAGCACGCTTAATGCCAGTGTTAACGAGTGCCCAATGGTAAAGGCGGTAACCAGTATCAGTACCTGCTTTATATTTTTAAATGTATAAACCGATGCCAGCACCAGTATAAATAACTGATGGTCAAGCGCATCGGTACTGATAATGTGTTTCCATCCTAACCCGAAATAAAAACCAAAATCAGACATAATATTTCTTTGATGAAAGCGTAAATTTAACAGCTTTTAAATATAAACGAACCGCATCCGCGCCATGACTGCTTTTTTAGGTAAATCTCTATTATATTGTTACATTTTAACAGGTTTGTTTTTCATAAAAACACCTGCTAAAACCAAGTTCCACCCGTTGCATGTAAGTACTACAGATGTAAGCTTTAACGCTAAAGACAGCCAACTGGAGGTGATCTGTACTATTTTTACCGATGATTTTGAACTGGCGCTCGAAAAGCAATTCCACTCAAAAGCCGACCTGGCCAAGCCAGAGATGCATGCCGCCATGGATGCATTGGTAAAAAATTATATCAATAGCCATTTACAGTTAAAAACAACTGCTGCCTTACCCCTTTCGTACATCGGGTTCGAAATAAACCGCGAGGCGGTGAATGTTTATATGGAATCGGGCAAGATAGCTACACCTAAAAGGATAGATGCTGAAGTAACCTTATTGCAAAGCCTGTACGAAGATCAGTTGAACATTGTACACATGACTGTTAACGGTACCCGCAAAAGCACCCGTCTTGATGCACCGGATAAAAAAGTTACACAGACTTTTTAGCTGCACCCACCCACAAAAATATTCTATATTTGCGCAAATATTGTTCTCGTAGTTCAATGGATAGAATTATGGCCTCCGAAGCCGTCGATATGAGTTCGAATCTCATCGAGAACACAAAAAAAGCCTTTAATACTACATTAAAGGCTTTTTTATTGGCTGGTGTAAATTTGGTGTTAACACTACGCCCTTTGCAAATTAACTAATTTGCTACCACGCTCCTTAATATCGGCTGCGATGAGCAACTCCCACTCGGCCGAATATTTAAGCGCTTTTTTTAAGGTCATTTCGCTATCTGTAAACTGCCGGTAAAAAGGGATGCTGTTTATCAGCCTGCCATTTCTGTCGTGCAGTTCCAGGCTTATCGAGCGCACATCGCGGCCATTCATCTTTTTTAGCGTGTAGCATCTGCCAACATCATCAAGCTTTATATATTCCGGCCTTTCTTCATCAAGCGCAAACAACAACCCGGCGTTCTCCCTGTCCCAGCCTATCAAATTATTATTGATGGTTATATACCTGGTTAGTTTTAAACCATAATCTAGGGCAACCTCATTAAGCTTGCTCAACATTTCCGCTTCACGTTTTTTCTTTAACCGACGGCTAAATATTATAAACGGCAATACAATTACTATAAATAGTGTACCTGCTATGAGGCAGTTTTCGATAATCTGTTTCATAAGTTAAGGGTTAAATATTCACAATTAACAGCTCCTTTTTCAGGCATGCTGTTCCACTTCTAATATTTCAAAGATCATGATCCCGCCGGGCATCTGCCAATCAACAAGCGCGCCTTTACGATAGCCCAACAAGGCGATAGACAATGGCGCCAGTGCCGACATTTTTTGCTGCCGGATATCCGCTTCATGAGGCTCCACAATACTAAAGGCATAAAGTTTCCCGCTGTTCACCTCCCTGAATTTGATTGCTGCGCTAAGGCATACTACATCATGCGGTAATTTGTTTTTGGGTATAATGCTGGCAGTTTTAAGTTCTGCAATAAGTTTATTTAAGTTGTAATCGCAAAGGTTGGCATGGGCACAATGCTTCTTTAGCAGGCCGTGCTCCTTTGGGGGCATCATTAGGTGTTGTATTCTCATATCAGTAAATGGATTAAACTAATTCAATTCAGTATTTATCAGCGCCTGCTTATTTGCAGTAGTTTGCTGGGCCGTGCAGGCATCTATCAACCTAAAAGTTGCAGCCAGCGTATTACGATGAAAAGCTGTAATAGCGGCCACTTTACTATTGGTTGTAGGTTTAACAAGCCCCCTGGCGGTACCAAGGGAAGCCTGAAAAGGCCGAACGCTATAGCAGGCATGCGCCCCATGCCCAATAGCCTGTAGTATGTCGCGCTCCTTTACCAGATCGCCCGAGGCAATGATCTTTGTTGGTAATTTATATTTAGCTATAGCAAGCCGTACATTGTCAATTGCTGTAAATAAGGCTATAACAGGCATATGGTTGGCGGCGCTATCCACCGTCACAAAATCCAGGTATATAACACTGGTGGCCATTACGCGGCACAGTCTTGTAAATAACTCATGATCGGCCACGTCTAAACAAACACCTGTGGGCTTACCACCCGACAATACCTTGAGTCGCTCCATAAAACTGACAAAACATTTTAATGAGATCTCTGAAACATCAGGTAAAAAGTGGGCAGCGCTTATCCTCACCTCAATCATTTTGATGTATGGCCGGTTAGCGGCCTTCCTAAATACAGCTTCGTTAAATGAACCATCTGCATTTCGATAAAAGGCTTCCAAACGGTCCATTCGCCAAACCAGGTCACTCCCTCCCCTTAATAATTCGGGCACAATGCCCAGCACACCGGTATTTAGGGCACAATCACTCATTTTGGCACTTCTTGAAAAAGCCAGTACCGATCCCTTATCAAATGCCGCTGTATTTAATGATGCTATATTTAACAGGTTCATGCGGTAGGGCATACGGCAATTACCGGCACCAATTTCTGTATAAAGCATATTGCCGGCCATTTGTAAAGTAGTATCGCAACATTGCACATACCGGTAGCCTGCATCAAAATTGCCGCTGTTACCGGTTGAAATACTTAAGGGCGTATTTGTTTGCGACCGCCCGATAACCAATTCCATATCCCCTGCAGACAGAAGACATTCTTGTAAAACCTGTTGCTTACGCGATAACTGCCCATGCAGCCACAATTGTACCGAAGCCAGTAAAATACCCAGGATGGTACACCATAGATAATTGAAAAAAAGGCCTGTGATAACAAGGCCTGCATTTATTAAAAAAAGCAGGCATAAACCTATACCTATGCAGGTACGGTATGCAGAAAAATTCATAAAGTAAGCTTTAATGATACAACAAAAACAACTGTTTTGTGATCGGCCCCAAAACCAACAATGGCTGGGGCTTAGTTAATAAAGTCCTTACTTGTTTTTAGGAAAGCGTAGGTAAGTTTTAAGCCGGATGTCATAGCAACGGGTACACCAACCCCTATCTGCAAATTAATTGCAGGAACAGGTTTTACTGTACGTGATGCCTGATATATGGGCTCCATGAATGCGTGGGTTAAAGAAAATCAAACGCCAATTACATGGTTTTATTACAAAACAAAAGAAATAATTATCACTTGCCATATATCGCCATAAAACCGTGTTAAGCAATTTAAAGCGGTTTTTTGTTTAGGGCGATTTAAGTATAATTGTAAAGTCGAATTCAGTTAACTTACGCTACACTATCATCATGAAAATTAAATTGATCCTGCAATTGGCACTGGCCGCGTGTTCGTTTAACGCACTTTGTCAAACCAACAACAATTCTATTGCGGCTTACGCGCAAGCTAAAGCGCCCTTACGCCAAAGCCCTTATATCGAGCTGCCGCTTGGCGCTATCAAACCCGAAGGCTGGCTGCGCGAGATGCTGATACGCCAGAAAACCGGTGCTACGGGTAATTTGGATAAGCTATACCCACTGGTTATGGGTAAACGCAACGGCTGGCTTGGCGGCGACGGCGACCTTTGGGAACGCGGCCCCTACTGGATAGATGGACTACTGCCCCTTGCTTACATCTTGCAGGATAAAGCACTGATAGCAAAAGTAAAACCCTGGATAGAATGGAGCATAAAAAGCCAGCGGCCCGATGGTTACTTTGGCCCCGCGAATGACCTTGGCCCTGAACCGGGCATACAACGCGATAATGCGCAGGACTGGTGGCCCAAAATTGTAATGCTGAAGGTATTGCAGCAATATTACTCGGCCACCGGTGATAAAAGGGTTATCAGCTTAATGACCAACTATTTTAAGTATCAGCTAAAAGAGCTACCCGCACACCCGCTTGACCACTGGACATTTTGGGCCCGCTACCGCGGTGGGGATAACCTGGCTATGGTACTGTGGTTGTACAACCAAACCGGCGATAAATTTTTGCTTGACCTTGCCGACCTGGTACACAAACAAACCTTCGATTTTACAAATGCTTTCCTGAATACCGATCTGTTATCAACAGACAACAGCATCCACGGCGTAAACCTTGCCGAGGGCATGAAAGAGCCTGCCATTTATTACCAATACCACCCTGAAGCAAAGTATACCGATGCCATGAAAAAGGGGTTTAAAGACCTGCGCAGGTTTAATGAATCGGTGCCGGGGATGTTTGGTGGGGATGAATCACTACATGGCAACAATCCTACACAGGGATCTGAACTTTGCAGCGCGGTTGAAATGATGTACACGCTGGAGAATACGTTGGCCATTACCGGTGATTTAAGTTACGCCGACCATTTGGAGAAAATAGCATTCAACGTAATGCCTACGCAGATTGATGAGAATTTTATTAACAGGCAGTATTTTCAGCAGGCCAACCAGGTAATGCTTACCCGCGCTGTACGCAATTTTGACATCAACCACGATGGTACCGACGTTTGCTTTGGCTTGCTTACAGGATACGCGTGCTGCACATCAAACATGCACCAGGGCTGGCCAAAATTTGCGCAGAACCTTTGGTATGCTACGCCTGATAAGGGACTGGCAGCTTTGGTTTACTCGGCCAATGAGGTAAAGGCTTTTGTGGGCAATAACACCGAAGTATCCTTTAAAGAAGATACAAACTACCCTTTTGATGAAACCATCAAATTCACTTTCAGCAGTAAAAAAAGCGTATCGTTCCCGCTTAGTTTGCGCATACCTGAGTGGTGCAGCAGGGCATCTATCAAAATAAATGGTGCCAATTACCAGCAGCCAACCGGCAACCAGATAGTAAAGATAACCCGCGAGTGGAAACATGGTGATGTGGTAGAACTAACCCTGCCAATGCATGTATTTAAAAACACAGGTTATGAAAACTCTATTTCGGTACAACGCGGCCCCATAGTTTACGCCTTAAAAATTGGCGAAGAAGAAAAGGTTGTTAAAACAGGTAAGGATTCGATAGATTATGGCATCAGCTTTACCGAAATACGCCCAACTACCCCATGGAACTACGGTTTGATAAGGGTTGACGATAACAAACTGGCCGACAGCTATAAAGTGGAAAATGTAAAAGCGGTGAGCGCCAACCCCTGGACGGCTGCCAACGCCCCTATCCAAATCAAAACAAAGGGCAGGCGCATCCCATCATGGGGTTTATATAATGAGTCGGCGGGGCCATTACCGTTCAGCACTATATGGAATTTTGAGACAGCTAAAGAGGAAGAAGAGCTTACTTTGATACCTTACGGATGCAGCCGTTTACGTATAACGCAGTTCCCGGTGATCGATAAAAGGTAGAATAATTAGGGTAACCAATTAATTACCCTACCTTTACCCACACACATGGAAGAAAGAAAATATTTAACAACCTGGAGAAAATACATCCCGGTTATACGCCTGCATCTGAAAAGAAGCCTGAATGAGGATCAAACTTTTAAACTGAACATCACCGATTTTGAATCGGCTGGCGACAGGGGAAAATCAGGCTATACCTTTAGCCTGGCTATGGAGAATGGCAAGGTAACCAACAACATAAGCGGATCGGCTGTAGCCCGCGACTTGTATGAGGCCCTTAAAACCGATGATGCGATCAAAGAACTGATACAGGATAAAAACATAAAAATAAGCGTTGGTAAAACCTTTATGCTGAGCATAAAAACAACAATGGTATCTTCTTATAAATAAGAAATAACGATATAAAATAAGAAAGCCGCTTACATTACGTAAGCGGCTTTTTTTTGTTTATGGGTGTTCACGTTCACTGCCGTGGCCGGCGCGAACACTTTTAAATACCTGATAATCATATATTTGATAATTTTCTATTTTCAAATATTCAGTGAACACTTCAAATGTTGTTACCTGAAAAATTACTTTTGCAGCGCAGGTTGGAAGTGTGAGCTGATCGCTATCCTGTTCCACGCGTTTATAGTAATAATGGCTATGATAACCTGGCCTACATATTTGGCACCCAAAAGTTCAACTGCTTTATTATAGGTATCATCAGCTACGCCACCTTTACTTATCAGGGTTACCTGTTCTGTTAAGGCAAGTATAGCCTGTTCTTTTTCGTCGAAGAACGGGGTATCCCTCCAGGCGCTTAGCGTATAAATGCGTTGCTCGGTTTCGCCTAATTTGCGGGCATCCCTGCTGTGCATATCCAGGCAATAAGCACAACCGTTTATTTGTGACGAGCGGAGTTTGATCAGTTCTTTGTGCAGAGGTTCTATTTCGCTGCCAATTACAAAGTTTTCTAACGCCATTATTGCTTTATATGCATCGGGTTGTGTCTGTAAAATGTTTGTCCTTTTCATGATCTGTTTGTTTTTTGTTAGGACAAAGTTGCAGATAAACATCCCCTCAAAAAATGAACTGAGGTTAAGAAAGTGAGGAGAGATAAAAGAATCAAGAGCCAAGAATCAAGAAAGTATTTCGCGCCTCTTTTGTCTTGATTCTTGACTCTAAAAGTCTTGACTCTCTTACTTCCCTTTCTTCGCCCTTATCCTGCTTAAAAACTGCGGGGTAAAGCCCAGGTATGAGGCCAGCATGTATTGGGGCACGCGCTGCACAAAATCAGGGAACATAGCCGTAAAGTAATGAAAGCGCTGTTCATCAGTTTGGTTAAAAAGGAAGCCTATACGGCGTTGCGAGGCTATGAACGCTCTTTGCATGGTTAACCTGAAGTAAGTATCCAGCTTGGGTATTTGCTCCAGCAGGGGGCCTTTATCCCTGTTATGCAGCAACAATATCTCTGATGCCTCTATGGTTTGGATATAGGTACCGGCGGGTACATGGTTAACAATACTGTCGTGGTCGGCAATCCACCAGTTCTCTAAGGCGAATTGTACTATCTGTTCGTTTAATTTGGCGTTTACATAATACTGCCTCAGCAAGCCGCTCAACACAAAATACTCGCCTTTGCAATGCTGGCCGGGCTCCAGTATAATTTCTTTCTTTTTGAATTTAAGCAGTTCCACCCTATTGCAAAGCAATTGCTCTTCGGCGGGGGTAAGCTGTACCTGGCGTTTTATGTGGGCAAGTAGTTGTGGATACATTTCGATGGCTAATTTAAATAATACCTGGGGTTATATACCCTTTTTTAAAGCTTTTTACACCCTTGCTGCCGCTTGCAAATAAAAATACATTTACTTCAATCTCAAACCTAACCTTTAAACACGATGACCCCAATTATCGGAGAAATAAGAATGGTGGGCTTTAACTTTGCCCCCGAATACTGGTTTCCTTGCGAGGGACAAGAATTTAACAAACACATGTACCCCGACCTGTATGAAGCTATTGGTACCACTTATGGTAGTGATGGCAAGGATTCTTTTAAACTACCCGACCTGAGGGGCCGTTTACCCATACACTTTGGCCAGGGCGAAAATTTAACCGATTACCCCATAGGCAAGCCTGTAGGCGATGAGTTTATTACGGTTCGTAACAATACCGGCCGCCCGGAAGAACCCGCCACCTATAGCCATTCGCCCGAAACAGCTGCCGTTAATACCCAGCCTTCCCTTACAGTTAATTTTATCATAGCCTACAGGGGCGCTAAACCTTAACCTTAACCTTAACCTTAAAACAAAAAAATCATGGATCCATACATTGGCGAGATAAGAATAGTCCCTTTTGCAACCGCCCCAAATGGTTGGGCAGCATGTAACGGGCAAAGGCTACCTATAAGAGATAACGAGGCCCTATATACCATACTTGGCACCACCTATGGTGGTGATGGCCAAACTTATTTTAACCTGCCCGATATGCGTGGCCGTGGCCCGGTAGGTATGGGGCAAGGCCATGGGCTCTCCCATTACAGGCTTGGCCAAAAAGCAGGTACAGAAAAGCCTGTTGTAAACAATGATGCAGATGCGCAGAATGGCGTGGGCGTGTTACGCACCATCGGCATACCCGATAGGGACCAGCAGCCAACTATTAACGGCACGCACTCTATTATACAACCTTCACTACCTTTAAATTTCATCATTTCGCTTAGGGGTATATACCCTGTACGCAATTAAACTTAAATTATTTGTTATGTATCACTATTATGGCGATTACTTTATTGGAGAAATAAGAATGTTTACCGGCGATTTTGCACCCAGAGGCTGGGCCTTTTGCGATGGCTCGCCGGTTAGCGCCCGGCAAAACCCCGCCCTGTTCTCTTTATTGTATGACAGGTATGGGAGCATTAATAACGAAACCGTTAGATTGCCCGACCTGCGCAGCCGCGTACCTATACACAGCGGCATAGGCAATAACCTGTCTATTCCTTATGAAACAGGCAATTACGTGGGTACCGAAACGGTATCGGACTTTAAAGGTATACCCGCCCGGTACAAAGCCGAGTCGCCAACCCAGTTTACGGCTATGCCGGCAAAACAATCGCTTATTCAGCCTGTGCTTACGGTCAACTTTATTATCGCGTTAGAGGGAGAGTTTCCACGGAGGCCTTAAGGTAATTTAAACTCAAACCTATATTTTACATCCTTGCCGGTTTGTATCTGTTCTGATATAATTTCGCCATCAACTTTTACAAAAGTGGTAAGCTTGCTGGCAGGGGTGGTTTTGGGTAGTTTTACATCAACCGTAAATTTTACGTTTTGGCCCGATGGCAGGGTAACAATTTTATCCAGTTTGCCTTTGTGGGCTTCTTCAATGTATTTTACATTGTTTTCGCCACGGTATGTGATAGTGGCTGTAGTACCAGCCGGAACATCGGCCATATATTCAACCTGGTAGGTATCTTTACGGGCTATTTTTAGCTCGCCCCGGTTCATATCATAAATAGCGTAATGGCAGCTGCTGCTAACAATGGCAAGGATAAAAAGGTAAAAGTATTTTTTCATGTATATGTGTACTAAGTAAATTATGTGCCTAAGATGCAAAAACGGATCGATGCATCCAATAAGTAGACGTATCGATCCGTTAAAAGGTGTCAGAAAAATATGATTTATTTTAGGGCATCGGCCGCATAGGCGCGGCATTTTTTAACCTCAGCTACCGCATCAGACCCCTCGGGTATCTTGTACTCCAGTTCAATAGTAGCCGGGAATTTGTACTTGTTCTTTTTCATCAGCTGCAATACGTCTTTTATAGGTGTATCTCCCTCGCCCCATGGCGCGTTTGGCCCATCGTGAAACTTGCGGTCTTTAATGTGCATGCTGGTAATCCGGTCGTGGTATTTTTCAATAAAAGGCACTGGGCTGCTGCTTGTGCCCGATGCATAGTGCCCAATATCAAGGTTTACCCCGTTATACTTTGATTGGCTTAGGGCAGTATCCCACAAAGTTGGGGTAGCTTGGGTATGGGCGTGGTAGCCAACCATCATTTTATGTTTAGTGGCCAGGTCGCCAAGGCGTTTGGTTTGTGCCTCGTCGGGCAATTCTACAGTTACATGGTTGCAGCCAAGGGCTTTACCTGCATTAAAGGCATAGTCAATTTCGGCGTCAGTATTTTTAGCGCCAAGGGCGTTTGGTTTCCAGGCGTAAATAGTTACCCCTGCATCATTGTACATTTTACGCAGCTCTTTAAATTTATCCATAGCTACACCCGCCCGCCATTCGGCCAGTTTGGGTGCAAAATCGGCCCAGCTTTGGTCGGCAGCCCGTTTGGGTGCACCGGCATAAGTTTCTGCAGCATCGCCCATCAGTTCAATAGCGTTTATATTACAATCGATGCAGTATTTCAGCAGGTCTTCGGCAGTGCCGGGCATACTGCGGAACGAATAGGTTATAACCCCTATCTGCACGCCGTTAATTACAGAATTTGGTTTGCCTGCAGCCCTTAAAAACGATGCTGCGAACGATGCTTTTGAAAGCAGCAGCATACTTGTTGCCGCAATTGCCCCGGTGCCAATAAACTGGCGCCTGCTGATGTTTTGCTTTTTCATAATATCGGTTTGGTGATTTGGTTGATAGTAAAGCTATCAATTTATAAACACCGGCAAATGATGTATTAAAAGTTTTACTTATTATTTTACAGTTGATAGTTGGCAGCTGGCATAGCCCAACACAAACTGCTAACCCTGCACCTGCGGTAACACTATCTCAAAATTGGCCCCATTGCCCGGGTGCGAGTAGATCCGCATAGTACCTTTTAGCGTATCTACCAGATGTTTTACCAGGGCCAGGCCAAATCCATAGCCTTGTTCGCCGCCGGTACCATCGGTTGATTGTGCTTTGCCGCTCAAAATGGTATCAATACCCTGCTGACTTAGGCCTACGCCAGTATCAGTTACGTTTATTTGCAGCAGGTTTTGTGTTTCGGCAATCTTAAGGCTCAGGCCAACAGTTACCTTACCATTAACCGGGGTAAATTTTATAGCGTTCGAGATAAGGTTGCCTGTTATTTGAAGCAGCTTGTTTTTAGCAAATGGTATAGTTGATGAGTTTACCGAAGTATCTACCGTAAACAAGATCTTTTTGTTCATGGCCTGCGGTGTGTATAGCTTCTCTAACTTGTCTTTAAACACCAGCAGGTTAAACTCGTCGGCTTTCAGATCGCGCCTTGGGGCATCAGCAGTTAAAATTTCATCGGCCAATTCCAGTAACGAGCGTCCACTGCGTTGTATCAGGTTAATAAATTCCAGCACCTCCTCTATCTCGTTCTCGTGCCCCTGCTCGCTTATTACCTGTGCCAAACCAATTATACCACCTAACGGCCCGCGAATATCATGCGCCACCTTCTTTTTAGTTTCATTGGCCTCGTGCAATTTGGTTTTAAGGCCGGTAATTAAACGGTGGGCATTCAGGCGGTTTACAATTTCGTCAGCAATTATCTTCAACAGTTCCACCTTCTCGGGCGAAAGGCTTTTAAGATCTTTATCCAGCATACATAATGCGCCAAGCTTATGGCCATCGTCAGTTGTTAGCGGGATGCCAAAGTAATAGCGCACTTTTGGTTCGTCTACTACATAAAATTTGTCTTTAAAACGGTTATCGGCGGTAAGGTCTGGCACTTCAAAGTGACCATCCGGGCTGGCTATGGTGTATTGGCAAACAGATTCTTCGCGCGGCATTTGGTCAATATCTAATCCATGATTAGTGATTGTCCATTGCGTAAATGAGTCTATAAGGTTAATAAGCGAGATCTCTGTGCCGGCTACTTTAGCGGCCAGCTTAGCCAGGTCTTTAAAATTCTCCTGGAAGCTTGAGTAATCAAGATCATAGTCTGACAGGCTCAGGATCCTGTCCATTTCATTTTTTGGGATAGGTGGGTTCTGCATGTATTAAAAAAATTGGATCAACAAATATTTACGTATTCCCGGCAATATCGGTTGTTAAAAATCAGTCCAAAAATTAAAATTATTCCCAATAGTTCTAAAAAAAAGGAGGCTCCTTTATCAGAAGCCCCCCGCTTTATGAAGATCAGTTAAAAATTTACTCTGTAACCACTACGGTAGCATTTGCCATCATGGAGTGAACCAGGCAGTGGTAAGTGTAAGTGCCCGGGGTAGTAAATTTAAAGGAAAACTTTCCACCCTGTGCTAAAGTGCCACTGTTAAAAGCGCTGTTAAGGTCAGTAGCTGTATGTGGCGCGCTGTCAGCATTTGTCCATTGCACCGTACCGCCTGCTTTTACAGTCACCGATGCCGGCGAAAAGGCAAAGTCTGTTATGCTAACAGTAGCATCTGGTTTTGGCGCAGTTGGATCTGGTTTTGTTGGCGTAGGTGTACTGTTGCTATCTGATTTTGAACAGGCTGCAACTGCAATCACAACAACCGCTATCATTAACGATATCCCTAAAATGTACTTTTTCATGTTAAAATGGTTTAAATGTTTATTAGGGTTACGGCGGCATTTACACGATGGTTGCTTTGCTTCAAATAATTTTTAATATTTAGCATTATCAGTAAAACGGCCCGTGGGTATTGCAAAGGATCATTCTAACAAAATTGTAATATTCAATTAACCCTTATTTAATATTCAGGGTTTTCGTAAATTTGCGCTCCATAATTAATTTATATAGTGACGGAATTAGGTACCCCTTCTATCAAACAAGCCTGGATTGCTGCGCTTCAATCGCCCAAAAAACGTGATAAATTATTAATCGGCTCTTTCATTGTTGCCATCATACTATCATCGTTACCCATATTTTTTAGCTACATACAAAAACGCCGGGGCATTGTGCTCAATGATTGGGTATTAGCCCATTTGCCTGCTTACGATGTTTCAATAGTTATTTTCACCATAATCTGGGGTATGGCTACCCTGATATTTATACGGGCCCTTTACAACCCTGTTATATACATCAATTACGTGTGGACGCTTATTTTTATAAATATAACGCGGATGCTCACCATCACATTTATCGCGCTTGACCCGCCACGGGGGTTGATACACCTTACCGACCCGCTTACGGGTGTATTTTACGGCCACAATGTGATCACCCGCGATTTGTTCTTCTCGGGCCATACATCAACCCTGGTATTGATATTTTTATGTCTTGAAAAGCGTAACGATAAAATACTTGGCTTTATATCCATTATAGCTGTAATGATACTTTTACTGGTACAGCATATACATTACACCGTTGATGTTGTAGCAGCCCCAATTATAGTGTACATGATATTTTTAATGGTACGCAAACTTTTAAAGCTCGACACTTTAAAAAACAACGAAAATTAAGCTTCTGTTACTTATATTTAAGGTCTGCAATTTTCAATAACTACAGCCCCTAAATACATGAAAAAGAACCTAATTGTGGCAGCTTTAATGCTTTTTACCCTTGTTGTAGACGCGCAGCAAAAAACACCCCGGCAGCTATTCCCCGGCCTTTTTGAGTCGGTGCAATCATCAGATATATTCCCGGATAATAAAACATTTGTAGACTGTACGCCCAAATATGCACCGGCACTTATCATGAAGGCCTATAACGAGCAATTAGGTAAAGCAGGCTTCGATCTGAAAGAGTTTGTGCTGACTAACTTTACTGTACCTACTGCTACACACGCCTTCCAAACCGATATTGAGGATGGCATTCGCAAACATATAGATACCTTATGGCAGGTGCTGCAACGCAAGCCAGATGCTGCTTCAAAGCTATCATCACTGGCCGCTTTGCCAAAGCCATACATTGTACCCGGCGGACGTTTCCGCGAGATCTACTACTGGGACAGCTATTTTACCATGCTGGGCCTGCAGGAAAGTAAGCGAACCAAAGTTATTGGCAATATGATAGATAACTTTGCTTACCTGATAGATACCTACGGCTTTATCCCCAATGGTAACCGTGCTTATTACCTCACCCGATCGCAGCCGCCATTTTTCTCGCTGATGGTGAACCTGCTTGCCAAAAGCCAGGGTAATGCAATACTGAGCAAATACCAGCCACAGCTGATAAAAGAATACAATTACTGGATGCTGGGCGGCACCGGTTTAGCCAATAATAAAGCAACCCATCGCGCGGTGCGCATGGCTGATGGCACCCTGCTTAACCGTTACTGGGACGAAAGCGATGAGCCACGCGAAGAAAGCTACATCAAAGATGTTGACGCAGCTAAAACTACTACACAGGCATTACCTGTCTTTTATCATCATATCCGTGCGGCGGCGGCTTCCGGCTGGGATTTTAGCAGCCGCTGGTTTGATGCCCCCAACAAGTTAGGCACCATCAAAACCACTGATCTGGTACCTGTAGACCTGAACTGCCTGCTGTATAACCTGGAACTAACCATTGCCCATACCTACCAGATAAAAGGCAACCAAAAGCTTTACGTGCTTTACACCGGCAAGGCCGCAGCCCGTAAAAAGGCTATATTGAAATACTTTTGGGATGAAAAAACAGGCTGGTTTAACGATTATAACTGGACCACCAAACAAATTGCAGACGTACCAACTTTAGCTGCTGTTTTCCCGCTGGAGTTTAAAATAGCTACGCCTGTTCAGGCACAAAAAATAGCCGACGGCCTGAAACAGAACTTTTTAAAACCCGGCGGGCTGGTAACCACGCTTAACTTTAGCGGCCAGCAATGGGATGCCCCAAATGGCTGGGCTCCCCTGCAATACATGGCTATTGACGGGCTGGAAAACTATGGCCACAGCGAACTTGCAAAAGATATAGCCACCCGCTGGCTGCAGCTCAACATCCGCGTGTTTAAGAAGACCGGCAAACTGCTCGAAAAATATAACGTAGTTGATACCAGCCTAAGCGCAGGCGGCGGCGAATACCCGCTTCAGGATGGCTTCGGCTGGACGAACGGGGTGTTGCTGAAACTAATGAACAGGTATCATTATGATGAAAAGCAGGGAGAATAGTTGTGCTTTATTGCCATAGGTTGCTATATTTGAATTTACGCAAATACCGTAATTATTCAAACCAATATACCGCCCAATGGAAAACTCGAGAAGGAATTTTATAAAGAATACTGCCATCGCATCAATAGCTGCGGCTGCCGTACCTGCAAAAAGCTTTGCTATACTACACAGGGATAAACAACCCGACGAACAAACCATAGGCCATAATGGCTTTACTTATAAGGTTGATAAGAACTGGGCAAAAATAAGCGTAACTAACACCCCGCTGGCCAATTGCCACGAGATGGTGCAGGACAGCAAAGGCCGCCTTATTATGCTGGGTGACCATACGCATAACAATATCCTCATATTCGATAAATCGGGCAAATTGCTTGATTATTGGGGCACTGCATTACCCGGCGGACACGGCCTCAGCATCAGCAAAGAGGGCGGCGAAGACTTTTTATTGCTGACCGACTGCGGCTGGGCTTTAGATCGTACCGGCAATACCTACGGCCAATCGGGCCAGGTATTAAAAACCACGGTAGATGGTAAACTGATATTTGCTATTGGCCACCCGCGCACTATCGGCATTTATAAAGATACCGAACCATTTAAACCTACTGAAACCGCTGTAGCGCCCAACGGCGATATTTATGTTGCGGATGGTTATGGGTCTGACTATATCATCCAGTACAACAGCAAAGGGCAATACATTCGTCATTTTGGCGGGCATAACAATACCAACCCCGACCACAACCTGCACAATGCCCATGGCATCACTGTAGATACACGCAATAGCAGCAATCCTGTTTTGATATGTACCTCGCGCGAGGAAAACTGCTTCAAGATCTTCACCATGGATGGTAAATTCATTAAACGTATTGATATGCCGGGCATGTACGTTTGCAGGGCGGTTATAAACGAAAGTAATATATATGCGGGCGTTTGCTGGTCGAAAAACGCCCAGGGCAAACAGTTTGACGGCTCAGGCTTTGTAACCATTTTGGATAAGGATAATAAAGTTATCTCCAACCCCGGCGGCGAAGCACCGGTTTACAAGAATGGTGTTTTACAACAAACCCTGCAAGCTAAAAATGCGGTGTTTATGCATGGGCACGATGTATGTATAGATGAGGATAAAAGCATTTATGTATGCCAATGGAACGCGAACCATAGCGCGCCTGTGAAATTGACAAGAGTGTAAATTATTACACCGGCTTACGCTATAGCCCGAGCTTACAACTGAATGCCATTACAACATAACCGTTTAATATAACTATGAATATCGTCATCGGCATATATACATGCCTTTTACTGACTTTTACATTTCTGCCGCTCATACGTAACGATTATTGGGTTTTCAGAGTATTTGATTATCCCCGGCTGCAAAAACTTTTTTTAAATATATCGGCGGTTGTTTTGCTGCTTACCTGCTATAGCGGCCCTGCTATTTATAAGCAACTACAGTTGCTTGTATTGTGCATCAACATCATCTACTTATTATGGCTTATTATTCCCTTTACCCCTTTTGGTAAAAAACAGGTACTAAGGGCTGGGCCGGTAAACCAACATAAAAGCTTAAGCATTATGATAGCCAATGTATTGCAGACCAATCACAATACAAAAGGTTGTTTAAATGAAATAGCAAAATCCGACCCGGACGTTGTTATACTATTGGAAGCTAATAAACGCTGGGACACTGAAACCCGTAGCCTAAAAGAAAAATATCCGTATGCTGAAAGGGTGCCGCTCGAAAACATGTACGGTTTACTGCTATACTCAAAGCTGGAAATGATTGAAACAAGTACACAATATCTTGTTGAAAACGACATCCCCTCTATACACACAAAAATAAAGTTAAGGAACGGGCAACTGGTGCAATTTTATGCGGTACATCCAACGCCGCCGGTCCCGGGCGAAAACGTTAGAGCAACGGAACGTGATAAGGAATTGCTTTTAGTAGCCGACCTTGCCAAGCAAAGCCAGCTACCCGTTATAGTGGCCGGAGACCTTAATGATGTAGCCTGGAGTCATACTACAGATCTTTTTTTGAAGATGAGCGGGTTGCTTGATCCGCGCAGGGGACGCGGTTTCATCAACTCCTTTAATGCTCACCATTTTTTCTTACGTTTCCCGTTAGATCATGCTTTTATCTCCAGGCATTTTAAAGTAATCACATTGAAACGCCTCAATAATTACGATTCAGACCATTTTCCAATTTTTTTGCACGTACAATTAGACGATGATGCTTACCTGGAGCAACAACCATTGCAAGCCGACCAGGAAGACATTGAAGAAGCTGTAGAAAAAAAGAAAAAAACAACCTAAATCCTACCTCACCGGTTTAGGGAATACCGGCAAACTTTCATGCCCATCTGCGTCTACGGCCTGCACGGCAAACAGGTAATTATCTTTTGAGTACCCAATGTTGGCTGTAGTTCCGGTCACATAAAATTTCTTCTCCCAGTATGGGCTAATGGTTTCGCGCATCAGTACATAATAACCTGCGGGGGCTTTGCCTTTTGGGGCTTCCCATTTCAGTTGGGTTTTATTTGTTAAGCCGCTGGTTACAATACCTACATTTTGCGGCTCGGGTGGCGCCAGGGCAAGGTTTGCTAATACCGAAAGATTCATTCGGGTTACTTTTTGAGTGTAATCGTAATCGGCAAAGTCGGGCAGATCGCCATAGTCAATGCCATTTTCCTTGCGGATATCCTGGTGCTGGCGGTTAAAATCCTCATTCATTTCGGTAATGCGAATAGCGGTATAACCTTGTTGTGAAAACGGCGTATGATCACCTCCACGCAGGTAACGGTCGCGGCGATAGATCAACTTAACATCCAGTTGTTCTACATACCGCTCGGCAATTTCTTTGGTATAGCGGGCAAGCTCACGCGCCGGACTATCATTCTCGCCACCTACCGAATTACGGGTTGAAGCCTGCTTTTCGGTTTCTGTAGCCGGTACGCCTTCGCTAAAAACACGCACGCTGCGGTTATCCTTCAGCCCGGTTTCCATGCCATAGGTGTTGCCCACAATATCATTATTCAGCATGGCATCTATCTGCCAGCCTTCGGCTTTGGCGCGTTTGGCAACATTGGTAGAGCCGTAAAGCCCCTGCTCCTCGCCTACCACGGCCATAAATATTATGGTTGCCGGGAACGACCGCTTAGCCATCACCCTTGCCAGTTCCATGGATACCGCCGTGCCCGATGCATCATCCACCGCTCCCGGTGCAAAATCCTTTACGTTCATTACATCCGTTACCCTCGAATCGTAATGGCCGGATATGATGTAGATGCGCTTGTCGGCCGTGTCTGTCCCTTTTAAAATGGCCAGCACGTTTTTCATGGGCGTTGGTTTATCTATGCGATTGCCCTGCGGCTGTATAAATACATCAAATTCAACCTTCATGCGGCCGTTTGATGCGGCGGCGTATCGTTCATACTCAGCCTTTATCCAGTTACGCGCGGCGCCTATCCCTTCGGTTTTGCTAACGGTATCACTTAGGGTATGTCTGGTTTTAAAGCTCACCATTTTGCGTACAATAGCTTCTATGTTTTTGGATGATACCTCATCAACCATTTGTTTGATGCCTGCATCCTGCTTTATAGTGGTTTGTGCCGATGCAGAAATGGTTATAAGAGAAATGATAAACAGGCTGATACGTTTCATAAAGCAATTTAGCAAAATGGCTTTTGTGAAAGATGTGTGAGTTGATATTGTTACAAATAGCTCTACCCACCACGTCAATTGCGCGGAGCGTAGCGACGTGGCAATCTCTTTAGGACAATTGTATACCCTGTTTGAAGGATTTGCTCAAAGAGATTGCTTCGTACGTAGCAATGACGCGCGGGGTAGTGGGGTAGTGTAACTAAAAGAGACGCGAAGTATCGCGTCTCTACAGTATTTTATTTTACCGTGTAGGTTGCTTTATTAACCCCCACTCCGGTTATTTTTAACGATTTCCAGTTAGCAGGAAGCTTGCTCCTTATCTGGGTGATGCCAGTCGGGGTAATATCCAACCCGCCAAAACCCATCAGCATGGCCTGGATTATACCGCCTGCGCCGGTAGCAAAGTAAGGGTTGGTACCACCCTTAGTTTCCGCAATTACACGGAACGGTGGGTTCAGGTTTGGTTCGTAGGCTTCTTTAAACCAATGGTAGGCCTTTTGCCCATCGCCAAGGCGTGCGTAAAGTAAGGCAAATACTCCCTGTGTCATGGCCGGGGTACCTTCATTAGGCACACGGGTTTCGTAATACTCCAAGTCTTTTTTGATCTGCGCCGGGTCGGTTATGGTTTTTAGCGGATAGGCCAGCAGGTTTACATCCGCTTGTTTAATACCTTCGCCTTTATACTGGGCGTGCTCCTGTGTTACACCATTAGCCATTTTCAGGATGGGGATATTATTAGCTACGTTCACCCAGTCGCTATCTGCCTGCATACCTAATATTTTGGCGGCAGCGGTGGCATTCATCAGGTTAGCCTGCGCAGCAGCATTGGTGAAAGCGTTATTATCAATATTCTCCGCCCATTCATCGGCAGCAACCACATTCTTAATATCATAATGCCCGGGGCCGTTACGTTCTACCCTGCTTGCCCAAAAATCGGCAGTGGCAGAAAGAATAGGCCAGCCTTTATCGCGCAGCCATTGCTTATCCTGCGTTACGCAATAATAAGCCCACGCCGCGTTGGCTACATCGGCACTTATGTGATGCTCAAACGGTCCGCTTAAGGCCCAAACGGGCGTTTCCTCTACCCCGCTATCGGCGCTCTCCCATGGGTACATGGCGCCTTTATATCCGTGCGAGAAGGCGTTTTTGCGGGCGTTCTCTAATCTTTCAAATCTATATTCCACCATCGACTTTGCAATCTCGGGGTGCATCACCAGCATAGCAGGGAACATCCACAGGTCGGTATCCCAAAATACGTGGCCATTATAGCCCAGTCCCGATAAACCCATTGGCGATGGCGATAAAGCCGTACCCTCACGCGAGAAAGAATATAGATGATAAAGCATACTGTGTACATCCTGCTGTGCCTGCGCATCGCCCTCTATCTGGATGTCGCTTTTCCACAGCTCATCCCATGCTTTATTATGGAATTGGATCAGCCTGTCGCGGCCTTCCAGTTTTGCGAAAATAGTTAGGCGCTCGGCTTCATTCAAAGGATCGGCGTGATGTGCCGATGTGATGGACGAGCCGGTAACCCCGTATTTGTACGTTTGCCCCGCTGCAATAGCACGACTGAATTTCATCAGGTGCATGTTGTTGTCCCACATTTCGTGGATAACGCGGGGCTCTTTGCCATGCTCCTCGTTAAACAAAAACGAGGTTGATGCGCAAAGCTGCAGCTTCCCGGTTGGGCTTTTAGCGGTTGAGGTTAGCAGGCTGATAGTTACATGCGGCCTGTCAATCTCGTTATAATAATTTTGCACTTCCTTTAAAGCATCGGGCGCCTCCATTACACTAGCTGCCGTTACATTAATAGCCTTTTTAGCCGTAACAGCTACATCCATCAGTACCGTAAAAGGCAGCTGACGCAACGAGTAGTAGGTGTATTTGATGCTCGCCTTGTCGCCATAATCAAAGGTTGTAGTAAAGGCAGCGTGCTGCATATCAAGCTCCTGCTTAAAGTTGCTTACCATTTTGGCGTCGATGCGTTTACCGTCAACCTCCAGATACATATTGAGCAGGTTAAAGCTGTTCAAAAAATTGCTTACGCGGCCGCGGCCATACAGGTCATAAGCGCCAGCAAGTACCACATTTTTTACCTTAAACGGCTCGGGCGATGATACGATGCCGATCATTCCGTTGGCTGCCGTAATGCCATAGTAGTTATTCGGGTCTACCTTATCGGCTTTTATTACCCATGGGCTTTGTGCCGATGTACGGTTTACTACCAGCAGGCCTGCCAATACGATAAGGGATACTATTCTCTTCATATAAACCCGTTATTTTATTTTTAATTGTAGCTTCTCATTCACCAGTTCACCTATTTTTTGACCTGATATACTACCTGTAGCGCATGCTATTTTGTAATGGATACCACCATAAACGCGCGACATGGCAGCCTCCTGCGCAGCTAGCCTGAATGATTTAAAACTACGTGCAGGTATCCCAAATTCGGTTTCGGATGAATCTGTATAAGCTACATCGTCGCCAAAGCTTTTTGTAAGCGTTTCTGCCGCGGCGGCTGATATTACAGCATGCCCGCTGATATACTCAGGGAATGGCGGGGTTTGGATGCGTGGCCTCCAATCTGGGTTTAGTAATTTGGTTATTACCGTTTCTGGGCGTACGCTATTAGATTTATATTTAACATACCAGCAATTTATAAAAGCATCAAACAGAGCTATAGATGCCTTTGTATAAGCAGCCACAGTGGTACCGAAATCGGCGTTCTTAATTTTAGAGCCAATGCCTGCAATGTTCATCCAATGTCCTGCAGGCCCAAACTTTTTGGTAGCGAATGATGCGTGGCCAATTACGTTTAGTTTAAACGCATTATCATCCCAAAAATCGGCCATGTGTTTTTGGTCTTCGGTAAGGTTATCACCTAATTTCTCAACCTCTACTACGCTCTTATAAAATTGGCTGTTCTTATCTGTCATGTTATACGGCGGTGGCTCGGGGGCAGGGATCTGCGAAGCTGAGTCTAACACCATGGTACGGATCTCGCCCCAATGCGGTTCAAGCGCCTGGGCATACATAGGTGGTGTAGGGATCCAGCGGCCATCCTTACGCACAACAGTATATTTGCTTGCCGAGCGGGTTTGCGCATAATGATCTTTCTTGCTCCATTTCATGATATGTTTGGCAACACTATCAGAGTAAGCAACCGAGTTTTTAAACACATCTGAAGGCATACCTGCATCTTTTGCTTTTTGCTTTAACTCGTCTACATAAACAGACATACTGCCTTCCGGGAAGGTAACGGCATTCCCCACAAAACAAAATGAAAGCAATGATGCGAACTGAAAATCGATCTCTTTGCCTTTTTCGGGCTGCGGGGCGGCAGGCAGATGCTTTATTTGCCCGGCTAATGAGCGGTAATGTGTTGGGTCGCCGGCGGCAATTACTTCGTATGCAGCAATGTTTGCATACGCATAGTTACGGGATGCAATAACCGGCGGGAAATTATTTTCAAGAACAATATCGTTCAGTTTTTTTACGGTAGTGCGGTAAAGTTCGGGATCATGGGTAACCTTTTGGTAGTCGGCTTTTTTACAAGATGCAAATACAAAAATTACACCTGTAATTAAAAACAGGAAACGTTTCATAACAGCTTATTGGATTTAGAAAAAAGATGGCTTACACCATCAAACTTATATTGGCTTTTTGTGAGATTACGGGCTAATATAAGGTTTTTTAGCTAATAGATGAGCACATAAATTGTTTGATTTTAACCCGGTTAAATAAGTATTTTTAGACTTCAAAAAAGGTAAAAATATTAGTTTTGCCTGATTCTAAAATGTTACTGTATTTGTATGAAAAAACCCGTTCTGTTTGTTTTTGGTTTCCTTGTTTTAGCCTTTATAAGTGTTTACTTTATTATACCTCAAAAAATACAGGCAACCCGTGTGGTTGAAATAGATGCCACGGATATAAACATATCAAAATTCCTTGTTAACAAAAGGCCATGGGCCAAATGGTGGCCAGGAAAACACGTGACTACCGACAGCTCGTTATATACCTATAAAAATATCAGTTTTACCTTGCAGGAAAACACCAACAGCGAGATGCACGCGCTTATCAGGCAAGATGACATTGAACTAAAAAGTATACTAACCTATGCCACAACAGGAGAGGGTATGTGCGAGGTTACCTGGTTTGCCGAAAAACAAAGCAGCCTTAACCCCTTTGAGCGCGTGGCCGAATACTTTAAAATTAAACGGATAGCCCAGGACCTGGATAGAGTGTTAACAGATTTTAAGAAATTTATGCAGGCAGACATGAATGTGTACGGTATGAATTTCACGATAACAAAAATACAACACCCTATTGTATTGACAACTACTGTAAACACAACTGATTACCCCGCCGCCGAGCTTATTTATAGTAAAGTGGCCGAGTTAAGAAAACAGATCCGCGCACAAAATGCCATGGCTGTTGATTCGCCAATGATGAATGTACACGCGGTTGAGACAGGTGGCTACCTGGTAACAGTGGCCGTACCCATCAACACCATAATTGAGCCCGGCAAAAATGCAATGATAAATAAGCTGGTTAAGGATGCCAATGCTTTAGAAACCCAGGTTAAAGGCGGCAAAAACACTATTTTAAATGGTTTTTCGCAACTTAAAAACTACCAAAAAGCCCACCGATTAATATCACCGGCAATGCCTTTTGAATCGTTAGTTACTAACAGGCTCGCCGAAAAGGATACCGCTAAGTGGGTCACTAAAATTTACTGCCCGGTTTTTTAATAGCGCTTACTTAGTTAACAATATCAGCTTACCATCGTATGTAGTGACCACATAGCTTGTACCAGTAGCTGTTTTGTATGGGTAAAGGTGAGTTATCTCCTGTGAGTTAAGCATGGCATTTAGCCAGTACTCGGGCATGGTAAATTGTTTTGTAGCCTCATCATAATGTGTGGTTACCAAGCCTAATGCATCGTACTTGCCCTCGTAAGGCACAACACCGCAAAAGTTACCATTCAATAAAACATCGCCTCCCTTATTGTTAAGCGGTGTGATTGAACGGATTGGCGCCTGTTGAAAAAGATATGGCAGTTCTGTTATTTTTTTGGCATTTAAAACATCACTCACAAAAATACTTCTAAACTGGTTAGCATCTAAGCGGCCGCTATCGCGCAGTTTATCTTTAAAGATCTCGGCAGTGGTTTTATCGGCCATTTTCTGGTAGCTCAAAAATTCCTTTTTCAGGGATGGCAGTTCCTGCTCCAGATCGTTCTTAGGGCGAAACGGATAGTATTTTTCTTTAAAGAAATAAGATAGTATCAAGTCGTTTTTACCATCGTTATCTACATCATTATTGTAGGCATAAAGCGGCTGGGTAGCTGTTACATTATACTTATTGTTCTCACCCCAGTTACCGGCTATAAGATCTGCCTTGCCGTCACCATCGGCATCTGTAATAATGGCCGATTGCCACCAACCCGTTTCTTTATCAAGCAGGGCTGATGAGAACTTCACAATCTTTTTATTCTTGTTCAGGAATATCTGCACCGGTTGCCATTCGGCGCTGATAATAATATCTTCTTTCCCGTTGTGATCAATATCCGCTGTTGAAATATTTGTTATGTAACGGATGCTTGTTAAATCTGCATATTGGTTTGCAGGGGCAGCGGCAAAATCACCGTTACCTTTATTCAGCAATATTACTGATGACGCAGGTTTGGTGTAATCGCTAAAGTTTACACTGCTGCTAAAAAACAGGTCTTTAAGGCCATCGCCATCAAAATCATACACCAGTATTTTTGATGTTAAAGTACCCACCACAGGCAATACTTTGTACTCAAACTTATAATTGCCTTTGTTTATATACAGCCGTGGCTGCACAGTTTTCCCAGCTTCTGCAAAAGGGTAACTGGCACTCAGTACAACCAGGTCGGGCAGTCCATCATTATTTACATCTACCCATCGGGCTTCGGTATCCGACCGATCTTTAAACGGGCCGAATGCATCAACAGCTACTTTAGTGAATTTGCCATCCTTGCTGCCGGCTAAAATATATTTTTCTTCGCCTGCTATCCCCCCCACATAAATATCTTCCATTCCATCCTTGTTTACATCGGCAACGGCAATGGCCGGTGTATGCGGCAAATAGGTATGTGGCAATAAATTATAGTAGTTAAAGTCGGGCGTTTCAAAAGGCTGCATGTTGGCTAAAACAGTTGCTTTAACATCTACAGCAGTAAATTCCTTTTTATCGCTGATGTAATTACCCACCAATGCCTGTACATCGGCAGTGGTTTGGGTTTGGGCTTTATCATAAGTGATAACAGCCTTCTTATTCAGGCTGAAATCTTTAATCAGCTGATATGAATTATCGGGCCAAATCACCATCAGGTCCACCGGTTTATCGCCCGGTAAAAAAGTAAACAGCAGGTTATTTCCCTGTGTACTTTCATAAGCAGTGCTGGTTTGGACCTCCTGATGATCTACCTGTTTGGTCGACCGCAGGAAGAATTTGGTACCGATACCATCCAAATTAGCTTTGGTGTACTTAACACTCAGTTTAAGGAACGATGGCTTATTGTCCTTACGGTTTTCCATCGTCATGTTTTGGTAGATGAAGGCCGGGGCATCCATATTATTGGTAACCAGTTCCAGGTCGCCATCATTATCCAGATCCACCGCTACCGAACCTGCCGAGATAGACGGATCGCGCATATCATTACCTCCCGATACATCACTAAACTTTAGCTGAGCATCGCCATGGTAAAGGTAATTGTGTACATCGCCATCGGGCATCAGGTTAATTTTTTCCTTATCGAAAAAGCGGCTGGTCTTAAAATCTTTTATCACGTTAGGGTCGCCCAGGTATTTCAGGTAATCCATATCGTTGAGGCGTTTTTTGATGCCATTTGAAAAGAACATATCCTTGCGGCCATCCATATCAAAATCCTGCACCAGCGGCGACCATGTCCAGTCTGTTGCCGAAACGCCTGAATACAAACTGATATCCACAAATTTTTTACCATTGCCTACATTTAATTGCAGGCTATTTTTTGAGTACTGGTAATAATAACCCGCATTTACCTCCTGGTTATAAATATCAAGCGGTTCATCATTTATGGTTGATTTTAGCGCCTTCATTTCTTCAGGCAGCATATCGGTACTGATCACATCCAGGTGCCCGTCTTTATTTACATCGGTGATGGTGTTCCCCATAGAGAATAAACTGGTATGCCCGAAAGCGCTTTTCAACTCTTCCTTAAACGTACCGTTGCGTTGGTTCAGGTAATAGTAATCCTGCTCAAAAAAGTCGTTGCTTACGTAAATATCATCCCAGCCATCGTTGTTTAAGTCGCCAACACTTACACCAAGGCCATAGCCAATTGGCGCCGAATAAATACCCGAATTGGCGGTTACATCAACAAATTTGTTGTTATCGTTCCTGAACAGGTGGTCGCCTGCATCATGGCTGGTTTTAAACCGCAGGGTAGAGTCGCCATAGGTATCGTTGCTGTGTACCGATGAGGTTAGCAGGAACATATCCAGGTCGCCATCTTTATCATAATCTAAAAAAGATGCCTGGGTGGAGAAGCCCGCAAAATCTAACCCGTATTTGGCTGCCGATTCTGTAAACGTCAGATCGCCGTTATTGATATACAGCTGATTTTTACCTTTAAAGCCCTTGTAATTAGATACCACACAAACGTATATATCTTTGTAACCATCGCCATTTATATCAACAACCGTTACCCCGGTTTTCCAGTTGCCGGTACCGGCAACGCCTGCTTTGGCGGTAATATCTTCAAATTTAAGACCGCCTTTATTGAGGTAAAGTTTATTAGCCCCCTGGTTTGATACAAAGTAGATATCTTCCAGCCCGTCGTTATTAAAATCGGCCGATGCCACCCCTGCCCCGTTATAGAAGTACAAATAATCTAATATATTAACCGAATCTGAAACTACGTTTTTGTTTACAAAATTGATACGGGTCTCATCGGCAGATAGCAGCTTAAAAATACCATCGCCACGTTTTTTTGTATGGCATGCCGTGTACATGGCAACACCCGCCAGTATTACACAGCAAAAAAATATAATTTGTTTGTATGGCTTAGCTTTGGGCTTAACTGGTTTAGCTTTTGGCATATTGTGCTTAACGTAATTTATAAGCTTTAAGCTTATCGTCGTTTATTCCGAATAAATAGTATTTCTCTCCCCAGCTGTTTTTCATCGTTAATGAAGAGCGTACCTGCCCGTTAAGTTTAATACCGCTTTTGGCTGGCGAAATATAAACAAAACCGTTTTTAGTGTACTTATAAATTTGCCCATAACTTGCATCTAAGCGGCCAACCTCGGGCTTAAAGCCGTAAAAATTACCACCAAGTATAATGGATAGTGTACCGCTGTTATCAATATCATCGCACAAAATGGTGCCTACGTTTGATAGTTGCGCATTGTAAGGCAATGGGTTACATGTAAATTTACCCTTACCAATATTTATAAATACCGCCGAAGCCAGGTAGTTCATTTCATGCTCTTCGGCACCTTCTAACATTTTATCGGTAAAAACTTCGTTGAAGGGTTTACCTGAGTAATCTTTATATTTTAGGTATTGCTTTTTGAGGACAGGCATCTGCCCTACCAGATCGGGCTTCATATGAAACACGTAGGCCGTGCCCTGCCTGTAAATAGATGTTACGCATTCTTTGGTGCCGTTACCATCAAAATCTTTCACGTAAATTTTCATCGGCTCGGCAGCGGATGCTTTAAATTTTGAATTAAGGCCCAGGTTACCGGCTATTATATCCAGTTTACCATCATTATTAATATCGGCAATTTGCAGGCTGCCCCACCATCCTTTGTAGCCATCAAGCTGCGTATCCTGCACAAAAGTGCCTTTATTGTTCATGTATATTTTTATATCCATCCAGTTGCCTGCTATTACCAGGTCGGGGTAACCGTTATTATCAATATCAGCCCATTGCGCTGCCGTAACCATTCCCGGTTTTACATCCGCGCCAAATACCTGTTTGCTTACATCGGTAAAGTTGCCCTTACCATCGTTATGCAATACGTATGAGTTTGGTGATGCACCATAAGTACCGGGCACACTGCGCCCGCCAATAAACAGGTCAAGGTGGCCGTCTTTATCATAATCGCAGGCGGTTATTACTGATGCGTTTACTGCTACCTGTATAGCCTTTTGCGCGTTACGATGCAGGTTACCTTTCCCGTCGTTTTCATAAAAGCGCGGGTAGTATATGTTTGTGCCGGCCTCGTCTGCATTGCCGCCTACGCCTATTATCAGGTCTTCGTCGCCGTCGCCGTCAAAATCGCCAAATACAGCCCCGGCATTTTCCAGGTAGCTTTGTTTAGCCAGGTCATCTGGTATGTACTGTTTAAACCTGCCGCTTTTTTGCTGTACATATATCGCCGCAGGGCTATCCTTTGATGCGCCGAAATAAAAATCGGTTAAGCCATCTTTATTAATATCGCCTTTTGCCATGTAAGGGTTTTCGGTTGATAGCATTTGCAGCATCAGGCGCTCGTTATCAAAATCAATAAAACCGTCTTCGGTATGTTTAGGCACCGAATCAAACAGGGTTTTCTCTGCTTCTACAAACAAGGTTTTTACCGGCGGTTTTGTAAAGTTATATTGCAATTTTGCATCGGCAATCTTGTATGTATAAACCTTATTGGGTTGTACATTTTTAGCAACCTGGTATTTGCCGCCCGGCCATATTACCATTACAGAGTCTATCTGTTTTACTTTACCTAAACCTATTGTAATGAGGTTTGGCGGCGTACTGCTTTCAAAACCACGAGTTGGCTGATGGTACTGCAGTATTGATGAGTTTTTTGAGAAAACTTTTATAGTAGCGCCAATGCCAAAGCGATTAAGCCCCTCGCCCTGCAGTTTTAGCTGGATGTAATTATTGTGCAGTTTCTCTGCATTGTTTTTATAGATGAACAGTGGCATGTTCACATTATTTACCACCAGGTCGTTATCTCCGTCGCCATCCAGGTCGCCGTAGGCGGCGCCATTGCTGAACGATAACTGATCGAGCCCATACTCATGCGCTTTGTTGGTAAAGGTAAGGTTGCCGTTGTTTTTAAATGCATAGCTGCTAACCGGCGTGGATACCATTTTATCGGCAAAGTTTTTATAGTCGAATTTCTTCTTCTCGGCAATCTTATCCATGTTTTCTCGGTTGCCCAAAAACTCAATATAATCCTGGTCGGTAAGGTCTTTGTATATCCCGTTAGATACAAATATGTCTTTCCAGCCATCGTTGTCCATATCAAAGAATAGGGCGCCCCAGCTCCAGTCTGTAGCGCTAACACCTGCATTAAATGCAATTTCAGAGAAGGTGCCGTCGCCGTTATTTAGTTGCAGGCAATTTTGCATAAACTGATTGTAGTAACCATCGTGCTGCTTAAGCTTGATTACATCGAACGACTCGAACGAGGTTATCTGTTTCATGCGTTTATCGCTCTCGGGCAACATCTCAGTTGTGAAGATATCCAGGTTACCGTCATTATTGATATCAGCAATATCCGAACCCATCGATGCCAGGCTCAGGTGTCCGGCTTCTGATTGGATTTCTTCCTTAAAGGTGCCGTTATGCTGATTGATGTATAGGTAGTCGCGTTCAAAAAAATCGTTAGATACGTAAATATCCGGGTAACCATCATTATTAATATCAGCTACTGATACCCCTAAACCAAAGCCAATATCGCTCGAGAAGATTCCTGCTTCTTTAGTAATATTAGTAAAATGCCCGCCATCGTTACGGTACAGCCGGGCGCCGCCCAATGGGTCGAACACTGCACGCAGGTTCTGGTTAAAATCAAACGAACCAATAGGCCTGAATGAGTTGTTGAGTATAAAACAATCCAGGTCACCGTCGTTATCTATATCAAAAAATATCGACTGTGTAGACAGGCCGTTATCTACCAGCCCATACTTTTCGGCTTCTTCTTTAAATGTTCCATCATGCTGGTTTATAAAAAGCTCATTCCCCTTTTTATCAATGATATTACCACTATGGCAAACATAAATATCAAGCCAGCCATCGCCGTTTATATCAACCATGGTAACGCCTGTGCTCCAGTATTTGGTTCCTTTTACTCCTGCTTTGTCAGTTACGTCATCAAACTTCCAATTCCCTTTATTGAGGTATAATTTATTGCCGCCCTGGTTTGATGTGAGGTAAATATCATTCAACCCATCGTTATTCACATCGCCAATGGCAACGCCACCGCCATTATAGTAATTACGAAAAGTAAATACGTTGGTTTGGTTTTTATCAACCAGTTGGTTGATGAAATTTACGCCCAAATCATCGTTTGATTGCAGGGAGAAAAGAGAATTTTTCACATCACTGTTGTGGCAGGATGACAAGGCAACAAAAACAACGATCAGGGATAAAAGGGCATTTTTTTTTAACATCGCGAAGGTTACAAAAAACAAACGTAGCGAATTACTTCGCTACGTTTAAAAAATCAAATCAAATATAACTAATTGTAAACTGTTTCAATTGTTATTAATAACCTGGGTTTTGTTTCAGGTTAGGGTTAGTATCAACCGCACGTTGTGGTATTGGGTAAATAGTGCGTGTTTTGTCGGTTGTAGCAGGGCGCTGATCAACCGGATCGTTAAATTTACCAAAACGGATCTGGTCATTCCTTCTCCAGCCTTCCCAGTACAACTCACGGCCACGCTCAGCAAGCATGTCGGCTTCGGTAACAGTTGCCAATGCCGTAGCACCACGAGGCGTACGGATGGAGTTAACAAGGCCTAAAACTGTTTCGCCTTTAGGATCTGTACCACCACGCATAATTGCTTCAGCTTTCATTAAAACAACATCCGCATAACGCAAAATAACATAGTCATTATCCTCACCACTATCAGTTACAGTACCATCAGCATTTGGATGTGGGAAATATTTAAATACCCTGATACCTTGTGCCTCTGTTGAAAAGTTAAGATTAACCTCTTCTGTAAAAATAAGTGGTTTACCGCTACGTTGTGTTAAAGCCTTGCCTTTAGGGCCGTATTGCTGGCCAACAGCAAAACCTGCCCTTAAGCCAACTACATCAGTTAAGCCCGGGTAAGCAACACCACGGCGCTCGTCATTTGCATCAAAAGATTTATAAAAATCGGCAAGAGTTGTAAAGCCATTCCAACCATCAGGTGTTTGGTTATAGTGCAAGCCCATTTTCCAACGGTTCTTAGCTGATCCGTTTACCAATGCAACGGTATTGTATATACCAAAAATGTTACCGTGAGATTCTGTTGAGTTATCCCATGCAAAATCCTGGAAGTATTTACCGGTTGGTTCAAGGGCGAAACCCTGTGCTTCAATTTTATTGGCATATTCTATAACCTTATCCATATCTGCTTTTGCAAATGTGAAAGGGCCACCTACTGTAGAAGCGGTATATACGGCTTTGTTCAAATAAACTTTAGCTAATAAAGCCTGTGCTGCAGCTTTGCTTGCTTTACCAATGTTTGGGGCAGTACCTAAGTTGGCTTCAGCAAATTCAAGATCTTTGATGATGAATGCTGTTGCATCGGCACGGTTGTACACAATTGGGATAGAAGAGTTTGGCGCTTTAGGATCACGGTACGGAGCCTGGCCGTACAAGTCAACCACCTGGAACATAAAGTAAGCGCGTAAAAAGCTTGCTTCTGCCTTTATCTGGTTGTCTGTAGCCCTGTCTATAACCTGGCTTGCACGGAAAACACCGATGTTTAACTGATCCCAGGTATCATTAACCTGGTTGTGTGACGGAGTCCAGGTATGGGTATGTAATTTACGCCATGTACCAAAATCTCCCCAGTCAGTACCACGGGTTGGGCCCATCATCTCATCAGTTGAGTGCTCTTGCAAAGCATAGGTGTTTGCCTGATCTGTTTGACCAAACAACTGTGAATATACCCCATTAAGGTCTGATGAAGAAGAAGCTCCCCCCTCATCTACCGTTTTTGAACCGTAAACGGTTTCGTTTAATTTTTGACAACCAGCAGTGGCTAAAATAACTAAACTGCAAATTGCTATCCTTACTGTTATTTTTTTCATACTAAATATTTTATTAGAAACTTGCATTTAAACCTAAAGTGAATGTACGTGCGCTTGGATAAGCGGTGTAATCTATACCTCTTGAAGGAACACCGTTTCTTTCTTTGTTTGTATTAATTTCAGGGTCAAGGCCGCTGTAATTTGTGATCAGGAATATATTTTGGCCTGTTACTGATACGCGCAGCGATTTGATAGCATTATTCTTAAGCGGAATAGTGTAACCGATGCTTGCATTTTGTAACCTTAAGAAATCACCTTTCTCTAAGAACCTGGTTGATACCTCACCAGAGTTAAGCGGATTCTCGTTAGTTTCAGCTATTGCTTTAGTTACGTTACGACCGCTTACAAGGTTGCCTTTGTAAAAGAATGCGTTTGCTGTATTGTTATAAATATAGAAACCGGTGTTAGCATTCAGGAAGAAATTCAGTGTCCAGTTTTTGTAGCTAAAGTTGTTGGTTAAACCTGCCAGGAAGGTTGGAAGCGGGCTGCCCTGTGGCGAAGCTGCGTCAATACCTTGCGGGTATACACCAAAACCGTTTGCATCTAAACCGGTATAATTTGGCAAGTTAAAGGTATACAACGGGTAGCCGTTACCGAAGAACTGAGAGTAAGCACCAGAAAGGCCCTGACCATCAATATTACCGGTAATTACGTTACGGTTACCAAAGTTCTCAACACGGTTTTTAATAAACGTCATGTTGTAAGATATGTCCCAGCTAAAGTCTTTGCTTTGTATTGCGGCAAAGTTTAAACCAACTTCAACACCTGTGTTGCGTACGTTACCAGGCAGGTTAACCCAGTATCTTGGTACTGCAGCAGGTTGTGCCAAATCTTGCAGGAACAACAGATCTTTTTGTGATTTGTTAAAATAATCAATTGTACCTGTTATACGGCCTTTAAGTATAGTGAAATCCAAACCTGCGCCATAAGCTGTTTGTGTTTCCCATTTCAGATCGGGGTTAGCAGCATTAAGCGGTGTGGTTGATGTACCTAAGTAGTTAAGCTGCTGAAGCGCTTTTGAAGCGTATGAAGGATAATCCTGGTTACCGGTTTTACCATAGTTTAACCTTAAACCTAAGTCATCAAAAAATCCGCCTTTTGGCATGAAACTTTCATTGCTTATCTTCCATTTAAAACCAAGAGCCGGGAAGTTAGCATACTGATGGTTTGTACCAAATCTTGATGAACCATCTCTCCTTACTGTACCTGTAAGGATATATTTATCCTGGTATGAATAGTTAACACGTACAAAGTATGATTGTAGTTTGTAGCTGCTGCTATCTAAACCATTACGGCCGCTAAAATCATACGGCATGTGGTTTTGAAAAGCGTCATAATCTTTCAGGAAAACACCATAACCAGTTTGGTTCCAGCCTAAATTACCACGGCTGAAGTTTTTAAAGGTAGAGTATGAATAACCTACTACCGCAGTTAACGCGCTGTTATCTTTCCACTTTTTATCGTAGTTTAAAGTATGTTCAGTTGTTACGCTGGTCAATTCGTTCCAAACTCTTACAGCACGGCCATGCGTTGTTGCAGAAGGCACTTTAAAGTCACCAATATTGGCCTCATCAGTAAAACCTACAATGGTTGGGTCGTAATAAGTATTTCTGATGCCTCTTGATATATCAGCACCAATATTACCCTTGTATGAAATATCTCCGAACAATTTAACTGTAACCGTTAAGTTATTCAGGAAACGGTTAATGTTGTCAGTATCATCTATCTGATCTAACAGCGAAACCGGGTTTCTGAAAGTATTACTTTTAGGGAAACCATTTTCATACCCGTTAAGGTTAAAATACCTGCCTGCATTATCAAATACAGGGATTGTTGGGTTAGTTTGTATAGCAGCACCAATTAACGATCCGTTAAAGCCGGCGTTGTTAGTAATAGGTGCAAACCTGTCTTTTACATTTGAGTATGTTGACTGTAGATCAAATTTCAACCGCTCGTTAAAAAACGTTTGTGCAGCATTAATACGGGCTGTAAAACGTTTAAGGTTTGTGTTTTTAACAATACCTTGTTGGTTGTCGTATCCTAATGATGCCCTGTAACTGCCGCCTTTATTATTTGCGCCGCCAAATGCAAGGTTATAGTTTTGTGACACCGCGGTACGTAAAATTTCTTTTTGCCAATCGGTATTGCCACCATAATCAACAGCTGCTGCATCAGCACCTACGCTTGCAACACCTTTAAGAAACTCATCGCGGTTTAAAAGATCATACGTTTTGGCAGCGTTTGAGATACTTGTGCTTGCACCAAATTGTATCCCCTGGCCTTTACGGCCTTTACGAGTAGTAATTAATATAACCCCGTTAGCACCACGCGAACCGTATATGGCCGAAGAAGATGCATCTTTTAACACAGATATGTTTTCGATATCTGCAGGGTTGATAAAAGCAAGGGGGTTACGTGCTGATGAACCACCCGCACCGCTATCAAAACCACCTGCTGTACCACCATTATCCAAAGGCACACCATCCACTACATATAACGGGCTCGAACCCGAACGGATTGAACTGGCACCACGGATATTGATTGTAGCACCCGCACCCGGCTCACCGCTTGACGGAGTTACCGAAACACCGGCAATACGGCCTTGCAACAATTGCTCGGGCGTTGCAATAACACCTTTGTTAAAGTCTTTAGGACTTAAAGATGCTACAGAACCTGTTGCATCTTTAACCCTTTGTGAGCCGTAACCAATAACCACAACCTCATTTAACGAGGTACTGGCTGATTCCATGCTTACAGTAAGAGATGCCTGGCCATTCAACTGAACAACCAATGGTTTATAGCCGATGTAAGAAAAGTTTAAGCTTGTTGTACCTGAAGGTACCGAAAGCCTAAACGTACCATCAACATTTGTAAGGGTGCCTATACCTCCCGAAGCCCCTACCGATACACCGATAAGCAACTCTTTGGTTTTGGCGTCTGTTACCTTACCTGTTATAACTTTGTTTTGTGCCAGGGCTGGCTGAACAAAGAAACAGGTTAAAGCAAAAAAACATAATGTGAGTAAGTGTTTAAATTGCATAGTTTGTGGTTTAATTAATAATTGGTTATATAATTTTTAGTACATGGTTTGCTTTTCATCATAAAAAAGTTTCACAGGCAAAAACCGGCAAATCAATTTTTATAGCGTCGTGAGATAATATCGCCCGACAAAAAACTTCAGTAAAATTGGTACAGTTTATATTGGTTTATAATTGTGCTATTTAAAGCTTAGGGCTTAATTTCAATAAGCTTATCACTTATTAAAACATTCTATCCCTATACAAAGATGGATGTCCTGAGCCTTATTCCCTACTACTTTATATTAATTGTAAAAAAATATAAACTTTATAACAATTAAATAATTGAAAATCAAATAGTTGATTAACAAAACCGATTTAAAAATATAACAATTTTTAACGCTTTTTAAGCCGTTTTTTGCTAAAAAAGTATCTTATATAGTTTTTAAAGTATCACTAATGATACAATTTGAACGGAGTGTTATTCGATTATATCAACAGCCTTAATGTCCATAATACACTGTTCAAATTGTTCGGGGTTTTTTGACTTTGCTTTTACGCGCATTTTGTAAACATAAATGGTGTTTACAGAGTATTCTAAAATTTTGGCGATGGTTTCGTTATCATCTATACCCATACGTATAAGAGCGAAAATACGAAGATCCGTATTCAGTACTTCATCCTCATGCGGCCATATCTGGTCCTTCTCATCAAACTGTGAATTAAATACAGAAATAAAATTGGGAAATATTTTCAGAAAGATATGATCAAAGCTGTAATACAGCGCCTCGCGCTCTTTTTTTATATTTATATTATTAACAATCAGCCTGATATCATCATACTTCTTTATCGACAGCTTGGTATCGATAGACATTTTCAGCTTCTCGAGCTTGAGTATATAGCCGGATATGATCTTAAAAAACTGCCCGATATACTCTTCCTTTATATGTGCATCCTCACCTAACTTATGATTGATGTCCTTTAGCTGGATGTTTTGGTCTTCTATAATACGTTCTTTATGCTTAAGCTTATCTAACTGTTTGTATATCATTATCAAAAACAAAATAACCAGCGATGCCAGGGCCGTAATGGCCAGCAGGTACTTTAGTATGGTTTGTTTTTCTTCCTCCGAGTGGTTCAACTCCTCGGCGGCTACCAGGGGTAAAATGGCGCCTATTTGTATTTTACGCTGCCTTGCCCCATAAAAATCCGCATCGGCCTTGGCTAATTGTATAAAAGCGTAAGCATCTTTTATATTGCCATTTTTGTATAACTGCTCGGCAAGGGTAAAAAGCGCTACCGTTTCTTTTGTAGATGATTTAATATCGGCAATGGCCGACTGAATAAGTAAAGGCAGCGCCTTATCTCTTTTATTGGCATTTAGATAGGTAATAGCTAACGAACAATTTATCATGGCACGCAAATGCATAGAAATAGGCCGGCCCGAGCTCAATATCTTGCTTAACTCATCATCGCCCGTGGCCGGGTTACCGTCTTGCGCATCCTTTAAACCCGTATAGTGCATCCACTGGGTTGAACCTTTTGGAGTAAGGCTTATGGCCGAATCGATATAGGCATCGCTTGCCTTCATATACACCGGCGACGAATATTTATCATTATTATATTTGGCAAGGTCGCTGTTGCACCGGTACATGATAAAGTAGTACTCAACCTTCATCGAATCGTTAAGCACCCTGGGGTCAACCTTACTCATGCTGTCAAAGGTTTCTTTAAACATGCCCGATGATAGCAGGATAAATCCCAGTTTTATCTGGCTGTAGTACGCCCTCGACATGTCGTTCATGGCAACGCTGATGTTCTTAAGCTTATTTACGTATACGTATGCAGAATCGTACTGGTATGATTTATATTCTTCGTATAGCTTCAAACACAGGTCATACTGTTTTGAATAATCCAGCCGGTTAGTAGTGTGCTGTAGTTTTTTTAGATGAGCTATCCTGTCCTGTTTTTCTTCATCATAAATATTTTTCCTGTTTATCTCCGTTTTTAAGGCTGTCAGCAAACTATCAGTACCGGCGCCGATAGCCATGGCTGGGTACGCAAACAGCATCGCGAAAAAAAACCTCAGAAAAAATCTCATATAACTGGTTTACAAAAGGGATTAAAAGTTAATAACTTATAGCTTTTTAATTAAAAACTTAACTCAAAAATCTTTCAAACGTAATATTAACAATTATCCCCCAAACTTATACCAAAAGGCACATTTTTATAAAAACCCTAATAAAAAAGCCTGCATCTTAACAATAAGATGCAGGCCTGTATATGAATTAAATAAATCTCTTAAAAACTAATAGCTGATACTGAACTGATCGCCGGTGTTTTTAACCAGTAGGGCTTTTACCTTCTCGCCCTCTACCGGGTTTGATAAACCTGTTGGATCAAACCGGGAGATAGGTACCATCAACGCCTCAAAGCTGTTCTCGGCTTTGCTTTGCTTGCCGTTCAGCTTAACAACTACGTTATCTCCAAAACCATGTAACAACAGTTTTATATTGGTGAATTTTGATTTTACCGAACCCTCTGCTTTTGCAAAACTGATGGTTTTCTTAGCCGGGTCGTACGCAATGGTACGTTTGTAGAAAGCGCCGCCTTCGTAATCAAAGCTTTCGCCATCATCTTCGTAATACACAAACTTGTTGTTTACATCGCCTTTGTATACGTGTACGTATAGGGTATCGGTTGGTTTTTCGGCCGTGGTTTGTATTTGCGATTGCATTGGGATAATACTGCTCTCTTTTACATAAACCGGCAATTGCGAAATGCCCAGATCAATAGCCACCTTTTGGTTGCCCTGTTGTAACTGGCCATTGTATAGGTTATACCATTTACCTGCAGGGAAATACAGCTTGCCATAATTGGTTACCCCATCAAACGGAAACACCAGGAATGATTTACCAAACATATACTGGTTTTCGTATAAACCATTGTAAACGTTATCATCATGCGTATAATCAATAGTAAGCGAGCGCATAATTGGGCTACCGCTTTGTGTAGATTCATAAAAGCTCGAATATAGGTACGGCAGCAAACGGTAACGCAGGTTAATATAGTTACGGGTTATCTCTAACACCTCTTCGCCGTAAGCCCAGGGCTCTGATGCTTTTGAGTTGATACCCGAGTGGTTACGCATGTATGGGTTAAACGCGCCAATCTGCATCCACCGGGCGTATAATGATGGCGATGCACCACCGGTAAACCCTCCTACATCCATCCCTGAGAATGGCACGCCGCTTAAACCAAGGCTGTTCATCAGCCTGACACCTAACAGCATGTGGTCGTTCTCGGCACGGTTATCGCCTGTCCAGATAGCTGCATAACGTTGTAAGCCCGCATAGCCCGAACGGGTTAAAATGAATGGACGTTTGTTATCTCGCGCGGCTTTATAGCCATCATAGCTGGCGCGGATCATCTCTAAACCATAAGCATTATGGATCTGCATGTGCGATGCGCCCTTACCTTCGTAACTGAACAGGATGTTATCCGGCGCCTTCTGGCCCCAGGTGCTAAACTCATTCATATCGTTCCAGATCCCGCTTACACCTTCGTTCGCATATTTTTTAAGCTCGGTGCCCCACCATGCGCGGCCTTTTGGGTCGGTAAAATCGGGGAAGTGGCACCAGCCGGGCCAAACCTGGCCGGTGTAGTAGCTACCATCGGGGTATTTGGCAAAAATATCTTCTTTAACACCACGGTCGTAAACGCCGTAGCCTTTCTCAACCTTAATGCCCGGGTCTACTATCAGGGTTACCTTAAAGCCGGTGTTGTTCAACTTTTTGATCATGGCTGCCGGGTCGGGGAAACGGGTGGCATCCCAACTGAATACCTTGTATTTATCCATGTAGTGGATATCTAAAGTGATACCATCAGCAGGAATTTTCTTTTCCCTTAACGTTTCGGCTATGCGCATTACCTCTGCTTCGGGGTAATAACTGTAGCGGTTTTGCTGGTACCCTAAACTCCACAGTGGTGGCATTTTCATGCGACCGGTAAGCGATGTGTACGAGGTAATGATATCGGCAATGTGCGTATTGTAGATGAAATAATAATTCATTTCGCCGCCTTTGGCACCGAATGATGAGAACCTGTTGTTACTGGCGCCGAAGTTAAAATCACTTTGCCAGGTGTTATCAAAGAAGATCCCGTACTGCACGTTGTGGTGTACACCTATGTAAAACGGGATGGTAGAATAAATAGGATCCTGCCCGGTGGTATACGCATAGGTATCGCTGTTCCAGTGCGTATATGCATTGCCCTTTCTATCCAGCGGGCCAGTTTTTTCGCCCAGACCTATAAAATGCTCGTTATCCTGCATATGTTTATAGGTAGTAACAGACTCGTTAACCCATGAAGTGGTTAAGCCTGCTTCGTCCTGGTTGATCACCTCGCCTGCCGGAGTAGTAAATGTTACCTGGAAAGGGTTTTTGCGGATGTTTACCTTTAACGAGTCGGTTGTAAGGTTTATCTCGTCGTTAGTTTGGGTAATGTTCACCTTGGTTTTAACTGGTTCGCTCACTATCGCGTACGAAAAATCGGCAGCCAGCTTTTGCTTATCCATACGCACCCGTATAATGTTGGGGCCATACACCACCACTTTTACAAAGGCGTTTTCGGTAGTGATATCAACTTCCTGGTTATTTATGGTTACAGCAGTTACCTTGCCAACCTGTTTTACGGGGCTTTGGGCAAATACGAGTTGCGCGCAGGCCGTAAATAGTACAGCAAGGGCAATGCAGCGGTTTAGTTTCATGTTAATTAATGTACTGGTTTAGCAATGGTTATTAAACAGTTTAGGGCTGTTTAACACCGGCAGCCTATTGGCATACTGCCGCCGATTATTTGCTGAAATTAGAACAGATTTATGGCATGGCGTATACAATATCAATCGAGCTGATTTTTTTATAAAGCAAAAACCCGCTAATTATTAAAATTAGCGGGTTTTTAATGTTTTAAGGCACCAAAAATATAGGGTGGAATATTAACTGGTATAAACTACAAAAATCAATAATCGGCCAGTACAATAATGTTATTGCTTATGGGGGCTATTTTTTCTATCCCGTTTAAAAAGCTTAAACCCACCACAAAACTAAAGCCGGCAACAATGCCCCCCATCTCCTGGATCAGTTCGCTGGTGGCGGTTACAGTGCCCCCGGTTGCCAACAGGTCGTCGTGTATCAGTATCCTTTCGCCGGGGTTAAAGGCATCGGTATGTATCTCTATGGTAGCTGTCCCGTACTCAAGCTCATATACCTTTTGGTTAACGGTATGCGGCAGTTTGCCTGCCTTACGCACCGGTATAAATGGCACGCCCAGTTTGGTAGCTAATGATAACCCGAACAGAAAGCCGCGGCTCTCTACCCCTGCTACGGCATCTATCTGCATACCCTTAATTTTTTCTAAAAAGGCATCATTTATTTTGGTGCAAAGTTCGGGGTCCTTCAATATCGGGGTGATATCTTTAAAGATAATGCCCGGCTTCGGGAAATCGTGAATATCGCGGATAGCGCTCTTTATTTGCTGCTCGATCATTTAAAAACTAAATAAGGCTCAATTTTACGCAAAATTCCTTCATCTATAATGGCAATATTTTTCAAATCGCCGATGGATGCATAATCGCCATGCTGTTTACGGTACTCAATAATGGCGTTTACCTGTTTATAATCCAGATAGGGCATCAACCGTAATTTATCAAAAGTGATGGTGTTGATGCTGATCTTACGGATGCGGCCTGCGTCAACCTTAACCTGGTCTTTTATCTCATCGTACTTCAGTTCATCAATCCCGTAAACCTCTTTCAACTGTTCTTTGCTTACAAAGCCACCAAGCCGCTCGCGGTAGTAAATAATACGCTTAGCAAATGCTCCCCCTATCCCATCAATGGATGTTAACCTTGCGGAATCCGCAGCATTTAATTCTACTACAACATTCGTTTTTGCTTTCCCTTTCGGGATGATGATGAAGGGCGCCAGTCTGGCGTAATCAACTTTGGTAAGGCCATATATCTTTTGCAGGTCCTCGGCCTTGCGGAACCTGCCGCCCTTTGCTGTGTAGTTTTTAATAATGGCAGCTTGTTTTGCCGTTATACCCAGCTTTTGCCAGTCGTATGCCGATGTGGTATTTGGATCGAACTTAAACAGGCCGTTTTTTGATCGTTCAGGGCCGTTTAATGGCTGCGGATTGGCTTTATTAAGTGCCGCAACTGCGGTGTTAAACGCTGTAACATTTATTGTATTATCTTTGCGTAACCATTGATAAACGTAAGGGGCAATTAATACCAGTGCGATCAATATTAAAAGCACTACCATACCGTTCCATTCTTTTTTGGTGAGGGACAGGTAATTTTTGATCTGCGCTTTCATTTATCAACGGGTATTGAGCCGTTAAATTAGTAATTTCCCCTAACTATTATTGCGTTAATAACAGCATGAAAATAATAACCACCGAAGAGTTTGCCAAAGCCACTAAACTGGATACCCTGAAATTGCCGGGACTGGCATCTTTCCTGATGGAACTGATGAAGATAAACCAGGTGAACGACCTGTTTGCCCAGGCCCAACCCAAGCAAGGCCCCGAGTTTGTTGACGCCATTTTAAAAGGCTGTGGTATTGAGATAGAATTTGACGAACGCGAGTTAAGGCATATCCCAAAAGATGGTGCTTTTATAGCCATTGCCAATCACCCTTATGGTGGTATTGAGGGATTGATATTGTTGAAAATACTGACCATGGCAAGGCCCGATGCCAAGCTGATGGCCAACTTCCTGCTGAAAAAGATCCCTAACCTGAGCGATTATTTTATAGCCATAAACCCATTCGAGAATGTAGAACATTCATCCAGCATCAGTGGCTTAAAGAACACCCTCGAATTACTGAATAACGGCACCCCTATAGGCATTTTCCCTGCCGGCGAGGTATCAACCTTTAAGCTGGACAAACAAGAGATCACAGACCGCCTTTGGCACCCTGTTGTAGGCAAGATCATCGCTAAGGCAAAGGTGCCGGTGGTACCTATCTATTTCCACGGTAATAATGGATTGCTGTTTAACCTGCTGAGCATTATACACCCTGCCCTGCGCACGGCCAAACTACCATCAGAGTTGTTTAACAAGCAAGGCCAAACCATTAAGCTGCGCATTGGCAAACCTATTAAGGTAGAAGATATCCCCGATAATAACAACAGCGCCAAACTGCTGAACTTTTTGCGTGCCAAAACCTACGCCCTTGGTGCAGGTTTGGATGAAGAGAAAAAGCTTTTTAACCCACGCAACCTATTTAAAATAAAAAAACTGCCCGAGGCTATTGTACCAGAAACTGCTGCCGATAAACTGGAAGTAGAGGTTGACAAGCTGCGCAACGATTATAAGGTTTGGACAGAAAAGAACTATGAGGTGTATATCACCCCAACATCGCAAATACCGTGTATTATCCGCGAGATTGGCCGTTTACGGGAGATCACCTTCCGCGAAGTTGGTGAAGGCACCAATAAAGCTACCGACCTTGACGAGTATGATATTTACTACCATCACCTGTTCATCTGGGATACCGAAGCTAAACGGATAGTAGGCGCCTACCGTATTGGCCTTGGCGACGAGATATTTTATGGCGTTGGTAAAAAAGGGTTCTACATAAACGAGCTGTTTAAGCTTAAAGAACAGTTTACCCCGGTATTAAAGAAAAGCCTTGAGCTTGGCCGCTCATGGATCCGTAAGGAGTACCAGACCAAACCCCTGCCCCTGTTCCTGCTTTGGAAGGGTATCCTGAAATTTGTGATAGATAACCCGCGTTACCGTTACCTGATTGGCCCGGTAAGCATCAGCAACTCGTTCTCGCAGTTCAGCAAATCGCTTATTGTTGATTACATCAACCGTAACCACTTCGACCATGAGATGGCGCAGTATGTAAAGCCGCGTAAAAAGTTCAAGGTGAATTTTGAGAACATTGATACCGACCTGCTTTTATCAGCCGGCGATAGCTTTAAAGGGCTGGATAACCTGATATCTGAAGTGGAAACGCATAACATGAAGGTTCCGGTATTGCTTCGCCAGTACCTTGCCCTTAACGCCCACATCATCAGCTTTAACATCGACCCTAAGTTTGCCGATTGCCTGGATGGTTTCCTGGTGCTGGATCTGGAGAAAGTACCTCAGGATATATTGGAGAAGTTGGGGAAGAACCTTTAACCGTACTCCCGCGCGTCATTTCGAGGTACGAAGCAATCTCTTTAGGCAGGTAATGAAATGCACATCTGCCTAATTGAGTTCAGCATTTCTCATGGTAAGTAGACCACTATAAACATTGGCCCGCTCAATTGCCGCGGGAGGGCTGTTACTTTGTCTTGATACAAAGTAACCAAAAATCAAGTCAGCAAAAAGGCTTCTTTGCCGCACATTGGCCTTTGCCCTGCAAACCGGGCAGAACCACGGGCTGGAATCTTTTGCCCTGCTGTGCCCGCTCCTGCCCTTTGCTTCTGCAAAAGTTCCTATGCCCCAGCCACCCGCAGGCCACCATTGTTCTGCCCGCTTTCGTCCGAAGCTGTTTTGACTGACGCGGAGCTGCAAGAATCAGGGTAATCCGGAAATCCAACGAATCATCATTGCCGTTGGCTTCAGCCAACGGATAACCAGCAAATTCAATTGGCTTTAGCCTAAATAGCAGGTGAGTTTGGCTAAAGCCATCTTTTCTATCTTATATTCCGTCAGCTAAAGCAGACGGCAATGAAATCAAACTTTTAAACCCTTAATACCTCAACCCAAACCTTTGCGTAAGCTTATACATTACCCATAGCGGGGTGATGGCTGCCAGTTTGGTATCGTCATTAAATGATGCTTCCTTGCCTTCTATTTTGCCACCTATGTACTGGCCTGCAAGGGATACCAGCAGGATAGCTACGCTGATCACGCTCAGTTCCACACCTCCGGCTTTTTCATAAAGCTCCAGCTGCATAATACCGTAGCTAAGGCCAAAGAACAGGAACAGCGCGAAATAGGATAACAACGGCGACATTTTTAGGTAGTAGTAAATAGCAAAGGCAATAATGAACGATGCCCAGTTAAAGTAACCGTTATACTTGCCTATAAAGGCGATATGCGGAAAAGGGACAGCCCATGCCATACCTAATATGCCCAGCACCATCAGCGGTACAAAAAAGTAATGCAGCAACTGGTTGGTTGGGTTTTGGTGACTGGCATCTAAACGGTCGAAATAAACTTCGATCTTACGTTTATCGCCCGGTTTAGCGGGTTGGGTTTTAGGTTGCGGATGTTGTTTTCCCATTGTGGATTTGCTATAAAACAAAAAAGCCCCCTCCGTTTAAAGAGAGGGCTTGTGCAAAGCTATAAATTATTTTGCAAACGCTACCGAACGGGTTTCCCTGATAACGGTAACTTTGATCTGACCCGGATAAGTCATTTCTGTTTGGATACGGTTTGATATATCTGCCGCTAATACTTCTGATTGCGCGTCTGATATCTTTTCGCTCTCTACAACAACACGCAATTCGCGGCCTGCCTGTATAGCGAATGTTTTTTCGACACCAGGATATGATAAAGCAAGCTCCTCAAGCTCTTTTAAGCGCTTGATGTAACTTTCTACCACTTCGCGGCGTGCGCCCGGCCTTGCGCCTGAAATAGCGTCACAAACCTGTATGATCGGCGATAGCATCGATGTCATTTCTACCTCGTCGTGGTGGGCGCCAATGGCGTTGCACACTTCGGGGTGTTCCTTATATTTTTCGGCAAGCTGCATACCCAAAATAGCGTGTGGCAGTTCGGGGTTATCATCAGGCACTTTACCAATATCGTGCAGTAAGCCTGCGCGTTTAGCCAGTTTCACATTTAAGCCCAACTCTGCTGCCATAGTGGCACAGAAGTTTGCTACCTCGCGCGAGTGCTGTAACAGGTTTTGCCCGTATGATGAGCGGTAACGCATACGCCCTACCATCCTGATCAGTTCGGGGTGAAGGCCGGTGATGCCAAGGTCGATAACGGTACGCTCACCTATCTCAACAATTTCTTCTTCAATCTGCTTTTTGGTTTTGGCAACAACCTCCTCGATACGTGCCGGGTGGATACGTCCGTCGGTCACCAAACGGTGCATAGCCAAACGGGCAATCTCACGGCGAACCGGGTCGAACCCTGAAAGGATAATAGCTTCCGGGGTATCATCCACGATGATCTCGATACCGGTTGCTGCTTCCAGCGCGCGGATGTTACGGCCTTCCCTGCCGATTATACGGCCCTTTATCTCATCATTCTCGATGTTGAAGATAGATACCGTGTTCTCGATAGCGCTTTCGGTAGCGGTACGCTGTATGGTTTGGATAACTATTTTCTTGGCCTCTTTGGTAGCGGTTAGCTTGGCTTCGTCAACAATATCTTTTATCTGTGCCATAGCCTTACTGCGTGCTTCTTCGCGCAGGTTGTCTACCAGCTGGTTTTTGGCATCCTCTGCAGATAAGCCTGCAATGGTTTCCAATTGTGAAACGTGCTGATTTTTAAGATGCTCAACTTCTTCCTGTTTTTTAACCAGGATATCAGTTTGGGTTTCCAGTTTTTTACGTGCGTTATCCAATTCCGTTTCCTTACGGTTCATGTTCTCCAGCTTCTGGTTAAAAGATTGCTCTTTTTGTTTGATGCCGTTCTCGCGCTGGTTTAATACGTTGTTTTTTGAGTTTACTTCCTGCTCATGCTCGGCCTTCATTTGTAAGAACTTCTCTTTTGCTTCCAAAAGACGGTTCTTTTTTAAGATCTCAGCATTATTTTCAGCATCCTTCAGGATCTTTTTCACTTTGTTCTGTGCGCCAACCTCCTGGTCTTTAAAGAGCTTGCGCAGCAGGAAACGCCCTATGACTATTCCTGTCGGAACCCCTGCAAGGAGCCCGATAATTACATATAATATACTATTCATTGGTTATTTAGGTTATATAAAATAAAAAAACCGCAACTAAACTTCTAAGTGTCATGTATTGTTAAAACTTCTTGTCGGATGGAGTGGATCACGGGTTCCCGTTAAACACGATCAACGCATGCCTCTTTGTAATCCGAAGATATTGAAGCGTTAAGTTTTTAATAGTGAAACTTAAAATTTAACTGCGGTTAAATCTTAAAATGCTCTGTATATGTGTAAGAACGTTATTGTTTCGAAAAAAAATCAGTCAGCAAATGATCCAGTTGATAAACCTTCTCGGCCACTTCGGTATCATCCGTAGTAACTTTCTTATCCGCCTTTAATGACGATGTTGCATAATGCAGCACACACATCGAAAGCAAATCCTGTTTATCCCTAACCGCGTAATTTTCCTGGTATTCCTTTATACGGTCATTGATCAGCTTGGCTGCCCTTCTTATTATTTCCTCTTCTTCCATGTTTACCTTTAAGGGGTAAACTCTGTCAGCAATATTTATTTTTATTGAGATTTCTCCCATTTGAGCTTTTCACTTTCTGTACTACTTTTTAAGCAATACAATACACTTATCTATTTCCTGCACAAAGTCGTTAATTTTTTGCTTAATGTCAACACTTTTTTCATTTGTTTCTGAAAACGACTTTGCCAGCTTTAACACACGAAGCTTTTCTTCGAGGTCTTTTGTTTTGTTTGTACTGGCTTTTAAGGCCACATTTAATGCTTCACTTTCCAGTTTCAGCAGATCATTCTCTTCCTGCAACGCAGCACAAAGCTCAATTAACCTTTCGGTTTTTTCTACAACTTTATTTAATTGTTCTGCTACTGAGGCCATTTGTTTGGTTAAACTCTAAATTCTAATTCCTAAATTCTAAAGAAACTCTAAATTCTAATTCTTAAACTCTAAGAGGGCTAACGAAGCTCATTTTTAGAATTTAGAACTTAGGTTTTAGAATTTACTTCCTTATCTCCGCTCCTGCTTCTTTGCCTAAATTATAAATTAATTTCTGCATCACGGCATCAACCGCTTTATCAGTTAAAGTTTTTTCGGTATCCTGCAAAACAAAGCTCAGCGCGTACGATTTTTTACCCGCAGGCAGCTTATCGCCCTGGTAAACATCAAACACGTTCACTTCTTTCAACAGTTTTTTATCTGTACGGGTTGCGATCTGTTTTAACTGCCCGAAAGTTACGGCTGTATCTACCAGCATGCTCAGATCCCTGCGCACCGCCGGGAATTTTGACACTTCCTGGTAAACAATCACGTTTTTACGCACAGCATTCAGCACCAAATCAAAGTTAAAATCGGCGTAGAAAACATCTTTGTCTACATCCACTTTCTTTAATGCCGTAGCGTTCACCTGCCCAAATTTAACCAGTTGCTTGCCGTTGAGTGTGTACTGTAAGCCAAAAGCCAGCTTGCTACAGGTAGCATCTTCTGTAACCACATCGGTTATTTTAAGGCGCTGCAATATGCCATCAACAATAGCTTTTAAATTATAGAAGGTTACCGGCTTTTGCTTTTGGTTCCACTGCTCGGTGGTATTGGCACCGGTAATGAACACACTGAAACGCTGCGTTTCGATGTACTTGCCCTCTTTGGTGCTGTACACCTTGCCAAATTCGTAAAACTTCAAATCGGCACTGCGGCGGTTCTGGTTGTAGGCAATGGCTTCTAAACCTGAGTATAACAAGGTTTGGCGCATAGCATCCAGGTCGCTGCTTAGCGGGTTCACTATCTTTACGGCTGCATCGGGGTTATCCGAGTAAGCCAGTTTGGTGAGCGAGTTGGCCAGCATTTCGTTAAAGCCGTTCGCGCTAAGCAGGTCGGCAATTACATTTTGCACGGTATCTTTCTCGGGGCGAACCGAGTTGTTCAGCGATGCCCTGATCTGTGTAGGGATCTCGATATTGTTGTAGCCGTAAATGCGCAGTATCTCTTCTACCACATCCACATCGCGGGTTACATCCACGCGGTACGGGGGCACTTTCAGGGATAAGCCTTCAGCGGTTTCGTTCTCTATTTTGATATCTAAAGCGGTGATGATACTTTTGATGGTATCGTTACCAATGGCTTTGCCTATCAGCCTGTCGATAGTGTTATAAGTGATCTCGACAGCAAATGGCGCTACCGGTGCAGGGTAATGGTCAAATATCTCTGATGTCACCTCACCGCCTGCCACCTGCTGAATAAGCAAGGCCGCGCGTTTAAGGGCAAAAACGGTCATATCCGGGTCGGTACCACGCTCAAAACGGAATGATGCATCCGTTTTTAACCCAAACCTTTTTGATGTTTTACGTACTGCTACCGAATTGAAGTAAGCGCTTTCCAGGAAGATCCCGGTAGTGCTTTCGTTCACGCCGCTTTTTGCACCGCCAAATACACCGGCAATACACATGGCCTCGTCGGCATTGCATATCATCAGGTCATCGGCAGATAGTTTCCTATCCACATCATCCAGCGTTTTAAATATGGTGCCTTCGGCTACGTTTTTAACAATTACCTTGTTGCCTGTTATGGCAGCGGCATCAAAAGCGTGCAGGGGCTGCCCAAGCTCGTGCAGTACATAATTAGTTACATCAACCACGTTGTTAATGCTGCGTACGCCTATTACAGCTAAACGCTCTTTTAACCAGCTTGGCGATTCGCCAACCTTTATGCCCGAGATGGTTAAGCCGCTGTACCTTGGCGCAGCAGCTTCGTTCTCAACAACAACCTGTATTGGGCTGGTGTTGCTATCAACCTTAAACGCGCTTACATCGGGCTTTTTGATACCCAATTTCAAAAAAGCGGCTATATCCCTTGCCGTACCCAGGTGCGAAGCCGCATCGGCACGGTTTGGTGTAAGGCCAATTTCGTACATGTAATCGTCATTCAGCTTAAAGTGGTCTTTAGCCAGGGTACCTACCGGGGTATCGGCATCAAGTACCATAATACCGGCGTGGTCATGGCCAAGGCCTATTTCGTCTTCGGCGCAGATCATCCCTTCGGATACCTCGCCCCTTATTTTTGATTTTTTGATGCTGAACGGCTCGCCAACGGTTGGGTAGATGGTTGTACCCACTGTTGCCACCACCACTTTTTGGCCTGCCGCAACGTTATGGGCACCGCATACAATTTGCAGGTCTTCGCCGGCGCCTACATCTACCTTGGTAACGTGCAGGTGATCGGAGTTGGCGTGGTCAACGCATTCTTTAACATAACCAATCACCAGGCCTTCTAAACCGCCGGGGATGGCCTGTACCTTCTCAAGGCTCTCCACCTCTAAGCCGGTACCTGTAAGTATGGTAGATAATTCCGCAGGGGTTTTATCTGTATCAATAAATTCTTTAAGCCAGTTGTACGATATCTTCATTATAGGAGAATGATAATCGGCAAAGATACGATTTAGGCAGAAAGGAGAAAGCTGAAAGGTAAAAGGTTTTAAAACAAAAAAAGCGTCATTGCGCGGTACGGAGCAATCTTCCGATAGAACAGCGGCGATGCACAGTTCTGAGATTGCTTCGTACCTCGCAATGACGCGCGGAAAAAATGGTCGTCCGACCTTACATATTATTCATCATCGCTTGTATCATCATCATCCAGGTTAAGGGTGTATGATGGTTCGGCAGCATCGTAAGCACGTTGGGCCTGGCTGCTTTCGTCGGTTTCGCCAATATCTTCGTTGGTTTCGTCGAAGCCGTTGCCGTGTACATCCTGCTGGCTCATCTGGTCTTCGTTCTCGGTTTGTTCCAACTGGTCATCTTGCTGTAGTTGGTCGTCCTGATCTTTTGGTTGGTCTATCATGGTTTGTAATTTTTAGTTTTGTGTAGATAGAACGCTATTAAAGCGGCGTTGTTTTCAATGGTTTAAATATACATGTTTCACAAAAACAAATCTAAAATCGTAATTCGTAAATCTAAAATCATAACAACCCTTCATCCCCGAAGCTAAAATATCCGCTATCAGTAATGATGAGGTGATCAAGCACATTAATATCCAGCATCCGCCCTGCATCGGCGATCTTTTTGGTGAGCACCAGGTCTTCGCGACTTGGCTTTAAATTACCTGACGGGTGGTTGTGCACCATAATGAGCGCGCTTGCCTGGTGTTGCAAGGCCATGTGGAAGATGATCTTCGGGTCGGCAACGGTGCCGCTAAGGCCGCCTTTGCTTACCAGCTCCTTCGCCAATACTTTGCTTGAGCGCCCTATCAGCATGATCCAGAATTCCTCGTGGTTAAGGTCCATTAAGTGCCGGCGCATAATGTTGTAGCCATCGCGGCTGCTCTTTACCTCATCCAACACTTTAACCTCTGTATCGCCCCTTCTGCGGCCTATTTCAAGGGCGGCAATAATAGATATTGCCTTGGCCTCGCCAATGCCCTTAAACTTGCTTAATTCGCTTATACCAGCCTTCCCCAGTTTGTTCAGGTCGTTATCGTAATGGTGCAGTATGCGTTTGCTCAGTTCCACAGCGCTTTCGTCCCTGCTGCCGCTGCCTATCAGTATAGCAATCAGCTCGGCATCTGTTAAGGCACGCCGGCCCTGCCCGCTCAATTTTTCGCGGGGGCGGTCTTCCTCGGCCCAGCTTTTAATACTTATTTTATTGGGATAATCTTCCACGGGAGGTTAGGTTTATGAGCTCCTAAAATAGAAAAATTGGATGATAAATAAGGCGGCGAATTTAACTCCCCCCCTGCCCCCTCTCTGCTGCGCAAAGAGGGGAACCTTTTTATTTTGTTTCTATTAACCCTCTTTGCGTAAGCAGAGAGGGTGGTCGAGCGAAGCAATGACCGGGTGAGTTAACTAAGAAAGCGGCGAATTTACTCACCCCGCGACACTAAGTGCGCAACCCTTTCTTCGCCTTCGGCGGAAAGAGGGTTAAACTACCTTTTTCTTCACCCTATTTGCGAAGCAGAGAGGGTCGACCAGCGAAGCGCAGTCGGGGTGAGTTAACTCACCGAAAAGAAAATATAAAGTAACAAAAAAGGGATAATGCACAATGCACTATCCCCTTTTTAATATTATGGATTAAGCTATTAGCTTAAAGTATTAACAAATTTGGTAAGCTTTGATTTGTTGTTCGAAGCTTTGTTTTTGTGAATAACGTTCTTTTTAGCCAAACGGTCTAACATAGAGATCACTTTAGACAATAAAGGAGTAGCATCAGCTTTAGTGGTGGTACCTCTTAATTTCTTGATAGCGTTTCTGGTGGTTTTTGCCTGATACCTGTTACGCAGACGCTTCGCAGCGTTTGACCTGATTCTTTTTATGGATGATTTATGATTTGCCATCTTAAGCTTGTTATTCTTTTCTTTATTTTTAGAGGATGCAAATATAGGCTGATAAATTTTAATTTGCAATAGTGTTTATGTTATTTTTTACATTGTGGATAAATTTGGTTAATGTTCAGTAGTTCACGGGTTCATTAGTTCATTGGTTTTTTGTCCGGATTTGCCGCATAGTGTCGGGGGTGTAAAACGGACGGCGGGCGGGCGGTTCATTCGTTCACCGGTTCATTAGTTTATTGGTGGGTGGCGATTCTTGGTTTGCATGTTGGTCGGGATGAGTTTTTATGTGATCTTGAATCTAACAATGGCGTTGCCTGCGGCCCGGGCTATCCGCTTATACTGCGCTGGCCTTAGGCGCGGGCCGGTATCCGCTGCTATCCCTAACGCAGTTTCTGAACCATGATTCGTGGGATTTTCTTGATTACCTTGATTTAGGACGGTAATAAACGAGCGGTGGCCTGACAGAAAAGCGGGCCAAAAGGTAAAGGCCTGTGGGGAAAAGCTTTTTCCTGTCTTGATCTTTGCTTCTTTCTATCAAGAGAAAGAAGTAGCCTCCGCGGCAATGAGCGGCGGATGTTTATAGTGGTGCACTGAGCATGAGGGATATCTATCGGGAGATTGCTTCGTACCTCGCAATGACGTGCTGGTTAAGATACAAAACATCTCCCCCAAACCAACGTTTAAATTATATGACCACCAACAGCACTACCCGTTTCAGCAACCGCGTAAACGATTACGTAAAATACCGCCCGGGCTACCCTGCCCAGATCATCGGCTACCTGCAACAGCAATACAACCTTACAACCGATAAGCTGATAGCCGATATTGGCGCAGGTACAGGTATCTCCACCCAATTGTTTTTAGAAGCCGGCTGCCGAGTTATAGCCATTGAACCAAACCAGCCCATGCGCGATAAAGCCATTGAACTGCTGGGCAACTGGCCCGGTTTTAAAGCCCAGAACGGCACAGCCGAAGATACGGGCCTGGCTACCGAAAGCATAGACGCCGTTATTGCCGGGCAGGCCTTCCATTGGTTTGATGCCGGGAAAACAAGAACAGAATTTGAGCGTATCCTGAAACCAAACGGATTAATAGCCCTGATATGGAACGAACGCCGTACAGGCTCGGCCTTTGAGAAGGAATACGACGAGCTGATCATCAAGCACGGTAAAGATTACGTACAGGTAGACCATCGTAATATCGACGCCGAACATATCGGCGCTTTTTTTAACCCGCAACCTTATCAGCTTAAAACCTTTTATAACGAACAGGTATTTGATTTTGATGGCCTTACAGGGCGCTTATCTTCTTCTTCATACATGCCAACAAAAGATGAGGAAGGTTATGAAGCCATGATAACTGACTTGCAGGCATTATTCGATAAATACCAGCAAAACGGAGCAATCACCATTCAATACGATACCAATGTGTACACCGGCATCGTAAAGCCTGCATAAATTCCTGAATATTATATGGCGCCTGCTAACATTTGACTTTCAGCTTTACGCATTGTGCTTTTAGCTTTTATATAAGCATATTTACCCCCATGAAACGCCTTGTTACTTTGGTTTTATCGGGGATAGTTGTGCTTACGCTTTGTTCGTCGTGGGGGTTCTTTGCGCATTATCGCATCAACAGGCTGGCGGTTTTTACGCTCCCTAAGGGCATGGCAGGTTTTTACAGGGCCAATATCAACTTTATTACAGAACACGCCGTGAGCGCCGATAAAAAGCGCTACGTAGACAGCACCGAAGTCCCTCACCATTTTTTCGACGCCGACCATTACGGCAAGCAACCATTCAGGGATATGCCGCAGCATTGGGTTGATGCTGCAGCTAAATACACGAGCGATACGCTTAATAAATATGGCACCGTACCCTGGGTCATTACATCAAACTACTACTGGCTGGTAAAGGCCTTTAAGGCGCACGATACTACAAGCATACTGATCACATCGGCCAACCTTGCGCATTACCTGTCTGATGCCCACACGCCCCTGCACCTCACCCAAAACTACGATGGGCAGCTAACCAATCAGCAGGGCATCCATTCCCTTTGGGAAAGCCGCCTGCCCGAGCTTTTCGGCAACAGTTACAATTATAATGTGGGCAAAGCTAAGTATATCAGCAATCCCTTAGCAGAGGCCTTTAAAATAAGCCGCAGCTCTTTTAAATGTGTGGATACTGTGTTAAGGGTTGAACGCGCATTGAACAAAACCTTCCCGGCGGCAAACAAATACGCTATGGAGCAGCGGGGCAACCGCAAGGTAAAAGTATATTCGGTAGCATATAGCAGGGCTTACCACAAACTGCTGCGGGGTATGGTGCAAAGGCAAATGCGGGCATCTATCTTCAGCGTGGGCAGCTTTTGGTTTTCGGCATGGGTTGATGCCGGCCAGCCCGATCTGACTAAACTGATAGCAAAACCCTTAGCCCGGGATGAAAGGCAACAGATAGACAAAGAAGAGGCTTTGTATAAAGCCGGTAAAGTGTATATCAACCGGTAATACTACTGAGTAGGCTGGCTTTTTTTAGTCATCTTACTTTTTACAATGGCAAACACCGGTGGTATAACCGATACCAATATGATGATGATAGCCACCAGCGAGAAGTTTTTCTCAATAAAAGGCACCTTACCAAACCAAAAGCCACAAAACAGGAAGATAAAGATCCATGTTACCCCGCCAATAACATTATACAGGCTGTAACGGGCAAATGGCATATGCCCTACCCCTGCCACAAAAGGCGCAACAGTACGTATAATAGGCACATAGCGGCTAAATATAACGGCCTTGCCACCATGCTTATCAAAAAAAGCCTTGGTTTGCAGGTAGTAGCTTAGTTTAAGTATCTTGTTTTCTTCTTTAAATACCCTTGCACCCAAAAACTTACCTAACAGGTAATTTACCGTATTGCCGCTAATGGCAGCTATGATGAGGATAACCGTAAGCAAATAAATATCCAGGCCCGATTTGCCACCTGCAATTAGCGCACCCGCAGCAAACAGCAATGAATCGCCGGGCAGGAAGGGGGTTACTACAAAACCGGTCTCGGCAAATATGATAATGAACAAGATCAGGTAGGTCCAACCCTGGTATTCGCTGGTTATTTGTACCAGGTGTTTATCAATATGTAAAATAAAATCGATGATGCTGTGTATGAATTCCAAGGCTTTTAAATTTTAGCAAAAATATAAAGATAAAACACATACCCAACCATTAATATGTTGTACCGGGTGGTAAAGAGTTTAAAATGATGTTTGTGCCGTAGGCGGCGGTATCTGTTTTGCTGGCCAGGCCATAAAAATACATGGTATACAATTTGCCATCGAGCACAGTAAAGTTGGTTAAACCCGACAAAACCGTAGCCGGGGCGTTTGTAGCTGCAACAGTAAGATTATAACTACCCGCTGTTAGCTCAATATAATCTGTTACTTTGGTGTATTTTACATCCTTAAAGGCAATGCTTGCGTTAGCTGTTAAGTCCAGGCCAATTGCGCCAGGCGATGCATTTACAAATCTTATTTTCCCCCTGCCATTAGCAGGCAAGCTGCCGGTATCAACAGTTAATATGGAGGTTAAGGAGCTATCATTGCGCAAACCGGTAACAAACCATGTATAAGGCACTTTTGGTTGTATTTTTCCTTGTAAGGTTAGTAGGTTTGTGGGGTTTACACCATTTGTTGTTTGAGCCGTTCTGATCTGATAAGGCGTATCAATGGAGTTTATGAGGAAATACCCCGAAGCCAGGGGGTAAGAGTAAGCATTTGTACCTTGTTTTATATAAAAAGCATACAAATTAAATGGCTGTATATCCGGGCTCAAATTTACTATTTGCATGCGGGCGTTTGAATTACTGCCAACACTTACCCCGCTTTTACCGCACGAAACAAGCATGGGTATAACCAGTATACCTATAATAAATACCCACAAATAAAGTAACAGGCGGCTTTTATTGTTATTAGTCATTTACTATTATCTATTAATTATTAAACCTGTACCCGATATTGCAGGTGCATCTGTAGCCATTAACGCACCTTTTGTAAAAAGTGTATAAGCACGGTTTAACTGCAGTACACGCGGTTCGTTTATAAGCACATTCCCGGTTGCTACATCAACAACTTTTATTTGTTTTAAACCCGGTGTTACATGAAGATAATCGGAAACCGATTTAAATTTCGCATTCGCAAATGCGACCGTATCATTCATTAAAATTTTCACATCACCCATCCTGGGCGATGTATGCACAAAACGTATCATGGTAAGCGTATCAACCCCTTGTAAGGTATCAACTACAGTAAAGGTATTTGCAGACGTATTATCTGTTACGAAAAAAGAATATACTTTTCCGGTATCTACAGGTAGTACCAAATTAAATAAAATATTGGGGTTACGGTCTTTCTTAACCTCGTAGTTTTGCTCGCCCAGCGGGGTGGTCAGATACCCTGTTGAAGCCAATGGATAGGAAGCTGCAGTTGTGTTTAGCCGGCTGCCGTTAACATAAAAGTTAATGGTATCTGCACTGGCATTTACAAAGTTAATACTGGTTTTTAAAGGCGTTGCAGGTGCGGCATCATTCCCTTTTTTGCAGGATGCAATAACTATAAAACCAATAAAACCGATAAAAACGGACAACTTAAATTTCATCATATAAAAGCAGATGCTATATAACTCAATTATAACAGGTTTTGTTATAAGGCTAACAAAAAAGTCCGGCTTGATGCCGGACTTTTTTGGGATATGGTGAGTGGTTTATTGGTGAATGATTATATATGAGCGGCAACCATTCACTATTTAACCACTCACCACTCACTAATTATGCGTAGCTGTTAAGCATTACCGGCATTACCAGCATCAGTACATCTTCGTTCTCGTCGCCGCCTTGTGGCAGCAGTAAGCCCGCACGGTTAGGGGTCGACATCTCTAACGATACTTCTTCGCAGCTTAAATTCTTTAACATTTCTATCAGGAAACGCGCGTTAAAACCTATCTCCATATCCTCACCTTCGTACTGGCAGCTAAGGCGCTCGTGCGCTTCATTGGCAAAATCAATATCTTCTGATGAGATGTTAAGTTCGCTGCCGTTTATTTTTAACCTAACCTGGTGAGTTGTTTTGTTGGCATAGATGGCTACACGGTTAAGCGAACCCAGGAACGCTAAACGATCAATAGATAATTTGTTAGGGTTTTCTTTAGGGATAACTGCTTCGTAATCAGGGTAACGTTCATCTATCAGGCGGCAAACCAAATTGATGTTGCCAAACTTAAAGAAAGCGCTTGTGCTGTTATATTCTACAGATACGTTAACATCATCTGTCGGCAAGGCCGATTTAAGTAGGGTTAACGCCTTTTTAGGCAATATGAATGATGTAGTGCTGTCTGCCTTGGCATCCTTACGGCGGTAACGTACCAGCTTGTGGGCATCAGTAGCTACAAATGTTAGGTGCTGGCTGCTTAACTGGCAAAATACGCCTGTCATAGCGGGGCGCAACTCATCGTTACTAACAGCAAATATAGTTTTATTGATGGCCTCGCCCAGTACGGATGCGGGCAGGTTTACTGACGATGCGTTCTCAACAACCGGTATCTTCGGGAAATCCTCACCGTTTTCGCCGCTAAGTTTGTATTTACCGTCGCCGGCGCTTATTTCAATAGCAAAGGTGCTGTCATCAACAGAGAAAGCCACCGGCTGCTCCGGTAACGATTTAAGGGTATCTAACAGGATACGCGATGGTATAGCAATACGGCCATTCTCTTTAGCCTCAACAGCCAGCGATGTGGTCATGCTGGTTTGCAGGTCGGTAGCAGAAATGGTTAAGTTCCCGTCTTTAATCTCGAACAAAAAGTTTTCCAGTATAGGCAATACGGTGCTGTTGCTTAGCGCGCCACTTACCGACTGTAATTGCTTGAGTAGTGTTGATGTGGAAACAATAAATCTCATGATGTTATTAACGTTTATCTACCAAAAGTATAAAATTTAATGAGCATACTTTCGCTTACGGTTATAATGTTGAAAAATAGCAAATATTAACATTGAAATTTCGATACGCAGCCATTATTTGTAATGGTTTGACACGGAGGACATCCGATAAAAGCATCCATCATTAATCCTCCACATCCGAAAAAAATCTGTTAGTAAATTTACTTGTTAGATTTCTAACAATTAACGTACTTTGTTTTCAGATACAAAAAAAGCCCCGAGACGGCAATCTCGAGGCTTAAACATCCGGACGGAATTTTACCGTCAAATATTAGGTTAGTTCCTAATACTGTATCATCTCTATCGGCGTTTTTTGAAGAAAATAATTAAGGGGCAGCAATGCTCCTTTTTTATTTTAAAACAAATATAACGCATTTAATGAGCATACTTTCGCTTACGGTTATAATGTTGAAAAATAGCAAATATTAACACTATCCCTATCGGCGCAATATTATTTACCAATTGCCAAAACAGCTTCTCCTGGCGTATGCGGGCACGGTTAAGCAGGCGGATCTGGATCTCTTTACTACGCAGTGATATCAGGCCCGAATCATCGGTCATGTAATCGGCAATGTTGAGCAGCAGGTTTTTGTTGCCATAGCTTTGCTGCGTATACCTGTCATACCCCAGCGGGAACGGCGAACCATCTGAGCCTACCTGGTTGCGCAAAATATCGCCATCGCTTAGTACAATCATTTTAGTGGGTTTGCTTTGGGGCAACACATCTACCTTCTCGTTTAAACCCTCGGGCAGGGGCCTGTTCCTGAAATCGGATACGAAATTCCCTTCCAACAATACCCCGGTTATTTTAGGGTTGCTTTGAAAATCCTTTGGCTTGGGCTCATCCTGCAAAGCCTGTAATGACAGCATATGCGGGGCAGACAGCTTTTTGTTATATGGCGATGAAGTAAGCAGTATGGTTTTTTCTATGTTTTTAGTCTCCAGCAGGTCAATAGTGCTGGCAAACTGACTGGTAATGCCATCAAGATTTTTTACAATAGGGTGTTTGGACATAGGCAGGTAAACCGGGTAATACAGCCACTGCAACAACTGTATCTGCGCCTGCCCTCCGGCATCGCCGGTGGTAACGGGTATGGCAGAACAGTTCATGTCGGCTATCAGGTCGTAATTGATGCGCACCCCGTAACGAAACAGCTGGTCATCGAGGTTGAGTTGCTTATTAAAGGCTAATTGCTCGCCTCCATGCCCACGCAGGCTATCCAGTTCGGCGCTTACCTGGTCAATAGCCCAAAGCACACGGCCACCACGCATAATGTATTGGTCGAGCTTAAATTTCTCCAGTTCGGTAAAAGCCTTATCGGGTTTTGGTATTACCAGTAAACTAACCTTGGCCAGGCTATCAAAAGGGATACTGGTTAAATTAACACGGCCAACTAAGTAGCCGTCGCTTAATGATCGCATAGCATCGGTTAGTTGCAGGTCCGTTAATTCGTTATGCCCCTCGGTAAAGCCTATGCGCTGTTTGCCACCGCTGGTCACTTTTTTAATGGCCGATGTAAAGGCGTATTCCAGGTTCTGGATAGAATTGTTCAGCACTTCATCCGGCGAAAGGCTCATGCTGCTTTGCGATTGCAGCAGTTTAACAGGGATGCTTTTGTTGCCATAGGTTACCAGTGCAAACGGGAAGATCACTTTTTGTGAAACACCGTCGTCAGTTTTAACACTCAGGTTTTGCGCCTCTACGCCTTTAGCTTCCAGCTCATCATAAACTTGTTTCTGCTGATCTTCGGCAACGCCCTTAAGCGGGTCGGTAAATACAAATTGAAGCTCATTATGGCTATAGGCCTGTAAATCGGCCAGCATATCTTTAACCGATGTTTGCAGCCTTTTCATCCCCCCGGGGAAGTTATCGCCCTGCAAATAAACGGTAACATTTACCGTATTTGGCAGGCCATCCATCACCTTACGGCTAACCGGCGATATAGTGAAGCGTTTCTCTTTTGTAAAATCAAAACGGGTGAAGATCTTATCAGACAATATGGTTACCGCTGTCAGCGAAAACAGGATCCCCATGGTACTTAAAAAAGCAGTATTTACAAATTTGCGCCCGTTTTGCTTATATAGTACAAAAAGGGTAACCCAGATAAAAAAGGCATCCAGCACCAGGAAGTACATCAGATCGCGGGTATCCAGCACCCCGCGGCTGATAGATTGGTAATGCTCTGTAATGCCTAAGCCCTGCAGGCCCAGGTTTTGCAGCGACAGGATGGTACTCAGCGAATCGAACCCGCTGTAAAAAAAGAAACTTAAAAAAACCGCTATGGTAAACGCTATAACCTGGTTTTTGCTTACCGACGAGGCAAACAAACCAATAGCTGTAAATGATGAGCCTAAAAGAAACAGGCCAATATACGAGCCTGTAACCGCACCTGTATCAATATTACCCTGCGGTGTACCCAATGTGTACACGCTGAAATAATATACCAGTGTTGGCAGTAATGCAAAAAGCACAATGACTACGCCGGCAAAATATTTACCCAGCACTATTTGCAGGTTTGTTAAGGGGCGTGTAAGTAAAAGCTCGAAAGTACCCTCTCTTCGCTCCTCGGCAAGGGAGCGCATGGTAATAGCGGGCACCAAAAACATAAACAGATAAGGCGCGGTGCTAAAAAGGCTATCTAAGCCTGCATAACCGTATGCCAGTATACTGGTATCGGGGAATACCCACAAAAACAAACCTAAAACAAGCAGGAAAACACCAATGGTAATATATGCCACCAGCGAACTAAGGTATGTTGTGATCTCTTTTTTGAGGATAGAAAACATTGTTTGGTTGTTAGGGTATTGCTAACGGCCGAAAATACAATAATAATAAAGCATTGTAAAACGGTATACCAAAACTAAAATGCATAAAAAAACCCGGCATAAAAATATGCCGGGTTCCACATTGGTTAATAATTTTTTTAGTTAAAAACGGTATGCTAAACGCAAGCCAAGTTGTTGTGTAGATGAACCGCTTTTAGAATAGGCTTCGTAACGTAAACCTGCTTCAAAACCACCGTCAAAGCTATAACCTACACCAGGAGAGTAAGCAAATGCAGTACCACCGCCAGTTTCTGTGCTAAAGGCAGCACCTAATTGTGCTTCACCAAAGAAACCTACACCATCAAAATAGTATTTCAAACCTGCTTTTACAGGTACCCATCCTATTGATGATTTAAGCCCAAGGTCTTTATACTCGCTTTTAGTAAGAAAAGCGTTATAACCTGCAGAAATAGTAACAAAAGTACCTGTAGCTATTGGATGCTCGTATTTAAGTGATCCACCAACAACAAGGTTGTAAGCTTCTTTTGCTTTACCTAAAGGCAATCCTACTTCAGCACCAACGCTGAATTTTCCGGTTTCTGATGATGACGACTGAGCTGACGCAGAGAATGTAGCACCTGCTACGATTACGATTAATAGTAATAATTTTTTCATTTTTTTGTCTTATTAAGTTGATTGATATTAACAACTGTAACCCTATAACAGTTTTTTATTATAATGGTTTTCAAAAAAAATAAAAAAATAAAAAAGGCCCCAAATAGGGGCCTTTTAAATATCTGTTACAATTATTAGAAGCTATATGCCAAACGCGCTGCAACCTGGCTGATTGTTCCGTTTTTAGACCAGGCTTCGTAACGTACGCCAAGGTCTAAACCGCCGCCGAATGAATAGCCGATACCCGGTGCATAAGCAAATGCAGTACCGCCGCCACTTTCAGTAGAAAATGCAGCGCCTAATTGTGCTTCACCGTAAAAGCTTTCGGCAAGGAAATATTTAATACCTGCCTTTACCGGCACAAAACCTGTAGAGCCGCCGCCATAGGTGTCTTTAAACGAAAGGCTTGTATAACCTGCAGAAATTGTAAAAAATGTGCCTGTGGCAATCGGCTGATCATACTTTAATGAACCACCGATAAATAGTTTTCCGCCGGCATCCTTAATATCACCTATAGGTAAACCTGCTTCAAGGCCGATGCTAAATTTACCAGATTCTGATGATGATGACTGAGCCGATGCAGACAGTGCAGCACCTGCTACAATTACGAATAACAGTAGTGATTTTTTCATGATTTTTATTGTATAAGGTTGATTAATAGGAACAAATGTAAAAGTTATCATAAATATTCAAACTTTTTTCTAAAAAAATTCTAAACAAAAAAAGCCCCAAACCGGGGCTTTTTAATACTATGTTGATAAATATTAGAAGCTAAAAGCTAAACGTGCAGCAACCTGGCTGATGGTAGCACCACTTTTTGTCCACCCTTCGTAACGCACGCCAAGATCAACACCGCCGCCGAATGAATAACCAATACCCGGAGAGTAGGCAAATGTTGTAGTGTTTCCACTAGCGCCAAGTATGCTTTCATTTACAAATGCAGCACCTACTTGCGCTTCACCATAAAAACTTTCAGCAAAGAAATATTTAACACCAACTTTTACAGGTATAGCATAAAGTTTATAACCGACAGACTTAGCGTCGTCGTTTGATAAGAATTTAGTGTAACCAGCAGATCCGGTGATAAAAGTATTTTCTGCAATTGGATGATCGTACTTTAATGAACCACCAATAGCAAAATTCGAATAGTCTTTAACATTACCAACCGGCAAACCTGCCTCTACGCCGATGCTGAATTTTCCACCGTCTTTAGATGATTGTGCGAATGAACTGATTGAAAGACCGCATAATACGGTTAATAGTAATAATACTTTTTTCATGATTTGATAAATTGTGTAATTTTAAGTAACAGCATGCAGGGTACCGTCTGCTTTGCAATGTTTGGGTATATAGACGCACGTATAACATTTGTGTTACAGAAAAAGTGTAAAATTATTGCAGCACCACGCCCTGCATAGCTAACACAATAACAAAGAACACGTTACAAATTTGTAAGATCAATAAAAATACGTTCGAGCGAGGCTCCCTTATTTTTTTCGCGAAGGTTTGTTAATGCATCATTAGCCACTATTGTGCCCTTATTAATAATGATCACCCGGTTACAAACAGCCTCAACCTCCTGCATAATATGGGTGGAAAGGATAATGGTTTTTGTTTTACCCAGTTCTGAAATTAACTGCCTTATACCTACCAGTTGGTTGGGGTCGAGCCCGGAGGTGGGTTCGTCAAGTATCAGTACCTGCGGCTCGTGCAGTATGGCCTGCGCAAGGCCAACCCTTTGGCGGTAGCCTTTTGATAACTGGCCTATCTTTTTATGCTGCTCGGGGCCGAGGCCGGTTTGTTCTATCACTTCGGCAATACGTTTAGCAGGTTCATGCAAGCCGTGTATGCCCGCCACAAACGCCATCGACTCCTTTACGTACATATCCGTATACAGCGGGTTACTCTCTGGCAGGTAACCAATATGGCGCTTTACATCAAGCGGGTGTGTACCAATATCAAAGCCGCAAACGGTGGCCGTGCCCGCTGTTGGCGGCAAAAAACAGGTAAGCATTTTCATGGTGGTGCTTTTACCGGCACCGTTTGGGCCTAAAAAACCCAGTACCCCGGTATCTGCCGTAAAACTTATACCATCAACAGCCTTTTGCTGCCCGTAAATTTTTGTTAATGCCTCTACCCGGATGCTCATGGGGTAAAAATAGATTTTAGATGTGAGATTTGAGATGTGAGGCGCGATATTTTTAACCACAGAGAACACAAAGCCTTCTCTGTACACTTTGTGTAAAAATCTCTGTGCCCTCTGTGGTTAAATTACTCTTATGCTTCTATTTACCTTTCGCCTTTAACCTTTCGTCTCTAAAAACTATATTTGCCCCTATTATGAGCAATTCGAACGACGATCTTTTTAAAAATGTTATATCGCACTGTAAGGAATATGGTTTTGTTTTCCAGTCGAGCGAGATCTATGATGGCTTAAGCGCTGTTTACGATTACGGCCAAAATGGCTCGGAGTTAAAGAACAATATTAAAACCTATTGGTGGAAAGCCATGGTGCAGATGCATGATAACATCGTGGGTATCGATTCGGCCATATTTATGCACCCAACCATCTGGAAAGCAAGCGGCCACGTTGACGGCTTCAGCGACCCGATGATTGACAACAAAGACAGCAACAAACGTTACCGCGCCGATCAGTTACTGGAAGACCGCATTGCCAAACTGGATGAAGAAGGTAAAACCAGCGAGGCTGAGGAATTGCAGATAGAAATGGACAACGCCCTAAAGGCCGAAGACCTGCCCCGCCTGCGCGAACTGATCATCGAGCAAAATATAAAATGCCCGGTAAGCGGCACAGCCAACTGGACGGAAGTACGGCAGTTTAACCTGATGTTTAGCACACAGGTTGGCGCTATTGCAGGTGAATCTGAAACCATATACCTGCGCCCGGAAACTGCACAGGGAATTTTTGTAAACTACCTGAACGTGCAAAAATCTGGCAGGATGAAGATCCCGTTTGGTATTGCGCAGATTGGGAAAGCATTCCGTAACGAGGTTATTGCACGCCAGTTCATCATCCGCATGCGCGAGTTTGAACAAATGGAGATGCAATACTTTGTACGCCCCGGCACACAAAAAGAATGGTTTGAAAAATGGAAAGAAGCGCGTTTAAAATGGCACCTTGCCCTGGGTACCGATGCCGCTAAATACCGTTACCACGAGCATACTAAATTAGCACACTACGCTGATGCTGCTTATGATATTGAGTTTGATTTCCCGTTTGGCTTTAAAGAGGTGGAAGGTATACACAGCCGTACCGATTTTGACCTGAGCCAGCACGAGAAATTCTCGCGCAAAAAAATGCAATACTTTGACCCTGAATTGGGCGAAGACGGCAAGCCATACGGCAACTATATCCCTTACGTAATTGAAACCTCTATTGGTTTAGACAGGATGTTTTTGCTGACCATGATCAACGCTTATGAGGAAGAAGACCTGAGTACTGAAGAAAAACAGGATAGCCGTACCGTACTGCGCCTGCACCCTTGCCTTGCCCCTGTTAAAGCTGCTATTTTCCCGCTGACCAAAAAAGATGGCCTGCCGGAGAAAGCCCGCGAAATAATGGACAAGCTAAAGCTCGATTTCAATATCCAGTACGAGGAGAAAGATGCTATTGGCAAACGTTACCGCCGCCAGGATGCTATTGGTACACCTTTCTGTATTACAGTAGATCACCAAACTTTAGAGGATAATACCGTAACCATCCGCCACCGCGATACGATGGCGCAGGAACGCGTACCAGCCGACCAGCTTGATAAAATAATTGGTGAAAAGGTAAGCTGGAAAAACTTATTAGGATAATTACTTACTAAGTGATATTAATATTTTAAAGCCTGCAAATTTGCAGGCTTTTTTTATTTATAACAGTTATAAATTTAACAAGATGTGCATTTGCATTAACTTAATATTAATAAACTTTTTACTTTAGTATAAATTACCGATCCGATTGAAACCATGCTATATATTATTTCTTCTCAGTATGATCGTGTTAAACGCATCAGCCGTTCAGCATGCTAATAAAATTGACAGCCTTAAGCAACTTACATTTACTGCAAATGGTGTTTTAAAAGCCACAGACACTATCGCCATAAACCGCCTAAATAAAATTGCAGCCGAATATTATGAATCGGCCCCCGATAGTACAAAACACTATTCACTCATTGCAATAAATACAGCAAAAAAAATAAACTACGTTAAAGGTATTGCAAAAGGTTTTGAGCTATTAGGCCTTGTTAATTCGTTTAAAGGCGATTATGTTACCGCCAATAATAATTATAACACCAGTTTAAAATTATACACCCAAATTAATAACCCGTTTGGTATTAGCAAGGCTTATATGGGGCTTGGCCGGGTACAAGATTTTTTAGGGAATTATACACGGGCTATAGGCTTTTTTGAGCGGGCATTAGCTATCCGTAAAAAATTACATAAGCAAATTGATATTGCAGATTGTTATGCTATAATTGGTATTACATATGATAATAAAGGCGATTTTAGCACAGCACTCGATTATTATTTTAAATCGCTGATCATAGATTTACAACTTAACAATCAGCTTGCGGCAGCCGATAACTACTGCAACATTGGTGTGGTAATGCAACATCTTGAATTATACCCAAAAGCACTTGCTTACTTTAATAAGGCAAACTCATTATGGCTAAAGTTGAATGACAAACAAGGCATTAGCATTATTCACCAAAATATAGGCGAAGTAAAGCTTGCGCAAAAAAAGTACGATGAAGCCTATAATTACCTAAACCGTGCTTCAATTATGTTTCACGAACTTGGCGATGAAGAAGGCATCAGTCTGATATATTACGACCTTGGTTTATATCACTATCATACCCTAAAAAAAGATTCGGCGATATATTACTTAAACAAAGCGCTTCAGTCGGCAACAAAAAATAATATAAGATACAACCAGGCGCAAGCCTATGTAGGCCTGGCCTTAATATACAACCTGGAAAAGGACTATAAAAAAGCACTGCAATATGCCATACCGGCCCAGCAAATGGCCAACAAACTGCAAAGCCTTAATACACGGGCCGATGCGGCATTGCAAATGAGCAAGGCGTTTGCAGGCCTTAAACAACTTGATAAGGCATACCAGCAGCATGTAATGTATACCGACTTAAGAGATAGCTTAAAAAACGATGAAAGTTTGCAGAAATTAACATCATATAACCTGGCTATTGATTTTGAGAACAACCAAAAAAAGGCAAGTCAAAAAGAAGAAGCACTGGTACAAAAAATTGCCGAGCAAAAACGCACCAATATCATATATGCAATAATAATTGTAATAATTACTGTAATGATGGTGTTTTATTACAATGCTAAACGCAACCAGTTAAAAGCAAACGCATTACTGGAAGATAAAAATAAAGAAGTATTAAACCAGGCCGATAAACTTAATGATCTGAATATACTAAAAGACCGCCTTATTGGTATACTGGCACATGACTTGCGGGCACCGCTAAGTACATTAAGAGGGATATTTTCGTTAATGACGGATAAGGATATTACCCATAATGAGTTTATTGAAATGATACCCGTTGTATTCAGAAAATTGGAATACACCTCAGATTTTTTAGATACACTTTTGTTTTGGATAAACAGCCAGGTAGATAACGTGGAAGACACAACCAAAAGCTTTTGCCTGTGCGATATTGTAAAAATTGAACAGGCCAATATGGAAGACCAGTTTAAGCAAAAAAACATCACCCCAATAAACCTGGTAAGCTCGGGCCACATTGTACTGGCCGATCCAAATTCTATAAGGATTGTGATACATAATTTTTTAACAAACGCCATCAAATTTTCGCACTTTAACAGCACCATAGAAATTGCAGCACAGATCATAGAAGACAAGGTTATTTTTACCGTTACCGATCATGGCATTGGCATGAGCAAGGAACAATTAGACCGCCTTTTTATAGGTAAAGTAACCAGTAATTTTGGCACCATGAATGAAAGCGGCACCGGCATGGGCCTTATATTTTGCAAAGATCTTATTGAAAAGTACAATGGCCACATCTGGGCTAAAAGCCAGCTTAATAAAGGCACAGAGTTGGGCTTTTCGCTTGCTGCTGATGTAAGCCGTTTAAAAGAACTGGTATAACATATCCAAACAATTCTCCTCTACGCTCCTTTTGTGTTTATATGAAAACACAAGTACATGTCTATAAAAATTAAAGATCAACCCTTTTATATCCAAAGCACGGCAGTGTTGTTTGGCCTTATTTTGCTTGTTTATGTGATGATACAGCTGGCAGATATACTGGTACCGCTGGCATTTGCAGCGTTTTTGGCCATTTTGCTAAACCCTCTTGTAAACCGTTTACAACGCCATAAGGTACCTAAAGTATTAGCTATTGCCATTGCCATGCTGGTGATGATAATTGCTGTAGCCACAGTGTTTTATTTTCTGAGCACACAGATAGTACAATTTGGCGACTCGCTGCCCATGTTGCAAAAAAAGTTTGAATCTATCACCGTCGATCTAAAAGGCTGGATCCATGACACCTTTGGTATTGAGATAACCAAACAGGAGCAAATGCTAAAAGACGCCATGAAAAACAGCCAGGCGATGGTAGGCCGCACCGTTAACGGCGTACTGGGCACGCTTGCCATTATATTCCTGCTGCCGGTATACATATTTTTGATGTTGCTGTACAAAACACTCATCCTTAATTTTTTGTATGAAGTATTCTCTGAAGAAAACTCAAAAAAGGTTAGTGATGTACTTAGCGAAACCAAAAGCGCCATACAAAGCTATATAGTAGGCCTGTTGATAGAGATGATCATCGTAGCCGCTATGAACTCTGCCGCGCTGGTATTACTTGGCGTAAAGTATGGCATACTGATAGGTTGCATAGGCGCTATACTTAACCTGATACCTTACCTGGGCGGAATTATAGCCATTGCCCTGCCTGTGCTTATGGCTACTGTTACTAAGGATGGTTACTCTACACAGTTGGGCGTAATTATAGCATATATCGTTATCCAGTTTATTGATAACAACATACTGGTGCCGCGTATAGTATCATCCAAAGTACAGATCAACGCGCTCATGTCTATCATTGTAGTGCTGCTGGGCAATGCCTTATGGGGCGTATCGGGCATGTTTCTGTCTATTCCGTTTGTAGCGGTCCTAAAAATAGTTTTCGACCGGATTGACGACCTTAAACCCTGGGGCAAACTACTGGGCGATTACATTCCAACCCACCACATGGGCGAGCGTTGGCGAAGCCGCCAAAGGCGTAAAGCTGTGCTGCCTAAGAACGCGGATAGTTGATTGAAGGCCGAAGTTGAAAGTCTCCGCACTCGCTCGGCTCCAGCCGAGTGAGGACTATTACACGGCCTCTGGCCGCAATAAGTCGGTTAACTTTCATCAACCACAAGCGGTGAGTCGGGAAGAAGCGATGCGGCCGGAGGCCTTATAATAATCGTCACTCGCGAAGGCGCGAGCGACTGCGGTAAAAGGAAGGTCCGCAGTTTCACTGCGGGCCTTCCTTTCAAACTATCGACTTAAGACTTCGAACGTAAGACTATCGGCTTACTAATGGCTTACCGGGTTATCGGCTTTATTAAGCGTACCGTTTGTAAACAGTATTGGGTTTACCTTTTTGGTATCGCCCTGGTACACCCAAACAATGTTGCCAATGTATTTGCGGAAGGCATCGCTTACCTGCGTTGGTGTTAGTTTTTTAACATCATCTGCAAGGGTTAATGATCGCCTCCAGTTGTTATGCAATACCTCGTTAGATGCAATTGACCCCGCCTGTGCAGTGTTGGTTTCATTCTTGTAATAAAAACCCGTTAAATAGGTGGTTTTCATATTGGCAACTTCGGCAGCATTAAAACCTTCTTTTTTTATCCTGTCTACCAGTTTATCAAATACAGCTATGTATTTATTAGGCTCGGTAGTTGATACCGAAAATTTAGCTACCGAAGTAGAACCCACGCTAAACCACGATTGCGGCGCGTATGATAAGCCGTTGTTGGTGCGGATATCCAGGAAATGCTTATCAGCAAATATGCGCATGGCTACGTTAAAGGCGTCAAAATCGGGTGTGCCGGGGGCAGGCCCGCTGGTTACACCCTCAACATAATTGGTAGCCAGTTGGCGGTTCTCGCCCGAGAAGGTATTTTTATACACCCTGAAGAATGATTTTTTCAGCTCGAACGGGGCGCCTTGCTTAATGGTACTCAACAAACCTTTTACTTTAGCTTCAATATCGGCACGGTCAAGATCGGCAACTACCACTATCAGCAAACGCGATTTGGTTAGTACAGAATGGTAGTAGTTTTTGGTTTCTTCGGCCGTAAGGGGCTGTATAGTTGCGGCTGTACCGTTAGGGTCTTTCGCATAATCGCGGCCGTTAAAGGCAATTTTATCGGCATATTTATCAATAGCATTATCCGGGTCAGAGTCTTCCGCCTTAATTTGGGTTAACTGATCCTGCTTGATACGTGCAAACTCCTTTGCATCAAATTTGGGGATGGTTATGGCCTCAACATATAATGGCCAGGCAGTTGGCAGGTCGCTTTTTATACAATTTACCTTTATTACCGAATAGTTTTTAAGCGCAACACCATAAACAGCGGCGCTAATTTTATCCAATTGGTTTTTAAAAGCATTTTTATCATGCTTTAAAGTACCGCATTCGTTAAGGGCGTTCATGGCCATAGCCTCTATCCCGGCTTTGTTAGCGGGGTAATTTTGCACGCCGCCTTTTATAACGGTTTGTATCTCTACAATATCGTTACCGCTTGGTTGTACAATAACTTTTACGCCATCAACCATCATTTCGTACGCTTTTTGCTGTGCCGAGGCTGTGTTTACGCCCCCGGTTGCTGCAGCAATAAGCAATAGATATATATATTTCTTCATCGTGATTAGTGTTAGATTATTTTGCTACAAAAAACGAAGCCACGTTTAGCTGTTTGCTTAACTCGGGTGTTAAAATAATGCCCGATGCCACCGGCTTGCCAACAATATAAGTATTCAAATATTTTGCAATATCGTTACGGCTAACTTTCTGATAGTTATCGTTAAGATCGGTATAGTAGTTAAGCGAGGTACTGCACCACTGAAAACTTACCTGCGATGGCAGCGACGATGGTTTCTCCAATTCGCGGCTGTGGTTACGCAATAGTATGGCTTTAGCATCAGCCAATTGCTCGTCGGTATAATAATCGGCTTTGCCCCACTGGGTCATCTGGTTTTGGATCTCATCATAACACTCTTTTATTTTGGTTGGGTTAGGTACCACAAATAACGATATCATGCCTGTATAGTGGCTGGTATTATAGCTTATACCTGCTGATGATGCCAGCCCTTTATCAACAAGCGCCTGTTGAAATTTTGATGAATTAAGACCCAATATGGTCGAATGTACATCGGCAGCAACGGTTGATGCCGAATCTGTCATATAAGCCGGGCCCTGCCATGCATACATCATCATTGGTGTTTGCGCTATCGACATTTCTTTTACAAATGCTACGCTTTTCTCCATCGGTTTAAAGGCCGGAATAGGGTATTTTTCGTGCGGGTTGAAACCGCTGTTTGCCCAGTCGCCAAAAATATCTTCCGCCTTCTTAAAGCCGTCTTCGTGTTTTACATCGCCGCAAATAATAAGCAGGCTGTTGTTAGGGAAGTAGTATTTGTTTTTGATGACCATCATCTTCTCGGGTGTGGCGGTATTGATCACCTCGTGGATACCGATAGGCATTTTGCGGGTTATCAGATCGCCCCAAAGGTTTTTGCTGATATCATAATATAACTGGAAACCCGGGCTGCTCTCGTTACGCTGAAACTCGCCGTCAACAACAGGGCGCTCCTTCTGCATATCCTCTTCCCGGTAAATAGGGAAACGTACCGAAGCATTAATTAGCTTAAGGCCCGCGTTAAGGCTGTCTTTACCAATGGTGAAATAATAATTTACACGCTCGTTACCGGTGGTACCGTTCCAGATGGCGCCAAGCTCCTGCGTGCGTTTCAGGAATTTCTCCTGCGTTGGGTAATCCTTGTTGGCCTTAAAAAACATGTGCTCAAAAAGGTGCGAAAGGCCGCTGTACTCGGGGCCTTCGGTGTAGGCACCGTTCTTTACAGCAATTTCAATAGTGGTTAAGGGCACTTTGCTGTTTTCAATAACAACAACTTCCAAACCGTTTGGCAGCTTTTTCCAGAAGTAACCTTCAGGGAGCCTCGGTTGGGCAACAGCGCAAATAGAGCATACCATGCCCAGCGCAGTAAGGGTTAAAAGTTTGGTAAATTTCAGGGTCATGTTTGTTAGATTACAATACCCTAAATATATTACATATAATTAAAATTTTAGTTGTGTGACCGTTCTAAGGGAGACGCGAAGTATCGCGTCTCTACAATAACACCTTACTTAAAGCTTATCACCACCTTTTTGCCCGATACATTCTCCAAAAAAGGTTTAAATATCAGCCCGGCATTTTCGCGTGCTTTGCCAAGCAGGTTCATTTCGGTAGCGGTAGCCAGCATTTTCTTTTCGGCAATTTTGTAAACATCCTCCACCATCTCCTTACTTTTATCGGCAAACCAAACACCCGACACATCATACACCCGCGATTTTTGATGATCGAGCTTTACGTAACAGATCTCGGGCTGCGGCAGGGCAATAATTACCGTATCCTTGCTTTGGCTAATGTCGGCCTTTTTTACTTTAGTGAGGTCGATGCAGGCGGTTACCTCGCCCACCGCGACGAATAGTACGCGCGAATCGGGCATTATCATGTGCAGTTCTTTCTTCTCCACCACATCCTTCATGGCATATTTAACCAGTTCAAGCTTACCCATGGCTATTACTTTGGTTACCATTGCATCTTCGGTAACCTGGGTGCGGGTGGTGTTAAACTCGTGCTTAATGTAAAAAAACAGGAATATTAAAAACCCGGTAATAACCAGCGCAAACAACAGCGTAAGCGATATGCGGGAACGTTGGGTGCTAAACATGCGTATTATATTTACAATAGTTACAAACTAAAACAGCGATGGTTTTGGGCATCGCTGTTTCAATTAAAGTTAGTTTTTTATTTTAACCACAGAGAGTACTGAGGAAAAAACACAGAGGGCGCGGAGATTTTTCACGCAAAGACGCGTGAGTTTATTAAAATGTACGCATTGCATATCAACAACTCTTTGTGCTCTTTGTGAAAACCTCTGTGTCCTTTGTGGTTAATTTGAAGCCTGCTTACGCGTAAGTAACGTTCAATGTAATTGGCACGCTCAACGCTTTTGATACGATGCAACCGGCTTTTGCGCCTTCGGCAACTTCTTTAAATTTAGCCTCGTCCACACCATCAATTACAGATGCTTTCAGTTCCAGGTGGATGCCTTTAATTTCAAGCGCCTGCATATCCAGGTCAAGAATAGCATCAGTGGTTAAATCGCCGGGAGTAATACCCGCTTGCGATAAAGCCGCGCCAACTGCCATGGTAAAACAGCCTGCGTGTGCAGCAGCTATCAGTTCTTCGGGGTTGGTACCCACGCCATCGGCAAAACGGGTTTTAAACGAATATTGTGTTTTGTTAAGAATGGTGCTTTGGGTGGTTATTTCGCCTTTACCCTCTTGCAGGGTGCCATTCCAGTGTGCATTTGCTGTACGTTTCATAGTTTTTGTTTTTTGAGTTTTTGCTAAAATAGCGATATGTTGGGTTGAATAAAAATATTAGATGTTAAGGAAATAATAAATTGTAGCGTGGCATTGAGGCGATTTACTCACCCGGTCATTGCTTCGCTCGCCCCCCTCGCTTCGCTACTCGGAAAGAGGGTTTTGCTTTCTCCTCACTCTCCTTTCCTCACCCTCTTTGCGAAGCAGAGAGGGTCGACCAGCGTACTGCAGTCGGGGTGAGTTAACTAACAAAGCGGCGTGGTATTGCGGCGATTGACTCACCCGGTCATTGCTTCTTCTGCTACCGCAAGCGTCCCGCTTGTGGCCGCATGCATGTAAACGGTTTGCAATATGCAATGCTTATCATAATGCAAGCCGTCATAAATCCACAAGCGGGACGCTTGCGGTAGCATGTATTAAAACCATCCTCACTCTCTTTCCGCTTGTGGAGAGAGGGTCGCGCACGTAGTGACGCGGGGTGAGTGAGTTACCATTTTGCCCGCTCGTACTGTACCGGCCATTTAACCTCCTGCCCAAGCTGGTGCGCTGCACGCAACGGGAAATGCGGGTCGCGAAGAAACTCCCTGGCCATAAACACCATATCTGCCTGCCCGGTTTGGATGATGTCGTCAGCTTGTTTGGCTTCGGTTATCAGCCCAACCGCACCTGTAAGTATATCTGCATGTTTTTTAATGGCTTCGGCAAACTCCACCTGGTAGCCCGGTTTAAGCGGGATCTGCGCGCCTGCCACATTGCCACCGGTAGAACTGTCTACCAAGTCAACGCCTTTGTCCTTCAATATTTTTGCTAACGCGATAGAATCATCTATTGTCCACGCGCCCTCAGTCCATTCGGTGGTTGATAAACGTACAAACAGCGGAAGGTCTGCCGGCCAAACTTCGTTCACGGCATCAATCACTTCCAGCAGGAAACGGCTCCGGTTTTCGAACGAACCACCGTATTCATCAGTACGGGTATTGCTATGCGGAGATAGAAACTCATTGATCAGGTAACCATGCGCACCATGCAATTCAATCACCTTAAAACTGGCGGCTAATGCCCGTACGGCTGCTGCTTTAAAATCGGCAATTACTTTGGATATACCTGCCTTGTCAAGCGCAAGCGGGGCGGTTTCGCTGCGGCTAAAAGCCAGGGCGCTTGGCGCCACCGCTTCCCATCCATTTTCTTCATTGGCTTGTATTTGCTTACCGCCATTCCATGGTTCGGCATGGCTGGCTTTACGGCCGGCGTGTGCTAATTGTACACCGGCAACTGCACCATGTTGTTCAATAAAGGTGGTTATTTCCTTAAGCTTGGCGATATGCTCATCCTTCCAGATGCCCAGGTCGGCGGGGCTGATACGGCCCTCGGGCGATACGGCTGTAGCTTCAGTTATAATTAGCGCTGCACCGCCTACCGCACGTGCGCCTAAATGCACCAGATGCCAGTTATTGGCAAAGCCATCAATGCTTGAATATTCGCACATAGGCGATACCACAATACGGTTCTTAAATTCGATACTTTTTACTTGGAGGGGAGAAAATAAATGCGGCATAGTTTAATTATTTGTTGCACAAATATGGATAAGTAACAGCCATGGCGTTTCATGGTTTTGTCATTTACCTTGTTTAAAGGTTAAATTACTTAAATATGAACAATTAGAGGCTTTTTGCGTTGATGCCTCTGAAAGTTAAATGTATGTTTACCCTAATAAAAATATAATTTGACTACATACACTACCCTTATTATACTCAGCGGGTTGGTAATATTCAGTTACCTGTTCGATCTGATAGCCGGTAAAACTAAAATACCGTCTGTAATTCTGCTGCTTTTTTTAGGAATAGGGATCCGTTTAGGGGTTGATTACTTTGGCCTGCTTAAAATAAATTTTACAACCATACTACCAGCATTAGGCACTTTAGGGCTTATCCTCATTGTATTTGAGGGTGCACTTGAACTGAAGTACAGCAAAAACAAAAACGCGGTTATCCGTAAATCATTCCTTTCGGCATTATCTATCCTGCTGCTTACCTCCTGCCTTATTACTTACGCGTTTTACTACATCAGCGGCGAAAGTATTTATAAGTGCTTTGTAAACGCTATTCCCTATTGTGTAGTAAGCTCAGCCATTGCTATACCGTCGGCATCAGGTATCAGTAAGGAGAAAAAAGAATTTATCATCTATGAATCGTCGTTCTCAGACATCCTGACGGTTGTACTGTTCAACTTTATGATCAGTAACGATCATATAAACGTATCTGCCTTCGCCAAATTAGGTGCCGAACTTGGTATAATATTGCTTGTGGCTATTGGGTCGTGCCTGCTGCTGCTTTATTTAATAGGCAGGTTAACGCATCATATTAAATCGTTCCTTATCATAGCTATCCTGATACTGGTTTACAGCATTGGGCAGTCGTTCCATTTATCATCGCTTATTATCGTTTTGTCGCTTGGCCTGTTCCTTAACAATGCCGGGCAGATCAGGCTTGGCTGGTTCCGTAAGTGTTTTATTTACCCTACCTTGGGTTACGATATTAAACAGCTTTTTCAGTTATCTGCCGAGAGCGCTTTTATAATGCGTACCTTTTTCTTCATTATTTTTGGTTACACTATGGATGTTTACCAATTGCAAAACTGGGCGGTAATTATAAACGGCGGCCTGGTTTTACTGCTGATATACCTGGTGAGATTTTTGTATCTGAAACTGGTTCTAAAAAACGGACTGATGCCCGAGCTGGTTATCGTGCCACGGGGGTTAATAAGCGTGTTGCTTTTTTACAACATCCCGGCAAACATTAAAATACCGATGCTCGGCACCGGTCTTTTATTTGTGGTGATACTGGGTACCAGCATAATTATGAGCCTTGGGCTATTAGGGACTAAAAAACAATCAACCCAGGAGTTTGAGGACCTTTAAAAGGCGTTTAAAGGACGTTAAAATCCGTTTGAGGGGCGTTTAAATCCGCTGCGGTTCCTCGCTGAATTTACCGCTTTCTTTTTTGCTTTTCACAAGCAGCACCTCATCATTATCAAGCGGCAGATAGCCATATTCGTAACAGAAAAAGTAACGCGCGCCGGCCTGTGTTTTAAAGCTACTGGTAAAATACTCAAAATCAAACCCTTTTTGCAGCATCTTTTCGCGGTTTACTTTTGTTTTGCCTGTGGGGTTAAGTTCTTCTATAATACGGCGGTTTCTGCGCAGTATATTATTGATATTGCGTACCAGGTTATAGCTGTTACTGTTAAGTTGGTTATTGAAGTTATTGCGGCACAGGTCGTTACAAAATTTTTTATCGGCACGGCCGTGTAATAAGGTACCGCAATCAAGGCATTTTCTTTCCGCTGTCATACCCTAAAGATAAGCAATAAGTTATCCGTTTGCAAACGCTTGCAAACGGATACAACCGTTTATAACTGCTTACTAACCGACTAAGTTCTATTCCCCACGCCATCTTTGTGCTGTTCATAATTATCTAATATTAAACACAATACAAAATGGCAACTATTAAAAACAGCGTAAGATTAATTGGCAACATAGGCATGGACCCTGATGTAAGGACATTTGATAACAACCGCAAAATGGTGCGCTTATCTATCGCTACCAACGACAGCTACAAAAACGATAAAGGCGAAAAGGTTACCGATACCCAGTGGCACAACATTGTGCTTTGGGGAACACAGGCAAACATGGCCGAAACTTACCTAAAAAAAGGCGACTCGGTGATCATTGAAGGCAAATTGGCATCGCGTAATTACAATGATAAAGATGGCGTAAAACGCTATGTAACAGAGGTTGTAGTGAATGAGTTTATAAAGTTGGGCGGTAAGGAATAATTAGGTTCAGTTGGCTAAAGCCAACTGAACTGAAGCTGTTAAAGTTATCGGACACTTAACGAGCGACAGCTTCATTGCCGTCCCATTTATGGGACGGATAGCTAAGAAGCAATTCCGGCTTTAGCCGAACTATGGCGTTGACACCGCTACCGGCAACACTTTTCCATTAAAGAAACGGTGCCCGGTAACTGCAAAATCGGCTATGTATTTGCCCATCTCAAAGGCCATAACCGGCGATTCGTAGCCCGGGAAAGCTTGTTCCAACATTTCAGTTTGCGCCGAGCCAAGGGCCAGGCAATTTACTTTGATGCCCTGTTCAACAAGCTCCTGTGCCAGGCATTCGGTAAGTGTATGCAACGCGGCCTTACTTGCAGAGTATGCCGACAAGCCGTTGAACTTAGCGCTGCCCTGGAAACCGCCCATGCTGCCTATGTTAAGAATATGCGAGCCCTCGCCCATAAATTGCAGCAGGCTTTGTATAATACGTACATGGCCTATGTAGTTGCTTTGCAGCATTTCTACAAAGTCCATTTCTTTTAGTTCTGTAAATGGCTTATTAATGAGCACACCGGCATTGTTTATCAGCACATCTACCTTGCCATCAAAGTTAGCAGTAATGAATTGTTGCAGGCCGGCATAATCATCGTGTACAATATCAAAAGCGATTGCAAAGATCTCGCAATCGGGGTTTAAGCCCTTGGCAATTTCAAGCAAGCGGGTCAGTTTATCCTGCGAGCGCGCCAAGGCTATTACTTTATGCTTGCCAGATAATATCAGTTCTAATACAGCTTCAAATCCTACGCCGCTGCTGGCGCCTGTTATAATGATGTTCATAGTACCCCTCTATAGATGTGTTACTGCAAATTTAGTATTGTTGGTTAAACTATCAACTTCTCCTCTACAGGGTGTTTAATGAGGTACAGCCCATCGCTTATCAGTTTTTTATATTCGGGCTCATTAATGGCTTTCTGCTCCAGGAACTGCCTTATCTCGGCGGCCAAAGCGGGTTCAGCTTCTTCGTGATCTAATAATTCCAGTATTTCAAGGGCGCATAACCAGTCATCATGATGGAACTTTTGCAGCATCATCCACACATTGCCTAAAAAGCCCAGGTCGCCGCCGGTATGGCGGCGGTTGCGTACCTGCTGGTAAAGCTTATGCAGCTCCTTGGTATTGTGATCATAATCAGCATGGTGGGTGCCCGTGTTCGATTTGTAGGCTATCTCTAAAAAGGCATCCTTATCTGCCGCGCCGCAAAATACAGAGGTTATTTTTTCACCAACCGCCATATCATAAACACCCCACGAAGGGTCGAATAAGACACGCCTTTTTGCGTCCAAAACCGTACATTTTTCGACCTTAAAAAGGATAATTTTGCCATTTTCTGTACTAATTTCATCCAATTTTCCAGAAACAGTTATTCCGCTCTCAAAAGTCAGGGAAATTTCGTTGCCCGTTTCTATTCCGGCAGCTTTTAGATCATCGGAAGTAAAATCCTCCAATGGTTTTTCATATCCTTTAAGCTTACCAACCGGCGAGCTAAACCCGTCCTTATGGTAACTTTTACCGTGGCCTTTCAACTGTTTATTACCAACAGCCAGCGCAGTTTCGCCAGTAGTTTTAACGAAAGTTGGTTCACCACTCTTACCTGCTTTAAACTCCGTAAACGTCCCCGACACCTGCAAGCCCGAACTATAAACAGCAGTACAGGTATTTTTACTGCCGATAGCTTTTTGAAGGCCATAAGCCCCGCCACGACGGAACGACATGGTATCTGCAAACTCTTCCAGCACATCTATCAGGTTTTGAAAGGTTGGCGTTACAAAAAGCTGCGGCTGCGTTTTGGTGATATCATAACTGTATTTAACGGCATCAATGGTATAGGGTAGTTTTTTAACCGCGTCCATCATACAAGTGGCGCTTTCACCAATTGATGATAAAAGACCGGCGCCATAGATCTTTGGCTCTTCTAAAGTACCTATCAACCCGTACTCCACCGTCCACCAGTGGAGGCGGCTTAACAGGGCCATTTCTGATGGTTCGCCCATGTTATCCTGGTGCCAGGCAACCAGTTCATCAGCTTTCTTTATTTCTTCTGGATCTGCATCGGGCATTTCCTTTAGTATGGATAAGGCACGGATGGCTTCATATAGTTCAAAGTCCTGCGCGCTGAACATAGCTTTAGCCCCTATCGAACCAAAATAACTCAGGTATTCGTGATAATCCTTATCGGCAATAATAGGCGCATGCCCGGCAGATTCATGGATAATATCAGGTGCAGGAGTGTATTCAATGTGCTTTAACTGGCGGATATCGGCAGCGATAACCAGCACCCGGTAGGCCTGGTATTCCATAAAGGCGGCAGGAGGTATAAACCCGTCAACCGTTACAGCGCCCCAGCCAATTTTGGCCAGCGCATTATTCATATCCTGCAGATCGGGAATTTTCTCGATGGTGAGCCCCGCTTTTTGCAGCCCGGGGATGTACGGGTAGTAAGCTACATCTTTTAAATAGCTATAGTTTTGGCGCATCACGTAACGCCACACGGCATGATCTACCGGGGTGTAATGCTCATAGTGCTGACTAACAATAAATTGCTTTAAATGGCGGGGTAATGCCGCAACCTGCGGGTTATTAAAATCATTAAAATCGCTCATTCCGTATCTTTCGGGTTTATAATAGTAGAAACGCGAAATTAGGAATTATGGTTTAGTAAAATAAAGATTGTATCAGCAAAATTGCAGAATTATTACCTTTTATTGGGGCGCGAAAAATACAGAAAGAATTAAATATTTTAAGCTTGTTGATTTTCCAAATTATCTTCTGTCTTAGGCAAACCCTCTTCCAACCTGCTTGGGCGAAGCACGTAATACACACCCGACAAAGCCACGATGATAGAGATAAGATAAAAAGAGATCGGCAGGAAAACTGCCAGATCAATATCCATAGGGAACACCTTTGATAATTGCTGGAAAACAGTTTCGCGAATGCCCGCGCCACCCACACTGATAGGGATAATAGTTGCCAATGCCGAAATAAGGAACGACAACAAATAAGGTGAGAACTTGCCGGTAAAATCCTGGCCGAACAGGATAAATACAATAGCAGTTACCTGTAAAGCTTGTACTACTACTGCCTTTAAATGCGCCTGCCAAAAATAGTGGGTGTAATCTCTGAAAAATTTGTAAGCCACAAAATAGTAGATGGCTGATGCGGTTACAAAAATACCCAGTGGGATACCGATATGCACATCTATCTGCGGGATCAAAAATATCAGCATAACGGTGATAAGCCCGATAGCCCAAAGTCCGCTCAGCCTATCAAACATAATAGCCCAGAATACTTTTTTGGCGGGTAGCTTATACGTTTTGTTCAACAGATATATCTTATAACCATCGCCCCCGATACCACCCGGAAGCAGGAAATTATAGAATAAGCCCAACAGGTATAAACGAAAGTTAAAACGTGGGTCGAGCTTTAGTTTGATAGATTTAAAGAAACTTGATAAACGCCATGACGACATTACAATAGAAGCGAAAAAGCAAACTAAAGCAGCAAACATCCACCAGTAATTGGCATGCATCAACCTTAATTTTACCTTTTGCAAAGGCACTTTGCTAAATACATAGTACAGCAGCGCCGAGGTTACCGCAAATTTGAGCACCACTTTGGTAATGCTCCATAGTTTGCCTTTCCATGTTTTTGGCTTAACCGTTTGTTCTACGTCGTCTACCTCGGCTTGTGCTAAGTCTTTCATTCGGGTGCAAAGGTAATAAATTAGTGATTAGTTGATTTGTAGGTGTTATTTAGTTAACAAATCTTAACAGTAGTGTTACAAAGCTTGTTTAATTATAGGCTAAAAAAGTTTACAATTAGATGAGTGGTTAAACTTAACTAACGTCCAATCTCTATTCTGTAATCTCTAAAAAAAGGGTAAATTTGCGCAAAATTTGTATCAAATGGGTAAGGTAAAAGTTGGTATAGTGCAAATGACCTGCACAGCAAATAAACAGGAAAACCTGGATAAGGCTATTGTTAAAGTACGCGAAGCTGCCGCTAAAGGCGTGCAGATAGTTTGCTTACAGGAACTTTTTACATCGTTGTATTTTTGCGATGTAGAAGATTACGATAACTTTAAACTGGCCGAAGCTATCCCCGGCCCATCTACCGATGCTTTGCAAAAAGTAGCCGGCGAACTGGGCGTGGTTATCATAGCATCGTTATTTGAGAAACGCGCGCAAGGCGTTTACCACAATACCACCGCGGTTTTAGACGCAGATGGTAGCTACCTGGGCAAATATCGTAAAATGCACATCCCGGATGACCCGGGCTTTTACGAGAAATTTTACTTCACCCCCGGCGATTTGGGCTACAAGGTTTTCAAAACCAAATTTGCTACCATAGGTGTGCTCATCTGCTGGGACCAATGGTACCCCGAGGCAGCCCGTATCACCGCTTTAATGGGTGCCGAGATACTGTTCTACCCTACCGCTATCGGCTGGGCAACCACGCAGGACGAAGCCACCAACGTTAAACAATACAACGCATGGCAAACCATACAGCGCAGCCATGCTGTTGCCAATGGCGTGCACGTGGTAAGCGTTAACCGCGTTGGCGAAGAAGCCGGCGTTAAATTCTGGGGAGGCTCGTTCTTTGCAGATCCGTTTGGTGAGGTTTTACACCAAACCACTGTTGAGCAGGAAGAAGTGATTGTAAAAGAGCTTGATCTGGATCAGTCTGATTACTACCGCAGCCACTGGCCGTTTTTACGCGATCGCCGTATAGACTCATATCAACCAATAACTAAGCGTTTAATAGATAACGATTAATAACCGCCCCCCACGCGTCATTGCGAGGTACGAAGCAATCTCTAAACTATGCCTAAACAGCATGCCTATCTGGAGATTGCTTCGTACCTCGCAATGACGGTTTGAAATATATAATTATGAGCCAATCATCAACCCAAAACTCCCCAAACTTAAAAGGATTCCACTTCCCTGCTGAATGGGCCAAGCACACCGCCACCTGGCTAAGCTGGCCGTATAAGGAGGCTTCGTGGCCGGGTAAACTGGGCATGATATACGGCAAGTACGCTGAGTTCATCAAGGTGCTTACCGAGGGCGAGATCGTGCGGATCAACGTGGTTGATGAGCAGATGACGGCTTTTGCCAAACAGCAGCTACAAGCTGTTGGTGCCGACCTGAGCAAGGTTGAGTTTTTTGAATTTGGCACTAATGACGCCTGGTGCCGCGATCATGGTCCGGCGTTTTTGGTGAATTATGAAACTAAGGAAAAAGTAATTGTAGACTGGGGTTACAACGCCTGGGGCGACAAATACCCTCCGTACGACCTGGATGATATCATCCCTACAAAAATTGGCAAACAGTTTAACCTGCCGGTATACCATCCGGGCATTGTGATGGAAGGTGGATCGGTTGATTTTAACGGCGCGGGTACTTTGTTAACCACTACTGCTTGCCTGTTAAACAAAAACCGCAACCCGCATTTAAACCAGCAACAAATTGAAAAATACCTGCAAAACTACTACGGTGTGGAGCAGATATTGTGGCTGGGCGATGGCATTGTTGGTGATGATACCGACGGCCATATTGATGATATTACCCGTTTTGTAAATACCGATACCGTGATTACCGTGGTTGAGCACAACAAAAACGACGAGAACTACCACATCCTGCAGGAAAACCTGCAGACCCTGAAAACCATGCGCCTGCTAAACGGCAAACAACTTAATATTGTTGAACTGCCCATGCCCGAGCCTGTGATCTATGACGACCAGCGCCTGCCTGCATCGTACGCCAACTTTTACATTGGCAATGCAGCAGTGGTGGTACCTACTTTCCGCTCACACCATGATGATAAAGCGCTGGATATTATACAAGGCTGCTTCCCCGACAGGAAGGTTGTAGGTATCGACTCCACAGATATTATCTGGGGGCTGGGGAGTTTCCATTGTTTAAGCCAGCAGGAACCGGCGGTGTAGTTATTGGGTGATGTAATACCAGGGGATGTGCAATTTTCCCTGTTTTAAATTCACTTTTACTTTTGAACCTATAGGTACCTGGTCATAAAAATCAGACGAAACGGCAATGTCGTCACTTTCCTGATGAGGCCCCCACCCGGTAATTACAACGTGGTAACTGGTATTCTTACCACGTTTTATATATTGATCCATAACTGTTGCGGAGAAAATTTGTGGTTTCGATTCATCAAGATTACTGTTAACATACATCACCGAACCAAAGCCAAATGCGGCTGCTATAAGCAAAATAGGTAGTATATCATTTTTAAAAGTAGGATTCGGTTGTTTTAGCACTATTAAGCTTATCAAACAAATCATTACAAGGGCTACTATTGCAACAGGTGTCCATACCTTACTAAAATCTAATAATTTATTATCCAAAACTGCTTGCAATATTAAGGCTCCACAAGCAAAAATTATCCCAAGTAAAACAGAAGGATATGCACTGCTTCGTTTGCTATAAAGCCTGATGAGCCCTTTACTTGTAGCTACAATAGCGACTCCTATTAACGGAAAGAAAAACAGTAACGTTGAAAACAACATATTACGTTGATGATAAAAAACCGACACCACCATTATTATCAATGTAATACCAGAATATACCAATGCAATCCTAGCCTTTGTAATTAATACTTTTTCACGTTCTTCCTCTGTGTAACCCAGCTCGCTATTCTGTAGTATAACAGACTTTTCTTGTTCATATTCCTCTTTATCTAAATCTCCTACATTGCTTGTTAGCCATTCTTTCAATTCATCGCTTTTGCCAATAGCATCATAGTCATTAATTGTTATTTTTTTACCATTAAGAAGATGTATAAAAACAGCTTTGCCGTTACTTCTGATACCTTTTACATCATGAATAAAAGTGTGCCGTGTTCCAAAAGCTCCCTTTACAATTATTTCTTCATCCGAAACAATTACACTTCTTTTGATGATATATAAAGCGATCAGGGTTGAAACCGCAAAAAGCGCTAACGTGACTGCCGCTCCACCTTTGGGATAAGGTGTAGTGGAAATAGTAGTTAATATAAAAATGCCAAATCCCGCAATCGCCGCTGCCCCTATTCCGTAAAATATTTTATACCCTATTGATATTTTATACTCCTGTTCCATTGTAATTATTTAGGTTTCCTAAAGTATCTAAAATTATAAATTCCCCCAACCTAATTTTTCACCGACAATTTACACCCCCTTACCGACTTGTTTAATGCTATTGCCAATAATACATTTGCATATCTGTAATCTTACGTTAGTTTTGGTTAAGATTTAAATAGAAGAATACCATGTCTAATCATATAAACGATATAAACCGCACCCCAAAAAACAAGGTTTTAGCCGGGGTAATCCTATTGGCAGTAGGCGGTGTACTGCTCCTTAAACAATTCAACCTGTTCTTTTTCCCCCACTGGTTGTTTAGCTGGCCAATATTGCTCATAATTTGGGGCATGTATTATGGCGCCAAACATAATTTCCGTAAGCCATTCTGGTTTATCCTGGTCATCATAGGTTTAGGTAATTTACTTGACGATGCCATCCCCAATTTTGATGTTAGCGACATTATTTGGCCGGTAATGCTTATTGCCTTTGGTGTATGGATCATCATGAGAAAAAGGAATGAACCCGCTGTACAAAACGCCGATTACTGGGATAAAAAATACAAGGCTAACCCCTACAGCGGCGAAAAGCCATTAGCAAACTTTGATACCGAAGGCACCGAGGCGAATACAGCCGAGCCCATTGGAAGCATGCCTCCCCCACCATCACAAGATGATTACCTGAACGCCACTGCCGTATTTGGCGGGGTTAATAAAACCATCCTGTCAAAAAACTTCCAGGGGGGCGATATTACCAACGTATTTGGCGGCACCGAGCTTGATTTTACACAGGCCGACATACACGGGCGTGTGGTTATAGATATTACCCAAATGTTTGGCGGCACTAAACTTATTGTACCTGCCAACTGGCACGTAATACCTGATCTGGCTGCCGTATTTGCCGGGGTTGATGATAAGCGTATAAAAACCACTCTGGCTAATACTACAGATAAGGTACTGGTACTAAAAGGTGTATCGATGTTTGCGGGGGTTGATATCCGCAGCTATTAATAACAACATCCATTTCAATTACTATCAATATAATTTAAAAGGAGAGACACGTTATGAACTGGTACGTAGCAAAATTAGTGTTCAGGGTAATAAGCGGCAGTGGCGACCACAACGCGCAGTTTGATGAACAGTTGCGCCTTATACATGCCGAAACCGAGATGCAGGCATACGAAAAAGCAAGCACCATTGGCCATGCCAACCAGGATAGCTTTTTAAACGTACAAAAGCAAACCGTTAAATGGCAGTTTATTGATGTTGCCGAACTTAACGTTTTAAGCGGCCTGGCCGATGGCACCGAATTATATTATAACATACATGAAGCTGAGAACCCGGATCTTTACATAGCCTGGGCACATCATAAAAGCGCCCTGCTGGGTGCAAAAAACTAAACATCACCTTAAATAAAAAGCTTTGGCTGCATCGCAATTATCACATTCAAAATTAATTGGGGCTTTCCTGGTCTGCGGGCTGGTTTGGGCCTGCCTGCAAGCCTATATCATACATAGTTTTGGCTTTGTATGGTCTACGGCTGTTACAGACAGCGCCATGAGCGCCGTACTGCTATCGGGCGCATGCTGGCTTATTAACAATAACCTGCGCTATTACCAACCCGATAAAGAGAGCTATGTTTACCTGCTGATATGGTGCGCCGCACTTGCCGCCGCCTGTATTGCCGGTTGCCGGTATATATTACCATTGTTTAATATGGGGCAAGTGTATTTTAACTTCCTGCAGCAATCATTGGTTATCCGCTTTTTCACCTTGTTCCTGGCCATTGGCTGGATGGCCATGATCAGTGCTTTATGGTATACTCAACTGGATCATAAACGTACCGAGGAACGCAAAACAGAAGCCGAGAAACTTGCCCGCGATGCCGAACTGTATAATCTGCGCCAGCAGCTTCAACCCCACTTTTTGTTCAACAGCTTAAACTCAATAAACGCCCTGATAGGCTTTAAGCCCGATGAAGCCAGGAGGATGATCCACCAGTTATCCGATTTTTTACGCGGCACCTTAAAAAAGGACGACCAGCTTTTAGTGCCCTTAACCGATGAGCTTACACACCTTAATTTATACCTGGATATAGAAAAAGTACGTTTTGGCCACCGCCTGCAAACCGAAATAAGCTGCGACGATAAATGCGGAGAATCTATGTTGCCGTCGCTATTGTTACAGCCCCTGGTAGAGAACGCCATTAAATTTGGTTTATACGATACTACCGAGGATGTTACCATAAGCGTGCGTGCCGAAACTGAGGACCAGTACCTCATTATTATGATACAAAACCCTTACGACCCCAAAACCAGCCGCCGCAGCAAAGGCACCGGTTTTGGCTTAAGCGGGGTACAACGCAGGCTTTATTTGATATTTGCACGTAATGATTTGATGGAAACTCACGCAAATGATAATATATTTACAACCATAATAAAAATACCGCAGTTATGATCAGCGCTTTAATTATTGACGACGAGCCTTTGGCCCGTATGGTTGTACAAGAATATTTGCAGGCTTTCCCCCTGATAGAGGTTTTGCAGGAGTGCGGCGACGGCTTTGAAGGCCTAAAAGCCATACAAACGCACCAGCCCGACCTGATATTCCTTGACGTGCAAATGCCAAAAATAAACGGCTTTGAAATGCTGGAACTGGTAGATAACCCGCCCGCGGTAATATTTGCTACCGCGTTTGATGAGTACGCCATTAAAGCCTTTGAGGCACACGCGGTTGATTACCTATTAAAACCCTTTAGTAAAGAACGTTTTAATAAAGCGATAGAGAAACTATTGGCGCAGGCACCTGCCGGCCCTACCCCGGTTACCAAAACCAACCCATTGCTTGAAGCTGCCGCGCAATCGCCGGCGCAAAACGAGCGTATTGTGGTTAAAACAGGCACTAAAGTAAAAATTATTGCCGTGCAGGATGTTGAATACCTGCAAGCCGATGATGATTACGTAAGCGTAATTACCGCCGAGGGCGCTTTCCTGAAAAATAAAACGATGGCCTTCTTCGAGAAAACGCTCGATCCAAGGTATTTTGTGCGCGTGCACCGCTCATACATTATAGCCATACAGCAAATAACCCGTTTAGACCCATACGAGAAAGACAGCCACCTGGCCATCCTGAAATCGGGGGCCAAGATCCCGGTAAGTAAAACAGGTTATGTAAAGTTGAAGCAGGTATTAGGGATATAATTAATTCCATGTAGAGACGCAATACTTTACGTCTCCCCTCCGACATTTAAACCTATCTAAAGGAGACGCGAAGTATCGCGTCTCTACAATATTTTATTAATTGTTTTTTCAAACTAATTTTTTAGGTATATTTATCTCAGTAATTTTTAGATAGATGCCTAAGTTGTTTTTCATACTGCTGCTATCCTTACTGGCAACAATAAACACTATTGATCTGCCCGATAGCAAACGCGCGAGCGATGCCCGCATGGCTATCTGGCCAAAGCTGCAGAAAGGACTAATTGAGCAAAAATTCGACAGTAAATACCGAATATATATCCGCATCATCAAACAGCTTGACCTGATGGAAGTGTGGGCCAAAAAGGGCAGCAAATACGAGCTATTTAAGCGATACAGCATCTGCTATTACTCGGGTGGCTTAGGCACTAAAATAAGCCGGGGTGATGGCAAAAGCCCTGAAGGGTTTTATACCGTTGGCGCCAAACAGCTAAACCCGGTAAGTAATTATCACCTGGCTATAAATATTGGCTACCCAAATAAACTCGAAAGGTTAAAGAACTATACCGGCGATGCCATCATGCTCCATGGCAACTGCGCGTCCATCGGCTGCTACGCCATGACGAACCCCACCATTGAAGAAATATACACGCTTGCATACAAAGCGCTTGAGGCTGGGCAGTCCAATATCAATGTAGATATTTTCCCGTTCAGGATGACGGCTGAACACATGAAAGAGTTTGAAAAGTCGCCTTACATAGCGTTCTGGAAAACCATGAAGCCCGGGTACGATCTGTTTGAAAGAAACCATGTGCCGCCGGTGGTGAGCGTTGTAAATAAACAGTATGCGTTTGGGAAGTGATTCGTGTCAGTCTGAGCCTGTCGAAGACCTAAACATCTATGCTTCGACAGGCTCAGACTGACATATCCTAAATTACTCAGCCAGTAATACCATCCAGGCTTCTTCCACCCTGCCTTCATCAAGCAATTGTTTGGCTTTTAAATGCAGCTGCAGTTCGCGGGTTTGGCTGTCGCCGATGGTAGCATCGAAGATCTCTTTTAATTCGTCGCTTTGCGCGTAGGCTTCAATGGCTTCATCGGCAGGTAATTCTTCCACATTCCCCAATTGGCCCAGGTTATTCCCGGTAAGCACTTTTGAATTGCGGATGGCATAAGGAATAGAATCAACCCCGATACCAATGGTACGTACCGGCTTTGCTACCTTAAACAGGTTATCGGCAATAACGCGGCAGTACCAGTCGCCGCCAAGGCGGCCCACCTGATCTGTTTTAAACTGGTCAATAGCGCCGTCTTCATTTAAAATATCTTCGCTGATATGGATAACCTTTATTTCGGCTATCACCAAATTACCGGCGCCGGGTGTATCACCCAGGCTGATGATCTCTTTCACCACACACTCCAATTGTATAGGCGATTCGGCCACACGGGGTGGTTTCACCTGCTCGGACGGCAGTTCGGTCAATCCCGCTTTGATGAACTCGTTTACGCCCGCCGGGTATTCTACACTTGATAGCGACACCTGCTGCACCATATCGTAATTCACAATATTGATCACACACTCGGGCACTTGCTGCAGGTTCTCCAGCGTGTGCTTGGTGGTATTATCCCTCACCCTGCGCGATGGCGAGAACACGCACACAGGCGGGTTAACGCTAAACAGGTTAAAAAAACTAAACGGACTAAGATTAACATTACCCTCCGCATCTACAGTTGAGGCCAGGCAAATAGGCCTTGGCGCCACTGCATGGTTCAGGTACGCCTGAATCTGTAAGGGGGTAAGGTTTTTTGTTTCGAGGGATAGCATTACTCAATTAAAAATATGTCATTGCGAGAAGCGTAGCGACGAAGCAATCTCGTAGCCAATGCATAAGCGCTATGCAAACGACGAGATTGCCGCGGCCCGCTCACGCTCGACCCACCAACCAGGCCTCGCAATGACATGGTTATTATGACGGTTCTTTATTTATTTCTTCAATCCTAAAATTGAAAAATCATCATTGCTCTTTTTAATAATATTACCCAGCATACCTAAGCCGGTTATTTCCATTTCAACCAAATCATTGGGTTGCAGCCATTGGGGTTGATAGTTGGGATCGTTAAGCAAGCCGGTGCCGTTCAATTCTAAAAAGCAGCCGGTACCTACCGTACCCGAGCCTATTACATCGCCGGGCAAAACATCGCATCCATAGGCGCAACGTTCTATGATCTCGGCGAAGGTCCAGTCCATATCAGCCATATTGCCGCTGCTAACTTGTTTGCCGTTTACCACGCATTTCATTTCCAGGTTATAGGTAACGCCAACATGCCCTTCTTTTGGCGTGGTTTTGTATTGCTCCAACTCATCGGGTGTAACCAGCCACGGGCCAATCACGGTCGAAAAATCTTTGCCTTTGGCTGGGCCAAGGTTCAGCAGCATTTCTTCCATTTGCAGGGTGCGGGCGCTCATATCGTTCATGATCATATACCCTGCAATAAAGTTATCAGCTTCGGCAGCACGAATGTTACGGCCTTTTTTATTCAGCACAACAGCTACTTCCAGTTCAAAATCAAGCTTCTGGAAATGGTCGGGCATACACTCAATTTCGCCGGGGCCTTGTATGGCATTATGGTTGGTAAAGTAAAAAATCGGATATTGGTCAAACTCGGCAATCATATCTACCTTGCGGTTGCGGCGGGCAGCAGCAACATGCTGGCGAAAAGCGTACCCATCGCGGCATGATGTTGGGTGAGGCACAGGGGCTATTAACTCATAAAACAGTTCCTCTTTAGCTTCTATTTTACCGCTTTTAATATCAGCGTTCACCTTTTTGGCATGATCCATCAGCTCATCTCCACCCCATAAAAATTCATTCATGTTATCGGGTATCAGTTTATCGCACGAGTTTAGATTATAAATATGGCCGTTTATATAGATGCCTAAATGCTCCCGGTCTTCGGTTTTGTAGGATACTAATTTCATAAGATATAATTGGTTTATCGGAAATCAAAAGTAGTAAAATAGTTGATTGATACTATTTGTAGAGACGCGATACTTCGCGTCTTGTTTAATTTTGCATATCTGAGACGCGAGGTATCGCGTCTCTACAGTTATTGTTCCCCAATCACCAACTGTTATGCTTGCATATTAAATTTATTACACTTAATTTTGATACCAATGATGAGCATTAAAAAACAGTTTTACTTTTCCCTTGGGCTTACTTCTATGAGTAACTCCTCTTCTTTCAGGGATGCTGTGCTCTCCAAGATCGCGTTGGCGCAATTCTAATTTCATTCCGTTTTTTATAAGTAATTGGTGGTATCGTACTATTTCGATACGCAACCCGGTGTACTATAATTTAAACTTTTTGAACGCTTAAAACGTTCTTAATAAACCAATTAATTAAATCATGCCTGTTTACCACACTTTAGGGACCATCCCGCATAAGCGGCATACGCAGTTCCGTAAGCCCGATGGCACTTTATATGCCGAAGAACTGGTTTCAACCGAAGGGTTTTCCAGTCTTTATTCGCTGGTTTACCACGCTTATCCGCCTACCATCGTAAAAGAACTGGGCGAACCATATTCGGTTGAGCCCAAAATAGCGCGCGAAAAGCATCTTAAACATACCAGCCTGATAGGGTTTAATATAAAGCCCGAAGATGACTATTTAAAAAGTCGCAAACCGTTGCTGGTGAACAGCGACCTGCATATATCATTGGCCGCCCCGCGCAAAAGCATGACCGACTATTTTTACAAGAACAGCCAGGCCGACGAGGTGATCTTCATCCACGTAGGCTCGGGCACTTTAAAAACCGGTTTCGGGAAAATTAAGTTTGAATATGGCGATTACCTGGTTATCCCCCGTGGCACCATTTACCAGCTGGAATTTGACAATGAGGACAACCGCCTTTTTATTGTAGAGAGCTTTAGCCCTATCCGCGCGCCAAAACGCTACCGGAACGAATACGGCCAATTAATGGAGCATTCGCCTTATTGCGAACGCGATATTAAACGCCCTTCCGACCTGGAAACTATCGACCAAAAAGGTGATTTTAAGATCCTGATCAAAAAACAGGGACTCATATACCCATACACCTATGGCACCCACCCGTTCGATTTTGTGGGTTGGGATGGTTTCCATTACCCATGGGCATTTTCTATCCATGATTTTGAACCAATAACAGGCCGCGTACACCAACCGCCACCGGTACATCAAACTTTTGAGGGCCACAACTTTGTGATCTGCTCATTTGTGCCTCGCAAGTTCGATTATCACCCACTATCAATCCCTGCTCCATACAACCACAGCAATGTAGATAGCGACGAGGTTTTATACTATGTAGACGGCGATTTTATGAGCCGCAAAAGCGTAGTAAAAGGCCAGATAACCCTGCATCCGGGTGGCATACCGCACGGCCCTGCACCGGGCTCGGTCGAAAAATCTATCGGTAAGGAATTTACAGACGAACTGGCTGTGATGATAGACCCCTTCCGCCCGCTGATGCTAACCGAAGACGCCGTAAATATTGAAGACGGTAATTATTATAAAAGCTGGGTGATTTAACAGAATTAAGACAGTAAGACACAAGAATTAAGACATAGGATTTGGGGGCGGCAATCACTATTCGCTAACTCACTAAATCACTAATTAAATAAACAATGGAAACATTAACATTAGATACAAAACCAACCATCACAGATTTTTTGCCGCTTAACGGTACCGATTATGTTGAATTTTATGTGGGTAACGCCAAACAGGCCGCCCATTATTATAAAACCGCTTTCGGTTTTCAGGATTTGGCTTATTCGGGCCCTGAAACTGGCGTACGCGACCGTGCATCATACGTTTTGCAACAAGGTAAGATCCGTTTGGTATTGACCACCCCGCTGCACTCCGACCATCCTATTGCCGAGCACATTAAAAAACATGGCGACGGTGTAAAGGTATTAGCCCTTTGGGTTGATGATGCTTACGATGCTTTTGAGCAAACTACAAAGCGTGGTGCCGAGCCATACCAGCAGCCGCAAACCATTAAAGATGAGCATGGCGAAGTACGTACCAGCGGTATAAAACTTTATGGCGAAACCGTTCACCTTTTCATCGAACGTAAAAACTACAGCGGCCCGTTCCTGCCGGGTTATAAAGCCTTGCAAACCACCTACCAGCCGCCTGTTGCAGGTTTGCTGTATGTAGACCATTGCGTGGGTAACGTGGGCTGGCATAAAATGGATAAATGGGTTAACTTTTATGAGGATATTATGGGTTTCCGCAACATCCTCACGTTTGATGATAAGATGATATCTACCGAATACTCGGCCCTGATGAGCAAGGTAATGAGCAACGGAAATGGTTACGTAAAGTTCCCGATAAACGAGCCTGCCGAAGGTAAAAAGAAAAGCCAGATTGAAGAATACCTGGAGTTTTATGAGGGCGAAGGCGTGCAGCATTTGGCATTGGCCACTGCCGATATTGTTAAAACCGTTACCGACCTGCAAAGCCGCGGCGTTGAGTTTTTAACCGTACCTACAACCTATTATGATGAACTTACCGCCCGCGTAGGTAAAATTGACGAAGACCTGGAGCCGCTAAAAAAACTGGGCATACTGGTTGACCGCGACGACGAGGGCTACCTGTTACAGATCTTCACCAAACCGGTTGAAGACCGCCCCACCCTGTTTTTCGAGATCATACAGCGTAAAGGCGCAAAATCCTTCGGTGCGGGTAACTTTAAGGCCCTGTTTGAAGCCATTGAGCGCGAACAGGAATTAAGAGGCAACCTGTAAGAACAGATTTGAGATAAGAAGCCGGGCAAAATTGTCCGGCTTTTTTGTGTACCTTTATAAAACATCATATCTAAAACATTTTATTATAAATAGTTTTATAACAGATTATGAGAAGCAATTTAGCCAGCACTAAATTCCAACCGTTAGCATTTACCATAAGCCTTTTAATTACGCTGACTATTGGCGTAGTGGCATCTATTTTTACCCGGCCCGAAATTAAAACCTGGTATATTACTTTAAACAAACCATCCTTTACTCCGCCTAATTGGCTTTTCCCCTTAGCATGGACTACGCTTTACATCCTTATAGCCGTTTCGGCATACCTCATCTGGAAACTTAGGGATGGGTCATCAACCTATAAAACGGCTGCTATAATTTACGTTATACAACTGGCGCTTAACTTTTCATGGTCAATAGTGTTTTTTGGCATGCACCAAATTTTGGGCGGGCTTTTTATTATTGTTACCCTGCTGGTTACCATTATCCTTAATATATCCTGGTTTAACCGGTTTAGTAAAACTGCCGCTTGGTTACTGGTTCCTTACCTTTTGTGGGTTAGCTATGCTACTTTGTTAAACATTAGTATTTGTGTGCTTAACAAATAAGAAAAACACTATTTTTATTGCACGTTTACGTGCCCAAAATGAAAAGAATATTCTTTACCTGCTTACTGTTTATAGCCGCTACCGCTTTTAGCTTTGCGGATACCATTTCCATCAATCACTTTGTAGTAAAAGAAAATCCTTTTGCTAAAGACGAGATAGCTATTGTTGCGGTAGATACCGCCAAAAACATCCAGGAGAATGTGAACGGTAGTTTCACTTTTAGTGTAAACGGCTTTACCGAACAGTTAACGTTTGATAAAGGCACCGCTTTTTACAGGCATAAGCTGGACAAATCGATGTTTGTGTACGCCCGCCACGAAAATGATAATGGCACGCACTCTATGCTATATTATGTTTACAGGCACGACAGCAAGCTTACCCCGGTTAAAATAAGCTGGATATTGCTTATATCAATCCCGTTAGGGTTGATACTATTGGGTTATCTGTTTAAACGTTTTATTATTATCGCGCTCATCATCTTCTGCATATTCCTGTACTTTAACCATAGTAATGGCCTAAGCATACCAACATTCTTCCAGAGTATTATAGACGGGTTGAAAGGATTATTTGCGAGTTAGAGGTTTTCGCTGTTGCGGGTGTTTCGCCAACAACATTTAGACAGCTTGGCTACAAGCATACAGCTTTTTTTCCGGACTAAACCGACGTCCGGCTTGCTGTCCTAAAACGGCAACCCTATACCAAAGTTAAGCTGCATAAAGCTGTAACCATCGCCCAGTACTTTACCGCTTGCATCAATACCTGTTTTGTTATTCCTGAGGTAAGCTTCCTTAAAGCTGCCGTTACCAAACACCTCGCCAAAGTGCTTAATAAACACCCACTGGTCTGATCCGCTAAACTGCGGATCTTTAAATTTAAAGGCAGCATCCAGTCTGAAGATAAAGAAGCCCAGATCGAACCTTAAACCCGTACCTATACCTATTGCAGTAGATTGCAGTATGTTATTGAACTTAAACTCACCGTTGGGGTTATCAGCCGTTTTATGCAAACGCCAAACATTACCGGCGTCAATAAACATTGCCCCTTTTAGTTTAGCTCCAAAGAAATTATCAACAAGCTTATACCGATACTCGAGGTTGGCCACCATTTTTATCTCACCAAACTGATCGAGGTATTTTAAGCGGGCACGGGTGGTATCGGCCCTGCCATCAGTACCATAACTGGCACGGTTAAACTGCCCGGGGCCAAGGGTACGCGGCAACCATGCACGGATATCATTAGCGCCACCGGTATAAAAATTCTTTTCAAATATTAGCTGGTCGCTATTACCGTAAGGGATACCTATACCGGGGTTAAAGCGAAATATGAGTTGTTTTTCGCCGCCAAGGCTGCGATACCAGCGGTAATCAATCTCAGTTTTTACGTATTGCGAAAAGGCGAAACCAAATAAGGTGCGCTGGCCAAGGGTATCTTTTGGAGCATTAAATGCTTTACTAAGCAGGCTAAGTATGCCGCCGCCAAGGTCTAATCCTCCTCTGAAATAGATGAAGTTTTTGTAGGAGTTTAACTCATTAGCATTGTATTGAAAGGTATATTGGCTACCTAATGTAAAAGTTTTGCGGCCAATTAAGTACACGTACGAATAACGGTTTTGCCTTAACAATTCCTCCCTGGCAACAGGGTCAATACTACCGCTGGAGAACTCGATATTAATAGGTGTTACAGAGTGTTGTTTACGGGCCGTTTCAAAAAAGTCGTACGTAATGGAGTTGATAAAGCTTTTACGCTCCACTAATCCTTTTTGATAAAATAGCTGGTAGTTGGTTGAAAACGTGGTATGCGGCACCCCAAATTTGGCCAGGTTAGGGAAATTAAAGGGCAACAACAACCTTGGGTAGATAAGGCTTACCCCCGCCCTGAAATCCTGGTTCTGGATCCCGTCATTTACTGCCGAGTTACCGTTATCGAACAAGATGCTCCAGTTAAGTTTAACCTGTAAAATAGCGGCTTGCTTAAAAATATTACGGTTGGTAAATGTGTTGCCCAGGTTATAACCAAAGCGCCCCTGGTTAAACAAAAATTCGGCCTCAACGCGGTCTGTCATCCGTTTAAGGGGCACTATATCTATTTTTGTATTCAGGCGGTTGGTACTGTCAGATAATTTCTCATAGGTAGGGTTGGGCACATTTCTAAACACGTTCAACTCAGACAGGCGCGTGGTTGTCAGGGTTTGCTTATCAAGGTCATACAGTTCACCTTTACGCTGAAAAACGTAGTCGGTAGCCGTACGGGGTTTAAACCTGCCAGAAAAATCAACAAATCTGAATTGCGTATCTACTTGTATGGTGTCGGCCTTGCCGTTGGTGCGGCCGTTACTACGGGCAATAGTAATTAAGGTATTATTGATGGTATAAATAGGGTGTTCTTTTTTGCCCTCGGGGTTATCAATGGTCATTACCACATCAACCACGCTGTTGTTATAGCTCGAATCGGGCAGGTAATTGATATACTGGCGGTAAAAATCGAAGTAACCGTTACGTTTCATCACCTGGTAAAACTGGTCGCGATCGTAAGCAAGACTATCCGTATCAAAGCGGCTACCTTTATTAAGGTGTGTATATTGCTTTCGTGTACTGCGGTATAATGCCTGTACTTTTGGGTCGGCAATGCTATCCCTAAAATTACGTACTTTAAAAAGCGGGCCTTCAGTAGCTGTAAATACGAGCTGGGCTTTTTTCTTTTTAACCACTATCGAGTCGGCTACTTTAGCTTTCAGAAAACCTTTGTTAACCAGGTATTTTTGGATCTGCAGGCGCGAAAACTCAACCAGGTTACTATCCAATATGGCGGGGGTTTCACCTATTTTACGTTTGCCTTTATTGCTAAACAAGTAATAAAATTGCAGGTTAAGCCAGTTGTTGGGTTGTTGCTCTTTATCAATATAATTGAGGGATTCTTCTGCAAATTCTTTATCAACGCCTTTAATGGTAACTTTGCGCACAATGGCCTGGTTATCTTTTAGCCCGCGTGTAACACTACAGCCGGTGCCAATAATAACCACCAAAATACTTAATATTGCAAGACGTAAATGCCCGGGTATATTATATGCTTTCAAAATCACAGATCAGTTTACTAACGTCCTTACAACATAAAAAGTTTCGCAGGGAACATGGTTTATTTATGGTAGAAGGATACAAATCGATAACTGAATTTATTGATTCTGATTATCAAATCCATACCATATATCACACGCCTGATATCGCCCCAAAATTGCTTAAATTATCCCGAAAAATAAACTTTCAGGAGATTTCTTTAAACGACCTGCAAAAGGTGAGCGCTTTAAAAAATCCGGCCGATGCCATTGCTACGGTTAATATACCGCAATGGGGCGACCTAAACCACATAACACTGAAAAATAAGTTTAGTTTGGTGCTCGATGGCGTGCAGGATCCCGGCAACCTGGGCACTATTATCCGCACGGCCGATTGGTTTGGCATCACCAATATCATCTGCTCGGAAGATACGGTGGACGCCTATAACCCCAAAGTAGTACAGGCAACCATGGGTTCGTTGGCGCGGGTAAACGTTACTTATACCAACCTGGCGGGTTTAATATCAGCGGCAAAACTACCTGTTTTTGGTACTTTATTAAACGGCGATAACATTTATTCAACAAATTTTGGCACCGAAGGGCTGCTGGTAATGGGCAACGAAGGCAACGGCATACGCCCTGATATTCAGCAATTAGTGACCAAAGCCATCACTATTCCGCGCATTGGCAAGGCCGAATCATTGAACGTGGCGATAGCCACCGCTATATGTTGTTCAGAACTTACTGCAAAAAGCTACAAATAAAATTGATTGCCAATAAATAATTACTATTTTTGCAATCCTTTAAAAATGGTCGGGTGGCCGAGTGGCTAGGCAGAGGTCTGCAAAACCTCCTACAGCGGTTCGAATCCGCTCCCGACCTCAAGGTTAAAAACATTTAAAATAAAAAGTCATGGGCGTTACTCGTTTAAAAAGAAAAGATAGAAGGAACAAAACTACTTCACGTTTAGAAGTTCAGTTTTTGAAATTAGCTACTAACATTGAGTTAGGCAGCCGTTCTGCAGAGAAAAAAGATAGCCAGATAGCAAAAAACAATGCTGTTTTAGCTATTGCTGCTTCAGGCAAATAATCCTTCTTTTTTAAAAAGAAATTTAAAGGCGTACCGATAGGTGTGCCTTTTTTTGTGGGGTTGTTTATTGTAGAGATGCGATACTTCGCGTCTTTAACGAGCTATACTTAATCAATGGTCTTTACCGCCCTAAAGGAGACGCGAAGTATCGCGTCTCTACGAATGAAGGATTTTATTATTTATCCTCCCTATCAACCCCGGCCCTTCGTAAATAAAACCGGTATATAATTGTACCAATGATGCACCCGCTGCTAATTTCTCCATCGCATCTTCTGCCGAATGGATGCCACCCACGCCTATTATAGGGAATTCCCCGCCCGATGCTTTGTGCAAATAAGCAATAACTTCTGTCGATCGCCTGGTTAAAGGCTTGCCGCTTAATCCGCCGGTTTCTTCTTTATGTGGCGATGTAAGGCCATCCCGGCTAATGGTTGTGTTTGTGGCGATGATACCCGCTATGCCGGTTTGTTTTACGATGTCGGCAATGTCGTCTAATTGCTCATTGGTAAGATCTGGTGCTATTTTTAACAGGATGGGCCTGCTTATACCATTCTTGCTATTGCGTTGCTGTAAAGTGTTTAAAAGGTTCATCAGCGGCTCTTTTTCCTGCAGCTCGCGCAGGCCGGGTGTGTTGGGCGAGCTTACGTTCACCACAAAATAATCAACCACATCAAAAAGCCTGTCGAAGCATTTTATGTAATCGCTTACGGCATCCTCATTAGGCGTAACCTTATTCTTGCCGATGTTGCCCCCTACAATTAATGCCTGCTGCCCCGGCTTAAGGCCTTTACGATAAGCAGCAATGCGCTCGGCCGCCACATCAACCCCCAAATTATTAAAGCCCATACGGTTTATCAGCGCGGCATCTGCCGGCAGTCGAAACATCCTTGGCTTGGGGTTGCCCGGCTGTGGTAGCGGGGTTACTGTACCTACTTCAACAAAGCCAAAACCCAGGTTACCCATTTCGCTTATCAGTTCGGCGTTTTTATCAAAACCGGCGGCAAGGCCAACCGGGTTTTTAAATTTAAGGCCAAAAACTTCACGCTCAAGGCGTTTATCATCAACACCCCAAATGGCTTTACTTAGTGACGCCCCGCCGGGGAAACGGTTAAACCGTTTAAGGTTACGGGTTACAAAATAATGTACGTTCTCCGGGTCGAACTGAAACAACAGGGGTTTAAGCAATTGATACATGGCGCGAATTTACCTTTTTTAACAATTAAGCGTCAACTTTTAACAATTAAGCATCGGGCTAATTAACAATTTGTACTTTAGGCACAGGTAATAATTTGCACCTGCAATACGTAATATTAACATGACTAATAATAATTCCCGTCGTAATTTTATAAGAACCACCGCTGTGAGCGCTGCGGCGGCTATCAGCGTCCCCCAAATCGTATCAGCCTCTGCTCATAGCTATAACAGCAAAAAGGTGCAACTGAAAGATAATGATGTGATCCTTTTCCAGGGCGATTCGATCACCGACTGGGGCCGCGATCATAATAAAAGCACACCTAATGATAACAGCGCGCTGGGCAACAGCTATGTTTTACTAACTGCTGCAGAGTTACTTGAAAAATACGCGCCGAAAAACCTGCAGATCTACAACAAAGGGGTGGGCGGCAATAAAGTATACCAACTGGCCGACAGGTGGGACACAGACACCCTTGCCCTGAAGCCAACCGTGCTAAGTATCCATATTGGTGTAAACGATTTTTGGCATACCCTTGGCGGCGGTTACACCGGCACTATTGAAACTTATATAACCGACTACAAAAAACTTTTAGACCGCACCAAAACGGCCCTGCCGGGTGTAAAGATCATTATTGGCGAACCCTTTGCCATGATAGGCACCAAATCTGTCGACGAAAAGTGGTACCCAACTTTCGATCTTTTCCGTAAAGCAGCCCGTGATATTGCAGCGGAGTATGATCTGCCGTTTATTCCCTATCAAACCATATTTAACAACGCGCTAAAATTCGCACCCGCTACCTATTGGACACTTGATGGCGTGCACCCAAGCCTTGCCGGTGCAAAACTGATGGCACAGGGCTGGATGGAAGTGATTAAGGGTTAGTGCTTAGCTAATTAGCATATTAACGTCACAAACGCTGATCTCTGATCGCTAAACGCTAATCTCACTTTTGAGGCTTGGTCTCAAAAGCGTATCTTTGCGGCCAAATGATAGCTATAAATAACCTTACGTTCGAGATTGGTGCGCGCGCCTTATATGATGAAGCCAACTGGCATATTAAACCCGGCGAAAAAATTGGTTTAATTGGCGCTAACGGTACAGGTAAAACCACGCTGTTAAAAATTATTGTTGGCGATTACAAACCTACATCGGGCACCATATCAATGGCTAAGGACCTTACCATGGGTTACCTTAACCAGGACTTGCTATCTTACTCATCAGATAAAAACATTGTGCATGTTGCCATGGAGGCCTTTGAGCGCCAAAACCAGCTGCACGACGAGATAGAGGTGCTTCTTAAAAAGCTGGAAACAGACTATACTGAAGACCTGCTGCATAAACTAAGCGACAAACAGCACGAGTTTGAACTGCTGGATGGTTACAACATTGAATATAAAGCACACGAAATTTTAGCCGGCCTTGGTTTTAGCGAGGCTGATTGCCAGCGTAAGCTAAGTACTTTTTCGGGAGGATGGCGGATGCGCGTGATGCTTGCCAAGATCCTTCTACAAGCACCGGATATATTGTTACTGGATGAGCCTACCAACCACTTAGACTTACCGTCTATTCAATGGCTGGAAGATTATTTGAAGGCATTTAACGGCGCTATCATCATTGTATCGCACGACAGATGGTTCCTTGATAAGGTTATTAACCGTACGGTTGAATCGCGCAAAGGGAAACTGAATGTTTATGCCGGTAACTATACTTTCTACCTGGAAGAAAAAGCCTTAAGGGCCGAAGTTCAGCGTGGTGAGTTCAAGAACCAGCAATCAAAAATAAAACAAGAGGAACGTTTAATTGAGCGTTTCCGTGCAAAGGCATCAAAAGCAAAAATGGCGCAATCGCGTATCAAGATGCTTGATAAACTGGAGCGTGTGGATGATGTGGATGATGATAACCCCGAGGTTAACTTCAGTTTCCGTTTCAGCAAGCAATCGGGCCGCCACGTATCTACTTTAGAGCATATCACCAAAAAATATCCAGCTATCGATATTTTGGATGATGCCGAAGCCATCATAGAAAAAGGCGATAAAATTGCCCTGATAGGTGCCAACGGTAAAGGTAAATCAACCCTGCTGCGTATTGTAGCCGGTGCTGATAAGGAATTTGAAGGCACTGCCGTTACCGGCCATAACGTAACGCAAACTTTCTTTGCACAGCACCAGTTAGAGAGCCTGCATTTAGAACATCAGATATTACAGGAACTGCAATCATTCGCCCCAAAACATACCGATACTGAGCTACGCTCGATATTAGGATCGTTTTTGTTTACCGGCGATGACGTGTTCAAAAAGATCAAGGTATTATCGGGTGGCGAAAAATCGCGCGTGGCGCTTGCAAAAGCTCTTACTGCCGATGCAAACTTCCTGGTACTGGATGAGCCTACCAACCACTTGGATATGGCATCAGTAAACATATTGATCCAGGCATTGCAGCAGTACGAGGGTACGGTTATCGTAGTATCGCACGATAGGTACTTCCTTGATAATGTAGCCAACAAGATCTGGTTTATCGAAAACCAAAAAATTAAACAATACCCGGGTACCTACGCCGAGTATGATGAGTGGAATGCTAAACGCAAGTTAGATCCAAAGGTGGAAGCGCCTGCCCCTCAACCTAAAAAAGAAGAGAAAAAGCCGGAGCCTGCTAAGCAGCCGCAAACTGAAAACAAAACCCAGCAGTTAAAAAAGCTTAACCAGGACCTAACCAAAATGGAAGAGCATATTGCAGTTTTAGAAAAGGATGTAAAGCAACTGGAAACTCAACTGGCCGACGATAGCATTTACAACCAGGCCGAAAAGCTACAGCAATTAACCGACGGCTACCAGTTAAAAAAATTGGAGCTGAGAGAAAACCAGGCACGCTGGGAAGCACTCGCCGAACAGATAATGGAACTGGAAGGATAAAAAACTTTAAATAACCAGGGCAGTTGCTAAGCAACTGCCCTTTTTTGTTTACCGCCAATATGAAAATACACGTTATGGGTGCCTCTTGTGCCGGCTCAACCACATTGGGCAGGGCATTGGCGCAGCATCTTAATTACACCTATTTTGATACCGACGAGTACTTCTGGCTGCCATCTGCCGTGCCTTATACTACAAAAAGAGAACCCGCTGATAGAATAGCGATGCTTAAAGCCGATTTACTGAGTAAACCGGATGCTATAGTAGGCGGCTCGCTGGTAAGTTGGGGGGATGAATGGCTTACGATGTTTGACCTGGTTGTATTTTTATACATCCCACATGATATAAGAATGCAGCGGCTGCACAACCGTGAGGTTGAACGCTATGGCGACCAGATATTTACCGATGCATTCAGGGCCGACCAGTATAAAAAATTCACGGATTGGGCCAAGGGTTATGATGATAATACAACAAATGGCAGAAACCTTGCTGTGCATCAGCTTTGGTTAAGCAAAGTAAATTGCCCAGTTCTTAAAATTGAAGGTGATACCACAGTTGCTGAAAGGATCGATCTGATAATGGATAAACTGCGAAGTATTAAATAGTTGCTGCCGCGAACTTTCAGCTCGTGGAATAGCATGCTCAGCTTTCAGCTGAAGAAAAACGTAATATTTAAAATAAACCAGCGTTGCTGCTAAAACAGCTGTGTTTTTTTATTTAATTTTAGTGTGTAACCTGCCATAAATGAAACATATTACCTTATTGTGCTGCTTATTATTCGCCTGTACTTTTACCCGCTCACAATCTATCTCGTTAAACCAGGGAGGACCCTCAACAAGTAAATACTACACTGAACTACCTTATGAAATGGTTAACGGAAAAATGTTTGTGCAAGTTGAAATTAAGGGCAAACTACATAAGTTTTTGTTTGATACCGGGGCGCCTGTTGCACTAAGTGAAAAGTTGGTAACCGAGTTACAGTTAACCGAAATTCACCAGGGCCGCTTAACAGATGTAAACGGCACCGTTAGCAATGCTGCTACTGTACAGATCGACAGTATAAAACTTGGCGATGTAATATTTACCGGCATCCCGGCAATAACACTCTTCCCCGCCTGGTACAACTGTTGGAATATAGACGGCGTTATTGGCAGTAATATATTGCGCCAGTCGGTAGTGAAACTGGTGAGCGACAAGCACCTTATCATTATTACCGACCAGCCCGATAAACTCGTGCTCAACAAAAAACACAGCGTGCCGCTTATTACCAATGCCAATAAAAACCAGCAAAGCGACCCGCAAGTAAAAATATTGCTAAACAACAAGGTTAGCCTAACCCTGGGTTTTGATACCGGCGATAACGAATTTTTAAGGTTTACCGACGACCTGATGCAGCAACTGGCTAAATATAATTCTTACGAAATAATATCGAAAGGGTTTGGCGCTACCACTATTGGCGAAAACGGGTTACAGCCAAGCGCCGAAAAGTATTTGTTAAAAATTCCCTTTATTAATATTGGCAGCGCACGTTTTGATAATTTGGTTACCGAAACCAATAAAGGCGGCATCCCCGGCATTGGCACCAAACTGCTTGATTATGGCGATGTAACGCTCGATTTCATCAACGGAAAGTTTTACTTCGATGCTAAAAACGACGCGAATGCGCCTGATAATAAGCAATGGCCTTTTCAGCCAACTTTTGCTGATGGCAAACTGGTTGTTGGTGTGGTTTGGCAAAAAGGCATGGATAAGGTTAAACACGGAGAACAGATCATGGCTGTTGACGGTAAAGACCTATCGAAATTAACGCTTTGTCAACTGATGGATAACGGCCCAGTACTTGGCGACAAACAAACCGCGGTAATAACGCTTAAAGCACCCGAAGGACAGGAACGAAAGCTAAAAATTGATAAAGAGTAGCGCATTATTTTTTAAGTATAATTGTTTATTATCTTGCACAGATGAAAAAATCAGCATGCCTTTTTATTGTTTGTTTTTTAGCTGGCATAACTTGTTTTGCCCAAACCCCGCCGTTTGATAACAGCGTTTACCGGCACGAGATAAAAAGCGTGGAGTTTTTCAATTCAAAAAAACAGGCATCCTTCCCGGTAATTGATCTGGGCAGCGGCGAAACGGTAACCCTGGGTTTTGATGATCTGAGCAGCGGTAGCCGTACTTTTAATTACACCATTCAGCATTGTGATGCCACCTGGAAGCCATCAAACCTGTCGCCTGCCGAATACCTGGAAAGCTTTACTGACGACCGTATTAACGATTATTACTACTCATCGGCAACGTTTCAAAAATACACACATTACGAGGTTAAGATCCCTAACCGCAATATCATCCCCAAAATATCGGGCAACTACATCCTTAAGGTTTATGAAGATAGCGACCCTACCAAACTGATACTAACCCGCAGGCTTTATATAGTTGGCAAAAGGGTATCGGTAAGCGCCAATATCATCACATCAAACAATGTAGCAGCAAGGCGTACCAACCAAAAGATAAACTTCACTATTGATTATACCGGCCTCCCTGTACAAAACCCTAATACAGATATCCGCGCATTTTTGATGCAGAATGCCCGGCCCGAAACCGGCATCATGAATAATAAGCCAACCTACATCCGCGGTACACAACTGGTTTATAACGATGTAAACATTAACGATTTTGCCGGCCGTAACGAGTTCAGGCATTTTGATACCCGTACGCTCAAGCTAAACTCCGAACGAATATCCAAAATATACAAGGATACTGCCAATACCGTTATGCTGCTTGGCGACCCAAACCGAAACCTGCCCAATTACACTTTACTGTATGATCTTGACGGTAAGTTTTACATCCTGAACCAGGATGGCAGCGACCCACGCCGCGATGCCGATTATGCGCATATGTATTTCAGCCTGGCATCCAATAAATCTGAAGCAGATGGTACACCCTATATTGTTGGCCAGTTTAATGATTATAAGCTGGATGATAACAGCAAGCTAACTTTTGATAGCCGCGGCCGCTGGTATACCGACCTGCTGCTTAAACAGGGCGTATACGATTATCAGTATATATGGGTAAGCAATGCCACCAAACAGCCCGATGATATCATTTTAGAGGGCAATTACTTTGAGACCGAGAACGAATACCAGCTGCTGGTTTACTACCGCCAAGTTGGCTCGCGATATGAGCAATTGGTGGGTTACAACCTTTTAAGTTCGGCAAAACAATAACTTGTAACAAGCAAACAATACCACAATCTAATTGATTTAAAAACATGAGCAGAACAGCAAAAAAGATCTCGACAGGCGCTATCATAGCCATCACCTTTTTAGTTTACCAGTTTGGTAAGGATATTATGAAAATTGGTATTAAAGACGGCAAGGTTACCAAAATAGCTATGGCTAAGAAGTAACAAGCACAAAAGCTTTGGTATACAGGCTTTTTGAGGCGATACTTTCCGCTTTAAGTTTATCTTTGCAGTATGAAAGGAAAATCGCCCCAGGAATCATTTACTATCATGAACGAACTGGTATTACCCAATGATACCAATACCCTTAATAATTTAATGGGCGGCCGTTTACTGCACTGGATGGATATTGCAGCAGCGATATCGGCACAAAAACATTGCAACCGTATTGTAGTAACCGCCTCTGTAGATAATGTATCCTTTCAGCATCCTATAAAACTTGGTGATGTAATTACCATCGAAGCCAAAGTATCACGCGCTTTTACTACCTCTGTTGAGGTTAGGCTTGATGTTTACGCCCAAAACATACCATCGGGCACCAAGGTAAAAAGCAACGAGGCTTATTATACATTTGTAGCTTTAGATCAAAACGGCCGCACTATCCCCGTGCCGCCAATGTTACCAGAAACCGACCAGGAAATTGAGCTTTATGAAGGCGCACTACGCCGCCGCCAATTAAGGTTGATACTGGGCGGCAAAATGAAACCCGATGATGCTACCGAACTAAAAGCATTATTTTTTGGCGAACAGAAATAACTTCTCTTAAAACATCTTACAAAGCTAACAGGTTATCCTGATATGGATAAGCGAATAAAACTTCAGCAGGGTGATATTACCAAACTACATGTTGATGCTATTGTAAATGCAGCCAACAGCAGCCTGATGGGCGGCGGCGGTGTTGATGGCGCCATTCACCGTGCTGGCGGAAAACAAATATTGGAAGAGTGCCTTAAAATAATCGACAGGCAGGGCAGCTGTAAAACCGGCCAGGCTGTGATAACCACAGGCGGTAAGCTACCCGCAAAACATGTAATACATACCGTTGGCCCGGTGTGGAACGGCGGCAAAAACAACGAGTCGCAACTGCTCGCTAATTGCTATACCAATTCCTTAAACATTGCGGTGGCAAATAATCTGGAAACCATTGCGTTCCCAAATATCAGTACCGGTGTGTACCGCTTTCCGAAAGACCAGGCGGCGCAGATAGCCCTAAAAACTGTGAATGATTTTTTACGTACCAATCAGTATGTTAATGAAGTATTCTTTATTTGTTTTGATGACGGGAACTACCAGTATTATGCCGGCTTATTATCATAAGTTGCAGTATATTACCATCATTATCCAAGCTCACACACAAAATTAATTAATACCTGGAAGCACTTAAAAAAATCGGGAGACTACTGTGCAGCCAGTTCTAAGATCCTGTCAAACTCTTCGGCTTTTAATGCCATTACAGAAAGTCGCCCCTGCCTAACCAAACCGATATCTTTCAGGCGTTCGTCGGCTTTTATTTGCTCAAGGGTTATTGGTTTTTTCAGGCTTTCTACGGGTTCAAGGTCAACCACTACCCAATTGGGGTCTTCGGTGGTAGGGTCCTGATAAAATTCTTTTACAACCCGCGCAATACCTACTATTTCTTTACCCTCGTTGCTATGGTACCACATTACCAGGTCGCCGGTTTTCATCAACTTTAGGTTATTGCGAGCCTGATAGTTACGTACGCCATCCCAAAAGGTGCGGCCTTCTTTGTTGAATTTCTCCCAGCTATATTTTACAGGCTCTGATTTTACTAACCAATGATTCATATAATGTGTGCTTAAATAGTGCCGCAAATTAGGAATTATCAACGAAATACAGACAAGGCAACACGAGTTTAAACACCTGTTTTCTTATAACGAAAATATCTAATTTATAGCTAATCTTAACATCATATTATATATAATTGTATCATCAACATTTGTACCCGAAAAACAACTTATGCCTTTACATATCAGTAATGATGATGCAAGCTTTATTGTGCTATTTCACAATAACCCCAACCCAATGTGGATTGTTGAAGTGGACACCCTGCAATTTAAAGAAGTAAATGATGCAGCTATAAAACATTACGGTTACACCCGCGATGAGTTTCTGAACAAGATAAAACTTTCCAACATCCGCCCGGTACACGAGCAACAGGAGATGCTTAACCTTATTAAACGGATAAAGCACAGCCAAACCATTAAAAAAGAACTTACTCACATCAAAAAAAATGGCAGGTTTATCCATGTAAATATTACTTCATATAATGTTGTTTTTAATGGCTCCTATTGCCGCATGGTCATTATCCATGATATTACGCAGCAGAAGCAAAAAGACGCTAAGCTTATTGAAGCCCTGGACAGAATAAACGAAACGCTGGAGAGCATTACCGATGGTTTTATAACACTCGATCGCAAACTGCGGGTAACCTATTGGAATAAAGAAGCGGCGCGGATATTATCGATAAATAAACAAACCGTACTGCACAAAAAGCTTTGGGAGCTATACCCCTACTACCACGAACTAAATGTTTTTAAGCAATTAAAATACGCGTTAGAGCATAAAGAGACTGTAAAATTTGAGGAGCACATTACTCAGTTAAAAAAATGGGTTTGTTTTACCGTTTACCCGGGCGCCGATGGGCTTGCAGTATATTTCCAGGATATTACCAGCCAAAAACATGGCGAGGAGCAGATAAACCTGAAGAACGAGAGCCTTGACCAAATAGCCTATATCAATTCTCATATTATACGTAAGCCATTGGCTAACATTTTAGGGATCATTAATTCGCTGGATGGTTTACCTTGTAATGAAGAACATATGGAGCAGCCAATAAAAATGCTGAAACAAAGCGCGACGGAACTGGATAACCGAATAAAAGAGATCAATACCCGGGTAGAGAAAACGCTAAGGTAGTATAAAGCAAACTCTTTTAATGGAGTATCTTAAACATCAGCTCCTTCATCAAACCACCGTGGTCGGTGTTTGACTCTACCCCCTTGCTTTTAAGGTCGTACTCGCGCAAGTAACTGATTACCTGGAAGGTTTTGCCTAAATTGTAACCACGAGCCGCCTGTTCGTAATCCTTCAAAAAATACGGGCTAACACCAAGCTCTCTCGCCAGGTTTTGAGGGGTTTTGTCCTTCACGTAATGATAGGCAAGCACCTTGCTGAAAAAGTTATTGAGGTTGCCTAAAACAAGCACTATGGGGTTGGCTTTAGGGTTAGCCTCAAAATAATTCACTATCTGGTTAACCTTGTAGGCATCTTTTTTGGTGATAGCGGCCTGCAGTTCAAAAACATTATATTCTTTGCTGATGCCTATGTTATCCTGTATCAGCTGCAGGGTAACCTCCTGCCCAGCGCTGATATTGAGCATCAACTTATCGAGCTCGTTGGCTATTTTTGACAGATCGTTACCCAGGTACTCAGATAACATTGCGGCAGCCTGCGGGCTTATCTTATATTTTTTATCGGCTACGTACCCTTCTATCCAACCGGGGATCTTGCTATCATACAAAGCCGCCGATTCAAATATCAACCCGTTTTTTTCAATAGCCTTATAAGTTTTTTTGCGCTTATCAAACTTGCCGTATTTATAGCAAAAAACCAGTATGGTACTTTGCAGCGGGTTTTCCAGGTAGCTTAATATGGGGTTGATGCTTTTTTTATCGTCATCATCGCGCCCCCATTTCATATCCTGCGCTTCTTTTACCATTACCACCTGGTAATCGCTCATCATAGGGTAACGTTTTGAGGCGTTTATAGCTGTCATCACATCAGTATCCTTACCGTATAATATTGTTTGATTAAACCCCTTCTCGGCGTCAGATAAAAGGTTATGCTCAATGTAATCGCTTACCAGGTCAATATAGTAAGGCTCCTCGCCGTGCAGCAGGTATATGGGTTTATACTTGCGGTTCTTAAGATCTTTTATAATATCAGGAGCAGTAGCCATGGGTTAAGTCAAAAGTAAAAAGTAAAAAGTCAAAAACCTTATTTTGTAGAATATAAAGTAATAAACATGCATTGTTGAAAGAGCATTTTTGAATTTTGACTTTTTAATTTTGAATTTAAGTTACTTTTGAATTTGCATGGACTTATTACTTCCGCTTAATTTACCGCCATACCCTTTTAAACTAACCGAACAAAACGGACAGCTTACTGTATTTGACGAACTGCGAAAAAAAAACATCATTATTACCCCCGAAGAATGGGTACGTCAGCATTTTGTGCAATACCTTATTGGCCATAAGCAATACCCAAAAGCATTAATAAAATTAGAAGGGGGATTGAAGCTGCACGGCATGGCCAAACGTACCGATATAGTGGTGTTCAATTCGGCCGGCCAGCGCATTCTACTGGTAGAATGTAAAGCGCCATCTGTTGCCATTACGCAAGCTACTTTCGATCAGGCGGCTCGTTACAATATGGTTCATAAGGTGCAACTAATGGCGGTAAGCAACGGCTTGCAGCATTATTATTGCAGCATAGATCATGCAACAGCGAGTTATAAATTTATAGAGGAATTACCGGGATACAGGGAGCTTTAAACAGTAGCTATTAGATTTTGGATCTTTTCCATCAGTTCATCCGGTTTAAACGGCTTGGCAACATAATCATTCATACCGGCATTGGTCACCTGGTCGCGAATATCAAACAAAGCAGATGCCGTTAAAGCAATGATAGGGATATTAGATTTAGCCGGGTCAGTCATTTTCCGTATCTCCATCGAGGCGTCAAACCCATTCATCACCGGCATTTGCAGGTCCATCAAAATAATATCAAAATTACCGTACTGCACAATCTCCACAGCGCGTTCGCCATTTTCGGCTATGGTTGGTACAATCTTCCATTTAGAGAACAGCTTTTTCATCAGCATCACGTTAACCGGATTATCCTCGGCTATTAAAACACGCAGGCTGCTGCCCGGGTCCTCAATTTCGGCTATAACCGGTTGCTGCTCCTCATTATGATTTCGTTGCTGCTGAGGCATTGCTAAGCGTTCTTTTGGCTGTGCAATAACTTCGGTAGATACCGGAAACTCCATATTAAAAGAAAACTCCGATCCTTCACCAACGTTACTACTCACGTACATTTGGATAGATTGCAATTCCAACAGGCGTTTAACAATGGCCAACCCCAAACCTGTACCACCATACTGTCGTGTTGTGGTGATAGATTCCTGAGTAAAAGGCTCAAAAATGGTTTCGAGGTTTTCCTTTTTAATACCTATACCCGTATCTTTTACAGAAAAGCCCACCGTAATGTTATTATGGCGGTCTTCCAAACAAGTTACCCTTACCCACACACTGCCTTGCGATGTGAATTTTATAGCGTTGCTAACCAGGTTAAATATGATCTGTGTAAGGCGGGTTGGGTCGCCAAATATTACTTTCCTTCTAAGCGTGCTATCAATATCCAGTTTAAACAACAGGCCTTTTTCTTCGGCTTTGATGATTTGCCCGCCGCAAATATTTTGCATCAGGTCAACCAGGTTAAATTTTATCTTTTCGAACACCACCTTACCCGATTCTATCTTATTAAAATCCAGCACATCATTTACAATAGCCAGCAGGTTGTTGGCCGAAAATTTCAATATCTCCAGGTTCTCGCTCTGATCCTGCCGAGGGTTGTTCATCAGCAGCAGGTTACTCATCCCGATAACCGCGTTTAAAGGCGTACGGATCTCATGCGACATGGTAGACAAGAATTCGGATTGTACCTGCGATGATTTTTCGGCTTTTTCTATAGCCTTTTCAAATTTGATATTTAATGCGGTTTGTTCTTCGCCGTTATCTTTAAGCTGCTTTATGTTCTTTAAAAACGCGCTGTAAAAGTGGCTATGGATAAATATAATAAGTATAAAATTGGCAAATACCGCAATTATGGTAGTTGATTGATCGGCCTTCTCGGGCTTAAAATCAATAAAGTAATTATGGTCATACTGCATCACCATAAATATTAAAACAGGCAGTAAATTTAGCAATGAGTAAAACATGCCCCAGTTTTGCCCAAGCATGTAAAAGCTAAATACTATCACCAATATTATAATTTGTATAGTTATAATATTTACATCCTGTAGTATAGCAAATACGGTAGCCAGGTTAACTATTGTACCAATTATTAGCAGTAAATGCGATATAGTGTGCCAGTGCGGCTTATAGGTAAGATATTTAAACAGCGCCAATACTGCTATTAATACCGTGGTGCAGGTGATGGTCATTACGTGCAGGTCTTGCAGGTAAACGCTTAAAAACAAAGCGCCTAAGCCAATAGTTGCAAGCAATAAACCATAATATAGCAAACGGATGCGTGCCTGGTCAAGAATTGACAGTTCGCGCCTGAGTATTTTATTAATCGAAAAATTAAAAAAATTCACTTGTTTGCGTGCCGGTATTAATGTTAGGTAAATTAAATAATAATAAACAGTGGTATAATATACACAATATGTTACTATTTGATTATAAATACCCTAACGTTATACAATTAGCCTGCCAACCCGCGTAAATTATCTTCAACTATCTTTAACCGGGCTTCTGCGTCGGCCTTCTTTTTCAATTCGTTCTCTACTATCTCGGGCTTGGCATTTGCCATAAAGCGTTCGTTCCCTAATTTAGCGTTTACCGATTTTAAGAAACCTATCAAATAATCGCGTTCTTTTTCCAGGCGCTCGCGCTCTGCAATAACATCAATTTCTATGTTAAGTGATACAAAAAACTCGTCAGTACCCGCAATAAAGCTGTTTGCGCCGGTTATAGCATTATTAACTTTAGTCAATTCGGTAACATTACCCAGTTGTTTTATAATGGGCTCGTACAGGTTATAATCAATGGCCGAATTTGCTTTTACCGCCAGCGGCAACGCCTCTTTTGGCGACAACTGGTTACTGTTGCGTGTGTTACGAATTTGTGTTACCACTTGCTGAACGATCTCGATCTCGGCAACAAGCTGGGTATTTATTTTCCCGATAGCTGGCAATTGTGCAACAATGCAGCAATCCAATTCGGTACGCGTGCCAAACAATTCATCGTGCCAAAGCTCCTCGGTAAGGAACGGCATATACGGGTGCAGTACTTTTAAAATATCCTCAAAAAATGCAACGGTAGCGTTAAAGGTTTCGGCATCTATCTTTTGCTTTTCAACCCCTTGCTGGTAGGCAGGTTTTACCATCTCCAGGTACCAGGCGCAAAAATCGTCCCATACCAGTTTGTAGGTGGTCATTAACGCTTCAGATAAGCGGTATTGGGTAAAGTCGCTGTCAATCTCAACCAAAGCCTGGCTAAAACGGCTTGCAAACCACTCAATAGCTACTGCATTTTTGGGAGCGATGCTCTCGTCAATTTCCCAGCCTTTTACCAGTTTAAAGGCGTTCCATATTTTATTGGCGAAACCACTTCCCTGCTCGCAGTATTTTTCATCGAACATCAAATCATTACCCGCAGGCGAGCAAAGCAGCATACCTACGCGTACCCCATCGGCACTGTATTTTGCGATCAGGTCAAGCGGGTCGGGTGAGTTACCCAACGATTTCGACATTTTGCGGCCAAGCTTATCCCTAACAATACCGGTAAGGTAAACGTTAGTGAACGGTTTAGTCTCGCGCAGCTCATGCCCTGCCATGATCATCCTGGCCACCCAGAAGAACAAGATCTCGGGCGCGGTAACCAGGTCATTTGTTGGGTAGTAATAGTTTATTTCGGCATTATCCGGGTTACGCACACCATCAAAAACCGATATTGGCCACAAGCCAGATGAGAACCAGGTATCCAGTACGTCTTCGTCCTGGGTAAGCTGATCAATGGTTAGCGATGCATCAATTTTATGCGCCTCGGCTAATGCTTCTTCTTTTGTTTTGGCTACTACAAAATCGCCGTTTGGTATATAATACGCCGGGATCTGCTGGCCCCACCAAAGCTGGCGACTGATGTTCCAGTCCCTCACGTTCTCCATCCAGTGGCGATAGGTGTTGATAAATTTCTCGGGGATGAGCTTTACATCACCGTTCAATACATACTCTAAAGCAGGCTTGGCCAGCTCAGGCATTTTGCAAAACCATTGCATAGAAAGCTTTGGTTCGATAGCGGCGTTGGTACGTTCGCTGTAGCCTATTTGCGAGGTATAATCCTCCGTTTTTTCGAGCGCGCCGGCCTCTTCCAAAAGCACGGCTATTTTTTTACGGGCTATGAAACGGTCTTCACCCACCAATATCTGAGCCTTCTCGTTCAGCGTGGCATCATCATTTAATATATCGATGATCTGCAGCTTATGTTTCTGGCCAAGCTCGTAGTCGTTCAGATCATGCGCCGGGGTAACTTTTAAACAGCCGGTACCAAAATCCATGGTTACATACTCGTCCAGTATCACCGGGATCTCGCGGTTTATCAGCGGGATGAATACCTTTTTCCCGTGCAGGTGTGTGTAACGCTCGTCATTAGGGTTGATACAGATAGCCGCATCGGCCATAATAGTTTCAGGGCGGGTGGTTGCGATGGTCAAATGGCCATCTTCGCCTGCTACTTTGTAATTTATATAATAAAGTTTCTGATTAACTTCTTTACGGATAACTTCCTCGTCGCTTACAGCGGTTTTACCTTGCGGGTCCCAGTTTACCATCCGTACCCCGCGGTAGATCCAGCCCTTTTTATGCAGATGAACAAAGTAATCTATAACAGATTCGCTCATGTCCTCGTCCATAGTGAATTTGGTGCGTTCCCAATCGCATGAGGCGCCCAGTTTTTTCAGCTGCTCCAGGATGATACCGCCGTATTTTTCCTTCCATTCCCAGGCGTAGCTTAAAAACTCCTCGCGGCTCAGGTCTTTTTTGTTGATACCGCGCTCTTTCAGCATGGCCACAACCTTTGCTTCAGTTGCTATACTGGCATGGTCGGTACCGGGTACCCAGCAGGCATTTTTGCCTTTCATACGGGCGCGGCGTATCAGTACATCCTGTATGGTATTGTTTAGCATATGGCCCATGTGCAGCACACCTGTTACATTTGGCGGAGGGATAACGATGGTGTAAGGTTCACGATGGTCAGGTACTGATCTGAAAAAGTTGTGTTTTAACCAGTAACTGTACCATTTTTCTTCGGCTGCAGTGGGCGAATAGGTTTTTGCAATACTCATAGCCTGCAAAAATAACTATTTGGCGCTAATTGGGAAAAGCTAAATAAGGCAGTTTTAGACAAAGGCACAGAAATTTACTCACCCGGTCTTAGCTTCGCTCGACCACCCTCTCTCCGCTGCGCGGAAAGAGGGCTGAACTACTATTTTCTCTTTACCCTCTTTGCACAGCAGAGAGGGTCGCGCACGTAGTGCCGCGGGGTGAGTCAAATACCAAAGTGGCTTAAATATTATATGGAACAATTATAAATTACACCATGCTAAATATTAGCAACAATATTTTTACATATGGCCGTTTATATATTATAAATAATGCTCCGAAGATGAAAACAATACCTGTAAATCGTTTTTTGGCCGCTTTTATAAGATTATCGAGATTATCTGTTGTGATCAACTGGTTCAACAAATAGGTTTGCCCCGGCCTTATTATTTGCTACACGGCAGATAAAATAATTACCTTGATCTTTTTACTGACTAAATCATGAAATTAAAGTTCACCAACTTAATGCTGATGGGTGCGTTGTGCCTGTCGGCTACTGCATTTGCCGCAAATAGCGACAAGCCGGTTAAAGGGAAAACCCAAAACAAAACCGCAAACAATCCGCCCCGCAAATTCATCGACCCGGCCAATATGGACCTATCCGTAAAACCCGGCGACGACTTTTTTGACTATGCCAACGGTAACTGGATAAAACAGAACGCCATACCGGCAAAAGAAACCCGCTGGGGCAGTTTCAACATCCTGAGGCAGGATAACACCAACCGCCTGTTAGGTTTACTTAACGAAGTAAGTAAAACATCCGGCCAGCAAAAAGGCAGTCTTAAACAACGCGTTGGCGACCTTTATGCCAGCGGTATGGATAGCCTCACCATCGAGAAAAAAGGCTATACCCCTATCACCGCCGACCTGGCCCGCATCAATAAAATAACCGACCTGAACGGCATTGTTAATGAACTGATTTACGAGCGTGTAAACGGCATTGGCAGCCCGCTGTTTGGTTTTGGCGTAGGTCAGGACGATAAGCATGTAGAAAAATACATTGTAAGCCTTAGGCAAGGTGGCACCAGTTTGCCTGACAGGGACAATTATTTAAAAGACGATGCCCGTTCAAAAAAGATCCAGGACGCGTTAAAAACTTATATTACCACCCTGTTTACCCTTACCGGCACCAATGCCGATGAAGCAGCTAAAAACGCCGGGGTGATCTTCGACCTGGAGAAATCATTGGCAAAATCTCAACTGAGCCGCGTTGCACAGCGCGACCCTAATGTTACCTACAACAAGTTTTCGGTAGCTGATTTTGCCAAGACCACTCCCCATTTAAACTGGGTGCAACTGTTACCCATGCTAAAAGTTACCGGCCAGGATACCATCATTGTGGGCCAGCCAACCTTTTTTAAAGATGCTGATGCTTTATTAGCCTCTACCCCGGTAAACGACTGGAAAACTTATTTGAAGTGGAATATCCTGCGTGGTTCGGCTGGTTCATTAAGCTCGCCGTTTGTAAATGCAAGTTTTGCATACAGCAGCGCGTTAAGCGGCCAAAAAACACAAACCCCGCGTAACGAACGCATGAGCGGCCTTGTTGATGGCAGCATTGGCGAACTGTTAGGCCAGCTTTATGTTGAGAAATACTTTACCCCGGCCGCCAAAAAATACATGGTAGACCTGGTAAACAACCTTAAAATCACCCTGGGCGACCGCATAAAACGCCTTGATTGGATGAGCGAGGAAACCAAAGCCCGCGCATTGAAAAAGCTGGCTGCTTTCCGTGTTAAAATTGGCTACCCCGATAAATGGGAAGTTTATGACGGCCTGGTGATTAACCGCGATGATTACGCAGGTAACTTAAGGCGCATTTCGGTTTGGCGCTATAACTTTAATGTGAGCCGCCTTGGCAAACCTATGGACAGGACCCGCTTTGGCATGACCCCACCAACCGTAAATGCATCATACAACCCAACCAATAACGAAATTGCTTTCCCTGCGGGGATATTGCAGTTCCCGTTCTTTGATTTTGGGGCTGATGATGCGGTAAATTATGGTGGTATAGGCGCCGTTATAGGCCACGAGATGACCCACGGTTTTGACGACGAAGGCCGCCAGTACGATGCCGACGGTACCCTGCGCGACTGGTGGACAAAAGACGATGCCAATAAATTTAAAGTACGCGCAGACCAGGTAGTTGGCCAGTACAATGCGTTTACCGTACTTGATACTATGCACGTAAACGGCAAACTTACCCTTGGCGAAAACCTTGCCGATTTAGGCGGCCTTAACGTTGCTTACGAGGCTTACAAGAAAACCAAACAAGGCCGATCAACCACAAAAATTGATGGCTTTACGCCCGACCAAAGGTTCTTCCTTTCATGGGCGCAGGTTTGGAGAGGTTCGCAACGCCCCGAGGCTGCCGCGCAACGTATCCTGACAGATCCGCACTCGCCGGAACAATACCGTACCAATGCCCCAATAAGCAATATGGATGCATGGTACACCGCCTTTGATATTAAACCCGGTGATAAAATGTATAAGAAACCTGAAGACAGGATAAAAGTGTGGTAGATAGTAGCAAGTACTTATTATCAAGTATTTAGACAAAGCCCGGTTGAGAGACCGGGCTTTTGTTATTTATCCTTCGCCCATTCAAGCTTGGACGCTTGAATGGGCGAAGGCAATAAAAATAATCTTTACCCCCTACCCACATTTCTACCTTTTAACACTCATAACCAAAAGCTATCTTTGCGCCACTGACACATTATATGATAGTTCATCAATTTTACGATAAGGGATTGGCGCATGCTTCGTATGCCATTATCCGCTCGGGCAAAATGGTTGTTATCGACCCAGCCCGTAACCCGCAGCCTTACTATGATTTTGCCCAACTGCATAATGCAGATATTACCGGCGTTATTGAAACACATCCGCATGCCGATTTTGTGAGCTCTCACCTCGAGATTCACCAAACTACCGGCGCGGTTATCTATGTAAGCAAGCTTGCAGGCGCCGAATACCCGCACGAAAGTTTTGATGATGGCGATGTTATCCGTTTGGATGATATTAAGCTGAAGGCCATCAACACCCCCGGCCACTCGCCCGATTCTATCTGTATTTTACTGGAGGATGAAAAAGGTAAGGATTGCGCCGTATTTACCGGCGATACCCTGTTTGCCGGTGATGTAGGCCGCCCCGACCTGCGCGAGAACGTGGGTAATATCACCGCCAAAAAAGAAGAGCTGGCCCGCCAGATGTATCATAGCACCCGCGAAAAACTGATGGTTTTACCAGCCGATGTAACGGTTTACCCGGCACACGGCCCCGGTTCGCTTTGTGGTAAAAGCATGAGCCCCGATCTGCAAAGCAGCATTGGTAAAGAGCTGCGCGATAATTACGCTTTACAGCTGATGGATGAGCTGGCCTTTGTTAAAACCCTGATGGCCGACCAGCCCTTTATGCCAAAATACTTTGGCTATGATGTGGAGCTGAACAAAACCGGTGCGCCAAACTTTACCGAAAGCATTGAAACAGTATCAAGGCCATCACAAGATATTGTCTTAGAAAAAGGTGTGTTGGTTATTGATACCCGCGTAAAAGAAGCTTACCGCAGCGGGCACGTAAAAAACGCCATCAACCTGCAGGATGCCGAGAAGTTTGAGACCTGGCTTGGTTCGGTTGTTGGGCCGGATGAGCCATTTTATTTACTGGCAGCCACCAAGGATGAACTGGAAACTGTAATAAAAAAAACAGCCAAAATAGGTTACGAGAAAAATATAAAAGCAGCTATTTTAATCCCTGCGGATGCCAAAGTGCAATCGCCAGTGCTCGACTACGCCGACTTTAAGAGCCATCCGGACCATTATACCATCATTGATGTTCGCAATTGGGCCGAGATAAAAACAGGCAAACTGTTTAAAGATGCTTTGACCATTCCGCTGCCCGAACTAAGGGAGCGTGTAAGCGAGATCCCGGCTGACAAGCCTATTGTAGTGCACTGCGCAGCGGGTTACCGCTCTGCGGCGGCGGCAGGTATTATGCAGACAGCTGTTGATACCCTACCGGTTTATGATTTGAGCGAGGCTATTAATGAGTGGAAGTAATTGAGATATCACTGTATGCTGCCAATAGGGGCGCAATCTTGCCAGTATCGAATAATAACAAACCACTGATTATCAGTTTATTGCATGCGTTCACGGGTGTTCACGGTAGTGAACGTGAACACTTCGGGGTTTTGAGGGGCGGTTTTGGGCGTTTTAAGGGCGATTTTAGGTGAGATTGATTATGGTTCGACAAACTCACCATGACATACAAAACCTGTGACGCATAGCGGTTTATCTTACACCTCTCCTCTTTTCAGCGCATCGGCAGCATAGTTTGCAGCCCGGGCGGTGAGGGCCATAAATGTTAATGAGGGGTTTTGGGTGCTTGTTGATGTCATACAGGCGCCGTCGGTTACAAAAACATTAGGGCAGTTGTGCAACTGGTTCCATTTGTTTAACAGGGACGTTTTAGGATCGAGCCCCATCCGGATACCGCCAACCTCATGAATATCCAACCCGGGCGCTTGTTTGCTGTCCCTAGTCACTATGTTTTTACAGCCTGCTTTATCCAGCATTTCTGCACCCTGCACCAAAAAATCCTTCAATAACTTTTCGTCGTTATCATCATAATCTACCGAGATACGTAGCTGCGGTATACCCCATTTGTCTTTTGCATCATTACTCAGTTGTACAAAGTTGCTCTCTTTTGGGATAGTTTCGCCCTGCATCATCATATAAATACTCCATGAGCCGGGTTCGGCTATAGCATCTTTATATTCGGCGCCAATTTGCTGCCCATCTGCGGGGTGTCTCCAGCCCGGGCGGGTGGCGGTGTAAAATGTCATATATCCGCGCAAAAAGTCGGTCTCCTGCTTGTACACGTTCCTAAAGTTAGGCATCATAACGGCAGTGGGCCTGCGGCCATAGTAGTAGCTATCCATCGGCCCCTCAAAACTTGCAGACATCGATCCGCGATAGTTATGAAAAGCCACGTATTTGCCCAACAAACCACTATCATTACCCAAGCCATTGGGAAACCGGTTTGATGTTGAATTAAGCAGGATAAGGTTACTGTTTAGCGCCGCAGCGTTCACAAAAATGATTCGGGCAAAATATTCAATAGCCTTATTGGTATTTGAGTCGATCACCCTTACGCCAACGGCCTTTTGTTTTTTCTCATCATAAATGATAGAGTGCACCACAGAATCGGGCCTTAAAGTAAGCTTACCCGTTTTGGCCGCCCATGGCAGGGTTGACGAGTTAGAGCTAAAGTAGCCGCCAAAGGGGCACCCCCGTTCGCACAGGCTACGCGCTTGGCACTGCCCGCGGCCTTGCTGCAGGTGTATTTCTTTTGGCTTGGTAAGATGTGCGCAGCGGCCAATAACCACGTCACGGTCTTTATAATGGCCCATAATACGCTTCCGGATCTCCTTCTCCACCACGTTCATTTCCCAAGGTGGTAAAAAGTCGCCATCTGGCAGGGTTTCCAGTCCATCATGGTTACCGCTTATGCCTGCAAACTGCTCTACGTAGGTGTACCACGGCGCCAGATCATCGTAACGAATGGGCCAATCTACCGCGAAACCATCCCGTGCGGGGCCTTCAAAATCAAACTTGCTCCAGCGCTGGGTTTGCCTTGCCCAAAGCAACGATTTACCCCCAACCTGGTACCCGCGGATCCAGTCGAAGGGTTTATCCTGCACATAAGGATGTTCCTTATCCTTCACAAAAAAATGTTCGGATGCTTCGCCAAAGGCATAGCAGCGCTCAACAATTGGGTTTTCTTGTTTAACTGCCAATGGCATTTGGCCACGATGCGGAAAATCCCACGGGTTTTTAGTGGCTGTGGGATAATCTTTTAAATGAACAACATCCTTGCCGCGCTCCAGCACCAGGGTTTTAAGGCCCTTGCCGCAAAGTTCTTTAGCCGCCCAGCCGCCGCTGATACCCGATCCTATCACGATAGCATCAAAAGTATTAGCCGCAAATTCGTTTGAATTTACATATGCCATTATAATTGGTTTTGGAAACTGAAATTAGCGATTGTTAATGATAATGTCAAAAGCGAGGATTGCATTCCGGTTTGGTTCGACAGGCTCAACATGACATACCTGATATGTTAGTCTGAGCTTGTCGAAGACCTAAACGATTTGCAAATGTTAAAACAAATAATTTTGGGATGTAAATGTTATTCCTAAATTTAGGTTTCGACCAAACTTTATGGAAACTATTAAACTGAACAACAACCTGTTGCTAACATTTGAACCCGATAACAAAAGGTTGCGGCTTGTTATTACAGATGGCCATACCGAACTGGCTTGCCGTAAAGAAACACCTGGTAACCTACGCCGTTTTTTGGCAGGCGGGCAAAACAGCTTGTTCAAAGGGCGTCTGCAATTACATAAAGATGCCGGCGATATTTCTGTTGTAATAAAAGGGCACGTGGTTGGTCTAATTAAAACAGAAAGCTTTGCAACAACCCTAAATAATTTATAAACCTATACCTTAACCAAATGACTACTACCACTGCCGAACCTGTTTACTGGTCTGCCGGGCGTAAGATAGCCCTGCGCTTTTTCCTCCTGTTTTTTGTACTGTATGTTCTTTTAAACCCCAACGGGGTGCTGCCATATATTGATGTGGCCTACAGCGCCTACATTCCGCCGTTTCAGAAACTTATTGTTTGGCTGGCAGCACATGTGCTGCATTTAAGCAAACCTGTTACCACCTTTACCAATGGCAGCGGCGACACTACTTACGATTACCTTGCCTTGCTTTTTGCCGGCGTGGTATCAATTATCGGTGCCATTATTTGGAGCATAGCCGACCGTAAAGCACGCAATTATAACAACCTTTTTTACTGGCTTACCGTTATTGTACGCTATTATGTGGCCATCACCATGGTTACTTACGGCTGTGTTAAGATCATCAAGCTACAGTTCCCGGCTCCATCGCCTGATAGGTTGCTTGAGCCGTTTGGCAATGCATCACCAATGGGCCTGGCCTGGACCTACATGGGCTACTCAACCGGGTTTAACTATTTTACCGGCATAGCCGAGCTAAGCTGCGGCCTGTTACTCTTCTTCCGCCGCACGGCTACGCTGGGGGCAATTGTGGGTTTGGTTGTGGCTGGTAATATCATGGCCATAAACTACGCGTTTGATGTGCCTGTGAAGCTGTTATCAACCATGCTGGTGGTGATGTGTATTTATCTGCTGAGTAAGGATGCGATCAGGCTTATCAACTTTTTCTTTTTAAATAAACCGGCGCAGCCCGCAAACCTTGGCCGACACCTGTTTAAAAAACGGTGGAAAAACGTTACCCTGACTACCCTAAAATATTTACTGTTGGCCTATACTTTAATATTAACCTTTTACGGCGATATACGGGCCATGAGCCAGTATGGCGATGCAGCTAAAAAGCCGCCGTTGTACGGCATATATAATGTGCAAAGCTTTGTACGCAACAAGGATACCATTGCGCCTTTAAAAACCGATACAACGCGCTGGGATAAGTTGACCATAAGTTACTCAGGCGCGGCCAGGTTGATTATGATGAATGATAGCAGCAAACGTTATAATTTTGTATTAGATACCGCTAAGCATACCATTGTGATGAACACATATGCCGATACGGTTAACAAGGCTTATTATACTTACAGTCAACCCAAAAAAGATGTATTGCTGCTTAAAGGCAAATTCAAAAATGATTCGCTTAGCATCAGCCTTAAAAAGTACGACCTGAATAACTTTTTGTTACTAAGGCGCGGTTTTCATTGGGTTAACGAATATCCGTTTAACAGGTAGATCAATAAAACCCTGCATAAAAAAAGAGCGGCTACCCAATAGATAGCCGCTCTTTTTATGTTGAATGTTGTTAATTATTTAACAGCACCCGGTGTAGTGTAAGGCATAACTTGTGCATTAAAGTTAGTCCAACCGGTAGTCCAATCAGTAGTACCAATCGCACCGCGGTATGTTACCGACTCAAAGAATGGATCTTTTAATTTATCATCTGTAAATAACGCTCCTGAAGCTGCAAGAGAACCCGCTTTAGGGGTAAAGATTGGTGTACCAGGGTTTGCAAATTCTGAAGCAAATTTAAATGGATCAGTAATTAATGCGTCAGCATATAGTGTTGCATCAAAGGTATTATCGGCCCTTAGTTTAGCTTCAAACAGTGCTTTTTGTACAGCATTGTCACCTTTAACTTCGTTACCTTTTTTGTTTGAACCGTATATAAGGTTATTTTTAATTACAAGGCTACCAGAAGTAAAGTTGGTAGATGTTGCACCTGCAGTAGCTACTTTAGAATCGTCAATGTAAATACCTTCAACATAACCTGCAATTACAGAGTTAAATATGCTGATAGATGAGTTACGACGAATTTGAGCCGCATGCTGGTGGTTAGCATTTACGTTTGCAGTTGTTGCTGACGTTTGGGGGCCTAACATTGTCATGTTAGTGAATATAGCTGAAGTTTTTGGTGCATTGTTAGAACCGTCTTTATCGTTATCAGATTCGAAACCATTTGAACCAGATACATCCGCAACAGTATTGTAACGCTGAGCAATACCAAATTGAATTTTACCTGAGAAACCGTTATCGGTATCAAAATCATCATCAACGTTACCGATAGCTAAAAGGTGTTTACAGTTAACTGTACCGCCAAACCATTCAAAGCCATCATCGCCCGAACGGAAAACCTGTACATAGTCAATAGTTGTACCAGCTCCAACACCACCAAAAGTGATACCGTTTATCTCGTTATCTGGAGAAAATGGGATACCTGCGTATTCCACACGTACATATTTTAATGTACCAGAGTTGTCGTTTGCATCAGCACCACCGTATTGAATATATTTTGCAGGATCGCCTTTAGCGTCTAATCCGCCTTCGATAGCAGCATTGCCACCATTGTTTGAAGGGGCTTTACCTAAAAGTATTAAACCACCCCAATCGCCTGGAGCACGTGTACCAGCAGCAAATGATGAGGTAAATACAATTGGTTTGTCAGCTGTACCTACTGCCATAATCTTAGCTCCGCGTGTTATGGTTAATGTACCTTTACTTGCTTTGTCGCCTTTGATAATGGTGCCGGGTTCAATTGTAAGCGTAGCACCGTTGGTTACATAAACAAAACCTTTTAAAGTATAAATTTTGTCAGCAGTCCAGGTAGTGTTGGTTGCTATATCACCGGTAATCTCAACAGAAGTGCCGTTTGTAGGTGGTACAACTATCGGATCGATAACGGCGTTGTTCTTAGAGCAAGAACTTGCCAGGATAATAGCGCTAAACGCTAATAATAATAATGGTTTTTTCATGTTGTTTATTGTTCGATTTCTATCAAATTTCGGCTATTAATATTAAGCCAACATTAACTGTAGTTTATCAAACTACTATTAGTAAACTATTTCTTAAAATGAGTAATTAAATGATAGTGAATAATTTGCACCCCAGTTGTAATTCCTGAAGATATTGCCCAAGCCCGATGGCACATACGGTTTTCCATCAAGTTCGTAAGTGAAATTATACTTCTGGTTAAGGATGTCGCTGCCGCTCAATTTGATCTCGCCACGGTTTTTAATAACCTTATATCCCACCTGGAAATCAAGCACGTTACGAGGGCTTTCCCATACACTTGGGTAGGTTGAACCACCTGCATAGAATATACGTTTACCAAGGCGATTGAACAGTATGTTTAATGATAGTTTATTATCCATTTCGGTATGAGTTAAACCGGCATTGATAACATATGGCGATTGACCAACCAGCGGCCGGCTTTTTTCTAACCTTACTATGCCGTCATCGGGGTTTGTAACTTTTGATCTGTTGATAGAAAAGTTGGCATAAGCTGTAGTATTTTTAAAGAATTTACTTTCGTCGATAAAATCAAGCGATTTACGCGCTTCTAATTCAAAGCCATACACGTATGCAGATTTTGAATTAAAATAACTGATGGTGGTTGAAGAATTCCTGTCATCAATTATCGGCTCTATAGCGTTAGCAAACTTTTTGTAAAATGCCGAAACTGAAAATATTTGTCCTGCAGCAGGATAAAATTCGTATCGTAAATCTGCATTATCAATAGTTGTTCTTTTCAATGTCGGTTCGCCCTGTACTGTAGCTAACAATTCATAATCATAATAAGCAAAGTTTGCTAATTCCCTAAATTCCGGGCGTGCAACTGTTCGCGAATATGATGCCCTAAAATTGGCTTTCTGCGTTAAAGCATAGGTTAAATTAACCGATGGAAGAAAGTCGAGGTTATCAAGTTTACTCCGTGGTTGCGTTTGGTTTGTTTCTGCTGTTCTTAAATTAAGGTCAAATTTTTCAACACGTAAACCGTAAACTATCCTAAGCTTTTCGTTAAGCTTGCTATCCAACATTGCATAACCCGAGTTTGTATAGCTCTTCGCATTATAGGTATCGGTTGGATTAGATAACTCGTCAAGATTATAATAACCTGCGTTGATAATATTAGGACCAAACAAGGTAGAAATAGGGCGTTCCAGGTTACTTTGATCGGGGTTATTATAAACCAAACCCAAAAACCTTGCAGCGAAATCTCTTTGGCGATACTGTGAACTAACGCCAACTTTAAGGTTGCTTTTCCCTAAAAAATCCACCGGTAAATTATAATCAACTTTTCCTGAGTAGATATTTTCATTTAAATGAGAGAACAAGCGTGCGTTCTCTTTTTGCAAGCCCGTAACCTGGGCTATATATGGTTGGCCGGGGGCACTGCTCCTGTAATTAACTTTTCTTTGATCGGGCTGATCATTTGTTACGTTGCTGTAACCCAGGTTCCATTTTAATTTGGAATTTTTCTCACCTATTTGGTGCTCGCCTTCAAGGTTTGTTTTAAATAAACCTTTTTCCAGAAGATCATAAGCATAATAATGGTTATCGCCTGTTTCGCCACCGGTTCCTAAGTTTTTACCGGTACGATAGGTGAACTGATCATCAAATACACGATTGTATAAATTCTTTAAGGTTATCTTATTTTTACCAAAGCTGTATGCAAAATTTGCTAAAGCACCCACATTAGTCGAGAATTTATTAATGCTGCTTACATAATCAAAATCACTAAAACGTTGAATCTGATCTGGGGCGATAGTTTGAGAGTTACGGTATGTTAAAGCTATAGTGGTACCAAAACGATTTTTGTTTGCACCTATTTCTTTTACGTTACCAATAGTTAGCTGGTAATTCTGACCAGGCAAGGCCTTATTGTTGTAAACGTTAAAATCGTTATTTAAGCTTCTTATCGACTGTATAGTTTGGGTTGGGGTAAGCTGCCTGTTAACAATCTGGGTAGTTGTAGGGAAATTGCTAACCAGTTTACGTGTACCATCATCAAAGCCAAAATAATCGCTTGCGTTACGGTAACCGCTTTTAAAATCCTTAAATGTACTCTGATTATTATAGCTGTAACCAATACCTACAGTAACAAAATTCTGCTCCGGTATATCTTTAGTTAATATCTGCACATTACCGCCGGCAAAATCGCCCGAAAGATCTGGCGTAGCTGTTTTGCTGATGATGATGTTGTCAATAAGGTTTGAGGGTACAATATCAAATGAAAATGCTTTGCGGTTTGGTTCTGTACTTGGCAGTGGCGAACCATCTAAAGATGCAGTATTGTAACGGTCGCTCAGGCCACGAACTACTACAAACTTGTTATCTTGTATTGTAGCACCACTCACACGCTTTAAAACGTCACTGGTGTTCCTGTCCGGTGATCTTCTGATCAACTCAGAAGATATACCATCAGATATAGATACACTGTTTTTCTGAATAGCGTACAGTGCACCTACCGATTCCTGGCGATAGGTAGCTTTGATCACAACCTCGCTCAGAGCTTTTGACTCAGACTGGCCAAGGGTAATATCAAGCGGAGTAGTTGCGCCTGCTTTAACCTCCACATCAGAGATGGTTTTAGATTGATAGCCAATGTACCTTACCAATATGGTGTATTTACCGGGCTGCAAGCCACTTAAAGCGTAATGGCCTTCAACATCGGTAGCAGAACCCTTGGTGGTGCCCTCAATGTTAACTGTTGCCCCAATTAAGGTTTCGCTTGTTTTCTGGTCAATTACCTTTCCAGAGATGCGCCCTGTGGTTTGGGCAAATAAATTACTCGCCGTTAAGGTAAAAACGAATAATACGATGATCGCGGATAAAAGTTTTTTCACGTGTATTAATTTAATACCGCAAAACTATTACCCCGATGTTAGTTGAATGTTATGTATGCATTACCATAACTGCCACTTAATATTACCATAATGTTAAGCACCGTGGCAAACCTGTTGTTAACCAGCTTTTTGCTGAGAGCCCTCTGCCTGCTGCTGTATTTCCTGTAGCTGTAGTTCGTAAGCGCGCATACGGGCGTGCAAAATATCTACCTCGGTACGCAGCATTTGTATCTCGGTTATTAGTTTGGCCGAGTCTTGCTTGTGGATCATTTTATCGCCTGTGCCCAGTATCAGCCACTCGGGCGAGTACTTTAACTGGAAACATAATTTACGGATAAGGTAGTAACTGATGTCCTGCTTTTTGTTGATCACTTTACTGATAAAGCCCTGATCAACGCTTATAGCATTAGCCAGCGCCAGCTGACCGCCGTGCTCCTTCACTATAATTTTTATCCGCTTTAATACTGCATCGTCAGACATGCTACAATTATAAACATTTTTGATAAAGTTGAAACTATCGAATAAAACTTGTTATGTACCGGTAACAATCCTCATCTTGTTCCATTTTTTAAACGGAACAAACGGGACAAACGGAACATATTGATAATCAGTATATTAATACTGACAAAATCTTGTCAGTAGCTCAACAAAAACCTCACAGTTATACATTTAACCACTCATTTACAACACCTTATAAAAACCAGGTTTTGTTCCACTTTTTGAAAAAAGAGACAAAAATGCCCGGGGCAAAAAACGCTTTTTTTAGCCTTTTTTCGCCCTCAGTTCGGCCTTTTTGCTCATAAAGTCAACCATAAACGGAAATGAGCGCTTATTTACAAATCATTGATTTATAATAGTTTATAAATCAATACCTGTCCCATTTGTTACGCAAACGGAACAAAATGGGACAGGCACTTTTGGGTAAATCTGGCCTTTAATTAAGGTACAAATATCATAAATAAAAAAGAAGCGGGCGTGCTATAACTAATTACAGGTAACAAAAACTAAAAATCACATTTAACAGAAAATAGATAGTATATTGTTTTGGGTTTACAACCATTAACATATTCTATTAAATGCCCTTGAAGTACAGATTCAGAATCAGAAAAATGCGGAAGTTTTTCGGCCTCTTAGGTCCGGGGCTAACCACCGGCGCTGCCGACGACGATCCGTCAGGAATTGCAACCTATTCGCAAACCGGCGCACAGTTTGGGTACGGGCAGTTATGGACAGCATTATATATGCTTCCATTTATGATAGCAGTGCAGGAAGCCTGCGCAAGGATAGGGCTTGTAACCGGCAAGGGCATTGCAGCAGTTGTTAAAGAACATTATAGCCGTAAAGTGCTTTACGCTGTTGTAGGCCTTGTAGTTGTGGCTAATACTATCAATATCGGCGCCGATATTGGGGCTATGGCTGAGGCAGCGCAACTGCTGGTGCCTGTTAATTTTGTTGTGCTTACCTTACTTTTCACCACTGGAATATTGATACTGGAGATCTTCACGAATTACAGGGTTTATTCTAAAATTTTAAAATGGCTGGCGCTGGCACTACTGGCCTACCCTATTACGGTGTTTATTGTTGACCAGCCCTGGCCAACCGTTTTAAAGGCAACAGTAATCCCTCATTTTGAATTCTCGTTTGCGTTCCTATTTATTATAACCGGTGTATTTGGCACCACTATTACCCCTTATATGTTTTTCTGGCAGGCATCGCAGGAAGTTGAGGAAGAAAAAGCTAAGGGATTGGTAAGGCATGGAAAACCAAGAATTGGCTGGCCGCATATCCACGCCATGCGTAAAGATAATAACATAGGTATGGTTATCTCTGAATTTACAACCTGGTGCATACTTTTAGTTGGCGCAACAGTTTTGCATAACAGCGGCGTTACCGATATAAAAAATGCAGCCGACGCCGCAAAAGCGCTGGAGCCCTTAGTGCATTCCTTCCCAAACTCGGGCTACCTGGCTAAACTCATCTTTTCTGTAGGTATTATAGGGCTTGGGCTACTTGCCGTCCCTGTACTTTCAGGCTCAGCAGCCTACGCCGTGGCCGAAGCCTTTAACTGGAACGCCAGCCTAAACCTTAAACTAAAAAAAGCGCATGGTTTTTATGGCGTAATTACCATTGCTACACTTATTGGCCTAACCATCAACTTTGTAGGTATCGACCCGGTAAAAGCATTGATCTACACCGCTGTAATAAATGGTGTAGCAGCAGTTCCCTTATTATTTCTGATCATTAAAATTGCTACGAGTGATAGTATAATGGGCGAATTTAAAAGCGGGTGGTTATCAAAAGCTTTATTGTGGACTACCTTCTTTATTATGGGTGCTGCTGCTGTAGCCTTATTTTTTACCATATAAATGTTTAAAGTGTCATCACCAGGCTTTCTGATACTTATCCATCTACCCCACGTCACAATATTATTATAACCTATAGCAGATTGGTACTTCCCCGCCAAAACCCCTATCTTTGCGGCACTAAATTAAACACCTATGTTAAAAGGATTTTTTAACGTTCCAGTCCCTGTAAACGAGCCTGTATTAAACTACGGCCCGCGCAGTGTAGAACGTGCAGCACTTAAAGCCGCTTTAGACGAAGCCCGCTCAAAACAAGTAGATATTCCGATGTACATCGGTGGCCAGGAAGTTCGTACAGGTAAACTGATGGAACTGCGCCCGCCGCATGATCATAAACACCTTTTAGGTACTTTCCACTATGGCGATAAAAGCCATGTGACTGCTGCTATTGATGCCGCCCTGGCTGCAAAAGCCGATTGGGAAAACCTGCCATGGGAACAGCGTGCTGCTATATTCTTAAAAGCTGCCGACCTGGTTGCAGGCCCGTACCGCTATAAAATAAACGCGGCTACCATGCTTGGCCAAAGCAAAAATGCTTACCAGGCCGAAATTGATGCCGCCTGCGAATTCATCGACTTTTTGCGCTTTAACGTGCAATATATGACGGAGATCTACCAGCAACAACCGCCGGTATCAGGTAAAGGTGTTTGGAACCGTTTAGAGCAACGCCCGCTGGAAGGTTTTGTGTTTGCGCTTACGCCGTTCAACTTTACAGCTATTGCGGGTAACCTGCCTGCCTCAGCAGCCATGATGGGTAACGTGGTGGTTTGGAAACCTGCCGATACGCAGGTGTACGCCGCCAATGTTATTATGCAGATATTTAAAGAAGCCGGTTTACCTGACGGTGTTATCAACCTGATCTACGCTGATGGCCCCGAGGTTGGCAACGTGGTGTTCAGCCACCCTGATTTTGCAGGCATCCACTTTACCGGTTCAACCAAAGTTTTCCAGCATATCTGGGGCGAAATTGGCGCCAACATCCCTAAATACAAAACTTACCCGCGCATTGTGGGCGAAACCGGTGGCAAAGACTTTGTGCTTGCCCACCCAAGTGCCAATGCCGATGCGGTTGCCGTAGCCTTGTTACGCGGCGCGTTTGAATACCAGGGGCAAAAATGCTCGGCTGCTTCACGTGCATACATCCCTGCAAGCCTTTGGCCGGCGGTTAAGGAACACATGGTACGCGAAATGGCCACCTTTAAAATGGGCCCTACCGAAGATTTTGGCAACTTTATTAATGCCGTTATCAGCGAGGTATCGTTTGATAAACTGGCTAAGTATATTGATGCCGCTAAAGCAGATAAAGGCGTTGAGCTTGTTGCCGGTGGTAATTATGATAAAAGCCAGGGCTGGTTTATTGAGCCAACCGTTTTACGTGTAGACGACCCTTACTATGTAACCATGTGCGAGGAGCTGTTTGGCCCGGTATTAACCATTTATGTTTATGATGACAAGGAATGGGATAAGATACTGGATGTTGTAGATAAAACATCCATCTACGCCTTAACAGGTGCTATACTGTCGCAAGACCGTTATGCTATTGCCGAGGCTACCCAACGCCTGCGCAACGCTGCCGGTAACTTCTACATCAATGATAAGCCAACCGGAGCGGTTGTAGGCCAGCAGCCGTTTGGCGGCGCCCGCGGTTCGGGTACTAATGACAAAGCCGGTTCAATGATCAACCTGCTGCGCTGGGTATCTCCACGCACCATCAAAGAAACCTTTGATTCGCCAAAAGATTACAGGTACCCGTTTTTAGAGAAAGAAAGCTAATTTTTAGATTCAAGAGATAAGAATCAAGACAGGAGAAATATCTGTATAAGCAAAGAGCCGGAATAAATATTCCGGCTCTTTTTTATTTAGCAACTTGTCATTCTGAACGTAGTGAAGAATCTAATAGCGAACTATGCAGGCGAACATGCCTATAGGCAAATAGATTCTTCGTTCCTCAGGATGACAAACGGACGATATCCCGGTTCTTGATTCTTATCTCCTGATTCTATTTCGCAAACCTAAACACCTCAGCCATTTTAGAGTTGTTGCTGGTGCTTACCTTCATATCGGTAATAACGCCCGTGGCAAGGCTGTACACCCAACCATGTACGTTAAGTTCCTGGCCGTTTGCCCAGGCATTTTGCACAATGGATGTTTTGCAAAGGTTGCTTACGTTCTCTATCACGTTCAGTTCCACCAGGCGGTCGCCTCGTTTGGTTTCGTCGGCAATGGCATCAAGTTCTTTGGCATGTACGCGGTAAACATCTTTAATATGGCGCAACCAGTTATCAATAAGGCCAAATTGTTTATTGGTCATGCTTGCCAGTACGCCACCGCAGCCATAATGGCCTGTAACTATTACATGCTTTACCTGCAATACGTTTACAGCATAATCCAAAACCGAAAGCATGTTCATATCGGTATGGATCACCATATTGGCAATATTACGGTGTACAAATATCTCGCCCGGGTTGGTGTTGGTTATCTGGTTGGCAGGCACACGGCTATCGGCACAGCCAATCCATAAAACAGGTGGTTTTTGGCCATTGGCCAGTTTTTCAAAATACTGAGGGTCTTCTTTCAGTGTATCCTCAACAAACTGGCGGTTGCCATCCAGCAAACTCTCGTAAGAGATATGGCTGGTATCGTGAATTAACTTAGTAGCGCACATAGATAGGTATGTTTAGTTTTTGATATTTTTTGTTTTAACAGGATAAATTACCTGGAATATTTTGTGAAAAAACAGGGGTAACATATCATAATACAATATAGTAAGTAGTATAACAGGCACAAAATAAAATACTTTAAATTCGTACAGGTTAAAAAAATAGCCGCCCATCAATCCGCCAAAAATAAAAAAAGTAAGGATAGTTAGCCGCACGTATATTTTGTTCTTCACTTCTTCACTTTCCTTAGTTTTGGGGTGCATCCAGTCGGCCAGTTCGCTGCCCAGGTCTGTAAATAAACCGGTAAGATGGGTTGATTTGATCAACCCGCCTGATATATTTGAAACCAGCCCGTTTTGTAAACCCATAGCAAACAGCAACGAGCCTATAACAACCTTACGCTCGAATTCCGTTTCCTTGTAAAACTTATGCCCATAAATGGCAACAAACAGTAGTACTACTATTTCCAGTATTATTGGTACCGAGTGCGCCCTGTAATAGCTTTTGTGTTTTAGAGATTGCACAATGAAGTTAGACACGAACGAGCCTACCATAAACATCAGCAACCATATTGCAAATATGATAATATCATTAAAATCCTGCTGAAGGATATTTTTTGCGAGGTTTGCCACATGCCCCGTAACATTTGATGTAAAGGCTAAAAAAGCCAGCAGCCCCACTACATCTGTTATGCCCGCCACAAATGCCGACGATGATGCCAGCATCAGGTTATGCTTAAGGGTACGTTTCTCTTTGAGTTGGCGCAGCATATAGTGTTATTTACAGCTTAAACATATATAAATTTATCCTGTTTTAATGTAGCAAAAAAAACCCGGCTGTGTAACAACCGGGTAATTATATATAGATAGAAAATAGGGCTTATTAATGCGCAGCTACAGTTTCATTATCAAACTCGTATACATAACCCAGGTTGTGCGGGTTACTGGCGCTTACGCCAAGGTCCTTAATGAGGCCCGAGCTTAAGTCAATTACCCAGCCGTGTACTTCCAGATCGGTACGGTTCATCCACGCGTTTTGTATGATAGATGTTTTGCAAAGATTGTACACCTGCTCGGTAACGTTAAGCTCAACCAGGCGGTTAACCTTAGCCTTTTCATCCGTAATACGATCAAGCTCGTTGGCATGCAGGCGGTAAACATCCTTAATATGGCGCAACCAGTTATCAATAATACCAAACTGCTTGCTGGTTAAAGCTGCTGCAACCCCGCCGCAGCCATAGTGCCCGGCAACAATTACATGTTTTACTTTTAATACGTTAACAGCATAATCAAGCACGCTTAGCATGTTCATGTCAGAGTGCACACACACGTTAGCAATATTGCGGTGTACAAACACTTCGCCTGGCTTGGTACCGGTAACTTCGTTTGCAGGCACGCGGCTGTCAGAGCACCCAATCCACAATACCTCGGGGCTTTGGCCTTGTGCCAGTTTCGTAAAAAACTCAGGGTCTTCCTGTACCCTTTTCGCAGCCCAATCGCTATTATTTTGTTTTAGTTTATTATAGCTGGCGCTTTGTGCCAGTGATATACTTTTGGTATCTATACCGTTTTTTCCGTTTTTATTTTCTGTAATGCTCATGGTAGTATTAATTTATTAAGGTTTATAAACCAGGTCTTTCAATGGCGGTATTTCATACCGCTCTTTTATATCTTGTAATTGTACAATAATGCCTTTGGTGTAAGCATTGTGCTTGTAATTATTGATGATCTCCAGCACATCCGGGTCAATATAACGCGAGTTTGAACCATCAATAATCACGTCGCTGCCTTTTGGCAGGCTGGTTAAAGTTATTTGTATGGCAGCTTTATTTAAAAAAGACACCTCTTCGGCCAGTTTTATGCGGATGGTGTTTTTTTCGCCGTTTGGTGCAATGTTGTAGAAGTAAGGGTTACGCAGGTTAGTGCGCAGTATATAAAATACCCCTACCAGCATACCAATACCCACACCTATAAGCAAATCGGTAAACACAACGGCCACAATGGTTATCACAAATGGAACAAACTGATCCAACCCTTTATGCCACATGTGCTTAAACAGCCCTATCCTTGCCAGTTTGTAACCTACCGTTAACAATATGGCCGCCAAACACGATAGCGGAATTTTATTGAGCAACGATGGGATAGCCAGCAAACATACCAACAGTAAAATGCCATGAAAAATAGCGCTCATTTTTGTACGGGCGCCCGCATTTACGTTAGCTGATGAACGCACGATAACGGCCGTCATAGGCAAACCGCCCAACATACCGCTCACCAAATTACCCGCACCCTGGGCAACCAGCTCGCGGTTTGTAGGCGATATACGTTTAATAGGGTCAATTTTATCAACCGCTTCAAGGCTCAGTAAGGTTTCTAAACTGGCTACAATGGCAATAGTAGCTGCTGTTATCCAAACCTGCTTATTGCCTATGCCGCTAAAATTTGGTGATTTAAACAGACCGAAAAACTCCCCTGTACTGTTCACTAATGGTATTTGTACGTACTGTTTATCTAACAAGGCCAGGCCTGTGCCCGAAAACACCATGGCCAGCACCACACCGGCAACAACAACCATTAAAGGCGCAGGCACAACAGCCAGCTTTTTAAACTTAGGCCAGTATATCATCAGCAATAAAGAAACAGCGGCAATAATAACCGCGCCATAATTTATTTTAGCTAACGCGCTGAATATGCCCGAAAAGGTATTGTCCTTATCTATCTGGCTAAACCCCTCGTCACCCTCAAAATCCGAATCAAAGCCCACCGCGTGCGGGAATTGTTTCATGATCAATATGATACCGATAGCGGCCAGCATCCCCTCAATAACTGATGAAGGGAAATAGTTGGCAATAGTGCCCGCTTTAACTAAACCAAAAATGATCTGCATACCACCTGCCAGCACCAGGGCAAGTAAAAATGCATCGAACGAGCCGAGGCTGGCTATTGAATTTAACACAATAACGGTTAAACCAGCCGCAGGCCCCGCCACACTTAGCTGCGAACCGCTTAGGGTGCCGATGACTATACCGCCAATAATACCCGATAATATCCCCGAGAACAATGGCGCGCCAGATGCCAGGGCTATGCCTAAACACAGTGGCAATGCCACCAGGAATACAACCAACCCGGCGGGCAGATCTTTTTTTAAATTTTTAGCCAGAAAATATTTCTTCAGGTTAAGGTCGCCGGCGGAAACGCCGCCTTGCTTGATTTGCATAACAATAATTTTATAATGAAAACTTAAATAAACAGCATGTTAAGCAACACCAGTGGGGGTTGAAAACAGCACATCGTTTTACGCCCTTGTTAAAAAAACAGGGGTGTGTAGTGATTCACCGGATATGAAAATATCCGGCCATAAGTGTTATGCGTTGGGAGGCGGCGTGGGCACCACAGGATGATACACCTGCTTGTAAAGAGATTTTTCTAAGTTATGCAGTATGTTGTTTTCAACAACAAGTGGCCTGTAAACGGTAAGGTGGTTTAGATTTTCATCAAAAAACTTCTTGTCTTTAAAAATTTCCTTGTCAGGATCTTCTTTTTCGTTTTTTGATTCATGCTCAAGCTGCATGATAACCGCACGAACGGTTTTGTTATCCATACATAAAAAAACAGGCGCAATTGATATAACCATCTTTATTAAAAAGATGCCCATAAACAATGCTGCTATTGAATTTTTGAAAATTCTTTTTTTCATGCGTCACAAAGATAACGTTTTTTAGAAACGTAAAGTATCATTGTGGCGTTTAAAGCTAATCTTACAATATAATTACTAATTTTATCGCTTTACCAATAAACCGCATAGTGAATAAAAAGCTGGAGATTTTACAAAAAAAGCGCGATCAGGCGCTTGAGGGTGGTGGCGCTGTACGCATTGAAAGTCAGCACAAAAAGGGGAAATTAACTGCACGCGAAAGGCTGCATTTTTTATTGGATGATGGGTCGTTCCAGGAGATAGGGATGCTGGTTTCGCACCGCAGTACCGATTTTGGGATGGAGAAAGAAAAATACCCCGGCGATGGTGTGATTACCGGTTATGGTACCGTAAACGGCCGTTTGGTGTACATTTTTTCGCAGGACTTTACCGTTTTTGGCGGCTCGCTCTCAGAAACCCACGCCGAAAAGATCTGCAAAATAATGGACCTCGCCATGAAGAATGGCGCGCCCGTTGTAGGCCTGAATGATTCGGGCGGTGCGCGTATCCAGGAAGGTGTGGTATCACTTGGTGGCTACGCCGATATATTTTACCGTAATACCATGGCCAGCGGCGTAGTGCCGCAAATTTCGGCCATTATGGGTCCATGCGCTGGTGGTGCGGTGTACTCGCCCGCCATTACCGATTTTATTTTGATGGTAGAGCATACCAGCTATATGTTTGTAACAGGCCCCAACGTGGTAAAAACGGTAACGCACGAGCAGGTAACATCCGAAGAATTAGGCGGCGCTAATACCCATGCCACTAAAAGCGGTGTAACCCACTTTGCATGCGCAAACGAGATAGAGGCTATCAACAACGTAAAAAAGCTTTTAAGCTATATGCCTCAAAATTGCGAGGACCGCGCGCCTGCCCTGCCTTACGAGGTAAAGAACGAGGACCGCCCCGCATTAACAGATATACTACCCGAGAATGTTTCACAACCTTACGATATCCGTGAGGTAATTGAGCAGGTGATTGATGACGGCTCGTTCCTGGAAGTACATAAAGATTTTGCCGAAAATATCGTGGTAGGCTTTGCACGTTTGGCAGGCCGCAGCATTGGTATTGTAGCTAATCAGCCTGCATTTTTGGCTGGGGTGCTTGATATCAACTCATCAACCAAAGGCGCGCGCTTTGTGCGTTTTTGCGATAGCTTTAATATACCGCTGCTGGTGTTTGAGGATGTACCGGGGTTTTTACCGGGCACCGACCAGGAGTGGAACGCCATTATCACCAACGGCGCTAAACTACTTTACGCCTTCTGTGAGGCAACCGTACCACGCATTACGGTAATTACCCGCAAGGCCTATGGTGGCGCGTATGATGTAATGAACTCCAAACACATTGGCGCCGATATGAACTACGCCTGGCCAAGTGCAGAGATAGCCGTAATGGGTGCCAAAGGCGCTGCCGAGATCATCTTTAAACGAGAGATAACCGCCGCCGAAGACCCGGAAGCCAAATGGCGCGAAAAGGAAGAGCAATACGCCACCATCTTCGCCAACCCATACCGTGCCGCCGAGCGTGGTTTTATTGACGAGGTAATTGCCCCGGCAGAAACCCGCATAAAGCTGATCCACGCCTTTAAAATACTGGAGAATAAAGTGGTGAACAATCCTAAGAAAAAGCATGGGAATATCCCGTTGTAATTTTAGGTTTTAGATGTACGATTTTAGATTTAAAGGATTGGGTAATGCAGTTTTATTATGCTGTATTTGCCTTGCCTTTTTTTCCTGCAAACCCAAGGCCGGGCCTGCTGAACTAAAGGCGGCCATGGCTACAAGTCCAAAACCTGCTGCAGTAAATACCCCAATGTACAACAATGATGTTTCCTCATTAGGCATTGGCCTGGTTATGGCGCCGGAGAAATTCGTACTTTTTAACGACAGTTTGCTTACAGATACATTCGCCAAAGTTGATATGTATGGAGAAAATATGGACAAAAGCCCGGCATGCTCGAAGTTTTACAAACCCGATTACGGCATTATGCATTTTGTTTGCCTGGATAAAACTAAAACCGCTTTCAGAATAATTAACGATAAAACAGATGTGAAATATCTGCCCAAAACAGAAGGCTACAATTTCATAACCTGGGAAAAATATATTTTAAGTTCCTTTGGTATAAGGCGAATTACCAATAAAACCGACAAGGCCATCAATGACCAGCCTTTAAGAAAACAACCCGGCAGCACAGATACTGTTGCCATACCCAAAGGTTTGGAAATGTTTTGCCCCGTAAAACTGCAAGGCGATTGGCTGCAGGTTAAATATGATTGTTTTTATAACGACGAAAACAGTAAGCATGAAGGTGAGCCTTGCAGCATCTATATCAGCAAATGCAAAAACCCGGAAACTGGTTGGATCAGGTGGCGCGAAGGCAATAAGTTATTGATAGATATATTGGTAATGGAGTAATAAAAGTCAAAGTTTTCATTGCCGCCCCTTTTAAGGGACGGATAACGAAATTGCTCCAAATGGTTTAGCCGCTCCGCTACCGCAAGCGTCCCGCTTGTGGGTTTAGGACTATAATAACCTGGTTAAGGATGCAAGGTGTATACTAAGCATGCGGCCACAAGTGGGACGCTTGCGGTAGCGGGGGATATGCATGCGGCCACAAGCGGGACGCTTGCGGTAGCGGGGGATATTCCGTTGTAGGAAGTAAAAATACAAAGTACGGGCCTCGTGTGATTCCCTCCCAGCGGGAGGGTGCAGGGAGGGGTTTAACAAAGCGATATATAGCTCCGCTACCGCAAGCGTCCCGCTTGTGGGTTTTAGGACTATAATAACCTGGTTAAGGATGCAAGGTGTATACTAAGCATGCGGCCACAAGCGGGACGCTTGCGGTAGCGGAGGAAACACACCATTCCAAAAAGTCATTCAATGAAGAGGTTGAAGAATTCTTGACTAATTATGGATGCAGTATCATTGCTACATAGTTAAATTATTGCGGCTAAAGCCGGTTTATTTAGTTTTTTATCCGTTGGCTAAAGCCAACGGCAATGAAATGATAATTACTAAATTTGCATAAATTCGAACTTGAACATTTGAAATCAACATTACCATGCTCTCCATCGAACAAATAACCCCTCACCTAACCTGGCGCCTGCGCAGGGACATATTGTACCCGGGCAGGTACCTGCATGATATGGAAATGGAGGAGGATAACCATGGTTATCACTTTGGGGCTTTTAACGATAATGTGCTGGTTGGTGTGGTATCGTTGTTTCAAAACGGCACCGACTGGCAGTTTCGTAAGTTTGCCGTGATCAGTGATGTGCAAAAACAAGGTATTGGCACACAGTTATTGAATTATATTACCGGCTTTACCGAACGCGAGAACGGTACAAGGCTTTGGTGCAACGCGCGCCTGTCGGCAACGGGGTTTTATGCCAAAAATGGCTTTAGCGAAACAGGCAGTAAATTTCATAAAAACGGCTTTGATTACATCATCATGCAGAAAAGCCTCCCCTCAAAATAAAAAAAGATCAGCCTGCCTTGCGCAAACTGACCTTTATTAACTAACTAAATTAACTGATCTTATTATTACGCCGCAAAGGTGAGGTTACACTGTAAAGTGAATGTTAAGTAATAAATAAGGTTTTACTGCTTTACACAGATATTGCTTCATTATCAACAGCTTTATTATATTTGCCCACGGCTACCCTCCCCCTGGTAGCGTTATTATATACAACACATGGCAAAAAAGAAACCAGAGGCCGAACAAAAACCGGCTATAGTAAACGAAGCATCATTAGCATTTTTTGAAAAATACATCAATAACCCTTCTCCAACCGGTTTTGAGTGGAAAGGCCAGCAGCTTTGGCTTGATTATTTAAAGCCTTACATTGACGATCATTTTGTAGATAATTACGGCACAGCGGTTGGTGTTATCAACCCAAAAGCCGAATACAAGGTGGTTATTGAGGCGCATGCCGATGAGATCTCGTGGTTTGTAAATTATATCACAAACGATGGTTTGATCTACGTTATCCGTAATGGCGGTAGTGACCATCAGATAGCCCCGTCGAAACGTGTGGATATCCATACCGATAACGGCATTGTAAAAGCGGTATTTGGCTGGCCTGCAATACATACCCGCTTAGGCGGCGAAAAGGAAGAAGCGCCTACTCTGAAAAACATCTTTTTAGATTGTGGTTGCACCAGTAAAGATGAAGTTGAAGCACTGGGCATACATGTAGGTTGCGTTATTACTTACGAGGATGAGTTTATGGTATTAAACAACCGCTACTATGTTGGCCGTGCGTTAGATAACCGTGCGGGCGGCTTTATGATAGCCGAGGTTGCGCGTTTATTAAAAGAGAACAAGGTTAAGCTTCCTTTCGGTTTATATATCGTTAATGCCGTACAGGAAGAGATTGGCCTGCGTGGCGCCGAGATGATAGCGCATCGCATTAAACCAAACGTAGCCATTGTTACCGATGTTACGCATGATACCGGCACCCCTATGATCAACAAAATAACACAGGGCGATTTGGCCTGTGGTAAAGGCCCGGTTATATCATACGCCCCTGCGGTACAAAACAACCTGAATAAGCTGCTTATAGAATCGGCACAGAAAGCGGGTATACCATTCCAGCGCCAGGCGTCATCACGCTCAACAGGTACAGATACCGATGCGTTTGCTTACTCAAATGATGGCGTGCCATCGGCCTTAATATCTTTACCGCTGCGCTATATGCACACCACTGTTGAGATGATCCACAAGGAGGATGTAGATAACGTTATCCGTTTGATATATGAATGTTTATTAAATATTAAAAACGGCCAGGATTTCAGGTACATTAAATAATTTTTAAAACTTTTATACACAATAAATCTTTGTGTATAACAACATACACCTATACCCCAAATTTTAGAATGAAACCTACATTATTAATTTTGGCCGCAGGAATGGCCAGCCGCTATGGCAGCATGAAACAAGTAGATGGCTTTGGCCCTAACGGCGAAACCATTATCGACTATTCTATTTACGATGCTATTAAAGCAGGTTTTGGAAAAGTTAGCTTTATCATCCGTGAGGAGTTTGCCGAGCCATTTAAAGCCATATTTGAGCCAAAATTAAAAGGCCGTATTGAAACTGATTACGTTTACCAAAGTTTTGACCTGGAGCCTTTTGGTATACATGAAAAAATTGAACGTGCAAAACCATGGGGTACCGCGCATGCTGTTTTAGCTGCACGCAACCAGGTACACGAGCCTTTCTGCGTTATAAACGCCGATGACTTTTATGGTTTTGATGCTTTTGACAAAATGGCCAAATTTCTGAATACCGAGGTATCAGACGACCAATACGCTATTATCGGTTACCAAATAGATAAAACTTTATCAGACTACGGTACCGTATCACGCGGTGTTTGCGCGGTTGATGCCAATGGTAATATGACCGAAGTAACCGAGCGTACCGAAGTTTACTTTAAAGAAGATGGCAGCGTTGCTTACAGAGATACAACAGGCGAACATCCATTAAGTAATGACACACGCGTATCTATGAATTTTTGGGGCTTTACCCCGGCGGTTTTTAAACAAAGCGAAGACCTGTTCAAAAAATTTGTTGAAGAGAACAAAACCAACCCAAAATCAGAGTTCTTTATCCCACTGGTGGCTGATAACCTGATCAAAAACGGGACTGCTGCATTTAAAGTTATCCCTACTGCCAACAAATGGTTTGGTGTAACTTATAAAGAAGATAAACCTATCGTTCAAAAATCAATATCAGAACTGGTAGAGAATGGTACTTACCCAAGCAACCTTTGGGTGTAATACTCATTCAGGTAATGCAAAAGTCCCGCCCAAAAAGCGGGACTTTTTGCATTGTAGCTCCCGCCTGTTCGTAACTTTATTGTTAAGCAGGGCCAGTATTTACACTTTTATATTCCCACCTAAGTAAATAGTTAAAGGGCTTACTTATATTTATCTCTTAAACTATTAACATGAAATTAAAATTATCGCTCATTTTGTTGCTGATAGGCGGCTACGCAAGCCAGTCATCGGCACAAACTATCAATGCCTGGAAAACGGCTGCATCCGGTGGGTATACCTATAAATATGTAACCGGCGACCCAACCCACTCGCGTTTTTACACCTTAAAGAACGGACTTACGGTTATACTTAGCCCCACCGCAAAACAGCCCCGTATACAGGCTTACATTGCCGTAAAAGCGGGCAGCAAAACCGACCCGGCCGACCATACCGGCCTTGCCCACTACCTGGAACACATGATGTTTAAAGGTACCAACAAGTTTGGCTCACTTAACTGGGCAAAAGAAAAACCCCTGCTTGACCAGATAGACGAGCTTTACGAGCAGTACAACTCTACCAAAGACGAGGCTAAGCGTAAAGAGATCTACAAACAGATAGATAAAACATCGGGCGAGGCGGCAAAATTTGCCATCGCCAACGAGTATGATAAAATGATGACCGGCATGGGCGGCCAAAACAGTAACGCCTTTACATCGTTTGAGCAAACTGTTTATACAGAGGATATCCCAAGCTCATCAATCGATAAATTTTTGACCATGCAGGGCGAGCGCTTCCGCATGCCGGTACTGCGCATCTTCCACACGGAATTAGAAGCCGTGTACGAAGAAAAGAACCGTGGGCTTGACAGCGACCCCAGCAAGGTGCAGGAAGCTATGTTCGAGGCCCTGTTCCCCAATAATAACTATGGTAAACAAACCACCATTGGTACTATTGAGCATTTAAAAAACCCATCGTTAAAAGCTATCCGCAAGTACTATTATAACTATTATGTACCTAATAACATGGGCGTTATCCTGTCGGGCGATTTTAACCCCGATGTGATGATTAAAAAAGTGGCACAGCATTTCAATTATATGAAGCCCACTACCGTGCCACCATACAAATATGCACCAGAGGCGCCTATTACCGCACCTGTTCAGCGTGATGTTTACGGCCCTAACCCCGAGAACCTGACCATTGCTTACCGTTTCCCGGGGGCAAGCACCCGCGATGCCCGTTTATTAAGCCTTGTGGGTTCATTGTTAACCAATGGCAAGGCCGGCTTATTTGACCTCGACCTAACCAAAAAACAAAAACTACTAAGCGCATTTGCATCGGCCAATACTTTAAAAGACTACAGCGTACTTGTTTTACGCGGTACGCCGGTTAAAGGCCAGTCGTTAGACGATGTGAAAGCTTTAATGCTGGGCGAAATTGATAAACTACGCAAAGGCGAGTTCTCTGACGACCTGATCCAATCTATCGTAAACAACTACAAAAAAAGCAAAATAGAGCAGGATGAAAGCTACAACCAGCGCGCAAGCAACCTGATGGACGATTTCACATCGGGGGTTGACTGGCGTACAGATGTGGCTTCTATCAGCGAACTATCAAAAGTAACCAAACCGCAGATCGTCGCCTTTGCTAACAAATACTTAAAGGGCAACAACTTTGTAATTGTTTACAAACACCAGGGAGCCGATAAAAACATTATTAAGGTTGAAAAACCACCTATAACCCCGGTTGAGGTGAATGCAGGTGAACAATCGGCTTATGTAAAAATGATCAACGCCATACCAGCCACCCCTGTACAACCCGTTTGGCTTGATTATAATAAGGATATCCAACGCGCAAAAGCAGGCCCGGTAGATGTATTAGCTGTACAAAACAAGGATAACAGCATCTTCCGCTTGTATTACCGTTATGATATGGGGAGTTGGAACAATAAAATGTTACCAATAGCTGCCCAGTACCTGCAATTTTTAGGCACCGATAAACTAAGCGCCGAAGATATCAGCAAGGCGTTTTACAAGCTGGCATCGGCATTTAACGTTAGCGCAGCTACCGAAAATGCAACCATCAGCATTAACGGCCTGCAGGAAAACTTTGGTGCCTCGGTAACCCTTTTTGAAAACTTGCTGGCCAATTGCAAAGCCGATGAAAAGGCATTAACCGGTTTAAAAGCCCGCCTAAAAAGATCGAGAGAAAACTTTAAGCTTAACAAAGGCGCTATTATGCAGGGCCTTGTAAGTTATGCACAGTATGGCCCGCAAAACCCGTTCAATTATGTATTAACCGACGAGGAAATTGATAACATTAAGGCCGACGACCTGGTAGCTATACTGCACAGCCTGGTTAATTACAAACACACCATATTATACTATGGCCCGCAAACCGCGATACAGGCAGGCGCTGCTTTAACCAAACTGCATAAAACACCGGCCACCTTTACGCCCTACCCGGCCGCAAAAATTTTTACCCGCGTAAAAGCCGATAAAAACACTGTACTGTTTGGCAACTACGATATGGTACAGGCCGAGATACAATGGATACGTAACGAAGAGGCGTACGACGCGGCTAAGGCACCAACTATTGAATTGTTTAACAATTACTTTGGCGGCGGCATCAGTTCAATTGTTTTCCAGAACATCCGCGAATCAAAAGCATTGGCCTATTCAACCTATGCTTATTATATAGAATCGCAGAAGAAAGAAGACAGCAACAGCTTTGTGGCCTATGTAGGTACACAAGCAGATAAGATGAATGAAGCGATACCTGCCATGAATGAGCTATTGAACAAAATGCCCGAATCTACCGAGGCCTTTAAATCGGCAAGGGAAAACATCCACAAATCGATAGAAACAGACCGTATTACCCAGGATGGGATATTGTTTAATTATTTGGCCGCGCAACGCAAAGGGCTGAATTACGACATCAGGAAAAACGTATTTGAAACCGTTGGTAAGATCACCTATACCGATCTTAATGCTTTTCATGATTACGAGTTGAAAGCAAAGCCATACACCTATTGTATAGTGGCTTCAGACAAACGTGTTACCGAAGACGACCTTAAAAAATATGGCGAACTTTTAAAGCCAGACATGAAACAAATATTTGGATATTAATCCTCACTAAATAAAACACGGGCAGAAATTTCCTTTCGGCCCGTGTTTTTAATTGCTACGAACATTTAGTTTCTAAATTTTACAATACAATTTTTTAACAGTATTTTAATATCGAAAAAGAATGGGCTTATATAAATCGGGATCTGAAAAGCTTATAAATGAACAAAATGACTAATAAAAAATCTCTCAGGAATAAATTATCTTCAGTTGTTAAACACAGCACAAACGTAACTTAAACAATACTTTAACGTCATATAAAACAAACACACAGCAAACTATTTATTAATACAGTTCGTATCTTACAAAATATTTATTCAAACATATATAAGCACATAACATTGAGTCACTCTGCGAAAGTATCAAGCACGCATTGTCCAAAATGCGGCAATTTATTTCATCACCAGCTTCATAGAAGCTGGTTCATCAAAAACATATTTTTCTTTTTACCCTTAAAAAGATACTTCTGCGCCAACTGCAAAAAAGCAAGATATATCATAAAAAAATCCGATTAGACTTTACTTTGCAGCTTTTTGGTATAAGTATTGCTATTAAGTAACCATATTATATACAGATACTTATTGATACATACATGAGACGGATTTTAGCTGTAGACGATGACCATGACATACTAGAGGTACTGCAATTTATCCTGGAAGATTCGGGTTATAAAGTAGACACTCTTTCTGACGGACGCCAATTAATGGATACTATACGGGACAAACACCCCGACCTTATACTCCTTGATATTATGCTGGGTAATATGGATGGCCGCGAACTTTGTAAAGAAGTTAAAAGGCAGGCAGCTACCCACAAAATCCCAGTTATCATGATCTCTGCAAGCCATAACATAGCTGATAGTTTAAAACAAGAGAATGGCCCTAACGATTTTGTTGCCAAGCCATTTGATATTAACGTACTGCTCGATTCTATCAAAAAGCAGTTAACGCCATCGGCTGCAGCTTAAAGGGCTTTTTTCTTTACCCCCAGCGCAACTAATTCATCCTCTATCTTGTTGTTCCACAACTGTTGCTGGTAAGCATTCGTACTATGAGCAGTTTCTGCATCATACTTCTTTTGCATATCGTGCATCTCTCGCAAAGCATCCAGGTAAGCCATATTTATGGTACCATCGTAATTATCGGGTGGTAATTTTTCTACCATAACATTCTGTTTAAAATGTTCGGCTACCAGTTTGGCAATATCAAAATGCCGCTGCTCGTGGTTAAGGCTATTTGCGTTTACCGCTCCCGGGCTAACCCAACTTGCGCTTTTGGGTATATACACCTTAATAACAAGGGTAACATTTACAATACTATTGCTTACGCTTACATGCTCATCATATCCCATGCTGGCAAATACCTCTGCACCGTTCCGGGTACCTTTTTGTTGCTTCCCTTTAAAATCGGCCCAGGTTAAAGGGCGGTTAATACTATAATATATGGTACCCCCTTCTACAGCTTCATTATAATCTATAAAAGAAACTTTAGCGGCTATGTAAAATTCTTTAGGGGTGATACTTAACGCCTGGTTTTGCAGCGTTATATAGGTAATCGGTTGTGTACCGGCTTTAAATGCCGATATGCATACAAACAAACCCAATAATACCATGTTACAAATCCACTTTTTAGCATATTAATACCCAAACGGTTAGGTGTGTTAAATATTTTTACGCATACAGGCAATAACTATATGGTAAGTTAATAAGGTTATTTAAAGTTTTCCACAAGCATACCATGGGTATATTCAGCGTCGTTTAAAAAAAGTGCTTATCCACATTTGTTAATTACTAATGTGGATTGCATTTTTGCGTTTAGCTAATTTAGCACCATCATTAATGCGCTTTATGATCAAACTTAAATACATTACCTTAATTGCACCGGTATTTTTAGCCCTGCCAACGCTGGCGCAGCAAAACCCATCATTCCATACTAATCGCACTTATCAAAATGCGAACAACCTGATGGCTATGGGTAAATACGCAGCCGCAGCCGAACAGTACCGCCTGGTTGAGCAAACCAGGTTAAAAACCGGCGAGCAATCAAAATTTGAATCTGAGCTATCCCTGTTAAAAGAGAACGCGCAATATTACGAAGCTGTATGCGCCCTTGAACTGGGAAACGATGATGCCGAAAGCAGGCTTACCCGTTTTATTAAAGAACACCCCGAAAACCCGCTAACCAAGCAGGCTTATTTCCAGGTGGGTAAATCATACTTTAAACAGGGCAAATATGACGAAGCTTTGGTTTGGTTTAATAAAGTTGATGCTGTTGACCTTAACGGCGCGCAAAATACCGAATACAAATTCAGGAAAGGTTACGCGTATTTTGTTACCAACGATTATAAAAATGCGCAATTATTATTCGCCGAAGTAAAAAACAAGCGGTCGCCTTTTATGGATGATGCTACTTATTACTTTGCTTACATTGCCTATTTAAATAAAGACTATCACCTGGCACTTGTAAATTTCGAGAAACTAAAAAATTCAAAAAAATACGAGAACAGCTATCCATATTATATCACAGCCGTTTACTTTTTAGACAAACGCTATGATGATGTTATTAGCTACGCCATCCCTATCATTAACAGCACCAAACAGCAAAATGAAACCGAGATGCTGCGCATTATTGGTGCATCATACTTTGCAAAGGCCAATTATGATAAAGCGGTTGAATATTACAGCCGTTTTGAAGATGCCGACCAGGGCCGCACCCAAAACACACAAGATAGCTACCAAATGGGTTATGCCTATTACAAGGTAGGCAATAACGGCAAAGCCGCCAGCATATTGGAGAAGCTTGTTGCACAAAACGACAATTACAGCCAAAGCGGTAGTTATACTTTAGGTGATGTGTTCCTGAAAATGAACAATAAGCAAAGCGCCCGTAACGCTTTCCTCACGGCATCAAGGTTGAATTATGACAAGCAGTTACAAGAGGATGCACTTTACCAGTACGCCAAATTATCGTACGAGCTTGATTTTAATAACGAAGCACTTGTTGCCACACGCACGTACTTAAAGAATTATCCGCGTGCTCCGCGTACCGACGAGGTGAAGATTTTGTTGGGCGAAGCGTTGTTAAACTCTAAAAATTATAAAGAAGCCGTTGAGATACTGGAACCGATACCAAATAAATCTGAAAGCGCACAGATTGCCTATCAAAAAGTAACCTATTACCGCGGTTTAGAATTTTATAACGAGCGTGCTTTTGAGAACGCAATAGGTATTTTCTTACGGTCGTTACGTAACCCTGTTGATACTAAAGTACAGGCCTTAACCCTCTATTGGATGGCCGAATCGATGTACGAGGTACGCAAGTACACCGAATCGGTTGAAAATTTTGAGCAATTTTTGGCTATGCCCGAAGCTAAAGAAACCGATGTTGCCAACTTTGCCAACTACGCATTGGCTTATGCGGCCTTTTATGATGAGCAGTACAGCAAAGCCGCCAAATACTTCGAGAAGTTTTTACGGGGTGACGTAAAAGACCAGGCTACTGAAAACGATGCGATAAGCCGTTTGGGCGATAGTTATTTTGGGATGAAAAGCTATGGCAGCGCGTTAGATAATTATAATAAAATTATTGCCCGCCACAGCCAGGGGCAGGAATACGCATTGTTTCAGCGTGGTATTATCCAGGGATTGCAGGGTAACCCTGATGCCAAAATAGCAACGCTGAACGGCCTGTTGAGCCAGTTCCCAAATTCGGATTATGCTGATGATTCTGCATTTGAGATAGCCTATGCCTACTTCCTTAAAAATGACGGAGAGCGTGCAAAATCAGACCTGACCGCCATGATACAGAAGTACCCGCACAGCAGTTACGTACCACGTGCTTACACTACTATCGGTTTGATAGACTATAATGCAGGCAATGATGACCTGGCAACAGAATCGTTCAAAAAAGTGGTATCAGATTACTCCTCTTCGGACGAAGCAAAACAGGCGCTGAAACAGGTTGAAAAGATCTACACTGATAAAGGTGATGCTGGGTCGTTCTTAACCTATGCCAACTCAACTGCTATTGGTAATTACAGCACCTCTGAGCAGGAAAACATTATGATAACCGCCGCCAACAACCTTTATTTAAAAGGCGACTGGCAGGGAACGGTGAATGCGGTTAATGCTTACTTTGATAAATTTCCAACCAAGCAGATCTACGAGAAACAGGCAAGGTTTATACGCGCACAGGGGTTAGCCAACCTGGGCAAAGCAGACGAAGCTGTTGTTGACTACAACGTTATCCTGAACGACTGGACAAGCACTTACAGCGAAAAAGCGTTGATAAGTATGGCTAAGTTGTACATGAGCCAGAAGAAATATAACGATGCCATCGTGTTCCTGAAAAGGCTGGAAACCAATTCTGAGTATAAGGCCGATTACACCTTCGCGGTAAACAACTTGTTGTTATGCTACTCGCAGATAAATATGGCAGATGATGTGCTTAAGTACGTTAAGCTTGTACGCGATAACGAGAAAACATCACAAGAGGATAAATTTAAAACCGGGTTGTATGCCGGTAAAGCCTACTTACAACGCGGCGATACCACTGCAGCTGTAAAAGAGTTGAACTACACAGTTACCAATACCAAAACCATAGCGGCAGCCGAGGCTAAATACAATATTGCCAATGTAGAGTATTTACAAAGCAAGTATAAAACATCGCAAAAAACCTGTTTCGATTTGGTGAAGGACCTGCCAAACTACGATTACTGGGTGGCCAAAACCTACATTTTACTGGCAGATAACTATGTTGGCTTAAAAGATAATTTCCAGGCTAAAGCAACATTGCAAAGTATTATAGATAACTATAAAGGCAACGATGATATACTAACCATAGCCCGCCAAAAAATGAATGTGCTTGAGCCACAGAAAGCCAAACAACAGGAAAAACAGGCAGAAGAAACCAAACCTGCAGAACAGGAAAAGCCGGCCGCAACCGAGCCTGCTAAAACAGAACCAACTACACAGGAAAACAAAGAACAATAGAACAAGACAAGCAATGAATTTAAAATACACCCTAGCACTGCTTACCTTTTTAACGGTATTTTACTTTGTTCCTGCCAGCGCACAAACAAAGAAGACGACAGATAAGAAACAACCTGCAAAAACCGCAAAAAAACCTGCGGCCAAACAGGCAACCACCAAAAAGGCTAATGCAAAAACGCTGGGCGACGCGGCATCTAAAGTGCAGGCTGCCGATACCACCAAAAAAGGCGGGCAAAATAACGCACCCAACAACAATAGCAGCCTTGCCGAAGAGATTGTGGTAACCACATCATACAAACCGGTATTGGCAGAGGCGGTAAAAATTCGCCGTAACCCCGATCTGGAAGATAAAATGCCATACAAGGCACCTTTAAGCTACACCCCGTTAGATAAAAAACTGGCACAGGATAATAATATACGCCAGCTTGATGCCATGAAAAGGCCGCAAGAGCAGGATTCTACCCAGTATAATAATTACGCAAAAGCCGGTATTGGTAGTATGAAAACCACCTTTGGAGAAGCTTACTTTGGCAACGGTAAAGATGAAGCCCTGCAGGTTGGCGGTTATGTAAAACACCTGGCGCAATCAGGCAGTTCTTTAAACAAACAGAATGATAGCCGTCAGGAAATTGGTGTATTTGGTAAAAGCATCGGGACTGATAACACCCTTAGCGGCCGTATCACCTACAAACGCCATCAAACTTATTTCTATGGCCTTGATCAGGATTTAACCCCTCCCCCTGTTTTCGACCCGGCAAAACAAACCTTTAACACCATTGGTGCCGAAGGCGAGATAGCCAAGAATTTTAAAGACGAGGAAAACGCATTTACCTATGCAGCCAAGTTTAACGGCTATATATTTAACAATGCTTACAGCGCCAAAGAAAGCAACATTGTTTTAAGCGGCTATTTAAACAAAACCGTTAAGCAATTTTACGCGGGCTTAAGTGCGTCGTTAGATCTGGGTTCGCAAAAGGATATAGCTTACTCTAATAACAACAGTATCATTAGGGCCAACCCTTACATCAAGTTCCAGGGCGATAATTATAAGATAGATGCGGGTGTAAACATTGCCAAAGAGTTTGGCATGTCAGATCGTTTTTACATTTTCCCGGCCGCAAAACTGGAGTTACAGGTGGTACCTAAATACGTACGCTTATTTGCCGAAGCAAAAGGCGATATCAACAAGGCATCTATCAGGGATTTTACGGATACTAACCCTTTCCTGGGCGAGAACATCAATCTGATCAACTCGGTAGATAAGCTGGATATCACACTGGGTTTAAAAGGCACACTGGCACCGGGCCTTGGTTTTAAAGCGGCTATTTATCGCAACAGCATAAAAAACCTGCCATTATTTGTAAACAACTTTGCTGCTACAACAAACAAATACCAGGTAATATATGATAATGGCGATGCGCGTGTAAGCGGGTTTAACGGCGAACTTGATTTTAAAGCAAGCGAAGACGTAAATGTTTACGGCCGTGTTGAAATTAAAGATTATAAAATGGCCAGCGAAGCACAGCCGTGGAACCTTCCTAAATTTATCCTTACCGCGGGTGCAAGCATCCACGTGAATGATAAGGTTGATATCAACGGTTCATTAATGTTCCGCGGTTCAACACAGGACCCATTGCAATTAGCCACCAGTACGCCTACTGCCCCTGTTTACACCAATGTTAAATCATTTGCCGACTTAAGCGGCGGTGTTACTTATAAAATAAACAAACAGTTTTCGGTATTTGCGCAGGCAAATAACATACTGAATGCTACCAGCAAAACATGGGTTTATTACCCAAATTACGGGTTTAATATATTTGGTGGCGTAGGCTATGCGTTTTAAGCTTTTTGATGTTTTATAATTATCCGTACTTTTAGCGAATGGATGTAGGCTACTTTATAAGCGAACTGCTGGCGCAACATGGCGAGGTAAGTGTACCCGGTTTGGGTTATTTTACCCGCACACGCGTAAACGGTCACTATAACGAAAAGGAGGGCAAATTATACCCGCCTACTTATAGCGTACAGTTTGATCCGCAAACTATTGAGGATGAAACGCTGGCCCAATATATAGTAGATAAGAAAAATATCTCGCTGGCATCATCCAAGTATTTTACCGAAAAGTTCATCACCAATATAAAGTTGCAGGCACAATCTGCCGAGACTGCGCTGGGCGACCTGGGCTGGTTTTATACCGAGGGTTCGCAGTTGTACTTCCGCCCAAATACAGGCTTGAGCACCGACCCTGATTTTTTTGGTTACCAACCTGTTAACCTGCATAAATTAGGCAGCGCACCTGTGGTAACTGAACCCGCCTCTACACCCGTTGAAGATGAATATACAGTTCCTGTAGCTGTGCCTCAGCAACAGGAAGAAACCGACGGATACCGGTTTGAAACCGATGAAGAGCATGAGGCCTACCTGGTTGATCTGGCCCGTAAAAGGAGCAGAAACTCAACCATTACATTTGTGGTACTGGCATTATTATTTACGGGCCTGGTTGTATACCTGGTAAACAGGTATAATCCATCGGTATTTAACCTGGAAGCCCCAAAACATAAGGTAACCAAAACCGAAGCTGTAATTAATGCAAAGGTTGAACAGCCTGAAGATAGCACTGCCACCGCGAAAGATACAGCTAAAACAAGTGTTAAGCCAGATACTATTTCAACCACTAAAACCCCAGTAATTAAAGATACTACGGCAAAAACACCCGCTACTGTAAACAATAATATCGCAGGGCCACGTTATGAAATATTAGGAGGCTCGTTTGCTACTATTCAAGAAGCCAACAGGGCAATAAAAAATTATAAAACTTTAGGCATAGAGGCAAGGATATTAGAAAATGTACCAGGCAGGAAACGTAAGGTTACCTTAGGCACTTATGCTACCAGGGCTGAAGCTGTTGCCGCCCAGGAGAAAATTTTAAGTACAAAAAAAGTAAAGGAAGCTGATACTTATATTCAGCCATATAATATTAAATAAAAAACAAGAGGCCTTTTAACCAGGGGCCTGCAAATTTACACCACGATTTATATAGACACTATGATGTTATTATTGCAAGTTGCAGCAGATACCACCCAAAAAATAATTGATACCGCGCACCAGGCCACGCAACAGCTGGCAAAAATACCGGAAGAAGAATTACGCTTTGGCGACCTGCTGATAAAAGGTGGTTGGGTAATGGTGCCTATTGGTATACTGGCCGTATTAGGCCTTGTTATATTTTTCGAGCGTTTTTTCACCATCCGTAAAGCATCAAAAGATGAGTCGCATTTAATGAGCCAGGTACGCAGCAGCATCCACTCTGGCGATCTGCAATCGGCTATTGCTATTTGCCGCAACAGCAACTCGCCGCTGGGCCGTATGCTGCAAAAAGGTTTATTACGTATCGGTCGCCCGATAAAAGATATTGAAGGCGCTATAGAAAACGTAGGCAAGCTGGAAGTATCAAAACTGGAAAAGAATATAGGCATCATCGGTATAGTAGCCGGTATAGCGCCCATGTTTGGTTTCCTGGGTACTATTGCCGGGGTAATCAAGATCTTTTATGATATCTCCAAAACTGATAACATCAGTATGGGTGTTATCTCGGGTGGTTTATACGTAAAAATGGTAACATCGGCAGCAGGTTTGTTTGTAGGTATCATTGCCTATGTGTGCTACCATATTTTAAATATGATGGTTGATAAAGTAATACTGAAACTGGAAACCGATGCCATTGAATTTATTGACCTGTTAGAAGAGCCAAGCAAATGAATTTAAGAAAAAGACATAAAGGCGCATCAGCAGAAGTGCATACTTCGGCCATGAACGATATCATGTTCTTCCTGCTTTTGTTCTTCCTGATCGCGTCGACAGTAACTAACCCTAACGTGGTGAAACTGTTGCTTCCAAAATCATCAAGCGGGCAATCGGTATCAAAAAAAACCATCAATGTATCTATCGATAAAAATTTGGTTTATACGATCGATAAAAAACAAGTGCCGGTTGACCAGATACAGCCAACACTGCAAAGCTATAAAAGCCTCACTACCGAGCTTACGATAGTTTTATATGTAGACCGCACCGTTGCCATACAGGATGTGGTACAGGTAATGGATATAGCACAAAAATTAAATATTAAAATGGTACTGGCAACAGAACCTAAGGGATAAACAGACATAAGTATTAAGTATCTGGTATCAAGAAATTGGTACGGTTTTGATACTTGATACTAACTACTCGATACTAATGGATTACAGGGAAGACAATAATTATCCGAAAGCATTTGCCGCTACTGGTATCATACTGGGTGTGGTAATGGCCCTGTGCTATTTTATTGTTTTCAAGCAACCGCCGCCTCATGAAGAAGGCACGGGTGGTATTTTGGTAAATTATGGCACTGTTGATGAAGGCATGGGTAACGACTACATGAGTACCGAAGAGCCCTCTGTAGCCGAAAAAGCCAATAACACCAAACCGGATAAGGTAACCCCTGCCCCGCCAACTGAAGAAAAACAGCAGGTTGATAACAGCGACAAAAACGTAGTTACCCAAACCACCGATGATGCGCCCGAAGTTGCTGCCAACACCAAAAAGCCAAGCACCACAGTAGCCACACAACCCACTACAAAAACGGTTGCAAAACCTGCTGTTAACCAAAATGCACTTTACAAAGGCAAAACCAATAACGGCACCGGCGAAGGCGATGGAACCGGCAATACACCGGGTAACCAGGGTAAACCAACAGGTACTACCTTAACCAATAACTATAACGGAACAGGATCTGGCAACGGTGGTAATTTAAACCTAACCCAACGCAGCTTTGTTAGTCGCCCCACTGTTGATGGCGGTAACCGCTATACCGGCAAAGTGGTGGTTGATATACGGGTTGATAAAGAAGGTAACGTAATACAGGCCACAGCAGGTGCCCGCGGCACTACCATAACCGATGCAGCCCTGCTTCAAAAATGTGAGGATGCGGTAAAAAGATCAAAATTCAACCCATCAGATACCGCTCCCGAAAACCAGAACGGTACTTTAACATTCGTATTTAAGGTAAATTAAATTGCAGTTTGCAGATATAAGTTTGCCATTTGCATGTATACATTTGCAATGCAAATTGCTAACTGCAAACTAAAATGGACTACCAGCAAACGCTCGATTACCTCTACACCCAACTACCCGTTTTTACCCGGGTAGGCGCTTCGGCTTATAAAGAGGACCTTACCAATACCATTGCCCTTTTAAACATACTGGATAACCCCGAGCATAAGTTCAAAAGCATCCATGTGGGTGGTACCAACGGTAAAGGCTCTACATCGCACATGCTGGCCGCCATATTGCAGGTTGCAGGATATAAAACGGGCTTATACACCTCGCCCCACCTTAAAGATTTCCGCGAGCGCATCCGTATAAACGGCGAGATGATAAGCGAACAAACTGTTATTGATTTTGTAGCAAAGCAGCGCCCCGATTTTGAGCAGATCCAACCTTCTTTCTTCGAGATGACCGTTGCCCTGGCCTTTGATGTATTTGCGAAGGAACAGGTAGATATTGCCATTATAGAGGTAGGGCTTGGCGGAAGATTGGATTCTACCAATGTAATTAACCCGCTGCTATCCATCATCACCAACATAGGTTGGGACCACATGAACTTACTGGGCGATACCCTGCCCAAAATAGCCGCCGAAAAAGCAGGTATTATTAAGCCCGCCATCCCGGTAATTATTGGCGAATATCAGCCCGAAGTGGCGGAGGTGTTTACCAATAAAGCGCAACAGGTAAACGCGCCATTGGTATTTGCATCCGAAGTAAAGTCGAAAGTCGAAAGTCGGGAGTCAGGAGCTGATAGTCTACAGTTCTTAACGCTCACCGTTCAGGCCGCAGACTCAAGACTTAAATCTTACGACTTAAGACTTGACTTACCCGGAACCTATCAACTCAATAACATACGCACGGTTTTAACCGCTGTTGATGAACTGCGTGAACAAGATTTTACTATTACCGACGAGCATATCATCATGGCGCTAAAGCAAGTTAAAAACCTAACCGGTCTGCATGGCCGCTGGGAGGTGATCAATAACCAGCCACTCACTATTTGCGATACGGGCCATAATCCCGAAGGTATAACTGAGGTGTTAAAGAATATAGCAAACGTTAAATACGAGCATTTGCATTTTGTAATAGGCATGGTGAATGATAAGGATATCAGCAAGGTATTAGCTATGCTGCCAACCCATGCTACCTACTACTTCTGCCGTCCAGATATCCCCCGCGGGTTGGAAGCAGAAAGCATCAAACAACAAGCCGCAAGTTTCGGTTTACATGGTGAAACCTATCCATCCGTTAAGGCCGCACTAATAGCCGCGCAAGCAGCAGCTACAGATAAAGATTTGGTTTTTGCAGGCGGGAGTACTTTTGTAGTTGCGGAGGTTGTGTAATAGATAACCCTTACAGCAGTGACGCATACCTTACCACAACTTCTTAAATTAATTTAAAAACCATACTTTAGCATATAAACTAACTAAAATGACCTACCTACCCTCCTCAGAACGATATAACAAAATGCAATACCGCCGTTGCGGTAAAAGCGGCATAAAACTACCGGCTATTTCATTAGGCCTGTGGCACAACTTTGGCCATGTAGATGTGATGGAAAACTTCCGCAGTATACTGCACCTGGCTTTTGATAGCGGCATCACCCATTTCGACCTCGCCAACAATTACGGCCCTCCCCCGGGCAGCGCCGAAACCAATTTTGGTAAGATCCTGAAAGAAGATTTTGGCGGCTACCGCGATGAGATGATCATCAGCAGCAAAGCGGGTTATACTATGTGGGACGGGCCTTACGGCGATTGGGGTTCAAAAAAATACCTGGTATCGAGTCTTGATCAAAGCCTTAAACGCATGGGGTTGGATTATGTAGATATTTTCTACCATCACCGCCCGGATCCAGAAACACCGCTTGAAGAAACCATGGGCGCTTTAGACCTGATCGTTCGACAGGGTAAGGCTTTGTACGTGGGTATCTCCAACTACAACGCGCAGGAAGCCGAGAAAGCCATCGCCATACTTAAACAATTGGGTACGCCTTGCCTGATCCATCAGCCGAAATATTCCATGTTTGTTCGAGATGCAGAAGCTGGGTTGCTGGATGTACTGGGGAAAGATGGCGTGGGTTGTATCCCGTTCTCGCCATTGGCACAGGGCCTGCTGACCAATAAATACCTGCATGGCATTCCAGAAGATTCGCGCGCGGCAAAATCAACCGGATTTTTACAGGAAAGCCAGGTAACCGACGAAGTGATCGGAAAAATAAAAAAACTGAACACCCTTGCCGAAAAACGCGGCCAAACGCTTGCACAAATGGCGTTGGCCTGGTTGCTTAAAGACGACAGGGTAACATCTGTACTGATAGGCGCCAGCAAACCTGCCCAGCTGGCAGATTCACTAAAAGCTTTGGATAATATTGATTTTTCTTTGGAAGAATTAGAGAAAATTGAGCAGATCTTAAAATAGCTTTTAAACGATGTGCCCTCAGGCATATTTCGTTGGTAGGCGTATTTAGAAATAAATACGCCTTTTTGTTTAACAATAATTAACAATCCGCGTCTAAAAACTTTGCACATCTTAGCTATACTAAACTGCGTCTATGAAATACCCTTTACTGTTTGCCCTTTTCCTGCTACTAACAGCTAACTTATTTGCACAGGATGTTACCCTTACCGGTAAAATAACCGATGGGGCCGGAAATGCCGTACCCTTTGCTACGGTTTACATTCGCAATACCACAAAAGGTACGTCGGCCAACAGCGATGGCAGCTACACACTGAACTTAAAAGCAGGCCAGTACGATGTGCAATACCGGGCAATGGGTTACAAACAAGAAAGCAGAAAAATAGACCTGAAGGAAAACCAAACCATTAATATCACTTTAAAGGCCGAAGATTACCAAATAAAAGAAGTAACTATCCGCGCCGGTGCCGAAGACCCTGCTTATGCCATTATCCGCCAGGCTATTAAAAAACGTAAAACCTATTTAAACGAGGTGAACGCCTACACCTGCGAGGTATATATAAAAGGCTTACAAAAACTACTGGCGGCCCCAAAGAAGTTCCTGGGGATTGATATGCAGAAGATAGCCCGCGAAAACGGCTTGGACTCCAACCGCCGGGGTATCATTTATCTTTCAGAGTCGCAATCAAAATACAGTTTTATCCGTCCCGATAAGGTACATGAGGAGATCATATCCTCCAAGTTCTCGGGCAGTAACCGGGCGTTCACGTTCAACCGTGCATCAGACATGCAGGTGAATTTTTACGAGAACCTGCAAACCTGGGATGGCCTGAGCAACCGCCCGCTGATATCGCCCATTGCAGATAATGCATTATCTTACTATAAATACAAATACATCGGCCTGGCTATTGAGAATGGCGAAACCGTTAACAAGATCCAGGTTATCCCCCGTAACGAGCACGACCCTTGCTTTAAGGGCTACATTTATATTATTGAGGATAGCTGGCGCTTACAAAGCCTTGGCCTGTACATCACCAAAAAATCGAGCATCAATTTTGTAGATACGCTAAAGGTCGACCAGCAATTTATCCCGGTAACCGGTAACGCGTGGATGCCGGCATCGCTTAAGTTTGAATTTACAGGTGGATTCTTCGGCTTTAAATTTGGCGGTTATTTTATCTCGCTTTATAAGGATTACGATATTGCCCCTAAGCTTGACAGATCGCAATTTGCTGAAGTGCTGCGCATCACCAAAGGTGTGAACAAAAAAGATTCGGCCTATTGGGAACAACAAAGGCCTATCCCGCTAACCGACGAAGAAAAAACTGATTACCAGAAAAAAGCTGTACTGGCCACCAAGCGCGAATCGAAACCTTACCTGGATTCGCTGGATAAGGTTAACAACAAATTTAGCGTTGGTAAATTCCTGCTTGGGGGCTACAGTCACCGAAACCGGTACGATCATGAATATTATAATTTCAACTCGCTGATAAGTTCTGTAGCCTATAATACGGTTGAAGGTTTATCGCTTGGCTACGGCGGTTCATTCACTAAACAGATTGACAGCGTAAACAACCGTTACCTGCGTATTTATGGCAAGGTGCGTTATGGCTTCTCCAACAAATTATTCAACGCAACAGGTGGCGTCACTATGCCGGTAGGTTCTGCTACATTAAATTTAGCAGGTGGTTCTGATGTGATAGACCTGAATAACCGCGAACCCATCACTTCGTTCATGAACAGCGCTTACACCCTGCTTAACAGGCAAAACTTTGAGAAACTGTATCAAAAGCAATATGCATCGGCCACCCTATCAAAACGTATTTATGGCGGCTGGCAGGCAAGCGTGGGCGCCGAATGGGCAAACCGCAAGTACCTGTCAAATACAACCGATTACAGTTTCTTCCATCCTAAAGGGCATGAGTTTACAACTAACAACCCGCTTAGTCCGGATGTAGATGTACCCCTGTTTCCAGAGAATCAGTCGTTTAAAGTTAGCGTGCGTACCACTTACGATTTTAGCAACCGGTACGAAACCTACCCTACCGGGAAAAGATATGTTCCTTCAAAATACCCAACCCTTGGTATTAGCTTCACCAAAGCCATTAAAAATGTGTTTGGTTCTGATGCAGATTATAACCTTGTTTCGGCAGATCTCTCTAAAACAGACATCCCGATGGGTTTTTATGGCAAAACCTCGTTTTACGTAGCTGCGGGTAAATTCTTCAACACCAAAAATATTTCCTATCCCGATTACAGGCAATTTGCAGGTAACCAGGTACTGTTTTACCAAAGCGGTATCAACAAATTCATGTTGCTAAATTATTACCAGTTCAGCACCGGCGATAAATACGTGGAAGGCCATCTGGAGCATAATTTCACCGGGCTTCTCACCAACCAGATCCCGATTCTACGTAACTTAAAATTGCAGGAGATTGTTGATGTGAATTATCTATCCACCCCCACGCTTAAAAACTACACCGAGCTTGGCGTAGGCTTCCAAACCAATGTGGGTTTAAGGGTGATGTATGGCACATCGTTCAACAATAAAGTGGGCGGTGCCAACCAGGCAATAAGGATTGGGGTGAGTTTTTAGAACATTACGCAATAGGTCTTAGACAAGCTCAGACTGATAACCGCATTTAACTCTTCCTCATCTTCACAATCCCAAGCAATTCCTTATCCGCCAGCGTAACATCAATCCGTTCAACTGCCACATAGCCCATCACTTGGTAAAGCGGTACGCCGGGTAGTGTTGCGCCAAGCTCAAAGCTGGTAAACCCATTAGCTTTTGCAGCATCTTCGCATACATTAATAATTTTACGGCCTATGCCCTGCCGCGCATGGTCGGGATGTACAAAAAATGCCCTTATCCTTGCGGCATCTTTCGCCGGGTCAAGCAACGGGTCTTCGATGTCTTTATGCTGGTCACCGCCAAACAGGGTGTTGCGTTTGCTCCAGCCGCCGCAACCCACCTTAATATTCTCCTTTTCGGATACATAGTAGGTACCGTCAGTAATCAGCTGGCTGTCAATCCCAAAAATGTATTTAATGGCGCTTTCTATCTGGTTGGGGGTATAATAATCCGTACTTAAACCGCGTACAGATAGGGCAATTAATTGCTGTAATTCTGCCACATCATCAAATGTAGCTAAGCGTATCGTTATCATTGAGCATATGTTTACGGGCTAATATAAATTTTTATGCCAATTGTTAGCTTCAAAATCTAAATTTCCTACCACATTTTTCCGCTCAAAATCCTATCTTTGCCCATGCAAGAAAAAATCCTCATTCTTGACTTCGGTTCGCAATTCACCCAGCTTATCGCGCGCCGTGTCAGGGAGCTCAATATTTACTGTGAGATCCATCCCTTTAACAAAGTTCCTGAAATTGACGAAAGCGTAAAAGGAATCATCCTTTCCGGTAGTCCGTATTCTGTACGCCAGGAAGATGCACCTCATTTTGAGTTTGCCAAACACCACAAAACTCTGCCTATTTTAGGCGTTTGTTATGGCGCGCAATATGTAGCGCATTTCCATGGTGGTGAAGTGTTGGCTTCAAGCACACGCGAGTATGGCCGTGCCAACCTGGACTATGTTAAGCAGGATAATATCTTGTTTAAAGATGTGCCGGTAGGTTCACAGGTTTGGATGTCGCACGGAGATACCATTGCCCGCATAGGCGATGATTTTGAAGTAATTGCAAGTACCGATAGCGTTAAAGTTGCCGCTTACCAAATAACCGGCACCCAAACTTATGGTATCCAGTTCCACCCAGAGGTTACCCACAGTATTGATGGCAAGCAATTGCTGCAAAACTTTTTGGTTGATATCTGTGGCTGCTCGCAGGATTGGACACCCGACTCTTTCATCGAAACCACCATTGCCGAACTAAAAGCGAAACTGGGCGACGACAAAGTAGTTTTAGGCTTATCGGGCGGTGTTGATTCATCTGTTGCGGCGGTATTGCTACACCATGCAATCGGCGCTAACCTGCACTGTATATTTGTAGATAACGGCCTGTTGCGTAAGGACGAGTACCAATCGGTGCTTGATTCGTATCAGCACATGGGCCTTAACATAAAAGGGGTTGATGCCAAGCAGCGTTTTTACGACGCACTGGCCGGTTTAACCGACCCTGAGAAGAAACGTAAGGCTATTGGCCGTGTATTCATCGAGGTTTTTGATGATGCCGCGCACGAGGTACAGGGCGTAAGCTGGCTTGGCCAGGGTACCATTTACCCTGATGTTATCGAATCGGTTTCGGTAAAAGGGCCATCAGCAACCATCAAATCACACCATAATGTTGGGGGCTTGCCCGATTTTATGAAGCTGAAGATAGTTGAGCCTTTAAACACCTTATTTAAGGACGAAGTACGCCGTGTTGGTAAAGCTTTGGGTATGGATCCAAACATATTAGGCCGCCACCCTTTCCCAGGTCCGGGACTGGCAATCAGGATCTTAGGTGACATTACACCAGAGAAAGTTGACATTTTACAACAGGCAGATGCGATTTATATCAACAATTTACGCTCTGCCGGTGTTTATGATAAAGTTTGGCAGGCAGGCGCCATTTATTTACCGGTACAATCGGTAGGTGTTATGGGCGATGAGCGTACATACGAGAACGTAATTTGCCTGCGTGCGGTAGAATCATTAGACGGGATGACGGCAGATTGGTGCCACCTGCCTTATGACCTGCTTGCAAAAATATCAAACGAGATAATCAACAACGTAAAAGGAATTAACCGGGTAGTATATGACATCAGTTCGAAACCACCGGCCACAATTGAGTGGGAATAAGTGGTTCATATTTGTTTTAGCGCTGATAGTTGGTGCATGTTCGCCCAAAATACGGACGGCACCCTCATCTACCGTAAAAACAACAACTGAAAAACCTGTAACTAAGACCGACAAACCTGCCGAAAAGCCCCCGGTGAAAGCACCGGAGGCAAAAGCTCACGTTTTATCGCTGATACTCCCGCTGGGGCTTGACCATGCTGCCGCCGGGCAAACCTATACGGCTGCCGGCCTAAAAAAGGCAAACATGGCGGCCGAGTATTACCAGGGCTTTAAACTGGCGCTGGATTCTATGACCGCTGAAGGCGCTAATTTCAAGTTACAGGTTTTTGACAGCAAAGATGATGTGGCGCAATCGCACAGCCTGGCGCTAAACCCGCAGATTAAATCCAGCGAACTGATCATTGGCCCCGTTTTCCCTGATGATGTAAAAGCATTTACAGCCATGCTGCCGTCGGCACGCAAGCCTATTGTATCGCCGCTATCGCCGGCCGCGCCATCAACGTTCAATAACCAGAACCTCGTTACCATGACCCCGCCGCTTGAGTATCACGCCATGGGCGCTGCAACCTATATTGTTAGAAGCTTAAAGCCAAAAAAAGTATTCATCCTTAACTCGGGCTTTAGTGACGAGAAGTTGTACACATCACCATTTAAGCGCACGGTCGACAGCTTGAGCAAAAGAAAGATACAGGTAATAACTATTACCGTAGTGCGCGGCAATTTAACACCACTGGTAAAGCAACTTTCACCGTCAAATCAAAACATATTTTTAGTTCCATCAACCAAACAGGCATTTTTAATGGTGACGTTGCGATCATTAGACACGCTATCTAAAAAATATCCGGTAACTTTATTTGGTCACCCTAACTGGGAGAAGTTTGCGTTCTTGAAGTCGGCCCTTTTACAAAGGCTAAACACGCACATTACCTCGGCAGATAAAGTTGATTATAAAAGCTCCCAAACCAATACTTTTTTACGCAGCTACCGCCGCACCTACCGTACCGAACCTACCGATTTTGCCATAAAGGGATTTGATCAGGGTTTATATTTTGCTAAGCTATTGGCCGATGATGAAGATTTTAATAAGCCCGACCTGGAAGATTTTAGCGGCATCCATAACAGTTTCCACTTTATAAAAAAGCCGGGGGTAGGCTGGATAAATACGCATGTAGATATCCTTAGGTATGAAAACTTCGATCTAAAAAAGATTCAATGAAAGCCATAAATCAGTTAAAGACGTTTCAGCGCATATTGGGTGAATACCCTGCAGATACGCCTTTAGGCAAATTTTTACCCGGCTTTTATCGGCAGAACAAGCAAATGGGATCAACCGACAGGCGCGTTGCCGGCCGGCTCATCTATAACTATTTCCGCCTGGGCCGCGCCCTGCCAAACCTGCCCGCTGAAGACCGGCTGATGGTGGCCGAGTTTCTATGTAACACGCAATCAAACTCCTTTCTGCAGCATTTTAAACCCGATTGGGCTGCATGTGTAGGTTTCTGCATCGACGAAAAAATAAATCTGGTAAAAGCAACCTACCCTGATTTTAAGTTGGAGAATGTTTTCCCATGGGTACCACAGCTTTCAGCAGGGATTGACAGAGATGCGTTTTTAAAATCATTCTTCATCCAGCCTGATTTGTTTATCCGGGTTGCCAAAGGTTTTGAAACCCAGGTAAAAACCGAGCTAACCAAAGCCGGTATTACTTTTAAGGATGAAGGTAACAACTGCCTCTCGCTGCCAAACGGTACTCGGCTGGAAACCATCTTCCCCAAACAACATTGGTACGAGGTGCAGGACCTGTCATCACAGCAAACGGCCAATTACTTTAAACCACAAAAATGGGATAGCTGGTGGGATGCCTGCGCAGCATCTGGAGGGAAGTCATTACTGCTGCACAGTTTGCAGCCCGATATAAAACTGCTGGTATCTGATATCCGCGAGTCTATCCTTTCAAACCTGGATGAGCGCTTTCAGCAGGCAGGTTTGCGTAAGTACCAAAAGAAACTGATGGACCTTACCGAAAACAACGAGCAGTTGCTTTACAACTATGAGTTCGACGGTATTATACTTGATGCGCCCTGCAGCGGCTCGGGCACCTGGGGCCGCACACCCGAGATGATCAGCCAGTTCGAAATCCACAAAACCGACTTTTTTAAGCGCCTGCAACAAGCCATTGTAACCAACGTAGCCAAACACCTTAAACCCGGCAAACCGCTTATTTATATCACCTGCTCGGCCTTTAAAGCCGAGAATGAAGATGCTGTAAACTACATCACCAAAGAGTTGGGTTTGCAACTGGAAGAAATGAAAGTGCTGACAGGTTATGAGAACAAAGCTGATACCATGTTTGTGGCAAGGATGGTAGCGCCTGCTGATAAAGGTGTATTGGAGTAAGGCCGACGTCATGCTTCTCCCCGCGCGTCATTGCTGACGCGCTTGATGGGCATTAGTTAAAAAATGTTAATCTTTTCATTTCCTACCCATTAGCAGCTAATTTAGTTTCAACAAAACTAAGCCCAATGCTGCACAATTACTTTACCATTGCCTGGCGAAACATCTGGAAACACAAGCTTTTCTCACTTATCAACATATTTGGCCTATCGGTTGGCATTGCGTTTACCCTGCTTATTGCCGCCTATGTATGGCACGAGGTAAGCGTAAACCGCGACCTGCGTAACGCCGATAACCAGTATATCATCCAAAGCAAGTGGAAAGACCCAAATATGGGGAATGTTTTAACAGCCCTTGCCCCCATGCCCAAAGCTTTAAAAGACGAATACCCTAACCTGGTGGCCAATGCTTACCGCTGGGATGGGGTAAGCGATAATGTATCGTACGGCGATAAACATTTCAGGGAAAGCCTGCAGGTTGGTGACAGCACTTTTATTACCACCTACGGCTTTAAGCTGTTACAAGGCGACCCGAAAACGGCCTTAAATGATCCTTTTTCGGCCGTGATAACGCAGGAAACCGCCATAAAATACTTTGGCAAAACCGATGCGGTTGGGCAGTCCGTGACCATCGAAAGTTTCACCGGCACCAAACACGATTTTACCATAACCGGCGTACTAAAAAAATTCAGCAAAAACTCGGTGACCAATATTATTGATGGCAGCAACAGCACTTTTTTTTTACCGGCGGCAGCGGCAAAGTTCCTGGGGCGGAGTGTTGATGGTTGGAACAACACCGGCCTGGTAGGTTTAATAGAACTAAAGAAAGGCGTAAAACCACAAGACCTTGACGGCCCCATGCGCGCCCTGATCAGGAAAAACGCATCGCCACAAATAGCGGCCAACCTTACCCCTTACCTTGTACCGCTAAAAACTTTTTACCTGGATTGGGGCAATGGTACGGTTAAAAGAATGCTATACACCCTATCCAGCATCGCGCTGTTTATTTTGCTGATGGCGGTCATTAACTTTGTGAATATCTGCATCAGTCGTTCTTCGCAGCGGATGAAAGAAATGGGCATCCGCAAGGTATTGGGTGGATTAAGGAAGCAACTTATCTGGCAGTTTTTAACCGAATCTGTTTTAATGGTGCTGATAGCTACCTTAATTGCATTGGGTATTTACGCTCTTGCAAGGCCATACTTTGCCGACCTATTGGCTACCGATATTGGCGGACTGTTCTCCTTCCCGTTATACTTTTATGCTATACCACTTCTGTTTGCGCTGTTAATTGGTTTATTAGCCGGTTTATACCCGGCGCTGGTTCTATCTTCCCTAAAATCAATCGACTCGCTGAAAGGTAAGTTAGACAGGGTGAAAGATAACGTGCTATTCCGCAAATCGCTTATCGCCTTTCAGTTTGGTACGGCGGCCGTGGTGCTGGTCTGCGCCATCGTAATTTCGGGGCAGATCAACCTGTTCTTCAGCAAAAGCCTGGGTTTCAATAAAGAGTATGTTTTATCGGCCCAGTTGCCGCGCGACTGGAGCAAATCCGGCGTGCAAAAAATGGAAGGTATCCGTTACCGGCTTTCGCAGATCCCGGAGGTAAGCAGCGTGGCACTATCATGGGAGATATTGGATGGCGCCAACAGCGGTGGTTTGCAAGCTTATAAGTTATCTGATAATCCCAACCAAGCCTTCGCATCGCAAATGCTTCTTACCGATAACCAATATGCCGCAGCTTATGGCATTCCGCTTAAGGCCGGTACGTTTTTTAAACCGCAGTATATGCCTGCCGATTCGGCACAGGTAGTGATCAACGAATCGCAGTCGAAGGCGCTTGGGTTTGCTTTTCCTAAAGATGCCATAGGCCAAAAATTTAATGCGCAAAACATGCCGCAGTTAACCATCTGCGGCGTAACAGCCGATTTTCAGTTTGGCAGCATGTCCAGCCGCATACAGCCGCTAACCTTTGTAAACGTTAATTACATCCCTTTCTATCGTTACTTCTCTATCCGGATAAAACCGGGCAATATGGAAGCCAGCATAACAGCCCTCCAAAAGAAATGGGCCGAAGTAATGCCCGGCGCACCGTTCGAATACAGCTTTATGGATGAGTCCCTTGCCAAAATGTACAAAACCGAACTGCAGTTAAAAAAGGCATCGTACCTGGCTACCGGTTTGGCCATGATCATTGTACTGTTGGGTGTATTGGGACTGATATCCCTTAGCATTCAAAAACGCACCAAAGAGATAGGCATTCGCAAGGTATTGGGCTCATCGGTTAAGGATGTGATGATGCTGTTCCTGAAAGATTTTTTGGGTACGGTAGTTATCGCCGGAATTATTGCCTGCCCACTGGCTTACTGGATGATGCATAAATGGCTGAGCAACTATGCTTATAAAATAACCCTGACGCCTGTACCGTTCGCAATTGCTATTATAGCGCTAATACTGGTAACATCGGTATTGATAAGCCTGCAAACAGTTAAGGCAGCATTGGCAAACCCGGTAAAGAGTTTGAGGAGTGAGTAGATTTTAGAGGCAAGAAATCAAGAGTCAGGAATCAAGACCAAAGCTGCGCGTTATTGCGAGGTACGAAGCAACCTCTTTAGGATGATTCGGTACCCTGCATAAACAAATAACCTAAAGAGATTGCTTTGTCGCTACGCTCCTCGCAATGACGCGTGGGGAAATGGAGCTCCGCGTTAGGGATTGCAGCGGATACCGGCCTTGTGGCTAAGGCCTGCGCAGTATGAGCGTAAAGCCTGGGCCGCAGGCAACGCCCTCAATATCTTAGTAACGAGGATTGCCACGCTATCGCTCGTAATGACGGTCTAAAAGCAATAACGCATGAGTTTAAGTCTTGGCTCTTGATTCTAAGATCTTGATTCTCTTCTACAGCCCGCTATTACTTCTAAACAATTTTATCGCGATAGCTAACAATATCACCCCAAAAGCCTTACGCAGAATGTGCAGGCCTGTTTTGCCAAACAGCTTTTCCAGCCATTTTACGTTTTTAAGCACCAGGTAAACAAACAGGGTGTTTACAATGATACCCACAATGATATTTTGCGTTTGGTATTGCGACTTGAGGGATAACAGGGTTGTCATGGTACCGGCGCCGGCTATCAGCGGGAAAGCCAGCGGAACAATTGATACCGCCTCGGGCATTTCCTCTTTAAAAAAGTTTACACCCAAAATCATCTCCAGAGCGATGATGAATATAACGATAGAACCTGCTATGGCGAATGAAGAGATATCCAGACCTATCACCGCCAGCAACTCATCGCCGGCAAATAAAAAGCCTATCATCAGCACTAATACTGCTATACTCGCCTTTTCCGATTCGATATGCCCGGCCTTTTGGCGTAATTGTATAATTACAGGGATAGCGCCCAGTATATCGATGATCGCGAAGAGGATCATGGTTACTGAAAGGATTTCTTTAAATATTAATGGATGCATAGGTTTAGGGGTTTTCTTTTGAGATTAAACGAATACTAAACAAAAGTGCAATTAAAATATATAAAGATGCTAAAAAGAATATACTATGTATAGATATTGCCGTAATTAACCCTGCTGTTACAGGCCCCAGCGTTTGCCCTATGGATGCGTACGATTGATTTACACCCATTACCTCACCCTTCCCGTTACCTTCGTTATGGTCGGCTATAATGGCGTTTAACATGGGGTTGCGCAAACCGTTGAACAGGCCGTAAATTCCGATGGATATGGCAAAGAGTACGATGCCTGTAGCAAAACCCGCCAATATCATCACCCCTAAGCAAAACAGGGTTGATATAAGCAGGATTGTAGCCTGTGATGAGATCACCTTTTTAACCGCCGGTACCAGCATCTGCATCAGTATACCACTAACGCCAAAGCCTCCGTAAAATAACCCTATCTGCGTGGGGCTCAGTTTTAGTTCATCAACACTAAATGTTTGGAAACCTATAAGCATGGTAAACTGCGCCATGGTTAGCAAAAAGCCGGTAAATATGGCCGTACCTATCACTGGCTTTTTTAACACCGTTATCAATGATAAGAAACTGAACTTACCTTTCTTAGCCGCGGACCTGCCGGTTTTATTCTGGTTGGTTTCTTTCAGAAAGAACAGGGTGAGCAACACGCCGATAACCGCAATGCCCGCCGCGAAAAAGAACGGTACTTTAAGCCCGAATTTACTAAGCAAGCCACCAATGGCCGGCCCTATTACAAAGCCAAACCCAAATGCCGACCCCAGGATCCCAAAGTTTTTGGCCCGCTCCTTTGGTGAAGAGATATCCGAGATCATGGCTTGCGCTACCGAGATATTGCCGCCTGTTAATCCGTCCAATATCCGCGCGGCGAAAAGCATAAAAATGCTGTTGGCAAACCCAAACATAACAAATGATACGGCCGTACCAATAAGGCTGATAACCAGCAAAGGCTTACGCCCCCATTTATCAGACAGTGAGCCCAGCACCGGTGTAGCAAAAAATTGTGCTACAGAAAATGCAGCTGTAAGCAAGCCTATAGTATGCTCGGTTACGCCAAACTTTTTACCATAGGGGTACAACAATGGGATTATAATACCAAACCCCATTGAATTGATAATGGCAATAAGTACAAGCACCCAAATGATGCGGTTCATTTTCATCAATACAAAACAAAGGTATTAAACGCACAAAAGGTTCTGTTTGCACAGAACCTTTTGTATAAATATTAATACAATATAAATTATTGCTTTTCGAAATCAGACGCTTTTGGTAAAATATCTGATACGTTACCCAATATGCTTCGTTTCCTGCTGTAGCCAAAGTATATAACCAAACCGGCCACCATCCAAACAAGTGCACTTACCTGCGTTTCGCTTGGTAAGCTTACTATCATACCCGCGCAAACTATTACACCTAAAATAGGCACTAACGGCACTAACGGGGTTTTAAATGGCCTTGGTAAATTAGGGTTGGTTTTACGTAATAACATAACACCCACACATACCAGTATAAAGGCAAACAAGGTACCGATAGATGTTAGATCGCCGGCAACGCTACCCGGAATAAATGCCGCAAATAAGCCCACAAAAACAAACAGGATAATGTTGCTCTTGTAAGGTGTACGGAATTTTGGGTGAAGATCTGAAAATATTTTTGGTAATAAACCATCTATAGACATGGTGTAGAATACCCTCGACTGGCCCATCAGCATCACCAGGATAACTGAAGAGAAACCTGCAAGGATAGCCACAGTAACCAACGTTGATAACCATGCATAGCCGTGCATATAAGTGGTTATTGCGTAAGCTACAGAAGCCTCTTTACCCGATTTCATGAAATCCTGGTAAGGTGCAACGCCTGTTAATACCCATGAGAACAAGATGTAAAGAATGGTACAAACCACTAATGAACCCAATATACCGATAGGCATATCGCGTTTAGGGTTTTTAGCTTCCTGCGCTGCGGTTGATACGGCATCGAAACCAATAAAGGCAAAAAACACCACACCGGCACCGCTTACAATACCACCCCAGCCGTGGTTAAAGAACGGCGCGTATGAGTATGTTTTGCCACTCGCCAATATAACATCCGGCGCGTTAGCAGGGATCATGTATGGTGTGTGATTGACCGGGTTAACATATTGCCATCCAATAGCTATAAATACCAATACGATAGCTACTTTAATGAAAACGATAATACCGTTTACAGTAGCAGATTCTTGTGTACCTTTTATTAGTAGTAATGATAAGATCAACAGTATCAGCAATGCCGGAACGTTGGCAATACCATGTACAGATGAGCCGTTAACCATTACCGACTCTAACGGAGAGTGGCACCACTCGTAGGGTATGGCCCCGCCGAGGAGCTTATTAACGTACTCACTCCAACTGATAGATACCGTGGCCGCCCCAAGTGCATATTCTAATATTAACGCCCAGCCAATAACCCAGGCAACAATTTCGCCCATAGTTGCATATGCGTAAGTGTAAGCACTACCTGCAATAGGGATAATTGAAGCAAACTCAGCATAGCAAAGGCCTGCAAAGGCGCAACCAATTGCCGCAACAATAAATGATAGTGTTACTGCAGGGCCTGCGTGCTCGCCTGCTGCCGCTGCTGTCCTCACGAACAAACCGGCGCCAATAATGGCACCAATACCCAGTGCAATAAGGTTACCGGCCCCAAGCGTTCGCTTCAGGCTTCCTTCTGCATCTACAGAGGAGGTTAGTTGTTCAATAGATTTTTTTACAAATACCTTCATGTTTTAATTTAATAAGATCAGTTATAATAGTCTTGAAATCAGTTTCCCCAAACGTACTTAAATTTATTGAAAAGTTAAAGTGCAGAATGTAACAAGGGCATAGGTGTTTTCAACAGAATTAAAGGTTGTGATTATGAATGTTTTAAAGTTTATTTTTTAACTTAAAAATGTGCTATTGAAAACACTAAGTAGGGCACGCCTTCATGGCAGGAGACGCGAAGTATCGCGTCTGTACGAGATATAATATTGTAGAAACGAATGGCGTTACCTGCGGCCCGGGCTATCCGCTCATACTGCGCAGGCCTTAGCCACGGGCCGGTATCCGCTCTTATCCCTAACGCTTTTCCCAGCGGGGATTTTACCGCTTTAAGCCCGTTTAATTAATGATTACGCTCATCCCATCGCCTGCCCTCTATCATGTTGAGGGGAGTTATAGCAGCATACATTTGACCTGTTAATCAATAAAAAATACATCATGAAAAAATTCAGACTATTCGCTTTATCTCTGTTATTACTACAAGGGGTAACCGCTTTTGCACAACAAAAAAATGAATTCGATATCCGCATAAGGGCCATCGGCATTATACCGCAGGAAAGTGCCGCCATCGGCGTAATTGGTGGCAGTGTTAATATCAGTAACACCGTTGTACCCGAGCTGGACTTTACGTACTTCTTTGCAAAAAACTTCTCTGCCGAACTGATACTGGCTACTACCAAACATAAGGTTAGTACCACATCATCAAACCTTACGGCTATTGGCGGGGCTGCCGCTGCCGATGTTAACCTGGGGCATGTTTGGTTACTGCCGCCAACGCTTACATTACAATACCATTTACCTACAGGTACCGGCTTTAAGCCATACATAGGTGCGGGTGCCAACTACACTATATTTTACAGTGCAGACAAAGGGCCGGTTGTACAGGGCATAACCTATAAAAACAAGTTTGCCTTTGCAAGCCAGTTAGGGTTTGATTATGATATCAGCAAAACAGTGTTCCTGAACGTTGATGTTAAAAAGATCTTCCTTACTACCCAGGCTACGGTAGATGCATCAAACCTAACCCCATCAGGCAATGAGGCTTTGCGCCCCGTTTTACAAAACATACCTGCCGATGTTAAAATAAGGCCATGGGTAATTGGTATAGGAGTAGGTTATAGGTTATAATTTCTACAAAGTGTGTGATAAAAGAGAAAGCCGCTAAGTAGCGGCTTTCTCTTTTATTTGTGCGTCACTGCGGTGTGAGTTTAATCGGATTGATCTCTAAAGCTAACCAGTAGCCATTTTCCGTTTCTGTATGAAAAATTAAAGAATGAGGAAATCCCCGTGTCCTCAACCATATGTTGAATCGAGACCTCGGTTTTGCTCAGTTGGGATTGTTTATAAATACCATTTTTATCTTTTTTAAAAGTTATATTATGCCATTTATTTTTTCCAATATAACTAACGGAATCACCATCTTCATCATCTCCGGCTATAGTTATACTAAATGGGAATTTAACATGTGATACCTGGTATACAGAATCAGTTTTAAATTTCTTGAAAAACGTATCAAAGTCAGAAATCTCTGAAATGGCAGCCTTTTTCGCCGGATTATGTTTAGTGGGATTATCTGAGCATCCTGTAAAGAGCGCAATAATTACCAATAAAAACAATATCAATTTCTTCATTTACGGCAACGCTTTAAATATAAACACAGGGGTTAACACCACATTCATTAGTATCATTACCAAACCTAAACCTCTATTGAACTTACCTCCTGTACGTATCAGCATAATGCCGGTCACTATCCCTCCTATCAAAAGCATTGCTGCATCAAAGTAAAGCAGGTAATCTGTTGTGGGTGGTTCAATATCCAGTTTAAACAGGTCGAAGATATCCGGCAGGTAAAGGTAGATGTCGTACAGGCAGAGAAGATAAAGGAGATAACGGAAAATAGGTTTCTTCATCAATGCTAATATAAATCTTTCTGCAACAAAAAAGCCCTCCGATAAATCGAAGGGCTTTCCTATTCTATTCAAAAATCCTTAGATCTTTTTATCTACGTGAATTTGATGCACATTCATTGATTGTACCTTTTCTTGTTTCTGCATCATTTTGTTGGTGTTATCGGCACTGTTTAAGTGCGGCGCAATAACCAGTGAAACGATAGACATCAACTTGATCAGGATGTTCATTGACGGGCCTGAGGTATCTTTGAACGGATCGCCCACAGTATCTCCTGTTACAGATGCTTTATGCGGTTCTGATTTTTTGTAGTAGATCTCGCCGTTTATTTCCACACCCTTCTCGAATGATTTTTTGGCGTTATCCCATGCACCACCCGCATTGCTCTGGAAGATCCCATCAACACACCCGATACGGTAACACCTGCCAGCAAACCACCCAATACCTCAGGGCCAAATGCAAAACCGATAATGATAGGCGTAATTAAAGCGATCAGCCCCGGTGCAACCATCTCGCGGATAGAAGCTTTGGTTGAGATCTCCACACACTTTTCATACTCAGGGCGTGCTTTGTACTCCATAATGCCGGGTATCTCGCGGAACTGGCGGCGAACCTCTTCTACCATCGCCATTGCCGCGCGGCCTACTGCCGAGATACACAATGCAGAGAAGATGAAAGGGATCATCCCACCCACAAATAAACCAGCCAAAACGTTGGCTTTATAAATATCAATATGCTCGATACCGGCAACACCCACAAAGGCCGCAAATAAAGCCAGTGAAGTTAACGCAGCAGATGCGATAGCAAAACCCTTACCTGTTGCTGCTGTAGTGTTACCTACGGCATCCAGGTTATCTGTACGGTGGCGTACTTCTTCAGGCAGGCGGCTCATTTCGGCAATACCACCGGCGTTGTCGGCAATAGGGCCAAATGCGTCGATAGCTAACTGCATAGCTGTTGTTGCCATCATACCGGCAGCAGCAATAGCCACACCGTATAAACCTGCAAAAAAGTATGAACCATAAATACCGGCTGCCAACACAAGGATAGGCAATACGGTTGATTCCATACCGATAGCTAAACCTGCAATGATGTTAGTAGCGTGGCCGGTTGATGATTGCCTGATGATGCTCATTACCGGGCGTTTGCCCATGGCAGTGTAGTATTCAGTAATGATAGACATTAACGTACCAACCACTAAACCCACCAGTATAGAGCCAAACACACCGTTTTTGGTAAATACCAATGAACCTGCTTTTATAGCACCCGATGCATCCTCGTCACGTACCATGTGGAAGCTATCGGCAGGTAACATCCATTGTACTACAAAATAAGTAGCAATAGCTGTTAAAAGGATAGATGCCCAGTTGCCTATGTTCAGCGCTTTTTGTACGCTATCTGTTTCTTTTGATATTTTAACCAATGATGCGCCAACGATAGAGAATATCAGGCCTAAACCTGCAATCACCATCGGCAATAAAATTGGGGCTATGCCACCAAACTTATCGTGTGATACAATTTCGCGGCCCAGTACCATAGTAGCAAGCATAGTAGCCACATACGATCCGAACAAATCGGCACCCATACCGGCAACATCACCTACGTTATCACCAACGTTATCTGCAATAGTAGCGGGGTTACGTACATCATCCTCAGGGATACCCGCTTCCACTTTACCTACAAGATCGGCACCTACATCGGCAGCTTTGGTATAGATACCACCGCCAACACGCGCGAATAACGCGATAGACTCGGCACCTAACGAGAAACCGGCCAATACGTCAAGCGCTTTGGCCATAGCTTCGCCGTTTACACTTTCGCCTTTGCTGGTTACATACATGGTATAAAATACAATGAATAACGAGCCTAAACCGATAATTGCCAAACCTGCAACACCAAGGCCCATAACCGTACCGCCTGTAAACGACACTTTTAATGCTTTAGCCAGGCTGGTTTTAGCCGCCTGCGTGGTACGTACGTTTGATTTTGTTGCGATACGCATCCCTATAAAACCTGCAAAGGCCGACAGGAAAGCGCCAATCACAAATGATATGGCAATAACCGGGCTTGAGGTAGCAACGGTTGTACCACTCCATGCCAGCAGTAAACCTGCCACAACAACAAAGTAGCCTAATACTTTCCATTCTGCGCGTAAAAAGGCCATTGCGCCATCGGCAATATATCCTGCCAGTTGGTTCATGGAGGCATCGCCTGTTTCCTGTTTGGTAACCCAGGCAGATTTAATCGCCATCACGATTATGCCCACGAGCCCAAAAACAGGGATCAAATAAATTAAGTAGTTGTTCAAAAGATCCATATTCTATAATTAGTGTTTATTAAGTGTGCTATTTCATTTGCGCAGAGCGCGTTTATAATTTGGTTGCCGCAAAATATAAATTAATTTCTTTACAATAGCCTGTCAATTAAAGTTTTTGAATAGTTTAGTGGTTTAAACTAAACCCTAATGTCAAAAGACACTACTCAACCCAAATTAAAGCACGAACTGGGCCTGTTAGACGGTACTATGCTGGTAGCCGGTTCTATGATCGGTTCAGGCATTTTCATTGTAAGTGCCGATATTACCCGCAACGTAGGTTCGGCAGGGTGGCTTATAGCTGTATGGATCATCACCGGCTTTATGACCCTTACCGCGGCCCTTAGCTACGGCGAATTAAGCGCTATGTTCCCAAAAGCGGGCGGGCAGTATGTTTACCTGAAAGAAGCTTATAATAAACTCATTGCCTTTTTATACGGCTGGAGTTTTTTCGCTGTAATACAAACCGGGACGATAGCTGCCGTGGGTGTGGCATTCTCCAAATTCGCATCATACCTTTATAAACCCGTAAGCGAGGAGAATATACTTTTTCAATCCGGTTCTTTTAAATTAAGTGCCGCGCAATTAGTTTCTATAGCCCTTATTGTATTACTTACCTATATCAATACAAGGGGTGTAAAAGGCGGTAAAGTAATTCAAACCACCTTCACCATGACAAAATTGATCAGTCTTTTTGGATTGATAGGCTTTGGCTTTTTAGCTTTTAAAGGTGATATATGGACCGCCAACTGGACAAACGCCTGGGACTTGCACAACCTGAATAAAGATGGCAGCGTAACCGCTTTAACCTGGGGTACCGCTTTAGGCGCTATAGCAGCAGCAATGGTAGGCTCAATTTTTAGCAGCGATGCCTGGAACAGTGTAACCTTTGTTGCCGGCGAAATGAAGAACCCCAAACGAGATGTGGCCCTAAGCATGATGTTTGGTACCATCATCGTAACTATAATTTATGTGTTGGCCAATGTGGTTTATACCGGGGTACTATCCTTACATGAAATTACCATTGCCGATAAAGACCGTGTCGCGGTAGCTGCATCGCATGTTATTTTTGGCAATGTGGGTACTTATATTATTGCGGTAATGATCATGATCTCGACCTTTGGTTGTAACAACGGGTTGATTCTTTCGGGCGCGCGTGTTTATTATACCATGGCAAAGGATGGCGTTTTCTTTAAAAAGACAGGCACCCTAAATGAATTTGGTGTACCACAGTTTGGTTTGTGGATACAATGCCTTGTAGCATCATTACTATGTTTAAGCGGCCGTTATGGCGATTTGCTGGACATGATATCCTTCGTGGTGGTAATCTTTTACATGTTAACTATTGCGGGTATTTTTATCCTGCGTGTTAAACGCCCCGATGCCGAAAGGCCTTACAAAGCAATTGGTTACCCAATATTGCCTGCTATTTACATTATTATGGGTATAGCTTTTTGTATCCTGCTTTGTATCTATAAATGGCAATATCCCGTTTATGGTTTAGTTATTGTTTTAATAGGCATACCGCTGTATTATATATCCCAACGGAACGTAAAGCATGAGGATAAACCCGAAGTACTTAGTTAGTTTTTTATTTATAGCAAATATTGCGGGGGCGCAAACCCTGCAGCAAAATATACAGAAAGCATTTACCCGTTTACAGCAGGATAGCCAGTGCCGTTATGCTTCGGTATCGTTAACGGTACTGGATGCCAAAACCGGCGAACAGGTTTTTGCAGGCAACCCTGATATGGGCTTGGCACCCGGTTCTACATTAAAAACGGTTACCAGTATAACCGCCTTTAATGTTTTAGGTAAAGATTTTCAGTTTCAAACCCAACTGGGTTATACCGGCGCTATCAGTGCTGATGGCACCCTTACCGGCGATATCATTATTAAAGGCGGCGGAGACCCTACCCTGGGCAGCTGGCGCTGGGCATCAACCAAAGAAGGCGTTGTTTTAAATACCATGGTAGCCGCTTTGAAAAAGGCAGGCATCAAAAAAATAAACGGGCGCGTAATTGGCGATAACGGCATGTTCAAAAGTCAAAGCATCCCTGATGGCTGGATCTGGCAGGACCTTGGCACTTATTACGGTGCGGGCATAGCCGGGCTTTGCTGGCGCGAAAACCAGTTTGATATTCTATTGAAAACCGGTAGCGTTGGCAGCACCATCAGCATTGCCGACACTAATCCCGAAACTAACTACCTGCAATACAAAAGCGAACTAACCAACGGTGCCGCCAAAACCGGCGACCTGGCATACCCTTACCTGCCTGCTTATGGCAGTAAGGTGATGTACCTGCGCGGCACCTACGCTATCGACCAAACTAAAAAACGCGTAGCCGCCGCCATACCTGACCCAGCCTTTGATGCCGCATTACGATTGACGGATACCCTGAAAAGCATCGGCATAAGCGTAAGCAACGACCCGCAATCGTCCATCATGTTGTCGGATAAAGGACAGTCTGTACCTGCAACAACAAAAGGTATTACTACTATTTTATCGCCCGAGTTAAGTAAAATAGTTTACTGGCTTAACCAAAAAAGCATCAACCTTTATGCCGAGCAATTGCTGGCAACCATTGCCGCAAAAGCAGGCAAACCTGCATCTACTAATGATGGCGTGGATGCCATTAAAGCTTTTTGGGAGCTGAAAGGTATAGACAAACGCTCCATGAACATTTTTGATGGCAGCGGCTTATCGCCCGAGGACAGGATAACTACATCTACCATGGCGCGTGTGCTGCAATCAGCCCGTAAAGAGGCTTGGTTTAATGATTTTTACGAAAGCCTGCCCGTTTATAACGATATGAAGATGAAGAGCGGTAGCATCAACAGTGTGCAAGCCTACGCGGGTTTCCAAACTCATGGTGGCCGCCAGCTTTGCTTCTCCATTATGGTGAACAATTACTACGGCCCGGGAAGCGGGATAAGGGAGAAGATGTTTAAGGTGCTGAATGAGTTGAAGTAGGTATGCGAGAGTCAAGAGTTTAGAATCAAGATACAAGACAGCCAAATCGTCATTGCGAGCATAGCGTGGACAACCGACCGTAGGGAGCTCATTAATACCCTAAAGAAAAATTAAACACATTAATAATCTTCGACATGCTTGTCACCGACTTTTCTATCGAAGATTTTAGCCGTTGTTGGTGTTGTCACCAACAACCTTTAGGCAGGTAGCAAACACGTATAGCGGCTTGTTGGACAACACCAACAAGGGCGTGAAGCATTAAACTAAATTCAATATTCACCGTCAAACTGCATATGTTAAAAAAGGCCCTCCTTATATTATCCATCTCGTTTTCGGCAGTGGCTGCACACGCCCAAACTGCCGACGAGGTATATAACCAATACCTTGATTTTAACCTTTATCGTCTACAGGGTGAAGCCGATAAAGCCTTAACGCTTGGGCAGGATATCATCCCGAATGCAGACAAACTTAAAGTCAACGTGCGGAACAATTTTTACTATTCGATAGGCAACCTGTTCGAGAACGACGGGCAATCGGTAAAAGCGATAGAATATTACGAAAAAGTTGCCGCTGCCGTGCCCAACTATTACGTGGTACAACGCGCCTTAGGTTACCAGTACCTTAAACAGGTGGATGACTTGAGAGCGAAGATCAATGCTGCCCAATCTGATATCAACGAGAATAAAAGGTTAACCATGCTATACGTCGCCGCGGTAAAAAAGGCCCTGCCCTATTTAGAAAAAGCCCAGGCCTGCGACCCTAATGATGATACACTCGCGCTTATTAAAACACTCTATAAAAATATAAAAGATCAGCAAGCCCTGACTAATTTAAACACGCGCCTGCAGGGACTGTCAAAAAACTGCATCGACCTGCTGGATGATAAGTAAACTCTAAAACTCCAGCGCTTTACCCTGCTGCGGATAAACCAAATTCAATCCCATTTTATTGCCTGCTTTTAGCTGCGTTTTTATCTGGGTGATGCTTTTATATGGCGGCTTAAGGTGGGTTACAACTACATTCAATCCTTGTAAAGATACACCTGCCAGTTTACCCAATTCCCTCATCTCGTTCATCAGCAAACGCGGGGTTAAGTGGCCAAAAAGGCTTTTATCCGGCTGCTCATTCGGGAACGATACTTCTATCATAATAGCCTTTAGCTTTTTGGCTTTTACCAATGGTGCTACCGCTGCCCACAGGCTGTGCAGGTTCTGGCTTTTTTCTATCTCGTCGGCACCTGTATCTCCCAGGTATAAAACATAGTTATCCTTGCTTTTCACCAAAAACGCGGTGCTGGTTAAATTAGAATGGCTCAGCGGGAACACCTGCACCTGCATTGCGGTATTCTCGATAGCTTTTTCGCTGCCCGGTTCCAATGGTTTATAATGATATTTTTTGAGTTGAGGCGCACCGCCATCATCGGCAAAGTTAGCCCAGCTTTCCCAGGTAAAGTAGTGGGTTTTGAGGGTTTCAAGGGTGCTTTTTAAGCCGTAGATATTTTTGGTTGTATCATCCGGTGAATTGATGACCATACCGGCCAGATGATCAAGGTGGGCATGTGAGATAAAATAGCCTTTGATGTATTGCCGCAGTACCACGTCTGCCGGTACTGTAAATGTTTTATGGGCTACCGCTTTGGCTATACCATAATGCAGGGTACCGGCATCAAGGCAAATATAATTAGATGAGCCCTTTGGTGCCAGCATATAGGCCGACAAGTTGCTTTCATCAGCACCGCCCAAAACGCCTAAAGGCACTATACGGAATGATGCAGCTGGTTTAACCTGCGCGAACGCAAAAACAGGCAAAAGTAAAAAAGCAAACAGCGGGAACTTACGGTGATTATACATTGTGCCAAATTTACTAATTTGGCCGCTAATGAAAACAAGCCAGATTGCCGCTAAAATTGTAACCCGTTTATTTTTCTTTTTATTGCTGATAGCGCTTGTACCGTTTTTACAGGGCGATACCTCCAAACTGCAGCACCTTTACCTTGCACCCAAACAAGCCTGGACACTGGTGTTCCCCATTTTGCTGATCCTTGGGTTTATTGCGCTGCTGGTTATTTGTTCCATTAAAAAATTCAGCAAAACAGATCTGAACTGGCTTTTAGTATTAAATACGGTTATACTGATCATTTACGCCATTACGCTGTACATACACATTTACCGGCTTATAAATAAATGATTAATCCTGATGGCCAATAGCCCTAATCAACTAACCACTAATTAACTACTCTGTCTTCATCTTTTTCTCTGCCGAATCTTTATACTCGTAATCGCCGCCAAGCAGGTAGCCCCATGGTTTAAGGCTTTCAATCCTGTCAAATATAATTTTAAAAATGGCTATGATGGGGATAGAAAGAAACATGCCCGATAGTCCCCATATCATTTCGCCTATAATAATACCGATAAAGGATATCAGCGCGTTTAACCGCACTTTAGAGCCTACCACAGCAGGTAGTAAAAAGTTGGCGTCAACAGCATGTATGCCAATTATACAGGCGGCAACGGTAAGGGTTTGGCTTATGGTACCAGTGGCAAACGTAACCAATGTACTTAAGAGTAAAGCGCTAAAAATACCTATGTAGGGTATAATGTTAAATACGCCAACAATAATTCCCAGCAACGCAGCATATTTAATACCTATAATGTAAAATATAGTAATGGCCATCCCTGCTACTATAACCATTTCTATCATCAAGCCTAAAATATACTGGCGTAATATTTTTTGTACGTTCTCAACAATATCAACTACAATGTTTATATTCTCATCGCTAAAAACCCAGGTAATAAAACGGAACAGCAGCCTGCGGTAAAACAGGATAAAAAAGGTAAAAATGAGTATAAATACATAAAACAACAGCAGTGATGATACTGCCCCGAAGGTAGTACCCAATACCGCCGTACCAGATGCCATGATCTTATCGGCGGTACTGTGTACGTATGTCATTTGCTTATGAGCGTTAATGTGAAAAGTGCCTTCTACCCACTGCCGTAAGCTTCCTACCGACTCTTTCACCTGCCCTTGCAGCATAGGCCAATCGTTTGCAATGTTTGATATTTGCGCCCCTATGAGGTACATGATACTGCCAACAAAGCCAATAAATAACAATATTGATAAAAAGGATGATGCGCTGCGCGGCAGGCGGCATTTTTTTTCGAAAAAGTTTGAAACCGGCAGTAACAATACTGCAAACAAAAAACCGAAGATCATGGGATCTATCAGTTCTTTGGCCATTACTACCAAATATCCCAGCACGCATACCCCGATCAGGATAAGCGCTAAACGTTCATAAAAAGGGGCGATAAGTTTTTTTGTTGGCATATAGCTGCAATATTTTACCAGCTCAACATACAGGTGTTTTATATGTTTTAGAGGCTAACGTAAATGTGCAATAAAATATTAGCTATTCTAAATTTATCCATTTTATAATTGCCTAATGGCTCCTTTCTGGCAAACACTTTGCTATAAATATGTTATAAACTTAATACATACTACCATGGCAAAATATTCAGAAAAGGCGAGCGAAAAGGTTGAAAAAACCATGCACGAAATGAAAGAAGGCAAACTAAAAAGCGGCAATGGCAAAAAAGTTACAAGCAAAAAACAAGCTGTTGCAATAGGCTTATCAGAGGCGCGCAAAGAGGGCGCAAAAGTACCTAAGAAAAATGATTAATATAACGGTACAAGTAAGAAGCCCCGCGTTATACTCGGGGTTTCTTCATCTTAGTTAAAGGTAAATTCGTTATTTATCCAATACTCCAGTTTTCCATCTTTATCAATATCTATCAGCTTTTCAACATCATTATCACGCTTATGGGCGGGCTCCATATTATACTTTTCAATTACCGCCTTTAGTGCCGCCAGGTTAGCAAGCGATTTATTAAAGCCTGCTTTATGTTGTATAGCATATTTACAGAATTGAGACATGTATATAAACCCCAGTTGTGGGTTGGTGTCTGACAGGTCCATTATGGCTTGCTTCAACTCAATAACTACATCTGGTGTACCTTGTGCCCATTGCAAAATAAACTGGTTTGCAGCTTCTGTTTTTACCGGTTCGGCACCCCAGGGTGTAAGCATCAGCCAATCGGCGGCCTTTATAATATCGGCCTCGTATTTAATATAGTCTTCGTGTTTTTTAAAATGATAATCTTTTGGCACTTCATAGGTTTGTGCAGATGCCTTCAGGCCTATAAGCAGTGTTAATAATAAAACAGTGCGGATTATCTTTTTCATGTTATTAGCTGATGCTAAGATAATTTTATTTTTTGAGATATTGTAAATGAGTCCATTACTTTCATCAATACCACCGCTTCATCAATTGTACAGGGGTTTGGCCCTTCATCTTTAAAATAAGATACTATTTTACTGATCATGGGCTGCTGAACATGATCAGGATGGGTAAAGTTTATTGTCTCCTCGCCTGCCTCGTTCTTACAGCTAACAAAAGTGCCAAAGAACGGGAAAGTAATTTTTCCTTTGGTACCGATGATCTCGCAACTGTCTGTTACCTCACTTGGGGCAATATTAAAACACCACGAGCCGTTTACCACCACCTTGTTTTTAAATACTAACTGTCCGCAAACATGGTCATCGGCAGGGCTAAACCCACCCTGGTTAAGGCCGTACCCGTTGTAAGCTACGAGTTCGCCAAAGTAAAACAGCATCAGGTCCAGCTGGTGAGGGGCCAGATCATGAAAATAGCCACCACCAGAAAACTCGGGTTGTAACCGCCAGTTATCAACATTTGCTGCCGGATTTGGATTCGCATATCTCCACATCCTGATCTGCACCGTACGGATATCGCCAACGGCGCCGCTATCAATTAAATTTTTCACATGCAAAAACATGGGCAGCGCACGGCGATAATGGGCTACGGTTAGTTTTGCTCCGCTTTCCCTTACTGCATCTGCCATTGCCTGTGCTTCCTGCGCGTTGCGGGTAACAGGCTTTTCTACATAAATATTCAGGCCCTTTTTAATCGCCCGTAAGGCATACTCCAAATGCGAAGCAGGTGGCGTAGCTATAGATACTGAGTTTACCGCAGGATCGTTCATCAGATCTTCGGCATCGCTGTACCATTTGTCAACATGGTGGCGCTGGGCGTAGTCCGCAGCCTTTTCGGCATCGCGGCGCATTACAGCAACCAGTTTGCTATCGGCTATTTTATTGTAAGCTTGTCCGCTCTTTTGTTCGGTTACGTTTCCGCAGCCTATGATGCCCCATTGTATTGCACTCATTTTGCTTGTATTTTTAGCAGATCATCGTCATCAATTCGTCGTCACTTATTATCGGGATGTTTAGTTTATTGGCTTTCTCCAGTTTGGCAGGGCCCATGTTATCGCCTGCTACCAAAAAGTTCAGCTTGGCAGATATACTGCTCAATATCTTACCGCCGTTTTGTTCAATCAAATCTTTCAACTCATCGCGCGAATACTTTTCAAACACACCGGAGATGATAAAGCTTTGCCCGCTTAGTTTTTCGCTGGCCAAATTCACTTCTTTCTCCTCGGCAACAAACTGCAGGCCGCGTTCCCTCAGCTTCTCTATTTCTGCGCGATGGTTCTCATCGGCAAAATATTCGGTGATGCTTTCGGCAATCCGGCCGCCTATCTCTTCGGCTGCAATAAGTTCTTCTGCAGTAGCTGCCATCAGGTTATCAATAGTTTTAAAATGCGCTACCAGCTTTTTGGCCACGGTTTCGCCTACATAGCGAATGCCCAGGCCGAACAATACTTTCTCAAACGGCTGCTGCTTCGATTTCTCAATCCCATCCAGCATGTTATTGATAGATTTCTCACCAAAGCGACCAAGCTGTTTCAACTCATCGGCACGCTCATGCAGGATATAAATATCACTAATGTGTTTAATAAAATTCTGCCGGTACAGGGTTTCGATGGTCTCGTCGCCCAGGCCATCAATGTTCATGGCTTTACGGCCTATGTAGTGCTGCATTTTACCCACAATCTGCGGTGGGCAGCCTTCATCATTAGGGCAATACCATGCGGCTTCGCCCTCGGTGCGTAATAGCTGCGTGTCACAAGCGGGGCAATGGGTTATATATTCAATGGCCTTTGCACCGGGCTTGCGTTTATCCAAGTTTACGCTGATAATTTTAGGGATTATCTCCCCTCCCTTTTCTACATAAACGGTATCGTGTTCATGCAGTTTAAGGCGCTCGGTTATCTCGTCGGCGTTGTGCAGGGTGGCGCGTTTTACGGTTGTACCAGCCAATAATACCGGTTTTAAATTGGCTACCGGTGTAACCGCACCTGTGCGGCCTACCTGGTAAGTAACAGCCAGCAATTCTGTCTCTACCCTTTCTGCTTTAAACTTATAGGAGATAGCCCAGCGTGGCGATTTGGCGGTGAAGCCCAGTTCCTGCTGCTGCGAATAATTGTTTATTTTAATGACTATCCCATCAATATCATAACTCAGGTTATGGCGTTCGGTATCCCAGTGGCTTATAAACTCCAGCACGCCGTTGATATCGCTCACCAAACGGCTATGGTTATCTACATGAAAACCCCAGTTTTTTACGGCTTCCAGGCTTTCCCAATGGGTTTTAAATAATGTTTTTTCGGTATACAAGCCATACAAGAAACAATCCAGCGGGCGGCGGGCCACCTCTGCCGAGTCCTGCAGTTTCATGGTACCCGATGCAAAGTTACGGGGATTGGCATAAGGTACTTCTCCGTTATCAACGCGTTCCTTGTTCAGTCGTTCAAAGGCTTTCAGGTGCATAAACACCTCTCCCCGGATTTCGAACATGTCCGGGTAATTGCCCGTATTCAGTTTCTTTGGGATAGTATGAATAGTGCGTACATTAGTGGTCACCTCATCCCCCTGTGTACCATCGCCACGGGTAACCGCGCGCGACAGTTTGCCATCCACATAAGTAAGGCTCATTGATAAGCCGTCGAACTTCAGTTCGCATACATATTCAAAATTATCACCAATAGCCTTGCGGATACGCTGGTCAAAATCAATCAACTCCTGCTCGTTATAGGTGTTGCCTAATGAGAGCATGGGCCAGCGGTGTTTTACCGTCACAAATTCCTTGGTGATATCGCCACCAACTACTTGTGTTGGCGATTCGGGATCGGCAAACTCAGGGAATTGCTTCTCCAGCTTGCTTAAATGCTCAAGCTTTTGGTCAAATTCGTAATCAGAAATAGTAGGCATAGCCAGCACATAATAGTTATAAGTGTGCTGTCTTAATTCGGCAGTAAGCGCTTGTATATGGTCTTTTGCTTCGGTGGGCGACATAGTAGCGAAGATAGGAATTGTTGTTAGTAGTTCATAGCTGATGGTTCATTGTTCATAGCAATTTACGTCCGGCCATGAACCATGAACTATTTGCCAACCCCCATCACAGCTACTACCGGGTAATGGTCTGACGGGGTGCGGCCATGGTAGGTATTGGTTAATATACCATAGCGTTTTAACTTAAATTGTTTGGTCACAAAAATATGGTCGATGCGCTTGTCGCCGGCTGTATTGGCATTAAATTCGTTAAAGGTATCGCTCGGCGCAAGTTTTATGGGCGATAGTACATAGCTATCCTTCAGCAAGCCCGAGTTATTGATCAACGCGTAGCTATCTGATGTTTGGTCCACATTAAAATCGCCGGTGAGGATGGTTGGCATAGCGCCTGCCATTTGTTTAATTTTTGCAAGTACCAGCTTGGCGCTTTCGCGGCGGGCAACCACACCTATATGATCCATATGCAGGTTAAAAAAGTAAAAAGTAAAGCCGGTTTTAACTTCACGGAATTGCGCCCAGGTGCAGATACGCGGTAAGGCGGCATCCCAGCCTTTGTTGGGTTTACCGGTAACCGTCGACATCCAGAAGTTTCCTGTTTTTAAGAGTTTGAACCTGTCTGTTTTATAGAATATTGCGGAGTGTTCTCCTCCTTGTTTACCATCATCGCGGCCCACACCAACCCATTTGTAACCGGGCAAGCTATCGGTAAGGTTTACCAGTTGGTTGTATTTGCCCTCTTGTGTGCCAAAGATATCCAAGTCTTGAAATCTGATCAATTTTGCTATCCAGGGGAACCGCTGCCCCCAGCCATTCCCGGCGGTCGAATCGCCCTGGTTGGAGTAACGCAGGTTATAGGTACCAATGTTGAATTTTTGGGCTTTTGTAAATGTAGCTGTTGCAGTAAGCAGTAGCAGGATAAGTGTTAGTTTGATTTTCATGGTAAGCAATTATAATAAACTATTGTCATTCGAACGAACGATAGAGGAGAAATGACAAGATGGTTTGGCTAAATCTCACCTTCGCGCTTTCTCAAAAACCACTCGGTGCTTAGCAGCAATAATATCAACACAAACACCCATTTCACATCTACCAGGTCGGTGTAGCGTTTATCCTCATAAACCACGGTTTTGATGTTTTCATTTTTGCGGATCAGGTTGGCCAATTTATTGATTTGCGATGGCAGTAGCATTTGCCCGCCCGATTGGGTAGCGATGTTTCGGAGCAAGCCATGGTTGGCTGTACTTTGTCGGGTTTCCAGATTTAATTGTTTGATTGTTATTTGTCCGTTAGCTGTAAACCCCTGCTTGCCATTGGCCGTTGTAGCCTGGTAACCGTACTCGCCAACCGGCAGGGCGCCCACGTTTAGCTGGTAACTTTGCCCTGTGCGGGTAAACAGGAAGCTATAGTTTTTACCCGACCGGCTCTTCAGATTGATCTTTACATCGGCTGTGTTGATCAGTTCCAGCGCGTCGTTATATAGTTCGGCATTGAGCAATACATTTTCGCCCTCGTCAAAAACATTTTTAGCGGCATATACCCTAAACCGCTGGCGGTTGGCATTGGCGGTAAGGTATTGCACGGTTTGGCTTAACAGTTCTTCTACCGCGTGGTGGTTGCCAAACTCGCGGTATTCGGCCAGTTGCCAGCGCCATAAACCTTCGCCGGTAAGGGCGGCTGTTTTGCGGCCTGCCTCGTCATTGAAAGCAAGCAGTGGGTAGTTGGTCTCTACATTGCCTATTTTTTGTTTAAACAATACCGATGCCGTTCCCGAAGCTTCATAGCTGCCAAAGGGTGATACCAGCGGCGGCAGTTTGCTTATTTTATCGCGGGTAGAATCGGTTAAGGTAAAAGCCGAAAACGTACTAACCGGTTGTGCGAAGGCTTCCTGTACTTCCTGCCGGCCGGCGTTTATCTTCACTACTTTTTGTGCATTATTAAAAGCTTGCAGATCGGCCTGCGTGCCGGCGATATACCAAAGCGGTGTTTTACTTTGCAGCAGTGTTTGTAGTTTGCCATAGCTGCCTGCCGATAACTGGTAAAGGATAGCCAAGCTATAATCAGCCATTTTTATGGAGGCTACATCGCTTACCAGGCTGGTTTTTACCTCAAAATTCTTGTTACTCTCAATGGCTTGTTTGAGCACGCTAAGATCGGGGTTAACGCCGTCGTACAGCAACAATACCTTTTGCCGGGCATCAAGCACATCTATGTAAATAGTTTCGGTATTGTTTTGTACCGATAGTTCATTTTTTACCGGCGCCAGGCTGATGGTGAATTTACGGATACCTTTTTTACCGGCATTCAGTTTTACCGGGATAACTTTTTTAAACGCCGCCGATGCGATGCTGATGTTTTGGGTACGCACCTGCCTGCCATCTTCGGTAATGGTAAGGTGCATATTTTCGCCCGCGCTTTGGTAAGCTTCGGCCAGTATCTCCACCTCAAAATCATTTCCCAGAAAAGCTGTTTTGTTATAGTTCACGTTGCTGAGCAACAAATCGCGGCGGGGAACGGTATCGCCAAGGGCAATGGTATAAATATTGGTTTTGATGTTGCGCGCTTCGTATTGCGGATCGGTACCCAGATTATACAGGCCATCGGTAGCCAGCACCAGGGCGCCTATGTTGCGGTTTACAAAACGCTCGTTCAGTTGGTGAAGAGCGTTTGAAATATCTGTCTGCTTTCCATCGAATTTGGTTGATAAACTATCTTTCAGATCTTTATCGAAATGAAACTCGTGTACTTCGTAATCGTTGCCTAATTCCTTTTTGAGGGATTCCCCCCAGCCCCCGCTAAGAGGGTTCTTGCCAAATAACCTGATAGATTCAGAATTATCCTGCGCTATTAACACAAGCGGTTTTTGCGGCTGGTAAGTTGTTGAACGCACCAAAGGCGATACCAATAACAAGGCTAAAAAGCTTACCACAACTGCCCGTAAGGCAAACAGTAAATACCGCATACTTTTTACCAGTTGCACAGGCTGGCGGTACATCAACCACGCGTAAAGCAGGCCCAATACAAGGCAGGCAGGCAGCCACCACCCCGAAACCGATCCCCAGGTAAATGACATTAATTTTTGCTTGGTAAATTGTGTGCGATGACCATATAGTGCATACCCGCAAAATGCGAAAATATTGTGAAATGGGGTTAATTAAATTTTATGCGTTATAATGCCGGTTTATTAACCAATTGCATCAACAGGTGTTCACGTTCACACCACAGGCAGACCGTGAATACTCGTTAAAACCTGATAATCAAATGCATGAGAAAATACAAGTGACAAAACAGTGTCACCAATTTATTGGGAATAATTACGTGAGATTCTTTCGTTTACCTCGCTAAATAGTATCTTCACTTATGTCACTGCAAATATGCCCAAGATGCAAATCCCAGTCCTTTTTATGGACCTGCGATGATGAACACCGCCCTCAAACACAATGGTACTGTAGCATTTGTGATTATCTTGCTTTTGAAGATGAATCTTTAGAACGCGTTTGCTCACTCTGTAATAACAAAACAGAATCAAAGCTTCAAGAAGAAGATGGGGCGGAATATTGGTGGTACTTTAAATGCAATGCCATTAAGTAACCAAAAAAGTCAAAACCCTTCCGAGTTTTGACTTTTGAATTTTTCCTTTTGACTTACAATTACAACATCCCGCCATCAACAGGGATAACCTGCCCGGTAATGTATGCTGCCATGTCTGACGCCAGGAACACGCAGGCATTAGCTACGTCGGCTGTTTCGCCGGCACGTTTCAACGGGATAGCTGCTGCCCAGCCTTCAACCACTTTAGGGTCTAAAACATCGGTCATTTCGGTGCGTATAAAACCCGGGGCTACTACGTTGGTACGGATATTACGTGAACCCAGTTCTTTAGCTACTGATTTTGAGAAACCAATGATACCTGCTTTTGAAGCTGCGTAATTAGCCTGGCCGGCATTACCTTGCACGCCTACTACCGAGCTCATGTTGATGAACACGCCTTTACGGTTCTTCATCATAATTTTTGAGGCAGCTTTAGTAACGTTAAATATCGATTTAAGGTTTACGTTCAGTACGTCGTCCCATTGTTCTTCGGTCATACGCATCAGCAGGCCATCTTTGGTGATACCGGCATTGTTCACCACGATATCTAAATTGCCAAAATCAGCTACGATATCGTTGATCAGTTTTTCGGCTTCGTCAAATTTGGAGGCATCGCTGCGGTAACCTTTTACCTGCGTGCCAAAGCTTTGCAGTTCCTGCTCAAGGGCCTGGCCTTTTTCTACCGACGATAAATATGTAAAGGCAACATTGGCGCCATGCTCAGCAAATTTCTCGGCTATAGTGCGGCCTATTCCTTTTGATGCACCTGTAATAAGTGCGGTTTTTCCTTCAAGTAATTTCATAATTTAAGTATGAGTTTTTCGAGTGGGTGAAGATAGGGATTTTGTTAGAAAGTGAAAACCAGGATAAGTTTGAAGATGCAGGTTAAATTAAGTGCCTTGTTCCGCTTTGGGGAGGCCAGAAATCACCAATAAAAAACGACTTTTTTTCGCCCTTTTTCGACCCTGTTTCGGCCTAACACCACGAGGAGAGAAAATTGTAAAGCCTTTTGGAACGAATCGCGGCTTGTTGGTGACAACACGATAGGTGTTCGGAAGATCCGAAATGCCACCGCGTAATTTACTCACCCGGTCTTTGCTACGCGCAAAGAGGGTTTTGCTTTTCTTCTCACCCTCGTTGCGTAGCAGAGAGGGTCGACAAGCTAAGCGATGTCGGGGTGAGTTGATAAACGAAAGATCTTCCGAACACTTGTTGTGACAACACCAATAAGGACGAAAAATTCATAATGTAAGTATGAGTTTTTATAGTGGGAGAAAGTAAGGAATTAGCAGGAAACAGGAAGCAGGGAATTTTATACAAGATTTAAGCAATGTAAGAGGCCGGTACCGGCCTCTTACATGTCATTTAAACTGTTAAGCACAATTGACAATTCTACAAGTGTTATGTATACATTGATACTCCCACCCATTAGGGTTGGTTGGATTATCACACAGCGGAAAATCGGGACAAACGTAACCGCCGAAATCGCAGGGATAAAATCCCCCCATAACATTTTTCATTTCTGCCCGGGTTAATGGTGTTTTTAGCTTTTTCATTTTTTTAAAGATTTAAGATTTATTATTAAAAACCAATGGTTTGATAACCGCCTAATGATCCGTCGGCACAATAGGCCCTTATTACCAACGTACCACCGGTACATGCATACGGGATAGTAATTGTTGTACCATAAGTTACAGTTGTAGGAATAGTGGGAACAGAGCATTTGTAATAGCCGCCATAATCGTAATGATGGGGCGTGTTTACACCGGTCCAGCCTATAGTTACGGTCCAGCCATCGTTAGATATGACATGGGCATTGCTTACACCCGCGCTACAGGCAAATGCCATTTTAGGCTTGGCAGCAACTTTTTTGGGAGGATTGTGAATAAGGGTAAACGAATAAATACACACAAGGATTAACCCGGCCAGCAGTGTGGCTAAAATGCTTTTTTTCATAATGTTAGGTTGTTTAATTGGTATATAGCTAAGCTAAGTCAAAAGAAATTAACCGCAAAAACAACCCAGCCATAATATTTAAACAATTGTTAATAATTAATCATTAAGAAATATTCATCTCCTTAAAAAAATGATGTTAGAACTGTATTTATAAACTCTCCTGATACTCCTTTTGCAATTCCAGCAAGCATTTAGCACACAGGCAGCCATCGTATAACTCACTTACGTATTGCACTTCGTTAATGCTTAGCTGCACGGTACTGCACTGGCACTTGGTAAATGAATTGGCTTTACATTCAAAGGGTGCGCTGCAGCGGTCGCAGTGGAGTATTTCGTGTTTTGGGGATATAAGCATTATTAAGTCAGGAAATCAGGAAAGACCGAAAGTCCGGATGATCTATCAAAGGTCGGTAATAGAATGATGTATACCAATCATTATAATGTAAAAGACCGGTAAGCTTTACAGCTACCGGTCTTTTTATAATCAATTTATGGTGGATTAGGCGCTTGTTATGCAGAGCAGGTAACGCATCCTTCTTCCATAGAGCAGCTTGGTCCGGCCGGCATTTCCGCTTCGCTGCTATCTGCAACAACTTCCGGGATAACGGCTTCCATGTTTTTGCCGCCCTGGTTCTCAACCGTAAATTTAACCGCTTGCGATGCTGCCTGTGTACGCAGGTAATACATACCTGTTTTAAGGCCTTTCTTCCATGCGTAGAAGTGCATTGAAGTAAGTTTAGATGCATTTGGCGAGTTGATGAACAGGTTAAGCGATTGCGACTGGCAGATATAAGCGCCCCTATCGGCAGCCATATCTATAATGTTACGCATCTTAATTTCCCAAACGGTTTTGTAAAGTTCCTTGATATCGGCAGGGATCTCTGCAATATCCTGGATAGAACCGTTAGCGGTGATGATCCTGTCTTTCATGTTGTTTGTCCACAAGCCACGGTCAACAAGGTCACGTAATAAATGTTTGTTCACAATAACAAACTCTCCGCTTAATACACGGCGGGTGTAAATGTTTGAGGTATATGGCTCAAAACACTCGTTGTTACCCAATATTTGTGATGTTGACGCGGTTGGCATAGGCGCTACTAACAGCGAGTTACGCACACCATGGTTCATTACATCAAGGCGAAGGTTTTCCCAATCCCAACGGGTGCTGGCTGGTTTAACATCCCAAAGATCAAACTGGAACTTACCTTCAGATAAAGGCGAGCCTTTAAAGGTTTCGTAAGCACCATCTTTAATGGCCAGGTCTTTTGAAGCCGTCATGGCTGCAAAGTAAATGGTCTCGAAGATCTCTTTGTTCAGTTGTTTTGCTTCTTCGCTCTCGAACGGTAAACGCAGCAGGATAAAGGCATCAGCCAAACCCTGCACACCTAAACCAATTGGGCGGTGGCGCAGGTTAGAGTACTCTGCCTCTGGCACCGGGTAATAGTTATTATCAATTATCTTGTTCAGGTTCAGGGTAGCCTGATAAGTTACTTCATACAGTTTAGCGTGGTCAAACTCACCGTTAATTACATAACGTGGCAGGGCCAGTGAAGCCAGGTTACAAACCGCTACTTCTTTATCAGAAGTGTACTCCATAATTTCGGTACAAAGGTTAGAGCTTTTTATAGTACCAAGGTTTTTCTGGTTCGATTTTGCGTTGGCAGCATCTTTATACAACAGGTACGGTGTACCGGTTTCAACCTGGGCATCAAGTACAGCAAACCAAAGTTCCTGCGCTTTGATGGTTTTACGGCCACGGCCTTCTTTTTCGTATCTTTCATATAATGCTTCAAACTCGGCGCCGTGGCAATCAGCCAGTCCCGGTGCTTCGTGCGGGCAAAATAATGTCCATTCTTCGTTAGCTTCTACGCGGCGCATAAACAAGTCAGATACCCAAAGGGCGTAGAACAAGTCGCGGGCGCGCATTTCTTCTTTACCGTGGTTTTTACGCAGGTCCAAAAATTCAAATATATCTGCATGCCATGGCTCCAGATATATGGCGAAAGCGCCTTTACGCTTGCCACCACCCTGGTCTACATAACGTGCGGTATCGTTAAATACTTTCAGCATTGGGATGATACCGTTGCTGGTACCGTTTGTGCCGCTGATGTACGAGCCTGTAGCCCTTACATTGTGGATGCTTAAACCAATACCACCAGCGCTTTGCGAGATCTTGGCAGTTTGTTTAAGCGTATCATAAATACCTTCAATACTGTCATCCTTCATGGTTAACAAAAAGCATGACGACATTTGAGGTTTTGGTGTACCTGCGTTAAACAAAGTTGGTGTAGCATGTGTAAACCAGCGCTCGCTCATCAGGTGGTATGTTTTGATAGCGCTTTCTACATCTTCTTTGTGGATACCGATTGACACGCGCATAAACAAATGCTGCGGGCGCTCGGCTATTTTACCGTCAATTTTTAACAGGTACGATTTTTCAAGGGTTTTAAAACCAAAGTAGTCGAAACCAAAATCGCGGTCGTAAATAATGCTGCTGTCTAACAGCTCGGCATTGTCGCGGATGATCTGGTAAACATCTTCGGCCAGTAAAGCGGCGTTTTTACCGGTTTTTTTGTCAACGTACTCATACATACGTTTCATGGTTTCAGAGAACGATTTTGTGGTGTTTTTGTGGAGGTTAGACACCGCAATACGCGAGGCAAGCAAAGCATAATCAGGGTGTTTGGTAGTTAACGATGCTGCCGTCTCGGCTGCAAGGTTATCCAGTTCGGAGGTGGTAACACCATCAAACAAACCCTCAATTACTTTTTTTGCTACATCTATTGGGTCAACCAGTTTAAACCCATAGCACAGCTTCTCTATACGAGCTGTGATCTTGTCGAACTTAACCGACTCTCTTCTACCGTCTCTTTTTAATACGAACATTTTGCCACCTCCTTATTCCCTGCACCGGCAGGGGATTGTTTAATATATTTAATTACTTAGTTTCTTTTTTGGGGATTTCACCGATTGGGATGATTTCACCGATTTTATTGTTTGTGATTTTGATCTGTTTTCAACCAACCTCCGCTCACTACTCTCCACTCACCTCCCGATAGCTATCGGGATTAAAAATCCTCGTCTAACGAGAATGATTTGTTTTCTGCAGTGCCATTCAATACTCCGCTTTTTTGGTAATCGCCAACGCGTTTTTCAAAAAAGTTGGTTTTACCCTGCAGGCTTATCATCTCCATAAAATCAAAAGGGCATGATACATTGTAAACTTTTGGATACCCCAACTCGTCTAACCATCTGTCGGCCACAAACTCAATGTACTGGCTCATCATTTTAGCATTCATGCCTATCAGGCTTACCGGCAGCGCATCATTAACAAATTCTTTTTCTATCTCAACCGCATCGGTAATAATTTTTGTTGCCGCCTCTGTGCTCAATTTGTTATCCAGCATTTTGTATAGCAGGCAGGCAAATTCACAATGTGAACCCTCATCACGCGATATCAGCTCATTACTAAAGGTTAAACCCGGCATTAAGCCACGTTTTTTCAACCAAAATATAGAACAGAAGCTACCCGAGAAGAAAATACCTTCTACTGCTGCAAATGCTACCAAACGCTCGGCAAAAGTTCCGTTATTTATCCAGCGCAGCGCCCATTCTGCTTTTTTACCTACACATGGTACGGTATCAATAGCATGGAAAAGGCGGTCTTTTTCTACAGGGTCTTTTATATAAGTGTCAATTAATAATGCATAAGTTTCTGAGTGGATGTTCTCCATCATGATCTGGAAACCGTAGAAACAACGCGCCTCCGGCAACTGCACCTCACTCATAAAATTAATGGCCAGGTTCTCGTTCACAATACCATCGCTCGCTGCAAAAAACGCCAGTATGTGCGAAATAAAATGCCTCTCGCCATCATTCAGGCTTTCCCAGTGTTTCATGTCGTCAGACAGGTCGATCTCTTCGGCTGTCCAAAAGCTGGCTTCAGCTTTTTTGTACATTTCCCAAATAGCGGGGTATTTAATTGGGAGGATCACAAAGCGGTCTTTGTTCTCTTTTAATAGTAATTCGGTTTCCTCTGCCATACTGACGACTTCTTATATTTATGTATTAAATTATTACTCTGTTAACCTACCCCTGAACTGCTTTTGTACCGAGCCGACAATAGACAGGTGTACCATGCGAGTTTTTTTACTTAAAGGGAAAAAATTGCTTTTCCGCATTTATTTACTCACTTTCTACACCCACACTAATCGTTTCTAAACTATTTTTTAGTTGCACATTAGCCCATGTTTTACCATGGTCTTTCTTTTCTGTCCCGATAGAATTATCGGTAACATAGATAGCGTTAAAAGAACTTGTAATTCAAAGATAGGTTAACACACCGTTTCATGTTAGTCTAAGTTTTTAACATCACCTATAAGTTGTCCACAATATTTAGCAATACTTTAAAAGTATTTTAGAATGACATTAAAATTAATAGTTTAAGAAACAACATCTTACCATGTTTTAGACCGATATATTGACAGATTGAAAATAAAAAACCAGAAACACTTGCAGGATATAAACATGTTCTCAACAAGCCTAAAACCCAGCGGAATACTTAAGGTAAAAGGCCTTAAAAAGGCTGTTTTTACACGCCGAAAACTTAACATACAGTGACTGTTTTTTTAACAAAAACAACATGTGGAAAAAGAAAAAATCCCCGCCGTTTTTTCGGCAGGGATTTAATTTTTCAACGCTTTGCAGCACTGCCGTTCTGACTTATTTTTTCAGTTCGTCAACCGGTACAAATTTCATGGAAACCGAGTTAACGCAATGCCTGGTATTTTTAGGGGTAAGATACTCGCCCTGGAAAACATGCCCCAGGTGAGCGCCGCAATTGGCACAAAGTATTTCTGTGCGGCGGCCATCGGCATCGGTTTCCCATTTAACCGCTCCGGCTATCTCGTCATCAAAGCTTGGCCATCCGCAGTGCGATTCAAATTTTGATTCGGATGTGTAAAGCGGGGCATCGCAACGCTTGCAAACGTAAACGCCTTCGGCCTTATTATCCAGCAACGCGCCGGTAAACGGGCGTTCAGTGCCTTTATGCAGTATAATATATTCTTCTTCGGGTGTTAATTGATTGTATGCCATTTTAATTAGTGAATTATTGAGTTTGTGAAATAGCGATTTAAGATAGATTTCGCCCTTTCTCCTATATAAATATACGACAATTTGGGGGTAAATTTTGTTTGGGGAATGGATGTTTACACAGGCTTGACAAGCCTTAAAAGCGCTGCCGCGAGCTTTCAGCTCGTGGTATAGCATGGCTTCAGCTTTCAGCTGAACTGTAAGCTGAAAGCTTACCTAATGCAACCCACGAGTTACGCTGCGCTAAACTCGCGGGAGCGAAACAAACATTATAATTTAACAAACGTAATATGATACTCCTGTATCAGCGCGGGGTTCTCTGGGGTTAAAGTGAACCGCACTTTGATATTTCCCTTTTCGCCCTTCATCATAAAATAACCGCGCAGGTTATTTTCGGCCACTACCTCGCCTACGCCGGTTATGTTGCCTGCCCGGTTAAAAACTTCGATTGCTTCGGCTTTTAACTTATCGGGGAAGTAATCCATAAAAAAGTTATCGGCAAAAATGCGTGTTGCCTGCGGGTTATCCCAATTGGGCAACAGCTTTACCAGTTCATTGCGCCGCTGGGTCAAGATGTTTGATGCAGGCAATGCGCGCGGCTTTATGCCCGATAGGGTTAGCAACGTATCTAAAACCATATTATTTACAGCGCCTGCATTGGCGTAAGTAAGGTTGGCGAATGATACAATGCCCACGCCATATTCGGGCATAATATTCCATTGGCTGCCAAAGCCGGGCAAACCACCTGTGTGGCCAATATAAACCCGGTTATCACAATCCTTTGCCCAGCGCAGCCCGTAGGCATAAGCAGATACCGTTGAGCATGGCCTGCCATTGGGTGTTTTGGCATTTGCCGTTAAATAATTTACATTCCATGGGTATTGCATTTCGCGTACCGAACTGCGTTTCACCGGCCCGGTTTCAGCATCATCTCTTGCAGGCCACGCGTTCATATGCACAGCCATATATTTGCTAAAATCTTCAATAGTGGTGATCAGTCCACCCATTGCACCGTAAGCACCATCGTGCAGCATGGGTTGAAGCACCCATTTGCCATCAAGCCATCGGTAGCCAAGGGCAAGCTGTTTTTTGGGCACATTGGAGTACTCCCAATAAGTGTGCGTCATGCCCAGGGGTTTTAAAATAGTATCGGTAATATACTGCTCATAGGTTTTGCCCGATATCTTTTTGATGATATATCCCAATGTGGCAAAGCCCAGGTTGCTATACTCATACCCCTGCCCCGGATTGGTAGAGAACGACACGCCTTTTTTGTAAATGGCCAACAGTTCACCATCACTAACGGCTAACTGGCGGTCGCCCCATGGGTTATCTTCCGGGTAGCCTGCCGTATGGGTAAGTAAGTGGCGAATGGTTACCGGGGCAGCATCTTTAGTAAGATACTTATTGTTCTTCATCTCGGGGATGTAGAGGTAAGCCGGGTCATCCAGTTTTAGCTTGCCCGCATCGCGCAGCTTTAATATAGCCATAGCGGTGAGGCTTTTGGTCATGGATGCTATCCTAAAAGCCGACTTTGAAGTAACCGGGATCTTCTCGTCCAAATTACTATAACCCAAGCCAACACTGTGCACCAGTTTACCATCAACCACAATACCATAAGCTAAGCCCGGAAAATTATTGGCAAGCGCATACTTTTTATAAATGGAATCGATAACCGGGAAGGTTGCCTCTATTTTTTTGAGCCTGCCGGGATCGGTAAAGGTTGCGGGTTTGTATTGGGCGAAGGTTGTGGTAGATATAAGCAGGAAAAGAATAAGATACTTTTTCATGGCGGTGGATTTTGTCTGAACCGGAATGAAACGAATTTAAGGATTTTAAGATTAATCCGCCCTTCACCGCTTACTTATCGTGGGTAAATGAACGAATTGTTTCTATATCTATATTATCACCATTAAAACTGCTTACTGTAAAAATGTTTCTGTCTGGAATGATCGTTATAAATGAAAACTCTGTTATTTTATTATCGCTGGATTTTATATAAAAATAAGATTGCCCACTATCTTTATTCCATTTAAAATAAGGCTTATATAATCGGTCTTTTTTTATCGCTGCTTTAACACCAGCAAATATTTGTTCCGAATGTTCTTTATTACTTTTAAAACTTAGTTTTTTATATAGTTTTATCTGCCTCATAAATTTATCGAACCTTGGATTCCCCCATATGCCTTTTTCCCTAATCTTATTCATCATTTCTTCGGTAATATCAGTACTACGATACTCCGGTTCGCTGTTGTAAGATTTAAAATAAATATCTATCATAGTACCTAACGATGCAGGTGATGGGGTATCCTGACTAAATGACACATTGGCTGTTAACAGTAATATGCTCATGAATAAAATAATCTTCTTCATTTTTTTATTTTTAATGGTTTAATATCTAAAAGAATATCTTTTGACTCGTTTAAGTTGTTATAGCCCTGATCAAGTGCCTCTGCAACGAATATCAGATCAGCTTCGACTTGTTTTCTAAGAACTATATCCTTTTCAGCCTGAACGCGATTGTGATAATTTATTCCCCATAAAAAAGCCGCTGTTATTACAATAACGCTGGCAGCTATTTTAGTAACAATAAGTTTAAAAGCGCCGTTATTTTTGCCGCTATGTTCTGCCGGCTTTGGATCAATGCTTTGCGTTTTTTCAATTACCTTAAACCAGTTACTATCCTGTGCCAGGCTCTTATCCTGATGCGTAGCTAAATACTTCTTTATTATTTTTTCTTCTTCAACTGTTGTTTCTGCTTTCCAATATTTTTCCAGCAGTAACATTATTTCATCTTGTTCCATTCATCTTGTTTTTTATATACTGCCTTCCTCTGTATAAATACACCTTAACCTGTGCTTCAGTTAAATTAAGCACTTCTCCAATTTCCTTGTACTCCATTTCTTCAATCTCGCGCAAATACAAAATATCCCGTTGTATTGCCGGCAACTGGCTGGTTAGACTATAGAACTGTAGTCTTAGGTCCGCTAACCTCATGTTAATATCAGTTGTATTCTCAAATGGATGGTCACTAATTTCATCAAGTTGCAGATGTGGTTGCCTATTACTTTTCTTAACATTATTCAAAAAAGCATTCCGTTGCATCCTCATAGCATAGGCTTCAAAATTTTTCCATTCGGCCCACTCACTTCTTAGTTCCCATAATTTTAACAAGGTTTCCTGAAAAAGATCTTCTGCATCATTAACATCTTTTGTTAGTGAAAGCGCAAAGCGATAAAGCTTTGGCCTGCAACTTAAAAATTGTTTATAATGCAAATTCTCCATTCGTTTTATGGGAGACAAAAATCAGCTGCCAAAAGTTACATTTATTTTGAAATTGCGTTGGGATCATAACATAACAAAAAATCCCGGCCAAACTGACCGGGATTTCCCTATATCTTGAATCTTGAATCTTACCTCTTGATTCTATTTCAATTTCGCTAATTCTTCTGCCATAGCAGCGCCAATTTCGGCAGGTGATTCTACCACACGGATACCACACTCGCGCATGATCTTCATTTTAGCGGCAGCTGTATCATCGGCACCGCCAACAATTGCACCTGCGTGGCCCATACGGCGGCCCGGAGGCGCAGTTTGGCCGGCAATGAAACCAACAACCGGTTTTGTACCAAATTCTTTGATCCAACGTGCAGCATCAGCTTCCATACCACCACCAATTTCACCAATCATGATGATACCGTGTGTGTCTGGGTCGTTCATTAATAATTCAACCGCTTCTTTGGTCGGGGTACCTATGATTGGGTCACCACCAATACCAATAGCAGTAGTGATACCTAAACCGGCTTTAACAACCTGGTCAACTGCCTCATAAGTAAGCGTACCCGATTTTGAAACTACACCAACATTACCTTTTTTGAAGATAAAGCCTGGCATAATGCCAATTTTGCTTTCGTCTGCAGTGATAATACCCGGGCAGTTAGGGCCAATAAGGCGGCTATCTTTATCGGTTAAATATTCTTTTACCTGTATCATATCTTTTGTAGGGATACCTTCGGTAATACATACAATAACTTTAATACCAGCTTCGGCAGCTTCCATAATAGCATCAGCACCAAAAGCAGGGGGTACAAAAATGATAGATACATCGGCACCTGTTTTGTCAACCGCGTCTTTAACGGTATTAAAAACCGGCCTGTCTAAATGGCTTTGGCCACCTTTACCCGGTGTAACACCACCAACAAGTTGGGTACCGTACGCAATCATTTGCTCTGCATGATAAGTACCTTCTTTACCAGTGAAACCTTGTACTATAACTTTAGAATTTTTATTTACGAGAACGCTCATCGGCTTTTTAGTTTTTGTATGGCAAAGCTAAAAAAAAAATCGCCCCCTAACTGCTTAATGGGTTAATTTTTCAAAAATTACATTTTATGGATGATGTGGATTTGTTTAACCACAGAGTGCACTGAGGTTTTCACAGAGTACGCAGGGGTTTTTATTACAAAGGGCGCCAAGACCTGTCAACTGTTTATTCAAAAACTTTGTGTCCTCTGTGCTTTTCCCTTTGTGCGCTCTGTGGTAAAAAAACAACTATTAGCCACTGTTAAAATGTGTTAAACGATAATGATCATAACATCGCAGTTCCTATATTTATATAACCTATGAAACACCTGTTACTGATACTATTAACGCTGTTATGCATTAATGCAAGCGCGCAACTTGTTACCGGTATTGTTATTGATAAAAATACCCGCAAGCCTGTTGAGTATATTCTTGTATCGGCATCAACCACCAACACCATGACCAGCGAACTGGGCAGCTTTACACTTAAAATAACCAAGGTTACCGATACCCTCCACATAAAAACCCTGGGTTATAAACCCTATACCAGATTGATAAGCCCATGGAGTGGTCGTTTAAAAATGATAGAGCTTGAACCGCAATCTATCAAGCTTAGCGAAGTAGCCATTGTGGCCAAAAGAAACTACCTGCGCGATTCTGTAAACAACCGTAAACAATTTGCCAAAGAGTTTGCTTTTAAAGGGCCAAAGCTTACCGATATTATGCGCCCTACGGCCACCAATGTACCATTTGCATGGGTTTCTGTTGACGTGCTGTCGTTATTCAGGCTTATCGGCAAAAAGAAAAGCCCGCAATACCGTTTACAGCAAACCATGCTGCGTTACGAGCGCGAAGACCATACCAACCAACGTTTTACACGTAAGCTGGTAGCGGGAGTTACCGGCCTGCAAGGCGATACCCTGAACGACTTTATGAATGAATACCGCCCTACCCCGGCCCAGGTTGACGTTATGACCGATTACAACCTGGTATTTTATATTAAAGACAGCTTTAGAAAATTCAAAGAAAACCCTGCCAGGGCAAAGGCAACCAAGCCCGATTTTAAAGTGGATACCGTGAAAGTTGATTGAGGATTATCCAAAAGCTCCCCCTTCAGGGGGCTGGGGGAGTAAACTCCTTCTCGCTCTTAGCCACAACAATAGTAGCCACACCATTACCAATCACATTGGTGATAGCGCGCGCTTCGCTCATAAACCTGTCTACCCCAAGCAAAATTGCCACGCCTTCTACCGGGATAACCTTAATAGCTGCCAAGGTTGATGTTAGCACTATAAAACCACTGCCGGTTACCCCTGCCGCCCCTTTCGAGGTGATCATGAGGATGCCGATAATGGTGAGTTGCTGTTCGATAGAAAGATCGATATGAAATACCTGCGCCAAAAAGATGGTAGACATGGATAGATAAATGGTAGTACCATCCAGGTTAAAAGAGTACCCCGCCGGGATAACCAAGCCCACTACTGATTTTGAACAGCCAAATTTCTCCAGTTTTTCCATCATCCCCGGCAGGGCCGATTCTGATGAAGAGGTGCCCAGTACGATCAGGATCTCTTCTTTAATATGTTTAAGGTATTGCCACAGGCTGAATTTAAACAGGTAGCAGATAATGTTGAGTACTACAAAAATAAACAGGAACATGGTGAGGTACACCGAACCCATTAATAAAGCAAGGGGTTTAAGCGTCGCTAACCCATAAGTGCTGATGGTATACGCCATGCCGCCGAAAGCACCTATCGGGGCCACCTTCATCACTATCTTCATGATATTGAAGAACACTTTAGAGAGCTTATCGAATAAGGTAATAACCGATTGCCCCGCCTCTCCCATCCGGCTTAAGCCGAAACCAAATAGTATGGCAAAGAATAAAATTTGAAGGATATCGCCCTCTGTAAAAGCTTTAAACACATTCCCCGGGATGATGTGTGTAATAAAATCACCCCATTTCATTTCTGCCGCGGCTTTTTCGTAACCGGCCAGTTTAGCGGCATCAACCTTAACATGGTTATTAATAAAGTTGGCGCCGGGTTTTATGATGTTAGCTACAGTTACGCCGATGATTAGGGCCAGGGTAGTAACCAGCTCAAAATACAAAAGGGCTTTACCACCAACACGGCCAACCTTTTTCATATCGCTCATGTTTGCAATACCCAGCACTATGGTAAAAAAGATAATAAAAGGTATTAGTAATGTTATCAGCTTGATAAATATCTGGCTGATCAATTGCGCGGTTGGCGCAAATCCCTTAAAATATAGCCCGACCACCACGCCTAATATAATAGCGATAATGACCTGAAAGGTTAGGTTACTGATCAGGCGTTTCATTAATTTGCTACGCTTTTATCAGAGTTGTATTTATCAATGGCCTTATAGTAGTCTTTCTTTTTAAAGACTTTTAAAGCTTTGGGGCTTTTGGCAATAATAGGTGCAAGCGATGCCGAATCGAGCTTTTGCACGGGTCCGTTACCAAGCTGGTATGCCCGCAGGTAAAAGCTATCTATATCCTCGGTTTCTGATAAGGGTGAAAAGGCATTTATTTTGCCCTCCAATACTTTAAAAAACCAGCAGCTATCATTAGCCATACCCGTAATATTATTATTATAATCCGTCCTGCTGATGCTAATAGTTTGGTTACTATAGATCCGTTGTTCGCGCAGTTTTTTATCTTTTATCGTTTTGTCATCATAAGTGAGGTAGCTTTTATGTAAAGCGGTATCCATATTAATTTTCGATTTAACCATCTTCACTGTACTGTCCTTCATTACAACCCTAAACTTATACTTCTGGTTGATCATGTATCCATATCCCTTATAAAGGTTCATATTCATCATTCTTTGCATATTCATATTTGCAAAGTTTTGCGACATCATCCTGTTGTAGTCGCCTACATAAGCTGCCGGCACCCCTCTTTGGGCAAAGGTTTTATGGGCGTATAAAAAGGTTAGCAGGCAAATAACAAATGCGTAAAATCTCTTCATTCTTTTAGATATGGTTTATCGGTGTTCACCTAAACAATTATACAATAATTTACCTTATACCGAAAGTACCATTTAACTTAAAGCGTACCTTGCTTGTATCAATTATATCTTACCTATGAATACATCGTCAAATAATCTGCAAACCACCAAAGCCGAAACTTTTAAAGCCCTTCATGAGCGTACAGGCCTTTTTGTGATACCCAACCCATGGGACGCGGGCTCTGCCAAAATGCTGGCAGGTTTAGGTTTTGAAGCTTTGGCTACTACCAGCGCCGGGCTGGCATTTGCCCTGGGCAGGCCCGATGGCGATGGCAGCGTTAGTCGCGATGAAGCCTTGGAAAACGCCCGCGCCATTGTTGAAGCCACCAACCTGCCCGTTGCTGCCGATCTGGAGAATGGCTATGGAGATTCTACGGAAGCTTGTGCTGAAACCATACTGCTTGCCGTTAAGGTGGGGTTATCGGGCTGCTCTATTGAAGATGCTACAGGTAACGAACAGCAACCTATTTATGAATTTGAACACGCGGTAGAACGGATAAAAGCATCAGTAAAGGCTGCGCAAAGCTTGCCTGATCCATTTATGCTTACCGCAAGGGCGGAGAATTTATTACATGGTCGTATAGACCTTAAAGATACCATCCGCAGATTAGAAGCCTACGCAGATGCCGGGGCCGATGTACTATATGCACCCGGCTTAAGCACCCTGGCCGATGTTGATGCCGTGGTTAAAGCCGTTTCACCAAAACCGGTAAACGTTTTATTAAGTGTAAACAAACCCGACTTTACATTGGATGCACTTGCTAAATTGGGCGTTAAAAGGGTAAGCGTCGGTTCTTTACTGGCGCGGGTAGCGTACGGCGCGTTTTATACAGCCGCACAGGAATTACAGCAAAAAGGCACATTCAACTTTGCTGACGATGCCATTGGGTATGATAAGCTAAATAAGATGTTTAAGTAAGACGTAAAATGCTTTCTTGATTCTTGACTCTAATATCTAGACTCTATATTTTTCCGCTCAATCCGTTATAGATCATCTGGCTGGCCAAAAAGGTTACCACTATGGCAAAAACCCAGCGCAACCAGCGCGACGATTTGGTATGTACCAATATTTTAGAACCAGTTAACGCGCCAAGCAATACCCCAATAACCACAGGCATGGAGATGCCCGGATCTATGTACCCTCGTTGCAGATAAACTACCGCGCTGGCTGCAGCGGTAACCCCTATCATAAAGTTACTGGTGGTGGTAGATACCTTGAAGGGGATCTTCATGATGGTATCCATCGCGATAACCTTTAAAGCACCCGAGCCTATGCCCAGCAAGCCCGATATCACACCCGCAAAAAGCATCATAAAAAAGCCGCCTCCTACATGGGTAACACCGTATTCTATTTGTTCCCCATTACCATTGGGGTAACTGCCGTATAGTTTTAGCTTGGCCGCCAGGTAAGTGGGTTTTGAGATAATGCTTTCTGCCTTTTTACGCAGCGACATCATTGCCGAAAAGATGAGGATCACCCCAAATAAAACAGCGATATATTGTACAGGGATATAAACAGCTATTAGTGCGCCTACCAAAGCGCCTATGGTTGTGGCTATTTCCAGGAACATGCCCAGCCTTATATTGGTAATACCCTCTTTTACATAAGCCGCCGCCGAACCAGATGATGTAGCGATAACTGATACCAATGATGCGCCAATGGCATAATGAATATCAACACCCAATAAAAGCGTAAGTAAGGGTATGATGACCACCCCGCCGCCAAGCCCTGTTAATGAGCCCAGCAAGCCCGCGAAATAGGCACCAATAAGTATAATTACTGTAAATACAATTACCGACATACAGGCAATAAATGGTTTGAGCCGGTAAAAATAAGATAAGTTTTTTAGATTGATTTGAAAGAAGTAATCCTATAGGATAAGTTATTTTATCCCGTTTACCTGCTTTATTGCTTTTAGCTGCGCATCCAAAACCACCTCATTAAAACCATGGGCGGCTTTAGGCACCAATATAAATTGTTTTGCTGGCGCTTTAATTTTAGCGAAGTATGCTTTGGTTATCTCTGCAGGGGTTAAAATATCCTCTTCGCCCTGTACCAGGTAAACCGGGATCTTAAACTGCCAATGATCTTTAGCAAAGTTGATGGTCGCCATCATGGGTTTAACCCCCAGCTTACTATCACCTACATAGTTTACAAATGAAAAATCGTCACCATCCTCGCGGTTTTGGTTATCTTTTGCGTTATCATACTCAGGGGCCAATTTCCACCATGCATCCGTTGAAGGCGTTGACGCCATACGCTCATATTTCTTGATTATCTTAAAGAGCTTGCCGGCGTCCCTGGCCGAAGCATAAGGTGGTTTTCCAATAGCATTTAATACATCCGCCGACTGCTGATCGTTAGCTTTTTTTACCAATACTGATATTTTAGTATAATCAGCTATAAGGTTGGCTAATGGCTCTACCACCTGCGAGTGCCCAACATAGCCGTTAAAAAGATCGGGGCGCTTTACAGCCATCTCAACCGCCGGTATCGAACCCCACGATGTGCCGAAAAGCGTTAGTTTTTGCTTGCCTAAATACTTAACCATGTATTCGGCTACTTTGATGCCGTCGTCAACTATCTGGTCAACCGTAAGCGGGTTGGCTTTTAAATAGGCCGGGCTTAGTTCATCCGGTGCGGTACGGCCGTAGGTTTTACCGGCACCACGCTGATCCCAGTGGATCAGTACAAAATCTTTCTCCCATTCCTTGTAAACATTATCCGCATAAGGCGACATAGTGCTGCCCGGCCCGCCATGCATAAACAGGATAGCCGGTTTTGTTTTATCGCCCGTGATGGTTATCCACTGCTCAATGCCATTAATGGTAATGAAACGCCTTTCGCGCAGTTGGTTACCCTGCGCCAAAGTGAAAAGCGGCAGTATCAATAATAAAAGTAATGTATGCGCTTTGCGGGCGATAAGGTTTTTCATAAGGTTGAGGTATGCTTATATGTATTGGAGCGTTAGGCGCGCCAATTGTTACGGTAGAAAATTAATCGGTCTATTAATTCATCACCCCGAAGAAATACACCCAGGTAATAAAAAAGATCTGTAAGGGGATCCTGAACCAAAGGTAATTTACCCCGGCGCCGCAAATATCAGGTTTCTCCAGGTTCACTTTATTTTGGGCAGCATGGATGTTTGCAGGAAGCAGCAACACTAAAAAGAATATCACAAACCAGGCAACCGGTTCGCGTACGGTTTTGATAAGCAAGCCTATGGCTGCCAGCATTTCAATATACCCTGTAATGTATACCACAGCCCTTTTATAGGGGATGTAGTTTGGCACCATCAGCACCATCCCGTTTGTAAATTTAAAATGCGCGGTAGCCGCAAAGATGAGCATCACCCCCATGGCAAGCCTTCCGCAGAAGTAATAATCTGCCGGGTGGCCGGCAATAAAACTTGCCAGGCAGCTTACCCCAAACACAGCCAGTAAAACTATAAGCGGTTTCATAGGCTAAATATCGTTAAAAACATTAAAATGTATAATATCTTTGGGCCTAAATGGGATATAATAGTTTACAGGCCTGCATTACCGATCTTGAAAAGAACGGCCACCTCATCCGTATTAAGGAAGAAGTTGACCCTTACCTGCAAATGGCAGCTATACACCTGCGTGTTTTTGAACACAACGGGCCTGCTATTTTATTTGAAAACGTAAAGGGCAGCAAGTTCCCTGCGGTATCAAATTTATTTGGTACGCTGGATAGGTCGCGCTTTATTTTCAGGGATACGCTGGATAAGATCAAGACTTTAGTCGATATAAAAAACGACCCGATAAAGGCCATCAAACACCCTTTTAAGTATGCTAACACGGCCTTAACTGCACTATCGGCCCTGCCCATGAAGGTGCGTAAGGATGCACCCATAAGCTTCGGCAAAACTTTGATAAGCGAACTGCCTCAGATAGTGAACTGGCCAAAAGATGGCGGTCCTTTTGTAACCATGCCACAGGTTTATACGGAAGATGCCGATATGCCCGGCATTATGAATGCCAACCTGGGTATGTACCGTATCCAACTGGGAGGAAATGATTACATACAGGATAAAGAAATTGGACTGCATTACCAACTACACCGTGGGATAGGTGTACACCAAACCAAAGCCAATGCAAAAGGGCAGCCTTTAAAAGTAAGCATATTTGTAGGCGGTCCGCCCGCGCACCCGGTGGCTGCCGTGATGCCTTTACCCGAAGGCCTGTCTGAAATGACCTTTGGCGGCGCTTTAGGCAACCGCAGGTTTAGATATTTTTATGATGATGAAGGGTTCTGTATTTCTGCGGATGCCGATTTTGTGATAACCGGCACCGTTATGCCAATGGAGAACAAATCTGAAGGCCCGTTTGGCGATCATTTGGGTTATTACAGTTTGGCGCACCCATTCCCGCTGATGAAAGTACATAACGTGTATCATAAAAAAGATGCAATCTGGTCGTTCACCGTGGTGGGCCGCCCACCGCAGGAAGATACCAGCTTTGGCGCGCTCATCCACGAGATAACCGGCAACGCTATCCCAAAAGAAATACCAGGCCTGCATGCCGTTAACGCGGTTGATGCTGCGGGTGTACACCCGCTTTTGTTTGCTATTGGTAGCGAGCGCTACACGCCTTATGTTAAGGAACGTTACCCGCAGGAGATCATTACCATTGCCAATCATATTTTGGGCAAGGGCCAACTGAGCCTGGCCAAGTACCTTTTCATTGCCGCTAAAGAAGATAACCCCAATTTGGATGTAAACGATATAGGCAGTTTCCTGAAACACATCCTGCAACGCATCGACCTGACCCGCGACCTGCATTTCCATACCCGCACCACCATTGATACACTCGATTATAGCGGTGACGGCCTGAACAGTGGCAGCAAAGTGGCTATTACCGTAGCGGGCGATATAAAACGCGAGCTTTGGAACGAATTACCGTCATCATTTGCGCTGCCACAACCTGTTAACCATTACAAAATGGTTATGCCGGGTGTGCTTGCAGTTGAAGTACCCAAAAACATCCGAACCAGTGATATGGACCTGGTGCTGGAAATACTACAGGAAACTTTAGGCGAAGCCGATACAAGCGGCCTGCCCCTGATTGTGCTTTGTGATGATGCCGCCTTTACCGCGCAAAACCTGAACAACTTTGTATGGGTAACCTTTACCCGCAGCAACCCAAGTCATGACATTTACGGCATCAATAGCTTTACCGAGCATAAGCACTGGGGCTGCAACGGCCCGCTAATCATAGACGCCCGTATAAAACCCCACCACGCGCCCGTGCTGGAACGCGACCCGGCAGTTGAAAAACTGGTGGATAAGATGGGGAAAAAAGGTGGTGCATTACATGGGGTGATATAGCAAGTTCCCGATAAGCACGACTTGAAACGCTCTGAAACGACTTAAAACGTCTTCAAACGCCCTTGAAATCCTAAAGTGTTCACGTTCACTGCCGTGAACGCTTGTGAACGGTTATATCTGTCTTATAACCAGATATTTATTCTTTTACACATTTGGCAAAGTCCGCTGCCGCGAGATTAGCGCAGCGTATCTCGTGGTGTGCATGTTGCAAGCTTTCAGCTTGCGTCAGTTGAAAGCTGACCTTGTGCGCCACACGAGCTGAAAGCTCGCGCCAGCCATCTAAATATCATTTGCATATCCGCACATCTGCACATTTTACTATCTTAGCAGCCTTATAATATATTTTCACGCACATGAACAAATTTCACGGAACAGGAGTTGCGATGGTCACTCCTTTTCAGGCAGACGGACAGGTAGACTATGATGCTTTACAAAAGCTGATAGATCACCTGATTGATGGCGGGGTAGAATACCTGGTATCACTTGGTACAACCGGCGAAAGCGCCACATTAAGTAAGGAAGAGAAGAAGCAGATCTTTGCCTTTACTGCCAAGGCCGTGAATAAGCGTGTGTTATTGGTTGCCGGCATTGCAGGTAACAACACCCTGGAAACTGCTGCCGAAATGAAAGCATTTGACACAACGGGTTACGATGCCATACTATCGGCAAGCCCGCATTATAATAAACCAACACAGGAAGGCATTTACCAGCATTACAAGGCACTGGCCGAAGCTGCTACCCTTCCGATAATATTATACAACGTACCAAGCCGCACAGGCAGCAGCGTTAGCGCTGAAACTACGGTAAGGCTGGCTACTGATTTTAAGAACATCATCGGTATAAAAGAGGCTTCGGGTAATTTTGAGCTGCTTAATCAACTGCTGCGCGATAAACCGGAAGATTTCCTGGTAATATCAGGCGATGACCCGATTAGCTTACAAATGATAGCAATGGGTGCCGTTGGGGTAATATCTGTAGTAGGTAACGCCTTGCCAAAGCAGTTTTCTGACATGATCAGGAAATGCCTTAAAGGCGATTTTAAAGGCGCACAACCTGCGCATTACAACATGATAGAGTTTACCCGCCTTATGTTTGCCGAAGGCAGCCCCGCCGGTGTAAAAGCCGCTTTAAAGCAACTGGGCGTTTGCGGCGATACCGTACGTTTACCATTGGTAAATGTAAGTGCCGATACTGTGGAGAAGATAAAGAATCAAATAGGGTTGATAGGCTAAGTAATAAATCCCGCGCGTCATTGGTACGAAGCAATCTCAGGATTATGCCTAAACGCTTTGCACGCGCAATTGTCTATCGGGAGATTGCTTCGTACCTCGCAATGACGTTCGAGTATATCCCAATAAAAAATCCGGGCAGCCATGGCTGCCCGGATTTTTTATTTAAAGTAAAATAACCTTCCGACTATAATTACGCTTTGTTTTTCGACTCCTGAACTTCAAGACGGATTGACTGCGCTAAGTTTTTTAGGTCTTGCATACCTTTACGCACACGGGTACCAGCAGCGCTGTTACCTTTGTTATAAAATTTGTCGGCATCAGCTTCCAGTGATGCAACCAGCTCTTTTACTTCAGTAAATTTTTTCATTGTGAGTGCTCCTTTAATTTTTGAGGTTTATTGTTTTAACTGAAGCTAAGCTAAAATGTTTTTTTTTAATAAAAAACATTTACAACATAAAAATAGTGCCTTCAAAGCGGTTTTTTTCCACATTTTGCACTGTTAAGGGTTTAAAACCACGGAATTTTTTGCACCCTTAAATTTCTATTACACATCACAGCAATGTAATTTTTATCAATTCATTGTTAAAAAGGCAATATTTTTATTTTCTATTCAAACAATCGCCTCAATTGTTATTAAAAGCGTATTAATCAGGCTTTTCCTTGAAATTAAAAAGCCCGGCAGAAATTCTGCCGGGCTTTACTTTAATATTATTAGCAAGTTATGCTGATGTTAAGCTATGGCCATTTTGTTCACTTTGTACTGGCCATCATTAAGCCGGGCAGAAACTGCACTAAATGCATCCAGCGTGTGCTGTACATCATCAAGCGTGTGCAAAGCGGTTGGGATAAGGCGCAGCATAATCAATCCTTTAGGGATTACCGGATACACGACAATAGAGCAGAATATGCCGTATTTCTCCCGCAGTTCCATAGTAAGGCTTGTAGCCTCGGTAAGGTCGCCTTTTAAAAACACCGGGGTAACCATGGTGTTGGTAACGCCAATATCAAACCCCTGTTCAACCAGGCCATTCTGCAGGGCACGGGCAACAACCCAAAGGTTCTCGCGTAATTGCGGGTTTGTTTTAAGCAATTCAAAACGTTTTTTTAACCCCATTACCATTGGCATAGGCAGTGCCTTGGCAAATGTTTGCGAGCGCATATTATAACGCAGGTAATTGATTATCTCTGTATCGGCAGCAATAAACGCCCCTATACCCGCCATTGATTTTGCAAAAGTGCCAAAGTAAAGGTCTACCCCGTCTACACAATCCTGCGCCTCGTGGGTGCCCGAGCCTTTAAGCCCCATGGTACCAAAGCCATGCGCATCATCAACCAGCAGGCGGAATGTATATTTATCTTTCAGATCGATGATCTCTTTTAGTTTACCCTGCGCGCCCGACATGCCAAAAACACCCTCGGTTATAACCAGTATGCCGCCACCGGTTTGCTCAACCATACGCTGGGCTCGTTCCAGTTGTTTTTCAAAGCTTTCTATATCGTTATGCTTATACACAAAGCGTTTGCCCATGTGCAGGCGCACACCATCAACAATACAGGCATGTGATTCGGCGTCGTAAATAATTACGTCGTTACGGTCAACTAATGCATCTATGATAGATACCATCCCCTGGTAGCCGTAATTAAGCAGGAATGCAGCCTCTTTACCCACAAATGCGGCAAGGTTGTTTTCCAGTTCCTCGTGATGTTTGGTATTGCCCGACATCATCCTGGCGCCCATTGGGTAGGCCATGCCATAATCGGCAGCGGCCTGCGCATCGGCCTCGCGTACTTCGGGATGGTTGGCCAGGCCAAGGTAATTATTAAGGCTCCAAACCAAATGGCTTTTGCCTTTAAACATCATGTGCGGGTGTATCTCGCCTTCCAGATGCGGGAATGAGAAGTAGCCATGCGACCACTTTTGGTGCTGCCCGATAGGGCCGCCCATATTTTTGTTTATCTTATCAAACAGATCCAAAATGTATATTCTTAGTATAAATGTTATGCAAATATAGCTCTTAGCAAAAGTGCGAACCTAAACTTTATCAATTATGATATAGCTATAACAAAAAAGCCCCTGCATTGTTGCGAGGGGCTTCGTATTTGGGTTCAGATCAATTAGTCAACATTGTCATGCAGAAAAGAATTGTTGTTCCTGATCTCTGTTTTGCCTTCGCTATCAGGCAGTAAAGAGAATCGCGATACCTGGCTTTCGTCAGACGCAGGGGTTTGCTGCAAGGCAATTTCTTTACGTTTATAAGCAGGGATATTCTCCAGCTCCTGAATGTTACCGTTGCGCAGTTTCATGCTCAGGTCTTTTAAACGCATAATACGCTCGCGCGATTTACGCAATTGCTCTTCTATTGATTCATCTGTTTTATTCTCATCGGCGTTAACAACCTCAGGTTCCGGCTCGGGCTCAGGTGCTTTTACTTCGGCAACGGCCGGTTCAAAGTTCATCACGGTTTCGGTAACCTTAAACGTAAACTCAGATGGTTCGTTTTCTTCAACAGATGGTACCTCTTCGTTCAGGTCGTATTTGATGATATTTTTATCAGCAGCGTCCTGCTCTTCGGCGCGGGCAAACAGATCAAATAAACCGGTTTGTTTTGGCTCGTCCTTCAGTTTCATATATGGGCTGGCATCCATTTCGGCATCAGCTTTAACCGGAGTAATAAATTCATTTACCGGTTTTACCAATGGCTCGCTCTCTGGCACCAGCATTGATACCACTTTTTTGTTACTGTTCTCTTTTTCGCGTTCGTCTTTAGTTTGGAAACCTGTAGCAATTATTGTTACAGATAGTTTTTCGCCAAGGTTTTCATCAACGCAGTTACCCCATATCAGGTCGGCAGCCAAACCGGCTTCTTCCTGTATGTAATCGGTAATAATGCTCACCTCATCCATAGTAACCTCTTTAAGGCCCGAACTGATATTCAGCAGGATGTAACGTGCGCCTTCAATTTCGTTATCTTTTAACAATGGCGATGATAAAGCACCTTCCACCGCTTTTAAAGCGCGGTTTTCGCCTTCGGCAGTACTGCTACCCATAATAGATACACCACTATCTTTCATTACCGTGCGCACATCCTTAAAGTCGACGTTTATATAGCCCGGCAGTGTAATGATCTCGGCAATACCTTTTGCGGCCGTAGTTAAAATATCATCGGCCTGGCCAAAAGCAGAACTCATGGTTAGGTTACCAAATATCTGGCGCAACCTGTCGTTTGAGATCACCAGGAAAGAATCTACATATTTTTTCAACTCTTCCATACCGGCATCGGCCTGCATTTTACGGCGTTTACCTTCAAATGAGAAAGGGGTTGTGATGATACCTACAGTAAGGATATCAAGTTCGCGCGCGGCTTTGGCAATAATAGGGCTTGCGCCTGTACCGGTACCACCACCCATACCTGCTGTAATGAACAGCATTTTGGTGTTTGAGCCAAGCATCTGCTTAATATCGTCGATATTTTCGATCGCCGAATTTTTACCTACCTCGGGGATAGAGCCTGCACCCATACCTTCGGTTAAGCTTGCGCCTAACTGTACTTTATTGGGGATGGGGCTTAACTCAAGCGCCTGTGCATCGGTGTTACAAATAATGAAATCAACACCGGTGATCCCTTGCCTGTACATATGGTTTACTGCGTTACCGCCGCCACCGCCAACACCAATTACTTTGATGATAGACGATTTTTCCTTTAACATCTCAAACTGCATAATCCTTATTTTCAGCTATATGTATTCTGATGAATAGATAGATTTTCTTAATGTAATATTAACTCTTTTTCCACAAGGTTTTTCCACAAATGTGTGCAATGTGGAAAAGTTTACGGATGTGGATAAATTAACTCTTTACGAGTTTTACTCACCCCGACATCGCTTCGCTTGTCGACCCTCTCTGCTTCGCAAAGAGGGTGAAAACCTTGTCGGGTTGGGATTGATCCTACTTCAAAAAGTCCTCGTCTTTTATATCATCCTTAATAAATTTCTTACCCGATTCCAGTATTTTACCTAACAAACCAAATTTGCGGTCGTCGGTGTATTTAACTTTTTCTGCTTTAACCGCTGCGGCAGGTGTTTGTACAACATCGTTATACTCCATTTTCTGGATACCTTTTATCAACAAGCCTATACCTGTTGCAAATGTTGGGCTTTGCAGATCTTCGTATATATTTTTCGGTAAAAACTCATTTTTGGCCAAATGCTCGTTAGGGTAACCCACACGGCAATCTAAACCTGTTACGTATTCAATTAACTGGGTTAGGTGCTTCAATTGCGCGCCGCCACCGGTTACCACTATCCCTGCAATCAGTTTCTTTTCGTAGCCGGATGATTTGATCTCGTAGTACACATGTTCTACAATTTCTTCCATACGTGCCTGTATCACAAAAGCCAGGTTTTTAACCGAAATCTCTTTTGGTTCGCGGCCGCGCAAGCCCGGTACACAAACTATTTCGTTCTCTTTGTTTTCTTCTGCCAGGGCCGATCCAAACCTTACTTTCAGTTGCTCGGCAATATTGCGCATTACTGAGCAACCCTCACGGATATCCTCGGTTACGCTGTTACCGCCAAATGGGATAACCGCTGTATGGCGAATAATACCTTCGTGGAATATGGCCACATCCGTTGTACCACCACCTATATCTACTAAAACTACACCGGCTTCTTTTTCTTCGTCGCTCAACACAGATTCCGACGAAGCTAAAGGCTCCAGTATAAGCTCCTGACTTTCCAGCTGAGCTTTGTTAACGCATTTTACAATGTTTTTTATAGCGGTTACCTGGCCGGATATAATGTGGAAGTTTGCTTCCAAACGTACGCCTGCCATACCAATCGGGTCTTTTACGCCCGGCTCGTTATCTACCGTAAATTCCTGCGGTAATACGTGAATGATCTCCTCGCCCGGAGGCATCACCAGGTTGTACATATCTTCAACCAGCTTATCAATATCCTTGCGGCTTATTTCAGAGCTTAAATCTTTACGGGTAATTAAACCACGATGCTGTAAGCTTTTTATATGCTGACCGGCTATACCTACGTTTACTATCCTGATCTCGACGTTTGACTGCGTACCCGCGATATCAACTGCTGCTGTAATGCCCTGTACGGTTTTATCAATATTTGATACCATACCACGCGTAACCCCTGCCGACTCGGCTTTACCTATACCCAATACCTCTATTTTGCCGTTTTTGCTCCTGCGGCCAACTATCGCGCAAATTTTAGTGGTTCCAATATCAAGGCCTACTACAATTGGCGAACTCTTTTCTTGTGTTGAACTTTTGTCCATATACTTAGTTTTTAATAGATGTCTTCTCTTTTGTGTCTTCTAATACCGGCATATCGTCACTCTTAGCCGTAGTGTCCCGTTTAATTTCCGCGCGTTTTACTGAATCAGCCATAAACTGTTTATGGCGTTTAATGGAGTCGAGCAGGGTTTCATTCCTTACTCCTACCACCTGGTTCATGTATTTAATGTTGATCAGTTTATAAGCATCCCACCCAACCAAAGGCAAAGCCTGCTTATAAAATACTTTTAAGTTGTTAAACTTTGTTGCCAGCGAATCGGCATTACCCAACAATATGCGTTGGTTACCTACGCGCGGCACCAGTTCTATCTCATGATCCTGGTTGATGTACAGTTGTGCTATCTGCGCATCCCAAAGCGAATCTTTTCGGATAAAATCGGCCGTTTTAAAGATATCTTTTGCCAAAGCCGTATGTAACGAATCTACCTTGTTGGCAAAAAGTTCATCTATATAACCATTAACCGCCAGCACACGTGCTGTAAAGTTTTGCGATAGCGGCATCTTCAAACCGTGCTCATCCACGTAAAAATCCTGATCGAACCGGTTCATTATACGCAGGATAGGCTGGCGCTGGCTTACTTCAACCTGCAGGGTTCCGTCCATATCCATATACACTGTAGCAAACTCCACAAATGGGTTTATCTTCAGTTTGTTCTCCAGCGCATGGATATCAATATTTTCAATCCGGCTGCCTATCAGCGTATGGCTGGTTGTTTGCAGGATATTATCAACCTCCTGCCTGTCTATAAAATACTGGTTGCCAGGTATAAACACATTAACCTTTTTGCAAACCAGTTCGGCTTTTTTCACCTCAATGAAACTCATAAGCACCACCAGGCCGCTAAGGCTAACAAGCCAGCCCAAGCCAATAAGCAGTGGTTTCCATATGCGTTTCTTAAACATTTTGCAACACTTGTTTTAGTGGTAAAACCAATGTATCTATATCGCCCGCGCCTACGGTTAAAAGCAGCTCGGGCTTCTCGTTCTGTACTATCTCAATGCTTTCCTGCTTACCGCATTTGCGTTTGTTGGCAAGTTTCATTTTGTTCAATACCATGTCGCTATCCACACCTTCAATAGGTAATTCGCGTGCCGGGTAAATATCCAGCATCAGTAATTCATCGGCCATATCAAGCACTTCGGCAAAGCCATCGGCAAAATCGCGGGTGCGGGTAAATAAATGCGGCTGAAAAATAACCGTCAGCTTTTTATTTGGATACAACCTTTTTACCGATGTTATGGCCGCCCTTAACTCTTCGGGATGGTGCGCGTAATCATCAATATAAATGTGATTGTCGTTCTTTACGATGTATTCGAAACGGCGTTTAACTCCTTTAAAAGAACCCAGTGCCTCGTGTATGGCATCGGCAGAAACCTCTACATGCAGGGCTGCTTCAATAGCTGCCACGGCATTTTCTATATTATGCAAACCTGCAATACCCATTTTTATATTGGGGATACTGGTTTTGCTATCATTAAAATCAAAGTAAAAGTTACCTTCTTCTATCCGCACATTGGTTGCCATAGCTTGCGCCTGATCGTTCATGGCGTAAGTAAGACCATCACCCAATGGCAGGCCTTTATGGTAAATAAGCGTACCGCCCTGTTTTAACTGCGAGGCGAAAAGCTTAAACGATTCTTCCAGTTGGGAATGATCGCCGTAAATATCCAGGTGATCGGCATCCATGGATGTAATGATGGCTATATCCGGATGCAGCGTCAGGAACGAACGGTCGTACTCATCGGCCTCAACCACCATAATATTGTTGTCGCCATAAAGCACATTGGTTTGGTAGTTGGATGATATACCACCCAAAAACGCAGAGCAATTGTTACCCGAGTCTTTCAGGATATGCGCTATCATGCACGAGGTAGTTGTTTTACCATGCGTACCGGCAACAGCAATAGTGTACATGCTTTTGCTGATGATACCCAATACCTGCGAACGCTTGTAAAGGTCGAACCCCTTACGGCGGAAATAGTTCAGGATCTCGGAATCTTTTGGAATAGCAGGAGTATAAATGATCAGCGTACCTTCGTCATTATTCTGAAAGCTCATCGGGATCCAGTCCTGCCTGTCCTCAAACACTACGCAGATGCCTTCGTTATGCAGGTCATCAGTTAGTGGTGTATGGGTTTTATCGTATCCGCAAACAACACAGCCTAAATGATGGAAATAGCGTGCAAGGCCACTCATGCCTATACCGCCAATGCCTACCAGATAAACTCTTTTTATGTTGTTTAATTCCATTTTCTGTTTCAAAAAAGGCTATCCTCCCGCTATACAGGAGGATTAGCCATCTAATTGTTGTTTGTTATTTGGATAACCTCTTTCGCAATTACATCATCAGCATCGGGCAGGGCCAGTTTGCCAATGTTATTACTTAATGTTTTTTGTAAATCATTATCATTTAAAAGTGCAAGCACCTTATCTACCAGTTTTGCTTCGGCATCCCTGTCGGCCACAAACAAGGCGGCATTTTCCTGTACCAGCGCAAGCGCATTTTTGGTTTGGTGGTCTTCGGCCACGTTTGGCGATGGCACCAATATCACCGGTTTTTTAATCACGCACAGTTCGGCTATAGTGCCAGCCCCCGCCCTTGATATGATTACATCGGCAGCGGCATAAGCCAGGTCCATACGGTTTAAAAACTCAACCACACAAACATCGGGGTGGCTGCTTGCGCCCAATTGCTCTATTATTGTTTTATAATAAAACTTACCCGTTTGCCATATCACCTGCACATCCGCAGCTGCAAGCTTTTCAATACCTGCCAGTATACTGTTATTTAACGTACGCGCGCCAAGGCTGCCCCCGGTTATCAGCACCGTTTTTTTGAACGACGACAGCTTGTACAGCTCAAGCGCCTGCATATGTTTGCCGGCAATGTTCACCGAATCTTTACGGATAGGGTTGCCGGTTTTGATGATCTTATCGAACGGAAAAAATTTCTCCATCCCGTCAAACGCTACGCAGATCTTTTTTGCCTTGGCGCCCAACCATTTATTGGTGATGCCCGCATAGGAGTTTTGCTCCTGTATCAGCGTCGGTATCCCCCGTAACGATGCTGCATATAAAAGCGGGCCCGAAGCGTAACCACCCACACCAACTGCGGCATCGGGTTTAAAATCTTTTATTATTTTGATGGCCTTGCGTACACTGTTCAGCAGTTTAACCGGGAACATCACATTCTTCCAGATGGATTTACGCTGGATGCCCTGTATATCTAACCCTATTATTTTATAACCTGCCGCCGGAACCTTTTCCATTTCCATACGCCCGCTGGCACCAACAAACAATATCTCGGTATCCGGATCAAGCTTTTTCAAAGCATTGGCAATAGCAATAGCCGGGAAGATATGCCCTCCTGTACCGCCGCCGCTTATGATGATCCTTTTTGCCATTTTTATAAAACTCTAAAAACTAAATTCTAAACTCTAAATATGATATATCTAAGCTGCTACACTTATTTCGCCCACTACAACCTTCTTTGGTTCGTCTATATCCCTACTAACTGATAATATTATACCAAACGCCACACTTGTAAATAATATGGATGTACCACCCATACTTACCAGTGGCAATGGCACACCTGTTACCGGCCCCAGCCCTACCGCTACCGCCATATTGGCAAATGCCTGTATGGTTAGGCTAAAGCTTAGCCCTGCCGCCAGCAGTGCCCCAAAGGCCTTGGGCGCTTTTGTTACAATTTTTATACACCGGTATAACAGGAAAAGGTAAATCGCTATCAATATCACCCCACCAAACAAGCCGTATTCTTCTATAATGGTCGAGTAAACAAAATCCGAATATGGGTGAGGCAGTATATTACGCTCGGTACTGTTGCCCGGGCCTTTGCCAAAAAACCCGCCCGTTGCTATGGCAATTTTCGAGTGGTCGGCCTGGAACGATTTATCCGGGTCGGCTTTGTCAGGATGCATAAACGTGTTTATACGGGTTAGGTACATGTGGCGGCGCGGGCCTAACAACATAATACCTGCCAGCAACACTACACCTGCAACACAAACTACCGCTATTTGTTTAACACTTATACGCCCCATAATAAGCAGTAAAATACTTACCCCAAACAGCATTAAAGCGGTTGAAAGATTTGCCCAGGCTATTAATGCAAACACCACACAAACCGAGCCCATAATTGGGATAAAGGAGTTTTTTACATCTTTTATATTCTCCTGCTTGCGCGATAGCGTACGTGCCAGGTAGGTTATCAATGCCAGCTTTGCTAAATCGGATGTCTGGAAGGTTAACCCTGTTCCGGGGATGGCTATCCAGCGGCTGGCCTCATTGATGTGGCTACCAAAAAGCAAAGTATATAATAATAACGGGATGGTGATCACCATCAATATTTTTGAGATACCTGCGTAATACCGATAGTCTAACAAGTGCGAAAAATACATCAGCGCAATACCGCCTATTATCATAAACAGGTGCTTCATCAATATCAGTTCCGCCGCTTTACCCTGTTTATAGGCAAGCGTCCCCGTTGAGCTATATACAGCAAGTAATGACAGCACAGACAGCAGTATGACGATAAGCCATATCCAGCGGTCCCCTTTTACGTTACTGAGTATTTGATTCATATTATTTTTTGTGATTACACCGATTTTATTGTGATTTCACCGATCCCTTATCTTAGTTCTTGACTCTTACTTCTTGATTCTATCTACAACTCTTTCACAGCATCCTTAAACTGTTTTCCCCTATCCTCATAGTTCTTAAACAGGTCGAAACTTGCGCAGGCAGGCGATAGCAATACGGTATCTCCTTTTTCGGCAAGGTGATAAGCTACCTGTGCTGCTTCAGCGGCCGATGCTGTGTTCACTATCACTTCTACATCATCCTCAAAAGCATCATGGATGCGCTTGTTATCTTTACCTAAACAAACGATGGCTTTTACCTTTTGCTTAACTAATTGTTTAAGCATACTGTAATCATTACCCTTATCAACACCGCCTAATATTAAAACAACATCGGTGGTCATGCTCTCCAGCGCGTACCAGGTCGAGTTTACATTGGTAGCCTTAGAATCGTTAATGAAGCTAATGCCCGATATTTTACCCACCGACTCCAGCCTGTGTTCAATATTCCGGAAGTTGCCCATACTCTCCCGCATCGTTTCGTTGCGTAACTCAAGCACTTTGGCTACGATACCCGAAGCCATAGAATTGTAGATGTTGTGCTTTCCCTGCAGGGCCAGTTCGTTTATTGACATTTGAAAATGTTGTTGGTGTACGTTTATAATTAGGTTATCCTGATCGAGGTATGCTCCCTCGCCAATCTTCTTTTGTATAGAGAATGGCAGTTGCTGTGCTGCTATCTCTTTTCCCTCCATTACTTTTATTGTTTCGGTATCATCCGCGCAATAAATAAAATGGTCGGCGCCGGTTTGGTTCTGCGTTATCCTGAATTTGGATGCCGCGTAATTCTCCAGCTTGTATTCGTAACGGTCAAGGTGATCCGGGGTGATGTTTAAAAGCACCGCTATATCCGCCCTGAATTTGTACATACTATCCAGCATAAAGCTGCTTATCTCCAGCACGTAGTATTCAAATTTTTCGGTAGCTACCTGATAGGCAAAGCTTTTACCAATATTACCAGCAAGACCTACATTTAAGCCCCCGTTCTTCAGGATATGATAAGTAAGGCTGGCGGTTGTTGTTTTACCGTTTGAACCTGTTATGCATATCATTTTAGCATCTGTATAGCGCCCGGCAAACTCAATCTCGGATATCACCGGGATGTTATTTGCTACCAGCGTTTTCACTATCGGCGCCTTATCGGGTATGCCCGGGCTTTTTATCACCTCGGCAGCTTTTAATATTTCTCCTTCGGTATGGCCGTTCTCTTCAAACCTTACGTTCCAGTCTTTCAGTTGCTGTTTGTAATGATCGGCAACCGGCCCAAAGTCCGATACGAACACATCATATCCCTGCTGCAGGGCCAGGTATGCCGTCCCAACGCCGCTTTCGCCGGCGCCAAGTATGGCAAGCTTTTTTGTTGATGTGTTTGTATTCTCGTTCACTTAATTTCCTTCTTGATTCTTGTATCTTAATTTCCTGGTTCTCTTTTCCTATCTCAGCTTCAGCGTTATCACCGTTATAATCGCCAGGAAGATGCAGATGATCCAGAAGCGGGTTACGATCTTGGATTCGTGGAAACCTTTCTTTTGATAATGGTGATGCAGCGGCGCCATCAGGAAAATCCTGCGGCCTTCGCCATATTTGCGCTTGGTGAACTTAAACCAGCCCACCTGCATAATTACCGACAGGTTCTCTACCAAAAACACGCCGCATAATACCGGAACCAACAACTCCTTACGGATGATAATAGCGAATACAGCTATGATACCGCCTATAGCCAAACTGCCGGTATCGCCCATAAACACCTGCGCCGGGTAAGAATTGTACCACAAAAAGCCAACGCATGCACCTACAAAGGCACCGGCAAAAATCACCAGCTCGCCCGAGTTGGGTATATACATAATGTTCAGGTAATCGGCTATCATGGTGTTACCAGATACGTAGGCCAGTATGGCCAGTGTTAACCCGATGATTGCTGAAGTACCCGTTGCCAGCCCATCAATACCATCGGTAATATTTGCGCCGTTTGATACCGAAGTAATGATAACGATAACAAAAACCATAAATACAAGCAAAGCATAATGCTCATACCCGGGGCCAATAAACTTTAATACTTTGGCATAATCAAACTCGTTGTTCTTGTAAAAAGGCATGGTTGTTTTAGTCGATTTTACATCCTGCGTATAAACGGGCTTATCGCCACGCATATGAAAATCAACCGGCACGTCATACTTAACAGGCAGTTTAACTTCCTGCCTGATGGTAATGTTGGTATGGAAGTACATCGTCCACCCGATGATGAGCGCCAGACCCACCTGCCCGGTTATTTTAAACTTGCCGGCAAGCCCTTCCTTATTCTTTTTAAACACCTTAATATAATCATCCAAAAAGCCTATTAAACCCAGCCAGATGGTAGTAACCAGCATCATGATGATATATATATTATCGAGCTTGGCAAACAACAACGTAGGTATAAGTATCCCTAAAATGATAATGATACCACCCATTGTAGGCGTACCAGATTTTTGCATTTGTCCTTCCAGCCCCAGGTTACGTACAGTTTCGCCAACCTGTTTAAAGCGAAGGTAATCTATCAGCCTGCGGCCGTAAACCGTTGTAACCAGTAACGACACTATTACCGCCATAGCCATACGGAACGTGATGTACTGAAATACACCTATCCCCGGGATACTGTAATTTTTACTCAGATAGCTAAATAGATAATATAGCATCGGCTTTGTTTTAATTCAGTTCTTTAAATTGTTCAAGCAACTCTTCCATATCATCAAAATGGTTTTTCACGCCATTTATCTCCTGGTATTTTTCATGGCCCTTACCGGCAAGCAGTATAATATCGCCCGGCTGCGCAAACATGCAGGCCGTTTTAATAGCCTCGCGCCTGTCGGCAATACTTACAGTATGGCGTTTAAAGGCAGGGTCTATCCCTTCTTCCATATCTTTTATGATCTGGGCGGGGTCTTCGGTACGCGGGTTGTCTGATGTAAGGATCACCTTGTCGCTCCATTCGGTAGCAACCTTTGCCATAATAGGGCGTTTGGTTTTATCCCTGTCGCCACCGCAGCCAATTACGGTTATTACTTTTTCGCTTCCCTTACGTATGTCATGAATAGTGCTCAGCACATTCTGTACCGCATCGGGCGTGTGGGCGTAATCAACAATACCTATCACCTTATTTGGCGATACGATGTATTCAAATCTGCCTTCGGCTCCGGTTAATTTGCTCAGGCTTACCAATACTTTCGATTTATCCTGCTCCAGCAATAAAGCCGCCGAGTAAACAGCCAAAAGGTTATAAGCATTGAATGTACCTACCAGTTTAAACCAAACTTCTTCGCTATCAATATTTAGCAGCAGGCCGCCAAACTGGTTCTCAATAATACGGGCCTTATAATCGGCCATGCTTTTTAAACCATAAGTTTTTTTGTGAGCCGGTGTATTTTGCAGCATCACATTACCATTTTTATCATCGCTGTTGGTAAGTGCGAACGCGCTTTTTGGCAGGGTATCAAAAAATGCCTTTTTAGCTTTCAGGTAGCTCTCAAATGTTTTATGGTAATCCAAATGATCATGCGTAAGGTTTGAGAAAATGCCGCCCGAAAACTTCAACCCTTCAATACGATATTGTGCTATAGCGTGCGAACTTACTTCCATAAAGCAATAATCGCAGCCTTCGTCAACCATATCGCTCAGTAGTTTATTCAAAGCAACCGGATCAGGCGTGGTATGGGTAGACGGGATAATGCGGCCATTCACCTGGTTCTCCACTGTTGAAAGTAAACCACATTTATAACCCATATCTCTAAACAGCTTATAAAGCAGTGTAGCAATAGTGGTTTTACCGTTTGTACCGGTAACACCAACCAGTTTTAGGTTTGATGACGGGTTCTCGTAAAAATTGGCAGCAATGGTCCCCAAAGCCTTGGCCGAATCGGCAACCATTAAAAAATCAACCTCGGTAGCGGTATGCGCAGGCAGCTCTTCGCAGATAATGGCTATTGCCCCATCTTTTATGGCCTGGTCAATATAATCGTGCCCATCAACGGCAGTACCTTTTACGGCCACAAACATGCAGCCCGGCACCACCCGGCGCGAATCAAACACAATTGCAGATATCTCCACATCGGCACTTCCCTGTAATTCGGTAAATGCCACCCCCTCTAATATATCGCTCAAATATCTCATTGCAGTTCTATTATTATTTTTGAACCTTTCGGTATAATGCTACCCCCGGTTACCGATTGCGTGGTTACCGAGCCGCTGCCCTTTACCGATACCTTATAGCCTGCGTTACCCAGGGCATAAAGCGCATCGCTTAAGCCCATACCGGTAACATTTGGCACCGTGCCTGTTTTATATTTATTATCTTCAGATACTATGCCGCTGCTGGTATCAACACCTGTTGGCGTAGCCGATGCATACAGTGGTTTTATACCAAGGTTGTTGTACACTTTTTTTAAAGCTTTAAGGTTACCTTGTTTAAATTTAGGCAGCGTAGTATTACCTATTAAGTGTGCAGGGGTTTGGTTCAACTCCATATCGCCCGCATATATCCTGTCGGCAATTTCCCGGAAAGCAGGGCCCGAAACTGATGCTGCATAGTAGCCGTTCTTAGGGTCGTTAATAACCACTATCAATGAATATTTTGGCTTGTCTGCCGGGAAATACCCGCAAAAAGATGCCTGGTATTGTTTTTTAGCTTTGTAGCCTTTATTAGCATCTGCAACTTGTGCGGTACCGGTTTTACCGGCTATTTTATATAACGGGTTATAAACATACTCTTTACCGCTACCTTCTGTAACAACGCCTTCAAGCATTTCCTGCATCTTTTTCAGCGTTATATCAGAGCATATTTTTTCATTTACCGTGCGGGTTTGAAAACGCTCTACGGTGTTACCCAATCTTCTTATCTCCTTTACAAAAACCGGGGTTACCAGCTTGCCATTATTTGCAACAGCATTATAAAATGTTAACATTTTTAATGGGGTTAGCTGCATTTCATAACCATAGGCCATTTGTGGCAGGGTCATGTTCTTGTTCCAGCTGCGGTTGTTTGGATTTTTCACTACCGGTTGCGCCTCACCCGGTATCTGCAGGCCCATTTTCTCGTTCAGGTGCCAGTTGTATAAATGATCGGTAAATTTCGACTGATCGTTTTTATAACCATTGTTCACCAGGTAAGCAACCGCCGCGTTTGATGATTTCTCAAACGCTTTTTTTACCGTTACACGGCCAATGCTTCCGTGCGAATCTTTGATGGTATGGCCAGGTATAGGATATTCACCTGTATTAACCATGGTATTGGTATCTACTTTATGATCCTCCAGCAAGGCCATGTATGATGCCAGTTTAAAGGTTGAACCCGGATCCTGGTTACCTGCAATAGCATAGTTAAATTTCTCTTTAAAGGAACCATCGGGCATACGGGTGTAATTGGCAACAGCCCTAACTTCGCCCGTGGCAACTTCCATTAAAATAGCGGTACCATGATCGGCCTTGGTTATTATCAACTGCTTTTCTAACGCACTTTGTACAAGGTCCTGCATATTCACATCAATGGTTGATATGATATCAGCGCCCTCTTTCGGCGCTATTTCATCTTCATCATTAATAGGCATCCAAACACCACCTGCCATGCGGCGCTCCATACGTTTACCGTTTTCGCCGTTTATGTAGTTGGCGTATGCACCTTCAAGGCCTACGCCATTTTTCACATTCTCGTTTTTATAACCAATGGTACGCTCCGCTAAAAAACGGAACGGCATAATGCGCCTGTTTTGCTGCACTGCAATTAAACCGCCCTTGTATTTACCCATGTTAAATATGGGGAACTTGCGGATATCCTTTAGTTGATTATAGGTAACTTTTCGCCTAACCAACTGGTAACGCGAGCTATCTTTACGCGCATCACGGAAAAGCCTTGAATATTCGCGTGCAGATTTATCACCAAAATAGCGCGCCAATTTCATCGAAAGCGAGTCTATCTTCTCGTTAAATACCTTATCATTTTCAATACCGCCGGCCAGCATATCCATGTGCAGCTCATACTCGGGCACCGATGTTGCCAGCAAACTGCCATCTACCGCGAAAATATTACCTCTGGCTGCTTCTATATTTTTGTAACGGGTTGATTGCACCCTTGACATAGCCTTCCATTTCTCCCCCTGCACAAATTGAACACGGCAAAGCTGAAATACCACCGCTGCAGCAAAAAGCAGGATCAACCCAAACGCAAGGTAAACCCTGACAAGTATGTTGGTTCTGATACTCATTCCTGTACGTCCTCCTTTACAGTTATTTTTTGTGGCGGTTGATTAGCCTCTTTAATACCTAATGTATCTGCGCGCTTGGCAACCTCGGTAAGTGTGCTTTTAAAGGCCAGATCAGCTTTGCTGCTTTTGTATTCCCAGCTCAGCTCTTTAACCTCCTTGCTTATTTTATCAATATCGCGTATATTGTTTTCAGACAGGTGCCTGTTACCTATATATAACATCCCCAAAAAGGCCACGTAAAAAATAAAGGGCAAAGCACTGGTAGCAGCATCAGTAGTGACAACTCCATTTCTTAAGAATTGCGTGAAAAAGTTATCGGGAAGATCCTTTTTTACAGGCTTCTCTTCCACAATAAGCTTTTGCTCTTCTAATTCTTCCTCCTGAATTTCTGTACGTAAACGATTGGTCATTTTTTTACAGCTATTCTTAATTTAGCACTACGTGCCCTGTTATTTATTAATATCTCTTCGTCGCTGGCTATAATAGCACCACGGCTAACCGCATCAAACGGGCGGTTATTATTACCATACAAGTCCTTCTCTACCTCGCCGCTGAATTTGCCTTTGGCGATGAAATTCTTCACCAGCCTGTCCTCCAGCGAGTGGTACGACATTACTACCAGCCTGCCGCCGGTTGCCAGCACCTCTGCCGATTGCATTAAAAAATCTTTTAAGGCTTCCAGCTCCTGGTTCACCTCTATCCTAAGCGCCTGGAAAACCTGCGCCAGGTATTTATTTTCTTTCCCCCGTGGGGTGATGTTGCTTATTGCATTTTTCAGATCAGCCACGGTAACTATCGGGCCGTTCAACCTTGCCGTTACAATGGTTTTGGCCAGCGATTTTGCGTTTTGCACCTCTCCGTACATCCCAAAAATGCGGTGCAGGTCGGCTTCGCTGTAATTATTCACCACTTCTTTAGCGCTCAGGTCTGATGCCTGGTTCATGCGCATATCCAACTCCGCATCAAAACGGATCGAAAAACCACGCTCGGCCTGGTCAAACTGGTATGACGATACGCCTAGATCTGCCAGTATCCCGTCAACCGGAATAGCATCGTGCAGGCGGGTAAAGTTTTTCAGATACCTGAAGTTCTGATCAATGAAGGTAAACCTGTCATCATCTATCATGTTTTGCTGCGCATCAGCGTCCTGGTCAAAAGCCAACAAACGCCCGCCATCACCAAGATGCTTCATGATCTCGCGTGAGTGGCCGCCGCCGCCAAAGGTTACATCAACATAAGTACCGTTTGGCTTAATATTTAAAGCCTCTATACACTCGGCCAGCATAACAGGGATATGGTAATTACTCATCGCGCCCCCTTCCTTTATTAGCCATTACCTCTTCGGCTAATGCCGCAAAGTTTTCGGGCTCATTGCTTATCATTTTCTCGTGCGCTTTTTTGTCCCAAACCTCCACTTTATTAAGCATGCAGGTTAAAACAACCTCATTGGTAATACCCGCATAATCCAATAAATTCTTCGGCAAATTCACCCTCCCGGTGCCGTCGGGCTGCAAATTTGTTGCGCCGGCGGTAAAATATCTTACAAACTGAATTGCTTTTCTATCGTATTCGTTAAGTTTGCTCAGTTCGTCAAGTTTCTTGTCCCATTCCCGCTTAGTGTAAATAACAAGATAGTTCTCAAGGCCACGATTGATCACAAGACCCTCTTTCTCAGCTTCTGGAAGCTGTTTCTTAAGGTCCGAAGGGATCATCATCCGCCCTTTGGCATCCAGTTTACAATTAAATTCTCCGGTTAAATAGGACATTCTTTACGGTCAACAATATTTGTAATGTAAAAGTATATTACTTTTACCACTTTATGACACTTTTTACCACCAAAAAGTTTTCAACATTTTTGATGTTTTTTCGGCTATGTTATTTTCTCAATAATGATAGCTTTGATAGTGTATTTATAAGCTAAAGAATGATCATTGTTATACAGTGCGCCGACCGTGTGGGCCTGGTTGCAGCCATATCTGGCTTGTTAGCCCAAAAAGAGTTCAATATCATCAGCATGCACGAGCATGTAGACAATACCGCCAACCTGTTTTTTATGCGGCTTGAAGTAGATAAAACAGTTGGCGCAGAGGGTCTTGAAGATAATCTGCGCGAAATTTTACCGGAGAATGCGCTCATTAAAACAAACCCGGTCCCCGAAAAAAAGATAGTTGTACTGGTAACCAAAGAATACCATTGCCTGGCTGATATACTGGTGCGTAATTATTTTAAAACGCTGGGTGCCAGCGTACAGTGCGTAATTGGCAACCACGATACCCTGCAGGATATTTGCCGCCGTTTTGACGTGCCTTTTTACCATTTACCCGCAACCGCCGATAAAAATTTGTTTGAGCAAAGTCTGCTCAAAACCATCAAAAAGTACGAATATGACTACCTGGTTCTGGCCAAGTTTATGCGGATTTTATCTCATGATTTTGTGAGCCATTTTCCGATGCAGATCATCAACATCCATCACTCCTTTTTACCGGCTTTTGCAGGTGCCAGCCCCTACCGCCAGGCTTACGAACGCGGCGTAAAATTGATAGGAGCAACCGCCCATTATGTTACCGACGAACTGGACGAAGGCCCCATCATCGCGCAGCAAATAATACCGGCCAACCACTCGCTGAATGTGGAGGACATGGTAAAAGCCGGCAAAGAAATAGAAACCGCTGTATTAGCCAAAGCACTTAAACTTGTTTTTGACGATAGGGTATTTGTGTATAAGAATAAAACGGTGGTGTTGGAGTAACACTCCTTGTAACAATATTTAAACGGGTAGTTTTAATTAGTAAATATTAGTACTTTAACACTAATATTACCCCAATAATGAAACTACACCTAACCACCTTTATCACAGCGCTTTGCTGTTACTCAGCCTATGCACAAGGCCCTGTTCAAAGAAACATCCGCCTGGAATTTATTAAAGGCGACAGTACCCGTTTAAGTTTTAACGAACAATTTAACCTGATTGAGGACAGTTGCAGCCAGGTTTATCGGTATGCGCATCTCAACATACAGGAAAAAAAGTTTACCGGATCATTTAAAGACGTAAGTCGTGCAGATCAAAAACTGCTGATTACCCAGGGCACGTACTCGGCAGAGGGGCTCAAAGAGGGCCCTTTCATTATTAATTATTTAAACGGCAACCCGCAGGCAAAAGGCAATTTTAAAAACGGCCTTTTTGACGGCAAGTGGGAAATCTTCTACGATACCGGCAAACCGTTAATGACGTTTGAAGCCAATGGCGCAGACATTAAAATTATTGATGTTTGGGACGACAAGGGTGTTAAAACGGTCAACAATGGCAATGGCACCTACAGGGCAGATATGCCGCCTTATATGTACTGGAAAGGCAAATTGCTTAATGGACGGCCGGATGGCAAGTGGAAAGCCAAAAAGGCGGCAGACGATACCGACCTATCTTCTGAAATCTTTAAAAATGGCGTGTTTCAAAAAGGCAACACCTCAATTTCAGAATATACCGATAAATCGAGGATAGTACTTATCTCGCCTACTTTTTTCCCGTTCGTATCGGCCGAGTACCTTTTGTTATCACGCGCGCAATGCGATGGTGATTTTGTAAAACAAAAAAACGTTGTCAATGCCAGTTACTCAGGCGGAATCAATTCATTTTCGGACCATATTGGTGAAGTCGTAGCCAGTTACCTGAACACGGTGGACCTGAAATCGTACGATGACCAGCTAGTTTTAGAAGGCGAAATAACCGAACAGGGAAGTATAGCAAAACTAAAGGCCATCAATCCGTTTAACATTAGCATATCGCAGGGAGTAATTAACAAGCTACACACTTTGCCACGTTTAAAACCAGCTACTGTTGATGGCAAACCTGTTAAACAAGGCTTCAGCATTACGCTTAGGATCCATAACGGTATGTATAGTTTTAATTATCGGTTTTTACCGGTAACTACTAATTAACTACCATATAGATTTCAGTGGCTGTATCTGTAAATGCTCTATCTCCATACCATTGTTTACAATGCTTAAACGGTTGTAAGGTTTTTTGGGGAAGTACACACCGGTAAGGTTGCTTAGCCCGCCATCGGCAAATAATTCGACAGATGATACATCTACTACCAACTCAAAATCTGAGGTAAGCGATGTTGACAGCCTTGGCGTGTATGCTTTGGGCATAAATTGCTTACTGAATTTATTTTGTCCGGCTTTGGTACGGTCGATATAATAGCGGCTGTTTTTGGCATCGTAACCAACTACAAGCGCCTCGCCAGCATCATTAGATAGCATTACCGAGTAATCTTTAACAGCCTTTGTATTAAACTTAAGCGTGTACTGCGTTGGCGTTTGTTTTATCACCGAAAAGATGTTGTTGTTTTTTGTCAATAATTCGGCATCTACCTTAATGGTTTTGGTTACAATTTTATCCAACTCTTCTACTGGGGTTGATGTTAACCAGATGTCGCCCGCGGTAAGTTTTAAGGAAAGCTCTCGCGGTATGGTCATGGCGTTTCGCCATTTTATAGTTGGCACATCATTGGCATAAAACCAGTTGCCCATCCATCCTAAAAACACTTTGCGGTTGCCGGTGTTGCCCCATGTTACCCCGGCGTAATTATCGGGGCCGTAGTCTATCCATTTGGTTTGGTTACTGCTTGGGGTAAACTTGCTGCCATCAAAATGCCCCACAAAGTATTGCGTAGCCGAACCGCCGTTTGGGCCGCCCGGGTTTATGCTTACCAGTAAAACCCAATATTCTTTACCGTTCAGTTTAAGCGGGAACAGATCGGGGCATTCCCAAACACCACCGTGCGCGCCAAGCATCTGGCCAAAATCGCTTTCTTTTTTCCAGTCCTTAAGGTTTGGCGATGAATAGAAGGTTATCCTGTCTTTAGTAGCCAGGCTCATTACCCATTTATTACCGGCTGCATACCAAAACACTTTAGGGTCGCGGAAATCTTTGATACCGGGATTTTTAAGCACCGGGTTGGCGGTATATTTTGTCCAGGTGGTACCTTCATCAAGGCTATAGGCAATGCTTTGATTTTGAAACACTGACGAACCCGACTTCTCCCCTTTTGGGTCGTGGTGAGTAAATATGGCTACCATGGCGGGCTTGCCCTTTGTGCCAAAGCCCGAGGTGTTATTTTCATCGACCACCACGCTGCCGCTGAATATATAACCCAACTTATCGGGGTACAGGGCAATAGGCATCTGTTTCCAGTGGATCATATCTTTACTTACCGCATGTCCCCAATGCATTGGCCCCCAAACTGTAGCTTTGGGGTAATGCTGAAAAAACAAGTGGTAGGTACCTTTATAGTATACCATCCCGTTAGGGTCGTTTGTCCACATTGTTTTTGGTGAGAAATGCACCTGCGGGCGGTATGGTTCGTGGTATAATTTAGCGTTTGTTGCTTTTTGTGCTTTTGATGATGCGGCGGCCAAAACAAGGCAGCCTACAAGTAATACTTTTTTAATATCCATTGATTACAATTCAATTTAGGAAATACTTAACCCCAGTAAAGCTATGTACTATAAACTGAATTGTAACAATGATAGTATGATATTGTTAGTCGAATTTTACGGTATCGGGGCCTGATAGTTTGGCTACATGGCAATTGCAACCACCAGATACTTTTACAATAACCTTTTTAACCTGGCCCGTTGCTTTGCTTTTGGCGGTTATTTCAACATCATCGCCTTCGGTAGAAAACTCAGTTTTTATCCCGTCGCTAGCTATCCATATAAATCCGGGCACAACATCGGCATTTACCCCCATAGATGTTCGCGTTACCGGTTTACCTGTACGCAAATTTTTTAGGGAGTATTCTTCTACAACAGTCGGCTTACCCTGGTTATCGGTAAATGCAACCCCAAAAGACACAAATTGTTCAGAGCACATTTGGTTGGCGTCACAACCTGATTTTCTCGCATTTTTTTTGCAGGCCGATAAGCTGATGGCCATCACTAATACTAAAAGTAATTTCTTATACATAATTTGTTGGTTTATATCTATTACGCACTACAAATCTATTGCGTAACAGCCCATGTATAATAAACCTGTAACACGGTTTACGCCACGTGTTACAGGCTTATAAAAATCACCTGGCCTGCTTTAACTTTTGCACTTCCTGCTTTAACATTTCAATCTGGGCTTGTTGCTCTTTGATGGCTCCAACCAGTAAAGGCACCAGCTTTTGCAGATCTACTTCGGCTGTGGTAATGGTGCGTGGATTGTTTTTACCCGCGTTGTACCAATTATTATGTGTGGTGATAACCGACGGTACAACCTGCTTTGCATCGCCGGCAATAAAACCAAATTGCATACCTGCGGGCAGGTTTAGCTGCTTGTAATCGCCCCGGTTATACTCATAGCTAACGGGCTGCAGCCGGGTGATATAACTTAATGAATTGGTAATGGGCGTAGTGTTTGTTTTGATTTGCGCATCGCTTACCTGCTGCGCTTTTGCAGTGATTGTAAATACAGATAAAACAATAAATAATGACAATAAATATTGAACACGAATTTTCATGATAGTAAGTTAAATTGATATAATAGGATAGCCTGCAATACCTGCCGGCTGTTAATATAAACCGAAGAATCAGCCTATATAGTTTGGCGGAGGGGTAGGCACCGGTGGCACCCATGCTAAATGAGCGGTAGGCTGCTCATGCGGGTAAGTAACCTTTGTTAAACTGATATATAGATAGGGGATCTTTAAATCCAACTCACTCGCCCAAAGTTCTTTTAGCTTGCTTTCTTTGGTTTCGTTGCGTTCGGGGGTGGTTTCGTCGTCGTTGGCTGCCGGGCTATCGTTTTGTGCGATGTGATTTTTAGTAAGCAGCGAAACCACAGAAATGCCCGTACTTTCCAGAATAGAAAATATGCAGATAAATACCAGTAAATATTTTAAGCTGGAAAATTGCATAGCACCAAATTACTATGCAAACATAGCAATTTATGAAGATATTTAAAATCACTCTACTACTATCTTTTCGGGGCCTGAGAGTTTTTCTACATGGCAATTACAGCCCCCGGAGATTTTGTAAGCAACCGAGATAGGTTTATTGGTACTTATATTCGATGCTGTTATGCGTAATTCATCGCCGGTTGTGGAAAGTTCTTTTTTGTTACCATCGGTTACTATAGTGTAGTGGCCGGGCTCTGAGCCGTTATCAATTATGCCTTTAACCGATATATATTTATTGGTGCGCGTATTAAACACTTTAAAATCCTTTACAGCTACATTATTCCCGCTCTTGTCAATAAACCGGGTACCTACGGATGCAAATATCATGGTACAGATCTGGCCTGTAGGGCAACCATCTGTTTTTAACTTTTTACTGCATGATGAGGTAACAACAGCAAACGCAAGGCATAGCAGGATGAGCTTTTTCATAATAAGGTATTTAAGTTAAATAACGCATAACTATTAATAAAGTTAGCCATTATTTATAATACCTGGTTAAATTCCAACCGTTCGCCATCGGGCCCGGTGATGTTAAAGTATTTGCAGCCCCTGGCCCAAAACTGCAGGAACACAGGTTCGGGTTCGATGATATTAAAACCGGCTTCTTGTATAGTTTTAAAAGCCTCATCAATATCGGGCACGTCAAAAGCAACGTGGTCTATATGGCCGTTCTTACGGGTACGGATCTCTGATAGTTCAGACTCGGGCAGTTGGTATAGCTCAATGATCATACTATCCCGCTTCATCATTACGCAGGTGCCGCGTGCGCCCTCTTCGCCAAAACCGGCCTGCATTACATTGGTAAAGCCAAGGCGCTCGTAAAAGGCTTGTGAATTAGGTATGTTGGTTACCGGGATGCCGATGTGTTGAATGGCGGTGATGTTGATGGATTGCATAATTATGTAACGTAAAAAGAGGCGCGAAGTATCGCGCCTCTAAAATAATGAGTTGTGTACTGTGTCATTGCGAGCGGTAGCGCGGCAATCTCAGAGGACCATTCGGACATGCTGAGATTGCCACGTCGCTATCGCTCCTCGCAATGACATGGTGGCAATAAGGCTTACATCACTCTAACCTTCAAATAACTTGGGTGTGCCTTTGAACTGTACACTTTATGTGTTGCCTTTTTAAAGTCGGTATCCTTGGCTTTCATAATATCCTGGAACTGCTGGGTGTTCCTGTCAATAAGCGGGAACCAGGTGCTTTGGATCTGTACCATAATGCGGTGTCCTTTTTTAAAGGTGTGCAGTACATCCTGCAGTTCAAAATTCACCGGGGTTACCTTACCGGGCACAAACGCCTCTGGCTTTTCAAAGCTGTTACGGAACTTGCCGCGCATAGCCTCGCTGCGTACCATTTGCTCATAACCGGCCATGCTTACATCTTTACCCGTAAACTTATTGTTAGCGGCGGTATCAGGGTAAACATCCAATACTTTTACCACCCAATCGGCATCGGTGCCGGTGGTGCTTACCTTCAGGTTTGCCCAAATGTTGCCGGCAATGGTAATATCTTTATCCAGTACTTCGGTTTTATAGGTTAACACGTCCGGGCGTTTTTCTGCAAAGCGCTGGTCGGCGGTCATGTATTCGCGTTTCATATCAAAGTCGATACCATCAATAAACGGTACCGGGTTCATCGGGTCTGATACAAACTCTTTAAAATCATCGGTAGCAGCCGTAGGTGCCGCGAACGACAATTTCCCCCCCGGCAGCAGGTACAGGTTTTTCTCCTGCGCTTCGGCAGGTGGCCATGCCTTGTAGGTTTTCCATGCGTTTACGCCGGTTTCAAAAGTGTTTACGTTTGGCAGGGCAAGCGGGGTACCTTTCAGGTAGTGACTAAAAAACGCAAACTCTATCTTCTCTCTGTAAAACGGACCTGTTGGTTCGCCAAAGCTTACATCGCCCAGGTGGTCGCCTGTGCCGCGTGCCCAGCCGCCATGCACCCATGGGCCCATAGCAAAGTAAACAGGTGTGGTTGGGTTCTTTTTAACCAGCACTTTGTAGGTGTTGATAGCGCCATACAAGTCTTCAGCATCATACCAGCCACCGGTAACCAGTACCGCGGTTTTAATATCATGCAAATGGGTTAATACGTTACGGTCTTTCCAGTGCTGGTCGTAATTTGGGTGATCCATCATCTCGTTCCACAGGCGGATGGTATCTTTATAATATTTTACGTTGGAGTTGCGCATGCTGCCCATATCCAAAAAGAACTTGTAGCCATCCTCGGTGCCGGGATTAAAGCCTTTAGCCCTACGTTGGGTTGGTTTATCATCCTGGCGGTTGGTAAAGCCCGGGTAAAAGCCAAAGTTGGCTACCAGCATAAACGCGCCGTTATGGAAGGCGTCGTCGCGGTACAGGTCGGCAATCGGGGCCTGCGGCGATGCGGCAACCAGCGCCGGGTGGCGGCTTAATAAAGCTGTTGTGGTGTAAAAGCCCGGATAAGATATACCCCATACCCCTACCTTGCCGTTGTTATTCGGCAGGTTTTTAAGCAGCCAGTCGATAGTATCGTAAGTATCGGTGCCTTCATCAACATCTTTATTGGTTTTATGCACTTCCAACTCCGGGGTCATTTCTTCGTAGATGCCTTCGCTCATCCAGCGGCCGCGTACATCCTGGTAAACAAATATGTATCCATCATGCAAAAATTGCGGTGAGGGGCCAAGGCTGCCTTTATATTTATCTGCACCGTATGGGCCTACACTGTAGCAGGTGCGGTCCATCATGATGGGGTATTTTTTAGTTTGGTCTTTGGGTACGTATACCGATGTGAACAGCTTTTTGCCGTCGCGCATTGGTATCTCGTATTCATACTTGGTGTAATTTTCTTTAACGTATGCAGCATCGCCCTGTGCACAGGCGCTGATAGCAGAAACAATAAAGCAAAAAGCAATAAGGACAGTTCTTTTCATTTGTTTTTGATTGATGCTTTAAAAGTAATGAATAAAACAAAAAAGGCGCTGACAAATCAGCGCCTTCCACAAAATCGTTACGGAAACTATTTACTCCCTTTTTGCTGGCTGCGTAAATATTTATCAGAAAAGTTCCCCAGATCGGTGTTACGCTTATAATCATAAATAGCCCAGTCTTCCACATCTTTTTGGTTGATGAGCACTGGCGCACCTATTTTAAGGTTTTTTAATACGATTGCCGAATCTGCAAATATTCCTGTAAACTTTCCATCGGCGTATTTATAAACCACGCTCCACATGTGCTCGTGGTCTGCGCCCTCCGCAAAATCCGATTTTACCAAAAATCTATAGTTACTATCAAGCGCGTGTGGTTTAAGGCTATCCAGAAATATATGGAGCTTGGCCTGGGCCGTATCCTTAAATTCGGCAATTTTCTCGTCATCCGTTTTTAGATTAACCACTGAGGCTGTTTCTTTTTTATCCTGTTCTTTTTTATTTTTTTGCGTTTGGTTGCATGCGGCTAAAACTAACACGAATAGCGCACCCGCTTTTAATATGTTTTTCATCATGGCAGTAGGGTGTTAATACTGTATAAGTTATAAACAAAAAAGGCAATCATTGTTCATGATTGCCTTCATTAATATGCTTGTTATCTTAATCCTCGTTAATAGCTTTAACGCCCGGCAGTTCTTTACCTTCCATATATTCCAGTAAAGCGCCACCACCTGTTGATACGTAGCTAACATCTTTGGTCATATCAAACTTGGCTACAGCTGCGGCAGAGTCGCCACCACCAATTAATGAGAAAGCACCGTTATCGGTAGCTTTAGCTACAGCTTCGGCAATGGCTTTGGTTCCTGCCAAAAACTTTTCCATTTCAAAAACACCCATAGGGCCATTCCAAAGGATGGTTTTTGATTCTTCAACAACTTTGCTGAATAGCTTAACGGTTTCAGGGCCAATATCCAATCCCATCCAGTTATCAGGGATTTCGCCTGTTTTAGCAACATCGGTATTGGCATCATTACCAAATTTATCGGCAATCACATTATCTACAGGCAATAACAGGTTCACACCTTTTTCTTTTGCCTTTTTAACCAGGCTGCGTGCCAGGTCGAGTTTATCGGCTTCAACCAATGATGTGCCAATGCTGCCCCCATCTGCCTTTGCAAAGGTATAAGCCATACCACCGCCGATGATCAGGTTATCTACCTTATCCAGCAGTTTTTCTATCAGTTCTATCTTGTCAGATACCTTTGAACCACCCATAATAGCGGTAAATGGTTTCGGGGCATCGTTCAATATTTTCTCCGCGTTGTTTAATTCGGCAGCCATCAGGTAACCAAATACCTTTGCATCAGGGAAAAACTGCGCAATAACTGCTGTTGATGCATGGGCGCGGTGAGCGGTACCAAAAGCATCGTTCACATAAACATCGCCTAATTTTGAAAGCTTTTCGGCAAAAGCCTTATCGCCTTTTTCTTCTTCTTTATAAAAACGCAGGTTCTCTAATAATAAAACCTCGCCTTTTTCAAGGTCTTTTGATTTTTGGATAGCATCCTCGCCAATACAGTCGTCAGCAAATTGTACTTGCTGGCCTAACAGGTCGGCCAGGTGAGGCACTACATGTTTTAAACTATATTTATCTGTAGGCCCATCTTTTGGCCTGCCCAGGTGCGACATTAAAATAACGGCACCGCCATCTTTCAATATCTTTTTAATGGTAGGCAGGGCCGCGGTCATACGGTTATCATCGGTAATGTTGTAATCCTCATCCAGGGGAACATTAAAATCCACACGTACAAGGGCACGTTTACCGTTAAAACTGATCTGATCTATTGTCTTCATATTGATGTATATAATTTCATGAACGGTGGCAAGTTGTCAAAATTTATCCTAATACCCAACCCAAAAGTTAAAAAGATGCTGCATATTCATTAAAATTTCATTTTATTTTAACATACATTACATAATGCGGCCCAATACCGGGCACTTCAAATTCGGGCGATATGATCTCGAAACCAACACCTAAATAAAAAGCCGCAGCCTTTTTGCGGGCATTGCACCACAGGTAGTTTACCTTTTGCCCGCGCAGGTAGGTTATGGCAAAATTAACCAGCATATTGCCGTAACCTTTGCCCCTATATTTCTGCAGTGTAGCCATGCCCCTTAACTGATAGGCCTTGCCTTCAAAACCTGTGTAACTTTTTGGATGGAAAGATGCTATACACGCTAATTCGCCATCTTTATAATACCCTAAATGAAACGAACTTTCGGCATCATCATTCTCAAAACGGCATTCATCAAGGGTAAGCTTACCTTCGCGCAACACTTCGTTACGGATAGGCAGCACATCATCGGCAGTAATAAATTTTATCATGATGGTAACTGGCTTATTTCTTCAACCAAATCGGCCAGGCGGCTGCTGTAGCCCATCTCGTTATCATACCAGCCCACAACTTTTACCAAGCCGCCTACTATTGAGGTTAGCTGCGCATCAAAGATGCAGCTGTGCGGGTTATCCAGTATGTCTGTAGATACTATCGGGTCTTCGGTGTACTCCAATACGTTTTTCATAGGGCCATCGGCAGCGGCTTTAAAGGCGGCGTTTATTTCGGCCACGGTCGGCATTTTTTCAAGGCTGCAGGTAAAATCGGTAAGCGAACCGTTAAGCACCGGTACCCGGATACCAGCCCCCCCTAAACGCCCTTCTAAATGCGGGAATATATTGGTAATGGCTTTTGCCGCCCCTGTTGTTGTTGGGATGATTGATGCGGATGCGGCCCTTGCCCTACGCAAGTCTTTGTGTGGCGCATCGTGCAGGTTTTGGTCGCCCGTCATGGAATGTACTGTGGTGATATAACCATCTTTTATATGCCAGTTATCATCCAGTATCTTCACCATGGCAGCTACGTTGTTGGTGGTACATGATGCATTAGACAAGATGGGCGAACGTAGATCTACCTCGCCATCGTTAACAGCTAATACTACCGTCGGGATGCTTTTATCGCTTGATGGTGCCGAAATAATAACTTGTTTAGCGCCTGCTGTAATATGCTTTAAAGCCCCTGCTTCAGTGATGAATTTCCCGGTTGCTTCTACCACCAGGTCAATATCCAGCTCTTTCCAGGGTAAATGCGATGGATCGGTTTGCTGCAAAACCCTGATCTGTTTGCCGTTTACATACAGGTTATTCTCATCATTGGTTACTGTTCCCTTAAAGCCACGATGAACAGAATCATACTTAAAAAGATGGGCAAGCGTGGCAGTATCGGCCTGGTCATTAATAGCCACTACGTCAATACCGGGCTTTGCAAGAATAGTTCTTAGAAATATACGGCCTATACGGCCAAAACCGTTTATAGCGATCCTCATTTGCACATTAAATTAAGGTGCAAAACTAATAAAATTATATAGGTGGATGACGGTTATACAAATAGGTTACGTACAGATAACTTTTCTCTTTCTTTTGTACGCAGAAAAAATGTTATTACCCAGTTAAACAGCATTGACGATGCAAGTATCAGTATCATGAGTGTTAAATTGCCAAGAGGCGCAAACACCAGCACCATTACAATAAGCAAAATATTTATCCCACCTAAAATAAAGGTGGTTTGCAGGTGCGTATAGCCCAGCCTTAATATGCGGTGATGTATGTGATTACGATCGGCACTGAAAGGTGATTTACGATGTAAGACCCGCAGGGTAAACACACGCAGGGTATCAAAGATAGGCCCTATCAGTATAGCGAATGCCACGGCCGGCGCAGATATTACAGATGGTGTAGTTGTACCGGTAAACTTATTCAGCTCGATAAAACGGATAGCCATTATAGCAGATATAAGCCCTATTAATAAGGAGCCGGCATCGCCCATAAATATTTTTGCCGGTGTAAGGTTATAGCGTAAAAAGCCAGATACGGCACCGGCTATGGTTAATGATACCGCCGCCATTTCATAATGCTTCATGTGGATGAACAGTACGGTAAACGCACCGTTCACAATAATACAGGTAGTACCTGCAAGCCCGTCAATACCATCAATTAAATTAAAGGCGTTGATAATAAGTATGATGAACAGGATAGATAGTATAGCACTTGTGATATACGGGATATCGTAAACACCAAAAACACCATACATGCTGGTAAAACGTATATCGCCCAAAATAACCAGTATAGTTGCTACAATAAACTGTATTAAAAACTTGGTGCTGGGGTTTACGCCCGACAGGTCGTCCTTTAAACCCATTATAAACAAAATTATACTGGCAGTTAGCAGGTAACTGACAGGTATAGTTTTATCAATAATGCTGAATAATAAAAGTGTAATGGTAAAACTTACAAATATGGCTACACCGCCTAAGCGTGGTATGCCGTGGTCATGCTGTTTGCGAAAATGGCCAACATCATCATATAAATGCCTTGTACGTGCCACATGTAAAATAGAGGGGATAGATAATAGCGTTATCAGCACCGAAAACGTTATCATCAACAAATAGTATATAAAATAATACGTATTTAAATATTCGGGCATATATAAAAGTTAGGGGGCATTTATATACTGCAAATATATATTTTTTAATTGCAATTAAAAAAATTGCCCCAGTTTTCGCAATGGTTTGAATAACAGCGCAATAGGGGGGAAAGATACATTATTTCTGTACATCGCTCTTATATCAAAAATCAATGCCTTAACACGATTATTAATGCTGCTGTTACTAACCCCTCCGGTGCTCATTTTAACTAATACCCTGGCTGCGTAATAAACCGGTAATTGGTTCAGGTGTATAAACCTTAGCATTAGTTCATAATCGGCAGCCGTGCCGTATTCAAGGCTATAATTGCCAAACCTGTTAAACACCTCTTTGCGGCAATAAAACGTAGGGTGCGGTGGCATCCAGCCCAGGTTAAACAGCCCCTTTTTATACGGCCCGCTCCGCCATTTACGAAACGTGCTTCCATCCGGTTTTACATAATCAAGATCGCCGTATACAATATCGGTAACGTTATTTTTAAAAGCATCCGATAGAACAGTTAAAGTATGGCTGTCTGCAAAAAAATCATCCGCGTTAAGTATGCCTATAACGTCTCCGCTTGCCAAAGCAATACCTTTGTTCATTGCATCATAAATACCCTTATCGGGCTCAGAAACAAAAACATGGATGTGTTTTTTATACTTTTCAAGCACAGAAATGGTACCATCTGATGAGTTCCCGTCAATTATTATGTACTCAATATGAGGATAATCCTGGCCGATTACCGATTGTACGCATTGCTCAATAGTGCTTTGGGCATTGTATGAAACAGTTATTACAGATATTTTAAGGTCATGCACTTTGGAAAAATACATTTATTTAAGTGCAAATTATGTAATTTTGAAATCACTGCGCAATTATTGGTAACATTAAGCAGTAATTTATTTTATATGCGTGTTTTATATTTTATTTGCTTTGTTGGTATAGTTGTATTTGGCAGTTCGTGCTCTTACAAACAAAACCAGATACTTTTCGAGAAAAGGGCGCCTGTTGTTGATACCGTATCACCAAAAGCAGCTATAGTTAGCTACCGCATACAGCCCCAGGATATTTTGCAGATCCGTAATCTTCAAAACTTGAAATATATAGTTGATGAGGTACCTGCCTCATCTGCGTCCGGCTCCGGGAACAATGCTACAGCCGGGCAGGGCCAAACCTTCCAGGTAGAAGAGGATGGCACCGTTGCCTTACCTGCTATTGGGCACGTACAGGTTATGGGATTAACACGCACCCAGGCTACAAAATTAATAGAAGACCTTTACCGTAAAAACCTTTTAAAAGACCCTATAATTGAACTTAAGGTTGTAAACCTTAAAGTAACGTTACTGGGCGAGGTAAGATCGCCGGGGAATTTTCCGATAGTAAAAGATAATACTACTTTGGTTGAACTTATTGGGCAGGCTGGTGGCTTAACGCCTGCGGCAAACGAAAAGAAAATAAAAATTATACGGGGCAAAAATAACACCCAAAACGTAACCGAAATTGATTTGAGTGATATAAACTCTTTATCAGACCCAAGGGCTTACCTGCAAAACGGCGATATTATTTACGTAGCCCAAAACAAGCGGGCCATACGTACCGAAAACCTGCAAAACTTTAATACCTGGGTGCAACCGGCCCTGTTGTTATTAAATACAGCACTGATCATTTTCACGCTGAGCAGGCAATAATAGAGCAAACACGTGTAAGCTTGTACTTTTACGTAAAGCATCCGGATAAAACCTAACACAAATGCAGCAAACCGACCTTTCTGTATATAATAACCATCCTTACCACCCAGGGGGGAGTGCCATAAAACGGGCAATATGGTATTATATCAGTTCGGTATTCTTCAAATCTGGTTTGTTACCCGTAAACGGGATAAAAATTGCCCTGCTGCGTTTATTTGGTGCGCAGGTTGGCAAAGGAGTGGTAATAAAGCCGGGCGTAAATATCAAATATCCCTGGCACTTAAAAATTGGCGATAATACCTGGATAGGCGAGCGCGTTTGGATAGATAACCTTGTTTTAGTAACCATTGGCAGTAATGTGTGTATATCACAAGGAGCCATATTACAAACCGGCAGCCATAATTATAAAAAAACAACATTCGACCTGATAACCGGAAGTATTACACTTGCCGATGGCGTATGGGTAGGCTGTGGCGCCATTGTTAACCAGGGCGTAATTGCTGCAAACCATTCGGTACTTACCAGTGGTTCGGTAGCCAATAAACATCTTGAAGCTTATTTTATTTACCAGGGTAACCCTGCCGTTAAAACCCGCCCGCGCATCATACAATAAAATCACAACACCCACCATGCCCAACACTACATTACCTGCACACCGTATTATACTTTTAGCTGTATTTGTATTAGTTGCTGCTTTAGGGGTAATAACCATCGTAACACCTGCTGCTATCTTCCCTGATGCCAGCTGGGGTTTCCAGGTTTTACGGTCAATGCAAATGGGGGGCGCTTTCAATACCCTTATCAAACCAAGCCAGCAAAACATAGCCCAAAACACCAGCGAGTTTATATCGTGGTGGTCGCCGGGGCAATATCTTATACCTTATTTTTTCAAGTTTGTTTTTGGGTTAAACAGCGGGCAAGCGGCATCCGTTACCACTATGCTTTGCCAGCTTTTAGGCCTGGCGGGTTTTTACACCTTCTTTAAAAAAGTAGGTTTTACGCCATTAATAAGCACTTTAAGTTTGGCGGTTATTATTTGCCAGCTGGTGTTTTTTACGCCTTTTATTTTTTACATCGGTGGCGAAACTTTGTTATTTGCCTTTACGGGCTGGTTTTTATACGGTTGCTTAACCTTTAACAAAGCCAACTGGCAACTAATGCTATTCGTGTTGCTTTCCGGCTGGATAGGTTTTATATGCAAATCATCCTTCATCTGGATTTATGGGGCTGGACTGCTGTTTATGTGGATCCAACTATCCGCAGGGCATACAAGCGCTAAAAGCTGGCTATTTAAAGGTTTTTGGATAGGCATACCGGCTTTGGTATCAGTAGTGGTTATCTCGTGGCTATACCTCTCAAAAGGGACTAACCCATCGTCAATTTCAGGCGGGTTCGATCTTAGCTTAAAGGCCATTGCGTTCCCCCTCGCCTCACCTATACTGGCAGGTTTTTCTGTTGATGATCTGGTAAACGGTTTTTTCTTTCATACGGATACCACACTATTGTCACCCGGCTGGGCAATGCTCATCTTAATTCTTATAGCGATGCTGAGTATTGCTTTAGTTTACGCTATTTGCAGCCGTGTGCCCGATAAAAGACACCGGACTATCATTATCCTGTTTTATGGCATATCGCTCATCTTTTTCGGGCAGGCCTTTATGCGCAAGCTCGATATATCTTATGAGGCAAGGCATTTCAGGATAATTGGTTTACTGATCACTCCCGGCACTTTATACCTTTTTAGCCAATATAAAATAATTTACCGTGTTGTATTAGGGCTGGGTATAGTAGTAATAGCCTTTTTTACAGTGAAGTTTTATGCTGAAGGCTCTTATGGTTTAAGGCATTATACCGCTTATGGCACATCGGGCATTGGCCAGCAGTTTATAGATCAGCAAAGCCTTGATTATATTAAACTGCTTGATGAAAAGCACAAGGATGCAATCTTCGTTTTCTTCAGTCCGGACCTGGGGCTTGAGATTCAGCACAATCGTATAATTACGCTTGAGGAGTTGAATAAAGATATTAATATAGATTTTGACCAATACCAGCATAAAGGCCACGCCGGGCCTATATATATACTGATGCCACATGATTATATTGGCATCAGGGCAAACGTTATCCTGAAATCTTTCCCGGGATATAAAGGATTTTCGCTAAAAGAGTTAAGCGATAATTACGTACTGTACTTTGCTACTGAGGCCCGTTAACTTCCTTGTTTATTTCTTTCCAAAGCAGGTCTTTAAGCTCGGTAATGTTTTTCTGTGCTACCGAGGATATAAATACGTAAGGTACATCTGCCGGCACTTCTTTCTCCATCTCTTCCTGCAATTCCGCATCCAGCATGTCGGCTTTTGTGATGGCCAAAACCCGCGGCTTATGCATTAGCTCGGGGTTATACTCATTCAGTTCCCTTAACAGGATACCATATTCTTCTTTAATGGTGCGGTTGGTATCGGCAGGCACCATAAACAGCAATACCGAGTTACGCTCAATATGTCGCAGAAAACGGATCCCCAAACCCTTGCCTTGCGATGCACCCTCTATAATACCCGGTATATCCGCCATAACGAATGATCTGTTATCGCGGTAGCCCACAATACCCAAATTGGGCACAAGCGTTGTAAAGGCGTAATCGGCTATTTCTGGCTTTGCAGCGGATACCACCGAAAGCAACGTTGATTTACCTGCGTTAGGGAAACCTACCAAACCAACATCGGCCAGTAACTTCAGTTCAAGAATGTTCCAGTCTTCTTCGCCATCCTCGCCGGGTTGCGCATAACGCGGGGTTTGTTGGGTTGCGGTTTTAAAGTGCCAGTTACCCTGGCCGCCACGGCCGCCTTTTGCTAATATTTTGGTTTCGCCGTCGGCGTTTATTTCAAATAGTATCTCGCCGGTTTCGGCGTTTTTGGCTATTGTACCCAAAGGCACTTCCAGTATCTCGTCGCGGCCGGTTTTACCTGAGCGTAGCGAACTACCACCAGAATCACCATCGCCTGCAATTACGTGCTTGCGGAATTTAAGGTGAAGCAGTGTCCATAACTGGGCGTTACCTTTTACAATAACGTGCCCGCCACGGCCGCCATCCCCCCCATCGGGGCCACCTTTTGAGGTTAAAATATCACGGTGCAAGTGCGATGAACCGGCACCACCATGTCCCGAACGGCAGCATATCTTTACGTAATCAACAAAATTTGAGCCTTGAGACATAGTTTTTATTTTGAGCGGAAAGTTTTTTAGACGGAAAGTCCGAAAGACAGCAAGTACAATCACTTTACTGACTTTCGGACTTTCCCGACTTTCGGACTATTATTAATTAATAAGCGTCGATAACCGAATTAATAGAAGAGAAGATCTCTTCTATCGAACCGATACCGTTTATGCTTGTAAACTTATTTTGGTTTTTATAAAACCCTGCAACCGGTGCAGTTTTATCATTATATTCTTTAATACGCTTGCGTATCACCTCCGGGTTGGCATCATCAGGCCTGCCCGAGCTTTCGCCTCGTTTTAATAAACGCTGCTCCAATTCACTGTCAGTAACTTCTAAAGCTATCATACCCGAGATAGAAGAGTCTTTAGATTTCAACAGGCTATCCAGTGCTTCGGCCTGTGCAACCGTACGCGGAAAACCGTCGAAAATAAAACCCTTTGCATCTTTGTTAGCATCAAGCTTATTGCTGATCATCCCTATCACTACCTCATCCGGTACCAAAGTACCTTCGTCCATCAGTTTTTTTGCTTCGAGGCCCAGCTTAGTGCCTTGCGAAATTTCCCCGCGCAGCAAATCACCTGTTGAAAGGTGAATTAAGCCAAATTTTTCGATAAGATTTTGTGATTGAGTACCCTTCCCGGCACCGGGCGGACCAAACAGAACTAAGTTAAGCATCCCTTGCGATTAAAGTTAAAAGCCTTTCCGTTTTTTACAGAAAGGCTTAATTTGTGTGCACTTGTAGGGATTCGAACCCCAAACCTTCTCATCCGTAGTGAGATGCTCTATCCAATTGAGCTACAAATGCGTTTTATAATGTAAAACCGTTACCACTAACCGGTAACCGCCCCGTTTTTAACGGACTGCAAAAATAGGATTTTCTGCATCCATTGCAAACTTTTTTACAAATTACTTTACTTTTTCGGCAATTGCCTCAAAATTTGGCAGGTCGCCGGCGTTCTCCAACACCTCGGCATATATCACATTTTGCTCCTCATCTATCACAAAAGCAGCACGTTTGCTCACGCCCTTCATGCCAAAAGCGAACGACTCATACAAAGCACCGTATGCTGCCGATACATCCTTGTTAAAATCAGAAAGCAGCGGAAACTGGTATGCATTCTCTTCTTTAAACTTAGCCAGGGTAAAAGGCGAATCTACAGAGATGCCTAAAATTTGAGCATTTAAACCATCGTAATAACCAAAGCTATCGCGCATGGTACAAAGCTGGGTAGTGCAAACACCCGTAAACGCCAACGGAAAAAAGTGGATCACTACTTTCTTTCCTTTAAAATCGGCCAAATTAACTTCTTTAAGCTCTGATGATGTTAATGTAAACTGTGGTGCCGCCTGGCCTGTTTTTACTGACATATATTTTAGTTTTTTGTACCACAAATAAAATAATAATTCCCCATCATATTATCACAGTGGTGTTATTTATGTAAAAAGTAGTGGTACGTTTAGAGCCTAATGTAAGCAAATCCCCTCCCTGTTCATTTTTAAAAACTTTCCTGTTTGTTCCTTTTTAATAAATAGATTTATACCAGCAGGCAAATAACCGGCATCCAAAGCAAAAAAATAAACTCAACATAAAACAAGGGTATATCTTTTAAATACATATAGCCCAAACTGCCGGGGCGTGGTTACGGCAAAAACTTACCAATTATAAACTTTTAAATTATGTCAAAATTTGCGAAACTCAACAGAGCTGAAATGAAAAACGTAAAAGGCGGTGGTTATACCCCCGTAGTATGTAACACTGGTGGTATTTGCTTTAGCGGAGAATGGATGGGAACTTGTACGGGCGATGGGAAAAATTGCAGGTGTGAAGGAAGCGGGATCCCGGAAAATTACATTGGTGGCTGCGCCCACTAATCTTCTTAAAAGGCTGCATTTTTGATGCAGCCTTTTAAGACTGAAATTTTGTTAAAATCAGTATATAACTAAATATATAGTTTAACTTTATTTAACAATTCAGGTCAACCCTATGGCATAGATTAGCGGCCGGGAATAAATTGTATTTCAATCAATTATTCCATCAAACTTAAACGCGCCGTATCATGATCAAAAATTTCATTAAAACAGCATTCCGAAGCCTGCTAAAAAATAAAGGGTTTACCGCAATTAATATACTGGGGTTAGCTTTAGGCCTGGCAACCTGCCTGCTTATTGTTTTTTATGTGATTGATGAATTAAGTTATGACCGCTATAATACCAAAGCCGACCGTATTTACCGCGTAAATATGGATATGAAATATGGTGGCAATATTGCTTCATATGCCATAACCCCACCCCCATTGGCTGCAACTTTGTCAGGCAATTTCCCGGAGATTGAAAAAACAGCCCGGCTGATACATGATCAAGGGGTACGCATAAAGAAAGGTAATGAATACATACAGGAGGAAAAGGTTGTATATGCTGATTCTGAGATTTTTGGTGTTTTTACGTTACCTATGATAGCTGGCGACCCAAAAACTGCTTTAACCGAACCCTACACCGCTGTTATTACTGAAAGTACGGCTAAAAGATATTTTAATACGACTGAAGCCCTTGGCAAAACGCTTAGCTTAAGCAATAATGTCAATTATAAAATAACCGGTGTTATACATGATATCCCAAGCCAGTCGCATTTTAAGTTTGATTTCTTCCTGTCGCTGGCTGCCCGGGCCGATGCCAAAAGCAATGAATGGAGTAATTTTAGTTATACCACCTATATCCTTTTTAAACCGGGCGCCAGCCCAAAACAATTAGAAGGTAAACTAACAGGCATGTTAAAAAATAACATGGGCACAAATTACAGCAGGCTGGAGAAAAGCGGCAACTATTTTCATTTAAACCTTACACCACTTACCGATATCCACCTGTTATCTAACAGGCAGTACGAGCTTGGGGCGAACAGCAGTATTACTTATATATACATTTTCTCTGCCATAGCATTGTTTGTTTTACTTATAGCCTGTATTAATTTCATGAACATGTCTACCGCCCGCTCGGCAAACCGGGCAAAAGAGGTGGGGGTACGCAAAGTATTGGGCTCGTCACGTAAATATCTGATCGCGCAATTCCTGTCCGAATCGATACTGGTAACCGTGGCCGCTGCCGTAGTAGCAGTGCTGGCCGCGTGGGCGCTTTTGCCGCTGTTTAACCAGGTGTCCGGAAAAGAGTTATCCATTACCGCACAAACCATATTATGGTTATTCCCTTCGCTGCTGGTTATTATTGTTGTAGTTGGGATACTGGCAGGCTCATACCCTGCATTTTACTTATCTGCATTTCAGCCTATCAGCGTACTAAAGGGTAAAATATCAACCGGATTTAAAGGCGGCAATTTCCGCAACTTTTTGGTGGTGTTCCAGTTTGCCATATCTATATTTCTGATTATTGGCACCCTGGTTATTTATGGTCAATTAAATTACATCCAACACAAAGATCTTGGTTTTGACCGCAACCAGGTGCTGGTTATTAAAAACGTTGGTGTAATAGAAAATGCTAAAACATTTAAACAAGAGGTTAAACAACTTGCCGGTGTGGCAAACGCATCATTAAGCGGATTTTTACCAACAGGTGTTGTAAGGGCACCCGATGGTGTATTCCGCAACAAAACACCCGACCCTAAAAACGCCCTGTTTACCGAAGTTTGGCCTATTGATGAAGATTACCTGAACACCATGGGAATGGGTATTTCCAAAGGCCGTAACTTTTCTAACCAACTATCAACAGATTCATCAGCAGTTATTATAAATGAAACCGCCGCCCGGATGCTGGGTTTTGCCAATAGCCCCTTAGATAAAAAAATATACAGACCAGCGGAGGTACCCAACCAGCCTTTAAAAGAGTACCATGTAATTGGCGTTGTAAAAGATTTCAACTTTAGTTCGTTAAGGGATAATATAAGCCCGGTTGTAATGTTGTTAGCCAATGATAACGGGGCATTAAGTATAAAAATAAACGCCAAAAACCTACCTGCATTTGTAGCACAGGTAGAGCACAAATGGAACAGCCTATCGCCCAATCAACATTTCGAATACTCGTTTATGGACGAGGATTTTAACGCAGCCTACCGTACCGAACACCGTACCGGTAAGCTGTTCCTGATATTTACTACCCTGGCTGTGCTTATTGCCTGCCTTGGGCTGTTTAGCCTTGCCGCCTACGCCGCCGAGCAGCGCAACAAGGAAATTGGCATCCGCAAGGTTCTGGGCGCAAGCGTATCGGCTATTGTGGCTATGCTGAGTAAAGATTTTATTAAACTGGTGCTGATATCATTCGCCATAGCCGCCCCTTTGGCCTGGCTGGTAATGCACAAATGGCTGCAAGGCTTTGCTTATCGCCAAAACATACAATGGTGGGTAGTAGCCGCCGCGGGCTTGGGTGCTTTGGCTATTGCCTTTGTAACCATCAGCACGCAATCGTTTAAAGCGGCGGTGGCTAATCCGGCGGAGAGTTTGAAGGGAGAATAAGCAATATATAAGATCATGACCAGATGATAATTAGCCTAATTAATTTGCATAACTAAATATTTAGTTATAGATTTACTTGCTTAATTTCAACTGGTAATTAGATCTATAATCATGCTTAAAAACTTTCTTAAAACAGCCTTCCGGAGCCTTTTGAAAAACAAAGGGTTTACCTTTATAAATGTTTTGGGGCTTGCCCTGGGTTTGGCAACCTGCCTGCTTATTGTGTTTTATGTTTTTGACGAATTAAGTTATGACGGGTATAATACAAAAGCCGGCAGGGTTTACAGGGTAAATACCGATCTTAAATCAGGTGATAACGAAACCTCCTTTGCTATAACCGCTCCACCCGTTGCAGATGCATTGGTAAAAGAGTTTCCTGAGGTTGAACGATCAATGCGGATTGGTGGCGGGGCAAATATCCGTTTTAAAAAAGGCAATCAAATTATAGAGGAGAAGAACGCCTTTTACTGCGATGCCAGTATATTTGATATTTTCACAATACCACTATTGCAGGGCGACCCTAAAACCGCCCTCACAGGGCTAAATTCAATGGTTATTAGCAAAACCCTGGCATTAAAATATTTCAATACTACTGATGCGGTTGGCCAGGTTATGCTATTAGTTAGCGATAGCAGCTTACATAAAGTAACGGGTGTTATGGAAAGCATGCCTGCTCAATCACACTTTAGGGCTGATATTTTTCTGAGCATGCAGCCAAATACAGACCATAGCTGGGCCCACTTCAATACCAGCACCTATATTCTTTTGAAACAAGGCGCAGACCGCAAAAAACTCGAATCTAAATTCGCCGCGTTAATCAGGGAGAATGCAAACACCCCGGCCTTTAGCTATAATAAATTTGAAGCCAAGGGCAATTACATTAAGCTTAGTTTAACGCCGCTTAAAGAAATTCATTTACATTCAAACAGGCAACGGGAGCTTGGCGCTAATGGTAATATTCAATACATCTATATATTTTCGGCTATAGCTGTTTTCATATTAATACTGGCCTGCATTAATTTCATGAACCTTTCAACAGCCCGTTCTGCAAACCGTGCACGTGAGGTAGGTGTACGTAAGGTTTTAGGTTCGCCCCGCAAATTCTTAATTGCCCAATTCCTCTCCGAATCTATTTTAGTAACCCTTATTGCAACAGTAATTGCAGTGTTGGCAGCATGGGCCCTACTGCCGTCGTTCAACCAGATGTCTGGTAAAAGTTTAATTATAACTGTGCAAACTTTTAAGTGGCTGATACCATCATCATTAATTATAATTATTGTGGTTGGTGTACTGGCCGGTGGTTATCCGGCGTTCTTCTTGTCCGCTTTTCAACCAATTGATGTTTTAAAAGGCAAATTGTCCACTGGTTTTAAGGGCAGTGCTTTACGGGGCTTTTTGGTTGTATTCCAATTCTCCATATCTATTTTTTTAATTATAGGCACACTGGTTGTTTACAATCAGCTTACTTACATAAAAAATAAAGATCTCGGCTTTAATCGTAACCAGGTGCTCATTATAAAAAATGTAACCGCCGTTAGCGATCCAAAGGTATTGCAGCAACAGCTAAGGCAATTGCCGGGTGTAATAAATACCACCTTAACCCAATATTTCCCTACTGCTCATATTAGCGCGTTAAATTATGTTAATACGGGTACCGGCAAATCAATCGAAACACAATTCTGGCCGGTTGATGCCAACTATATCAACACTATGGGTATGAAACTGGTACATGGCCGTAATTTTGATGAACAATTTTTAACCGATTCTTCTGCCGTAATAATTAACCAAACAATGGCAAACATGATAGGCTACAATGGTAACCCTGCTACCAAAATAACCGATACAAAAAAAGAATACAAGATCATTGGCGTGGTAAAAGATTTTAATTTCAGTTCGCTGCGTGATAACATCACCCCACTGATGCTTGTAATGCGCAGGGACTGGTTCGTATCACTGGCTGTCAGGGTAAATACCGGCAACTTACCTGTGTTAATACAGCAAGCCGAAAGCAAATGGCAGGCACTGGTTCCCGGCCAGCAGTTTGAATATTCGTTTATGGATGATGATTTTAATGCATTATACAACAATGAACAACGCATGGGCAAATTGTTTATAACCTTTACCACCCTGGCTATTATAATAGCCTGCTTAGGTTTATTTGGCCTTGCAGCTTACGCCGCCGAGCAACGTAACAGAGAAATTGGCATTCGTAAGGTATTAGGTGCCGGGGTAACAACCCTGGTAGCCATGTTATCAAAAGATTTTGTTAAACTGGTTCTTATATCCATAGCTATTGCTACACCATTGGCTTGGGTAATTATGCAGAAATGGCTGCAGGGCTTTGCTTACCGTACAAATATTCAATGGTGGGTATTTGTGGTTACCGGTTTTGGGGCCTTAGCCATTGCTTTTGTTACTATAAGTTTTCAATCTGTAAAAGCGGCATTAACAAACCCGGTTAAAAGTTTGAGGAGCGAGTAGCCATACTTCAAACATATTCAGCATAAAAGCTATTATTGTTGATATGAAAGCCATTACCATTACCCAGCCCGGCGGCCCCGAAGTTTTACAAATCGCCGATAGGCCTGTGCCTTCCTACTCCGCTCACGATGTACTTATAAAAGTAATGGCAGCGGGCATCAACCGGCCCGATGTAGCACAGCGCAAGGGCAATTACCCGCCACCCGCAGGTGCCCCGCAGGACATCCCGGGGTTGGAGATAGCCGGTATTGTTACAGAGGTTGGCACAGATGTAACCCAATGGAAGATTGGTGATAAAGTTTGCGCCCTGGTTATTGGCGGCGGCTACGCCGAATACTGTACCGCGCCAGAAGGCCAGTGCCTGCCTGTGCCCGAAAACCTATCCTTTGCCGAAGCGGCATCCCTGCCCGAAACCTTCTTTACAGTTTGGAGTAACGTGTTCGATAGAGGGAGGCTACAACCAGGGGAAACCCTGCTGGTACATGGCGGCAGCAGCGGTATTGGCGTAACGGCCATACAAATGGCTACCACATTGGGCAGTAAAGTTTATGTAACGGCAGGTAGTGATGAAAAATGCACGTTCTGCGAAGATCTCGGTGCCGTAAAAGCCATCAATTACAAGCACGAAAATTTCAGCGAAGCGATAACAAAGCTTACCGACGGCAAGGGTGTAGATGTAATACTGGATATGATAGGCGGCGATTATACCGCCCCTAACATTAAAAGCTTAGCTAATGATGGCCGGCTGGTATTCATCAATACTATGAAGGGGAAAAATGTAGAGATTGATCTGGCCGAGGTGATGCGGAAACGGATCTACATTACTGGTTCTACGCTGCGACCAAGGGATGTGGCCTTTAAAAGCGCCATCGCCCAAAACCTCGAAAAACACATCTGGCCCTTACTGGCATCGGGCAAAATAAAACCTGTTATTTATAAAGTATTCCCGGCAGCAGAAGCGGCCGAAGCACACCGCCTGATGGAAAGCAGCGAGCATATGGGTAAGATAGTGCTAAGTCTTGAGTTCTAAGGACCAAGTAAATCACTTTCGGCTTACCGGTATTTATCCCGGCAGGTGCAATATGAAGCCAGACCCTCTTACGCTTTCAAGACGGATTTGATTATCCTGTTCCAATAATTTACGTAGCCTGCCTATATAAACATCCAGGCTGCGCCCGCTAAAAAAATCGGCGGTATCCCAAAGCCGTTCCAGCACTTCCTGCCGGGTCACTATACGGCCCGGCTGTCGGGCAAGTTGTTCAAGCACACCAGCCTCCTTTTTGGTTAATAATACAGATTCTGAGCCTGAGGACAATCTTAACTGTGAAGGTTCAAAAAGGAAACGCCCGATGTTTAGTACCTCAATAACCTGTGGCAGCGGTGTGCGGCGCCTAAGAATATTCTGCACCCGGAGGATAAGCTCGTCAGCATCAAATGGCTTGATCATATAGTCGTCTGCGCCAAGTCCCAAGCCCTTAAGCACGTCCTCTTTCTGCTGCCTGGCTGTCAGAAAAAGGAAAGGCAGCCCGGGATACTGCGTCTTAATGCTTTCGGCCAGTACAAAGCCATCCTCTTTAGGAAGCATCACATCAAGAACCGCAATATCAAACCGTTTGCCCGGCAATAGGCTCAATGCGGCCTCGCCATCCATGGCAAGTGTTACCTCAAATCCCTGAAGGCCAAGATATTTGCAGAGCAGGCGGGCAAGGTCTGCGTCGTCTTCAACAAGCAGTATCTGCGATTTTCCCATAAGGTAAAATTAAGTTAAAGATACTTCCGCCACTAGTGCTTCGCTCATATGTTAGCTTACCGCCTAATTGCTGAACCTGTATACGGCAAAGGTATAGGCCTAAACCCAGCCCTTTTATTTGCCCGGTATCCGTGCGGGGCACCCGGAAAAACTTTTGGAATAGATAACGCTGGTATTTTCTTTCGATACCCGGGCCCTGATCCTCAAGGCTTATCGTGATATTTTGATCCTGGATGAGGCGGATATTTAAGCTTAAACAAGATTCGGGTGGCGTATACTTTAACGCGTTATCCAACAGGTTTGACAGGATAGCGGTAATCAGGTCTGGATCGGTACAGATCACGGCTTCGGTTTGGCCAGCGAGTCGCAATTCCCTGCCGGCAGCGTTAGCCAGCATGGCTAGGTCGTTCAGTAATGTTTTAAGCCTTGTTTGCCGCAATTGTGCTATACCTATAGGTTTTTCTAATGCAGAAGTCAATACACTGTCCATCAGCCGCCGTATTTTTCCGTGCTGCCTGTCCAACTGGTCCAGCAGTTCATCAAACCACTCCTCATCCATTTTCGCATCCGGTGTACGCAGCGATTTAACGACCAAAGCCGCAGCACTTAGCGGTGTTTTCAGTTCATGCGTCATATTGTTTGCAAAATCTGCAGTCACTTCCGCGATCTTTTTTTGCCGGAGCAGCGCCGAAAAGATCAGGAAGAAAACAAGTACCAAGGCTGCAATAAGCGCCGCACTTCCTGCCAATGTAGCGAACATGCGCTTCAATACCGGTTTCTGCCAGCCCGTAGCGTTAATACCTGGCCTGTTCCAAACCGCCAGGCGATAAAATTGTGTTTTCCTGTTAGCGGCATCTGCCTTCACCGGGAAGCCCACCTGTTGTTTACCTTCGCTGATCAAAAATGCACTGCTCCTCTTTCCGGTAAGTAACAACGGCGTTGAGTCTGCCCGGAGCAAGGTATCTACACTTTCACCATGGTACAATACTATTTTGGTATACTCTAAACTAAACCCAATGTCGCGGAGCAGGCTGTCTTTAAGAAGCGTCTGGCCAATCAAATGCCTGTAATTCCCGGCAACCTGGTCTATATGTTGCTGAAAGCCCGCAATACTTGGGCGGATGCCGTTCTCAAGTTGATCTTGCAGTTTATTCAGGAGCGCCTTCATAACCCGGTTATTCAATGAATCTGAAAGCGCCTGGCTTTTGGTTGCCAATTGTTGCTGTACCTGCCGAAAGTAGGCCGCCTGCTCCAACCTGTACGTATTTCGTACCAAACGATACTGGATCAGGCACAGCACACCCAGCACCAGCACACAGCCACAGATCAATAAAGCTATTTTTTGTGGAAATCGCATGGTTAAAGATAGCAGGACATTAACTAAAATAGCCATACCGTCATACTTTTAACCTTCGTTTAACTTTCTCTTCGCTTTCGTTTGGCCTTTTTTTCCGCCGCGGTTATCGTCATTTGTAGTATTACTTTAAAATCAGTTAATTATATGAAAATCTATAATGTTATCCTTTGCCTGCTTTTCCTGCTAACAAGTCCAAAGGCTTTTCCACAGACAGATAAAGCATCCGGTTATCTTACTGCCATGAAGTTTTATGACAACAAGGATTACCCCAATGCTGCAAAAACTTTTGATGCGATCTATAATTTGAATTTAAGCACCAAAAAACTATACGATGGAGCCTGTATCTATGCTATGAATAATGAGAAACAGAAAGCATTCGCCATGTTGTACTTTTTGGCCAACAAGAAATATTATGCCAATTATGATCATATTTCGAAAGACACTGATCTTACCGGCATGCACAGTGATCCTAAATGGACGCCGCTACTTGAAAAAGTTAAGCTTAACAATTCCGCTTCGCCACAAAGAAAATTAGAAACAATTTATACCGAACTAAATAAAGCCAAACATATACTTGGTAAGGACGCCGGAAAGCTATGGGGGTACCCCATCTGGAATGATAACATCTTTGTGTTGGATTACGATAACACCATATACGCTATAAAGGCATTCCCCGGGAGCAAAACAGACAATGGAAAATTATTTTATGCAAATGTACCAGCCAATACCTTTGTATTTGTCAATACCATACAATCTTACCAGGACATAGATCATGCAGTAATACTTTCTAACTATTTGGCCGACCATTCTATCACTATTATTCACGAATTGTTCCATTTGCTGCAATTAAAGAATTTAAAATTGAACGGTAATGCCATACAATATCTTGATAATTATGATGCAAGAGAATTGCTGCGGTTGGAATACCAAGCTTTAAGAAATACTTTGAGTGCGATAGTTAATAAAAAGCCTAAGGCAAAAATAGTTTCCTTTTTTGAGGATGCGTTGTTATTCAGAAAACTGCGGCAAAGCAAGTACAGGGAATTTTTACAGAACGAACTGGAGATTGAAACTTTAGAAGGTATGGCCAATTATACCGGGTTTAAACTGTCAACCTCTCCCAATAAATACGAATCGGCCATAGAAGAAATATACCAAAGGGAAAATGCACAAACCTACACCCGGCCTTTCCCCTATGCTACAGGTGTAGCCTATGGGTTGATCTTCGACTACCTGAACATTCATTGGAAAACCGGCCTTAAAAAGATATACAACTTTTTAGCGATCTATGAAAGCAACAAAGTGATCGACACAAACGATCAGGCTATACTGACTGCAAAGGCAAGAAACAATTTTGAGCAGATACACCAGCAAGAAGAAGCCCGTAGAAATAAAAATGAAGGCCTGTTAACCTACTACCGCGACCTGCTACAGGTTAAACCCACGCTGAAAGTAGAAATTGACGATAATTACGGGCGTACGTTCAACATGAACGGAACGATCGAAATCCCGGAGGGGGGCACGGTTTATTCCAGCATAAAGGGAAGAGATAAATCAGGTAAAAATTTCGGCAATTTCACAACGATAGAGGATAAGGCCTATCTTGGGAATGCAGGAGTATTGATGATGAACAACAGTAAAACGCTGGTTTTCCCTACACCATTCAAGATAGAGGGACACAAAATAATCGGAGAAACCTATCAGATCGAGTTGAACGAAGGTTGGGATATCGAAAAAACTGATGCCCCTGGGAATTATGTTATCAGGAAGAAATAAAACACTGACCATGAAACACACTGTTGGCAGTTTGCATTTTTCATGTAAACTGCCAACAGTGAACTGCCCACTTACTAATTAGGAAACTTCACCCCGCGATAATTTGAAATATTTACCGTTGGGATGCTTGCGTTATATGTTTTATTAATAGCCTTGATATATTCATTAGCAACAATAGCATATCCGCGCGGGGTTAGGTGCACACCATCTAATGAGAAAATACCGCCGCTGATATAGTTTGAATTAGCGCTTACACCATCTACCAAAATGCCATGGGCTTTTATGCCATTTAAAAACGTAAAGGCGTCAAACACAGCCAGGCCTTTTGTAGCGGCGGCTGCTTTAATGGTTTTGTTATAATCGGTTACATAATCCTTTGTTAAGGCAATTTCGTTAGCATCAAGTACGTATTGGTTTTCGATAGGTGCATACGGCGTTAAGCCATAAGGCACCATACCTACTCCAGGTACGTTAACCATCTGCCCAATTTTGCTGGTTGGGAAGGTTAACACAACCAGGTCGGCAGTTGTTGCGGCACGCGGCGCGTACACGAGATTATTAATATCAGTAGATGTACGTGCACTGATATAAATATCTTTCACTTGTGCATTTGCTTTTTGCACACTTGCTAAAATAGCACCAACAGTAACCGTATTAAAGTAAGGGATGGCAGTAACATCGGGTATTGTTGCCACAGCGCCTTTGGCCCCTTTCTCTGTAAGTTTAGCTATTGATAAGGTATATAGCTGCGCAAACTGTGTTTTATCGGTAAGCACATCCGCCGCGCCACCGCTTGTGGCGTAACCTAAAGCATCGTTATTACCCAGCCAATCGGTAAAAAAGGTAAAATCTTTAGCGGTAACAAAATCAAGGTAAGTGGTACTGTTTGCTGGCGGTGCACCGGGCAGCAGCCTCTCAAAATAACCATTCAGGTTGCCATAAGGCGCATACATAATTTGTTGTAACTTAATACCCGGCACACCATAGTTATTAATATCACCACTGTACTTGGTGTATAAAATTACATTGCCAAAACCAGGGATAGTAACCTGGTCGCGTACGGCAGTGTTTTCTGTAACGGTAGCAGTTATAGGCGATCCTGTCGGGGTAAAACCGGTCAGTTTCAAATAGCCCGATCCGTTTGCCTGCGCTTCGGTAAATAATGGCTGGGTAAATTTACCGCCGCCAACCAGCGCCATTTGTTTGGCAATAATACTTGGGTAAGAGTTTTGCTGCCCTTCCAGGTATAGGCCGCCATCAGCGTAGCCTGCAGTTAATGAGTTACCAACGGCAATATAGCGGGTAAAATCAGCTGTACCTTTATTTGCTTTCGGGGTTTCGAATGATGGTTTACAGCCTGCCAGTAAAAACAGCGCAGCCGATATATATAGGTAATTTTTTAACGTTTTCATGTAATTAAATTAGGAGGGTTACCAGTGATAAGCAAGTGAAACGCCGGGGATATAAACATTGCTTTTGAATGTACCCGACAGGTTAGATTCGATATTGGTTTGCGTGCGCGAGAAAAGGTGCTCGTACTCGAACGAGAAGTCCAGATCCAACTTGTTGGTAACCTTGTAACCAAACCCTGCTGTTAAATAATAACGGTTGGCATCGGGTACTTCCGGCGTAACATAACCATCTTTTACGGCTGTGGTAGTATAGCCACCGCCAAGGCGTACGGCCATTTTATCGCAGGTTTTATATTGTGCGCCGCCCCTCACGCTGTAAGCATCTTTATAATTACGCGGCGAGTGCGTATCCTGCAAGGCTGGTGTGTTTGATGCATAATCAAAAGCAAGTTCTTTATAAGAGTGCCATCCAACATAGTTTGCATCAAGCGCTAACAATAACTTAGACGATGCAGCATAGCCAAAGCCAATAGAAGCGGTTTGCGGCAATGGGATGCCGGCTTCAAATGTGTTTGGCTGCGGGAAGTTTGCCTGGGCCGATTTTGCAACTCTAAACATAGCATCACCATTTTTAATGGTTGTTTTAACCTCCGACCGGTAGTTTAAACCGATGGTAAACTCGGGGCTTGCTTTGATAAATACCCCTGCGTTCCATCCATAACCCTTACCATGGCCTTTAAGGCGTGCCTGGCCGGTGTTACCATCAGGGTCGCTGATGGGGATAGCCCGTTGCAGATCAACCGTGGCGTAATTATATATAAAGCCACCGCCTACACTTAGGTAATCGGTTAGTTTATAACTAACAGTCGGCTGAAAGAAGATAGATTTTAGGTCGAGGCTTTCCAGCACATATTTACCCTGCCAGTTGTTGCCCCAGTCGGTTAAGCCGCCAAATGGTGTATAAACACCCATACCCACTTTCCAGCGGGCATTTTTTGGCCCCCAAACGCCATAAGCGTTAAAAGGCGTGGCCACCTTGTTTTTTGTAAAGGCCACATCGTTTGTGCCTGCGCCGCTAAAGCCCGATTTAAATAAAAGCGGGCTTATACCTGCCTGTATGTAATTCTCTGGCAGCATGGCTACTGCGCCGGGGTTAAAGGCAATTGAAGCGCCATCCTGTAATAAGCCGGTGCCCGTGTGGCCCATGCCTATTTGTTTTTGTCCGTTAAGGTTTACCTGGAAGCCCTGGGCATATAACATAGCCGGGCTTAACCACATCAGTAGTAGTAAAAGTTTTTTCATTCAAAGTTATAGGCTTTAAGCCCTGGTTAATAATTGGACACCAAAAGTACAATATTGCCTTCAAAAAAATACATGAAAATTTCTTAACATAACTATTTAAATATTTGGCAATAAACCTTAACTTTGCGCCTCTGAAATAGTACCGTTTTGTAAAGAAGGTATCTGTTTCATTGTAAATTATTTAAAACACCAGGTTATATATGCCAAACATTGGAAAAATATCAAGGATCATCGGTCCGGTAGTTGACGTAAGTTTCGCTGATGATGCACATCTTCCTAAGATTTATGATGCGCTTGAGATCACAAAAGACAACGGACAAAAAATCATTTTAGAGGTTCAGCAACATTTAGGTGAAGACCGTGTGCGTGCTATCGCCATGGACTCTACCGATGGTTTACTGCGCGGAATGAAAGTTTTAGATACCGAAGCAGCTATTAAAATGCCGGTTGGCGAATCTATTAAAGGCCGTGTATTTAACGTTGTAGGTGATGCAATTGATGGTATTCCTGATTTGGATAAAACCAATGGCCGCCCTATCCACGCAACACCTCCGCGTTTCGAAGATCTATCTACCGAAACTGAGGCATTGTTTACAGGTATCAAAGTAATTGACCTTTTAGAGCCTTATGTAAAAGGTGGTAAAATTGGTTTGTTTGGTGGTGCCGGTGTTGGTAAAACAGTATTAATTCAAGAACTGATCAATAACATCGCTAAAGCTTATGCAGGTTTATCTGTATTTGCAGGTGTAGGTGAGCGTACCCGTGAAGGTAACGACTTACTGCGCGAGATGCTTGAATCGGGCATTATAAAATATGGCGATGCGTTTATGCATTCAATGGAAGCCGGTGGATGGGATCTTTCTAAGATCGACCCTGAGGCTTTGAAAGAATCAAAAGCGACATTCGTTTTCGGACAAATGAACGAGCCTCCTGGTGCACGTGCACGTGTGGCACTTTCTGGTTTGACCCTTGCGGAGTACTTCCGCGATGGTGATGAAGAAGGTAAAGGCCGTGATATCCTATTCTTTATTGATAACATCTTCCGCTTTACACAAGCAGGTTCTGAGGTATCGGCACTATTAGGCCGTATGCCATCAGCGGTAGGTTACCAGCCAACACTGGCTACTGAGATGGGTACCATGCAAGAACGTATCACTTCAACAAAACGTGGTTCAATTACATCTGTACAGGCCGTTTACGTACCTGCGGATGATTTAACTGACCCTGCACCGGCAACAACATTTGCCCACCTGGATGCAACTACAGTACTTTCACGTAAAATTGCCGAGCTTGGTATATACCCTGCGGTGGATCCATTGGATTCTACCTCACGTATCCTTAGCGCAGCTATTTTAGGCGATGAGCATTACAACACCGCGCAGCGCGTTAAAGAAACTTTACAACGTTACAAAGAGTTACAGGATATCATCGCCATCTTAGGTATGGACGAGCTTTCTGAGGAAGATAAACTTGTTGTATCACGCGCACGTCGTGTTCAGCGTTTCCTTTCACAACCGTTCTTTGTTGCCGAGCAGTTCACCGGTTTAAAAGGTGTATTGGTTGACATTAAAGACACCATCAAAGGTTTTAACATGATCATGGATGGCGAAGTTGATGAGTACCCTGAAGCAGCATTTAACCTTGTAGGCAGCATTGAAGATGCTATTGAAAAAGGTAAAAAATTATTAGCTGAAGCTAATAACTAATAGAAACAAGACATAAGAGCCAGGAATCAAGACCGGAGAGAAATCTTACATCTTGATTCTTAACTCTTGAATCTAACAACAGATGACATTAGAAATTCTTACTCCTGATAAAAAAGTTTACGAAGGCGAGGCCACCTCGGTTACCTTACCCGGTACATTAGGATTTTTAGAAATCTTGAATAACCACGCCCCTATCATTTCTACTTTAAACGATGGCAAACTAACCATACGTGGTGCTGCCGGCGTTAAAGAAGAAGTGTTTTTTATCCAGGGTGGTGTAGTAGAAGCCTTAAACAATAAGGTTACTGTATTAGCGGAGGGCATTATTCAGAAATAGAACTTTTTATACTGATAAATGAAAAGTCCGGTCAGTATTGGCCGGACTTTTTTTATGCAGTTTTTTTGGCCGGATGGTCATTTCACGCCGAATTTTCACTATTTGCTATGCATGCATAAAAAACATACCGAATACCGTTTTAAACTTTGGTATAAATTAGTAAAAATATAATTCTATATTTATATAAAATATCAGGATAAAAAATCTTAAAATTAAAAAAAACAGAATAAAATACTTTTTTCAAATAAATTTTTAATGCCTTGCTATTCTATATAGCTATATCTAACTTACAAATACACAATACAACCGAAATTGTTAACGCCATTTTTGGCCGGTACATGAGATAAAAACGCTTTATAAAAATGAGTTCATCATCAGATACTACAAACGCTGTAGAGATAAACAAATACAGTAAAACCTTTACACAGGATGAAACCCAACCTGCCGCCAAGGCCATGCTTTACGGCATAGGCCTTACCGACGATGATATGCAAAAAGCACAGGTAGGCGTAGCCAGTATGGGTTATGATGGTAACACCTGCAATATGCACCTGAATGACCTGGCCAAACTGGTTAAACAAGGTATCTGGGATGAAGATATGGTAGGCCTGATATTTCATACCATTGGCGTAAGCGATGGCATGAGCAATGGTACCGAAGGTATGCGCTATTCGTTAATGAGCCGCGATATTATTGCCGATTCGATTGAAGCGGTTACCGGCGCGCAATATTATGATGGTTTAATAACCCTGCCGGGCTGTGATAAAAATATGCCAGGTTCTATTATGGCGATGGGACGTTTAAACCGCCCATCTATTATGGTATACGGTGGCACTATAAAACCCGGCCACTGGAAAGGCGAAGACCTTAACATCGTATCAGCTTTTGAAGCTTTGGGTAAAAAGATAGCGGGGCAAATAACCCCCGAAGATTTTATAGGAGTAATAAAAAATGCCTGCCCGAGCGCAGGTGCCTGCGGTGGCATATATACGGCCAATACCATGGCTGCCGCAATTGAGGCTTTGGGCATGAGCTTGCCTTACTCCTCATCAAACCCTGCTTTAAGCGATGATAAAAAAGCAGAGTGTTTAGCAGCAGGCAAAGCCATCAAGATTTTATTAGAAAAAGATATAAAACCATCAGATATCATGACCCGCGCAGCTTTCGAGAACGCGATAGTGGTTATAATGGTTCTTGGTGGTTCAACAAATGCAGTATTGCACTTAATAGCAATGGCTAAAAGCGTTGGTGTAAAAGTAACCCAGGACGATTTCCAAACCGTAAGTAACCGCATCCCGGTACTGGCCGATATGAAGCCAAGCGGCAAATACATGATGGAAGACCTGCACAACATCGGCGGTGTGCCTGCTGTAATGAAGTACTGCCTTGCACAAGGCTGGCTTGATGGCAGCTGTTTAACCGTTACAGGCAAAACCATAGCCGAAAATTTAGCCGATGTTCCTGAACTTGATTTTGAAAGTCAGAAAATAATATTCCCTGCCGAAAACCCTATTAAAGCAACCGGTCACTTACAAATACTATACGGCAACCTTGCCGAAGGTGGTAGTGTTGCCAAGATCACCGGTAAGGAAGGCACCAGCTTTGAAGGCCCAGCCCGCGTGTTTGATGGAGAGTTCGAGCTGATCCACGGCATCCAAAGTGGTTTTGTAAAAAAAGGCGACGTGGTGGTTATCCGCAACGTTGGCCCCAAAGGCGCACCAGGTATGCCCGAAATGCTGAAACCAACCTCTGCCATATTTGGAGCAGGTTTGGGTAGTTCGGTAGCGTTAATTACCGATGGCCGCTTTAGTGGCGGTACGCACGGCTTCGTCGTCGGCCATATTACGCCGGAGGCTTATGACGGCGGAGGTATTGCCTTTGTGAAGGATGAGGACAGGATATTTATTGATGCCATAAACCGCACCATTAATGTAATGATAAGCGACGAAGAATTCGCTGCCCGCAAAGCCGCATGGAAACAGCCGGCTTTAAAAGTAAGCAAAGGGCTTTTATATAGGTACGCAAAAACCGTAAGCAATGCTGCCGAAGGTTGCGTAACAGATGAAATGCCTTAACAGATTAAAAGACTAAATATAAAAGACTAACAAATCGGTGTAATCATAACATCGGTGTAATCATATAATAAATGGAAACACAAACAATCACACAAGAAGTAAGTGAAAAAGCAGCAGAGCCTGCAAAATCACCAACAACAGAAGTTTCAGGATCGGAAGCATTATTAGAAGCCCTGATTGTGGAAGGTGTGGAAACCATTTTTGGTTACCCCGGCGGTGCTATTATGCCCATTTATGATGCCTTGTACGATTATAGTGAAAAACTGAACCACATCCTTGTACGCCACGAACAGGGTGGCATCCATGCCGGGCAGGGTTACGCGCGTACATCAGGCAAAGTTGGTGTTGTATTCGCCACCAGCGGCCCCGGTGCTACTAACTTAGTTACCGGCTTGGCTGATGCACAGATAGACAGTACACCGTTGGTTTGTATCACCGGGCAGGTTTTCGCGCACCTTTTGGGTACCGATGCCTTTCAGGAAACAGATGTGATCAACATCACTACCCCGGTTACCAAATGGAACTACCAGGTAACAGATGCTACAGAAATCCCCGAGGTTATTGCAAAGGCATTCTATATTGCCAAAAGCGGCAGGCCCGGTCCGGTATTGATAGATATTACCAAGAACGCGCAAATCCAGAAATTTGATTACGCGGGCTATACCAAATGCGATCATATCCGTAGCTACAGGCCAAAACCAATCGTTCGCCCGCAGTATATACAGGAAGCCGCCGAACTGATCAATTCCGCCAAAAAACCATTTATTATATGGGGGCAGGGTGTAATATTAGGCAGTGCCGAGCAGGAGTTTAAAGCCTTTGTTGAGAAGAGCGGAATCCCGGCAGCATGGACGGTTTTAGGTGCAGGCGCTATCCCAACCGATCATCCGCTTAACGTAGGGATGCTGGGCATGCATGGTAACTACGGACCAAACGTTTTAACAAACGAATGCGATGTGCTTATAGCCATAGGCATGCGCTTTGACGACCGTGTAACCGGCCGCCTTGACAAATATGCTAAACAGGCCAAGGTTATCCATTTGGATATTGACCCCGCCGAGATCGATAAAAACGTAAAATCAACCGTGCCTGTTTGGGGCGATTGTAAAGAAACCCTGCCGATGCTTACCGCACTGGTGGATAAAAAAGAGCACACCGAATGGCATGACAAGTTTAAAGACTACACCCGCCAGGAAGTTGAACAGGTTATCCATAAAGAACTAAACCCTACCACGGACGAAATGACCATGGGCGAGGTGATCAAACAACTGAACGAAATTACCAAAGGCGAAGCTATTATTGTGACCGACGTTGGCCAGCACCAGATGGTGGCCTGCCGTTACGCACAGTTCAATAACACCCGCAGTAACGTTACCAGCGGTGGTTTAGGCACCATGGGCTTTGCCCTGCCCGCAGCCATCGGCGCTAAGTTTGGCGCGCAAAACCGTACCGTAGTTGCCATTATTGGCGATGGCGGTTTCCAGATGACCTGCCAGGAACTGGGTACTATTATGCAAAGCGGTATCGATGTAAAGATCATCATCCTGAACAACCGTTTCCTGGGCATGGTTCGCCAATGGCAGGAGCTGTTCAATTCGCGCCGCTACTCGTTCGTGGATATCGAGAGCCCCGATTTTGTAGCGCTGGCAGCAGCATACCGTATCCCCGGCAAGGTGATCGACGACCGCAAGGATCTGCCATCGGCACTGCATGAAATGCTGAACAATAAAGGCTCGTTCCTTTTAGAAGTGATGGTTACCAAAGAGAACAACGTATTCCCGATGGTACCGCAAGGATGCAGTGTTAGCGAGATCAGGCTTAAGTAATACCCCCAAACAAGAAACACAACATGGAAACTCAAGATAACGACAAGCAGGAATTTAACATAACGGTTTATACCGAAAACCAGATAGGTTTACTGAACCGTATTGCTATCATATTCACACGCCGTAAAATAAATATCGACAGCTTGAACACCTCTCCGTCAGAGATAGAGAGTATTCACCGCTTCAACATCGTGATAACCGAATCTGAAGAAGTAGTGCGCAAGCTAACCCGCCAGATAGAGAAACAGGTGGAAGTACTAAAAGTATATTACCATACCAATGCTGATGTTATCTGGCAGGAACTGGCCTTATACAAAGTATCGACAGATGTTATTGCCGAAAAGGTAAGCGTAGAGCGTTTGCTGCGCGAGAATGGCGCCCGCGTGGTAGTTTTACGTAAGGACTATACCGTGTTTGAAACAACCGGCCACCGCGAGGAAACCGATAACTTGATCAGCATTTTACAACCATTTGGGCTTATAGAGTTTGTACGCAGCGCCCGTGTGGCTATCATTAAAGATAGCGAAGGCTTTAACAGCAAACTGCGCGAGTTTGAAAGGCTTGAACCGGGCGAAGATGTTATCGAAAACGAATATCTGAACAAGGGGCAAAAAGTGTTTACGATGTAGCCCCCGGATAGAACATAACGAATTATAAATCAAATAGAAAATAACATCATCGGTGCAATCGATGAAATCAAAGTAAAAATCAAAAACAATGGCAAAACTAAATTTCGGCGGTAGTGAAGAAAATGTAGTAACCCGCGAAGAGTTCCCTTTATCAAAAGCTCAGGACGTATTAAAAAACGAAACAGTAGCAGTAATTGGCTACGGTGTTCAAGGCCCGGGCCAGGCGCTCAATCAAAAAGACAATGGCATTAACGTAATTGTTGGCCAGCGTAAAAATTCAAAATCATGGGATAAAGCCGTAAGCGATGGCTTTGTACCGGGCGAAACCCTTTTTGAAATTGAAGAAGCCCTTGAAAAAGGAACCATCATTTGCTATTTATTAAGCGATGCCGCACAAATTGCGTTATGGCCAACTGTTAAAAAACACTTAACCCCGGGTAAAGCATTATACTTTTCTCACGGTTTTGGCATCACCTTTAAAGAACAAACCGGCATCATCCCTCCTGCTGATGTGGATGTATTTTTGGTTGCCCCTAAAGGTTCGGGTACATCATTACGCCGTATGTTTTTGCAAGGCCGTGGCTTAAACTCAAGCTACGCTATCTTCCAGGATGCAACCGGCAAAGCACAGGAACGCGTTATCGCATTAGGTATCGCAGTTGGTAGCGGTTACCTTTTCGAAACAGATTTCAAAAAAGAAGTTTATAGCGACTTAACCGGCGAGCGTGGTACGCTAATGGGTTGTATCCAGGGTGTATTTGCTGCACAGTACGATGTATTACGCGCTAACGGCCACTCACCATCTGAGGCTTTCAACGAAACTGTTGAAGAGCTTACCCAATCGTTAATGCCATTGGTTGCAGAAAACGGTATGGACTGGATGTACGCCAATTGCTCAACCACTGCACAACGCGGCGCGCTTGACTGGTGGAAGAAGTTCCGTGATGCTACTAAACCGGTATTCGAAGACCTGTACAAAAGCGTTGCAACAGGTGTTGAATCACAAAAATCGATCGATAGCAATAGCAAAACTGATTACCGCGAAAAATTAGATGCGGAATTGAAAGAATTACGCGACAGCGAAATGTGGCAGGCAGGCAAAACTGTACGCAGTTTACGCCCCGAAAACCAGGCTGTAGAAGCATAATAACAAGTCTTGAGTCGTAAGTCGTTAGTAGAAAGTCTGCTGGCGACTTATGACTTAAAACTTTAGACTAAAGACTTAAAAAAATGGGACAAACATTATTCGACAAGATTTGGGATGCACACGTCGTCAGTAGCAACGAGGGCTTTCCTGATATTTTATACATCGATACACATTTCATTCACGAGGTAACCAGTCCGCAGGCATTTGATGGTTTGCGCGCAAGAGGGTTACCGGTTTTCAGGCCAAAACAAACTGTTGCCACGGCCGATCACAACGTCCCCACCCGGGACCAGCACTTACCCATTAAAGAAGAACTTTCCCGATACCAGGTTGATATGCTCACCAAAAACTGCGCGGAGTTCGGCATCGAGCTTTACGGTTTAGGGCATCCATTCCAGGGTATCGTCCACGTTATAGGCCCCGAGCTGGGCATCACCCGTCCGGGTGGCACCTATGTTTGCGGCGACAGCCATACTTCAACACACGGCGCCTTTGGTGCCATAGCGTTCGGTATAGGCACTTCGCAGGTTGAGCAGGTGATGGCTACGCAATGTTTACTGCAATCGCGCCCCAAAAGGATGAAGATTGAAGTGAATGGCAAATTACAAAAAGGCGTTGGCGCAAAGGATATCATCCTGTACATCATCTCACAGATCTCTGCCGCGGGCGGCACAGGTTATGCTGTAGAATACGCCGGTGATACTATCCGCGCGTTAAGCATGGAAGGCCGCATGACCATCTGTAACATGAGCATCGAAATGGGTGCACGTTGCGGATTGATAGCGCCTGACGAAACCACCATTAACTACGTAAATGGCCGCGAATTTGCCCCAAAAGGCGAAGAGTGGGATAAGGCGGTAGCTTACTGGCAAACCTTGTATTCTGATGAAGATGCGGAGTTTGACAGTGTACTAAGCTTTAAAGCCGAAGATATTGAGCCAATGATCACCTACGGAACAAACCCCGGTATGGGCATTGGCGTTACACAGCACGTTCCCGAAACAGCATCCTTTGAGCAGAAAGAACAAGGCTCGTACAAAAAAGCCCTCGATTACATGGGCCTGCATGATGATCAGCAATTATTAGGTAAACCTATTGATTACGTTTTCATCGGCAGCTGTACCAACAGCCGTATTGAAGATTTGCGTGAGGTTGCCCAGTTTGTAAAAGGTAAGCACAAAGCCGATAATGTTACCGTTTGGGTAGTGCCCGGCTCAAAACAAGTGCAGGAACAAGCCATCCGCGAAGGCCTGGATAAGATTTTTGATGCGGCGGGCTTTCCTCTACGCGAACCGGGCTGCAGCGCATGCCTTGGTATGAACGAGGATAAGATCCCGGCAGGTAAATACTGCGTTTCCACCTCAAACAGAAACTTTGAAGGCAGGCAGGGGCCAAACTCACGTACTTTCCTGGCAAGCCCGCTTACCGCGGCAGCAAGTGCAATTACTGGCAAAGTGACAGACATTCGCGAATTTTTAAAAGAGGGTGAATTGGTAAGCTAATGATTTTAGAAGTAGCCATATTGAATGTAATACCGGGCCAGGAAGATGCTTTTTTAAAAGCATTTAGCCAGGCGCAGACTATTATATCCGTCATGGCGGGTTACCTGTCGCATCAGTTAAAAAGATGCATGGAGAATGGCAGCCAGTTTATTCTGCTTGTTGAATGGAAAAAACTAACCGACCATACTGAAGGCTTCCGCCAATCTAACGAATATAAGGAATGGAAAAAGCTGTTACATCACTTTTACAGCCCCTTCCCTACTGTTGAACATTACCAGGACCTTGACGGCTTGAGCGGCAAGTCTCAAATCTCATATTTAACATCTCAAATTTAATTAAGATGCCAACTAAAATATTTAAACATATCCAAACCAGCGTGGTGCCTTTGCCTATCGAGAACATCGATACGGACCAGATCATCCCTGCTCGTTTTTTAAAGGCCACCACCCGTGATGGTTTTGGCAATAACTTGTTTCGCGACTGGCGTTTTGATAACGACGGCAACCCAAAACAAGATTTTGTACTCAACAATCCTACCTACAGCGGTAAGATACTGGTTGCAGGCAAAAACTTTGGTTGCGGTAGCAGTCGTGAACATGCTGCCTGGGCCATTGCCGATTATGGCTTTGATGCCGTAGTGAGTAGTTTCTTTGCCGATATCTTTAAAGGTAACGCGCTAAATAACGGCTTGCTGCCGGTACAGGTAAGCGATGATTTCCTGAAGAAACTCTTCGAAGTGATTGATGCTGACCCGCATGCAGTGATAGAAATTGACCTGGTTGACCAGTTCATCAAAATTGTAAAAACAGGCGAACAGGAAAGCTTTGAGGTTAACCCCTACAAAAAAGCCTGCATGACCAACGGCTACGACGATATCGACTACATCCTGAGCAAAAAGGAATTGGTTGAAGAGTTTGAAGCTGCTAAATAATGAGTATTGACATTGAGCCTAATAACTCAATGACTAATGACCCAATGACAACGAAGTAATGAGCCAAAAGGATATAAAACGGGAAGGAAAAGGCACCGCGAAGTTATTTGACGAGCGCAGCCTTGAAGCCGATTACGCCACACTGCCGCCATTGCTAAAACAAGGCTGGCGAGTGCTGGATATCGGCTGCGGAACCGGCGCTATCTCTAAGGGCATTGCTCAAAAGGTTGGCCCTAACGGCCATGTAACCGGGATAGACAACACGGCATACTTTATAGAAAGCGGTAAAGAAACCTATGCTGACGTGACCAACCTTGACCTTTTGAATGCCGATTTGTTCACGTTTGAGCCGAAAGAAAAGTTCGACCTGATAGTAGCCGCGAGGGTACTGCAATGGTTAAACAACCCGCAGGAAGCTGTAGTGAAATTAAAAAGCATGTTAAAGCCTGGGGGCATATTATCTGTACTGGATTATAACCACGAGGCTTTAGAATGGCAGCCCGAACCACCGGCAAGTATGCGCCAGTTTTACGCTACTTTTTTAAGATGGCGCGGCGATGCAGGCATGAACAACCACATAGCCGAAGACCTGCCCGGTTATTTTACTGAAGCAGGCTTAAGCCAGGTTGAGGTTTTAGATGCGAACGAATACTATAAAAAAGGCGAGCCAAATTTCCTGTCGAAGATAGGGATCTGGTCATCGGTAGCTAAATCAACCCAGATGGTTGAGGAAGGTTACATAACAGATGATGACCGCTTAAAGGCCATCGAAGATTATAACAAATGGATTGAAAGCGACGCGCAACTGATGGTGATGAAACTAAAAGAAGTACGCGGAACTAACGCATAAAATACAATGGGAGTTAAAAAACACATATTAGTAATACCCGGTGATGGCATAGGCCCCGAGGTTACCACCTGGGGTAAAGCCGTATTAGAAAAGATAGGCACCGATTTTGGCCACGAATTCACCTTCGACGAAGCCCTGATGGGCCACGCGGGTATCGAGGCTACAGGCAACCCGCTTCCCGACGAAACATTAGCAAAAGCAAAAGCAAGTGACGCTATTCTGTTCGGCGCTATCGGTCACATCAAATACGATAATGACCCTTCAGCAAAGGTTAGGCCTGAGCAGGGATTGTTAAAGATCCGTAAGGAGCTTGGCCTGTATGCCAACCTGCGCCCTATCATGCTTTTTGATGAGCTATTGGATGCATCAAGCTTAAAGCCCGAGATATTGAAGGGAACGGATATCCTGTTCTTCCGTGAGTTGACAGGAGATGTTTACTTCGGTGAGAAAAAACGCAGCGAAGACCGCAATACCGCATCGGATTTGATGATCTATCACCGTTATGAAGTAGAACGCATTGCTACGAAGGCATTTGAAGCCGCCCGTGTACGTGGCAAAAGGTTATGCTCGGTAGATAAGGCCAACGTGCTTGAATCATCACGTCTGTGGCGCGAGGTGGTACAGGAACTGGCCAAACAATACCCTGATGTGGAGACAGAACACATGTTCATTGATAACGCCGCCATGCAATTGGTTAAAAACCCTAAAAAGTTTGATGTGGTATTAACCGCCAACCTTTTTGGTGATATCCTTACCGATGAGGCTTCGCAAATAGCAGGCTCGATGGGGATGCTGGCATCCGCATCAATTGGTGATGGTACAGGCTTTTTTGAGCCTATCCACGGTTCGGCGCATGATATTGCCGGGCAGGATAAAGCCAATCCGCTGGCCTCTATCCTATCGGTAGCGCTAATGCTGGAGATCAGCTTCGGACTGAAAGATGAAGCCAAAAAGATAACGGCAGCTATCGACAAAACACTAAAAGATGGTTACCGCACCGGCGACATTGCCGATGCCAATACCGACAAAAGCAAAATATTAGGCACCAAAGCCATGGGGCAAAAAGTGCTGGAATATTTATAAGTCAAAATTAAAAAGTCAAAAGTCAAAAATGACTAATGACACAATGACGAAACTATGAAATGGAACGCTGAATTATATGACCAAAAACACGCATTTGTTTACCAGTTTGGTGAGAATGTGCTGGAAACCTTGGATGCCAAAGAGGGTGAGCACATCCTGGATATTGGCTGCGGTACGGGTTATTTAACCCAGCAGATCCAAAACACAGGTGCCATTGTAAAAGGAACGGATTACTCGCCCGATATGATTGCCCAGGCAAAGGAAAGCTACCCCGAAGTTGCCTTTGAGGTTGCTGATGCCGGTAATTTTAATGAGACAGGCAAGTACGATGCAGTTTTCTCAAACGCTGCGTTACACTGGGTAAAAAACCAGGACGGCATGATGAAAAGCGTTTACAAAAGCCTTAAACCCGGCGGCCGCTTTGTTGCCGAAATGGGCGGCAAAGGCAACGTTGGTAAACTTATAGCAGCTACCAAACAGGTGCTGGAGCAGCGCGGCTACCACAAGCAGGCCAAAACGCAGGTATGGTATTTTCCATCACTGGGCGAGTATGCCAGCCGGTTAGAGGCCCATGGTTTCAGGGTTACCTACGCTATTCATTTCGACCGCAAAACCCCGCTGCAGGATGGCGACCAGGGTGTGGCTAAATGGATAACCATGTTTGCGCCATTGTACCTGGTGGGTGTACCTGCTGAAGAAAAAGAAGAAATGCTGAAAGAAGTTACCGCACTGCTCGAACCGCATTACAACGAGAACGGCCAATGGTATGCCGATTATAAAAGATTAAGATTTATAGCAATTAAAGAGTAGCAAGTACATAGTATCAAGTATTTAGACTTAAAAACAAGTCAGATCTTGATACTTGGCACTAACTACCTGATACAAATTAACAATACTAAATACAAAAGAATATGTTACACGACCCTAACCGCGTTTATGTTTTTGATACCACGCTTCGCGATGGCGAACAGGTACCGGGCTGCCAATTGACAACCCCTGAAAAGATCGATATAGCCCGCGAGCTGGAAACGCTGGGCGTGGATGTTATTGAAGCGGGTTTCCCGGTATCAAGCCCGGGCGATTTTTTAAGCGTTGTTGAAATATCAAAGGCCGTAACCGAGCCGATTGTTTGCGCACTTACCCGTGCCAATAAAACCGATATTGATGTTGCGGTAGAATCATTAAAATATGCCAAGCGCCCACGCATCCATACCGGAATCGGCTCGTCAGATCAGCATATTAAACACAAATTCAACAGCACCCGCGAGGAAATTCTTGAGCGCGCCGTTGAAGCCGTGAAATATGCAAAAAAATCTGTTGAGGATATTGAGTTTTATGCTGAAGATGCCGGCCGTGCCGATGTGGCCTTTTTAGCGCAAATGGTTGAAGCGGTAATTGCTGCCGGTGCAACGGTAGTGAACATCCCCGATACTAATGGCTATTGCCTGCCCGACCAATATGGCGCCAAGATCAAATACCTGAAGGAGAATGTTAAGAACATAGACCAGGCCATTATTTCGGTACATTGCCATAACGATTTGGGTTTGGCTACAGCCAATTCAATCGCCGGTTTACAGAACGGTGCCCGCCAGATAGAAGGTACCATTAATGGTATCGGCGAACGCGCGGGTAATACATCTATCGAAGAGGTGGTGATGATCCTGAAAACACATTCTATACTTGGTTTGCATACCAACGTAAACAGCAAGAATTTTTACGAAATGAGCCGTATGATCAGCAGCCAGATGCGCATGGTTGTACAGCCAAACAAAGCTATCGTAGGTAGCAATGCCTTCGCGCACAGTTCAGGCATCCACCAGGACGGTTTCCTGAAGAACCGTGAGAATTACGAGATCATTCGCCCTGAAGACGTTGGTTTCCCGAGCGCGAGTATTGTGTTGACTGCACGTAGCGGCCGGCACGCGCTGAAATTCCATTTGGAAAGATTGGGCCATAAATTGGATAAAGACGAGCTTTACGAAGTGTATAAAACCTTCTTAACCCTTGCCGATGCCAAGCTGGATATAAACGATGATGACCTGCAAGGCTTAATGGCACACAGGCTGGTAAAGAATTAAATAATGGACACAGTTACAGAAACACATTTGGATTTTGACGCGGCCTACCAAAGGCTAAAAGACGTTGTTCGTCGTACCCCGCTGGAGTATAACGAGCGCCTGTCGGCAAAATACGAATGCGAAATATATTTAAAACGCGAAGACATGCAGATAGTGCGCTCTTATAAATTAAGGGGTGCTTACAACATGATCAGTCGCCTTAATGCTGAGCAGTTAAGCCGTGGCGTAGTATGCGCCAGTGCAGGTAACCATGCACAGGGCGTTGCTTTTTCGTGTAAAAAACTGGGTACAAAGGGTGTGATTTTTATGCCCGAAATAACCCCGAAACAAAAAGTTAAACAAACAGAAATGTTTGGTAATGGCAATGTAGAGCTGGTTTTAGTGGGCGATACCTTTGACGATTGCCTGCGCGAGGCCTTGCTTTACACACAGGCACACGGTATGACATTTATCCCGCCCTTTGATAATGAACAGATCATAGAAGGCCAGGGAACGGTTGGTGTGGAAGTATTGCAGGACCTGCCCGGTATTGAAGTCGCCATTATGCCAATTGGCGGTGGCGGGCTTGCTGCCGGCATGGGCACTTATTTAAAGCAAACCGTACCAGGTGTTACTTTGATAGGTGTTGAGCCCGAAGGCGCACCATCTATGCTTACCTCCATGAAGAATGGAGAGAACACTACATTAACAGATATCGACCGCTTTGTAGACGGTGCCGCCGTTAAACGCGTAGGCGATAAAACCTTTGCCATTTGCCGCGAGATACTGGACGATATGCTTACCGTGCCCGAGGGTAAGGTTTGTACCACCATCCTGAAATTATATAACGAGGATGCCATTGTAGTTGAACCTGCGGGTGCTCTTTCGGTAACTGCATTGGATGCCGTTAAAGATCAGATAAAAGGTAAAAAGGTAGTTTGCGTTATCAGCGGTGGTAATAATGATATCGAGCGTATGGCCGAGATTAAAGAGAAATCGCTACTATACGAAGGGCTGAAGCACTACTTTATTGTACGTTTCCCGCAGCGCCCGGGTGCTTTAAAATTATTTGTGACCGAGGTTTTAGGTCCCGGCGATGATATTACCCGTTTCGAGTTCATCAAAAAAACATCAAAAGAAAACGGCCCTGCATTGGTAGGTATCGAGCTTAAAAACGCCGAAGACTACCCCGCCCTGCTGCAACGCATGCAGGAAAACCGCTTTGAGGTTATCGAGATAAATAAGGACGCTACTTTGTTTGAGTATTTGGTTTGATATTTAAGTGAGTCATGCCGAATTTATTTCGGCATCCCACATTCAATGCGAACTTGTCCTGAGAGATGCTGAAACAAGTTTATCATGACAATATAAAAGAGGCCGCTCAGCAAATGCTGAGCGCCCTCTTTACTCTCTATTCTGTCATTTCGAACGATAGTGAGAAATCTTGTTCATTATGCAATTTCGCCGCCTGTCATTCGAACAAGATTTCTCCTCGTACCTCGTTCGAAATGACATGGTGGTGAGTAGCTCTACTTCCCCTCCATAACCTTCATCGCCTCTATTGCTGCTATCTGCCCCGATATCAACGCAGGTGGCACACCCGGGCCGGGAACGGTTAATTGGCCGGTGAAGAGTAAATTCTTGATATGCTTTGCCCGCATACTTGGTTTAAAAAATGCCGTTTGGGCAAGGGTATTGGCCAGGCCGTATGCATTGCCCTTAAATGAGTGATAATCGGCTTTAAAATCTTTAAGAGCGTAGCTGCGCTTAACCACTATGGTATCGCGGATGCTTTGGCCGGTTATAGCCTCAAACCTATCCAGCATCACATCAAAGTACCTCTCGCGGGTGGCATCATCATCATCCAATCCCGGCGCTATCGGCATCAGGAAGAAAAGGTTCTCCCCTCCTTCGGGTGCGGCATCAGGGTCGGTTTTCGAAGTACAGCAAACGTAAAACAAAGGCTTTGTAGGCCATTGCGGATTCTTGTAGATCTCTTTGGCGTGCAGCTCAAAATCTTCATCGAAAAATAAATTATGGTGCTGTATGCCCTCCACTTTTTTATTTGTGCCGATATAAAACAACAGGCTTGATGGCGACATGGTGCGCTTATCCCAATATTTTTCAGTGTAATTTCTATTATGCTTATCTAAAAGATACTGGTCAGTATGTTCGTAATCCGCACCGGCAATAACAAAATCAGCCTGATAGGTACCGTTATTGGTTTGGATGGTTTTCGCTGCTCCTTCAGCTATATCTATTTTAGCAACCTCGGTATTCAGCTTTATATCTACACCATAGCTTTCTGCAACGCTTACCATCGCCTTAACAATTTCATTCATGCCGCCCATTGGGTACCAGGTGCCCAGGGCAAGATCGGCATGGTTCATCATGCTGTACATAGCAGGGGTATCCTGCGGGGTGGCGCCTAAAAACAGCACGGGGAACTCTAATAACTTTATCAGCTTGGGGTTTTTAAAATATTGGCGCACATGGCTGCTCATGCTGGTAAGCAATTGCATGCTCATGCTTTTACGGATCAGGTTAAAGTCGATGAATTCGGTAATGGAATGCGAGGGGCGGAACACATATTCGCCCATTCCCACTTTATATTTATAAGCAGCCTGCTCTAAAAACTTACGCAGGCCTGCGCTGCTGCCGGGTTCAATCTCGTCAAAAAGTTTTTCCAGCTTGCCCATGTTGGCGGGCACATCCAGCACATCATCCTTACCATAATAAACCCGGTAACCGGGGTCAAGACGCTTCAGCTCATAAAAATCTGACGGTTTTTTACCAAAAAGGGCAAAGAAGTTCTCGAACACATCGGGCATCCAATACCAGCTTGGGCCCATATCAAACTTAAACCCATCTTTTTCCCATACGCGTGCGCGGCCGCCGGGCTGGTCGTTCTTTTCAAGTATGGTTACTTTATAACCCTCTTTTGCCAATACGCAGGCCGATGCCAAACCGGCAAAACCCGCTCCAATTACGATAACCTGTTTGTTATTATCCATCAGCAGCCAAATTAAGCAAATAGTTCTATGCAAGTAAAAAACAATACAGCATTCATTTTGTACTTTTGAGTGATGAACCTGTTCGACGAAACATGCTTTGAATGCAGCAAGCTGATTACCACCAAATACAGTACCTCTTTTAGTACCGGTATTAACGCGTTCCACAAACGTTTCAGGTACCCGGTTTATGCCATATACGGTTTTGTACGCTACGCGGATGAAATTGTAGATACCTTTTACGGGCACGACCAACGGCTGTTAATTGACGAGTTTAAGGAAGAAACTTTTAAGGCAATTGAGCGGGGCATCAGCATAAACCCTGTACTGCAATCGTTTCAGCAGGTGGTTAACCAGTATCAAATCGAAAAAGAGCTGATAGACGCTTTCCTCACCTCCATGAAAATGGACCTGGATAAAACCGCTTATGATGATAGCGGCTACAAAACATACATCTACGGCTCGGCCGAAGTAATTGGGCTGATGTGCCTGCGCATATTTTGCGAGAACGATACGGTTTTGTATGATCAGCTGGTGCCAAAGGCGCGCAGCCTGGGTTCGGCATTTCAGAAAATAAACTTTTTGAGAGATATCAAGTCTGACTTTGAGGACCGTGGCCGTACCTATTTCCCCGAGGTAGATTTCAGCAACTTTACCGAAGCAGATAAACGGCTGATAGAAGCTGATATAAAAAAGGATTTTGATGATGCTTTAGAAGGCATAAAGCTTTTACCAAAAGGCAGCAGGCTGGGCGTTTATGTAGCATACGTATATTACCTGCAGCTTTTTAAGAAAATAAGCGCAACATCGGCCATAGCTATTTTGCAAAAAAGGATAAGGGTTTCTGACACACAAAAACTGGGTTTATATTTTAAAGCCAAACTGCATCAAAAACTGAATATAATTTAGAATGAGCCGTACCGTTTATAATTTACCGATGCCAATTAAATTCAGATACCTGTTTATTACCGCGCTGCTGCTGTTGTTTTTACCACTTAACAGGGGCAATGCAGCCTCCGTTACCGACGATGCAACGGAACCTAACCTGCATGTTATTCGTAAGCTGTTAGTAACAGCTATTACCAGCAGTAAAACAACCGATTCGCTTTACAACCACCTGGGCGGCATTAAAAACCGCACATCGCTTATAAACGGCTATATAGGTACGCTGCAGGCTTTAAAAGCCAAGCACACCTGGAACCCGTATTATAAGATAAAGTACCTGAACGATGCCGAAAAGACCTTTAAAAATGCCGTAACCGGCGACCCTTCAAACATCGAGATCCGTTTTATGCGCTTTTCGGTTGAGCATAATGTACCAGGCTTTTTGGGGTACACCAAAAACCTGGTTACCGACCGTACCGAGATCATTAAACAGATAGAGCGTAAACATTACGCATCTGCAGATGTGGCACTGGTAAAAACCATTATCACCTTCCTGATAGATTCAAAAAGGTGTACCCCTGCCGAACATAGTATCCTAACCCAGCATTTAGCATCCTTATAAGTGAAATACACCTACCTTATCATTAACGTACTCACCATCTTTTTCCCGGTTGTATTATCGTTTGATAAGCGTGTGGCATTTGCCAAAAGCTGGCGGTTCATCTGGCCGGGGATGGCGCTAACAGGGCTTTTGTTTTTGTTTTGGGATGTGCTGTTCACCGTTTACGGTGTATGGTCGTTTAACAACAAATACATTATCGGTTTAAAATTCATGGGGCTGCCGCTGGAGGAGATCCTTTTTTTTTTAACCGTGCCCTTTGCATGTATATTCATTTATGCCTGCTTAAACTACTATATTAAATGGCAACTAAGCAATACTATAGCAAGGGTTATATCTAACCTGCTGATAGGTATTTCTATCACTTTGCTTATTCTCAATTACACCAAATTATACACCGCGGTAACCTTTGGCCTGCTGGCAATTTTGCTGATACTGTTGCTATATTATTTCAGGGCTAATTGGCTTAGCCGTTTTTATATGGCTTACGTTGTATCGCTCATACCCTTTTACATCGTGAACGGCTTACTCACTTCTATACCAGTTGTACTTTATAACGATGCCCAAAATATGGGGATACGGGCGGGTACTATACCGTTTGAGGATCATTTTTACAGCATGGCTTTACTGCTGATGAACGTTGGCTTTTTTGAGTATTTTAAGAACCGTAAAAAGCTTGCTTTATAATGTCAGACCTGCCGATATACACCAAATCACAACTCGCCCTGCGTAACGGGCAGGATAAGCCACAAATATGGGTGGCCTACAAGGGCATTATATACGATGTTACCGAAAGCCGCCTTTGGCGCAACGGCAAGCATTATGAGCACTGGGCAGGCCAGGACCTGACCGACGAACTGCCAGATGCCCCGCATACTGAAACGGTATTTGAGAAATTTACGGCGATCGGAAAACTTTCATAACTGCCTTCCCAACGCGTCATTGCGGGGTTGCTTGTCAAATATTATCCACAAAAAAACCCGCCCGAAGGCAGGTTTTTCTATTATATATGTTGAGTTTATATTTACTTAGTTCTCAGCGTAGATAGGTTTTGCAACTCCGTTATCGTAAGCTTTTAAATTCTTTTTAAGCAATTTACGGGCTACGTGGATACGGGTTTTAACGGTACCGATAGGTATAGTTAAATGGTCAGCTATCTCGTGATATTTATGACCTTCAAAATACATAGTGAAAGGCACATAGTAATCTGATGGTAGCCTGTCTAAAGCTCTTTTAATATCATCCATCACAAATTTAGCCTCGCCCTGGTTTTTTGTAGAACTGAATACCAGATTCGGAGATGATATCTCATCGCTTTTGGTAACAAAAGTACTCATTTTAACAAAACGGCGATAGTTGTTGATGAAGGTATTTTTCATGATGGTATACAACCAACCTTTTAAATTAGTGCCTTCTTTAAACTTATTGTAATAAGTTATGGCTTTCAACATTGTATCCTGAACAAGGTCGTTAGCATCATCGGCGTCATGGGTGAAGTGTAAGGCATAAGACCTTAGGGAAGTCGCCTGACGTAATACAAGGGTGTTAAACTCAATCTTTGTCATTCTGTTAATGTTTTGTATTGAGTATTAGGCAAACATGATACCACTTTATGAAAAGTGTATGAAAATGAAACGATGCTGCAGAATCACTTTAAACCAGCACAAACTGTACTAAAAACAGTCATAGTATTGTAAGCTGCTTAAAAACAGCCTTTTACGCAAAAAAGGAGTAATTGTAATTATTAAGTAAAGTATAAGGGATTGTTAAAACAAAAAGTTGTTTAACTAACTGTATATGAAACGGATGCGATATTATATTTTTAATTAATTAATTTAACCAATAATATTCACCTCGCGCTGTAGCGTAACGCCAAATTTAGTGTACACAGTGTCTATGATTTGCGACGAAAGACTGTATACTTCTTCGCCCGTTGCACCGCCGTGGTTTACCAAAACAAGCGCCTGGTTCTTCCAGATGCCGGTGTTTCCAACAACTTTTCCCTTCCATCCGCATTGTTCTATGAGCCAACCGGCCGCAAGTTTATGCAATCCTTCGCCTGCCGGGTAGTTCACCACGTCAGGGAATTGCTCCTGCAACAGGCTAAACTGCTCGTCGCCGATAACGGGGTTTTTAAAGAAACTCCCTGCGTTGCCAATGGTTGACGGATCGGGCAGTTTAGAAACGCGGATATGCGATACCACTTTTGATACATCCTCAATAGTAGGGTTAGTGATACCGCGGTTAGCCAGTTCCTGCTCTATAGCGCCGTATTTTAAATTAATATTTGGCTTAAGCGATAAAAGGAACTTTACGGATACTATAATATACTGCCCGGCCAGCTCTGTTTTAAAAACACTTTCGCGGTAACCAAACTTGCAATCTTCTTTTGTGAACGTGCGGAAAGTACCTGTAGCTATTTCAAAAGCACGGCAGCTTGCAAATACATCTTTCAATTCTACACCGTAAGCGCCAATATTTTGTATGGGCGATGCGCCAACCGAGCCGGGTATCAGGCTCAGGTTCTCCATACCCGCGTAGTTGCGGTCAACACAAAAGTTCACCAGGTCGTTCCATACTTCGCCGCCGCCAACTTCAACATATACATCATTGTGGCTGATGCGGTGCTCAATCCCACGGATATTCATGCGGATGATAAGACCTTCAAAATCCTTCACCAGCAGCATATTACTGCCGCCGCCCAGCACCAGGCGGTTGGTGGTAAGCCATTGCGGGTCGGCAAATAGTTCAACCAGTTCATCCTCATGGCTTATCTCGGCAAAGTAGCGGGCGTTAGCATCAATACCAAATGTGTTGAATTTTTTAAGCGATACGTTTTCCTGTATTTGCAGCATGAGATTGTGAATTTAGAACGGTGACGAATTTCGGAATTTTATTACTTATGTTTAGCATTAAAATCAGGCATTGTACCAGTATCCATTGAAATGAAAAAGAGGCTATTTACAATCATCATATCGTTAAGCATAATATCTTGCCAACAAACTAAAAAAGAAAAAGCTTTTAAAATTTTCAATGAAGGTGTAACATTATCCTTAAATGCGGGCACAGAAGCCAATAGAGGGAACGAAAAAAAAGCAATTGAATTAAATGATAAGGCTATTGAAAAGTTCAGAGAAACCTTAAGAACAGATTCAACCCATTCTATTGCAAGGAGTGCCTTAGCGCATAGCTTATACATTTCAAAAAAATACGATGAAGCAATTGAGTGGTTTAAAAAGGCGAATGCAATTGGCAAAGCTGAGGCGGTAAATTACATGGAACTGGGCTTATCTCAGATAAACTTAGGCCAAACTGCAGAAGGTGAAAAAAACTTATTTAAAGCTTTGGAATTAGATAAATCTGAAGAGATAAGAGAAATTACAGTGGAAGATTTATATGATATTGGTAAGCTTGCTTTTAAGTATGGAGATGCTTATAAAAAAGAAGGTAAAACAGAAAAGGCATTAACTTATAAACAGTTTTCAATTGATGTATTAAAACTCTCACTAAAAATCAATCCGGCGCGAGCCGATATTCGCAGTACAGTAGATAGTTGTGCTAAACAATTAATGGATTAAACAGCGTTACCCCTTAAACCACTTCTTCCCCACTACCAGCAACCCAAATTCTTCCGAAGGGTTCTTCTCTGTTGATTTATGGTGAATTTTATGCGCCCTGCGGATGGCAGACAAATACCGGTTGCTACTTTTAAAGGCCTTGAAGCGGTTATGAATAAACCAATCGTGAAAGATGAAATAGATGGTGCCGTAGGTACTGATACCTGCACCTATCCAAAAGCGGTAATCTAAAGTGATATGCCCGGCCCACATCAGCCATAAGGCTAAAGCGGCAAAGCCGATACTGAACAGGTCGTTAAGCTCGAACCAGCCATGGCGTTGCTGGTGGTGTGTTTTATGAATAAACCACAGCGGCCCATGGAACAGGTATTTATGCATAGCCCAGGAGAGTAACTCCATTACTGCTATGGTACCTGTTATTATACCTATATTAATTAACGCTTGCATTATTAGTTAACTTTTAAATTAAGGAGCTGTTTTATAATTGTAACACAGCCGCACGTTCACTGTCCGATTCCGAACGATTACCCGACATTTAAAACATTATAAACACCTTAATATCAATAAATTAAATTAATGGCATAAGGTTTATTGTATTTAATTTATATTAACCGTTATGATTAAAAACTACTTTAAAATAGCCTGGCGCAATTTATGGAAAAACAAAGGTTTTTCTATGATCAACATCACAGGCCTTGCTACGGGCATGTGCGGCGCTATATTGATATTTACGTGGATACAGAACGAACTAAGTTTTGACCGGTTCCATAAAAATGCTGATGATCTGTACAAGGTTTGGAACCGGTCTGATAAGGATGCCGGCAATAACGTTTATACGTGGGATATTACTTCCGCGCCAATTGCCCCGGAGTTAAAACAAAAATTCCCGGAAGTGAAAGCGGCTGCCCGTGTATATTGGCCAAATGAACGGCTTTTTAATTACAAGGGGAAAAGCATAATTGCCACAGGGCTCGACGTTGACCCCCAGTTTTTAAGCATGTTCAGTTTCCCAATGGTGAATGGAAACGAACGCGCGCTTGATGACCCTAAAGGCATTGTGCTTACCGTTAGCCTGGCTAAACGCATATTTGGCACCGAAAACCCGACAGATAAGTTACTGCGGCTTAATGATAAAGAAAATTACAAGGTAACCGGTATTATCAGTGATCCGCCTGCCAACACACAGTTCCAGTTTGATTATTTGGTGTCATTAGAACCGATGATCGGCACGTCTGAGGCCAATAGCTGGGGTAATGCCAGCTTTAATACATATGTACAGTTGCAGCCCGGAGCAAATGCGGCGTTACTTGATAAGAAAATAAAGAATTTACTGAAAGAGCATGACGCTGCTCTGCATTTTGGGATATTCTTACATCCGGCAAAAAAATGGCATCTAAATTCAAAGTTTGAGAATGGTGTAGCCGTTGGTGGCGCTATAGAAACAGTTAGGTTGTTATTCGCAATAGCCGCATTGATATTATTGATAGCCTGTATAAATTTCATGAACCTAAGTACCGCCCAAAGCGAAAAACGCGGCAAAGAAGTTGGCGTACGTAAGGTAATGGGTGCTAACCGTTTTGCTATCATCAAACAGTTTTTAACAGAGTCTATCCTTATTACCTGTATTGCGGGAGTATTTGCTATTGTGTTGGTACAATTAACACTACCAGCGTTTCGTGAATTAACAGGTGTAAAACTATTGATCAACTATAAAAACCCTTACTTGTGGTTGGCGGGCTTTGGCTTTATACTTTTCACGGGTTTGCTTGCGGGTAGCTATCCTGCCTTTTACCTGTCAGCATTTAGGCCGGTAAAGGTGCTTAAGGGTTTGTTTCAAAGCAAGGCACGAGTTATTAGTCCGCGTAAGGTATTGGTAGTAACGCAGTTTACTGTAGCTATTGTACTCATTATTGCTACTATTATTATATACCAGCAGATCAACTATGTACAAAGTCGCGATAATGGCTATGTAAGAAATAACCTTGTAGAGCACCCGATAAATGGCTCTATCGGCAAAAATTTCGATGTTATTAAAAATGAGCTGTTAAGCAGTGGTGTAGCAGCAGCAGTAAGTAAAACGAGTATGCCGGTAACAATTGATGGCAGTTCAACTTCCGGCCTTAACTGGGGCAATATGGATGCTAACCATAAAAACGTAAGCTTCAGCAGGTTTGCAACAGACGGAGATTTTGTAAAAACATTTGGCTTTAAACTTTTGGCCGGGCGGGATATCGATTTCAATAAATTCCCTTCAGACTCAGCCGCAGTAATTATTAATGAAGCGTCAGTGCAGGCAATGGGCTTCAAAGACCCGATAGGCCAAATCATTTCGCTTGGCGACAACCGACTGAAAATTGTGGGTGTTATCAAAAACTTTATCATTGGTTCCCCTTCTCAGGCAGTTAACCCTATGTTAGTATTCGGATCGAAAAATTGGTATTACAATGCGCTTACCTTCAGGCTTAATCCTAATAAATCAACATCATCAGGCCTGAAAACAGCCGAAGCGATCTTCAAAAAATATAACCCTGCTTATCCGTTCCAATACCATTTTGTAGACCAGGCCTATGCCGAAAAATTTAAAAATGAGCAGCGCACGGGTAAAATAGCTTTTACTTTTTCAGCACTTACAATTTTAATATCGTGTCTTGGCCTGTTCGGACTTGCGGCTTACATGGCCGAGAACCGTGCCAAAGAGATTGGCATACGCAAAGTATTGGGTGCAGGCATTGTAAACCTGATGCAATTGCTCACGCGCGATTTTGTTATGCTGGTGCTGGTATCAGTCGCCATAGCGGCACCTATCGGCTGGTGGTTCATGAACAAATGGCTGCAGGATTTTAATTACCGCATTCAAATCAGCTGGACCATATTTTTATACTCGGGCATAGTAGCCGTGGCTATAGCTGTTGTTACTGTAAGCTTCCAGGCTGCCAGGGCGGCTATGGCCAACCCTATAAAAAGCATTAAAACCGAATAACCTTATACAGTTGCTTAAAAAAGAAAAGGGTGCGCCTGTTCAGGCGCACCCTTTTTATATGGTATTTATAAATTCTTAAATATGTATCGCCCTGTTCTCGGTTGCTGCCAGACAGGCTTCGCGCATGGCTTCGGTGTAGGTTGGGTGGGCGTGGCTGGCACGTGTTACGTCCTCTGCACTGGCGCGGAACTCCATGGCAATAACCGCCTCGGCTATCATATCGGCAGCGCGCGGGCCAATCATGTGCACACCTAAAATTTCGTCGGTAGTGGCATCAGCTAAAACCTTCACAAAACCATCCAGATCACCGCTGGCACGGGCACGGCCGCTTGCTTTGAATGGGAACGACCCTACCTTATATTTTGTACCTGCCTCTTTCAATTGCTCTTCGGTATAACCAACCGCGGCAACTTCAGGCCAGGTATAAACAACACCCGGTATCAGGTTATAGTTAATGTGCGGTTTTTGGCCTGCGATAAGCTCGGCAACAAAAGTACCTTCATCCTCGGCCTTGTGGGCAAGCATGGCGCCTTTTATTACATCACCAATAGCATAAACGCCTTTAACGCTGGTTTCCAGGTGCTCATCAACCGGTATTTTGCGGCCACGCTCTTCAACGGTAATGCCAATTTTATCAAGGCCTAAACCATCTGTATAAGCAATACGGCCAACCGCTACCATGCAATAGTCGCCTTTAAGTTCCTGCTTTTCGCCTTTGGGGTTATCAAAAGTAACGGTAACCTCTTTGCCTTTGGCTGTTGCACCTGTAACCTTGTGGCCCAGGTAAAACTCCATGCCCAATTTTTTCAATACTTTCTGTAATTCGCGGCCCAGGCCCTTATCCATGGTAGGGATAATGCCATCCATGTATTCAATTACCGATACCTTAGCACCCAAACGCGCGTAAACCGAACCTAATTCCAAGCCAATAACACCCCCACCAATCAGTATCAGGTGTTTAGGGATCTCGGTTAAGGTTAAAGCCTCGGTTGAGGTGATGATGCGTTTCTTGTCTATCTTCAAAAATGGCAGGCTTGATGGTTTTGATCCTGTTGCTATGATCACCTTTTCGGTGGTCAGTTCGGTAGTTTTACCATCTGCGGCAGTAACAATAATGGTGTTTTTATCTTTAAATGATCCTACACCGGTGTGTACGTCAATCTTGTTCTTTTTCATCAGGTAGGTGATACCGCTGGTATTGGCATCCACAACTTCCTGTTTGCGTTTTATCATCTGGCCAAAATCAATACCCAGGTTATCTAATTTAATACCATGTGTAGTGAAAGTGTGCGCAGCGTTATGGTAATGTTCCGACGAATCAAGCAAAGCCTTCGACGGGATACAACCTACGTTAAGGCAGGTGCCGCCAAGGGTGTTGTATTTTTCAATAATTGCGGTTTTCATACCCAGCTGGGCGCAGCGTATTGCTGCCACATAACCACCCGGACCAGAACCTATAACGATTACATCATATTGCATAGTAGTGTATTTTGGTGGCCAAAGTTAAGGAATGTTTACAGGCTTATAAATAGGTAATTAATTAAAATGTGAAGGGGTTGACAAAGGAGGTTAGAGGGGAATGCTTCATTAAATTGTTTGTTTTCTTTTTTTTCAACTAATCTCTAATTAAGTATTCTCTAATCACTAACCATGGCGTTGCCTGCGGCCCGGGTTTTCCGCTCATACGCATGCAGGCCTTAGGCGCAGGGCCGGTATCCGCTTCACCCCCTAACGCTGATTTACTCACCCTCTTTGCAAAGCAGAGAGGGTCGACCGGCGCAGCGTAGTCGGGGTGAGTTAAATAGCAAAGCGCCTGTTACGGAAATCAAAACATGCAAAGTATAAAACGTGGATAAAGGCAACTTTGTAACACTCTTATCACCCGTTAGTATATTATCTATATACTTAGTAAATTAGGCCATCACTAAAATACTGACCAACATCATGAAAAAACTCTCCGCATTATTATTTGTAATGGCTGCGGCCTGTAGTACGTTGTTTGCGCAAAGCGCCTACGTTAAAGAACACTACACCAAAAAAGATGTGTACATCACCATGCGCGACGGGGTAAAACTCTTTACCTCTATCTACACGCCAAACGATGCATCTAAAACCAATAAATACCCCATAATGATGCAGCGTACCTGCTACAGCATTGCACCTTATGGCGAAACAAAATACCCCGGCCAATTAGGCCCCTCAAAATATATGATGCAGGAAGGTTACATTTTTGTTTACCAGGATGTACGCGGCCGCTATAAAAGCGAAGGCACCTGGACCAACATGACCCCGGTTATCGATAATAAAAAAAGCAAAAAAGATGTGGATGAAGGCTCTGATACTTACGACACCATCGACTGGCTGATCAAAAACGCTACCGGCAACAACGGTAAAGTAGGCCAATGGGGTATCAGCTACCCGGGCTTTTATACTGCAGCAGGTATTTTATCAAACCACCCTGCTTTAAAAGCTTCATCGCCACAGGCACCTATCTCCGATTTCTTTTTTGACGATTTTCACCACAACGGTGCTTTCATAGAAAGCTACTTCTTTACCTTCCCGGTATTTGGCGTTCAAAAAACAGATACTACAACCAAAGCATGGTACGCAAACCAAATGTTTAATGCCGGCACCCGCGATGGCTACCAGTTTTTGCTTGACCTTGGCCCGCTTAAAAACGCCGACAAATATTACAAAGACAACTTTTTTTGGCAGGAAACCATTAACCACCCTAACTACGATGAATTTTGGCAAAAACGCGGCCTGCTGAAACATTACAACAAAGTAAAACCCGCAGTGATGCTGGTAGGCGGCTGGTTTGATGCGGAGGACTTAACAGGCCCGTTGGCTATCTATAAAACTATTGAGAAGAAAGACCCTAACGCGTATAACACCATTGTAATGGGTCCGTTTGGGCACGGCAGGTGGTCGCGCGAAACCGGGCACACCATGCACAGCAACGTTTACTTTGGCGATAGCATTGCTACATTCTATCAAAAAAGCATCGAGCAAAAATTCTTTAACCATTTCCTGAAAGGCAATGGCGATAAAAACTCGGGCTTGCCTGAGGCTTATATGTACAATACCGGTAAAAAAGAATGGCAAACATTTGATAAATGGCCATCTGCAGCGGCAACCCATGTTAAGTTTTATTTAAATAATGATGGTAAACTGGCCGATGCAGCACCAGCCGCAACAGGCAGCACCAGCTTTGTAAGCGACCCAATGAAACCGGTGCCTTATACCGAGGATAACACCACCACCATGGGCTTTACCCCGCACAACTACATGAGCGAGGATCAGCGTTTTGCAGGCCGCCGTACTGATGTGCTGGTTTACCAAACAGATGTTTTAGCTGATGATGTTACCCTGGGCGGCGAAATTATGGCCAACCTTAAAGTAGCAACTACCGGTACCGATGCCGATTGGATAGTGAAACTGATCGACGTTTACCCTCCGGATGAAAAGAACAACGATTACATGCCAAACAAAAACATCATCCTGAGCAATTACCAGCAAATGGTACGTTCAGAGATCATGCCGGCACGTTTCCGCGATGGTTTTGAGAAGGCCGTACCGATGGTTACCAACCAAAAAACAGATGTAAATTTCCACCTGCAGGATGTATTGCACACCTTTAAAAAAGGCCACCGTATTATGATACAGGTACAAAGCACATCGTTCCCGCTGTATGCGCGTAACCCGCAAAAATTTGTAGAGAACCCGTATAAAGCCAACGAAAGCGACTACCAAAAAGCTACCCACACCGTGTTTAACGATAGCTTTATTGATGTGGAGGTGGTGAAGTAAGAAGTTAGGTAACCCTTCATCACCATGTCATTGCGAGGAGCGGCGTAAGGAAAGTGCGTCGGAGCGACGCGGCAATCTCGTCGCAGGTGCATAACCGTTATGCATTCAACGAGATTGCCACGCTATCGCTCGCAATGACATATTTTAAAATCGAAAGATAAAATGAAATTATACATCCTTGCACTTTTTGCCCTAATCAGCTTTACCGCCCAAGCTCAGGTAAGAGTTATTAAGTTGGATAAAACGGCTATTCCAAAATCAATAACTTACAAAGGACATATTATTGATGCGGCAAAATTTACCGACAAGGAAGGTGAACATATAGTTATTACCACAGAAACTGGCGAAACACAATCCAAAAATGGCGACGGTGACGATTATCGCGACGCTGCACTATATGCGTATCACTATTTGGTTCAAACGGATAAGTATAAACTGACATGGACCGTTTATGATTTCGTAAAAGATTGCCCGGTTGATATTGCCGCTAACTTTGTTCGTAAAACATTTGCTGTAACTGACCTTGACAACAATGGAACAGCAGAGGTATGGCTGATGTATAAGACTGTTTGCCATGGTGATGTTAGCCCGAGCGATTTGAAAATAATTATGCACGAGGGTGATAAAAAATATGTTATGCGCGGAACCAATAAGGTGCAGGTATCAAAAACGGAATATGAAGGCGGTAAATACACTTTTGACCAGGCATTTAATACCGCACCGGCATCTTTCAAACAATATGCTCAAAAACTTTGGAAGAAAAACCTTTTAGAAAAATGGGATTAACCTTGTAACAATGAAAATAACACACCTTAAATATATTGCTCTTGCATTTTTAACAGCAAGCACTTTTACAGCCAAAGCCCAGCTTGGCAACCACAAAGAAACATTCACCCGTGCCGATAGTCTGCGCGGATCATTAACCACCCCGCTGCGTACCTGTTACGATATCAACTACTATCACCTGGATGTGAAGTTTGATATCGATAACAAATTCATCAGCGGTAATGTACTTTTTAAATACACTACCACACAGGATTTTACCAAACTACAGTTCGACCTGTTCTCAAACCTAAAAGTGGAGAAGGTGGTTTATAAAGGTAAAGAACTACCCTATACCCGCGAGTTTAACGCGGTGTTTGTAACCTTCCCGCAAACCATTAAAAGCGGCAGCAAGGAAGAGTTTACTGTTTATTACTCGGGCAACCCAACCATTGCTAAACGCGCCCCATGGGATGGCGGTGTAGAGTATAACGTGGATTCGCTTGGGCATAAATGGGTATCAACCGCCTGCCAGGGCATGGGGGCAAGTGTTTGGTGGCCAACAAAAGACCAGCAGGCCGACGAAGTGGATAGCGCCCTGATCAGCATCAGTGTGCCAAACGGGTTAAAAGATGTAAGTAACGGTCGCCTGCGTAAGGTTACCAAACTTAAAGACGGCTACACCCGTTTCGATTGGTTTGTGGCCAACCCGATCAATAACTACGATATTGAGGCCAATATTGGCGACTACGCGCATTATACCGATACCTACATGGGCGAAAAAGGAAAACTAACACTCGATTTTTGGCCATTAAGCTATAATCTGGAGAAAGCCAAAAAGCACTGGGGTGCAAACACCAAACCTATGCTAAAAGCTTTTGAACACTGGTTTGGCCCCTACCCTTTTTACGAGGACGGTTACAAACTGGTAGAAACCCATCACTTAGGGATGGAACACCAAAGCGGCACGGCTTATGGCAACCATTATCAGAATGGCTACTTAGGCCGCGACCTATCCGGCACCGGCTGGGGCCTGAAATGGGATTTCATTGTAGTACACGAGAGCGGGCACGAGTGGTTTGGCAACAACATCACCAGTAAAGACCTTGCCGATATGTGGATCCATGAAAGTTTTACCAATTACAGCGAGTCGCTATTTGTGGAAGATAACTGGGGCAAACAGGCCGGGCAGGAATATGTACACGGCAGCCGCCTGGGCATCCAGAACGATGGCCCTATCGTAGGCCCTTACAACGTTAACAAAGAAGGTTCGGGTGATATGTACCCTAAAGGCGGCAACATGCTGAACATGATCCGCACCGTTATCAACGATGACGAAAAGTGGCGCGCTATACTGCGTGGTTTAAATAAAACCTTTTACCATCAAACCGTTACTTACGACCAGGTGGTAGGTTACATCAATCAGCAAAGCGGTGTAAACTTTAGCCCGGTGTTTGAACAATACTTAAAACACGCCAATATACCCACGCTTGAGTTTATGACCATTAACGGCAAACTGATGTGCAGATGGATAGCCGATGTAAGGGACTTTAACATGCCGGTAAGGGTACGCGTAAAAGGCGGCGAATACCAGTTTATCACCCCAAAAACGCGCTTTACCCCGCTAACCATTGCCGGTGCAACAAAAGACAATTTAGAGGTGGATACCTTTAATTATTATATAGGGGTGTTGGTGGATTAGGTCCGTTATTCTCCAATTGTCATTTCGACCGAGGAACGAGGGAGAAATCTTGTTCATTATGCAAAGTTCATCGCCTATCATTTGAACAGGATTTCTCACTATCGTTCGAAATGACAGGAGGGTGAACGCGGGGAAATTTATTTCCAAAAGCATGCAACTTTCCTGTTACAACCTGCGTCTAATAACTAAACAATTCAAAACCATGAGAACACTAAAAACACTTTTTACAGCTGGCTTACTGGTAGCAGCTGCAAGCTTTGCCAAAGCAGATACGCAGGACCGCCATTTAACAGGCTTTAACGCCGTGAGCGTTGCCGGTTCATACGATGTGTACATTACCCAGGGGTCAACCGAATCGGTAAAGGTAGATGCACCTTCTGATATTATAGACCGTATTGTAACCGAGGTTGAGGGCGGTGTGCTAAAAATATACACTAAAGATGGCACCCACTGGAACTGGAACGGCAATAAAAAAATGATTGTTTATGTAGCTATAAAAAACGTGAATGCAGTGAGCCTTGCAGGTTCGGGCGATGTTTTTTTTAAAGACGGTTTAAGGGCACCTTCCCTAAAAGTTAAACTAACCGGCTCGGGCGATATAAGCGGTAAAGTTGACGTTAAAACTTTAGAGAGCAGCATAGGTGGCTCTGGCGACATAACCCTTACAGGCCGTGCAGATAACTCAACCGTTAGCGTAGTAGGTTCCGGTGATTTTACCGGCAACAACCTCATAACTACCAATACCCAGGTAAAAGTTGCAGGCTCGGGCGATGCAAGGGTAAATGCTTCCGAAAAAATTGATGCCTCGGTAGTAGGTTCGGGCGATGTACATTACACCGGCGCGGCTAAAAACATTTCCAGCTCAAAAGCAGGCAGCGGCAGCGTTAGCAGAATGTAATGAAGGTAAAAGCTCAAAGCAGAAAGTTTTAGCAAGCTTTCTGCTTTGAGCTTTCAGCATAAATAAAAGGGGCCATGATATTATCACGGCCCCTTTTATTTATATAATATGGTGTTAAGCTAATTGCTTAGCTAATTTATCTGCAAGTATAGATTTTGGTACAGCGCCAATTTGTTTGTCAACAATTTCGCCGTCTTTAAAGTACAATAAGGCAGGGATATTGCGGATGCCATACTTCATTGAGATACCGGGGTTGTTATCCACATTCACTTTTCCTACAACAGCTTTGCCATCGTATTCTTTAGCAAGTTCTTCAACAACAGGGCCTACCATTCTACAAGGGCCACACCATTCTGCCCAAAAGTCAATTAGTACCGGTTTATCTGATTTAAGAACAAGTTCTTCGAAGTTTGCATCAGTTATTTCTAAAGCCATGATTTTTATTTTTAAATATGATATACAAATATATACTATTCAAATAGCTTGCCACAAGTGCGTGCATGACAATGTGACAATTATATTATTAACATCTGCCTTAATTACAAACGCTTTATAGTAGCAGGTAATTAGATGGGTTACTTTTTGTGTGGATAACGTATTAGAACTGCGAAGGGTTTCTGCTTGTGTGGAATATAGAGTTGACGACAATTTTATCTTCCACGATCTCGAAGACAATGAAAAACGGAAATTTATCGATCTTGGCAAATCTAAATTCCTCTAAAAACTTAACCTGATATATCAATGGCCTCTTTTGAATAGTTTTCAGCGTAGCAAAAACACTCTTTTTAAACCGTTTGCCTAATCCTTGTTGGCGAGACTCATACCAGTCAGAAGAATCTTTTAAATCAAATACCGCAGCTTTTAATATCTCTATACGATACATTAATCTTCTGTATACTTAAGCATAACTTTTAATTCGTCTATAGAATATGCCTCCATATTTCCTGAGCTGTACGCCTTTTGGCGCTGCAAAATAATTTCCTCCTGTTCTTTCGATAGCACCATTTCGCCATCATTCAAAACATCTTTAAGCTGCTGCTTTTCCGACTGATTTAGACTGCGGACAGCTTCTATTAATTGGTCGATAGAAAGATTAATTGAAATCATAGTTTTTAATGTTATTACTCAAATTTACGAAACTTTACCACTACATCAATACTGCCGGTGCATGCGTCAAATTCAGTATATCGGCCATCAGTTCATCGCTTGGGCTAACCTTGTGGGTTTTAGAAAGCAGATCAACGATCATGGCTTCTTCGCCGCACTTTACTTTAAACTTTAGCGCACAGCTTTTTGCCGGGTAACGTTCATTATTGGTAACGATGATCTGCTCCAGACGTTCAACCAACTGCGTGTTCAGCATCTTCAGGTCCAAACTCACTACAACAGATTTAGTGAGTTTATCGCGCATTTCAGACAGCAGGCTCATGCTGGTTACCCGCAGGTCCCAGTTATCCTTCTGGCGGAATTTCTCTTCAACGCTGCCTTTAATATGCAGGAAGTACCCCTCCACCATCATATTACGGAACTTTACATAATCGTCCCCAAAAAAAGCGAATTCGTAGCTTTCGTTATAATCCTCCAGCACAAAGGCGCCGAATGGTTTACCCATTTTGGTGAACCTGTGCTGCACGCTTGATACCAGCCCGCCAATACAGATCTCGCCGCGTTTACGCAGGTTGGCCAGGTTAGCCATCACCTCTTCGCCACCCTCGCCCGAGCGGGCTTTCTGGATGTTCTTTAATTCAGTAATGGTGGTATTGCAGTAACGGTCAATCTCCAGCTTAAAGTTATCAAGCGGGTGGCCGGTTAAATAAATACCTATAACCTCTTTCTCATATTTAAGCTTTTCTATCAGCGGCCATTCCTCGGCTTCGGGCAAGGCCGGCTCAGGGATATATGATGCTACCGAACCACCAAACAGGGACGATTGCGAACTGCTTTGTGTGTTCTGGTAATCATTACCATATTTTATCAGGCGTTCAACCCCGGTTAAAATACCGTTCTCTGTTTTAGCGAAGAACTGTGCCCGGTTTAAGCCAAACCCGTCAAACGCACCGCCATATACCAAATTCTCGTACGATTTACGGTTAACCGACCGTGTATTTGAGCGCTGTGCAAAATCGTAAACGCTTTTATACGGGCCTCGTTCAAGGCGTTCTTCAATAATGCTTTCAACTGCTTTTTCACCTACGCCCTTAACACCGGTAAGCCCAAAGCGGATAACGCCTTTCCTGTTGGCGGTAAAGGCCAGGTCGCTTTCATTAATATCGGGGCCTAAAACCTCAACCCCCATGCGGCGGCACTCCTCCATAAAGAAGGTGATCTTCTCCATGTTGTTTTGGTTGTTTAATACGGCGGCCATGTATTCTGCCGGGTAATGCGCTTTTAAGTAAGCCGTTTGGTAGGCCACAAAAGCGTAACAGGTAGAGTGCGATTTATTGAACGCGTATTGGGCAAATGCTTTCCAGTCGTTCCATATTTTGGTCAGTTTATCTTTGGGGTGGCCTTTGGCCATGGCGCCCTCCATAAACTGGGCTTCCATTTTATTCAGTACCTCAATTTGCTTTTTACCCATCGCCTTACGCAAAACGTCGGCATCACCTTTACTAAAGCCAGCCAGCTTTTGCGACAGAAGCATCACCTGCTCCTGGTACACGGTAATACCATAGGTTTCGCCCAGGTACTCTTCCATGTCAGCAAGGTCGAACACAATAGGCTCTAAACCATGCTTACGTTTAATAAAGTTGGGGATATACTCTATCGGGCCCGGGCGGTACAGGGCGTTCATGGCAATCAAATCCTCAAACTTATCGGGTTTAAGATCTCGCAGGTACATTTGCATCCCGTCACTTTCAAACTGGAACGTACCGTTGGTATCGCCGCGCTGGTAAAGTTCGTAGGTTGCAGTATCATCCAGCGGGATGTAATCTATCTCAATTTCAACACCGTGGTTTGCCCTGATCAGTCTTAGCGCATCCTTTATAATGGTCAGGGTTTTAAGGCCCAAAAAGTCCATCTTAATTACGCCTGCATCCTCAATTACACGCCCGTCGTACTGGGTAACCAGCAGGTCAGAGTCCTTTGCGGTAGCAACGGGTACAATATCGGTAAGGTCATAAGGCGCTATGATAATACCCGCGGCGTGCACACCCGTATTACGTACAGATCCTTCCAGCTTTTCTGCTTCGCGAAGCACCGTGCCTTTTAAATCGTTTGATTTGTAGATAACCTGCAGCTCGGCCACCTGCTCAATAGCTGTTTTCAGGTTGATACCCAATGTTTCGGGCACCAGCTTCTTCATGGCGTTCACATCGCTCAAAGGCATATCCAGCACACGGCCAACATCCTGGATACTGGTACGGGCAGCCATTGAGCCATAGGTAATGATCTGCGCTACCTGGTTCTTGCCATATTTATCAACCACGTAATCAATAACCTTTTGGCGGCCGGCATCATCAAAGTCCGTATCAATATCGGGCATTGATTTACGATCGGGGTTCAGGAAACGCTCAAACAGCAGGTTATACTTCAGCGGGTCTATATTGGTGATACCTGTACAGTAGGCCACCACCGATCCGGCTGCCGAACCACGGCCCGGACCAATAAATACACCCATATCGCGGCCCGCCCTGATGAAATCGGCTACGATCAAAAAGTAACCCGCAAACCCCATGGTACGGATAGTGAACAGCTCAAAGTTGATGCGCTCTTCGGCCTCGGGGCTTATATCCCTGTAACGCTCTTTGGCACCCATAAAGGTAAGGTGCTTCAGGTACTCCCATTGGTTAAGGGTATCCGCATCGGGTGTCATATCGCTGTGGATCTTAAACTCGGGCGGGATAACGTAGTTAGGCAGCAGGATGTCCCTTTTCAGTTTCAGTACATCCACCTTATCTACAATTTCCTGTGTATTATCCAGCGACTCGGGGATATCATGGAACAGCTTGCCCATTTCCGCCTGCGTTTTAAAATAAAACTGGTCGTTGGTAAAGCCAAAACGGTAACCCTTGCCACCTTCTTCATCAGTAGCTATGGGGGTGCTTTGCAAATCGCCGGTATTTACACAAAGCAAAATATCGTGCGCGTTACTGTCCTGCTGATCCACGTAGTGCGAATCGTTTGAACAGATCACCTTAACGTTATACTTTTTAGCGAACTTCATTAACACTTCGTTCACTATGTTTTGCTCAGGGATATCGTGGCGCTGCATTTCTATGTAGAAATCTTCGCCAAACAGGTCAAGCCACCATTTAAATTCAATTTCGGCAGCGGCTTCGCCGTCCCTTAAAATGGCCTGCGGTACCGATGCACCCAGGCAGCAGGTAGTTGCTATAATACCTTTATGGTATTTTAATATCAGTTCTTTATCAATACGCGGCCACTTGCTGTAAAGGCCTTCTATATAACCTAACGAGCATAGCTTGATGAGGTTTTTATACCCTTCGGCGTTTTTGGCCAGCATCAGCTGGTGGTAACGCTTATCTTTTACTTCTTTGGTAAACTGCTTTTTATGCCTGTCATCAACCACATAAAATTCGCAGCCTACAATGGGTTTTACATTGTGCTTACCCGCCTCGGCCACAAACTTAAACGCGCCAAACATGTTCCCGTGGTCGGTAATTGCCAGGGCTTTCATACCATCTGCTGCCGCTTTTTTATATAGCTTTGAAATATCGGCGGCACCGTCAAGTAATGAGAATTGGGTATGTACGTGTAAGTGCGAAAAATCGGGCATGTTATATTCTGTGTGCTGTATCTTGTGTGGATTACAAATTTATTAAAAAACAAAGTGGAAGTACAGGTTTGTGGATAAATCGGCGCTTATTTACAATGCATTTATTAAGTGTTTTTGAATAATACTGTTTATAGTGCAATTATCGTAATAGGATAAAAACAATTAACTATTCGCAAATGTTGAAAACACTATCAGCATATCTGTTTAACACATAATTTGTATAATTATAGGTAATAACCCTAACCTTTAAAAATTTGGAACGATTTGGACGTATAGCCCTCAAAACAATACTTTGGATAATTGCAAGTGTCATCTTTTTGGTGTTGCTTGTGGTTATTTTAATACAGGTACCCGCCGTGCAAAACTTCGCGAAAGACAAAGCGGTTACTTTTCTTCAGAATAAAATACACACAAAAGTTGAAATAGGCCACATTAGCCTGGGCCTGCCCAAATTGCTGGTTTTAGAAGATGTTTACTTTGAAGACCAAAAGAAAGACACTCTTATTGCGGGTGATAAACTTAAGGTTGATATTACGCTTTTAAAACTTCTGAAAAACAAGGTTGAGATAAACGAAATAAACCTGGAAGGCATCACCGCCAACATTAGCCGCGGGCCGGACAGCCTTTTCAACTTTGATTACATTATCAAAGCCTTTGCCGGCGAACAGAAAAAAGAAGTTAAGCCAGAGGATACCACCTCTACCATGAAGTTTTCGGTAGATAAGATCATCCTGGATAAGATCAACGTGAAATACAAAGATGTAACCACAGGCAACGATGTGAAATTCCTGCTGGGCCATTTTGATACCCGTATCAAAGATTTTGATATGGATAAGATGAAATTCACTATCCCTAAAATAAACCTGAGCGGGGTTAACGCCAAGATCATCCAAACCCCGGCCGGTTCGTCCATCGCGCAGGCCGCCAAGGTTGATACTGCCGTTAAACCATTAAATATGGACCTGACGCTGGGCGAAATAAACATTGACAAAATAAAAGTTGACTACAAGAGCAATGAAATGGCCGCCAAGGTTGACCTGGGCACTTTTTTGGTAGAGATGGATAAGATAGACATGAAAAACCAGCATGTAGGCATCAAATCTGTTAAACTGGATAATACCAATGCCGGGCTTAACTTTGCCAAACCTGCAACAGTAACCAAAGCGGTTGAAAAAACCATCAGGAAAATTGATACGCTAACCTCAAGAACACAGGCCAAAGGCTGGACGGCCAGCTTAAACCGCATAACGCTAACCAACGATAATATTAAGTTTGATAACGATGCGCAAAAACCCCTGCCCCGCGGTTTGGATTTTGCGCACATGGGTATCAAAAATTTAAATACCGATATACAAGACCTTAACTATACCCCGGATAGCTTATCCGGAAAAGTAAACTCTTTCACCTTCGCCGAAAAAAGCGGACTTAAGATCAATAAGTTTCATACCTCGTTTTTCTACGGACCAAAAAGCGCTTACTTAAAAGACCTGCTGGTAGAAACACCAACCTCGGTTATCCAGAAAGAATTACAGGTGGGTTACCCTTCCATAGAATCGTTAACAAAAGACCTGGGCAAACTAAGCATCAACGCCAATTTGGATGGCAGCAAGCTTGGCCTGCGCGATGTGTTACTGCTGATGCCTGCCATGGCATCTATGGAGCCGTTTAAATCCTCACCAAATTCTGTGATCAAAATAAACGGCAGGGTTAGCGGGCAGGTAAACAACCTGCGCATCCCTAATATTGAGATCAGCGGCTTTGGCAATACTTATGTGAAAGCATCGGCCACCATGCGCGGCTTGCCTGATGTGGAGAAAGCATATTTCGACCTGACGATAAATGATTTCCGTACCACCCGTACAGATATTGCCCGCCTTGTACCGAAAGGAACCATCCCGCCAAATGTAAGCGTGCCCGAAAACATGGATCTGAAAGGCACCTTTAAAGGCACCATGAAAACCTTTAATACAAAAATGGCCCTGCGCAGCAGCTATGGCGCGGTTGATCTGGTAGCTGCTATGAAGAGCGGCAAACGCAAAGGAAGCGAAACCTATTCGGCCAATATTAAGGCCAATAACTTAAATGTGGGCGCATTAACCAAACAGCCGCAAATGGTGGGTTTTGTAACCATGAAAGCCAACATCAGCGGTACCGGCCTCGACCCTAAAACCGCCAGCCTTAAATTTAATGGCGATGTGGTAAGCGCAAATGTTAAGGGTTATACTTACCGTAATTTAGTAATGAATGGTACGGCGCATAACGGAGCCTATGTGGCCAAAGCCCGGATGAAAGACCCTAACATCAACTTCACCCTTGATGCTAAGGCCAATATGAACAAAAAATACCCGTCGGTTAAAGCAACGTTAATGGTAGATAGCATAGACCTGCAAAAACTTAATTTTGTAAAAGGCCCGATGCGTTTTCATGGTAAAATTATTGCCGATGTGCCAACTGCCGACCCGGACTACCTGAACGCCAACATACTGGCAACAGACCTTTTGGTGGTTAATAAAGGCGAGCGCATTACTTTAGATACCGTAAGCCTGATATCAACCGCCACTGCCGATAGCAGCACACTGCGCTTAAAAACGCCTATGTTTTATGCACACATGGCCGGTAAGTATAAGCTAACCCAAATTGCCCCTGCCCTGCAGGATGTGATTGATAAATACTACAACACCAGCCTTGGCAGTAAAACCCCAAGGGCAAAAGTTAAATACTCGCCGCAGCAGTTTACGTTTGATGCCCGCCTGGTGAAAACCCCGCTGGTAGCTAAATTTGTACCCGATTTGAAACAGCTTGACCCGGTTTTATTTAACGGCAGCTTTAACAGCACAACAGGCGAACTTATTGTAAATGGAGCAGCACCCAAAGTTATTTATGGCACCAATACAGTAAATAACTTAAAGCTGGCCATTAACACAGGGAACAATGCTTTAAATTACAATTTAACGGTTGATGAAATAAAAGTGGGCTCGTCGTTAGATCTGCTTTACACCAGTGTATCGGGTAACGCCCAAAACAATAAGCTGGGCATTAGCTTACAGGTGCGCGACAAACTAAAGAAAGAACGCTACCGCATTGCCGGCCAGTTTAGCGTTTTGCCAGATCAGTATCAGTTCAGCTTTTTACAAAACGGGCTGATGTTTGATTACACCCCATGGGATGTTAACCCGGATAACGCGCTGTTTTATGGCGCAAAAGGGATACTGGCGCGTAACTTTAGCATCACCAACAGCAACCAGGTATTAAGCGCCAATAGCTCGGGTGGCGTAAACTCGCCTATTACGGTAGATTTTAAAAACTTCAGGATAGAAACCCTGACCAAAATAGCACAGCAGGACTCCCTGTTTGTTGGCGGTACCATTAACGGTAACGCAGTGGTAAGCGATTTCCAGAAATCGCCGGTGTTTACTGCCGATATGGAGGTGAGCGACTTTAGCTTTAAAGGCGATACCGTAGGTAACATAGCGCTTAAGGTAAATAACCAAACTCAAAACGCATTCGCGCTGCAGGCAAGTGTTACCGGCAAAGGCAACCAGGTTGACCTGAACGGTATGTACTATACCACTCCCGAAAGCCGGTTTGATATGAACCTGAATATTGTAAACCTGGGCATGAAGAGTATAGAGGGCTTTAGCTTTGGGGCTATTAAAAACTCGAGCGGTAATATTACCGGCCAGTTAAAAATAACCGGGACCACCACCGCACCGGCCGTGCGGGGCGATATTCATTTCAATAAGGTAGCCTTCAACGTAGCTATGCTTAACTCCTACTTTACCATGCCCCAGGAGAGCATCACGTTTAACGATGAGGGTATTCGTTTTAATGATTTTACCCTGGTTGATTCTACCAATAACAAGGCGGTTATTTCGGGTTCTATCTACACCAAAACTTATACCGACTTTAAATTCGGGATGAACATCAGGGCGAATAACTTTAGGGTTATTAACTCTACAAAAGCAGATAACAAGCTGTTTTATGGCAAGTTGTTTATGGATACCGATATAAAAGTAAGGGGCGATATGGCCAAGCCTGTGGTTGATGCAACATTGACCGTTAATGATAAAACAGACTTTGCTATTGTATTGCCAACCAGCGACCCAGGTGTGGAAGACCGCAAGGGGGTAGTTGAGTTTTTTGACGCCAGCGCACCAAATACCGATTCTATACTAATAGCCCGACAGCTTGATTCGTTAAAACAATCGGAAGTTACCGGGCTTGATGTAAACGCTACTGTTAACATAGATAAAAACGCGGCCTTTACTATTGTGGTTGATGAGCGGAATGGCGATGTGGTACACTTAAAGGGCGAAGCACACCTGAGCGGCGGTATAGACCCAAGCGGCAAAACAAGTTTAACCGGTACTTATGTGGTTAGCAGCGGCTCGTACAACCTGTCGTATGCCACCGTATCGCGTAAGTTTAACTTTAAGCCGGGCAGCACCATTACCTGGACGGGCGACCCAACAAGCGCTAATATAGACCTGACTGCCATTTACATAGCCAACGTGCCACCGATAGACCTGGTTGCTAACCAACTAACCGACCAAAACTCGACCCAATACAAGCAGAAGTTACCGTTTAATGTAAACCTTAACTTACGTAACGAGTTAATGAAACCCGATATCAGCTTTGATATTACCCTGCCGGATAGTAATTACAATGTATCATCAGAAGTAACCACTACTGTTGGTACCCGCCTTGCCCAGGTAAGGCAGGACCCTAACGAGTTAAATAAACAAGTATTGGGCGTGCTGGTACTTGGCCACTTTATTGGCGATAACCCACTGCAAAGCCAGGGCGGCAGCGCCGGTGTTGAAGGTGCTATACGCAGCAGCGTAAGCGGCTTACTTACCGACCAGTTGAATAACCTTGCAGGCGACCTGATCACCGGGGTCGACCTTAATTTCGGGGTAACATCCGGCGAGGACTACTCATCCGGCACGGCAACAAACCGAACGGACCTTAACGTTGGGCTAAGTAAACGCTTCCTTAACGATAGGCTAACGGTGAGCGTAGGCAACAACTTTAACCTGGAAGGCGCACAGGCCGGGCAAAAAACATCAAACATTGCCGGCAATGTTTCGGTTAATTACAAATTGAGCAAAGATGGGCGCTATACCCTGCGCGCGTATCGTAAGGATGAGTTTATAGTTATACAAGGCCAGGTAGTTGAAACCGGTATAGGGTTTTCGCTCACGGTAGATTATAACCGTTTCCGCGAGATCTTCCGTAAACGCACCGCACAGGAAAGGGAGATGCGCAAAAAATACAAAGAAGAACAAAAGCTAAAAGACGAGCAGGAAAAAGCATCGCAGCAAAAAGATAAAGACGAAAGAACCAAGACACAGACCACAACCTTATGATTAAACGTATAATATATTTAGTACTTATGGCTGTAGTGTTAAATGCCTGCAGCACTACCAAGTACCTGCCGCCAAACGAAAAGCTTTATACCGGCGGTAGTGTTAAGGTTGATGATAAAAACATACCTAAAAGCGATGCAAAGGCTCTGGAGTCGGAGTTGAAAACCTATATCAGGCCTAAACCAAACTCATCTTTATTAGGGATGAGAATAAAACTTTGGCTTTATTACAAAACCCGCAACCGCCATGGGTTTATTCAAAAATTTCTGAGCAAATACGGCGAGCCGCCGGTATTGGTTAGCCAGGTAGATCTGGCTAAAAACAGCACCATTATGCAAAACCGCCTGCAAAATATCAGCTATTTCCAGGCAACGGTTAGCGGCGATACTATAGGCAAAAAGAAAACTGCCAAAGCTTTATTCACAGCGCTGCCGGGCCCATCATACACCATCAATAACATTACCTTCCCTGCCGCTACAGATAATAGCCTTGATACCGCCGTTAAAGGCACCATGGCACAAACGCTGTTAAAAAAAGGCGAAAAATATAGCCTTGATGTGATCAAGAACGAACGCATCAGGATTGATGCCCGCCTTAAGGAAGAAGGCTTTTTTTACTTTGCGCCTGAGCAATTGGTTGTAAAGGTTGACAGTACCATTGAAGGCCATAAAGTGAACATGATAGTTCGCATTAAACCCGAAACACCAGACAGGGCACGCGAAATTTATTCTGTCCGTAATATTTATGTGTACCCAAACTACTCGTTAAGGGATACCTCCTTAAGGTTAGACCAGGCAAAACCTTACCGCAATTATAACATCATCGACCCGCGCAACACCGTGAGGCCATATTTATTTTCAAATACCGTGTTGCTGCATCCTAATGATGTATACAGCCGCACCACCCATAATAACTCGTTAAACAGGTTTATTAATTTGGGGCCATACCGTTATGTAAAAAACAGGTTTGAAGATGTAACGCCCGATTCGCCCAAGCTGGATGTTTATTATTTCCTTACCCCGTATAAACGCAAATCGTTACAGGCCGAGATCATTGGCCGTACATCATCTGCCAACTATACCGGTACGCAAATAAACCTGAGCTGGAAAAACCGCAATGCTTTTAAAGGCGGCGAGCTTTTAACTGTTACGCTATTTGGTAGTACCGATGTGCAGGTTGGCGGCCAAAACAGTGGCTATAACGTTTACCAGTATGGTGTGCAAACCAGCCTTTCGTGGCCAAGGTTAATAAGTCCGTTTGCTTTACGGGCCGATAACGGGTACATCCCGCGCACCATATTAACGTTGGGTTACACCTCTGTTGTACGGCAAAAACTGTACTCGCTTAACTCTTTCACAGGATCGTTCGGGTATCAGTTTAAAACTAACGAGCATAAGATACACGAGTTAAATTTACTGGAGGCCACCTTTGTAAAGCCACGTAACATAAGCCAGGTATATTTGGATAGCATACGTAATCCAAACAACCGCAACCCGGCGCTTAAACACGTAATTGACCCGCAATTTACTTTAGGCCCAAGCTATGCCTATACATTTGATAACACCACCGAAGACTATCGTACCAACAGCCTTTACTTCCGTGGTAAGCTTAGTTTATCAAACAACCTGTATGGCATTATAAGCGGTGCCGATACCCTTGGCGGCAAAGTAAAAACACTGTTTGGTACCGTATTTAACCAATATGTTAAAGCAGAAAGCGAGATCCGCTTTTTCCATAAACTTAGCGCTAACAGCAAAATTGCTACCAGGCTTATTGCGGGTGTTGGTTTACCATACGGCAACTCTACCATTTTACCATATAACCAGCAATTCTTTATTGGCGGGCCTAACAGTTTAAGAGGGTTCAGGCCCAGAACATTAGGTCCGGGTACTGTCGATCCAACCAATGCAAACGGCAACACCTTTATTGCAGATCAATCGGGCGATATAAAACTGGAGGCTAATATTGAGTACCGCCAAAAGCTATTCAGCATTGTGTACGGCGCATTATTTGCCGATGCCGGTAACATCTGGAACGCCAAGCCACACCAGCCGGGCGGCACATTTGGCCCTAATTTTTTATCGCAAATGGCTGTTGATGCGGGTTTTGGTTTAAGGTTTGATGCTACGATACTGGTACTGCGTACCGATCTTGGTTTCCCGCTGGTAAGGCCATATACACCGGCAGGTGGCCAGCGCTCCATCAGCCCGAGTTTTAAAAACAGTATCTTAAACATCGCCATAGGGTATCCGTTTTAATTGGCTCAATAATGGATTGGTGGCTAATTTTTACCACAGAGATCCACAGAGTGGAACACAAAGGTCACAGAGATATTTTCATGCAATATGCGAAAGCAATTCTTATTCATCTCTGTGCAACCTCTGATAACGCTGTGGTTAACCGGCTTAAAACCATATAATTGTTACGTTAATTTTATTGATTGAATTATAGTTGGATAGCTATATTGCACCGACACTACTAAATGGCTAAAAAAACTATATCTATCCCGCTAAACATTATCGACCTGCATGGTGATGGCTTTCACCCCGTGTTGGATATTGTGATCTTCAACAAGCCTTTTAAAGTGGTACTGGATACCGGCGCGTCGCGTACGGCATTTGACCGCGACCTGCTGATACAGGCCAATGAAATGGCTGATATCGTAGCCAGTGAGAGGCTTTCAACCGGGTTGGGTACCAACACCATGGAATCGGCAACGGCGGTGATAGAAAACATATGGATAGGCGATATGATGATCCCCGAACTGGAAGTAGCCGTGCTTGATCTGTCTACCATCAACGTAGCTTACCGCGAATTGGGATACCCTGAGGTACTGGGTGTTTTGGGCAGTGATATATTAATGAAGTACCATGCGGTTATTGATTTTGGGAAAAAGGAATTAAAGCTAAAGTGATTAACTGATACTGCTTTTCTTCAATACCTGGTTACAAAGCGCTATCGAGCTTAAATTCAGCACTGCAAAAAATATCAATATCACCATAAGTACCGGCAAGGGCCAATGCTGCATCATTTTAAACCCGTTTGTATCATCACCACCCTGAAAAAACACCGGCAGGTAAATAACGCCGTTTAGCAGCATACCCGGCAAGTAGGTTTGCGATATTAAACGCCCTTTTAATATCGACTTCTTCCCCTTTACGGCTTTCCCCTTACGGGATATCAATACAAAGGCATACATCAATGGTGAAAAAGCCAGTAAAAATATAGCGATAAAGAAAACCGAGTGCATAACTTTATTATTTGGCAGTGTATATGCCAGGCCCGACGCAACTATTGTAAAAGCCAACAACCCCCAATTTAAATATCCACGAAAAATAGTTTTAAACGCCCCGCCAACATATTTGTTAAATATATTTTCCTGTTTAACAGCTAATGCCTCAATGCCCGAGTAGCCACCAAAATCGGTATCCACCACATCCTGAAAAAGAACTGATATTTTGCGCGTATCGCCGTTGTCGCGTTTGGTCTCAATAGCGGTTAAGATATGGTCGAGAATCTCGAAATAGCTCTCCTGGTATTTGATGTCGTATATCTTCATACGCTCGGTAACCCATTGCAGTTCATGTGGCGATAGTATCATATTGCAGCAGTGGTTTGGAATTCGTTTTTATATAATTTGTATAATGATAAGTTGTACAGTGTTGCAATCAGAAACCACACTGCCAACAGGTAATTATTAGTTCCTAAAAAAACTTTGTAAAATCCTTCACCACTCCAAATAGCAAAAGCATTTACGATCACAAAAAACCGAACAGGTATACTCGCCAAAATTTCAAACGATTTATCTTTAGCCGATTTTTGCGTAGTCCCTAAAATATACCCGGTATCATACAGTCGTAAAAGATAAATTATGTAGGGTGCTAAAATCATCAAAAAAGCCATCACGATAATTAACGATATACTGACCCTAATTTGTGCAAAGCCGTAACAAGTTGCCCCTACAGCCAATAGTAAATAAAACAGATTGGGGACTTTAAAGTAAGATACAATGTATGAACGATACTTTTTATACATATCATTAACCAAAGCATCTTTGTGAGCTTTTTCAACCTTCAATAAATTTCTATGCCCTCCAAAATCATTTATAATAATGCCGTTTATAGCGTCCTGGAAACTTATATCTGCCGGCTGATGCTCAAGCGCCGATAAAATGTGATCATATATTTCCTCATAACTTTCGCGGTAGGTTAATGTTTTATGCAGATAGTCCTGCAATATTTTTATTTGCCTGCTGTCCGGTTTCATTTGGTTGTAGGTTTAAGGTTTAACAAAGTTTGCAGCTGATCTATAAAGGCCTGCGCTTCGGTTAATTTACTGGTCACCTCTTTGCCCCCCTGCTCGGTAAGGCGGTAATACTTGCGTACACGGTTATCTACCACCTGCGTAAATGTTTCCAGGAAACCATCTGCCTCCAGTTTATGCAGGGCCGGGTACAAAGCGCCCTCAGTAAGCATTATCTCTCCCTCTGATACCTCTTTAACCTTTTGGGTTATCTCGTATCCATACATCTGCTCGTTATCCTCCAGTAATTTTAAAATGATGGTTTGCAGACTTCCTTTTAGCAATGGGTTAGTGCTCATGATTCAAATATATAAATATTTATATACATAAGAAAATTATGTATATAAATTTAAAAGTATATTTTATCGGCACTTGATGTTTCCCTTGCCTATTAGTGCTTACAAAGGCATAAAAAAAACCGTCAAGGACGAATGAAGGTCGAAAAAGGGCGAATAAAAGTCGAAAAAACACCAAAAGGGCGCCCATAAAACCTATTACGTAAAAAAGCCTCCTGAATGTCAGGAGGCTTTAATATTATGGGCACGTAAATAACCCTATTAGGTATCTATACGGGCATAACGTGCATTTTTCTCTATAAACTCGCGGCGGGGGGCAACCTCATCACCCATCAGCATCGAGAAGGTGTGATCGCACTCGGCAGCGTTCTCAATTGCTACTTTTTTAAGTGTACGATGGGCCGGGTTCATGGTGGTATCCCATAATTGCTCGGCATTCATCTCACCCAAACCTTTGTAACGCTGTACGTGTACGCTATCTTCTTTACCCGCACCTTTTAAACGCTGTATAGCCGTATCACGCTGCTCGTCGGTCCAGCAGTATTCAAATTCTTTACCTTTTTTAACCTGGTATAACGGTGGCGATGCGATGTACACATAACCGTACTCAACCAACTCCTTCATGTAACGGAAGAAGAAAGTGAGGATCAACGTGGTAATGTGCGAACCATCCACGTCAGCATCCGTCATGATCACAATTTTATGGTAACGCAGTTTTGTTAAGTTCAGTGCCTTGGCATCTTCCGGCGTACCAATACTTACCCCAAGGCCGGTAAACATATTTTTTATTTCTTCGTTCTCGTAGATCTTGTGTTCCATGGCTTTCTCCACGTTCAGGATCTTACCCCTTAAAGGCAATATGGCCTGGAACTCGCGGTTGCGCCCCTGTTTGGCGGTACCACCCGCCGAGTCGCCCTCTACAAGATATAACTCGCATAAGGTTGGGTCGCTGTTAGCACAATCAGACAGTTTACCGGGTAAGCCTGAACCGCTCATTACACTTTTACGCTGCACCATTTCGCGTGCTTTACGTGCGGCCGCGCGTGCTGTAGCAGCAAGTATAACTTTCTGCACAATCATTTTAGCTTCACGAGGGTTTTCTTCAAGGTAGTTACCTAAAATTTCGCCTACGGCCACGTTAACGGCACCACTCACCTCGCTGTTACCCAGTTTGGTTTTGGTTTGCCCTTCAAATTGCGGCTCTTGTACTTTAACCGAAATTACGGCAGTTAGCCCCTCGCGGAAGTCATCGCCTGTAATCTCGATCTTCATGTTTTTCAATAAACCCGATTTATCAGCGTAAGCCTTAAGCGTACGTGTTAAACCCATCCTGAAACCCGCTACGTGCGTACCACCCTCAATAGTGTTGATGTTATTTACATACGAGTGCACATTTTCGGTATACGTATCGTTATACTGAAAAGCCAGTTCAACCGGGATACCTTGTTTTATACCTTCCAGATAAATAGGCTCAGGAATAATAGCCACACGGGTACCATCCAGGTATTTAACAAATTCTTTCAACCCACCTTCAGAGAAAAACTCTTCTGTAATGAAAGAACCGTCATCGTTGGTTTCGCGTTCGTCTGTTAATGTTAAACGGATACCTTTATTTAAGAATGCAAGTTCGCGCAGGCGGGTAGCCAGGGTTTCAAACTTGTATTCGGTAGTTAATGTAAATATTTCCGGGTCGGGCTGAAAAGTTTGTGTAGTGCCGGTACGTGCCGATACACCAATCTCTTTAACCTCAAACAAAGGTTTTCCCTGAGAGTACTCCTGAGTAAATATTTTGCCTTCGCGCTCAACAACCGTTTTCATGTGGGTTGATAGCGCGTTAACGCAACTTACACCCACACCGTGCAAACCACCGGATACTTTGTAGGTATCCTTATCAAACTTACCACCGGCGTGCAATACGGTCATTACAATTTGCAATGCCGATACTTTCTCTTTGGTAGTGATACCTGTTGGGATACCACGGCCGTTATCTACAACGGTAATAGAGTTGCCTTTATGAATAGTAACATTAATGGTATCGCAATATCCGGCAAGCGCCTCATCTATCGAGTTATCAACTACCTCGTATACCAAATGGTGAAGGCCTTTTACGCCGGTATCACCAATGTACATGGAAGGCCTTTTACGTACAGCTTCTAAACCTTCTAAAACCTGTATATTATCCGCTGAATAATTTGATCTATCTTGATTTTCTTCGCTCATATTTGATTAAAACAATAACCTTCAAATTTACGATTTTTGCTTCACATTAAGTTCATTATTGTTTAACAATAGTGCGATTGTGGATAAATATGACCGGTAATAAACATGTTAATTAATGGTTAGGAAACTTGTGCCGAAAGATTATATTTGTCAAAATTTTTTTTAAGATAAACACAATGAAAATCAAGGCATCAATCGTTACAAATTCAGTATTAGCAATATTAATTGCTGCAGGTGTATCTGCTTGTAACCAAAATAAACCAGAAAGTAAAGCAGCTGCTGCACCTACTGCAGGAACAACTGCCAGTAATCCTGAAATTGTTTACATCAATCAGGACTCCTTGGTTGCTAAATACGACTATATTAAGGATATGGATAAACGCCTTGGTGATAAAGGTAAAGCTGCGCAGGCTGATGTGCAATCGCGCCAGCAGGCTATACAGCGCGAAATTGCTGAATATCAAAAAGCAGCCCCAACTATGGCTGCCGATCAGCGCCAGGCTACTGAGCAACGTTTACAACGTAAAGGCCAGGAGTTTCAGCAATACCAGCAAAATGCAGGTGCACAAGTACAAAACGACCAGGTAAGTGAGCAAACCAAACTTTATGAAAAATTAGTTGACTTTACTAAAACTTACGCTAAAGAAAAAGGTTATAAATTGATATTAACCTACCAAAAAGGCAACGCTACTGTACTTTACGGCGACCCAAGCCTTGACGTAACTGCCGATGTTATTAAAAGACTGAACGAAGCTTACGCTAAAGACAAAAAATAATATAATATGATGTGCAGCTGTGTGAATACAAGGTGCACTGATAAAAAAATAATATAATTTAAACCCCGGCTTTTAGTTGGGGTTTTTTAATTTAGATGCATATGGAAGATAAAGGGAACCAGAAGTTCATGCAGATGGCTATTGATCTGTCTGAATATAATGTAACACAGGCGCAAGGCGGCCCTTTCGGTGCTGTGATTGTAAAAGATGGGATGGTTATAGCGCGCAGCGCCAACAGGGTTGTACCTACTAACGACCCTACCGCGCATGCCGAGGTTTCTGTTATACGTTTAGCTTGCCAGGAATTAGAAACTTTTAATTTAGAAGGTTGCGAAATATACACCAGTTGCGAACCATGCCCTATGTGCCTTGGCGCTATCTACTGGGCACGCATCAGCAAAGTGTATTATGCCAATACCAAAAAGGATGCTGCCGATATAGGCTTTGACGATCATTTTATTTACGATGAACTGGAAAAACCCATGGAAAAACGCCAGATGCCATTCGTACAAATGATGCACAATGAAGCGTTGGCTGTATTTAAACAATGGGAGATATCTGAAAGTAAAAAAGATTACTAATTAAGAAGGCCAATCCACTGGCAATCTTCAAAATCTGTAAGCATATGGAATAGCAGGCCTACGCCGGCTATTCTTGTTTTAGGGAAAAACAAGAGCGCTACATACACCCCCATTGCATAATAAGAATGCAGCGGATGAAAACCTATACTGCACCTTGCAGGGCTAAAAATGGGTTTAGCCAATAGGTGGTCAGCATCAACCACCATGGTTGCAACCATAATTAACCATGCCTTTTGCCACCGATCCCTGAAAAATATAAATGCCAGTAAGCCGGGAGCTAAAAAATGCAAGCCGTAATGCAATAAAGGCCGTAGTATAGTTAAAAATTGTTCCAACCCCTATAAATTGTTTATTAACTTATAAGTGATTTTATCAACTCTTCCAGATCCTTTAGGTATAGCATATTAGGGCCGTCGCTAAGGGCGTGGTCAGGATCGGGGTGGGTCTCTATAAAATAACCGCTTGCCCCAAATGCCCTTGCCGCGTGCGACATGTAAGGCACAAATTTACGATCGCCGCCGGTTTTACCCCCTGCACCGCCAGGGCGTTGTACCGAGTGGGTACAATCCATACAAACAGGGTAACCAAACTCCTTCATATCATAAATATTCCTGAAATCGACAACCAGGTTATTATACCCAAATGAGTTGCCGCGCTCTGTCAGGATTATCTGCTCATTACCGGCTTCCTTTACTTTTTGCGCCGGGTAAAACATATCCTGGCCGGATAAGAACTGCGCTTTTTTAATGTTTACTATTTTACCGGTTTCGGCGGCCGCAACGAGCAGATCTGTTTGGCGGCACAGGAATGCCGGGATCTGTAAAATATCAACTACCTCGGCCGCTACATCAGCCTGAAATGGCTCGTGAATGTCTGTAGTAACGGGCAGGTTAAATTTTTCTTTTACGTTGTTCAGCATTTCCAGCCCTTTGCCAATACCCGGACCACGGTATGCATGGATACTGGTACGGTTAGCTTTATCAAACGATGATTTGAATACTACCGTTACGGGGTATTTACTGCCAATTTCTGCAACCTTTTCAGCTACGGTATATAGCAGTTCCTGGTTTTCCATTACACATGGGCCAACAATAAAAAAAGGTTTATCGGTAATATCTTTATATAATGCCATTGTCTTTTATCTTTTTACGTGCAAGTGCCAGGTCTTCCGGGGTGTCTATCCCCTTTTCAATACCTTTCACTTCAATCATTTTAATTTTATAACCGTTCTCAATCGCTCTTAGCTGTTCCAATTTTTCGGTACTCTCTAAAAACGAAACCGGCATGGTAATAAACTCTTTCAGGAACGACGTCTTATACGCATAAACGCCCATATGCTTTTTATAAGCAGAAACATCTTCCACCTTCCTATCTCTTGAAAATGGGATTGCAAACCTGGAGAAATATATGGCATTGCCGTTTACATCAGTAACAACTTTAACCAGGTTTGGGTTGTTTAGTTCATCTATATTTGCTACCGGCGCATAAACACTGGCCATAACGGCGTCGCTTTGTTGCAGTGCGGTTATAAGTCTATCAATAATTCCGGCATCAAAAAAGGGTTCATCGCCTTGTACATTTACCACCATATCGCAAGCTACGGTTTCAATTACCTCAGCTATACGGTCGGTGCCGCTGGGATGCTCTTCTTTAGTCATAAGTACATTGGGTGTAAACCCTTTGCAAATATTAAACACTTCATCGCTATCCGCAGCTATCCATATCTCGTGATGAAGCGTAGCCTTTAAGCAAGCCTCGTAAACCCTTTGTATAACTGGCTTACCACCCAAATCGAGCAATACTTTGCGGGGTAACCGGGTCGATTTTAACCGGGCAGGTATAACAATAATCGCCTTCATGTATTAAGCCTGGTTAAATATCTGGTAAACGCCCGTTAGGGTGTTTTGATCATTATGTACCAAAAGCGTAGTGATTTTGCATTCCATCATTAACGCTTCGGCATCGTAAACCAATTCGTGTTCGTTAATGGTTTTAGGAGCGCTGTTCATTATATCTGTAATGGGCAAATTATGCAGGTCGTCATATTTAACTAATCCGCGGCGCAGGTCGCCATCGGTTATTACCCCTGCTACACTTTCTGGCGTACCTACTATGACCATACCCAGTTTCCCCTCGCTCATTTTCAGAACTAGTTGCGTAAAGGTAGCTGTGCTATCAATGAACGGAAGTTTATCAGTTCGCATCAAATCTTTTATTCTCACCAGTAATTTACGGCCAAGCCTGCCTCCGGGATGAAACCTTGCAAAATCGGCCGGAGAAAAGTCTTTAGCCGTCATCAAGGCCACTGCAAGTGCATCGCCCATAACAAGTGTGGCTGTAGTTGATGATGTTGGCGCAAGTTCAAGCGGGCATGCCTCCTGCTTTACGCAAACATTTAAATGGTACGTGGCATTTTTTGCCAGCGTTGAACTGGCATTACCTGTTATTGCTATGAATATATTTTTATTGTACTGCAGGTATGGTACTATTTTTAAAATCTCCTCGGTTTCGCCGGAGTAAGATACCAGTATCACAATATCGTCGGCACTTATCATCCCCAGGTCGCCATGGAAGGCTTCGGCAGGGTGCATGAAAAAGCTGGGAGTACCTGTGCTTGTGAATGTGGCCGATATTTTTTTACCAATATGGCCGGATTTACCCATTCCGCAAACCACCAGTTTACCTGTAGAATTTAGTACGGCATCAACAGCCTGGCTAAATTGTTCATCTATCATCGATGCTACATACTGTAAGGATGCTATCTCTATATCAAATACTTTTTGGGCAATACTTTTCATAAGCTGTAAAAGCTCGGGGAGTTATTTTGTATTGCAATTATACTCAATAAAATCAGATTTAGCTAAACAGCGCCCTAATGCAATTAACATCCTATACCTTATTGCAAATTAGCATTGACTAATCCTGCAGTATCCTTAACTTTTTAGCTTCTATCTGCAGAGGTGCAGTTTTCCTGTTGTCAAGACCCTCAAACTCTGAGTTTTTGCTGATAAATTCGGGGACAATTTCCTTCATTTTATTTACCATAGCCATATCATTGTTTTGCTTATTTAATAAAAGCAACTCGTTAATATCATCGGCAACTTTTTGATACGGATAATTGATCACCTCAGATATCTTGATCTTTTCGTGGTGGGTAGGCATGGTATGCTCACCATCATTAAGCAACTCTTCATATAGCTTCTCGCCCGGGCGTAAACCTGAGTAAACAATTTTAATGTCCCTATCGGGCTGTAAGCCGGCAAGTTTTATCATTTTAAGTGCCAGGTCAACAATTTTAACAGGTTCGCCCATATCAAAAATGAAGATTTCGCCACCACTTCCCATAGTACCGGCCTCTAATACCAAGTGCACGGCCTCGGGTATGGTCATGAAATAACGGGTTATTTCGGGGTGAGTAACTGTAATGGGGCCACCTTTTTGAATCTGCGCCCTAAAACGTGGAATAACCGAACCATTAGAACCCAGTACATTACCAAAACGGGTTGTTATAAAGCAGGTGCCTTTGTTAACAGGGTTATCTTTTAGCGATTGGATGTAAATCTCGGCAATACGCTTTGTTGTGCCCATGATGTTTGATGGATTTACAGCCTTATCTGTAGATACCATAACAAACTTATGCACCCCAAAAGCTACCGATAGATCTGCAATATTTTTTGTACCCAATACATTTGCCCTTACCGCTTCAGATGGGTTTTCCTCCATCATTGGCACGTGTTTGTAAGCTGCAGCATGGTAAACTACTTCGGGCTTGTAATCTGTAAACAGTTTACTCATACGGTCGTAGTTACGTATATCACCTATAAAAATCTTGATAGGTACTTTCGCAAACTTCTCTTCAACCTCTAAACGGATATCATGAAGCGGCGACTCGGCCTGGTCGCAAAGGATAACCATAGCAGGGTTATATTGTAATACCTGCTGAACAATTTCAGACCCGATTGAGCCTGCCGCGCCTGTAATTAAAACGCGTTTACCCTGCAGATCTTGTGATATACGGGTAGTGTCTATCTGAATGGTTTTACGTTGAAGCAGGTCCTCAATTTTAAGATCCTTAATCTGTTGCATATTAAGCTTACCGTAGATCCATTGATCAGACGGCGGTACGGTTAATACCTGTATACCCAATGCAAGGCAGGCCTCAAGCGCTGTTTTTTTCGATTGTTCATCAAGATGGTGGTTCATGATGATCATTTTATCTATAGCGCGTTTTTCTTTTAATTTGGCAAGTTTGTTAATATCGTAAACCCTTACCTGTTGTATCTCTTTATTTATTTTATTGGTATCGGCATCAACAAAACCCGCTATTACAAAATTTGTTTGGGCACTTGCTTCTAACGCTTGTTTAACAAGTACCGCACTTGTATCTGAGCCATAGATAAGTACAGTGGTTTTTTTAGAGCTTGAATAATTGTTAATATAATTAAAGGCACTTTTTACCGCACTTCTAAGCAGTATAAGCAAAGTACTCGATACCGAGAAGTTAACCAATAGCACCAAATCAATAGTAGCAGAATTAATAGTTAAATAAGGCTTTACCCACAACGATATGATGATTAGGTAAAGTATACTGCTGATAAATACCGAACCAAAAATACGCAGCACATCGCGTGTATTTGAGTATCTGATTAGCCCCGTATGTACCCGCATTAAGTACATTACGATACCAGCAACTATACAATAAATGCCGGTATAAATAAAAAAATAGCCTCTTAATATGTTAGAAAACTCAAAACGATTTACAATAAGGTATGATGAAGCAAATGACCATGTAACAATTACAAAGTCGAGCAGCATGATTATCCACCGGGGTATGACCTTACTGAAAAGTAAATATTTTTTCATAAGTATAGTATGTAGATAGCTATCGCAAAGTTAATATTTTTTTATGATGCGACTAAAATCAAATGATATTTAGCTATTTGCCATGTTATTTTACCTTTTTTTTCATGTAAAAAAATACTAAATCAATAAAAAAATACTGATTTAGTATGAGCTTATCTATTGTAAGGAAATCCAATAAACAGCTTTTTATCACTTTAACCATTTAAACACCCTGTAAAAGATGCTCAGATCAATACATGGTGCAAACAATTATGTGAACAACAAAACGGGGGGGAATTTGTTGTTTATAATTGTAAATATAATGATTGCAATTTAATTTCAAAATATTGGCGTTTGCAACTGCCTGCTGTACCTTATATAGGTTTATATATATTCTTTATCTCGTTTATTACCCGTTGCACATCATCGGCTGTAAGGTTTGAACCCGATGGCAAACATAACCCATTATTAAATAGCTGCTCACTTACATTATTTGTATATGACGGATACTTCTCAAAAACCGGTTGTAAATGCATTGGTTTCCATAGCGGTCGCGATTCGATATTCTCCCTCTCTAATGCCAACCTTATATCTTCACGAGTGACCCCATTGTTTTCTTCTGGATTTACCAATATGGTGGTTAACCACCTGTTACTAAAATAGCCTTCCGGCTCGGTCAAAAACTTAATGCCGGGCAAAGCCGATAATTGATCAACATACGTTGAATAAACTTTTCTTCTTAAGTCAATATGTTTTTCAAGCACTAGCATTTGCCCGCGCCCAATACCCGCGCAAACGTTGCTCATGCGATAGTTATAGCCAATTTGCGAATGCTGATAATGTGGCGCTGCATCCCTTGCCTGTGTTGCCAGGAAACGGGATTTATCTATCAGTTCTTTATTATCGGATATTAAAGCACCGCCGCCGCTTGTAGTTATTATTTTGTTACCATTAAATGATAAGATGCTCATCAGGCCAAATGTGCCTGCCGATTTACCATTGATTTTTGACCCTAACGCTTCGGCGGCATCTTCTACCAACGGGATATCGTATTGTGTGGCCAATGCCTGTATACGCTCCATGTTTGCCGGCATACCATATAAATGTACCGGAACAATAGCTTTCGGCTTTTTACCTTTCGCAATCCTATCTTTAATAGCTTCTTCTAAAAGGATAGGACACATGTTCCAGGTATCTTCTTCACTATCTATAAATACAGGTATGGCCCCCTGGTAAACTATGGGGTTTGCCGTAGCCGAAAAAGTAAAACTCTGGCATATAACTTCATCGCCGGGGCCTACACCCAGCATAATTAAGGCAAGGTGTAATGCTGCGGTACCAGAACTTAAGGCGGCGGCATGTTTTGCACCGGTAAATTCCTGAAGGTCGTGCTCAAAGCCATTAACATGTGGCCCTAACGGGGCAATCCAATTGGTATCAAAGGCTTCTTTTACAAAGTTAAATTCGTCGCCGCCCATGTGCGGGCTGGATAGCCAGATCTTAGAATTCATAGTAGTTGATGTAGATGTAAATTATTCGTTGTATTAAATATGTATTAAACAAAGCAGGGCCATCATTTATTTAATAGGCCTGCTGTTTTACCAGTACTCACTTATTGTATTTGATTATCCTACCCGGGTTACCCACAACCACAGCATAATCTGGAACATCCTTTATAATAACCGTCCCCGCGCCAATTGTTGCCCAGTTTCCTATTTTTATTCCCTGTATAACGCAGGCGCCAATGCCAATGTGTGTACCCTCGCCAACTGTAACGTTACCGGCTAAAGCGGCGTTTGGCGAAATGTGCACATAGTTGCCAACCGTACATTCATGATCAACAACACAATTAGTGTTAAGTATTACATGGCTGCCTATGCTTGCGCCACTGCTTACCACTACACCGGCCGCTATAACCGTACCGGGGCCAATTTCGCATCTTGATGAAATAATTGCACGCGGGTGTATGGCTGTACCAAAGCTTTGCAATATCTCTGCAGCCAGTTTTTTACGAAGAGCATTGTTACCGACAGCCATTATTACCTGGTTATTAGTATCAATTGCGGCATTGTTGAATGACGTATAAACAGTATAACCAAGCAATGTTTTAATATTAGGGTTAGCATCAACCAAGCTGCTAACTGGCAGGCCCAGCAGCTCTAATATTTCGATAATAACTTTTGCGTGGCCACTGGCTCCATATAGTATCATGCTTGCGAACCTTTAAATTTCTCCATACTTACATGCCCCTCTGCACTTATCCCTTCCGATTTAAACACCTTGGCAACGGTTTTACATAAAATTTTAATATCAAGCGCCAGGCTTATGTTTTTTACATACCAAACGTCGTATTCAAATTTCTGTTCCCAGCTTATAGCATTACGGCCATTTACCTGCGCCCAGCCTGTTATGCCGGGGCTCACCTCGTGCCTGCGTTTTTGCACTTCATTGTATAAAGGTAAATATTCTATTAATAGCGGGCGCGGCCCAACCAGGCTCATATCACCCAAAATCACGTTTAGTAATTGTGGTATTTCATCTAATGATGATTTCCGTACAAAGTTACCAACGCTTGTTACCCGTTCTGCGTCGGGTAGCAATTCACCATCAGGGCCTTTCTTATCCGTCATGGTTTTAAACTTAATCACTTTAAATATTTTGCCATTTTTGCCCGGCCTGGGTTGAAAAAAGAATGGCTTACCATTATTCTGTATAAATAGAACTATGGTCACCAGTAAAAAAACGGGCGATAATATTACAAATGCAATAAAAGCAGCCGCAAAATCTATTACAGGCTTAAAAAGATCGCGGTATATTTGAAAAGCTGAACTCATTTTTTAGCAAGGATATTTTCAATATGGGTTAAATAACGCCCCGCAAGTACTTCCCTGTCGAAATTTTGTTTGGCATAAAGATAGCCACTGTCGCCCTCGCGTTTTAAGCGTTCGGGGTCGGCAATATACTCGCGTATTATTCTGTTATATTCTTCAATATTTTCGGGTTCAACATAGCAACCTGCGCCGGCATCTTCAACCAACTCGCGCGATACGCCATCAATTGCCATTAATATGGGTTTACGGCAAGACATGTAGTCAAATGTTTTATTAGAGTACACGGTTTTAAAAGTATCAACACGTTTTAATACCGATGCACCCATTTCTGATGCAAGGATATACTTGAATACCTCCTGCTTTGGTACCGGTTCTAAAAATTTCACATTGTTTACTTGCATTTCGGCCGCCATAGTTTTAATCCGTTCTTTTTCCATTCCCTGGCCAATAAGCAAGAATAAAACGTTTGTATCCTCCAAAGCTTTACCTGCAGACAATATTTGCTCCAAATGATTAGCAACACCGTGGGCGCCAACATAGGTAATAACAAACCTGCCATCAAGCTGCTGCTCTTTTCTGAACTGCGCTACATCAAAAGTTTGTAGCAAGTTTTCTGACAAGCTAAAGTCCGACGCGTTAGGTATCATTACCAGCTTACTTTCAGCAACGTTCTTTTTATCTCTTAACGTATTATAAAATGCCGGTGTAAGCACATTTACCAATTTAGCTTTACGGTACATTAATGCTTCAAACCAATAAGCTAACTTTATAATAAATTTGTTGGTGAGCACGCCCGTATCAATAGCCGATTCGGGCCATAGATCCCGCACTTCAAATACAAATGGCAGGCCTTTAAATTTTGAAATGATATAAGCGCTAAAGCCAACAAACAATGGCGGCGAGGTAACAATTATCACATCAAACTTCCCTTTTACTTTAAATAAGCCGGCCCATATTGATGAAAACATGAAAGAGAAATACCCCCATAAACGGCCAATAAAACTTTTGTTATATGCCTCAGATACGTGGCAGCGCCAAACAGTAATTTCTCCTTGCTGTTTCAGTTTAAAATGCAGGCCTTTGTACTCCTGGTTTTTTTCTTTACCATTAGCGTGCATCATACCTGCTAACACAGTAACTGTATGCCCTTTATCAGCCCAGGTTTTGGTCATTTCGTTCCACCTCGATCCTCCGGCATCATTATCTTCTAAAAAGTATTGATGTATTAAAAGTATGTTCATTTTTCAATAAGGTTTACGGTGGTAGTAATACTGGCAACAAAGTTAAACTTCAATTGAGTAATTTGTTGTTTTTGTGCATATAATTCCGAGTACTCGGTATGGCTCTTTTCTGAGTTTACAAGTTCGCCGTTAATATTTGCTTGAATTTGAATATTATCGGCCTCGCTATTAAAAAAATGCCACAACTGTTCACATCGGGAGTTGTCAGGCAGGCCGTTTAACTCATCTTTTATAACCCAGTGCGGCTGGTGTTTGTATTTAATAACCGTACGGGTATGCGTAATATCTTTATTAATGTAGGTGAAGGCAGCAATAGTTCCTGTAAAAGTATAGGCGTCATCAGTTTCTTTAACTTCGGCATTAATGCATTGAGTCCAATCGTACCAGATAAAACGCGAACCTTTTAGCATCTGATCATGGCCATTTACCATCACTGTATTATGCGATTGTGTCCCCATAAAATATTTAAGGGTTTCGGTATCTGTATTATATTTATAGCTGCCACCATCTATAAATATATTACGCCCTTTATACCAAACATCCAAATGCAGGTTATCAGCTTGCGATGGCCTGTCTTTATGATTACCGCAACGTAAAAGGGTAATAGTATCCTTTTCACGAATAATATAATACCCTCCTATAGTGAAAGTATAAGTGCTGGCATTAAGGTTAATAACCTGAATTGCTTTTTGCACGCCACCGTACCACCAATTATCCTCGGTTACCGTTTCAATGCCTGCATCTATATTTAAAACATTTGCTAAAGCGTTTAACTGGCATCTATAATCGCGGTAATGGCTATCATTTAATTTAAAAAATAATGCCCCATCGTTGGCACCGTAATTTGGTAACCAGCCGGTGGCATCATCCATACAAACCCTTAAAAATTTAAGCGATTGCCGGGCCCGGTCATAAACCACATCACTGTATTTTTGATTGTTTAATTCTGCTAAACGTATACCCCAGGTAAGTAACTGCACCACTACCCTATGATAATTCATAGAAAATTGCAGAAAAGTACCATCGGGATATATTTGATAGGCTATTTCTTCCTGAAACCACTTTTTACCTTTTAAGCCCCACTTTTTAAAGTCATCAACAAATGGGAACATAACGCCGGCAAGGTAAAGTGTAAGTGTTTCCGTAATGGCATGATTGTTCCTTACCGCTATCCGCGAAAAATTGATGTTATGATAAACGTGATGTATTTGCCAATAAATGGCATGCTGTATTTTGTGAAATACGGCAGCAGAAAGCGCCGGTGAATTTTTATAATAATAAAGCGCGAAAGTCCAATTTAATACCCTAAGCGATATTTCCTGGCTACACCTGTAGTTTGGGCCCCGATTTACCGGGTTACTATCAATCCATGATAATATCTCATCAAAAACCATTTTAGAGCAGTCCGCTTCAAAATGATAATCGTACCTGATAATATCATAAAGGAATGAAAACCTTGATTTTTCCCAAACAAATTTAATATCGCCCGCCTCTTTAGAATAATCTGCTATTTCTGTCCAATGCTTGGTTATATCGTACTTAAAGCCACTATCCGGGTTGGTTACCCAATCGTAATTACGGCCAATATTAAATTCAAGACTATTAAAAAAAAACATTTTGCCGTTCTGATAATCGGCAAATCTGCCTCCCAATATGGCAGACGGCTGTTTGGAGAAAGTAAGTTCTTCTTTTGAATTGAAGAAAAATGCCCCTCCATGACTTTTCCATTGTTCAAGCGTAAAAAAGGTGGTATCGGGCGTATTTACCGGGAACCTTTTTTTTAGCAAACCGGTTTTACGCAATATTTCATACTTACTACGGAAGGCTATATAACGGCCCCCCATATTTTTGATGAGATTAAAGCTATTTTTTATCTTATTGAACATTTGCCGCAAACCAATAATTATATGTTGAAAATATTGCAAATGTTTTCAACTATCCTACCTGATGTTTTACCATCCCAAAGCTCGGGTATATCACCTTTTTTCCACTGCCCGTTAAAAAGCCTGTCAAAAGCAGGAGGGATTGCGGCCGGGTCTGTTCCTAATAAATCATTGGTACCAATTGTACAGGTTTCTGGCCTTTCGGTATTATTACGCAATGTCATACAAGGCACGTGCATTACAGTAGTTTCTTCTGTTATACCTCCAGAATCTGTCACAACAGCTTTGGCGTGTTGTACCAAATAGTTAAACTCGAGATAGCCAAGTGGCTCTATCATGTGCAAATTGGGTGCACTAACCCCGGCATTATCTAACATTTTTGCTGTACGCGGGTGTACTGGGAATACCAAAGGCAAACCGCGCGATGAATTTACAATGGCCGACATTAGCTTTTGCAGCCCTTCTTCTTCATCAACATTTGCGGGGCGATGCAGGGTCATCACTATATATTCTTGAGGCTGTAATCCTAGCTCGTCCCAAACAGCAGGTTTTTTAAAGTTTGGCTGCTGTTTTAAAAGTGTATCAATCATGGTGTTTCCTACAAAAAATACACGTTCAGCAGCCACGCCCGAGTTCGCCAGGTTTTCGTTCGCTGTAGCCGAAGTGGTAAAGAAATAATCAGTAATAGCGTCAGTAACCAGTCTGTTAATTTCTTCGGGCATTGTCCAATCCCCAGAGCGGATACCTGCCTCAACATGGGCTACTTTAATGTTATTAAGTTTTTTTGCAGATATGGCACATGCCATGGTTGATGTAACATCGCCCACAACAAGTACAAGATCCGGCCTGTTCTCTGTCAGTACCTTCTCATATCTTATCATAATAGCAGCGGTTTGTTCTGCTTGTGTACCGCCGCCTGCTTCTAAATTAATATCAGGTTCGGGTATCCCTAATTGCTCAAAAAAATCGCCCGACATTTTTTTGTCGTAGTGCTGCCCCGTATGTATTAGGCGATAATTAATATTAAAGCCGTCTTCTTTCTTTTTTTGTATAGCACTTATTATTGGTGCTATTTTCATAAAATTAGGCCTTGCGCCTGCTACAATGTCAATATTCATAGGTTTTAAATTGTATCTTTTGATAGAGTGAGCTTTTTCTTATACCAATTTTTATCCATAAATGGCCTTTCAAATAAAAGATAGAACCCAACTGAACAAACAAATATTATAGGTATAATTATTAAACAATAAACAATAAATTGAGGAAGCAGACCAGAAATTGGGAATTTAGCTAAGAGTTTACCACCAACAAATGATATTAAAGGATAATGAATAAGATAGATGCTATAACACATCCCACCGCAAAAAGTAACTATATTATTCTTTAAGAAATGATTCTTGAGATTAGGAGAAATAGAACTTAAAAACATAATTAACAGAGCCGCTAAAAAAACAACCTGATTAAAAAAGCCACTTGTATAATCAATAAATAAGATAGCCAATAAGCTTGTGATAAAAATTAAAGGGTGATTAAGTTTTGCCACCAAATTATCGTTTTTCTTAGATACATAAATATCGGCCATAAGAACGCCTATTAAAAAAAACTGAATTTGCCCTGGCAGGGATCTGTAATATATGTTATAATAAGAATTTAAACAGGCAAACAGGAGAATTACAAATAATATTGCCGCCCTGCGAATAAGCTGTTTTTGTTTAAATATCAAGAATATCACAGGAGCCAAAATATAAAATTGCACTTCGACTTCTAAAGACCACGCTACAGTATTGATATCACTCCCTTTGCCCCATATAATGTTATGTACATATAATAACGAGCCTACTAAATGAGGAAAGAGATTAGAAAAGGTGTATTTGTGTGTTATTATTAGCACTATGAAAAAAAACACCATGCTTATAATGTACGGCGGCTCCAAACGTGTTAACCTTCTTAAAAAATAAGATTTAAGTGATACCGGTTTAGTTGAAACACCCAGATAATAAGATACAAACGGTAACGCTAAAATAAACCCGCTAATTGCAAAAAATATTTGCACGCCATGCCCCCCATTTTTAATAGGCAGCCATAGCCACGAACTTGTAGCAGTTTCAGCGTAATTTGCTTTAATTACTATAAAATAAAAAATGTGCGTGAGTATAACAGGCGCAATAGCAATAAATCTTAGCCCATCTATAAATGGCAAAAACTTTCCAGAAGATGTTATTCGCCTGAATCTCGAAAAAAATGTCATTCGTTATATAGGTTAGGTTTTATTGATTAAGAAACGGCTGATTTCGCTTCCCTAAATCCTCGTTTAAAGTCTTTACTCCGGTAATAAACGGGCTGGTAGCTAAACATCCAACAGAGTTTGCACCATATTTAAATGCTGTTTGGCAAACTTCAATAAATGGCATCACTACCCTGTTTTGAATGCAGCCATTTTTACTATCGGGGTTATCAAATTGAAAAGCAATGCCGGTACCTTCGGCTGTCATGTGGTTTATTACATTACCACAGCCATTAATATACATACCTACATCACATTGCCCAACTCTGCCTCCTATCCAGGTATTTGCATTTGGGCATCTGCTTGGCATTGATTTATCCCAGGTAAATCGCCAGCCGTAAAGGTTTGTCTTGCCTTTGCTTGCTCCGCCCTGTATAAAACAATTTTCGAAGAGATTGTAATAACTACCTGTACCGTTTGAATCTCCACATAATTCAATACCTGTTTGATTATTCCCTTTTAAAACAACGCCACAATTTTTTAATGAGGAATAAGAAGACTTCCAGCGTATACCTTCTGCCCCGTCATTATATACTTCTATAGAAAGGTCGCTCATGGTTACTCTTACAGGGTAAATTTTAGCATTTACACTTTTAAAATCAATAGCTGCATCATTACCTTTATATAAAATTTTACACATGTTGCCGTTAATTATGGTAGCATTTTGTGTTATGTATACTGTTTTAGTCAAATTAAATGTTCTTCCGGCAGGTAAATTCACTACCCCGCCCGCATCTAACAATGATTGTAATGCGTCAGAATCATCTGCCTGTTCATTTAAGTTGGTTTTAGCAAAATTAATGGTTTTCTCCATTTTGTGCATTAATGGTTTTGCTACACTTTTCACACAAAAAAAGGCGGATAGGATACAGCTCAAAAACAAATACTTTTTCATGATAGTTTTATTAAATTATGTAGATAACATTTGACGTTTTTGTTGCCTCTTAAGCAATTCTAATTTATACCTGTGCTGGTTGGCCAGTACAACGCCTAAAGCAATTGGAAAAATTGGAACAACAAACATTGCGTAAGCAAAAAAGGATTCAAAGAATATAAACAATGAAACGCCCAACCCTATGTTATAAGTATTAACTTTTAATAATTCTTTCCTGGTTTTAAAAAATGCAGATAACACAAAATAATAGATAAATATGGTAAACACTATCCCATATTTTGACAAAAAGCCTATTGGCGAGAAGTGTGCATTTGTGGCTTCTTTGATACCTGATTTTAAATCTTGCGAGTACGTAAATCCAAATCCTTTTCCAATAAAATAATCTTTCAGGTCCATTGTTCTGGTAATAGCCTCCATTTCATTAAACCGACCCGCACTTACCTGGTCTAAATCTTGTTTATTAGAATTATCATTAAAAAAGTCGAGGGTGCTGCTCAGCCGTTTTACCGCTAAATTATCTGAATAAGCATTAAATATATAAGCTACTACAACTAAGCCTAACGCCATTATTGCCAAATATTTAAAAAACTGCTTGCGCTTTATAACAAAAATATACAGAAAAAATGTGAGTAAAGCCGATACTAACTGAGCTCTTTTACCATAAAAAAAGATAACAATAAATGATGCTATTAACAAAAGCCCATTGTTTAACATAAAATTCACAAATGGCAACTCCATAGGAGGGAAAATAGCAAGCCTGGTTGCTCCCTGTTGCTTAAACAAGAAATAAGTTAAGGGGAGTAATGCAACGCTTCCAACAAAAGACATAATGGTATAATATTTACTAAATTTTTTAAAGTCAGCAGTAAACCAATATCTTCTGAAAATATAAACTTTGGCAAAAAAATAGAATGGATTGGTAAAATCTGTAACAAACCTGGATGAGAGCTCGTTATTATATAGCCCGATAAATAAGCTCACGATCAGCAGCAGGAGTACGAAAATAATTTTCTTATTAAAGACATATTTAAACCCCGATATAATTATGATCGTATCAAATATAGCGCCTACTAATAAAAACGCCTGGGCGTAAGAATCCTGATAGGCCGTTCTAAGAACCCCAAGCATTATGCCTATAAGCGAATAAAATGGCAAAATGTATAAATAATATTTTATTACTTTATTCATTATACAAATAGCTGTTTGCTGGCGGGTAAATCAATATTTAATTCGTTATATAACTTGTGCTGTTTAAACCCATGCAAAAGTCCTTCATAATTATTTAACAAAGTTTCTAATTCACTTAAACTATTTACCGACCCTATATAATCATTGGGTGCATAAAATAAACTTTGCGCTTGTAATGTTTTATTCAACTTTATATATACCGGCGGCACACCATATAACCAGGCATCGAGGCCTACACTTGATGAACGGGTTATGACAACATCAGATTCGTCTATTAATTTTTCCAAATTGTAAAATTTATCAGCCAATAAAGTACCTGGCATTTTATATTCAATATTTTTTTGGCGAGGATGGGGTTTTATAATAAACCTGATATTATGCTGAGATGCATACTGTTCTAAAAAATCTATCACTTCCTGTTCTTCATCAAAATCAATAGGCTGCGTTAAATAACACATCGTTTTTAACTCAGCTGAAAGCTCTTCTTTCCTTTTTATACCCATATATTTAAGGTATGCAATACAATCCAGCTTATCTGCTAAGTGTAAATTCTGCGCTTTAAAGCTTTCAAAAGCAATTGGGTTGGTAAAATAAAATTTATCGCCACCTATAAAATTAGCATTGCATATAGGCTCAATTAATGTAGTTTGTATTTGATATGTTTTTAGGGCAGTGTTCTTTTTAAGATAATAAGCATACGGGGTAAACATCTCGAACGAAATCATTCTAAGATTATCTGCCACCGGTACATATTTGCGGAGCACATTTTTTACCGATGTACTGTAAAAAGTGTAATCTAATTCTTTTACCAATAAATCCTTTAAAAAAGAATTGCATTTTATATCAATTCCCTGATACGATATCGCCTTATCATTATTAGATGATAGCTTATTTAATTTACGAAAATAGGTTGCTATAATACTAAAGAGATTTTTAATTGTATTAGCTCCCTCGGCATATAAAAAGCTAAAATTATTGGCTTTTACGTACTTTAAATGCTTAAACAACCTAAACGATTGTTCATTTATAACCAGTAACGCACTTGCGTTATTGGCCTTTTGGTAATTACTTATAAACTCTGTTTGCACAATTGCACGTGATGAAAAAACATTGCTTACATCTTTTATTGATGATGTAGCATAGTTTCTTTTAAAGGTAATGAGTTTAAAAAGTATTTGTTTTAAAATAATAAAATTCGCTATCAGAAAATTACGCAGGTAAAACTTAAAGTTTATGCTTAAAACATTTACTTTTTTAACAAATGTTATACCTATGTTTTTTCCCTTTAAAAATTCATGTAAATAATAAGGCAGATAATAATGCTTTTTATAAAGCAAATACATGTTTATCTCCCCTTCGGCTTCATAAACAAAAATCTTATCATTCGCAGAATATGAGGTGAATACAATTCCAATAACTTCATAGGTTTCAAAGCAATGATTAATAGCTTCTATCCACCTTGAAATTGGCGATATAACTGATCTGAAAAATGATGCCTCAACAGCTAAAAGTGTACTTTTATAAATAGGGTCGACATTAGCGCACAGGTTTCCCCATGCATTTGTATATTCAAATACATTATCCTTAATATCACTTCTGAATTTTCTTACGTCTATAGTCCAATCATTTTCATAAGTTGAACTTAAAACAATAGCATCGCTTTCAGGAGCACTATCACGATATAACTCATTAAAATCAAGAATTAAATTGATTCTTTTTTTCAAAATTCATTAATTTATAAAGTAAATCTAATAGTAATACAAGGCTAAATGCGGCTGGTATGTAAAAAATAGGCGGCTGGTACAGATAGATAAATACCAGGCTTATTATTGCATATGCTGCTACAACAAAACGCATTGATTTTATATAAACTATTTCCTTATCAAGTGCTATATAGTACATTGATAAGGCTGTTAATAGTGCAACGCCCGTTTTCATGCTTACAGATAATATTATAAAATATTCCAGATAAGCATACTCGGGGAATATTAGCAAGGCTACAACTTTACCTAACAAAAATATTATCACAAACAGCAGGGGCACAAATTTCAGTATCAGCTTTAAAAGGTTAATATACGTTGACCTGTAAGCAACGTTATCTCTTAACTTAGCTATAAGCTTTGGATAGAAGTAGAATATTACCGTAGTAACAACTAAATAATATGCCATAGCAGCATAGTCGGCTAATTGATATGATCCCTTTATTTTAACATCGATATTTAATTTGTTGATTACAAACCTATCGGCAGTAAGTAAAATAGTGGCAATAAAACCAGCCGAGGCTAATTTTGCCCCTTCTTTTATGTTATAAATAAAATCTTCTTTTGTTGGTAGTAAGTGTATTTTTTTGATGATTGTTATAAAGAATGTTCTACCATCAATAAAATAAAATGCAACAGCAACCCAGTAGGCTATGCTCCAATATTTAAAGTAATCATTTAAGGTGTTTACGAAAAATAGCGTAAATAGAAATAACAATGCCGAAAAAATAAGGTTGTTCTTATTCAAAATCCACACCTTATCAGTAGCACGGTAATATGACATGAAAAAGGTACGTAACAATGAAGCTGCGCCTATTAATGCTGCCGAAACAAAAAAAGCGGGGTCTATAACAACGTATGCAATTAAGGCTGTTATTAGCGATATAATTATAAAGTATTGAAAATTGATTTTTACAAAATCAAAAATCATCTGTTTATCAGTAAACCGGCTATAGTTTTTAACTATAACCTGATTTATACCCACGGCTAAGTAACTGGTGTAAGTAACAAAAAGTAGTACAGGTATAGATTTACCCATCTGCGAGGGGCCAATTTTTTTGGCCACCATAAACGTTGTTGCCGCAGTAATACCTATCTCTAAATACTTAAGTAATGAAAACCAAATTACACTTTTATATTTCTCTAATATTTTACGCATTTATAGTTGATAACCGTAAGCAGTATTATTAAAATATTATATAGTACTCCATGTTAAAGGGCTTCCCCTTTTTATATCTGTAATAGCAGTTTTCCCTATTATATTATCATAAAATTTAGGCTCTAACCCGTCACCGGGCCTAATAATCCGTATATTTTCTTCTGTAAAGTTTTCGCCGGCTTTAATATCTTTCACAACATAAATAGAACGTTTAAAATTCATGCTGTTTTTTTCGATATCCTGTATACCGTACTGCACCTTCCCTAATGAAAGGAATGCGCGCTCTGTTTCAATAACAAGTGCTTTAAACTCGTCGGGTTCAAGGGAGAATGCGCTATCTACGCCGCCCTCACTCCTATCCAGGCAAAAATGTTTTTCAATTACCCGTGCTCCTAATGCCACAGCAGCAGTAGATGCCCCTATTCCCATCGTATGATCAGATAAGCCAATTGTACAGTTAAACAACTGTTGCATATGCGGTATGGTAACTACATTTGTATTTTCGGGCGTTGAAGGGTACGAGCTTGTACATTTTAACAGTACCAGATCTTTACAGCCATTGTTTCTTAAAACAGTTACCGAATCGTCTAAACTGGCTATGGTTGAAAGCCCGGTAGACATAATAATGGGTTTATTACTACGGGCAATTTTTCTGAGCAAAGGATGATGATTATTCTCAAACGATGCTATTTTATGAACCGGAGCACCAAGCTTATCTAAAAAATCAACAGCGGTTTCATCAAATGGGGTAGAAAAACATATCACACCCAAATCTTTGGCTAATTTAAATATAGGTTCGTGCCATTCCCAGGGAGTCATCGCTTCTTTATATAAATCATAAAGATTACGGCCCTTCCAAAGTGAGTTTTTATCAACTATATCAAACAACCCACCATGATGGTCTATAGTTAAAGTATCAGGCGTATAAGTTTGTAGCTTAATTGCATGTGCACCGCATTCGGCAGCAACTTTAACAATATTTAATGCTCTCTCCAGCGATTGATTGTGATTGCCAGACATTTCGGCAATTATAAACGGCTTATGATTTTCACCGATTATAAAATCTTCAATTTTAATTTCGTTCATTTTCTAAAAAAGAATAATAATATTTATTACTACCTGGGTGTTCAGACAACCTTTGCAGGTTGAAAGGCAACCTTTCAAAAATTTTATTAGATGCCGCGTTCTCTGTTTTCACATAGGCGATGATATTTAACGCCGAACCTGCATCTTTTAATACCTGCTCAATACCAAGTTGCACCAATGCCTGTCCAAAACCCTTACCTCTAAATTCTGGCGCTATTAAATAGTTTATTACTACCTCATCGCCACTTTTCTCAAATCTTATTTGGCCATACGGAACATTCTCATTTTCTACAATATAGTAATAGGTAGAAGGCCTGTTAATAACATTATTAAACCATTTTGTATGGTCTTCAAAGGCTATTTCGTTTTGCGAATGCGAATTATTACGTACCTCGGGGTCATTGATCCATTTATAGGCAAGCTCTACATCATTCACATTTGCCCGCCTTACTACCGATGATTGGGATATGTTTAACAGATTAAAAATTTTGGCCACATGCAAGGCGCTTGATTTATCAAACACAGCATTTACAGTTGCTGATTGTGATAAGCCGGCAAAATTATTTGTTAAAAACTCTTTAGCTAAAGAGCTAGCTATTAAATATTCGAATAATTTTTTCTGATTATCGGCTGTTTTTATAACGTATAATTCACCACCAATAGTTAAATATTCATAAGCTGTAGTACTGGCCGATGTTATGGCCGTGCTGCAAATGCTCATATAGTGCACCATTTGATCCGCGTCTAAATTTTGAAGCAGCTGTACTTTCAATGAAGAACCATCACTAAAGTTTTTCAACTTTTCATAATTATTGTTTGCGCTTCCAATTACACAAAAAACATTTTTATTATCAAAGTTAGCAGATAGTTGCTCAAGGATATCAAGGGTAACGTTTTCAGGATCGGCACCGCCCAGGCATAAAAAAATATTTTCATTCCTTTCTGGGGCTATTCTTTTATACTCTTGAAACTGCTTCCTAAGCAACCTGTATTCTGGCCCTAAATACAACAACGTATAGGCAGCAACAGCGTAATCTTTCTTTGTTATACCCCCCCCATGATTTATAACGGCATCGGCTACAAAATATCTATCGCCAATATCATCAATGCATACCAGTTTACTTCCTTTTGCTTTAACCGCTTGTTGATATGCTACATCAAAAAAATAATTATCAAGTATAACAATTTCATTTCCTGAAAGCATTTCAAAGAATTCATCTTCTGAATGTATTTCTGAATAGGAAAACCCGGCTTGCTTAATCTCCAGCTTTGTTGCTTCATTTCCCTGCCGGCTAACAAAATGGATCTCAAAATCCGTCTTTAGCATATATCCAATGGCAATGCATCGCATTATGTGCCCAAGGCCAATTTTTTCACCTCCGTCAACTCTTATAAAAATCTTATTCTGCATTTTTATTTAGAAGTTTTGCCGCCCTTTTAAAATCGTGATTCTCCAGAAATATAGAAGCTTCCTTTATTTCATCGTTTACATCCAAATATTGTTTTTTTTGAATGTTAGCATAATTAGATTCAAATAGCCATTTATACTTGCCGTATGTTTTTTCAATCAATTCGATTCCTTTTACCTGATCATTACCCACACATTGCGATAAAATAGCAGATGCCAATGTAAAATCAGAAGGGTAATCTACCGTTAGCCGAAGGTTCTCCAACTCGGGGTTGATGTTAGGTGCATATACGCCATTTTTAAACATTTTATTGTTTTTAACAAATAGTGTAACATGTTCCCTATCATCATCAGTAAGGCTATAATTCTTAGTGCTTAATAAGGCTTTACTTGAAACTACTTCAAAATTCATCCCCAATGGCAAACCAATAGTTTTTGTATAATCATTGCCAGCATTTAAATGATGCTCAACTGTTGCATCAAGAATAGAAATATCTAAGAATGGGTTATCTGCGGTTAAACGTACGGCACACTCATAGTCCGATTGCTCCAAAATTGCGTCAAACCGACTTAAAACATCATCTTCACTACCTCTATAACATTGAATTTTATTTGTCTGGCAAAAATGCTCCAAACTATCATTTTCTGTATTAAGTGAGGTCGCAATGATTATTTCTTTATTTAAGCGGGATAGTTGTAATTCATCAATAATCCAGCTTAAAAGCGGTTTCCCATTACCTAATGGAATAGGCAATAAAATTTTACCAGGCAATCGCGTTGAACGCATCCTTGCCTGAATAATGAATGCAATTTTTTTACTTGGTAATCCAGCCACCGTCAATAATAATATTTTGCCCCGTAATAAAATTTGATGCTTCTGATGAAAGGAAAACAAATGCCCCGGCCAGATCCTCCGGCAACCCTATCCTACCTAAGCTGGTTTTATTCGCCAAATTCTGAACGAAACCAACATTTTTTTGCACTTCTTCTGACGGAAATGGGCCTGGTGTTACTGTATTTACATTTATATTTAAATGGCCCAGATAACTTGCATAATATTTTGAAAGCTGAATGATACCCGCCTTTGCTGCACCATAATGTGGAGGGTTTAAGAAAGCAGGGAAACCATCATATACATCAAACTGAGGAGCTACAACGCCATACATTGATGATACATTAATGATCTTTCCATTCCCCTGGGTTTTAAAATATGGAATAATTTCTCTGATAGAGCTAAATACAGTACCTAAAGTCCCTTGCAATCCATAAGCCCACTCTTCATCAGTCATTGTTTCAGGAGATTGACCTTTGCTATAAAAAGCATTATTAATCAGAACGTCGATCCGGCCTTCCTTATCATGTATACTCTTAAAAGAAGCAATTAATTGGGGGGTATCAGAAATATCACATTCTTCAAAGCTCAGGCTATCAGAATATTTTTTGTCAAGATTTATAAATGCCGCATTAAATTTCTCTTGTCCTCTTGCCAAAACGTATACTTTGGCGCCATGGTACAATAAACTTTCCGTTATTGCTTTGCCCAGGTATCCATAGCCTCCCGTAACCAGGATGATTTTCTTTTCTAAATTAAAGGTTTTAACCATTTCAAATTACATTTTTGGCCACATAGACGGCATCAAGATATTTTCATTTATAGGGCTTGTAATAGGCGTCATTTCTTTTGCATCACTAATTTTCTCTAAATTTTCAATTAGCTGCATTTCATTTTCAACACCCATTATAACAGCATCTACATAATCTAATGATAAAACATACTTCATAAGAGCCCCGGAAAGATTCGCCGTAAAAGAGGTTTGCAATTCATTCAAAATCACCTTCACACTTTCAAAGTGAGATGATAATTTATCGGGATCCATAAAAAACAAGCCTTGTAAAAAAGTAGACCGGGTATGAATTTCACATCCCCGTTCTTTTAATTTAATCATTAAGGCTTTAAAACGATCGTCGAAATAATTAAAAGGCACCTGTATAAGATCCGGGAACATTTCATTATCCAATAATTGCTCCAATTCAGTAGGCTGATTAAGAGAATACCCTATCTTTTCTACCTTCCCCTCTTGTTTTAGTTTGTTTAGCTGGCTCCATTGTTCTTTATTCTTTAAAAGATCTAAAGGGCGATGAGCCAAATAACCATACAATGAACCTATTTTCAGCTTTTCAGTGCTATCTATAAACTGTTCATTTATATCATTGCTTTCGGACGGTGGCATATACTTTGAAATAACCTTAAACCCATTTAAGTCGTTATCTCCCAGTACAGTTTCAGCGTTGCCGTAAGCCGAAGCGGTGTCAATAAATTTAATATTATATTTTGACGCTGTATTTAATATTCTTTTTACTTCAAATTCAGCTGTTTGTCCCGATTCGTTAGAAATGCCATAAGCCATCCCAAACTGAACAGTCCCCAAACCAATTTTATTACTTAGATTCATTGAATGCAAGTACTCGCTCTATTACAAATTGCTGCTCTTGTTCGGTTAAGGTTGGGTACATTGGTAAGCTGATGCACTCACAATAGTAATCCTCGGCCACCGGCATATCACCTTCTTTCCATCCAAACTGCTTATAATAAGGCATTAAATGCGTTGGTATATAATGAATTTGAGCAAAAATATTTTGCGTGCGTAAATAATTATATAGCCCTAACCTGTCTTTAACTTTTATAATATATAAATGATAGGCATGGCCCGATTGCTCATCTTTTAATTCGTTAAGCTGGGAATGTATGCCTTCAACATCCTTAAATGCCTTGTCGTATTTTTGGGCAATATTTCTTCTTACAGTCAAACCTTCATCGGCCCTGCTCAACTGGCTTATACCTAAAGCAGCCTGGAAATCGGTAAGGCGATAGTTAAAACCAAGCTCCTGCATTTCCATATACCATAAAGGGTATGCATTATCGGTAACAGGCTGCCCTGCGGCAAACGACGCTGTGTTTTTAAATTCGCTGTTATCTTTAGTTATACCGTGCGTTCTAAGCGTTAACAATCGCTTATACAAATCATGGTTGTTAGTGGTTATCATCCCACCTTCCCCTGCTGCAATATGCTTTACAGGATGAAATGAGAATATGGCTAAATCGGCAAAATTGCCGTTACCGCATTTTTGTTGCTGTTGCTTACTATCTGTAAAAAAACCGCCGGGGGCATGGCAAGCATCTTCAATTATCCAAAGACCGTACTCGTCGGCAAGTTTCCTAAACTCTTCCAAATTAACTGCAAAACCACCAAAGTCAACAGGTATTATACCATGGTAAGTGCCTTTAGGCGATTCGGAAAGCAGCTTTCTAACTTTTTCGATATCAAGAAGGTAAGTATCTTTATCAATATCAGCAAAAACCACATCGCCTCCGCAATACCGCACACAATTGGCTGATGCTGCAAAAGTAATAGGTGTTGTAATTACTTTTTGACCCTCAGATACATTTAAAGCCAGGGCGCATAAATGCAATGCTGCTGTACCGTTTGATACTGCAACAGCATATTTAGCATCTACGTATTTTGCAAAAGCTTCTTCAAACTCATTAATTTTTGGCCCTTGCGTTAAATAATCAGACTTAAGTGCCGCTATAACTACTTCTATATCTTCTGAAGTAATATTCTGTTTACCATACGGAATTGCTGTATTCATTTTCTTATACTTCAAAAGTTGAATCTACGTGTTCCTTAATAAGGCTCCTTAGAGTTTCTACAGTTTCCCACTCAGCATTATCGCCAGAGTTGTATGCAAAACCATTTGGCACTAATTCGGCTTTAAACTCGGCCTTAAAATCTTCAAGGCTCCATTTGTGTGTTGCCGGTAAAATGGTATAATATTTACCTAAATCGTATGTGTAAAAAGAATCTGATGGGGTTATCATTTCTTCGTGTACTTTTTCGCCAGGGCGTATACCTACTACAATTTGCTCACAATTTGGTGCAATTGCTGTAGCTACATCTGTAACTTTATACGAAGGTATTTTAGGTACAAAAATTTCACCACCCCATGCATTACCTAATGCATGCATTACCATATCAACACCACCCTGCAGGGATATGTTAAAACGGGTCATGTTCACATCAGTAATCGGTAGTTTACCTTCACGTTTTTTGTTTATAAAAAACGGTATAACCGAACCATTAGACCCCATTACATTACCATATCGTACAACTGAGAAACGAATTGGGTTATCGCCTTTAATGTTATTAGCCGCCACAAATAATTTATCGGAGGTTAATTTTGTTGCACCATATAAGTTAATAGGGGCACAAGCTTTATCTGTTGATAGCGCAACTACCCTGCTTACTTTAGTTGCAAAACAAGCGTCTACTACGTTTTGGGCACCACCAATATTGGTTTTAATGCATTCGTCAGGATTATATTCTGCAATTGGAACATGCTTCATTGCTGCCGCATGTATCACATAATCCACACCGGACATGGCCCTTATTAAACGTTCCTTATCTCTTACATCGCCAATAAAAAACCTTATTTGCGGATATAAATTTGCAGGATAGTCTTGAGCCATTTGAAACTGCTTCTGCTCATCTCTGGAAAATATAACTAACCTTTTAACATCAGTATATTTTGTTAAAATGTGCTTGGTCAAGGCTTTTCCTAAAGACCCCGTACCACCCGTAATTAAAATTGATTTGCCTGTTAAGTTTAACATAATTAAAGTCTTGCGTCTATTAATGATCTATCCACGATAGATTTGGTGTCAAATATTACCGATTTTTCATCTCTTTTTAAACTGTTGAAGTCCAGTGTTTCATACTGATTATGAGCAACAGCTAATATGATGGCATCGTATTTATTATTTATATCTTTTACAATATCTATACTGTATTCGTGCTTTACTTCAGCAGCATCAGCCCATGGATCATGAATTTCTACATCAATGCCAAATTGCTTTAATTCAAAATAGATATCTACAACCCTTGTGTTACGTATATCGGGGCAATTTTCTTTAAAGGCTATTCCTAATATAAGCGCTTTTGCACCGGCAATTTTCTGCTCTTTATTAATCATTAATTTAACAACTTTATTAGCCACAAACATGCCCATATTGTCGTTAACGCGCCTTCCTGATAATATAACCTGTGGATGATAACCCAATGATTCGGCTTTATGAGCCAGGTAATAAGGATCAACCCCAATACAATGCCCGCCTACTAACCCGGGTTTATATTTTAAAAAGTTCCACTTTGTACCCGCAGCATCTAATACATCATTAGTATCAATATTCATTCTATCAAAAATTAACGCAAGTTCGTTAACAAAAGAAATGTTAACATCGCGTTGTGCATTTTCTATAGCTTTTGATGCCTCCGCAACTTTAAGGCTGGATGCTTTATGCGTACCTGCGGTTATTATTGAGCGATAAAGCTGATCAACCCTTTCGGCTATAGCAGGTGTCGATCCGCTGGTTACTTTTTTGATTTTTGTCAGGGTATTTATTTTATCCCCCGGATTGATACGCTCTGGCGAATAGCCTGCAAAAAAATCTGTATTAAACTTTAATCCAGATGTTTTTTCAAGAACGGGTACACAGTCTTCTTCTGTACAACCCGGATAAACAGTAGATTCATAGATAACCAGATCTCCCTTTTTCAGTATCTTACCCAACATTTCAGAAGCCTTTATTAACGGCGTAAGATCAGGTGCTTTAAACTGATTAATAGGTGTTGGTACAGTAACTATAAACGTATTATACTCTTTTAAAGCCGCAACATCGAAAGAAAATTTCAACCCAACATCTGAACTTTTTTTAAGCTCAATAACGTGTTTTAAATCTTCTATGCTGGCTTCTTTTGTTCTGTCGCTTCCCTCACTCAACTCTGTTACACGTTCCTGATTAATATCAAAGCCTAAAACATCATATTTTTTCGCAAATTCAATAGCAAGCGGTAAACCAACATATCCTAAACCGATGATAGCTATCTTAAATGGCTTGGAGCTAATTATATTTTCTTCTTGACCTGGCTGCATGTTATTAGTATATCTTATTAATTGATTTATTGCTTGTATGTAAGCGTTATTTGAAAAAACGTTTAAATAATGAGGTTTTTTTAGGGGCCTCTTCTTCATAATAGCCACCATAGCCATAGCCATACCCGTAACCATAACCATAACCATAACCATAACCATAACCACCTTTTGTCTCTATAGAGTTTATTACAATATTAAGGTTGCTAAACTTGTTGGTTCTGTTAAAGTTTTCGATAGAATAAATGTGCGATTTAGCTGTGTAATTATGCCTAACAATAAATATTGTAGCATCTGCAAATGCTGCAAGTATTTGCGCATCAGTAACCAAACCAACAGGTGGTGCATCCAGAATTACGTAGTCAAATTCTTTCTTCAGCTCTTCAATCAATACCTCTACTTTTCCATTTACCAATAGCTCGGCAGGGTTAGGAGGAATTGGGCCACTGGTAATGAGGCAATAGTTTTCTTGTTGAGGGATATTTCTTAATATTTCTTTATGCCCAACCTCGCCTATTAAGTAGTTTGATAACCCTTTATCATTCGCTATATCTAAGCCGGCGTGTAATTTTGGCTTACGAAGATCCAGCTCAAGAATAACTACCCTTTTGCCAGACATTGCCAAACTTGCACCTAAATTAAGCGAGATAAATGATTTACCCTCGCCACTTATACTTGAGGTGAAAAGTATAACCTTTTGCGTTATGTTTGGAACTATAAAATTAAGGTTGGTACGTAAAGCCCTTACCTGTTCAGCAACCATCGACCTTGGTTTTATCGAAACCAATAACGGAGATGAGTCTGTTGAGTGCGATATCTCGGCAATAATAGGCACCTTGGTAACACGCTCTATATCTGCCCGTTTAGAAACTTTGAAGTTTAACAGATCTCTTAAATATATAATAGCCGCCGGGATAATTAAACCCAAAAATATAAATACTAAAAATGTCAATTGTTTTACCGGCTTAACGGGGTATCTGCTGCTATACGCTTCATCAATGGTACGGCTATCCGCAGCTGTTGATGCAAGCGATATTTCAGTTTCTTCGCGTTTTTGAAGCAGGTAGGTAAATAGATTGTTTTTAATTTCCTGCTGCCGCATCACATCGAGTAATCCTCTTTCTTTTGTAGGCACACTGCTTATTACCGATTGAAAAGATGCATTCTTATTGGCCAATTGCTGTTTTGTTATTTGCAACCCTGCCTTAATATTTTTGATTGATTGATTAATAGCCGATTTTAAACCGCTAATCTGATCGTTAATAGATGATACAATTGGGTTGGTCTCGGGTACTGTTTGCAAAAGGCTTTGCTTTTTAAGCTGAGCATCGGCAAGTTGGTTTACTAAGCCAAGCAAAGCCGGGTCTTCGATACCTAACATTGACGGCACCTGCGCTGCTTCATTTTTCGAAGCATGCAAATACTTCTCCATGCTTTCAAGAACGCCTAATTGAATATTAACTTTACCTAATTCTGCGTCATTACCTTGTACACTTTGTAAAAATATCTGAGATTGAGAGCTTATATCTGTTATTTGATTATCTGATTTAAAATTCTCTACCTTTTTCTCGGCAGTACCAAGCTCTTCCTGCAATTTAGAGAGTCTCTCGGTAATAAACGCCAGCGTTGTAGAAGTAGTTATATTTTTGTCTACAATAGCGGCACGGTTATACTCAAATACTAATCTGTTTAATATATCTTTACCTTTTTGTGGTATAGCATCTTCTAATGTTACTATTAATACGGTCGCTTGTTTACTTACCGGAGAGATATTTAATTTTTGGCTATATGCTTCAACCAGGTTTCTTATATCATTAAACTTTATTTCCAGTAAATTTTCTTTTGCAGTGCTATTATTGCCTGGCGTCGCAATAATTATTATTGTACCTGCTTCTGTATTTATAGGCTGATTAAGTGGGTACTTTTTACCATTAAATTCCGCCTCATTGTTTACCAAACGCAATTTATACAGTACACTATAATCTAAATTGGCTACAGGTTTTAAAAGTTCTACTTTAAATGGCAAGTCGGAGTATACCTCGCGCATTCTCACACCTTGATTGTTGTAGTAAGTTGTTTGCAGGTTTAATGCTTTAATAGTTTTTTCGAGAATGTTTTTCGATTTTAATATCTGTATCTCATTATCAATAATTTTATCAGATGAAAACAAATCAAGATCCTTCAAAAGGTTATCCTGGCCACCTAAAGTCCCCTTATTGTCTTTTATTAATAAATCAGTTTCTATTAAATATTTTGGTGTTGATAATTTTATAAATACGTAACCAGCAAATAGTGCAATAATTATAGAGAACAAAAACCATTTCCAATAAGCAATGTATTTATTTAATACATCTCTCATGTTAATTTCATTCTCATCATCCTGAAAATTCAGGTTATTAGTTTGGGCATTATCAGTCATTGGGTAATTTTAGAATGAGTAAATACTATCTGAATCTGGTAATAATTATAGCAAATACAGATAAAGCACTTAATATGATAGGTAAAATGCGGTAAGTCTGGTCATTTTGGGCAGCTTTACCTTTACCCTGTTCTACATAAACTAAGTCGCCGGAGTGTAAATAATAATATGGAGAAGTAAATATTTCCCTGGTGTTTAAATTAACACGGCCAAACTCTTTTTTGCCATTGTTTTCTCTAACAATCAATACATTTTCGCGCCTGGCAAAAACGGTCAAATCGCCGGCCATACTTAAGGCTTCGGGCAAAGTAACCTTCTCATTAGGTATTACATAAACCGAAGGGCGGGCAACTTCGCCCATTACAGATATCTTATAATTTAAAAACCTTACACTAACTGTCGGCTCTTTTAGATAGGTTACTTTAAGCCTGTTTTTAATAGTATCGCGGGCTTCAGAAGTAGTAAGGCCTGCAAGTTTAATTGTTCCAAGGATGGGAAATTCAATTAAGCCGGACGCATCTACCAGATAGCCATTTGCAGCCGATATGGTTGGTGTAGTATTCAAGGTCCCAGGATCTTGTGTTGCAGGTGCTACGTTGCTGTAAGGATTAAAAAAACTGCTGGCTGCAGGGTTTAATGATGATACCGGTATTGATAGTATATCTCCGGGTTGTATGGTTGGAACGTATGCTTTAGAAACATCAATTGTATCTGACTGATTTATGCCTTTCTGAAAATATGCAATTTTCTTTTGGTCGGCACATGATGACAAGGCAAAAACAATCGCTAAATATAAAAAAACATTAAGGTAGATATTTTTTTTCATAGTTATGGTAGCGGTATTTGGCGCAAAAATAGATTTTTTTTATTAATTAAACCAATGTAAATAAACACCTTCGCCTTTAGCGAGATTATTTTTATGTTAAAATAATGCAAATGTATTAGTGCCTTTTTAAAAAAATCATAACCAAATACTAATTAAACATAGCATTTTATCAAAACACCCATTTGAATGCGAGGTTTAAACACATTAATAAGCTAATTGTTTTTAATTAATTAAAAAAATCGTCTTTCAATTCGTCAATTTCTCTCCTGTCGCGCTTGGTAGGGCGGCCTGTACCGCGGTCGCGTGTTAATAAAGGAGCATGAAAAACCGACTTAAATGCGTGTGTTTCTTCCTCTGGTGTTATATCCTCATAAAACATAACAGCCTTTTTGGCGTCTGTACGGCTTTCGAGTAAGCCGGTTACTTTTAACACTCTTTTATCAGGCCCTTTTGATACCGTGTATACCTCACCTATCTTAACCTCGTGTGATGGTTTTATATTGTTACCGGCTATTTTAACACGCCCGGCCTTGCAGGCGTCTGATGCTAGCGTGCGGGTTTTAAATGCGCGTATTGACCATAAATACTTATCAATCCTTAATTTTTCTTTCTCAGCCATGGCTCTCTCTATATATTCTTAATACTACAATCAAACAAATCTCCTTAAAATTCCTTTAATTTGACAAAATTTATATTCTGTAATGATCGACCTTAAAAAAATGATTGAGGATGCATGGGATAACCGCACCCTTTTAAGTGAAAACGACTACATTAATGCCATAAATACCGTTATCGAACGCCTTGATAAGGGCGAAATACGTGTTGCTGAACTGATCGGCTCCCGCTGGCATACAAACGACTGGATAAAAAAAGCCGTTATATTATACTTCCCTACCCGTGCTATGGAAGAAATTAAAGTTGGCCCTTTTGTGTTTCATGATAAAATGAAACTAAAAACCAACTATAAAGAACTTGGTGTACGCGTAGTGCCTCATGCTATTGCCCGTTATGGCGCTTACCTGGCTAAAGGTGTTATCATGATGCCATCGTACGTAAATATTGGCGCTTACGTTGATGAAGGCACTATGGTTGATACCTGGGCTACCGTAGGTTCATGTGCGCAAATTGGCAAGCATGTGCATTTAAGCGGTGGTGTTGGTATTGGCGGTGTGTTAGAGCCGGTACAGGCAGCCCCGGTAATTATAGAGGATAACTGCTTCCTGGGCTCACGCGCTATTGTGGTTGAAGGTGTACACGTAGAAAGCGAAGCCGTTTTAGGAGCTAACGTGGTTTTAACCGCTTCAACAAAAATTATTGACGTAACCGGCCCCGAGCCTGTTGAATATAAAGGCCGCGTACCTGCCCGCTCGGTAGTTATACCTGGCTCATACACTAAAAAATTCCCTGCCGGCGAGTTCCAGGTGCCATGTGCTTTAATTATCGGTAAACGTAAAGAATCAACCGATAAAAAGACATCACTAAACGATGCTTTAAGGGAGAATAACGTAGCTGTATAGTGAATGGTTGATTAGGTTGATTAAGTGAGTGTTTTTATCCTTTAATTTTCAACCACTTACTTAATCAACTACTCACCTAATCAACACAAAAATGAAGATACTAATAAGGTTGCCCAACTGGCTTGGTGATGTGGTTATGAGTACCGCGTTCATCAATGCGGTACGGCAGCTTTACCCAGGTGCATCTATCGATGTTATCATCAAAAAAGAACTGGGCGGCATTGCTAAGCTCATCCCCGGGTTAAATCACATTCATCTTTTCTCGAAACAAGAGTACAGCGGTTTAGGTGGCGTGTATAGCTTTGGCAAAAAACTGCGTAGCCAGCAATACGATATTTATTTTAACCTCCCTCATTCCCTGTCGTCATTTGTAATGGCATGGGCAAGCGGCACCAAACAACGCTTAGGTTTTAATAAGGAGGGTGGCTTTTTTTTGCTAACGCGATCTTTTAAGAAACCGACTAACCTGCACCGGGTTGATGAGTATATTTCCCTTCTTGAAAATTTTGCCGGTAAATCAATCATTGATAAAGTAGTTAAACTGCAAGCTGATGCATCCGCGGCAATAAAAAATACCGTTATCATCAACTTCAACTCCGAGGCTTTATCCCGCAGGATGCCTTTGGATAAGGGCCGCGGTATTGTTAACGCACTTACCGCTACTTTTACGGATACCACCTTTTCGTTTGTTGGGTCGCCAAAGGAGGCCGCATTTGTTAATGAATTACTGGCAGGCTTAGATAATAATGACAGGCTGCAAAATCTTGCCGGTAAAACCAACCTTAAAGGCCTGGCCCAATTAATGGCAGGAAGCAAAGCCATATTAACAACCGACTCGGGCCCGGCACATCTGGCAAACGCAGTTGGTGTACCTACCATTGTTTTATTTGGCGCAGGCAATGAAAGCAACACCGCACCTTATAATAAACAAGGGCTTACCGTTATCCGTTATGGCAAATTGATATGTGAGCCCTGCGTACGTAATACCTGCAAATTATACGGCATACCTAAGTGCATGGAAATGCTGGATGAAATAAAAATAATAAATGCATTAAGTTTGCACCTGAATTATGCTTAAAGACGAAGTAAACAAGGCGCTTAAAATTGTACAGGACGGCGGCATCATCCTCTACCCTACCGACACCATCTGGGGCATTGGCTGCGATGCCACCAATACAGAAGCCGTAAAAAAGATCTACGCCCTTAAACAGCGCGAAGAAAGCAAAAGCATGATCATCCTGCTGGATATCGACAATAAATTGCAAACTTACATCAGCGAGGTGCCCGATATTGCTTACGACCTGATAGAGTACGCTGAAAGTCCGCTTACTTTGGTTATGCCGGGCGCTAAAAACATATCGCCGGCGTTAATTGCCGAAGATGGCAGCGTAGGTGTACGGGTAAGCAGTCACCCTTTTTGCCAGCAACTTATACAGCGTTTACGCAAGCCTTTGGTATCAACATCGGCCAATATTAGCGGCAAACCATCTCCTGAGTACTTTTCAAAAATAGACCAGGATATTATTGACGGGGTTGATTATGTGGTTGACCTTGACCAATATAGCACCGAGATAAGGAAGCCATCAACCATTATGCGGTTAAACCCAAATGGCGGTTTTGAATTTATTCGCCGTTAGTTTTTTAATAATCGCTAAATTTGCGCCATAATACAAGCCTGTTCGCAGCCTACTTATGAAACAACACCTGCAACATCCGGTATTTTCTGTTATTTGCAAACTTGCTGCCGAACAAGATGTACAGGCTTACGCAATTGGCGGCTATGTGCGCGATATTTTTTTAAATCGCCCATCAAAAGATATTGATATTGTTATTTTAGGTAATGGCATTGCGTTTGCCGAAGCGGTTGCTGCAAAACTTAACGTTAAAGTCTCGGTATTTAAAAACTTTGGTACGGCCATGCTGCGTTACCAGGATGTGGAGGTGGAGTTTGTTGGCGCCCGCAAAGAAAGCTACCGGTCAGACTCGCGCAAGCCCATTGTGGAGAACGGCACTTTAGAGGACGACCAAAAACGCCGCGATTTTACCATCAATGCCTTAGCTATTGCCTTACATGGCGATGAATTTGGTACGCTGATAGATCCTTTTGACGGCATTGCCGATCTGGAAGCCAAACTCATCCGCACCCCGCTAAACCCGGTAGAAACTTTTTCTGACGACCCATTGCGCATGATGAGGGCTATCCGCTTTGCAAGCCAGCTCGATTTCAGGATTGATGAGGAAGCCATAGCCGCAATAAAAAGCAATCTGCAGCGCATCAAAATTGTATCGCAGGAGCGGATAACTGATGAACTGAATAAGATCATTCTGTCGCCAAAACCCTCGATAGGGTTTAATTATTTGTTTGATACCGGACTGCTGCACATCATATTCCCGCAAATGGTGGCGCTGTATGGCGTAGAGATCATTAACGGTAAAGGCCATAAGGATAACTTTTACCACACCTTACAGGTGCTTGATAACATTTGCGAAACCACCGACGACCTTTGGTTACGTTGGGCAGCTATACTGCATGATATTGCCAAACCGCCCACCAAACGTTTTGAACCCGCACATGGCTGGACATTTCATGGCCATGAAGATAAAGGCGCCCGTATGGTGCCTAAGATATTCGCGCAGCTAAAGCTGCCGCTTAACGAAAAGATGAAGCTGGTGCAAAAGCTGGTACAGCTGCATTTACGCCCTATTGTGTTGTCACAATCAATCGTTACCGATTCGGCTGTGCGGCGTTTGCTTTTTGAGGCTGGTGATGATATTGAGGCGCTGATGCTGTTATGTAAAGCGGACGTTACCACCAAAAACGAATACAAGGTTAAAAAGTACCGTAACAACTTTGAGCTGGTACAGCAAAAACTAAAAGATGTTGAAGAACGCGATAATATTCGCAATTGGCAGCCGCCGGTAACCGGGCTGGATATTATGCAGCTATTTGGCATTGGTGAAGGCCGCGAGGTGGGTATAATAAAGAATAAAATACGCGAAGCTATATTAGAAGGTGAAATACCTAACGAGCGCGAAGCAGCAATTAACTTTACAATTGAAAAAGGTAAAGAAATTGGCTTGAAAGTTGTGGCAACCACAAATTAAATTAAACATTACTATTTTTGACAAAAAACTACTTATAAAATGGCACTATACAGGTTCAGGGTTACTTTTGAAGATTATGACGATGTTTCGAGGGATATTGATGTAAAATCAAACCAAACTTTCGAGGATCTTCACAAGGCTATACACCAGAGCACCGGCTATAACCCCGAATATCCGTCTTCTTTTTACATCAGTAACGACCAATGGATGAAGGGTGAAGAGATCACCTACATGCCTAATCAGAAAAGGATCGACCGCAAGATCCCGCTGATGGAAAAAATAAAGTTGAGCAGTTTTATTGACGATCCGCATCAAAAATTTTACTACACCTTTAATTTCGACAGGCCGTTTGATTTTCATGTGGAGCTGATGAAGATCATTCTTGACGAAGCACCGGGCACCACCTACCCTGCTGTTGTACGTTCGGTTGGCGAAGCGCCAAAACAATTTGGCAATGTATTTAACCCGGCAGCAGCTGCAGCCGATGCCCCTGATGAAGATTTCGACTTTTTACACGAGATGGCTTACAACCCGGAGGATGCGGAAGATTTTTCTGAAGTAACCGATACCGGTATTGACGATGTTGAAGAGAAAAAAGTTGACGACGAGGAGGAGGAAGAAGACGAATTTGGCTTTGGCGACGACGAAGAATTTGAAGACGAAGACAAACCCGGTCGCGACGATTATTAATTTCCAAGCATAATACTATTTTAGTCCATGGACCATAAACTATGGACCATGGACTAATTTATGAGCACATACACTACTCCCAAAACCCTTATTGTAATTGCCGGGCCTACCGCCAGTGGTAAAACCGCAGCTGCCATACAACTGGCGCAATATTACAATACCTGTATCGTATCGGCAGACTCAAGGCAATTTTTTCGCGAGATGTCTATCGGTACGGCAAAACCTACCGAAGCAGAACTTGCTGCCGCTCCACATTATTTTATTAATTCGCACAGCATAACAGAGCCTTTTTCTGTTGGCGATTTTGAGCGCCAGTGCATGCAACTGCTTGATGAGCTTTTTAAGAAACATGATGTGGTGATACTGGTTGGAGGATCGGGCCTGTATATTAAGGCTATCACCGAGGGCTTTGATGAATTACCTACCGCCAACCCGGATATCCGCGACCGCCTGAATACGGAGTTAGCGGCAAACGGCATAGCATCCCTACAGGAGCGATTAAAACAAGTTGACCCCGCCTACTATGCCGAAGTAGATATCAACAACCCACAGCGTGTTATAAGGGCATTGGAGGTCTACGAGGCAACAGGCAACCCAATATCATCTTACCGCAAATCAACTGTCAATAAAAGACCGTTCAATATTATCAAATTTGGACTGGACATGCCGCGCGAGAAACTTTACGACAGGGTAAACCAACGGGTAGACATCATGGTAAAGGATGGCCTGGTAGAAGAAGTGGCAGCGCTGACGCCATATCGCAGTTACAACGCGTTAAACACCGTGGGATATTCTGAACTGTTTAATTACTTTGATGGGAAGACAGATGTAGATACTGCTATTGCAGCCATCAAACAAAATACCCGTCGTTTTGCAAAAAGGCAACTCACCTGGTTCCGTAAGGATAAGGAAATTATTTGGATGGATGCAGGGGATGAAAAGCTTGTTGATACTATGATAGCGGCAATCGACAAGTGCAATATTTAACTTATTGATAATCAAAGGTGTTCACGTTCACTGTCATGGCCATGTGCCAATTATTTCAAATGCATGATTATGAAGTGTTTATATAATAAACCAAAAGGGATAAAAATCGCAAATCACTTATTTACAACAGATTAAATAAACATCAAGCATGAACACTTGAGTAACACGGCTGTTCAAGCGTCTACGCTCACGTGAAACACATTAGCAGATACTTCAGCGTGGACGCTGAAAGTGTTATAAAGTCAAGCGTGGACGCTTGACTTGGCGGCGTAACCTATCGCACAGCAAGCTGCCAACCGCCAACTTCCTCTATCCGTTATCTAATAACGACTGGATATACACCCCGTAACCACTTTTAATGTATTTATTAGCCAGTAACTGTAACTGTTCGGCACCAATATAGCCCATCAGGTAAGCTACCTCTTCAATACACCCAATTTTCTTGGCCTGGCGTTTTTCAATTACCCGCACAAATTCTGTAGCATCACTTAAGGAATCGACCGTGCCGGTATCCAACCATGCTGTGCCCCTGTCCATCACACCAACATGCAGGTTGCCTTGCTCCAGGTAAACGCGGTTTACATCGGTTATCTCATACTCGCCGCGTGCAGATGGTTTAATATTTTGAGCAATCTCAACAACACTATTATCATAAAAGTACAATCCTGGTACGGCAAATTTTGATTTGGGCTTCAGTGGTTTTTCTTCAATAGATACCGCTTTCAGGTCTTTATCAAATTCAACTACACCGTAACGCTCCGGGTCGGCAACTGGGTAGGCAAATATGGCAGCGCCGCTTACATCATTAAAGCTTTGTATTAATTTACTAAAGCCCGATCCGTAGAAGATGTTATCGCCCAAAATAAGTGCCACTTTATCATCACCAATAAAATCGGCACCAATTACAAAGGCCTGTGCAAGCCCGTTAGGTTTTTCTTGTATAGCGTATTCAAAACGGCAGCCAATATCCTCGCCTGTACCCAATAAACGTACAAAGCCCGGGTTATCTTCTTTCGTAGTGATGATCAATATCTCGTTTATCCCGGCCAGCATCAAAACAGATAGCGGATAATATATCATTGGCTTATCATAGATAGGCATTAACTGCTTACTGATGGCCTGGGTTATGGGGTAAAGCCTGGTGCCCGATCCGCCTGCTAAAATGATACCTTTCATGTGAGGATAATTAGTGATTTATTGAATTGGTGAATTAGTGATTTCATCCCGAAAGACTGATATCCTTATGCCGCTAATTAGTTTTGTTGTTTTAACCTGTTAATACAAATAACCAGGCTATCCCTCCAATACGGAATTTGCAGCCCAAATGTTTGCTTTACCTTTGTTTTATCCATAACTGAGTATGCCGGCCTTACCGCCCGCGTTTTATATTCGCTGGTGGGTATAGGTATAACTTTTATGCTGTTACCAGCCAACTCAAAAATGGCTTTAGAAAAATCGTACCATGAGGCCACCCCCTCGTTACTGTAATGGTATGTACCGTATGCGGCGCTTTCCGATTTGATGATATGGATGATGCACCCGGCCAGGTCAATAGCGTAAGTAGGCGTACCCACCTGGTCGGCAATTACTTTAAGTTCTTCGCGGTCGGCACCAAGCTTAAGCATGGTTTTTACAAAATTATTGGCAAACTCAGAGTATAGCCAGCCCGTGCGGATGATGAAATAGTTATCCAGTAAAACCGGGATCACTTTCTCACCGTCGAGTTTTGTTTGGCCATAAACACTTATAGGTTTTGCCACATCGGTTTCTTTTAATGGCGATGATACATCACCTTTAAAAACAAAATCGGTTGAGATATGGATAAGCGTTGTATCATACTTACTGCAAAGCCTTGCCAGGTTCTCCACCCCGGTTTTATTAACTTTTAATGCCGTTTCGGCATCATCTTCGGCTTTATCAACAGCAGTATAAGCGGCGCAATTAATGGCGTATGCCGGTTGATGGGCAGCAAATAGTTTTTCTACAGCGGCGGCATCCAATATATTGGCTTCGTCCTCGCCGGGGAAGATAAAAAAGTCGATGCCACCATCTTCCATAAGCTTTTTAAAACACTGCCCTAACTGACCCGAAGCACCAAAAACTATTGTTTTATTCATTATCCAATCTGTTAAAAACTGTGTTTTATAATTACTGCTTATCGTTCTTTATGCTTTACCATAAAATCATGGTAAGCAAGCTTAATACCTTCCTCTAATTCGGTCTTATATGTCCAGCCTAATGCAGCCAGTTTTGATACATCCATTAACTTGCGTGGTGTGCCATCGGGCTTGGTGGCATCAAAGGTTAACTCACCTTCGTATCCTACTATACCCTTAATAAGTAAAGCCAGATCTTTTATCGTGATCTCTTTACCGCTGCCAATGTTGATGAAGCCGGCTTCGCTAAAGTTTTGCATCAGGTAGTAGCAAGCCTCGGCCAAATCATCGGCAAATAAAAACTCACGCAACGGTGAGCCGCTTCCCCAAATAGTAACCGATGGCGCGTTTTGCTCTTTTGCCTCATGAAACCGGCGTATAAGCGCCGGCAAAACATGCGAGTTTTGAGGATGATAATTATCATTATAGCCATACAAATTGGTTGGCATAACTGAAATATAATCGCATCCATATTGTGCGCGATAAGCATCGCACATTTTAATACCGGCTATTTTGGCAATGGCGTAAGGCTCATTTGTTGGCTCAAGCAAACCGGTTAACAAAGCATCTTCATGCAATGGTTGTGGCGCCAGTTTTGGATAGATGCAGCTCGACCCCAAAAACATCAGTTTTTTAACGTTATTAAGATGTGCCGAATTGATGATATTATTCTGGATCTGCAGGTTATCGTACAAAAACTCGGCACGATAGGTATTATTGGCAACAATGCCACCCACCTTGGCTGCCGCCAGAAAAACGTATTCGGGTTTCTCCTGTGCAAAAAAAGCAGCTACGGCTTGCTGGTCGCGCAGGTCAAGTTCGGCCGAGATACGGGTTACAAAATTGGTAAACCCTTCGCTTTGCAGCTTGCGCGTGATGGCAGAACCTACCATGCCCCTATGGCCGGCAATATATATTTTTGAATCTTTATTCATTTGTTTGGTTCATTGGTTTCATGGTTCAATAGTTTATTGGTGTATGGAGGCAAAACATGTAGCAGGCTTTGCACTAATTAACCAATGAACAAGTGAACTAATAAACTATTTAGGCCTGCCCCATAGTACCGCCAAAATTCATAGGGAAACCTGTAGGGGCGTTCTGAATTTTAACACGGCCATTTACGGCTTCAAATTTCTCAATATTATCCTCTAATGCGGTTAACAGGCGCTTGGCGTGCTCGGGCGTAAGCACAATCCGCGATTTTACTTTCGCTTTTGGTACACCCGGCATAACGCGGATAAAATCGAGCACAAACTCTGAACTGGAGTGGGTTATGATAGCCAGGTTGGCGTAAACACCCTCGGCAACTTCTTCAGAAAGCTCAATGTTAATTTGGTTTTCGTTTTGTTCTTCCATGATCGTATAAAAATAGCAAAGCCTTCTATTTTCATAGAAGGCTTTGCAAAAGTATTTAAAAAATCTGATTAAGCTTCCACTTCCTCAGTTTTTGAAGCCATCAGGCGATCAAACTCTTCCTGAGAACCTACACGGATATTTTCGTATTCGCGTAAACCGGTTCCTGACGGAATTAAGTGACCCACAATAACGTTTTCTTTCAGGCCAAGCATTAAGTCTTTCTTACCTGCTATGGCTGCTTCGTTCAGTACTTTTGTAGTTTCCTGGAACGATGCCGCTGAAATGAACGATTTTGTACCTAATGATGCTCTTGTGATACCTTGTAGCATCGGGCTTGAAGTTGCTGCAATTGCATCCCTTACCTCAACCAATTTTAAATCTTTACGTTTTAAAATTGAGTTTTCGTCCCTTAGTTTTCTCAGAGAGATGATCTGACCAGCTTTTAATGTTGCAGAATCACCTGGCTCAACAACAACTTTCTTATCAAATATTTCATCATTCTCTGTCATGAAGTCCCAGCTATCAACTGCTTCCCTTTCAAGGAAACGGGTATCGCCGGCATCTTCAATGGCAACTTTCTGCATCATCTGGTGAACAATCACCTCAAAGTGCTTATCGTTAATTTTCACACCCTGTAAGCGGTAAACTTCCTGGATACCGTTAACAAGATACTCTTGTACTGCAGCAGGGCCTTTAATTGCAAGGATATCTGCCGGCGAGATAGAACCATCAGACAATGGCATACCTGCTTTAACAAAGTCGTTGTCCTGTACAAGGATGTGTTTAGATAATGGCACGAGGTATTTTTTAACCTGGCCGTCTTTACTTTCGATAGTGATCTCGCGGTTACCACGTTTAACACCACCTAAAGTTACCACACCATCAATTTCGGTTACTACAGCCGGGTTAGATGGGTTACGTGCTTCGAATAACTCGGTTACACGTGGTAAACCACCTGTAATATCTCGCGTTTTACCGGTTGAACGAGGAATTTTCGCAATAACCTGCCCGGTTTGTAGTTTCTCACCATCTTCAACAGATATGTGGGCACCTACCGGGATGTTGTAACCTTTTATAACATTACCTTTATTATCCGTTATCTGGATAGAAGGGTTTTTAGTTTTATCTCTTGTATCGATAATTACTTTTTCACGGTGACCTGTTTGCTCATCGCTCTCTTCACGGAAAGTAATGCCTTCTAATACCGCCTCAAACTGGGTTATACCGGCAAATTCAGATATAATAACCGCGTTATATGGATCCCATGAACAGATACGGTCGCCTTTAGAGATCTTAGAACCATCTTTTACATACAGGTATGAACCGTATGGGATGTTGTTGGTAACAATAACTTTATTAGTACCTGCCTCGATAATACGGAACTCGCCTGAACGACCCAATACAACATCAACAGTTTCTTCGTCAGTTTTGTATGCAACTGTACGTACGTTCTCAAATTCAATAACACCATCAAATTTAGCGTTGATCTGTGACTCGGCCGCAATGTTTGATGCGGTACCACCCACGTGGAATGTACGTAGTGTTAACTGTGTACCCGGCTCACCGATTGACTGTGCAGCAATTACACCAACAGCCTCGCCCATTTGCACGCGTTTACCGCTTGCAAGGTTACGGCCATAGCATAATGCACATACACCACGTTTGCTTTCGCAGGTTAATACCGAACGTATTTCAACACCTTCTAAAGGTGAGTTCTCAACTTTTTTGGCAATCTCTTCAGTGATGTCCTCACCTGCAGAAATTAGCAACTCGTTGGTGATAGGATCATGAACATCGTGCAGAGTTGTACGGCCCAAAATACGGTCGTATAACGGCTCAACAATATCCTCGTTATCTTTTAATGCAGTTGTGTAGATACCTCTTAAAGTACCGCAATCAACTTCACCAACAATCATATCCTGCGCAACATCATGCAACCTACGGGTTAAGTAACCAGCATCCGCTGTTTTTAACGCCGTATCCGCCAAACCTTTACGCGCACCGTGGGTAGAAATGAAGTACTCTAATACCGACAAACCTTCTTTAAAGTTTGAAAGGATAGGGTTTTCAATAATCTCTCCACCTGAACCTGATTTTTGAGGCTTAGCCATCAAACCACGCATACCTGCAAGCTGACGGATCTGCTCTTTAGAACCACGCGCACCTGAATCAAGCATCATGTAAACAGAGTTAAAGCCCTGGTTATCGTTGCTCAGGATATTCATTACATTCGCTGTTAAGCGGTTGTTGATACGTGTCCAGATATCGATGATCTGGTTGTAACGCTCGTTATTAGTAATGAAACCCATGTTATAGTTACCCATAACGTCTTCAACTTCTTTAGAAGCCTGTGCTATCAGCGTAACTTTTTCTTCAGGAATGTTGATATCCTTAAGGTTAAATGATAAACCACCCTGGAATGCCATACGGAAACCTAACTCCTTAATATCATCAAGGAACTGGGCAGCGCGTGCCATACCGGTAATTTTTACTACTTCACCAATAATATCACGCAGTGATTTTTTGGTTAACAGTTCATTTATGTAACCAACTTCTTCAGGCACATGCTGGTTAAACAACACGCGGCCTACAGTGGTCTCAATTATTTTAGATACGATGTTACCATCGCGATCTTTAATTTTTCCTTTAACCTTAATAAACGCGTGCAGATCAATCTTTCTTTCGTTGTAAGCGATAATTACCTCTTCGGCAGAATAGAAAGTTAAGTCTTGTCCTTTTACAACACGTCCTTCGTCAGTTTTACGGCCTTTGGTTATGTAGTACAAACCAAGCACCATGTCCTGAGAAGGTACTGTAATAGGCGTACCGTTTGCAGGGTTAAGAATGTTGTGTGATGCAAGCATTAATACCTGGGCTTCCAAAATTGCTGCGTTACCAAGTGGTACGTGAACAGCCATCTGGTCACCGTCAAAATCCGCGTTGAAGGCGGTACAGGTTAACGGGTGCAATTGTATAGCCTTACCTTCAACCAATTTTGGCTGGAAAGCCTGTATACCCAACCTGTGCAGCGTTGGCGCACGGTTTAGTAATACAGGGTGGCCTTTTAATACGTTTTCCAAAATATCCCAAACTAGTGGATCTTTACGGTCAACAATCTTTTTGGCAGATTTTACTGTTTTAACCACACCACGCTCAATCATCTTGCGAATGATAAATGGTTTGAATAATTCAGCTGCCATATCTTTTGGTAAACCGCACTCGTGTAATTTAAGGTTTGGCCCTACAACAATTACCGAACGTGCTGAATAATCCACACGTTTACCTAATAAGTTTTGACGGAAACGGCCTTGTTTACCTTTCAGGATATCTGAAAGTGATTTTAAAGCACGGTTACCTTCGGTTTTTACCGCGTTAACTTTACGTGAGTTATCAAATAACGAATCTACAGCTTCCTGTAACATACGTTTTTCGTTACGTAAAATTACCTCTGGTGCTTTTATCTCGATCAAACGTTTTAAACGGTTGTTACGGATAATTACACGGCGGTATAAATCGTTCAAATCGGAAGTAGCGAAACGGCCACCTTCCAATGGTACTAACGGGCGCAATTCAGGAGGTATAACCGGAACGATCTTAACGATCATCCATGACGGGTTATTCTCTATCCTTGTAGCCGCACCACGGAAAGCTTCAACAACCTGTAAGCGTTTTAACGCTTCGTTTTTACGTTGCTGAGAAGTTTCGTTAGCTGCCTGGTGACGAAGGTTGTATGAAAGCTCATCTAAGTTGATGCGTTTCAATAACTCTTCAAGTGCCTCGGCACCCATTTTAGCCACAAATTTCTGTGGGTCTTTGTCATCCAGGTATTGGTTTTCTTTTGGTAAAGTATCCAATATATCCAGGTACTCTTCTTCTGTCAGGAAATCCATTTTAGAGATCCCGTCTGATTCTTTAACACCCGGCTGTATAACTACATATCTTTCATAATAAATGATCAGGTCAAGCCTTTTAGTTGGTAAGCCCAGCAGGTAACCAATTTTATTTGGCAACGAGCGGAAATACCAGATATGCGCAACAGGCACCACCAAATTGATGTGACCCATACGCTCACGGCGAACCTTTTTCTCAGTTACTTCAACACCGCAACGGTCACACACTATACCCTTGTAACGGATACGTTTGTATTTACCGCAATGGCATTCGTAATCTTTAACCGGACCAAAAATACGCTCGCAGAACAAACCATCACGCTCAGGTTTGTAGGTACGGTAGTTAATTGTCTCAGGTTTTAAAACTTCACCGCTTGAACGCTCCAGGATAGATTCCGGAGAAGCTAAACTGATGGTAATTGTGGTGAAATTACTCTTGATTTTATTATCCTTTTTGTAAGACATAGTCTCCCTTTGTTTTTTAATGATTGAATTAGTGATTTAGCGAATTAGTGATATAAAACCACTTGCTTACTATGTTGAATTAGTGAGGAAGCGAACTGTGATAAATCACTAATTCAATCCCTCACTAAATCACTAATTATTCTAACGTGATATCCAAACCTAAACCTCTTAACTCATGAACCAATACGTTGAATGATTCAGGAACTGATGGTGTAGGTAAGTTTTCACCTTTAACAATAGCCTCATAAGTTTTGGCACGGCCGATAACATCATCCGATTTAACGGTTAATATTTCCTGCAGTATGTTTGATGCACCAAATGCTTCCAGTGCCCAAACCTCCATCTCACCAAAACGCTGACCACCAAACTGGGCTTTACCACCCAATGGCTGTTGTGTAATTAATGAGTATGGCCCGATAGAACGCGCGTGCATCTTATCGTCAACCATGTGACCAAGTTTCAGCATGTAGATAATACCTACAGTAGTTTGCTGGTCAAAACGGTCGCCTGTTAAACCATTGTATAAATAGGTACGGCCAGATTCTGGTAAGCCCGCTTTTTTAACCCACTCTTCTACCTCGGTATGGCTTGCACCATCAAAAATAGGAGTAGCGAATTTAACACCAAGCTCTTTACCTGCCCAACCTAATACGGTTTCATAGATCTGGCCAAGGTTCATACGTGAAGGTACACCCAGTGGGTTCAACACAATATCAACCGGGGTACCATCCTCTAAGAAAGGCATATCCTCGTCACGTACAATACGTGCAACAATACCTTTGTTACCGTGGCGGCCCGCCATTTTATCACCCACTTTAAGCTTACGCTTTTTAGCGATGTAAACTTTAGCCATTTGTACGATACCCGATGGCAGCTCATCACCTACGCTGATGGCAAACTTATCGCGACGGTAAGCACCAAGTTCTTCGTTCACTTTAATGTTATAATTGTGAAGCAAAGTTTTTATCTGGTCGTTCTTATCATCATCAGTTGTCCATTTTGTTGGGTTGATGTTTTCGTAGTTAAGCTCAGTCAGTATTTTCTGAGTGAATTTAACACCTTTAGCAACAAACAGCTCTTTGTAAACATTGTAAACACCTTGTGATGTTTTGCCGTTAACAATCTCAAATAACTTCTCGATCAAAGTATTTTTAAGATCTTTTACAGCTTTATCATGTTTAGCATCAAGTTTTTCAATTTGTGCTTTTTCTTCTGCTTTAGTGGTTTTCTTAGCACGGCTGAAAAGCTTTGTATCAATAACAACACCCGCGATAGACGGCGGAGTTTTTAATGATGCATCCTTAACGTCACCGGCTTTATCACCAAATATGGCACGTAACAGTTTTTCTTCCGGTGAAGGGTCTGATTCACCTTTTGGAGTGATCTTACCGATCAGGATATCGCCTTCTTTAACCTCTGCACCAACACGGATGATACCGTCTTCGTCAAGGTCTTTAGTAGCTTCTTCTGATACGTTAGGGATATCCGGTGTCAATTCCTCTTCGCCACGTTTTGTATCACGTACTTCAAGTTCAAATTCTTCAACGTGAAGTGATGTGAATATATCCTGAGATACTACACGCTCAGAAATTACGATCGCATCCTCAAAGTTATAACCTTGCCAAGGCATGAATGCCACTTTAAGGTTACGGCCTAAGGCAAGCTCACCATTCTGGGTAGCATAGCCCTCGCAAAGTACTTCACCTTTAGTCACTCGTTGGCCTTTCTTAACGATAGGTTTCAAGTTAATGGTAGTGCTTTGGTTGGTTTTCTTGAATTTAGTTAACAGGTAGCTTCTTGTATCGCCATCAAAAGATATCAGGCGGTCAAGCTCGTTACGGTCATACTTAATTTTGATCTCGTTAGCATCAACATACTCAACCACACCATCGCCTTCGGCGTTGATCAGGGTACGAGAGTCTTTTGCTACACGGCCTTCCAAACCGGTACCTACAATTGGCGCTTCAGGGCGTAACAATGGTACAGCCTGGCGTTGCATGTTTGATCCCATCAATGCACGGTTAGCATCATCATGCTCCAGGAACGGAATTAATGAAGCCGCGATTGAAGTGATCTGGTTTGGAGCGATATCCATCAGATCCAGCTTATCCGGGTCGATAATAGGGAAGTCACCTTCAAAACGTGCTTTTACACGTGGATTAGCGAATACACCTTTATCATCATAATAAGCATTTGCCTGGCCAATGGTTTTTCCATCCTCATCTTCGGCAGATAAGTAGATAACCGGCTCATCAACCTGTACTTTACCGTCAACCACACGTTTGTATGGTGTTTCGATGAAGCCTAAGTTGTTGATCTTGGCGTGTACGCAAAGTGACGAAATCAAACCAATGTTCGGTCCTTCCGGAGTTTCGATAGTACACAACCTACCGTAGTGGGTGTAGTGAACGTCACGAACCTCGAAACCTGCACGCTCACGCGACAGACCGCCGGGCCCAAGGGCTGACAGACGACGCTTGTGCGTGATCTCTGCCAGTGGATTGGTTTGGTCCATAAACTGTGATAACTGGTTTGTTCCGAAGAACGAGTTGATCACAGATGATAATGTACGCGCGTTGATCAGGTCAGTTGGTGTGAACACCTCGTTATCACGAATGTTCATACGCTCGCGGATGGTACGTGCCATACGCGCTAAACCTACACCAAACTGTGCGTAAAGCTGTTCGCCAACGGTACGAACACGACGGTTTGACAAGTGATCAATATCATCCACCTCAGCTTTTGAGTTGATTAATTTGATCAGGTATTTCACAATCGCGATGATATCCTGTTTGGTTAATACTTTTGTTTCGTCAGAAGTATTCAGCTTTAATTTACGGTTGATGCGGTACCTGCCCACATCGCCCAAATCATATCTTTTATCAGAGAAGAATAACCTGTCGATGATACCACGTGCTGTTTCTTCATCAGGTGGTTCGGCATTACGTAATTGACGGTAGATATGCTCAACCGCTTCTTTCTCTGAGTTTGAAGTATCTTTTTGTAACGTATTATATATAATAGTATAATCACCGCTGGTGGCAGCATCTTCCTTGTTAAGGATGATGGTTTTAACACCGGCATCAATGATCATATCAATATGGTCGTCTTCCAATACGGTTTCGCGCTCAAGGATGATCTCGTTACGGTCGATAGAAACCACTTCACCGGTATCCTCATCCACAAAATCTTCAACCCATTTTTTAAGCACCCTTGCAGCAAGCTTACGGCCAATGAATTTCTTCAGGCCTGATTTGCTTACCTTAACTTCGTCTGCAAGCTCAAATAATTCTAATATATCTTTATCAGAATCATAGCCTATCGCACGAAGAAGCGTAGTAACCGGGAATTTCTTTTTACGGTCAATGTATGCGTACATCACGTTATTAACGTCTGTAGCAAACTCAATCCATGAACCTTTGAAAGGTATAACACGGGCCGAATATAATTTTGTACCGTTGGTGTGGCGGCTTTGGCCAAAGAACACACCTGGCGAACGGTGTAACTGTGATACAATTACACGCTCGGCACCATTGATAACAAATGTACCTTTAGGTGTCATGTAAGGGATAGTTCCCAGGTACACGTCCTGTACAATTGTTTCAAAATCTTCGTGCTCAGCATCATTACATGATAAGCGAAGTTTTGCTTTTAATGGCACACTGTAAGTTAACCCGCGCTCAATACACTCGCGTATATCGTAACGTGGCGGATCAATAAAGTAATCAAGAAACTCTAAAACGAAGATGTTCCTTGAGTCTGAAATAGGAAAGTTTTCGGCAAATACTTTAAACAACCCCTCTTTGTAGCGGTTGTCTGACGTGGTTTCCAATTGAAAAAATTCCTGGAAAGATTGTAACTGTACATCCAGGAAATCGGGGTAATCAAGTACCTTTCTGCTGGTTGCAAAGTTTACTCTTTGGTTATTATTGTTTGCCAAGGTGTTATAATTTAATTTATTAAACCTGTATTTATGTTGGGATTTGTGGTGTACTACAGGCAGTTAGCTTGCTGTACTTCATCGTAAAAAGCAAATCCCGGGCTTTATACTGTTTCAAGACGTGTATAAACAGCAATAGACCCCGACCAAAAATGGTCGGAGTCTGATGCTATTTTGTGTGTGGTTAAATTATTTAACCTCAACTACTGCTCCAGCTTCTTCTAATTGAGATTTCAAAGATTGAGCTTCTTCTTTAGTAACGCCGGTTTTAACCTCTTTAGGTGCACCGTCAACTAAATCTTTAGCTTCTTTCAAACCTAAGCCAGTTAAGTCTTTTACTAATTTAACAACTGCTAATTTTGAACCACCTGCTTCTTTCAGGATTACGTCAAATGCAGTTTGCTCAGCAGCAGCAGCAGGAGCGTCATCGCCACCACCAGCAGCTGGTGCAGCAGCAACAGCTGCAGCAGCAGGCTCAATGCCATACTCGTCTTTTAAGATCTGAGCTAATTCGTTTACTTCCTTTACTGTTAAGTTTACCAACTGTTCAGCAAACGCTTTTAAATCCGCCATTTTATTTTTTATTTTTTACTTAATGCTTTTTGTTTAATATCGAACTTTAAGGTGTTCGTTAACCTCTTTCTTGTAATGTTTTTACAACACCTGCTAATATATTTCCGCCTGATTGTAATGCAGAAATAACGTTCTTTGCTGGTGATTGCAGTAAGCCTACTATCTCGCCGATCAATTGCTCTTTTGACTTCAATTTGGTCAAAGTATCTAATTGATTATCGCCGATGAATATCGCTGAATCAATGTATGCTGCTTTTAAAACCGGTTTATCACCTTTTTTCCTTAAAGCCTTGATCAACTTTGCCGGGGCAGTTGCTGATTTTGAGAAAAGGATTGATGAAGAACCTTTTAATACATCATAAATCGGGGTAAAATCACCTTCTGCTGCTTCCATAGCTTTTTTGATCAAGCTATTTTTTGCAACCTGCATGGTGATATCAGCCTCGAAACATTGACGACGGATATTGTTTACTTTTGCAACCGTTAGATCAGCAGTATCAGTAATGTAAAAATTACCGTACTCTTTAATCTGATCAGCAAGGGCAAGAACAAGGTCGTGTTTTTCTTCTTTATTCATGATTAGATCCCCGCTACTGATTTAGTTTCAATTGTAATACCCGGCGACATGGTTGAAGAGATATGTATGCTCTTAAAATATGTGCCTTTTGCTGCTGATGGTTTTAATTTAGAGATAGTTTGCAATACTTCTAATGCATTCTCATAAATTTTCTCAGCAGTGAAAGATGCTTTTCCTATTGAGGTATGGATGATACCGGTTTTGTCAACCTTGAAATCGATCTTACCACCTTTTACGTCTGCAACAGCTTTACCAACTTCTGGTGTTACTGTTCCTGATTTAGGGTTAGGCATAAGGTTACGCGGGCCTAATATTCTGCCCAAACGACCTACCTTAGCCATAACGCTTGGCATAGTGATGATAATATCAACATCAGTCCATCCGCCTTCAATCTTGGCAATATAATCATCCAAGCCAACAAAATCCGCACCTGCATCTTTAGCTTCTTGCTCCTTATCTGGAGTACAAAGCACCAATACACGTACAGTTTTACCGGTTCCATGAGGTAATGTTGCTATACCACGTACCATTTGATTGGCTTTACGCGGGTCAACACCTAAACGTACATCAATATCAACAGATGAATCAAATTTGGTATTGGTTAATTCCTTTACCAGTGATGATGCTGCTTCTAAAGTGTATGTTTTGTTTGCCTCAATCTTGGAGAGTGCCACTTTTTGATTTTTTGTTAATCTAGCCACTGTCTTAAACTGATTTGTATAAATTAATTAATTCCAGGGTGCCGTACCTGATACGGTTATCCCCATACTGCGGGCAGTACCTGCCACCATTTTCATGGCTGATTCTACTGTAAATGCATTCAAATCAGTCATTTTATCTTTAGCTATGGTCTCAACCTGCTCCCAGTTTACACTGGCAACTTTTTTACGGTTGGGCTCTGCCGAACCACTCTTTAGGCCTGTAACTTCTAAAAGTTGTATAGCCACCGGAGGTGTTTTAATGATAAAATCGAAAGACTTGTCGACATAAACAGTAATAACTACAGGTAACACTTTACCAGGTTTGTCCTGGGTACGTGCGTTGAACTGCTTGCAAAACTCCATAATGTTCACACCTTTTGCACCCAATGCTGGGCCAATTGGTGGAGATGGGTTTGCAGCGCCGCCCTTCACTTGTAGCTTTACCATCGCACCGACTTCTTTTGCCATTTTGATTTGTTTTAATTATAACTCAATGTTAGTAAGTGGAAGCTAAGTAACATTTAAGATCTTTAGATTTGAGATGTTAGATAGGAGATTTGAGGCTCGTACCAGGTTATTCAAACCTTTATATTGTTATATTTATTGTTTAGCGCTATCAATATGACCCTTAGATGTTTCATCAATCTATAAGCTCATATCTCTTGTCTAAACTATTCTTTCTCTACCTGCATGTAATTCAATTCAAGCGGCGTACGGCGCCCAAATATCTTTACCATTACTTTTAATTTCTTTTTCTCTTCGTTAACTTCCTCGATAACACCGCTAAAGCCGTTGAAAGGACCATCCATTACTTTAACGTTCTCGCCAACGTAATATGGTACATTCATGGTTTCGCCTTGTGCGCTCATCTCGTCAACCTTACCTAAAATACGGTTAACTTCGGCCTGGCGTAAAGGGATAGCGTTACCTTGCTTATCACCTAAAAAGCCAATAACGCTATTAATATTCTTAATAACGTGCTCTAACTCACCGTCAAGCGCGGCTTCCATTAATACATAGCCCGGGAAATAATTACGCTCTTTAGCGATTTTCTTTCCATCGCGCATCTGGTAGTATTTTTCGGTAGGGATCAATACCTGCGGGATAAGGTGTGTTATACCTAACCTGTTTACTTCCGCATCTATGTATTGCTTTACCTTTTTTTCTTTACCACTAATGGCCCTAACTACGTACCACTTTAATTGCTCACTCATCTATTATATATAATTAGGTTAGTGATGTATAAAACTGATTAAGCAAATAGCCGATTATCTGGTCCATACCAAAAATAAGCATAGCAATAATAATTGCAGCTACCAACACCAATACGGCGCTGCTTTGCAACTCTCTCCAGGTTGGCCAGGTTACTTTCTCGGTCAACTCAATGTATGATTCTTTAATATATTCAGCTACGCCTGCCATTTTATTAATTGCTTATGCACGGGAACAAGGATTCGAACCCTGATCAAAGGTTTTGGAGACCTCTATTCTACCGTTGAACTATTCCCGTGTATACTATCTCCAAAAAAATGAAGATTTGTATTGTATTTGCTTATTGTGAATAAAGTACCGAGACAAAAGCCCCGGTACTTTATACAAAATTAACCGTTTTGCTACCCAGTTAAGGGTATTGTAATTATGCTAATATTTCAGTTACCTGACCAGCACCTACTGTTCTACCACCCTCACGGATAGCGAAACGTAGACCTTTTTCCATAGCGATAGCGTTGATTAGCTTTACAGTGATAGTAACGTTATCACCTGGCATAACCATTTCTACACCTTCTGCCAATGAAATTTCACCGGTTACGTCAGTTGTACGGAAATAGAATTGTGGACGGTATTTGTTGAAGAATGGAGTGTGACGGCCACCTTCTGCTTTTGATAATACGTAAACCTCTGCCTTGAAATCAGTGTGTGGGTTTACTGAACCTGGTTTACAGATAACCATACCCCTGCGGATATCAGTTTTCTCAATACCACGTAGTAATAAACCTACGTTATCACCTGCTTCGCCACGGTCAAGGATCTTGCGGAACATCTCAACACCTGTTACGGTTGATTTTAAGTTCTCAGCACCCATACCTAAGATATCTACTTGCTCGCCTGAGTTGATAACACCACGCTCGATACGACCAGTTGCAACAGTACCACGACCAGTGATCGAGAATACGTCCTCAACAGGCATCAAGAAAGGAAGATCAGTTAAACGTGGAGGAATTGGAATGTAGCTATCTACAGCATCCATTAACTCCATAATTTTAGCTACCCATTTAGCATCGCCGTTAAGACCGCCTAATGCTGAACCTTGGATAACCGGAATATCATCACCAGGGAAATCGTAGAATGATAATAATTCACGGATCTCCATTTCAACTAATTCTAATAATTCTGGATCATCAACCATATCCACTTTGTTCATGAACACAACCAGTGAAGGTACACCTACCTGACGGGCAAGCAGGATGTGCTCACGAGTTTGAGGCATTGGACCATCAGTAGCAGCAACCACGATGATAGCACCATCCATCTGAGCAGCACCAGTAACCATGTTTTTTACATAGTCAGCGTGACCTGGACAGTCAACGTGTGCATAGTGACGGTTTGCAGTTGAATACTCAACGTGAGCGGTGTTGATGGTGATACCACGCTCTTTTTCTTCAGGAGCAGAGTCAATTGAATCAAATGAACGTGCTTCTGATAAACCTGCGTCAGCTAATACTTTAGTGATAGCTGCGGTAAGGGTTGTTTTACCGTGGTCAACGTGACCGATTGTACCGATGTTTAAGTGCGGCTTACTGCGGTCAAACTTTTCTTTTGCCATGATTATTTTTTATTTGTAGGTTAATTTATTTAAACGTAATGTACTTATATTAAAAGTATCTGAGCCAACAATGGGATTTGAACCCATGACCTCTTCCTTACCAAGGAAGTGCTCTACCCCTGAGCTACGTCGGCTAATTTTTTAGTTCATTTGTTCACTCGTCAATTAGTTCATTGGTATTTACCACCTGGTACAAATGAACTAATGAACCATGCAACCATTGAACTACCCGAGCGGAAGAAGAGGTTCGAACTCTCGACCTATAGCTTGGAAGGCTATCGCTCTACCAACTGAGCTACTTCCGCAATATTAAAACCTAAAACACTAAACTCTAAACCCTAAAACAATTTTTAGAATTTAGAATTTAGCAATTAGTACTTAAAGTGGGGGGAGAAGGATTCGAACCTTCGTAGCCGAAGCAGCGGATTTACAGTCCGCCCCATTTGACCGCTCTGGTATCCCCCCATTGTTGATTTCGGATCCATAATACCTAATTGGAAGCTAAGTATCACTTTTCCGAAATAAACAGAGCCTCCTATCGGGATCGAACCAATGACCTACTGATTACAAGTCAGTCGCTCTACCAGCTGAGCTAAGGAGGCTTAAATTGTCGCCATCACCATTTTACCTTTCGGTATTTTGGGTTTTGGCTGCAAAATAATATTGCGCTTATTTTTTCTTTTTAAAGAACCACCCTTTCAATAATCAAGAGACTGATTAAAGCCTCTCTGAAAGGGATTGCAAATCTACAAAAATTTAAGGCTGTACAAAATATTTTTGCAAAAAAAATCGGCAGGCTTTAAACCTGCCGATCCGGGCTTTAATTTTGCCCTGCTATATGCCTAAAAATCATCTTCTTCCGTTACAAGGGCCGCTTTTTTTGCAGCTTCGGCAGCGATAGATTTTTTTGTTTTGTGTTTCTCAATTTGCTTGCGAAGGCTCTCAACTACCAAATCCGTAGCCTCCTCAAACGTTTTACACTTCTCTTTTGCAAAAATTTGGTTACCCGGCAGCATCAGTTTTATCTCTGATATCTTGTTAGCCTCATCCTCTACGTTCTCCAGCTTTAAATATACTTCACCACTTATTATGTGATCGTAAAACGTCTCCAGCTTATCTACTTTCTTTTGGATAAAATCAAGTAATCTCTTGTCTGCAGTGAAGTGAATAGATTGCACTGTAATTTTCATTTTTCCTCCTTTTTATGCCTTTGGATGGGCTTGTTTATAAATAGATTTAAGTCGTTCTACTGAATTGTGCGTATAAATTTGCGTGGCGCTAAGGTTAGCGTGGCCAAGCAATTCTTTTATAGCGTTTAAATCGGCACCCTTGTTTAGCAAGCTTGTTGCAAACGTATGCCTTAACACGTGTGGGCTCTTTTTATCCTGGGTTGATATGTGTGAAAGATATTTCTGCACTATTAGATATATAAGCTTGGGATATGCATCCGCTCCTTTATTTGTAACGATTAAGGTTAAGGAATTGTTATTAAAATTTTCACATTTCTTTGCCTCAGTATATTGCTTTAACAGTAGCAACAGTTCATGATTCAGGGGTATTATCCTCTGTTTGTTGCGTTTACCTAAAACTTTGATGGTACCCTCGTACAAATTAATATCTGTTTCTTTTATGCCGGTAATTTCGGCAAGGCGCATGCCGGTGCCAAAAAGCATCTCAATAACCAACTTATCGCGCAGGCCGGCAAAATCTTCTGTAAATATTTTTTTGTCTTCAGTATCCATTTTACCATCCAGCATGCCGATTAGCTTACTGCCATCTACTACCGTTGGCAGGTTTTTGGGCACTTTTGGTGCGTTGATACGCGATGCAGGGTTGGTAGTTATTACACCCTCCTGCAACAAAAACTTAAAGTATTTGCGCAGTGTGGCTATTTTACGGTTAACAGAGCGTGCAAGCAGCTTGTTATCCATTAACTGAACCATCCAGTTACGGATGTCGTGATGGCTGATGTCTGTTGGGGTTGTAACCTGTACCGGCTGATTGGGCGGGTTTAAATAGAGCATAAATTGCTCAAGGTCGCTCTGGTAGGCTGATACCGTGTGGGGCGAGTATCTTTTCTCGAACCTGATGTGCTGTATAAACCTGTCTAAAAACATAAAACTATTTGAACACCCAATAAATTGAATGTACAAATAGTTTTTTTATAGTGACAAGAAAATCTGTAAAAATTCTTATAAAAGAAATTAAACAGTAGTTTCCAGGTTCATATTCTGCTTGTAGATAGCATGTTTAATTTCATGCCTACGGGTAATTGATTTCTTTTCAAAAGCCTGGCGACTGCGCAGTTCTCTTAAAACACCTGTTTTTTCGAATTTCTTTTTAAAGCGTTTTAGTGCCTTGTCTAATGATTCGCCGTCTTTTACGTTAATGATGATCATAATTCCTATATACCTCCTTTCAGGGACGTCAAAGGTAGGAAAATACTTTTAAATCTGAAATACAATATTTTATAATTTTTTATGCCTGTTTACACATGTGCTAACCAGTTATGGTTTCAACGCCTGGGGCGCACGTTTATCTGCCGGCAGGGCCATAAATTTCTTATAGCTGTCATTGATATATGCCGCCATCGATTCGCGGTTGTTGCTGCGTAAAAACGCGTAGCTTGGCCTAAACATCGTCATAAAATTCTCCAGATCATTGCCTTTTAATGGTACAATACTACTTACGTAGCCCGGGCTAAACGCGGCATCGATGTTACGCTGCTCAGCCTCGCGCTGAAAATATTTTTTTAAACGGCGTGCCTTTTTACCCTCGCCGCTAAACCAGGTTGATGGCGAAAACACATACACTTTACTTTTTTCATAAACCTCTGGGTATTCTTCCCTCGGGTTAAAGTCGGAACGTTTGGCAGTAATGTTTACCTGGCTTAACGAAATTCTTTGCGTAGTAAGCGTTATCTTTTTTGGAGCCATGTCAACCAGGTATAACGTATCTGAATTATACCCCGGCGAATTAAAGATAAGCGTATGGCCCACGGTTGTGTTTATGGTAAAATTCCCGTTCTTATCTGTAATGCTTACCTGCCTGCTATTGGCGTCGCGGATAAATACGTCGGATAGACGGGTATTTGTGCCATTCTCGTAAACAGTACCTTTAAAGGTGTTTTGCGCCCGGGCAAATGATGCTATAAATAATAAAATGGCGGCAACAAATAATAGTTTTTTCATGGCTGATGGATTAGCTAACAGGATAACCTGCCTATAGTGGCAAAGGTTTGCATTTTTAACATTTAAAACAACAAAAAACCCGGTTTAAACCGGGTTTTTTATAATTATTATTTTCTCCAAACATTATTGTCCGGGTTATAATCCGGTAATACTTTGTCGGGGTCGTAAGTAACAGATTGTATTTCTTCTGTTGATGGGTATTTGAAAACAAAGGTGTTATTGCGTTCCCATATTTCAACAGGTAGTTTTACCCTTTCGGTTTTACCGCTAACAGTTTTAATTTCAAGGATGGTTGGCATCACCAGTTTATCCAGGTTATCAATGGTAATTAACGCGCCTTTGCTTGCGTCGCCGCTAACATATTTAACATCGCGCACAGCAACATCCAGGCGCCAGTTGTTTACAAACCAGCCTCTCCAAAACCAGTTCAGGTTTTCGCCGCTTGCATTCTCAATAGTGCGGAAAAAGTCATCAGGTGTTGGGTGTTTAAATGCCCAGCGCGCAACGTAGGTACGGAAGGCAAAATCAAAACGCTCTGGGCCCAGGATCTGCTCGCGCAGCAAGGTTAAACCCATAGCCGGTTTAAAATACAACAATATACCGGTGTTTGGTTCTTTAAGGTTTTCTGGAGTGCTTAGTACCGGCTCAAATATTGGCTGGGTTACAAACGCGCCGGCCTGGTGCATATCTTGTTTTTTACCTGCATACTCACCCTTATTAAAATCGGCAGTGGTTAAGGTATTGATGAATGTGTTAAAGCCTTCGTCCATCCAGCCGTATAAACGCTCGTTAGAGCCAACGATCATCGGGAACCAGGTGTGGCCAAATTCATGGTCATTTACGTTCCACAGGTCGCCCCTTTTTGCTTTGTAACCACAGAATACAATACCCGGATATTCCATACCTCCTACTTTACCAGCAACAGCTGTAGCAGCAGGATAAGGGTACTCAAACCATTTTTGCGAATTAAATTCGATAGATTTTTTTACGTACTCGGTAGAACGGCCCCACGCGTTGTTGCCATCACTCTCAACCGGGTAAGCTGATATCGCTGTTGATTTTTTACCGCTTGGCAAGTCCATTTTGGCGGCATCAATAATAAACGCAGCCGATGAACCCCATGAGGCATCACGTGCATTCTTTATTTTAAAACGCCATGTTAGTTCTTTTTTACCCGCCGGGCGCGATGCCGCATCAGTAACTTCGCTTGCAGAGCGGATAACTACCGTTTGCTCGCTTTTTTCGGCAAGTGCCCATCGTTTCAATTGCTCGGGTGTGTAAACTTCCTGCGGGTTTTGCAACTCGCCGGATGCTACAACAATGTGGTTTGCAGGAGCTGTGATGCTCAGGTCAAAATCGCCATACTCCAGGTAAAACTCGCCCGGGCCTGTATAAGGCACAGCATTCCAGCCCATAATATCATCGTACACATACATGCGCGGGTACCATTGCGCAACGGTATATATTTTACCATTTTTAGTATCCTGGATGCCTGTACGGTCAGATCCGTAATCGGGTATGATGAATGAATACTCAATAGCCAGTTTAACCTGGCCGCCATTTGCAGTTACACCTGTAGGCAAAAATATCTGCATACGGGTATCATCTATTAAATATTTAACGGCAACAGGTGCAGTACCTTTTGCGCCAATAATTTTAACCGACTTGATATTATAGCCACCTTTTGACAGATCGCCTTTACCACCATTACGGCTGCCGCTTGGCGGGATGATAGCCGAACCGCGCGAATCTGCCTTAAACAAGTTCTGGTCTAACTGCATCCACAAAAAATCAAGCTTTTGAGGGCTGTTGTTGGTATAATTTAAAATTTCTGAACCTACAACTTCGTTGGTTTGGTCGTTAAGTTTTGCCGATAGTTGATAATCGGCACGGTTTTGCCAATATTTTGGGCCGGGCTGCCCATCAGCAGCACGGAATTCAGAACCATTTTTGGTATAGAAGAACGGCGCGAAAGCATCGTGGTAATTGTAATTGCCAACAGGTGCTGCCTGTTGCTGCTGTGCCTGGCTAAGGCCGGCAACAGACATAAAAGCCAGCGTAAAACCGGCAATCAGTTTCATTTTCATAATTTATTTATAAATTGAATTATTTACCACAATAATACAAATTATTGAATAACCCACTTACAGAATTACGAAGTTGTAATGAGGAAGTTACCTGTTTGTTAATAAATCACCCATGCGGTCCTACTGGGTTTCGAACACGGTTGTATAAATAGATACCAGTTTGCCTGCAGTAAAGTTTAATGAAACATAATTATACCTTTTGGCAGATATTGTTGAAACAAAGTACCATTGAGGCGAAGCGCTCATTTGTGGGTCAAATGGTTTGTTATTATCCTTGAAAAATATAGAAAGGCGCTCGAGTTTTTTTGCAAATGCCGAATTCTTCTTAATGTTTACCAGCTTTTGATAAATATCATCAACCGGGTCACCTACGGCTATGGTAGTGTTTTGGGTAAAGCCGATTGGCCAGCGTGTAAGCATTTCACCATTATTTAAATAAATGCTTTTCACCTTATTGTTTTCGAAACTTAGCTGAACACCGGTTGATGTACCTTTTTCCTCATCCATCAAAAGGCCGGTGTATAAAGGTAACCTGGTTTTAAGGCTATCAATATTAGTGTATATATTATTAACAATAGATAGCCCACCTATTTTTTCAGCCACTTGTATTTGCTGAAGTTTAGCATACAACTCCACACTTGTTTGCCCAATAGCTAATCCAAAAAGCTGCCCGCTGGTAAGCGTATCGCTCGAGATTTGTTTTTGATACGGTGGCTCAATAATTATTCTGTCGTCAAGCTCTGCTTTCTTACAGGCTGTAAACAGTACTGCGGCTAACAAAAAAGTGTATATTTTTTTCATAAGGTGGTTTTAATTAATTACGCGCCCCACGGCAAAAATGCTACACTCATTATCAACTAAATTAAAAGCAACAGGGTTAACTATAGTAACTCCTTGCCATATACCGCCTCATCAAACCCAAAGAACAGAAAATCGTCTTTTTCAATAACCGGGCGTTTGATCATGCTGGTTTTTTGCTGTAATAATTGCAGGGCACCATCCTTAGTTTTGACAGATTCTTTCACGGCCGGGTCAAGCTGTTTCCAGGTGAGGCCCTGTTTGTTCATGAATTTTTCGTACCCTTCCTTTTTATCCCACTCATTTAATTTTTCGGCACTTACGCCAAGCTTTTTAAAATCATGAAACTCATAGGCTACATTGTTGGCCTTTAGCCAGTCGAGCGCTTTTTTTACCGTGTTACAATTGGTGATGCCGTAAACTTTCATCGGAAATGTATTTTGCCCGCTAAATTATTAATTTTTAGAACTGCCGCCGCTGGAATCGTCATTATTTATTCCGCGTTGGTTTTTCTTGATGCTGCTGTTAAGCTTCCCAAATTTGTAATTGAAACTGATATTGATGCTGCGATAGTAATTAAAGCTATAAGCAGTAGTCTGAAAATCGGGCGTACGGGTGGGGAAATCAAACCTGATGAACTTTTTGAACGGATTATTGGCATAAAGCGATATCGTAGTTTTTTTACTGAACAATTCTTTAGATACACTACACCCGGCACCTACCCAATAATTATCCTTGCCCTGTAGCAATACCTGGCGACCATCGTATCCGCCATTTACGCCTATACGGTAACCGTCATCAAACTTATAACCGGCATTTATAAATGCGGACCCCTGTGGCCCGCTGTTTGCATAAAATCTACCGTTAAAGGTACCCTGCAGCCATACTTGTGCTATTTGGGAGTTGAAATTAAAGTTCAATTTAGTGGTAATAGGGTAATTGATGCTTACATTTAAGGCAAGCTTTTTATTTTTGCCAACATTGCCAAAGGTTGTGGTAGTTACGGCATTTTCATCAACCTTAACCAGATTTTGAATAGTGTTGTTGGCAAAAGAGTAACTCGTGTTGATATTGATAGATCCCTTTGCGAAATTGCTGTAACCCAATTCAAAATTATTATTTACAGCAGGCTTAAGCCCGGGGTTACCCATTACTATAAACTTTGGGTTCGACGTATTAACAAACGGGTTTAACTGATATATACCAGGCCTTTGTATACGCTGGGTAAAGCCGAAAGTAATACTGCTGCTTTTAAGGCTGCGTTGTATAGATATTGATGGCACTACGTTGGTAAAGTTTTGTTTCAATGTGCTGCCTGTTGATGAAAAGTTGGCATCAATACCGGTGTGTTCAACACGCGCCCCACCTTTAAACGTCCATTTGGTGAATTTTAACTGGTAAGAGTTGTATAAGCTATATACATCCTGATGATAACTAAAATCATTCTCTTGTTTGCTATCGGTTATGTACTGGTTATTAGCATTAATCGTATCGGTATGAAAATCACTGAAGCTGTTCCTTGCTATCATTTTACCCCCGGCTTCTATAGTGATAATTTTTAGGGGATGTATGTAATCTAACTGCGTAGTGTATTCCTTTGATCCCGCCTGGTTATATTGCCGGTAGTTTGGGTTATCATAGTTAACCGTTTGATCGGCCTGTACATCATTAAACTGCTGGTTACTGTTATTGCTGTATTTAAATGATGCGGTTAGTAACTGGTCTTTATTGTTTTTAAACCCAAGCTGATAATTAAGCCCGGCATCAGTACCGTGGTATTTGCTATTGTTAGTACCCATAATATTATAAGCCTGGGTAATATCATTTAAACCATCGCGTTGTACGGTGTACTGACTGTTCCCATTATCGTTGCTGCTGTTATAAAAATTGAAAGTACCGGTAATTAAATTAAGGCTATCGGCCTCGTAACTTAATTCGTTGCTGTTGTAAATATTTCTGCCGCTGAAAAAGCGTGTGCCATCCTGGTTTAATGAGGATACCGGGTTTGAAAAAACGCTTTCGCTGCCAAGGGCTGTTTCCCGTTTTGGGCGGGCGCCGGCACCTACATAGCCATTAAACCCTAATTTACCCTGCTTTGCGGTAATATTTAAATTAACATTTTCGCCCCAAACGGTATTGTACCTGCTGTTTATTGAGCCGTTATACCCCTGGTCGCCTTTTTTTTGGGTAATAATGTTAATAATACCATCAAGCCCTTCGGCATCGTACTTGGCCGGTGGGGTGGTGATCACTTCTATCTTTACAATATTGGTACCCGGCATTGCTTTTAATATATCTGATGGGTTTTGCGCCATTAAAGCCGACTCCTTACCATTAAGCAGAATCTTATAATTACCGCCCCCCTTCAATTTTATATTGTCTGATGCATCAACCGAAAGCATGGGCACCTTGCGCATCATATCAAGGGCGGTTAAGGCTTTACTTTCCGGGTCGGCCTGTACATCGTAGCTTATACGGTCAACCTCCTGTTTCATCAATGGTTTTGCCGCCACAATAGATACCTCTTTAAGCTGGTTGCTGGCGGGCGATAACATCATCCGGCCAAGATCAACAGCCGCTGTTGCCCCGTTTATATCAATAGTTTTTGTTTTGTAACCCATAAACACCAATGACAGTTTGTAGGGTTTTGAGGGGATATTGCTTAGTTCAAAGGTTCCATCATCTTTGGTAAGGGTGCTTTTTACGGGCAGGTTGGTTGCAGCATCTGTTAAAGCAACAGTAACAAAGCCAAGCGGCTTATTCGCAGCCGAATCTATTATTATACCTTTAATGCTTAGGTTTTGCTGCGCTGTTTGTGCGAAAGAGGCAACGAATAAGAAACAGCCAAGTGCTGCCAGTAAAAGTTTTTTCATTGGTGTTATTTAGGGTTAAAAGACCCCTAAACACTCCTAACGTTGCACAAAAACAACTTTTAAACTACTTTTTAGGTAACAACCTGATTACTTGTTATATTTTGTCATGGTAAGCTCGGTGCCGATGGTGGCAAAGCTTTTTATCATCTCAATAGAGCGATCTATCAATGCAGGCAACTCGGGTTTTTCATCGTCATCAAAACCACTTAGTACGTAATCAACCTGGCGGCCTTTGGGGTAATTATCGCTCACGCCGAAACGCAGGCGGGCATATTCATTGTTACCGAGGGTAGCTTCGATATGTTTTAGACCGTTATGCCCGGCAGCACTTCCTTTTGGTTTTAGGCGAAGGGTGCCTAATGGCAGGGCTATATCATCTACAATTACCAGCACATTCTGCACAGGTATCTTCAACTCCTTCATCCAGTGGCTTAGCGCCTTGCCGCTAAGGTTCATGTAGGTGGTTGGCTTTATCAGGTGCAGGGTACGGCCTTTATAATTAACTTCGGTATACCCGGCATGGCGCATGGTATAAAACTTCGCCCCTTCCTGTTTAGCCAACTCATCAAGCACCATAAAACCTATATTATGCCTTGTATCGGCATATTCCGGCCCAATATTTCCTAAACCAACAATTAAATATTTCATACCCTATCCGCCCCCATAAAGGGGTAACTTATTTACAAGCGCAATTATACAAAAATAGCGAGGGGTTTAAAACCCGTCGCTACCTTATTATTAAAAACAAAAACAGCGATAGGAAAACCTATCGCTGTGATCGGTACAATCATACTTTATTTATAAACCCACTATCGAATATGGTACGCGGATATTTTTTACACGATAGTAATAAGGGTCGAGATAACCATCCTGGCAATCTGAAACGCCACAGCCCGAAAAATTGAGGCAAAAGGTTAGTAACAGTTCGTTACGGCCGTTAACCGATTCGGGGTGAATAGACGGGGTATAGTAACGTGCGTACTTACCTCCAAAATATTCGCTAACAGTATAAATATATTTCTGAGCGGTGAACGGGCCCGTTGGGCTGTTTGATGTGGAGATATAGATATCACGTTTATCTTCACAGTTAAAGCCCTGATCCATCGACATCATGATGTATTTACCATTGAGGTACGAGATGCTGTTATTACCCGGGCCGACAGCAACTTTTGCCGCATCGTCGGTAGTGGGCGCACTTGCCCATGAAGAACCGTTCCAAAACGTCCAGGTTAATGGGTCATCCTGTTTAAACCTGGCCACAAAAATATTATTGCCGTAGCCAAAGTTAAAGCCCTGCGAACCGAAAGAGTACACATAACCATCGTTACCCTTCACCATACCTACAGAATAATTTATATTGGTTTGGCCCGACATGCCGGCAGGTGTATAGCGTACAGCCGACCATTCGTCGCCCGCATTAGGGGTAAGTTTGTACAGCGACTGGTTAGTGGCACCCAGGCCCCTGCCCTCGCCGCACTGTACCCAAACGTTATTACCTATCTGCACACCCAATCCCGGCCATGACCAATCCGTTCCCGGCTGGTTATTAAAGATCTGCCTTGGCCTGCCATGCGCGCTGTTTGGTATCGTCATATTGGTGGTATGATCCGGATTCCAGTCGGTTGCCGTTGGCTGGATCATTACCGAGTTGTTGTAGTTAAAAAAGTCTGAACACGAAAATTTATGATTATCGCGCAACCTCGAACCGTCCCATGCATCCTGCGTTATCCACAGCACGCGGCCATCGCTCAGCGGCACGCTGGTGCCCTGGTCAAATGCCACCGAGCCCTGGCTGGTATTATTTCTTTCAAAAAATCCAATTGCAGAATCATCCCTGTAAACTTGCTCGGGCAGTGGCTTAAGGGTAAAACGTTGGTCGCTGCTTTTATCATCGGCATTTTCCAGCGTCACTTTGCTATCTGCCGCCGATGTGCTCAGGGCCAGGCCTGTATTCTTATTAATAATGTTATATACGCCCAGGGTTGATGATTGCACAACCATCCACAGTTCGCCGGCAGTGGCCGATTCGCGATACTGCTCGGCCTGCGTCCCCGCATGCGCGCCAGTACCGGCATTCAAAAATTTTCCGGTGTACAGATTCCTGATCTGGTAATACCTTACACCTGCGGCTGTGCTGTTGTATATCATGTGCCATTTTTGCCAAACGGGCATTACGTCCACGCTTTTTCCGGCTTCTATTTTTTGGTTATCCTTATATTTCTCATTAAAGGTATAATCGCCAGCTACCTGCAGCATGCTGCCGTTGGCACCGGTAATAGCAAATACGCCATAGTCTGTACTGTAAAAATCGTACACTTTAAACTCAACGTTCCATTCTATTTTATCGCCCGATTCGGCAGTGACCACAAATACCTGCTTTAGCGAGGTGGCATTAAAGCTTGTACCCGATGCCGGGGATACTTTTGAACCGTCGGATATCACCATATTTGCGACTAAGGCGGTCATATTAACTCCCTTTTGCACGGTAACAGTTATGGTATGTTTGGAGTTATCAAACACTGCAGGGCCTATTTGCCCTTCGGCAAGCGCGAATTGTTTGATCATTCTTCCCGGACTTGGATATCGCTTGTACTCCTTAGAACAGGACATAACAAGTACAATTGCCGAAAGCAGTAATAGTAGTGGTTTTCTCATAATAAAGGTTTATGCTAAATTGGTTTAGCACAAACATTATAAATATAAATCGTTTTAGCAAATTTTAGTGAAAAATATTTTATGAGTTAATAACCTGTATAATAAAACAATAAGCACAAAAAAAGCGACGGTACATACCGTCGCTTTCTGATTAATTTTAATTTAGTGAAACCACCAACAAAATTATTTTTTACCAGCTTCTTGTTCAGCCTGGCGTAATGCACGTGAAGTAGTTACAGATACAATTGTATCTTCTGCTGCATTGGTGATGGTAAGGTTAGGCAAGCTGATTTCGCTAACTTTTACTGATTTACCAACCTCAAGCGCTTCGATGCTAACTTCGATGTTATCCAAATGATCTTTAGGCAATGCCTTAACACGCAGTTTCCTTAGTTTTTGAACTAATTTACCACCCACTTTAACACCCGGAGAAGTACCTGTTAATTTTACAGGGATCTCGATAGTTACCGGTTTCTTTTCATCTAACAATAAAAAGTCGATGTGGATAAGTTGTTCCGTTAACGGGTGGAACTGCATATCTTTAATAATAGCCTGTGATTTAACACCAGCTACGTCAATGTCGATGAAATGAACAACCGGAGTATAAACTACGGCTCTCAAATCAGCTGCGGACACTGCAAAGTGGGTTTGGGTTGCACCACCGTAAAGTACTGCAGGCACTAAGCCCTGGTAACGCAGTCCTTTAGCGTCTCTTTTCCCTACGTTCTCTCTTGGAGAACCGCTAATAGCAATTGATTTCATTATTTATTTATTATTCAAAGCCACACCAACATGGTATGGATATTTTAATTCAACTTAATCTACCCTAAACAACTGGCTTATTGAGCCATGCTCGTTAACGTTGCTTATCGCTTTTGCAAACAGATCGGCAGTGGTTAGCACCCTTATTTTAGGGCTCGAGTGTTTTAATGGTATAGTATCGGTTACTATCAGTTCGGTTAAAGCCGAGTTCTCGATAGTTTCATAAGCTTTACCAGATAATACCGGGTGCGTACAAACCGCGCGAACGCTGCGTGCCCCACGCTCCATAATTAAACCGGCAGCTTTTGCAAGCGTACCTGCAGTATCACAAATATCATCGATCAGTACAATATCCTGATCGGTAACATCCCCAATGATGGTCATGCTTTCAATTTCATTTGCACGCTTACGGCGTTTATCGCAAATTACCACTTCTGCATTAAAGAATTTCGCAAAACTGCGAGCCCTGTATGAACCGCCCATATCCGGCGATGCAATGGTTATATTGCCTAAACCAAGGCTTTTTATATAAGGTACAAATATGATAGATGCATCCAGATGATCTACCGGCACATCAAAAAATGCCTGGATCTGCGCGGCGTGCAGGTCCATCGTCATGATACGGTTAATGCCTGCGGCCACCAGTAAGTTGGCTACCAGTTTTGAACCTATGGCAACACGGGGTTTATCTTTCCTGTCCTGGCGGGCCAAACCAAAGTATGGTATAACCGCTATAATATAATGGGCAGATGCACGGCGGGCGGCATCTATCATCATTAACAGCTCCATCAGGTTATCAGTTGGCTGATGCGTGCTTTGTATCAAAAACACATCGCAACCGCGGATAGACTCGTTAAAATGCGGCTGAAACTCGCCATCGCTGAAACGCGATAAAACTACATCACCCAGCTCCTGGCCGTATGATGAAGCAATGTGTTTAGATAGCTCCTGCGAACCTGAACCTGCAAATAGCTTAACCGTATTGAACTGTAAAGGCATTTTTTTGTGATTTCGATAGTATCAAACCCCTATAAAAAACTTCGGATTTCTTATTTTCACTTAGACCGTAGTCTAAACTGAAAATGCGAAATCCGAAATTCTTAAGTTGCCCGACCAGGATTCGAACCTAGACAAACGGTACCAAAAACCGTCGTACTACCATTATACTATCAGGCAATCTCCTTTGGTTTGTAAGCCATCCCAAAAAGGAATGCAAATATAAGACGATTTTTCGGAAGTCAAAAGCAAAATTTAAAAAAGTATTTTAAATAATTTTTACACCCAAAACATGCGTTAAAAAGTGTTAATGTTGGCCGGTTTAACCAAAACATCCTAATGTTTTTCTTATTTTCGGCTGCTTAAACCTACTATAGCTTGTAACAACAGCATGAACTACAATAAGATAAACAATATTTTTGGCTGGGCAGCCGGTATTATTGCATCCATCACGTACATTTTAACGCTCGAACCCTCTACCAGTTTTTGGGATTGCGGCGAATTTATAGCTTGTATTTATCGTTTACAGGTAGCGCACCAGCCAGGCGCACCATTGTTTACCATGATAGGCAAGGTATTCTCATTGTTATCCTTCGGTAATAACATGAAGGTGGCCTACTTTACTAACATGGCATCGGCCCTGGCCAGTGGCGCAACCATCCTTTTCCTGTTTTGGACCATAACCGCATTGGCTAAAAAGCTGGTTGTTAAAGCGGGCGAGGAAATCACTCAAACAAACATCATACAAATTATAGGTGCAGGTTTGGTTGGCGCATTAGCTTATACCTGGTCTGATACATTCTGGTTCTCGGCTGTCGAATCTGAAGTTTACGCGCAATCGTCACTTTGTACGGCCATTGTATTTTGGGCAATCCTTAAATGGGAAGCCCATGCTGATGAACCCCGTGCAGATAAATGGATCATTTTTATTGCCTACGTAATGGGTTTATCCATCGGTATCCACTTATTAAACTTATTGGTTATACCGGCCATTGCCCTTATTATTTATTTCCGCAGGGCAAAAAGCGTTACTACTACGGGCACCATCTGGTCGTTTATATTAGGTGTCATTACCGTTGCACTGATACTTTGGGGCGTTATACAGTTTACGGTTAAAGGCGCGGCCTTCTCCGATCTGTTATTTGTAAACAGCCTGGGTATGGGCTTTGGCAGCGGTGCTATTGTTTTCTTTTTACTGGTTATTGGTGCCCTGGCATCGGGTATTTATTATACCGTAAAACCATCAAACGTATTTTTAGGTATAGCTGTAGTTTGCTTTATATTGGTACTTACCATCAGCGCAAGCATCATTGGTTTTATTGCGGCTTTAGCTATACTGGCTTTACTGGAGTATGTTTTAAAAGTACGCGAAAAACGCGTTGCACTTAACCGTGTGTTGATTTGCGCGGCATTTATATTATTCGGCTACAGCTCTTTTGTGATGATCGTTATACGTGCGAAAGCAGGTACAAACTTAAACAACAGCGACCCGCAGGATGCCTTTGCGCTGAACAGTTACCTAAACCGCGATCAATACGGCGATACACCCTTATTATATGGTGAATATTTCGACTCACAGGTTACCGACCAAACCGAGGGTGCCAAAATATATCGCCGCGGCGAAAAGAAATATGAAGTTGCTGGCAAAAAACTGAATACCATTTATGACCGCAACACCTTGTTCCCGCGTATGTTTAGTCAGAAACCCGGCCACGCCGAGTTTTACAGAATGTGGTCGCAGCTTGGCCCCGAAGAGCATCCTACTATGGCTACCAACCTTGGCTTTTTCAGCAGCTGGCAGGTTACGCAAATGTACACCCGCTACTTCTTATGGAACTTTGTGGGCCGCGCCAACGAAATGGATGGGCAAACTAACCAGGGTGCTGATGGCAGCTGGCTTAGCGGCTTTAACTTTGGTAAAGAATTACCAAGTACAGTTACGCTGAGTAAATCATACAACAGGTTATATTTCCTGCCGCTTATTATAGGTTTGATAGGTATGGTTTATCACTTTAAACGCAACCAGCGCGATGCAGGTGTGGTAGTAGTACTGTTCTTTTTTACAGGTTTGGCCATTGTGCTTTACCTTAACCAGGACCCTTTACAGCCCCGTGAACGTGATTACGCTTACGCGGGATCCTTCTACGCGTTTGCTATATGGATAGGCCTGGGCGTATTGTTTATTGCCGAATTACTAAGCAAAAAACTCAATGCCAAAACAAGTGCTATTATTGCAACTGTAGCATGTTTGCTTGCAGCACCAATATTGATGGCCAGCCAGGAATGGGATGATCATGACCGCTCTACCAAGCTTACCCCGCATGATCTTGCTTACGATTACCTGAACTCATGCGCACCTAATGCCATATTGTTTACTTATGCCGATAATGATACTTACCCGCTTTGGTATATACAAGAAGTTGAAGGCGTTCGCCCGGATGTACGTATAGTAAACTTAAGCTTGCTTGGTACAGATTGGTATATCCGCCAGATGAAGGGCGAGATGAACCAGTCGGCACCGCTGCCTATTACCATGCCTAACGATAAGTTTAAAGCGGGTATACGCGATGTTATTTACTATAACGATGCTAAAATTGCCGGGCCGGTTGAGCTGAAAGAGGTGTTTGACTTTATTACATCAGATAATAAGGAAAGCATGGTACAATATCAAAGCGGCGAAAGCGCAAATTACCTGCCTACCAAAAACTTTAAATTAACCGTTAATGCCGATGATGTTATTAAAGGAGGCACAGTTACGGCCGATAAAAAAGACCAGATAGTACCTGAAATGGACTGGACCTACCCTGGTAAATATGTAACCAAGGATAACCTGGCTATGATGGATATACTGGCGCATAACAACTGGAAACGCCCTGTGTATTTTGCATCAACCGTACCAAGCGATAACATGCTTGGGCTTGACCGATACCTTTACAGCGAGGGCCTTACCTACCGCCTGATGCCGTTTAAACCGGATACCACCGCTGCACCGCAAGAGAACAGCAACACCCTTATTATGTATAACAACATGATAAACAAGTATAGATACGGCAATTACAAAACCGCTAAATATCTTGATCATGAATCGTTGAATTTATTTTACCCGTTGATAACCCGCCTATATGCCACGCTTGCCGATAACCTTTTAAAAGAAGGTCATATAGATTTGGCTAAAAACGCGCTTAAAAAATATGACGAGGTAATGCCATCACAGATCATATCGTCAGAACTGGCGGTACGCAAGTATTACATGGTTGAGAGCCTTTACCGTATGGGCGACCCTACTTTAGCCAATAAATTGGCCAACCAAATAGATGATTATATTGTTGATCAGCTAAAATACAGCTACATGCTGTACCAGAAAAGCGATGCTGGCCTAAATACCCGCGATGTGCAACTATTCCTGTCGTTACTTAATGGTATGGAAGGGCTTACCAAAACCTATAAGCAAGATGCTTTAAGCACCAAAATAGGTGCACAGTTGAAAGACTACGGTACCAAGTTTGGCGGTTTGCAAACACAACAGCCACAGCAATAAAAGCATTCATATTAATATTAAAAAAGCGGCGATGAGCCGCTTTTTTTGTTTCTAAATACCTGTTATTGCCCGGACCCATTATATAAGCACACGTCAGTAACAATTTCCCATTAGCCGGCGTCTTAATTTTATAACCTGAAATTATGAAACACGCTTACATCCTGCTTTCGCTGCTCTTGATATCCGGCATTACATCTGCCCAAAACAAAACAGCCACTATAGATTCTATGCTGAACCGCACAAACCGCCTGGGTTTGTTTAAAGGGAATGTTTTGGTGGTTGATAACAATAAAATTGTTTATAAACGGGCATTAGGCTTTACCGATGCATCGCAAACTACTAAACTGACCACAGCATATCGCTTCCACATAGGTTCAATAGCCAAAGAATTTAATGCCGTTGCCATTATGATGCTGAAAGAACAAGGTAAGCTAAGCGTGGATGATAAAATATCAAAATACCTTATAAATTTACCGGCATGGGCAAATACCATTGCTATAAAAAACCTACTGCAGTATACAAGTGGCATGCCCGATCTTAAATGGAAAACCGTTAAGAATGATGCCGATATCTGGGCCGATATGCAGAAAATTGAAAAGCTTGATTTTGAACCCGGAACAAAGTACGCTTATAATAACAGTAATACATTTTTACAACGCCGCATAATTGAAAAGATAACCGGCTTAACTTTTAATGAATTTGTTACCCAGAAAATGCTGAAGCCCTGCGGCATGAACAATTCTGTGATCGATCCGGACGACAATGCGCCGCTAATGGCTAAATCATATAACAATAATTTACAGCAATCATCCCTTGTATACCCCATTACGGGCTGGACAGCGGTTACCCTTGACGATTTTTACAAATGGGAAAAGGCCTTAGAAAGTTTTAAGCTAATAAACCCGGCATCAACCAAAGAAATACTTACCCCTTTTGCCCCTGCCAGGCAGTGCGGCCTTGGCGGTGGCAGCATAGAGGGTAATAAGCTTATAGCACATGTGCATGATGGCATGAGCTTAAATTACGAAGCCTTGCTTACAGCTAATACTACCTTAGGCAGAACCGTTATTTTAATAGCCAATAACAAGCAAGGTAACCTATACGATATTGACCGTGCTATACAAGCCATATTAGATAATAAGCCATATCAGCAGCCAAAAAAATCTGTGTTAGCTGCTTTTGGTAAACAATTGGATAGCCTTAAAGGCCAGCAAATAATTACTTTCTATAATGACCTGAAAGCAAAATACGCTGCCGATTATGGCTTCGATACTGAGGCATCACTAAACGAGATAGGGTACTCGCTTAAGGGCGACAACCGTATAGATGATGCCATCATAGTTTTTGAATACAATACCACGCTGTTCCCAACATCAGGAAACGTGTTTGACAGCCTTGGCGAAGCTTATTATGCCAAGGGCGATAAAGAAAAGGCGCTGTTAAACTACAAGCGTTCGTTACAACTGGACCCAACAAACACTACGGCAAAAGCTGTTATAACAGAATTGGAAAAGAAATAATGTAGCTATGGGGCGTGTTTACTAACTACGGGGGGAAGTGCTCACGTTCACTGCCGTGAACGCCGCAAATATTTACAACATCCTCATTATCAGCAGTTATACATTTTGTACGTATTCACTTTTATTGATAAGTGTGAACAGTGCATAAAAAAAGCGGCTATTCAGACGCTTTTTGTTTTGTATCTTTTCGTGCTTAATCCTAAAGATCAATCTTCTTCCACAACACCCATGTTGCAGAATTTTTCGATACGCTCGGCAACCAGTTCGTCTACGTTGCGTTCGCCTAAGGTTTTAAGGTCTTTTATCAATTGCTTTTTAAGGATGGCTGCCATAGCAACCGGGTCCTGATGGGCGCCGCCAAGCGGTTCTTTTATCACGCCGTCAATCAGCTTGTTTTTCAACATTTCTGTCGAGGTTAGCTTCAGCATTTCGGCAGCACGTTCTTTTTGTTCCCATGTTTTAAACAGGATGGTTGAGCAGTTCTCCGGAGAGATAACCGAGTACCACGAGTTATCAAGCATCAATACCCTATCGCCAATACCTATACCCAATGCACCGCCTGATGCACCTTCGCCTATTACCACGCAAATAACAGGTACTTTTAGTATAGCCATTTCCAGCAGGTTACGGGCAATTGCTTCACCCTGTCCGCGTTCTTCGGCTTCAAGGCCCGGGAATGCTCCGGGGGTATCAATCAAAGTAACTACGGGTTTGCCAAACTTCTCGGCCATTTTCATCAGCCTTAAAGCCTTGCGGTAACCCTCGGGATTAGCCATACCGAAATTACGGTACTGGCGCTCTTTGGTGTTACGCCCTTTTTGGTGACCAATAAACATCACTGTTTGACCATTTAACGTCCCAAAACCGCCTATAATCGCCTTATCATCACCTACCGTACGGTCGCCATGCAGTTCGATGAAATCATCGCACATCAACTCAAGGTATTGTAAGGTATAAGGGCGCTCTGGGTGGCGGGATATCTGTACTTTTTGCCAGCCGGTTAGGTTGGCATAAATCTCTTTCTTGGTGGTTTCCATCTTGGCTTCCAGTTCTGCAACGGTGGCCGACATGTCAAGCTTGTTTTTTTCTTCAACCTGCTTTACTTTTTCTATCTGCCCCTGCAATTCTGCCAGTGGTTTTTCAAAATCAAATGTAATCTTCATACAATTTTATTGGCCGCTAAATTAAATAATTCAATCGGCATATTGTTTAATTATGATTTTTTCAATTTGTTTAGCTTCGCAATTTGCTCCGGCGACAGTAAATTATACGCTGCCACGTAGGTTTTCAAAATGGCGTTCCGCAGTTCGCCCATATATAAACCATAGCGGTTTGTATAATAGATCAGGTCGCTTTCGCTTATCTTTTTTGCGCGGAAAAGGGCATCCAGTTTGGTTTCATTAGTTACCATAAAGTTACCCATTTCTATCTTTTTGCGCTTTAATTCGGTGGTTATGCCCGTTAAGGCCGTCACCTGCGAGGGGCTCAGGTCAAGTTCTTTCTTATATTTCAAAGCCTGCTCTGCCGATGGGTATTTATTTACATCGGCCACCAAACTCATGTTATAAAAGTCTTCACCTTTTATTAAGGCGTTGTATTGCACATCACTTAGCGTTTTTACGGGCGATGGCTTTAAAGTGCTGTCCGGCGTTTGGGCATTAGCGCTAAGGCTGATAAATGTTATTAATATAACGGCAAATAATAGTTTAAGCATGCTGATGTGTTTGTTTAAAACGCGCAATTTTTGAGCCAAAAGGTGATTTATTATTTAATTTGAAATTATTGAATACATTTATCTTTCGAATGAAAATAAAACTATTTCTTCTCTCTATCCTTCTTCTTCCCGTTACGCTTAAAGCACAAAAAAACTGTGTTGAAATAAAAACAGCATAACTGGTAAAATAAATAAGATTGGGCCTATTCAAATGTTTAGCGCGAATTCGTCCATACTAAACTTTATTAAACAGGGCGATGATTACACAGTGAACTATATAACGCTGTTGTCAAAACCTAAACACTTATTTGTTTCCGATAGCCTCCATGTACTTTTTGAATTTGGCAACGGTGTAAAAAGGGATATTTCTGCTTCTAAGTTATCACATATCAATGGCGATAGTACTGCTGTTACGATGTATGTTACCTTTATATCAAATAAGATCACCAATTATATTGATGATTTTAAGAAAAACAGAATTGTTTCGATCACATTAGGTTCAGATTCAAACTACACGATGGAAAATAAATTGTTAATTCCCGAGGGCCTCGCGGAGCGCATAATAGACACAGTAAATTGTGTTGCAGAATAATGTGATGCTATTAAACAACCGCGTCATTGCGTGGATTTGATGGCGGTTTAATCCACCTTTTCGCCATTGTTGGTGTTGTCACCAACAAACCGCTATGCATTCAAACAGTTCGCTACCGTTCTAAATGTTGTTGGTGACAACAACAACAACGGCCAAATCTTCGATAGGTATGTCGCCAACTTTTCTATCGAAGATTGCTTCGTACCTCGCAATTACGCATGGATTTGATGGCGGCTTACTCCACCTTTATCACCTTCGTCCTTTTACTTATGCCATTCTCATTAAAAGCCTCTATCTGGAAGTAATAAGGCAAGCCTTTCTCCATCCCGTTAAAGTAGTATTCGTTTACATTATATACCATAATGTTGTTATACAGCTTATCGGGCTCGGTGCCCATATAAATGGTATAACCTACCGCGCCGTCTGTCTGCCTCCAGCGGATCCACGAATTACGGCGTTCGGCATCACCACGCAGCACAATCAGGCTCCTAACCGTATCCGGCGCTACACCTGCCCCTTTACCAAACACCCTGAAGCCTGATAAAGCAAACTTACCTGTTGGCATATGCAGGTTGGTAATTTTTAGGTAACGGGCTTTAGCCGGGGTTTTCAGTTCCACATAATCGTGCGGTACATCGGTTTTGTTTTTGCTTTTATCAACCAGTGTTTTCCAGGTTTTACCATCAACAGATGAGGTGATCACATACTGATGATATACACCCAATGATTTCCCCATAAACGTAGCATCCTGATCGGTGTAGTTGATTTGGATAGCTTTTACGGTGCTCACTTCGCCCAGGTCTGTTTGCAGCCATTCGCCTTTGTTGGCAGTTTTTGCGCTCCAGTAGGTTTTAATATCCTCGTCAACCGCAAGGTTTGGCTCGTAAGCGCCAAGGGTTGATGAAACTTGCACAGGTTTATTATAATTCAGCAGCATCCAGCCGGTAAAATTACTTTTGAGGTGGTCTTCCTTACCATTGGCCAAATAGTGCGGATAATCGCCATAAGAGGTGTTGGTATACAGCACGCCATCCTTATCAAAACCGGCAGGCCAAAACCCATTCCGGCGTTCAAAGTTGTTCTTTACATTAATAACCATGGTGCTGATGTGCCAGTAGTTGCCATATTTATCGGCCCAGGTAGCGCCATGCCCTGCCCCTTTAGCAAAACCGCCGGGTTTGTAGCTAAACGGGTTATGTTTTTGGTAAGTGAACGGACCAAGTGGTTTATCGCCCACATACACGCCATCGCCATAACCGCGGCCTTCGGTACCCGGCGCGGCATATTGCAGGTAATATTTACCGTTATGTTTGTTCATCCAGCCGCCTTCCATAAAACCGGTCAGGAATACATTATCGTTATTCTCGCCAAAACGTTCCCAGCCGTGTTCTTTCCAATCAAGTTTGATCATTTCCTTTTTAGGGCCAATAGGCTCAAAGGTTTTGCGGTCTATCTCCTGCCCATACATAGGCAGGGTATTGCTGCTACCATGGTAAATGTAAACGCGGCCGTCATCATCAGCAAACAAACCCGGGTCCCAGGCACCCACCTGGAAGTAATCCTTTGCTGCTTTCCAGGTATCGTGGGTTGGGTCGGTACTCATCCACAGGGTAAAATCTTTATTATAGGTTGACCCTATCACCAGCAAAGTATCGCCCAAAACTAAGGTTCCCGGCGCGCAAAGCTCATCGCCTTTTACCTGGTTATACGGGCGTACAAATTTGCGTGATACAAATTTCCAGTTAAGCATATCCGGGCTCCACCAATAACCAAACTGGTTGGTGCTAAACAGGTAGTAATTACCTTTAAAAAGTGTAACGGTTGGGTCGGCAGTGGCGCGGTGTTTACCCCAGGCGGCAAAATTCTCAAACGGAGTGTAGGCGTAATCGAGGTTAAGCGGGTTGCAATAGGTAAGCCGTTTGGTTTGTGCCGATGAATTAAAGGCAAATGCAAATATGATTATTGCTAATAGGCTGCGGAACTTCATAACAGGTAGTGTATTGGTTAGCAGCTTCAAATATCTGCTTTTATGGTGATAAATATTAAGATAGTTTATTAACCACAGAGGTCACAGAGAAAAAAACACAAAGATCACAGAGGCCTGTCAAGTTATTAAAGCTGTCTTTGTGCCCTCTGTGAAACCTCTGCATACGCTGTGGTTACCCCCTTGCTTTTGTCAGTTTAATGAAACATTACAACAACAACCGCTATACCGCGTTGCTTATCTTACATACACCTCCTATCTTCATAAAACATTTATACTACCAGCTATGAAATACAGAACTTTAGGCAATACCAATATAAAGCTATCCTCAATTGGCCTGGGCTGCATGGGCATGAGCCACGCTTACGGCGAACCTGATGATGCAGAATCTATTGCTACGTTAAACAAAGCCCTTGAACTGGGTATTAACTTTTGGGATACTGCCGATGTTTACGGCAACGGGCAAAACGAAAAGTTGATCTCGCAGATCTTAAAACCCAACCGCGATAAGATCTTCATCGCCACAAAATTTGGCTTTACTGCCGATAGTTCCGGTAAACTTACAGGATTCGACGGTTCGCCTGCTTACATGCGCACCGCGATAGAGGCCAGCTTGAAACGCCTGCAAACGGATGTAATAGATTTGTACTACGTACACCGTGTTGACCAGAACATACCCATAGAAGAAACCGTTGGCGCCATGGCCGATCTGGTAAAAGAAGGTAAGGTAAAATATATAGGCCTTTCTGAAGCATCGCCGAACAGTGTACGCCGGGCACACGCGGTGCATCCCATATCAGCCTTGCAAAGCGAATACTCATTATTAACCCGCGATGTAGAGCGGGAAATATTGCCACTATGTAAAGAATTGGGCATCTCTTTTATACCTTTTAGCCCATTGACACGCGGACTGGTAACCAATAAACTGGATATAACCGAATTAAAAGATGGCGATTTCCGCAAAACATTACCACGCTACCAGCAGGATCATGCAGATAATAACCGTTTGCTGGCCGAAGGCTTTGCCGCTATTGCAGAGGTTATTGGCTGCACTTCGGCACAATTGGCAATTGCCTGGGTATTGGAACAAGGGGAAAACATTATCCCTATCCCCGGCACCAAAAAGCGCAAATACCTGCAGGAAAACGCCGGTAGTGTAGATGTGGAACTATCTGCCAAAAACCTTAATGAGATTGAAGTTTTATTAAAGAAATACCCCGATACCGGCGACAGGTACAACGAAGGCAACTTAAAATTTGTGGATAAGAATTAGCTGTAAATATGGTTACTATGTAAAATCATAGTAACTATATTTAATTTATATTTACCCGGCCCTCGGCTGGAAACATGAAAGAAAGAATAAAAATATACAGTGATGAAATTTGCATATATGTTTCTATAGGCGTTAATAATCCGCTTTATGGGAAAGTCGCCCTTATTTTAGCCGATGCTCTTATTTTGTCGGTATTGATTTTGGCTATTGTAATATGGATACCGGGGCTGGCATTAGTTTCTTTGTTGTTTTTATTTTTCTTAACCAAATATACACTGTGGAATATTTATGGCAGGGAAAATGTCATTATTAACACCAAAAATGTCACCTATCAGCACGATTACGGCTTTTTCAAAACCGACTATACAATCCTTCCCATAAACAAAGGTTTAAGTTTAAAGGTTGCCCCTGCTAAACCAACAGAAAACAAAGAGCTATTGATAAAAATGACCTCCTATAATGATAACGATTTACCGGTCGAGATCTACACAATGGCCTTAAGTGTTCCTGAAGATGATGTTATACGATTAAATATGTTGATGAAACAGCTTTTTGTTGATAAAATGGCTGAGGAATACATGTTACCGCCTATACATTTAAATTAAATAGCAACAGCATTACTGCAACACATCCTTCATATCATAATGCGGTACTACCCGGGTACTTACGGGCATCTCGTTATAGGCCGTGTATAAAATGATCTTGTTGGTTTTATCGATGCCGGGGATAACGTTGCCTATATTTTTCCTGATCTCCTCATTCTCCTTTTTTATGGCATCGATGTTTTTGAGGTTGACATGTGTCTGGTAGCCAATGGTAGGGTAACTCCCCTCGTCGTTTGTGGTAAAATACACCCTTATAATGCGTGGTTTGGTGCTCACGCCATCAAGCATTATAGGGTAATGATATTTGGCGTTAGCTTCGTTTGTAACGGTTTTACTGAACTCGTATAATTCGTCTTCTGCTAAATACTGCCATATATCGTTAGGCCTGCTGCAGGTTGTGGCAAGCGTCATGGTGTTGGCGGCACAGAATAGATACCCCGATTTGTATTCCTGCTTTGCCTGTTCATAAAGCTCAGGGGCGGTTTTACCATTAAAGGTATAAGTGCCTATATCCAGTTTACCCAGTTTCCAGCCGTATGAGTAACGGGCGTAAACTGCTGTTATCATAGACCGGTTTAGTGTTTTGGTATTCTTTGGCAAAAACATAGCGATGTACATTTCTTCGGCCATGCCCGGGTAAACCAAATGGAAACTGTTAACACCCTGTTTAGGGGTATTAATGGTATCGGATCCTGTGTATTTATTTACAACGTAGTATTCATTAAAATTCAAAAAACTATCCAGCTTTAACTTGTTGCCCGCAAGCTCTACCGACCGATTAGTGTAATTATCATCCAGCAATTCTTTTGAAAGGTAAGCGCCAAGGCTTTTGGTATCGTTTGCTTTCAGGCATTTAAACACTTGTGCGTTAAGCGCATGCAGTTCGTCGCGGTTACTTTGTTTTATCTGCTCGTTTTTCCAGACGCCTATTTCATTACTGCAGCTTTGCAGTATAACAGGTATTAACAGGCAGTAAATTACTTTAAACGGGTTTAGGGTTTTCATCGGTACTAATATAAAAAAAATGTGATACCGGTTTACATAAGGTATAATCTGACATTGTACAGAAAACCTGTTACGGAGTAATTACTATCTTCGGCCTTTTAAATAAGCCAACCCTATGAAAAACTTTGCAAAAATATCAGCACTCGTATTACTTGTAATTACCATCGCATCCTGCGAAAGGTCTGCTAAAACCGACGCTGCCAAAACAGATAGCACGACTGCTGTTAAAACAGCACCAATGAAGGTTGATTCGGGTAAACTGATTGGTGCATGGCATGATGAGGCCATCAAATCTGACAAGGGCGAAGAAATTGCATACGAAGTGATAAGCAGCGGCCATAAAGTATACATACAGGCTATTACCTTTACCGGTACCAATTTAACCCTTAACGATACCCCTCCTATAACACCATCAGCATCAGAAATTAAAAGAGATGGCGATAAATACGTAAGCGTTGAAAGGCCTGATGAAAGCTACAAAATAGACAAAGAAGGTAACCTGGAACTATACGACAAAGGTGTTTTGGTTGCAACCTGTAAAAAAATGTTGTAAGTTAGATACTTTTAAAGTTATACCTAAATCTAAATTAAGATGAAGAAAAGAGAAATATATATCCACTTTGGGTATATCATGCTTTTTGCGATTGTAGTGATCATCTATCTATTAACTGTAGATTTTGGAGCGAATGATGATTTAGTCAAATATTTAGGATTTGGCTTAACAATTACTTCAATATTTGTTGGTTTAGTTGCAATCGCTCAAGCTTTTCTTTCGGGCAATTCAATAAACAAGACTATAGGTATATTGGATAAGTCATCGCAAGATATGATTACGACTACAACTGATGTGAAGCTAATTATACAAACGCTGCAAGAAAAAGTAGAGCAAATCCCTAAACAGCTTAACGACTTTAGTGAGAAATTAGATTCCAGGCTTATTAGAACTGAAATCGAAAAAATCGATAGTTCTAATGTATCAAAAAATCCAGAAATTGATAAAAAACAAATAATTGAATTCCTCCATAATTCATCTGTAAATGGGGTTTTTGCTATTTATACAGCGACGAAAGCTTTTGATACTGACAAAAAATTTGACTTAAACTATTTATTTTCTGGTAGCAATTTAATTTTCCCACGATATCAGTTTGCTTATATAGTTGCAGGCAGATCTCTCAAAATATATAATGCAGATTATGACGGAACAAATATTGGTATTACTGATAGCAAAATAAATTCGAAAGAAGTTCACACAATCTTAATTGGAAAAATCAATAAGCCTAATTTCAAAAGATCCAAAGACGAGCTGTTAACAGTATTAAATAAAGTTGATGAATACTTTCAACAATAATTCTATTTGTGGTTTTTGTTCCAGCCTATCTTCATTTTGCCGTTCTCCTCGTGCGCGCGTATGTGTACAACAATACCTTTAAAACGTTTCTTGGCTAACTCTTCCTTATCCGTTATCAGGCTGTCTTTACCGGGGTTACGCAGTGGGATATCCAGTGCGATATCCGTGCCTTTGGTTAGGCCGTAAACACCGGCAACATCCACGTTAAGTACACTTGAACTTACCTGTAAAGGTTTAATAGTGATCATATCGCCGTTTACAGTAAAATGCCCATCCAGTTTAGGGATGCGGATGTTTTTCAGATTGCGGAACGGAAAGGCAAATTTACCTACACTTATTAGCGGCTTAAAGTTTAGTAAAGCTGCATCACGCAGGCTAAGGTCAAGGTTACCCACTATAGAGTGCGGTGCCAGGTTACCCGCATCGGTTATGCCACCGGTAATATTTGTTTTGGCCGATAAAAAGCCCTGCAAGTTCTCGTAAGTAAAATCCTGCAGTCCAAAATTGTTAAACGCGTAGAAAAACTCACGCATGTTTACATGGCTAACAGTTGTGTTAACGGCAAATTTATTTAGTGATTTCCCCTGCATCATGCGCCCGTTTATGGTTAATGAACCACCGGAGTGCTTCAGGCCAATATTTTTGATAATGATGCCATTATCGGTTGTTAGCAGGTCGGCACGGGCATCAGTGGCCAGGAATTTTTTATAATATACCTTGGCTACCTGCATGTGCATTTCGGCCTTGCCCTTATCAAGCACTGTGCTTAACTGATCTACTATGTTACCGCTATTGCCCCGCCTTTTTGCAGCGGGCGCACTTTTACGCTCGCTTAAAAAGCCCAGGAACTCGCCCAAATACAATTGCGGACTACGAATTTGCCAGGTAAGCAATATCTTCTCCGGCGCGTTGTAATACAGGTTCAAAAAGTTTTTAACCCGGCCTTCCATGGTTACAATGCTCTTGCCGCTTTGCAGGCGAATGTTATTCAGCACCAGGTCGTCACCAATAAAATTCAGCGAGATTGATGAGTTTTTTAATTTAAGGTTGCGCGGCAGGTAATATATATCGGTATTACGCAGGTTGATAGCCCCCCTTATAATGGGTTTGTTTATTTTATAGTCAACAACATCGGCAGTATACCGCAGGTTCATATCTGCCGAACCATTATTAAATTTAGCCACGTCATCCTGCAAAAACCAGTTCAGATCGGCCGCCGGGAAGCTTGATCTAAAGTTACCTGTGGCAACAGGCTTTATCAGGTTAATGATGCTGCCGGTATCAATGGTAAATGGCAGGTGGTTATAAGTACCTTTTAAGCTTGTCAGTTTAATGATCGAATTATCATCCCCATAGCCTTTATCCTTAACATAGTTGTTGCTATATATGCCATCGAACGAGCAGTTATCAAGCTCTCCACCCGGTATGGTTATTTTACTCTCTTTTATTTTAGCCGTTACATATATTTTAGGGCCGCCATCATTCCCGCCAAAACTGCCGTTTAAATTGCAGGTAACATCCATCGGTTTGCTGATGTTAAAGCGGTTAAGCACCTGGGTAATATTGGGCGCCAGTAAAGATGAAGCCCGCCGCCATAATATCTGGTCGGCAACAATATTAATGGTAAAAGTTGCTGATGGTTTATCCGCAGTGGCAAATACGGCGTTTATTTTAAATGGGGAATCGCCAATATTCAATGGCAAAACCGATACGTTTACCCGGCCTGTCTTTTCATTATAACCGGCATCAAAATCGCCTTTTAACTGCTGGTTTTTGATAAAGCTGCCACGCAGGCTATTAAAGGCCATGCTTTTAGCCATCACATCCAAATGGAATTTTGCCCGCCAGCCGCTATCCGGGTAATTCATTTTCCCGTTTATATCGTTCACCGCAAAGTTGAACAACTTGTGCGCCTTGCGGTCGTCAACCGTAAACGTAACATTGCTTAAACTAAACTCTTTTAATTGGGTAGACGAGCTGCTTTCTGATGGGTTATCCTTTACCTTTTTATGATCTTTTTTAAATACGGCTGTGTTGCTGTAGCCGGTGCTATCAGTAAAAAGATCGATAGCGGCATCGCTAATGTCAATGTGGTTAATATCAATAGTACCCCTAAAAAGCGCTGCTGTATTTACAGAAACGTTAAAATCTTTAGCATCCAGCAGGGTGTGTTTATGCTGCGCGAAGTTTTTATCGCGAATAATTACATTCTTTAGCGTAAGCGAAACATCCGGGAAACCCTTAAAAAAGCGTGGGCTCATATCGCCTATGGTGAGGGTACCATCAACGCTTTTTGCAAGCTGGTCATTCACCAGTTTAAGCACCTTGGTTTTATTGTAGGTGATGTATAGCGTAAAACCTATCAATACCACCACAACAAGCAATACAAGGCCGGCAATTATTTTTAGGGAAGTTTTTAACCACTTTGGCATAAGCGTAATTTACAGGTAAATAGTCAAATACCCTATTTTGTTTGTTTTGTAACATAATGATTAATAGCTGGTGGGAATAATTTGGTAATAGGAGACGCGAAGCATCGTGTCTCTACGGGATATGACCATGTAGGGACGCGATACTTCGCGTCTTTGAATAGGTATGCTACTCTGCCTTCTCAAAAAGATAAATCCCTATATTAGCCCCACACAAATCATGGCTAATATCGCACCCCAATTACGCACCGTTAACGTTACCCGCTATGTTACCCCATTGCGCGAGGGCGGTTCATTACCTGCCATTGCCGAGGCCGACGACGGTTTCTTATATGTATTAAAATTCCGCGGTGCCGGGCAGGGGCCAAAAGCGCTTATTGCCGACCTGATTGGCGGCGAAATAGCCCGTAAGCTGGGTTTTAAAGTACCCGAACTGGTATTTGCCAACCTCGACGAGGCCTTTGGCCGTACAGAACCGGATGAGGAAATACAGGACCTGCTGAAATTTAGCGTGGGCCTTAACCTGGCGCTGCATTACCTTTCGGGTAGCATTACCTTCGACCCGACCGTTACTTTTGTAACAACCGAAATGGCATCAAAAATAGTGTGGATGGATGCCCTGCTGATGAATGTTGACCGCACCGCACGCAACACCAACATGCTGATGTTTAACCGCGAACTTTGGCTGATAGACCATGGCGCTGCCCTGTACTTTCATCACAGCATGGAGAACTGGGAAGAGCAGGCTAAACGCCCGTTCGTGCAGATAAAAGACCATGTACTGCTGCGCAAAGCAAGCGAACTGGATGCGGTTGATGCCGAGTTTAAAGCACTGTTAACGCCTGAGTTTATCCAGTCGGTAGTTGATCTGATACCCGATGCCTGGCTTACCGACCGCTCTTTTGAGACGGAAGATGAGCAGCGGCAGATCTACGCCAAATTTTTGAACACCCGCTTAGCTAACTCAGCTATTTTTGTAAAGGAAGCACAAAATGCAAGATCGTCACTTATTTGAGTATGCCGTTATCCGCGTTGTACCCAGGGTAGAACGCGAGGAATTCCTGAACGTGGGGGTTATCTTGCTGTGCAGCAAACAGAAGTTTTTGAAGATGATGTACCACATTGACAAGGACCGCCTGCTGGCCTTTTCAAAAGACCTGGACATTGGCGCGCTGGAAGAGAACCTGTCATCCTTCCAACGGATAGCTACCGGCGGCAAAGATGCCGGCCCTATTGGCGAACTGGATGCCGCATCACGCTTCCGCTGGTTAACGGCTACACGCAGTACAGTAGTGCAAACCTCAAAAGTACACCCCGGGTTTTGCCTGGATGGAGAGGATTCGCTTACGCGTTTATATGATCAATTGGTAAAATAATTATATAAGCAGGTGTATATTTAACCACAGAGAACACAAAGATTTGCAAGGCGTTGAGTACAAAGTACACAGAGGTTTATATCCTATTAATAATGCTCAAATCAATCTCTGTGCCCTTTGTGGTTTCCCCTCGGTGATCTGTGTGGTTAATTCATAAAAGCCTTATACAATTTCTATACCCAATCGTTTTCGCAGAATAATATACAGAGTATGTAAAATATACACTATATATGTTAAATTAGCTCTTCGATAAACCAATAAAACCTGCTTCATGAACCTATCTGTCAGTATAAAGGCCTATGCGCTTTGCATACTTTTCATGTGCGTATTAAGCAATACACATGCTCAAAAAAAGGCTATATCCCCCAAGTTTAAAGTAATTGCTTTTTACACTGGTAAGGAGGATCAGGCGCACATCAGTTTTATGCACGAGGCCAATAAGTGGTTCCCGGAAATGGCCAAAAAACACAACTTCAGATACGACTCTACCAACAACTGGAGCAACCTCAATGCCCAATTCCTGGCCAAATACAAAGTGGTGATATTTTTAGATACCCGCCCCGAGGATTCCCTGCAACGCGTTGCCTTTGAAAAATACATGAAGGGTGGTGGCGGCTGGATGGGGTTCCACTTTTCGGCGTTCGCGCTTAACCAGTCGGCAGTGCCGCAAAACTGGGATTGGTACCACAACGTATTTTTAGGTTCGGGCGAGTATGGCAGCAATACCTGGCGGCCAACATCTGCTGTTTTAAAGATAGAGGGTAAAGATCATCCGGCCATGAAAGGCCTTGGCGACACCTTTAAAGCATCACCAAACGAATGGTACCGCTGGGAAAAAGACCTGACGCAAAATCCAAGTATCCAGATCCTGGCATCAATCGATCCGGTGAGTTTCCCGCTGGGCACAGGCCCAAAACAAAGCGAGATATGGCGTAGCGGCTACTACCCCGTGGTATGGGCAAACCGCAATTACAAAATGGTGTATTTTAATATGGGCCATAACGATATTGATTACGAGCATAAAACCAACAAAGACCTATCGCACACATTTGGTAACCCTGAAGAAGATAAACTCATTTTAAATACCCTGTTTTGGCTGGGTACTTCTAAATAACATTTTTTGATAATTAACTGATTTTTAACCCCAATAAAACTTCAAGCCTCACCCATGAAGAAAGGATTTTTAATTACCGGCCTCGTTTGCTTTACCGCAAGCGCATTTAGCCAGGCACCCGCGGCAAAAAAAGTGCTACCCTACCCGGCAGCCAATAAAACGGTAAAAGTGTATGTTACCGAAAAAGGATCGAACAAAAGGCTTGCCCCCGCCGGCGAGTTAAAGTTTGAAACAGAAGCGCAACCGCCCGAAACTGAAACAGTTGTTTTTGTTGACCCAGAGAAAAAATTCCAGACCATGCTGGGCATTGGCGGCGCCCTAACCGATGCCGTTGCCGAAACATTTTACAAACTGCCAAAAGATAAACAAGCCGAACTTTTAGCTGCATACTACAACAAAACCACCGGCATTGGCTTCACCCTGGCACGTACCAATATACAAAGCTGCGATTTTAGCAGCGGCAGCTACAGCTATGTAAGCAACAGCGATAAATCGCTTTCTACATTTGATGTAAGTCACGATAAAAAGTATCGCATCCCGTTCATCAAAGCGGCAACAGCGGCAGCAGGTGGTAAGCTCACCATGTTTGTATCGCCATGGAGCCCGCCTGCTTTTATGAAAGATAATAACGATGTGCTGCACGGCGGAAAGCTTAAACCCGGGTTTGCGCAAAGCTGGGCAAACTTCTACATCAAATTCATTAAAGAATATGAAAAGCTGGGCATCCCTATCTGGGGTTTATCGGTACAAAACGAGCCGATGGCAACCCAAACCTGGGAATCGTGTAAATACACTGCCGAAGAAGAGCGCGATTTTGTAAAGAATTATTTAGGCCCAACACTTTGGAAACAAGGCATGAAAGCTAAAAAACTGATTATTTGGGACCACAACCGCGACTTACTTTACCAGCGCGCAAGCACCATATTGGAAGACCCTGCCGCTGCCAAATATGTTTGGGGTATTGGTTTCCATTGGTATGAGACCTGGACCGGTGCCGGCCAAAACTTTGACAACACACGCCTTACCCATGCCGCGTTCCCTGATAAGAATTTGATATTTACCGAAGGTTGTGTTGAAAAATTTGACTTTGCCCGTTTAGACGACTGGAACCTGGGCGAGCGTTACGGCCTATCCATGATCAACGATTTTAACGCCGGTACCGTAGGCTGGACAGATTGGAACATCCTGCTTGATGAAAAAGGCGGCCCCAACCATGTAGGCAACTTTTGCTTCGCGCCGGTACATGCCGATACCCGCAGCGGTCAGTTGCTGTACACCAACTCTTACTATTACATTGGTCATTTCTCCAAATACATTCAACCGGGGGCAAAACGTATCGCTGCTTCTGCAAGCAGGGACAAACTGTTAACCACAGCTTACCAAAACCCAAATGGCTCTATAGCCGTAGTGGTAATGAACCGCACCGATGAGAAAATAGAATACAGCTTATGGATAAAAGGCAAAGCTGCCAAAACCGTGAGCGAGCCGCATTCGATAGCTACCCTGGTAGTACAATAATTAAAAAGAAAGCCTCCGGAAACGGGGGCTTTTCTTTAAACGCTATCTTCGTTCTTGATGCCTTTCAACAAAGCATAAATAGCCATAGCATGCCCGTGGCCCAATTCAAAGTCCTGTTTTAGCCAGTTGGTAACGTCGCCCGCTTTGGCAACAAGCTCACCGCTTTGGGTAAAACATTTCTCTTCGGCCATTGCCCTGAAATCTGCCGGGCCTTTTCCTGTTTTTTGTTTGATGGTACTTAAATATGCTTGAAACGACATGACGTTTGTTTTTAATAGTTTATGATTAACAAATCTACACCCTTGCCATCATACCTATCAGGTGCATAAACGACAATTTAAAGGCCATTCGCGACTATCGGTCACAAAAAAAGCGGGCAACCACATGGGCTACCCGCTTTATCATCACTCACTCACAAAAATTATCCGGCAGTTGGGGCTTTAGGGCCTCTCCTGTTTTTCATTCTTTCTTTCATCTGGGCTTTTAGCTCAGTGTAATTTTTTAACTGGTCGGCATTTAAAACTGCTTTCAGTTCGCCATCAGTTTGTACCAATATCGCTTTGCGGCTTTCTTTATTCGCTTTACGATCGGTAGCAGAACGGTTTGCTTTTAAGCTATCCATCTGGGTAGCACGTTTCAATAAAATGGTATTCACCTTAGCGTACTGATCCTGTGTAAGGTTCAATTTTTTCTGCAACACTTTTGATATACGCTGTGCTTTTTGATCTGGCGCTATACCTTTATGGTCGCCGCGTTTGCCATGCATTTTGCCTTTAAAGCTTGCTTTCATATCTGCAAACTTAGTTTGCTGGTCGGCAGTTAAAACGGTTTTAAGGCTGGCATTTGTATTAGCCATAATAGCTTTACGCGCCTGCATATTTGCTTTACGGTCGGCAGACTTATGAGCCCTCAAACTATCCATACTTACCGCGCTTTTAGCGAATATGGCGTTTACCTTTGCAGACTGATCTGCCGATAAGGCTAATTTCTTATTCAAAGCCTCGGTCATGTGCTGGGCTTTTTGCTCGGGTGTTTTATGCACCTTTTGGGTTTGTGCCTGGGCAAATACAGCTGTACCGGCCAGGAATGTTATCATCAATAATATCTTTTTCATGTTTCTTAATTTGCATATATGACGATACCTAACCACCTATGGTTTAACCAGGCTTTTGTTATTATAGTAACATTTATAATACAAGCGGCTGCAGGGGGGCGGAAGCCCCAATGGCCGTTTTATTCACTTAAGCGAAGAATTACCTTTGGTAAATAACCTATTTAACAAGAAAGGCCCCGTGATTTAATACCACGGGGCCTTTTCTGCTATGCTGATGTTACAGCGTTTTCTTTTTACCTTTTTTCTCCAAAGCTCCTATAAATACGGTGAGTTCTTTGGTAAAGGTATCCAGGTCTTTAGCCGATACTTCCATATAACCAACCAGTTTTTTCAAAGTAACCGGTGCTTTAATATACTTTTCCAGCATTTGCGATAAGCCTAAAATATTGGCTACCGGCTGCCGTACTTTATGATGGGTCATAAACATCATTTGTTCCAATCCCTTTATATATTCTTTCAGTACCTCTTCTGCCTTTTTAATTTTTATATAAGCTATGTTCAGTTCTTCCGCACGCTTTTCCTTCTCATCATTCTGAAAAACCAACTCTTTATTGGCAATGATCAATTCAGCAGCACGCTTTTCTTTTTCTCCGTTCTGGAAAACCAATTCCTTGTTTGCAACAATGAGCTCGGCAGCGCGTTTCTCTTTCTCGTTATTTTGAAAAGCAAGTTCTTTATTAGCGATGATGAGTTCTGCGGCTCGCTTCCCCTTCTCCTCGTTCTGAAAAACGAGCTCTTTATTAGCTACTACTAATTCTGCAGCGCGTTTGCTTTTTTCTCCGTTTTGGAAAATAAGCTCTTTATTGGCGATGATCAGCTCGGCAGCACGTTTCCCCTTTTCGCCATTCTGAAAAATGAGTTCTTTATTAGCTACGATCAGTTCGGCAGCACGTTTAGCCTTTTCATCATTTTGAATAACAAGCTCCTTATTAGCAATAACCAGCTCCTCTGCCCTTTTCTCCTTTTCTTTGTTCTGAAAAGCAAGCTCTTTATTGGCAATGATGAGTTCGGCTGCCCGCTTTTCTTTTTCGCTGTTTTGAAAGGCAAGCTCATTATTGGCTACAACCAACTCTGCAGCACGCTTCTCCTTTTCCTCATTCTGAAGAAGAAACTCCTTGCTATAGGCGGTCAAATCAGTTGGTTTGGCTTTTTTATGCATCAGTACCGGATAAGGTTGAGGGGCAACGTTCAATCGATGCTGATAGTAGTTGCACACCAGTGTTAATTTACCACAATCTCATTAAAAAAAATGATTTATATTATAAAAACAGCTATTTAGCGCCATTTTAAAGGATTGTATTGCTTCAAAAGAAAACCGGTACGATGTATTTCGCAACATTTAAAAGCCATAACCAAAACTGCTATTGCTGCTGCACATAATTATTCAATGTCGCCAGGTTGCTTATGGCATCGCCCATGGTGTTATTAAAGTAGGCGTACACTGTTTTACCATCTGCAAGCCAATCATTAATATACCCGGCATATTCATATAAAAAAGCATCCGTATAACTGCCCCGGTAACCGCCGTTTGGCCCATGGAAGCGCAGGTAAACAAAATCTGTCGGCATATCTATCATCGGCGTAAGCGATTTTGGCATATCCTGCACCACCATGCCGGCGCTATAATTATCCAGCATCGTGTAAATGTTATCCTTATACCACGAGGAGTGCCTGAATTCTACCGCTATATCCCAGCCATGCGCAGGATTGGAATCCCTGATGTTTTCTAATAATTCCTCTAACTGTGCAGCATCTGCTATTGTTGTGCCCGGCGGCAGCTGGATAAGCAAACTACCTTTTTTATCGCCGGCGGCATCAATCACCTGCATAAACCGCTCTACATCCGCGGTGTTAAAAAGCAGTGGTTTATTATGGGTGATATCGCGCCAAAGCTTATACGTAAACCTAAAATCATCCGGAACGTCAGCAGCCCATTTTTTTACGGTTGATGCCTGCGGTACTTTATAAAACGAACTATTCACCTCGATACTATTAAACAGCGATGCATAATAGCAAAGCCGCGACTTATCCTGAAAAGCCGGTGGGTATAATGATTTATTGGGAACAGGCAACACCAATCCGCTGGTGCCCGAGTAGTAGTTTCGACTTGCTTTTTGCATACAATAGCTTAACACACTTGCATTTACTATTGTTGCGCTTATATTAGCAGTAAAATCAACAAAACCTCAATCTCATGAAATTAATGCGTTTACTGCCCTTTGTGGCCATTGCCCTTGCATCTTGTAATCAAAAACCTGTTGCCACTATTGCAGAAGTTCCTGTTTCGCCCATGATAGGTACCTGGAAACTGGTATCGGCCGTTACGGTTACCAAAGGCGATACAGTAAAAGACTATCCTGTACCTAACCAGGAAATGATAAAAGTTTTAAATGCTACTCACTTTGCCTTTATGCGGCACGACCTGAGCAAAGGGAAAGGCAAAGATGCTACCTATACCGCCGGTGGCGGTACCTACGATTTTAAAGGCGACAAATACACCGAGCACCTGGCTTACCTGAACGCCCGCGAATGGGAAGGCCGCAGCTTTGATTTTAACGTTCAGTTTAAACACGATACGCTTATACAAAAAGGCATCGAAAAGATAGACAGCCTGAACATTAACCACGAGATCATAGAAACCTACGTGAAGCAGAAATAATAGTCAGGACCAAAAGCCCTGCGCCTTGATCTGTGATGATGGATAGCCCTGCTGTTTAAGCAATTTACGCAGCTGGGCTACCATTGTATTGTTACCGGCAAGGTAAAATATGGTATTCTCCAGGCTGTATTGCTGTTTAAGCACCCATTCCATTAGGCTATTGTGGCCATAAACATCCTTGCGCGCTACGGGTTCAATAGGTGTCCAAAAATATTCGTTAAACAACCTGCGGTGTTCATCCTCGCCAATAACAATACCGCCCGAAAAGCGGGTGTGCGGCAACACCATTTTTTGCAGGGCCAGTAAATGGCCAACGCTGCTTTCGTCACCCAGTGCAATTACTGCCGATGTTTGATCGGGCTGGTGATGGGTAAAGCCTACTTTTTTAATGTAGCTGATGGTATCCCCTTTTTTTAACTGGCGCGCCCATTTGCTGCCCGGGCCGTTATGTACTGCATCAACATAAATGGTGCAGGTGCGGGTTTCGGCATCCCAGCCGGATGGGGTGTAATCCCTGAATGTAAAATGATCAACCTTGAATTTAATATAAGGGATGTAGTCCCATTGCTGCATATCAACAAGGGGCAAATGCAAATCAATTTCAATTAAGGTAGATGGTGCCCATGGCCTTACTTCCAGCACGGTGCCGGTTTGCAAAAACCGGGGCTCGAAAAATTCACCGGCCTTTTTTTTGAGTTTATATAATGTAGATGTTTCCATGTTAGTAATTTTGATACTACAAAGAAACGGGGCAAATCATCGCATAACAATGGCAACTATGCGGTAATAATTGGACTATTTACGGTAAGTTGTGCGGAATATTAAGGGAGTAATCCCCTCGGCTTTTTTAAACAAACGGGAAAAATAGGCATGGTCATCATAACCCAAAGCATGGGCTACCTCTTTAACATTGCATTCGCTATAATATAAAAGGCGCTTAGCTTCCAGCATAACTTCGTTCAGTATCCAGTAACTTACCGAGAAGCCGGTTACTTTTTTTAAAACCTCGTTCAAATAACTTTCAGATACGTTTAGCATCCCTGCATAAACTGATGGGCTTTTTATGGTAATGTAATTATCAACCAGTAATTGCTTAAACATTTGCGAAAGTTCTACCGGCCTTGATACTTTTATGTTTGTGTGGTTGCTTTCGGCATAGCAGCCCGCAGCAATACCAATAAACGATTGCAAAAGAGAATGCACCACAGATATATTAAAAGTACTTTGGCCGTGATCAGAAAAACGTTGCCGCAACAGGTGTAGCAAGTCGGTACATTGCGTCATCAGTACATCATCTAAAATATATGGTTTTTGCAGCTCCAACTGGCCCTCAAACACCTTGCGATAATCTGGTAGAACCAGCATGGTATCTACGGCTAAAAACCAACCCGCGGCCTGCTCGTAACGAACACCGTGGTGCACCTGCCCGGGCAACACATAATATAATGTGTTTTTAAAAAATCCTACTTCAGTAAAATCTATCATTAATGACGCATCTCCGGCATCAACCACAAAAAAAATGTAATGATCATCCCGGTGGGCATCCAGTATACCTTTGTTGGACCGTGCGTCGCCGATATCATACCGCCATATCTCAAGGCCGAGGCTGGCCCTTTCCTTTAACTGATGTACAGGAATATCTTTCATCGCGGGTAAAAATAAGGATTAAATAATACCGGATGGGAAAATTGTCCATGCAGTGACGAACATCCTCCATGGTACAGCGGGGCACTTGTTTGCACATTTGTACTGTCAATAACGACAAACAAAAACTTAAAACAATGGCACGCTTAACAGCTCTAAACCCAGACGAAACTACAGGAAAAACAAAAGAATTATTTAACGCCATACAAGGCAAACTTGGTGTAGTACCAAATATGATGCGCACCATGGGTAACTCGCCCGCTTTATTAGAAGGCTACTTAAACTTAAGTGGCGCTTTGGCCAAAGGTACTCTTGGTGCAAAAACCGGCGAACTTTTAGCCCTTGCCATAGGCGAAAAAAACAGTTGTGATTACTGTGTATCTGCACACACATACATCGGCGAAAAACTGGCACATATTGATGCCGAAACCATACAGAACGCCCGCCATGCAAATGCAGCCGATGCAAAAACAGATGCCGCTTTAAAATTTGCCACAACACTAATTGCCAAACAAGGCTTAGTTACCACCAGTGATGTTGAAGCAGTAAAAGCAGCAGGTTTTACCGATGGTGAAGTTGGCGAACTGGTTGGCCATGTTGCATTAAACATCCTGACCAATTATTTTAACAACACAGCCGATACCGTGATCGACTTCCCGGTGGCAAAACCACTGCAGGCAATTGAAGCATAAGCCGGTAATCAGAAATATCAGGTAACAGTAAAAGTCGGTAATAAAATGCGCCGGCTTTTGCTGTATTGTTTACTTTTATTAACGCTTAAAAATTATCCGTTTTTTATGGAACCAAAAAGATACCCGCTGCCACCATTTAATATGGAAACAGCACAGCAAAAAGTACAGGCGGCAGAAGATGCCTGGAACACCCGCGACCCTGAAAAAGTAAGCCTGGCCTATACCGTTGATACCGAATGGCGCAACCGTACCGATTTTATAAACGGCCGCGAAGAGGTAAAGCAATTTTTAAAAGGCAAATGGGAAAAAGAGCTGGATTACAAGCTAAAAAAAGAGCTATGGGGCTTTAAAGAGAACCGCATGGCAGTAAGGTTTGAGTACGAATGGCATGACCACAGCGGCCAATGGTACCGCAGCTACGGCAACGAGCTGTGGGAGTTTGATGAGAACGGTTATATGCAAAAGCGTTTTGCCAGCATCAATGATCTGCCTATTGCCGAAACCGACCGTAAATTATTTTAATACAACCATGACGGATATTAAAGACGCCCTTACCCTTATCGACCCGGCAAACGGCCATTTCCTGTTCAGATGGTTTACGTTTGATGATAACAGCCATTTTAACTACTTACGGCGCAACAATTATTATTCGGTAATTTGGTTAAAGCAGGGTGCAGGGAAACTGCGGGCAGATTTTTCGGAATATGATTTTGCAGCTAATGATCTGCTGGCTTTTACACCTTACCAGCCATTTATGCTAACCGAAACCCAACCGGTAAGCGGCGTTTGTATTGAGTTTCATCCCGATTTTTTCTGCATCCATAAACATGATAAAGAGGTATCATGCAGCGGGGTATTGTTCAATAATATATACCACCCACCCTTTGTTAAGATAGATGCCAATACCGCCATTACCCTTGATATGCTGCTTGGCCAGATAAAAGCCGAAATGCAGAACGAGGCCATGGCCCAATACGAGATCCTGATATCATACCTCAAGATCTTCCTCATCACGGCATCGCGCTTAAAAGCGCAGCAGCAGGAACTGGAAAGCCAGGATACCGACACCAAAAACTTCATCCTGCAAAATCTTAAAGAATCCATTGAGCTTAACTTCAAAACCAAACATAGCGCAAGCGATTATGCCGATATGCTTAATATATCGGCAAAGGCACTGGCCCGCATCACCAAAACACATTTCAACAAAACGGTAAGTAACCTGATAGCCGAACGCATAGTAATTGAGGCCAAGCGCGAACTTTACTTAACAAACCGGACTATTAAAGAAATAGCCTACAGGCTGGGTTATGAAGATGAGTACTACTTTAGCCGTTTTTTTAAAACCAACGCCGATGTATCGCCCCAAATGTACCGGGATACGGTTGGCTTTGCCAAGGCGGTGGTAAACGGTAAGATAATGGTTAATTAATGCACCTTGCCATTTATACCTGCTTTATATAAGCTTGGTGTTATGCCTTCAATTTTTTTGAATGCCCTGCTAAAGTAGTTCAGGTTATTAAAACCGGCTTTAAAACACGCTTCGGATATACTGTTGTATGGGTTGTTCATAAATTGCTTGGCCAGTTGGATGCGCTCTTTAATGATATAATCAACCGGCGAGATCCCCAGCTCGTGTTTAAACGAGCGGAAAAAGCTTGGCTTACTCATAAAGGCCATCTGGCTCAGGGCATCAATATTCAATTTATCGGTAAGGTGTTGTTTAATATACTCAACCACGTACGCAAACCTGCTGCCGGTCGATAGTTCGTGCATATTATCTTTTACCTCGTGCAGGTTCTGCATTTGCATAATGCGAATAAGCAATTCCTTTAACGTAAAACTTGCCAGTACATCTTTGGTTAAGTCATCACCTGTACTTATCCGTATCAGTTTATTGATGAGTTGCGCCAGCTCATAATTGTTAAAAAAGTGAAACTGTTTATAATTTAACTGCCAGGCGTACTTATCCTCGCGCGGGTAATGCTCATTCAGGTAATCAAGCGTATTATTTATTTCCTGCTGATTGATGGCCAGCGCCGTACACTGCGATGGCTGCTGCGCCGTAGCTTCCGGGAAATCAATGGTCATGGTGATGTTTGGCGGCACAATAACGGTTTCGCCGGGCAGGTAATCAAAGCCGGGCTTATCAAATAAATGCATCACCTTTTTGCCGCGCAGCATACTGGTTATCACCAGGTCGCTAAAGGTTAGGGGCACCAGCTCACTGCGCTCATAAGTTTCAAAAATATTCAGTTCGCAATGGTTCATGGTGTAAGCCTTGCGGTTTTCAACCAGGGTACGCAGTTCTTTTCCGTTAGAGAGGCCTAAAGGCGTTAGCAGGTTTACATTATTCATGGCTGAATATTTAGTACAAATTAGGCATTGTAAACAGTAATAACAATAACCCAAACATATTGACATTATTGTGCTACCAATTGATAGCATTGTGCAAATGGCTAACTCGCACCCCGCCTAACTTAGCAAAACCAATTCTAATTAAAACCTACAAAAATGAGTATCAATAAAAAACCTTCCTTTAAGGATAAGTACGATAATTTTATTGGCGGTAAGTTTGTTCCGCCAGTTAAAGGTGAATATTTTGACAATGTTTCGCCTATTGATGGTAAAGCATTTACCAAGGCCGCCCGCTCTACCAAAGAGGACGTAGAACTTGCCCTGGATGCCGCGCACGCCGCATTTGCCACATGGGGTAAATCATCGGCGGCGTACCGTGCAGGTATCCTAAACAAAATAGCCGATACCATTGAAGCCAACCTTGATTACCTGGCCACTGTTGAGGCCATAGATAATGGTAAAGCCATCCGCGAAACCAAAAATGCCGACCTGCCTTTGGTGGTAGACCACTTCCGCTACTTTGCCGGTGTTATCCGTGCCGAAGAAGGCGGGATCTCTGAGCATGACGAATTTACCGTGAGCATCGTTTTAAGCGAGCCGCTTGGTGTTGTAGGCCAGATCATCCCATGGAATTTCCCATTGCTAATGGCTACCTGGAAAATTGCCCCGGCCCTTGCTGCCGGTAACTGTTGCGTGGTAAAACCTGCCGAGCAAACACCAACATCCATTATGGTATTGATGGAACTAATAGGAAAAATTTTGCCCGCGGGTGTATTGAATATTGTAACAGGTTTTGGGCCGGAAGCGGGTAAACCACTGGCATCATCCCCACGCATTGCCAAAGTATCGTTCACGGGAGAAACCACTACGGGCCGTTTAATTATGCAGTACGCGTCAGAAAACCTGATACCTGTTACTATGGAGCTGGGTGGTAAATCGCCAAACATCTTTTTTGAATCGATAGCAGATGCCGACGATGCGTTTTTTGATAAGGCCATTGAAGGGGCGGTAATGTTTGCGCTTAACCAGGGCGAGGTTTGTACCTGTCCGTCGCGCATCCTGATCCAGGAAAGCATTTATGATAAATTTATTGCCCGTGTTATAGAGCGCGTAAACGCTATAAAAATGGGCGACCCGCTTGATGATAGTACCATGATGGGTGCGCAGGCATCAAACGACCAGTACGAAAAGATCCAATCGTACCTTAAAATTGGCCGCGAAGAAGGCGCCGAAGTTTTATGCGGCGGCGAAGTTAAAAAGCTGGATGGTGATTTGAGTACCGGCTATTACATACAGCCTACCCTGTTTAAAGGGTATAACAAAATGCGCATTTTCCAGGAGGAGATCTTCGGCCCGGTTGCTTGTGTTACCACTTTTAAAACAGTTGAGGAAGCTATTGAGATTGCCAACGATACCATGTATGGCTTAGGTGCCGGTGTATGGACACGCGATGCGCACGAGGTTTACCAGGTGCCGCGTGCTATACAGGCCGGTCGTGTTTGGGTAAATAACTACCATGCCTACCCGGCACACGCACCGTTTGGCGGCTACAAAAAATCGGGCTTTGGCCGCGAGAACCATAAGATGATGCTTGAGCATTACTGCCAAACAAAAAACATGCTGATCTCTTACAATAAAAACAAGCTGGGTTTCTTTTAGGCCGATAGCTTATTTGTTAAGTTTAACCACAGAGATAACAGAGATTTGCATGGTTAAAATGCACAGAGAACACAAAGAAAATCTCTATGTGTTCTCTGTGAAACCTCAGTATACTCTGTGGTTAATAAAACACAGCAAAATGGTAAAAAGAGTATTGGTATCATCCGAAGCATCTGCCCTTATCGCCGAATTAAAGGGGCGTTTTGGCGACCTGATGTTTCACCAAAGCGGCGGTTGCTGCGACGGCTCATCGCCCATGTGTTTTGAAAAAGGTGAATTTAAACTGGGCGGCAGCGATGTAAAATTGGGCGAGATTGATGGGTGTGAGTTTTGGATGAGTAAAGACCAGTTTGAATACTGGCAGCACACACAGCTAACGGTTACCGTTACCAAAGGCCGGGGTTCCAGCTTTTCGTTAGAGATACCTACCGGGTACAGGTTTCTGATCCAGTCGCGATTGTTTACCGATGCGGAGTTGCCTGATTTAGAACCGGTAACATTTATAGAAGACTAAGAACTTGTGAGGGTTTATATTTTGAGTAAAAGCCCCGGCACGAAAGTGCCGGGCTTTTTTGTTTTAATGCCTATTTTTACCCCATGGCAAGCCCTCTGAAAGATCTTTACTCCTCCCTGTTTTATAGCCGGTTATCAGATTCGTTAACAGAAGTATTACCGGGTTTTGACAAGCAACTGTTTACGCAGCAGATCTATATCCCTGCATTCGACAATATGGAGCTGAAAGAACGCATGCGCCATACGGTTAAAACGCTGCATAATTTTATGCCTGCTGATTTTAAGGAAGCCGTTGCCGTCATCAAAAACCTGATTATCCTGCTCAGAGAAAAAGGCATTGGCGAGGACGGGCTCGCTCACATGTTTCTGCCCGATTATATTGAGGTTTATGGCATTGATGATTATGATACGTCCATTGATGCGCTTGAATTTACCACGCAGTTTGTAAGCTGCGAATTTGCGGTGAGGCCTTTCCTGATCAAATACCATGAACCCATGATGAAGCAAATGCTGGCATGGTCGTCACATAATAATCACAAAGTGCGCAGGCTGGCAAGCGAAGGCAGCCGCCCCCGATTACCCTGGGCAATGGCCGTACCTGCTTTAAAAAAAGATATTACGCTGATACTACCGATACTGGAAAACCTGAAGGCCGATCCATCCGAATGGGTACGCCGGAGTGTGGCCAATAACCTGAACGACATCGCGAAGGATTTCCCCGAAGTAGTGCTGAGTATTGCCGCCCGGTGGACAGGCATCAGCAAAGAAACCGATGCCATTATTAAACACGGCAGCCGTACCTTGTTAAAACAAGGCCATACCGAAATCCTGGCGCATTACGGGCTGCATACCAAAGGCATCGAACTGAATGCCTTTAAGGTATTAACGCCAAAGATCAGCATCGGCGACAGCGTGGAATTTACCTTCACGGTAGCAAACACCAATACCGATGAACAAAAAATACGTTTAGAGTACGCCATATTTTACCCTATGAAGAATGGCAAATTCTCCAAAAAGGTATACAAAATAAGCGAGCGCATCTTTGCACCGAAAGAAACGTCAACCATCAACCGCAAGCAAAAATTCATCCCGATAACTACCCGCACTTTTTATGCGGGCTTGCATAAAATAGCCCTAATAGTAAATGGGGAAGAAAAAGCTACGGGCGAGTTTGAGTTGTATGTTTAGCTAGTTATTAAAAAATCGGTTCCTGTCGATTATCCCAAAAAAACAAGATATGAATAGCGGTTTCGGTAACTCTGTAAAACAATGAACATTGTTTTGTAATCAAGCCGACTCTAACATCAGGAGCAATTGTTGAAACTTTAAACATTAATGGATGATCAGCTAATAAATAAATTGTTTTATCAGCTTTGATTGAAAATTTATCAGCCGCGTTATTTCCAAATTTATCTTTAATGAAATTATAGGTTGATTTAAATGTCTCTCTTGAATTGGGAGTGTAATAAATCTGTAAACTCATACTAATTGAGCATATCCTTAACACCTGTAAAAGCTGTTAATTGGCCTTCTGACGCTTGTTTTAAAGATTCTTTTACACCTTCTATCACATACTCCGGGTAAACAATGCTTTTTTGCTCAAACGAAACTTTCATTGCCTTCATAACAGCTTTTAAAGCGGTCAATTGCTCTTTATTTTCCGGGTAAACAATTAATGCATCCATACACAAATATAATATATTTATAAACAGTATAAAAAGCTTAATGGTTATCGAAGCGTTAAGTTTAATCAAATTTCCAACGTACAAAGGCTTCAATGGCTTCATACTCGGCAAGGCCGAGCTCATTGTACATGCGGGCGGTTTCCTGCGTACGGTCTTCTGCCCTCACCCAAAATTCGCGTGCGTCATCCCCCGGGAACACCGGAATATCTTTTTGCGATTGATGCTTAAATATGGCCAGGCGCTTACGTAAAACCTCCTGCGGTGATAAGGGTACGGCCATTTCTATCTCGTGGATCTCAAACTCGTGCCATGCACCGCGGTACAGCCATATCCAGCAGTCTTTTGTCCAGTCTTCAATCTGCCGCAGGCGGTTAAAGGCTTCCAGCATGATCTCAAAACAAACCTTGTGCGTACCGTGCGGGTCGGCAAAATCACCGGCAGCAAAGATCTGGTGGGGTTTCACTTCCTGCAAAAGCTGCATCGTTTGCTGTATATCGTCCTCAAAAGATACATTCTTTTGTATTTTACTACGATCGTAAAAAGGCAGGTCCATAAAATGGATTCGCTGGTCTTTTAGTCCCGCAAGCCTTGCGCCTGCAATGGCTTCCCCCTTACGGATCAACCCTTTAACAGTACGGATAGCTTCGGTATCGCTTTGGTTTGGCGTTTTGCTTTTCAGGAAGGTTACCATATTTTTATACAGACCTTCCAGATAAGCCGCATCCTGCGATTGAGATTTGGCAAAATCCATCGCGAACTCTACATAGCGCAGCATCTCATCATCCCAAACGGCGGTATTGCCTGATGTTTGGTAGGCCACATGCACCTCGTGCCCCTGATCGGCCAGGCGGATGAAAGTGCCCCCCATCGAGATCACATCATCATCCGGGTGCGGAGAGAATACGATAGAACGTTTAATAGCTGGGTTGGCACGCTCGGGCCGCTGGCTATCATCAGCATTAAACTTGCCGCCCGGCCAGCCGGTAATGGTATGCTGTATATTATTAAATATGCTGATGTTGATATTATACACCGGGCCAAGTTGCGTAGCCAACTGTGCCATACCGTTGTTGTTATAGTCGTTCTCGGTAAGCTTCAGGATAGGTTTGTTCAGGATTTTGGCCAGCCATATCACCGCTTTTTTGATGAGCATATCATCCCAAACGCAATCCTTAACCAGCCATGGGGTATCAAAACGGGTAAGATCAACAGATGCATCGCGATCGATTACAAACTCAACATTATCTGAATTTTGAAGGTAGGTGGCAGGTACATCCGGGGATATGATGCCTTCTACCGCTTTTTTAATGATGGATGCCTTTTTACCGTTCCATGCCATCAGTATAATTTCGCGGGCTTTAAATATGGTACCGATGCCCATGGTAATGGCTTTGGTGGGTACATTCTCTTTACCACCAAAATCTTTAGATGCATCGCGGCGGGTAAGATCATTCAGGGTAACTAAACGGGTACCCGAGTTTGGCGCCGAGCCCGGCTCGTTAAATCCAATGTGGCCGGTACGGCCTATACCTAAAAGCTGTACATCAATACCACCGTAGCTATTTATTTTTTTCTCGTAAGCCAGGCAAAATGCAGCAATGTCTTTTTCTTCCAGCGTGCCATCGGGGATGTTCACATTGGCCATATCAATATCGATATGGTCGAACAATTGCTCCTTCATAAACCGTACATAGCTCTGTGCCGAACCTGGCTGAATTGGATAATACTCATCCAGGTTAAAGGTTACTACATTTTTAAAACTCAGGCTTTCTTCTTTGTGCAGCCTTATCAGTTCCTGGTAAACTTTTATGGGCGAGACACCGGTTGCCAAACCCAGCACAGCGGTTTTTCCTTCGGCTTGCTTTTGTTTGATGATGGTGGCTATGCGTTTAGCAACATCCAAACTCGCTTCGTTATCGGTATCGTATATTTTTACAGGTACTTTTTCGTACCGGGTTTCTTCTAATAAATTAAGTAGCATCTGTTAGTTGATCTGATTGTTTTGTAAATACTGCTCCCATGCCCAGGCCGACCGCATCATCTCCTCAATCCCCAGTTTGGCCTCCCAGCCCAGCTGCCCTTGTGATTTGGTAACATCGCTCCATACTTGTATGATATCGCCTACGCGCCTCGGGCCAATTTTATAGTCGAGCTTTACACCGGTGGTCTGCTCAAAGGCGTTGATCAGTTCCAGTACCGAATAGCCGTTGCCTGTACCCACGTTAAATACATCGTAGTTGGTGGCCTGCTTGCCATCCAGCAATAATTTCAGGGCTGCCAAATGTGCTTCGGCAAGGTCAACCACGTGGATATAATCGCGAATGCAGCTGCCATCCGGGGTGTCATAATCATCCCCAAAAACTGTTATTGGGCCACGCTTGCCTGCCGCGCTTTGGGTTACAAAGGGCACCAGGTTTTGCGGTACATCGGCAGGTAATTCGCCTATCAATGCAGATTCATGCGCGCCAACCGGGTTAAAGTACCGCAGGGAAATGATCTGCTTTAATTTATCTGCGGCAGCAATATCCTGCAAAATTTCTTCGGCAACCTGCTTGGTGTTGCCATACGGCGATTCGGCTTTTTTAACGGGTGCGGTTTCATTTACCGGCAATACATCCGGCTGACCGTAAACGGTGCATGATGAAGAGAACACAAGATTTAGCTTGCGCCCCTCAAATGCTTTTAGCAAACTAAGCAACGAATTAAAGTTATTGCGGTAATACTTTAATGGTTCGCTTACCGATTCGCCAACTGCTTTATGCGCTGCAAAATGGATCACGCCGTGCAGGTCTTTTTCGCTGTCGATAAGTGCAGCTGTTTTAACCTCATCGCACAGGTCGATGTTGTGAAAAGCGGGCCTTACGCCCGCTATTTTCTCTATCTGATCCAGTATCCCAAGTTTGGAATTGTCCAGGTTATCAACTATGACGGGCTCAAAATTTGCGCGCAGCAATGCCACTACCGTATGGGAACCTATATAACCAAGTCCACCGGTCACTAATATTTTTATTTTCATGTGTGTCTGTTTCTTTAGAAGCCGCTATCGTCTAACGCGAAGGTATTCTTACGCTCTTTCCATTTACCTTTTGTAAAATCAGGGAATGCCTGCGGGGCGTTACCTTCTTTAAGTGATTTTTCTGAAAGTGGTGTTATCACGCTCATGGTTAATGAATCGTATATATCTATCGGCGTATCTTTTTTCTGTTTTACCGACTGTACAAAGGCGTTAAACACAAACCAATCCATACCGCCGTGGCCTGCACCTTCGGCATATTTCTCAAACTTTTTCCAAAGCGGGTGGTCGTATTTATCAAACCATAAGCTTGCTTTGTCCCACTCATCGTACTTGGCCGATTTGCCTTCAATGTACACCGCATCGGCAACATCCATCCAGATACCTTCGGTGCCCTGCACCCTAAAGCCTAACGAGTATGGGCGTGGCAGGTGGGTATCGTGGCTCAGTGTAACCGTTTCGCCATTGGCACAGTTAAGTGTGGTCGTGGTAACGTCGCCATTTTTAAAGTGGATCTTAGCGTTTTTATTCCCGGGAGATACTTTATCTACGTAAGCGTTTAGCCCGCGCGATTTTGAAGAGAATGATACCAGGTTTGTAAACCTGTTACCACGGTTAATATCAATATAGTTCATTACCGGGCCGGCACCATGTGTTGGGTAAATATCGCCGTCTCGGTCAATATTCCACTGGGTACGCCATTGCGCTTCGCCTACAGTATTAGGGCCAAATTCAGCGCCTTTACCATAAGGGTTTTTACCATCGTTAAATAATACACCACGCAGATCGTGCTGGTAACCGCCTTCCAGGTGTATCAGTTCGCCAAAAAGGTTTTGGCGGCTCATGTTTAGTGCAGCCATTACATCACGGCGATAACAAACGTTTTCCAGCGTCATGTAAGGCATTTTGGTTTCTTCATGTACTTTTAATATATCCCAGTGGTCTTTTTCGGTAATACCGGCAATAACCTCGCAACCAACATACTTGCCGGCACGCATGGCATCAATAGCCTGGTCTTTATGGAATTGCCACGGGGTGGCTATAATAACGCCATCAATATCTTTACGGTCGAGCAGTTTTTTGTATGCGTCCAGTCCGCCGGTGTATTCTGCAGGTAGTTTCTTTTTTGCCTTTACAAATTGCTCGCGGCAAAATTTCAGGGAGCTTTCCTGTATGTCGCAAATAGCAACTATCTCCACATCATCGCGAAGCAAACCCTCGCCTATATGGTTGCGGCCGCGAAGCCCCACACCTATATAACCCAACCTTACCTTATCTGCATTTTTTGCGAATAATAACCCTGAAGGCAAAATTGTTAATCCTGCTAATCCAACAGCCGAATTGATAACAAATTGTCTGCGATCCATAACTTTTAGTTTTTATTTATTGATGATTATAATTGTTCAAGTGATAGTTTGGCTTTACCCACTTTATGCCCGCTGATAGCGTAATAAAGTATAATAAGGTAAGCCGGTATTAATATAATGTAACCATGGCTCGGGTTTAAAGCCTGCGCTAAAGCACCATAAGCCAAAGGCACAATTGCGCCGCCTGCAATACCCATAATTAATAGTGATGAGCCAATTTTGGTAAACCTGCCAAGCCCGGCCAATGCCATAGGCCAGATAGCCGGCCAAACCAGGGAGTTTGCCAAACCCAATAAAGCAACAGCCCCTACCGAAACATATCCTGTAGTTAATATGGCAACCGCGGATAGTATTAAACCTAAACCTGCCGAAAGCTTCATGGCTTTTTCCTGGCTCAGATATTTGGGGATGCAAAGGATGCCAACACCATAACCCACCAACATAAATATAAGCGTGCCGGTAGTAAAGAATTTGGCCGTACCCAATGCAATGCCCTGCGTGCTGCCGTAATTAATAATCGTATCGCCCGCAATAACCTCAACACCTACATAAAAGAACAGGGTTAACACACCTAAAAGCAAATGCGGGAATTGTGTAATGCTTGTTTTGCCACTGTTGCTGATAGCGGTCGATTCGTCTTCCTGATCAGTATCCACTTCGGGAAGGCTGGAGTAGTAAATAACAACCGCCAGTATTAGCAGTACTATTACGATAACGATGTATGGTAAAATCACCCGCGATGCCAGTTCGTTCAGCTCCGCAATTTTTGCGGCCGGGGCCATTGTTTCCAGGCGCTCTTTTAAACCATCGGCATTTTTCAGGGTGATAGCACCAAGTATAATCGGCGCTAATGCACCGGCTACCTTGTTACAAACACCCATGATGCTGATACGCTTTGCAGCGCTCTCTGGCGGGCCTAATATGGTAATGTACGGGTTTGATGCGGTTTGCAACAGCGCCAATCCGGAGCCTTGTACAAATAAACCAAACAGAAACAACCCATAATAACGGGTTAATGCTGCCGGGATAAATATTAATGCGCCTACGGCTATAACACCCAAACCTACCGACATGCCTTTTTTAAACCCGGTGATTTTTAAGATACCCGCCGACGGTATGGCCAGCACGAAATAAGAAATATAAAATGCGGTGGTTACCAGGTAAGCTTCAACAGTAGTTAATTCACAAGCCAGTTTAAGATAGGGTATCAATACTGAATTTAACCAGGTAATAAAACCGAAGATAAAAAACAGCATCCCGATAATAAATATGGGGCTGAGTGTTGATTTTTTTGTGCTTGCTGCTGCTGCTTGTATCATTAAATAGGAATTTATGTTTAGCGTTAATATACCTGCGGACTAAAAGTTATCTCTTTAAAAAAACGGCTCAGATGAAACTCGGGCTTTTGAGCTTCTACCTTGTTCCAGCATAAAAAGTGGGGTTCGGGCAGGCCGTCTCCGCACTTAAAAAAGTTAACTTTTGCCTTGCTTTTCTCTAACGAAAGCGCAGGATGATACTTGAATATTTTTTTAGGGATGCATAAAGTTAGCTCCCATTGTATGTTACCTGCGTTGCCGTTTTTAACCAGCGTTTGGTGCCTTATGGTTTTTAGCAAACTAACCGGCAAAAAGGTACGCCCTGTTTTGTGCCTGCCGTATTGCCCCCTGCATGTACCCATACAGTTAAACTCCAGGTTGTAATAGTTTGCATCACCATCAAAAGCGATAAAGAACTCCACACAGCTATCTTCAAACACCGGGTCGTTAAATTTACTGTATTCGGCCTTTAAAGTGTGTTCTGTTACGTAATATTTCAGATATATCTCGTCGTTACCATAAGCTAGCGCGAAAGATGCCTGAGGCTGCTGCTCTCCGTTTGCCCATGGCGCGTGCTGTATTAGCTGTTGCTCATACCCGTCTAAAACCTGCGATACCGCCTCTACCGAACGCAGATCATCAAAGCCATTAAGATACGGAATATTTATACCTGTTGCCATATCCATCAGTATTGCGCAGTTTTATAGCTGTCCATTTCGTTCAATATTGTATTGTGCATAGCGGCGGCGTTTGCATCAAGCATTTTCACCAGTTGAAACTGCGCCCTGGCCCTTTGCAGGTTATGGCCTTCAAATTTTATTTTAAAGTATTTATCGCCGTTAATATGGTCGGTTAAAAACCTAACCGCCTGCATGTAAGGCAGCAACAATGCGCCTTTCATCAGCGAGTTAACCTCGGTATCAGTTAAAAACTTTGATGCCTCTTTTAAATAACCTTTTACATAGGCATTAAATAGCGGCATGTTCAGTTGAATTTTACTCAGATCGGCCTCATCTTCGGTTGTGGTGTTGATGATGGTACGGATGGCATCACCAAAATCATAAGCCACGTAGCCATCCATTACGGTTTCCAGGTCGATAACGCATTGAGCTTCGTCATTTTTATCCAGCAATACATTGTTAAACTTAGTATCGTTATGGATAACGCGCTTTGGCAAAGTTGCCACTTGCTCGGGCTGCTGAAAGTACTGCATTGATGCAGCATACTTCGCCACAATATCCAGCTCATTTTTAACAGATGCCACACGGCCTAAAGGATCATTGGCTACCGCTTCGTCCAGGTGTTGCAAGCGTTTCTGGATGTTATGAAAGTCGGGGATCACTTCAAAGATCTCACCCGGCGGTATATCACACAGCATAGCCTGAAACTTCCCGAATGCTTTACCGCCTTCATAAGCCTGCTTTTCGGTTTTCACTACATCGTAGCTTTTGGTATCGCTTAAAAAGTAGAACATACGCCAGTAATCGCCTGTGCTGTCTTTATAAAAAAAGCGGGTGCTATCTGTAGGTATCAGGGTCATTACCTCCTTTAACGGATCACCATACCCATGCTCTTTTATTTTGTTTTTAAGATGCTCGGTTACACGGCGCATGTTATCTGTAAGCTTCTCTACATTGGTAAAAATACGGTGATTGATTCGCTGCAGCAGGTAATCAGGGCCCGAGGCCTGTACATTTTTTAACAGGAACGTATCATTAATATGGCCCGACCCATAGGATTTTTGCGACCCCACATCAGCCGCACATTTAAAATGCGACACAACTTCAGCTATGTTTTTAGAACTTTGCATTTATACTTTTATTATACTGTTATATATCAATCCACACATGGGGCGGGTTGTTTATGATAATTTAATGGGTTTATATTGGTTACCTATCTGTAAAAGTGATGTAAAATTATTGCTAACGAAAGCGTACTGCCGGGGCACATATTAACCATGCCGCTAAACAACCGTTTGCATAAACCACGCAAACGATTGTTCTATTTTTACGCAAACGGTTGTTCAAAATTTACTTATGTACGAATCAGCTACCTTAACTATGCTTTACAATCTGACACTATATATTATAATTTCATTTTTTTATTAATTCGAATACTAGCAGCCTGTCTGCTGCAACTTCTGTTTCTATTTTAGCCGGCCCCTTTACAATTTTACCCAAGTCGTTTTTCCACGTACCTTTTGGCAGGTAAACTGTTTTTTTTGTTCCATTTGCAACCATAGGCGCTACCAGATATTTATTGCCCAACATAAACTGCCCCTTTACATCGGCAAAGCCCTGGTTAGGGAATTCATACTCCATGCTGCGGGCAATAGGTTCGCCGGTTGCAGCGGCTTGTTTAACCAACTGCATAATGTATGGGGTATATTTTGCACGGATGTTGACCGCCTTTTTTACAATAGCCAAATTCTCTTTTGATAATACGCGCCATGGTGCAACCGAAAACTGCATCATGGGCATTAATGCCGAGCATTGCGCAGAGCGTACAACCAGTTGCTCATCCAGCCTATCCCTGCCAATGAACGACCCATACTCGCCGCCGCCTATCATATCGGGGCAGGTAAACTGGTAACCCAGCAAGCCCGCGGTGGTCAAATGCGGTATCAGTTTTTGCAGATCTTCCCAGTTATGCTTTTTATCGCGCAGGCGCTGTACCAGGGGCTCGCCGCCCATTTTCCACATAGCGCGGTACTCATTAAGGGGATAGTTTAAGCCTATTTCGCCCCATAACCTGCTATGCTCGTTAGGCGTTGCGGGTTTAAAAGATACCGCATCAGCCGGATAAAAATCAGCATCGCCGGCATCAAACTTAAAGCCATCCAAATGGTAGGTTTTCACCATATGATCTAACCTGCCCTGGTACCATTTTTTTGCATCTGGGTTGGTAAAATCAAGCACCGCACTGTGGCCGTTCCACCATTCAATAATGGCAGGTTTGTCGGTGTATTTCTCCGGATTACCGGTGTTTGCGCCCTTAGCCATCAGTAAAAGCTTTTGAGCAAGCAATTCTCTGAAAACCTCGGTATCCGGTGATACAAAAGGGCTCACCCACAACATCACCTTAAAGCCTAAGCTATGCAGGGTATCTACCATTGCGGCAGCATTTTTAAACCTGTCGGCCCTAAAATCAAACCTGCCGTAGTAATCGGCCCAGTTATCATCTATCATGATAACGCCCGGCGGGAAACCATTGGTAATAATGGCTTTTGCATAGGCTAAAATATCGGCCTCGTTTTGGTTATAAACCAGCTCTATCCAGGTATTGTACTGCGGTTTGCTGAACAACAGCGTATCAGGCAGTTTATTTTTTGACGGGAAGAAACGTTTTGCTGCATTCCTGAATGCCTCACGCAAATCTTTACCTGCCGAATCAATCGTCAGTGCGCCTTTTGCATTGCTGATAACTAATTTATTGTTCTCGACAGTAAACTTAAAAGGCTCTTCGCTCCAGATGAAGCGTCCTTTGGTTGATACCAGTAAAGGAGCGGCCTGGTTGCCACGGGTATCTGCATACATATCCAGGCTGTAACCGTCTTTAAAAGGCATTTGGTGGGCTTCGTTTACCGCGCCCCCAAACCACTTTTCGCCGTTTTTGATAGCTATGCTTGTTTGCGCGTAAAGTTGTACACCATTGGTGCATATCATCGCGACACAAAACAGACATGTTTTAAAGGCCTTCATCATTTAGCGGGGGTATATTAATTAACTTTTATAGTGTGGTTTAATTTATTGTAACCTGTAGCGGCTTCCCAAACATCGTTATTAGCCAGGCGGATGCTAAACTCCGGCCTTTTACCAATGCTCGCATAAGCATCGGGCAGGTTAAGCAGCATTTCGTAATCGCCTGCCGGGAAATCCTGAGGGATGGCTACACTTTCGGTAACTTTTACATCGCCGCTATACCATCTGCGTACATCTGCTGCCAGGTCTATCGATTTCACCTCACCGGTTTTGGTATTGCGCAGCAGCAACTGGGCAGGGCGTTTATTATATGGCGAGGCATAACCTCGGTTTATAATATTCAGGGTAATGGTCATGCTGCTACCTTTAACAACATTATCTGGCAGCACAGCGCTTTGTAAAACAAAACGGTAACCCAGGTTACGTTTAATGTTATCCATGCAGCCGCCGTCCTGCCAGTCGTTATTAACAGCAGTATTGTAATGCGCATTAATAAAGCTGTAATGCAGGGCTGCAAATTCCGCCTGGATCTTACCGGCAGGTTCGCAATCGTTGGTTGGGCTGTAATCGTCAGAGCAGGTTTCGCCGCCTACTACTACAAATTTGCTATCGGCTTTAAAGTAGTCTTTAAGGGTGTTCAGCACGGTACCGTCAGATGCGCGTGGAGTTGAGCTGTTGCCATAATCTTCGTATGTGCCAAAATCATTACTGCTGGCCATAAAGCAATCGTTATGGAAGCCTAAACGGGCAATATCGGTTTCGCTGAAGGCACCGCTTTCTGTTAAAGGGGCCGAGGTAAGCGGCGCGTTAACACCATAAATGTAGCGTTGTTTTAGCTGCGGGTAACGCAATTGTATCATCCTGTCGGCAGGTACGGCATCAAGCATGGCTTTGATCACTTCTATCCTGTCTTTCCAGTTTTGGTCGAGCAGTTTACCCTGTGCCGCGTTTGGCGAGGCATCGCCGAAAAAGTCGCTGTAGTATTGCTCGCCCCATACACCAATAAAGCCTAATTGCACACAGGCAATAATATCGGCATTATCATGCAGTAACGGTTTTAACTGCGCGATGTGATTAAGGATAATAGCTTTAGGTGCATCGCCGTAAAGCGGACAAATAAAACCTTCGGGGCAATTACCCGGTTTTGCAGTGGCAGTGTAAACAAAACGCGGGATAAGCTTAACACCTGCGGCACGCGCGGCATCAAAATCCTTTTTTAGATTGGTTAAAAATGATGCTGAGATGGCTTGGTTAACCACATCATCTAAAATATAATACCTAAAAACAAGTGTACTTGCCACCTGGTAATTTGCAGACTCGATAGCCTGCGGCGAGCGATAGGCTTTCAGTTCGGCTTCAGTCAATACCGTATAGTTGCTTGAGTGTACCTCAGAGTAGCGGTAAAAGCCACGTTCGGGGTTAGGAAAATCTTCCCCGCTCTCGGTATAAGTTACGTTTACCTTTTCAACATTTACAAGGTTAGCGTCTTTATCCTTACACGATGAAGACAGCAGTATAGCTGCAAGGGATACGCTCAGGGCGTAGCCTGTAAGTTTTTTTATCATGGTTTAGGGTTTTTATAGTTTAAAAAAGATGTTTCGTTTATAAAGCCAGTAACACAAGCCCCACTCGGCAATTAATGCGGCAATAGCCGATACCAATGCTGCTGCCCCTATAGGAACATTCAGGAAAAGATGAAGCATATCGCCGGTAAAAATGGCCACTTTGGCGTTTACCCATTGCGCACCTACCGTTTCAAAAAATAGGTAAATGAAGATAGCATTCATGCCTACAACCGTGAAGACCCAGGCATATTTGGTGTTACGCTTTACATCAACCAACCAGTAAACAGCGGCCAATATCAGCAGCACCCACCCTACCGATGCAAACGCGAACGAACTTGTGCTGATGCGTTTGATAATAGGTGTAATGCCAGACAGATCTAACCCGAAACCAATTACCAGGGCGATGATGCCGGCTATAACCAAAGCCTTTATTTTGTAGCTGATGGTTTTGTTTGAGATGAGCAGCTTGCCTGCCAGTACGCCCCAAATGGTGTGTGCCGCAGTTGGGATGCAGTTGATAGTTACCCACCCGTCGTTGTTTATTTTACCCATAAGCAAGGTATCAACGTAAGCGCCAAAGTTGTGCCCTTCTACAAAAGGCTGGTCAAAGCCCGGCATCAGTATGGTACGGTATAAAACCTCGGTAAGGATCAATAAACCCAAGGTAAATACCAGTTGCCAGATGTATGATCTGCCGATGATCAGGTAAGCCACTAAGGTGGTGAATGATAGCTGCGTTAACACATTCCAAAGTTCCCAAACGGGTTTGCCTGCATAAAAGCAATGCAGGGCTACACCGCAAATAAATAGCTTTAGGCTGCGTAGTAATATATGCGGCAGGTTTGCCTGCCAGCTTTGGCCCTTATCTAATTTACGGCTGTAAGAAATATACATCGCGGCGCCGGCCATGAACATAAATGCAGGCTGAACTAAATCCCAGAAATGCAGCCCGTGCCATGGATGATGAAAGAACTGGTTGATCAATCCGCCCATAGGCTGCGCCGGATCGATGTGCTTTATTGCTTCGTAAAGCCTGCAGCTTTCGCCGCAAAGCAGTATCATGATCATGCCGCGCATAACATCTAACGACACTAAACGCCCGTTAGCCAATTGATCAGCAGTTGAATTCTTTATCATAAAGCGCCGCGATATATATTTTGCTTACAGTTTTAAACAGATACAAACCAATTAAACCTATTCACTCATGTCAAGGAAGTAGCTTGGGCCACCATCATCAGGTGCGCTTCCTAACGTTACCGACCAATCGCTTTTGATGGCCTGTATTGCTATACGCATACCAGAACCGGTTAAGCCTTTTAGCTTACCGCGCGCAATACGCATTTCAAATTTCACTACCCCGGCGTCTTCTTTCACAGTACCTACTGTATAAGCTTCGGAAATAGATTGTTGGGCGAATGAAAACGCATTCTGATCGGCACTGTTATGGTAAAATATATCTACCCCTGCGGTAAGCAGCTGACCTTCTAATAGTATATCGTAACCACCATCAGTAAAAGTGCCAGTTAATAAGCCTGTGGCTGGGTTGTTATCAGAGTCCATGTAAAAATCAAAAATAACCCCGTCCGCTTTTTTGCCGGTCATTTCGCCATACATATATATGTAGTTACCGTCATAATCAAACTTAACATTTCTGAAAACGCCTTTTTTGGTCCCAAGCTGTACAACATCTTTTGTAACCGTTGCCCAATCATCCAACGTATTATCATTGATCTTTACCGGTGATGTTTTGGCTATGCGTAACACGGTTGATGCCTCTACACTCTTACCGTTAACAGACGCTGTTAAAGTTGGCACATACTTGCCTTTGCCCGGGTAAGTGTGGGTTGGTTTGGCATCGGTAGATGTTGTGCCATCACCAAAATCCCACTTGTAACCGGTTACACCTTCGGTTTTTACGATAAAGGTTGCCGTAGCGCCATCAACCTCTACATCATATAGCAGGTCGGTTTTTACTACGTAGTTATCCTTTTTACATGAGCTGAATACAGAACATGTAACGGCTACCGATAGCATGAACATATAAGCTTTTAAATTTTTCATATCAATATGTATGTTACTGTGTGATAATTAAATTATGGGTTTTGTGTTGCTAACGGGTTGCTCAACACCTCATCAATAGGGATATAATATATCGTACGTGGGTTGGTGTAAGGCACTGTTAGGTTAGGGTAACCCGATGGGGTTTTTGACAGGTCGATGTCGGTTTCTTTTAAACCGGCCAGGTGGTAACCCCAGTAAGCCTTGTTCAAGGTACGTTTGTTACGGAACACATCATAAGTACGGTGGCCTTCAAATGCCATCTCAATACGTTTTTCATCTAATACCACATCTAACGCAGTTTTACCTGCAGGCAAAACCTTGTTGTAAAGCGAGCCTTCCAATCCGCGGTTTTTGCGGATCTCATCCACATCATCAAGCGCGGCAGGGGTTGCACCAGTTTTAGCTTCGGCCTCGGCACGTATCAGGTACAACTCTGCTATCCTGAACATAATTGGCGAGCTTAAATTTGGTGATCCGCCCTGAAAAGAGAACTTGCTGATATAATACATCTCGATGCCATTCTTCTTTTGTACCACATCACCTACTTTTGACGGAACAATGTATGACCAGCGAACATCCTCGGGATGCGGGGCCATAGCAGCACGTAATGATGATGAAGCATATTCCTCTCCCCAGCCCGAGTTACCATCTGAGTAGATCATAGAGGCGATAGAACCAAATTTACCGTAATCATCTACCGTTGTAAAAGCTACACAGAAAATGGTTTCGCTGGCAGTTGTGGCATTGGCAAATAAGGCCGGATATGTTGCTTTAGTAGCTAAAGTAAATTTACCTGAGTTGATCACTTTATTTGACCATTCAATAGCTTTGGCGTTATCTTCTTTATAAAGATTAACGCGTGCAAGTAATGACCATGCTGCCTCCTGCGAGGCGTATTGCACACCACGTGACTGGGTCATTAAGGTAGCCGCCTTTTCTGAATCAGCAATAACAGAATCATAAACTTCTTTAACGGTCGACCGTGCTTTTTTGGCGTCGTCGGTTAAATTGGTACGCAGTATAATACCGGGTGCATTAGGGTCAACACTATATGGTTTACCAAATAACCTTACTAAGTTAAAGTGGCAGAATGCACGCAGAAAGTAGCACTCGCCTAATAGTTGATTAGTTTTTGCATCTGTTTTACCCGATTTTTCAACCGCATCAATAACCGTATTTACACCGGTGATGATCTTATAAGATATATACCAGTAGTAACGGGTATTACCCTGCGATGGCGAGTGGCCAAGGCTAAAGCTGTAGTACAATGGATCGGTAGTTACCTGGCCGCAAACAATATCATCGCTGGCAAAATCGCTCAGGTGATAAAACTGGCGCAGGTACATATTATTCTGATCTACCAAACCATTAAACTCTATATGGTCTTTAAATAAAGCGTAGGCGCCGTTAAGGGCGTTGGTTAAACCATCACTGGTAGTAACAATGGTACCCGTGCTAATAGCGTCGCTTGGGTTAACATCTAAGTTTTTACAGCTGCTTGCGGCAAAAACTACAAGTGCGATTATGGTGAATATTCTCTTTTTCATATACTTAATTTTAATAGGCCGCGACCTGCTTAAAAATTGAAATTAACGGTTAACAAATACTGACGGTTGTTTGGATACTTAAAGTCGGAAACGCCGGGGGTTGAAAAGCTGTTAGGGGTAATAGTAGTTTGCGGATCCTGACCTAAGAAATTAGAGAATGTAGCAACATTATCAGCAGTTACACCAACGCTTACGCCCTTCATAGCTATTTTGTTAGCCCATGCTGTTGGCAGGGTGTAACTAAAAGCAATGTTTCTGATGGTGAAATAGCTGCCATCTTTTAAGTAACGGGTTGAGTTTTCGGTAGAGTTAGCTGAGTTTTGCGGGCTTGGCTCTGTAGCCTGGGTATCGCCCGGGCCGCTCCATACTTTAGCACCATCAGGTAATTTTATCTGATTGTAATATGGTTCGTGCCCATCGTTCATCATAAACCTTAGGTTATTGCTAAATACTTTGTTACCATAGTTAAAGTAAGTGCTTACACGTAAGTTAAAGTTTTTATACCTGAAACTGTTGTTAAACCCACCCTGAAACTTAGGCAAGGCCGAGCCCACTTCCTGTATGGTAGCCTGTGCATAGTCTGATGTTTTTTCGCGGGCTACTGCTTTACCTTCAGTATTATAGATAACTTTCTCCCAAACCGGTGCGCCTGTTTGCGCATCAACACCTAACCATTTTGGCATGTAAAATTCAAACAGGTTACCACCGTTGCGGTATATTTGCGAGATGCTCCATGAACCGGTCTTTACGATATCTGACGGGAAGCCCTCTAATTTGTTATTGTTAAAGTTGATGGTAAAATCGGTGTTCCACTCAAAATCTTTCGTTTTGATGTTAGTTGAATTGATACCAACCTCAATACCCTTATTAATTACGCTACCCGCGTTTTCCCACTTGGTCTCAAAACCTACTGATAGTGGTTGAGACACTTGTAGTAACAGGTCTTTAGTATCGTTACGGTAAACATCTACTGTTAAATTCACCCTTTTAAATAAACCGATATCGATACCGGCATTTATCTGGCGTTTGCTCTCCCAGGTAAGGTTAGGGCTTGCTAACTGGTAAGGTACCGCGCCAACCAGTGAATTATATTGTGTAGTTAACGAGAAGAGCCCCAGGTAGCGAGATGCGCCAATATCCTGCGTACCGGTAATACCGTAGCTACCGCGTATTTTTAAGTTATTGATAACACTGTTATCTGATAAAAATTCTTCATTACTGGCCAACCAGGCTGCAGATACTGATGGGAAACCACCGTAATGTTTACTTGGTGCAAAGTTTGAAGAACCATCATACCTGTATGAACCCGACAGGAAATATTTTTCTTTATAATTATAGTTTACCTGCGATATTAATGATTGCAGGATATATTTATTGTTAGCGCCGTTTACCAGTTGTGTATTAGATGCAACACTTAACACCTTTAAACCTTCAGGCAAGCCCTGGCCAGATCCTCCCGAGTATTCGTTTTTGCTGCTTTCGAACGCGCCGCCTACAAAGCCGCTGATAGAGTGGTCGCCTAATCTAAAATCAAACTTAAATAACTGGTTGCTGATAACACCGTAGTTAAGAGTGTTTAGCTCATCAATATAACCTTTGCCATGGTAAGTACCCGCAGCAACCGGTGATACATAATTGGTGCCTTTATCAAACGATGCTGATACTCTGTTTGTGCTGGCAAATGTTAACCAGTTGGTGATACAGTAGTTGATACCCAGATCGTAGTTTACATTAAACCCTTTATATGAGTGATCTGAGTTTTGTACGGTGTTAAGCGGGTTTATCTTATCTCTCGACCACCATTTAAATGTAGAATTACCATCTACATAAATTGGGTTACCGGCGGCATCGTATGGGTTATCCCAGGGCATGTTCAGGAACGAGTAATACACATCCATGTAATCGTAGCTTTTGCCTTGCGATGCGCTAAGATTGATATTGTTGGTTACATCAAGTTTTTTTGAGAAATGATAGGTTGAGTTACCACGTAAGTTAACACGCTCAAAGTTTGTGTTAACAAAAGTACCTTTCTCTTTATAGTATGACGCTCCTACGTAATAATCGTTCTTTTCTGTTTTGCCGCTGGCAGACAGGTAGAAGTTATACACCGGTGCCGATTTAAATGACTCTTTAGACCAGTTATAATTTTGGTTGCGAAGCGCTAAAGGGCGTTCTGCGTAAAACTTCACCAGGTCTATCTTGTAAGAGTTATCTGGCGCGCCTACAATGTAATCGCGGTAAAACTCTTTCTGGTAATCGTACAGCTCGTTGCTGTTCATCAGGTTCATCTTACCAAAATCGGCAGTACGGAAACCTGTTGATATTTTTGCCTCGAACCTGGTTTCGCCTTGTTTGGCGCTTTTGGTAGTTACAATGATAACACCCGCGTTTGCCTGCGAACCGTATAAAGCGGTAGCACCGGCATCTTTTAATACGGTGATGCTTTCCACATCATTAGGGTCATAGTTACCGCCAATGATACCATCAACCACAAAAAGCGGGCTTTGGCTGGCATTAACAGATGATACACCACGCAGCCTTATCTCGGCTACGGCACCCGGCGCACCCGAACTGTTAACCACGTTTAAACCGGCAACCTTACCTTGCAGCATGGTACCAATATCGTTAGCGGTAACATCCTTCAGCTTGTTGGCCGATACCACGGTAACCGCGCTGGTTAGCTCGTTTTGTTTTTTGCTGGTGTAACCAACCACAACAACATCATTAAGTTGTTGCACATCCTCGGCTAGTTGTACCTGGATGTTGGTTTGGCCGGCAGTTACGGCTACCTCTTTTGGCAAATAACCAACAAAACGCACAACAAGTGTTGCTTTGCCGGCCGGTACATTTAAAGAGAATTCTCCGTTAGTGTTTGTCATGCCACCAATGGTAGTGCCTTTAACAGACACTGTTACGCCCGGCATTGGCTGCTTATCGAGCGCTGATACAACGCGCCCTGTTACCGGTAAGGTTTGCGAGAAACCCTGCAGGCAAAACAAAAGAGCGCAAGTACAGATGAGTAAAAGTTTTCTGATCATATTGTGTAAGTTAGTTTATAGTTTTTAGCATGGTTAATTGCTTATTTGTAAAAGTGATGTAAAATTATTGTTAACGAAAGGGCGCGGCCATAACGTAAATTGAAAACACAGCTACGCAAACGTTTGCACGGTTTACGCAAACGTTTGTTCTATTTTACGCAACCGTTTGCGTAAAATTCACTTATGTGCTGATTAGCAGATTATTATTGGCTATTCGGGGTATATCACACCCTTAATTAGCAGCATTGCATTAAAACAAAAGATAATTATTTGGCAGGAGTATAATCGATCATCTCCGAATCGATGATATGCTGCAATAGCGGGAGTTCTGTTGCGTTGGGTTTTGTTGCGTTGTTAATGAGCTCGAAAAGAAAGCCTGCCGCCATTGATGATTGCTTATAGGCAAACTGCTCAATAGATGCCAGTGGTACGCTATCCATGTATTCCCAAATAGGCAGGTTAGCAAAGCTGATAAAGCTTATATCCTTATTTACCACAAGCCCGGCAGCTTTAACCGCGGCTATACAATCAAGCAAAACATAATCGTTAAATACAATAACAGCCGTGGGCGATTCCTCAAGCGAAATGAGTTTGTTTATCGCCTTCAGGTTATCGGCCTTGCCCAATGTTGTTGATACAATAATATCCTGATCTACCGGCAGGTTATTTTCTTTTAAACATCTAAAATAGATCTCTAAACGTTGCAGGGTTGCGGCCAGTTTTGCCGGGCCGTTTATAAGGCCAATACGGGTATGGCCTATGCCAACCAGTTTGGTGATAGCCTGCAACATACCCGATACCAGGTTACAAGCCACATAATTAATGTCTTTACGATTAGGCACCCTATCAAAAAACACTACCGGGATGTTATATTTTTTCAGACTGTCGAAATGCTCATACGTCGAGGTTTCTTTGGTGAGCGATACCAGTACGCCGTCAACACGGTGGTCTTTCATGTTCTCCACTATCTTTTTCTCGCGCTCAAAATTATCAAGCGATTGCCCGATGATCACGTTATAGTTACTGGCTTCAGCGGCGTCCTCCACCCCGGTTAACGCGGCCGAGAAGAAAGGTTCGGAAAGATCAGGGATAATAACACCTATAGTGTATGTTTTGCGTTCTTTAAAATAGATGGCCATTTTATTGGCCTCGTAGCCAATCTCTTTGGCCACTTTGTGTACCCGCATAGTAGTTACCAAACCAATACTCGGATGATCATGCAACGCCCGCGATACGGTTGATGCAGATACATTAAGCCGCTTGGCTATTTCTTTTATGGTAGGTAACTTGTTTTTCGACATTTATATGCTGGTGGAGGCAGTTTTCTTAGTTAGCTAAATTACTATATTAATTATGAAGCTACCAAATTTACATGCCGATAACACAAACAGACTTGTTTATGCAAAACAACTGTTAGCTATAGTGGAGGCCTTATTTGTTCCGCTTGTTCTATTTATGAGCAGAACAAAGCGCAACAGGGTGTACTTTATTAATTTACCGCATCTAATTGCAACACTACACTGGTATGGTAACTGCTTATTTCGGGGTTAATACCAACAGCCATCAGGAAATCGCCGGTGTAAACCTGGTTGTCAGGTAATACAGAGCCCGTGCCCGGGTAAAGGTTTATCTCCTTAACCGTATACTTCTTCTGCGGGTCTAATCCCTTAAAACGGATAGGCGCCTTTGTACCGCTACCATAACGGTTATTCACCAGGTAGTTAAACACCACCGCTTTTGATTTGGCTTCGTTTACATACATTAATGCAGCGGCATCATTATCCCACGGGCTTTGCAGGCGGTATTGGTCGCCGTGCCATATTACGTCTTTAAGGGCATCGTAATTTTTTAATGCCTGCTGGCAAAAGGCAAGGTCTTTATCATTTAATTTACCTACCACAATATCAAAACCCATTTTGCCCATCATAGCCACATCCACCCTAAATTTAATAGGTTGCTTACCCCAATCAGTAACATGGTTTGAGCTTGCAATAGCCGGGAAGAAATATGAATACTCCCATTGAATGAAGATTCTTTCCAGCGGGTCGGTGTTATCGCTTGGCCAATACTCCGTAAAATATTTAAGCGCGCCGTAATCTACACGGCCGCCACCGCCAGAGCATAGCATTAGTGGTACTTTTGGGTACTTGGCGCGTACGCGATCAAGCACTTTATACAGCCCTTTCACATAATCAACGTACAGGTGCGACTGATCTTTTTTCAAATACTGTGAATGTGCATTATATATCACAGCATTACAATCCCACTTAATGTAGGCCAGGTCGGGATTCTTGGTGAACAGGTTATCAACTACGCCAAATACAAAGTCCTGCACTTTAGGGTTTGTCAGATCGAGCACCAGTTGGTTCCTGAAATATTTTTCGGGGCGGTTAGCTTCTTTGATCACCCAATCAGGGTGCGCTTTGTACAGATCGCTGGCCGGGTTAACCATTTCGGGCTCAATCCAGATGCCAAATTTTACGCCATTTGCCTGCGCTTCTTTTACTAAGGAGCTGATGCCGTTTGGCAATTTCAGTTTGTTTTCCTGCCAGTCGCCCAACCCTGCATTGTCGCCATTACGAGGGTGGTTATTACCAAACCACCCATCATCCAGCAAAAACATATCGGCACCAAGTTTTTTGGTATCTTTTATAAGTTGGGCCAGTTTAGGCTCGTTAAAATCAAAGTAGGTAGATTCCCAGTTGTTTAAAAGTGTGAGCCTTGAGCCGTTACCGTCAACAATTTTATAGTTGCGCGCCCAGCGGTGCAATTGCCTGCTGGCATCACCACGGCCATGCACCGAGTAGGTATACACCAACGCAGGTGTTGTAAACTCTTCGCCCGGCTTCAATCGGTATTCTGATGCGGCGTTATTGATACCGGCTATCAGCCTCAGGTTATCTGCCGGGTCGTATTCAAAATCGACCCTGAAATTGCCCGACCATTCCAGCGAGCCCAACAATACTTTACCTTCATCTTCAGTAGCGGGTTTCCCCATCGATATCATAAAGGTTGATGGCTCGTACAAATTAGCGCGGGTTCCCAGTTTACTGTCGATGGTTTTGATACCATGGGTAAGTTTGCTTTCCTCGGGTTTCATTTCTGACGCCCAGTTACCGTGATATTGTTTCAGCCAAAAACCCTCGCCTTCTTTTTTAAAGTTAAGGTTGGCTGATGCATACTTATTAAGGGTTACTACTCCCTTTTCGTTATTGGTAATTACCGACCATTGTTCAGTAACATCTTCCTTATAAAATGTTTTATAATATAGTTTCACCTCAAATGGATAGGCCGGATCCTTCAATGTTATAGTTAACAGGGAAACATTGTCATCTGCCTTAGTTATTGTATGATTTACATATAGCAGATCGAGCGATTTGTTGCCATCAGCATGTGTAACGGTCAGTGCAGGCTCTGCCAGGTTAGCCGAACCCGATGGTGTATAGGCATCATCCAATATTCCCGAATCATCATTTGGTTTGTACAGGTTTTTAATAGCGGCATACTCCGCTGCATTACCCAGTTTTGCGCCAAAATAAACCATCTTCAGGTTTTTCTGGGCATCTGTTTGCAGCACAAGTGCATTGTGCATCGTTTCTACCGGGATGGTTACAACTTGTGCTTTGGCAAATGAGCATACTGTAATAAGGCAAACTATCGCTAAAGATAATCGACGGGTTCTTTTAAATCTCATGACTGGGTTATAAATGTATGGCAGACAATAATACGGTAAAAAAAAAACCTTAACAAAATGCTAATGGGTAATATTATTGGGGCGGGCGCTTATAATGATTCAACAAAACAGTAAATGTATCACTTCCGGTTTTCCAAGTGCTGTTTACCTGCATTTTTGTTCGCACTGTTTCACCGCCATGCCACATAATCACTTTCGCCGGGCTGTGTGCACGGGGTGTAAATATTTTAATTGCATAGCCAAAGCCTGCCCGTAAATTTTAGTTAGGAACTGATCATAACCTCATACCAATTATTGGCGTAGGTTTTATAAATTGCAGGATACTTTTGGAAACAAGCCTCATGAAATACCTTATTATTACCCTGCTTACTTTTATAACGCTAACCAGCTATTCGCAAGGCTATAAAAGCCGGTTAGAAACGCATCGTAAACAGTATAAAGCAGATTTCCTGACGGATAAAACTCCCCCTTAAAAGAAGCCGACCTTAAAAACCTGCATTTTTATGACGCGGATAGTACCTACCTGATAACTGCCGACGTAGAAATTTTGCCAACTGAGCCATCATTCATGATACCCACCTTTAATGGTGCGAAGCAGGAATATGTACGTTATGCACGTGTGAAATTTGTATTGAACGGTAAACCGCTTCACTTAACTATTTACAGCAATACGCTATTGGCCAAACGCCCCGGCTTTGCCGACTACCTGTTTATGCCTTTTACAGACCAGACTAACGGTAATGAAACTTACGGCGGCGGCCGATATCTTGATCTTAAAACCACCGACATCAAAAACGGCCATTTGGAAATTGATTTTAATAAGGCTTATAACCCCTATTGCGCTTACAGTGCCGGCTACCAGTGCCCAATGCCCCCACAAGAGAATGACCTGGAACTAAAAGTACAGGCCGGCGAGAAACAATACACCGGCGAAAAAAAGCATTAAATATTTAATTATGAATGCGTAAGCTATTTTGTAAATTGCATTAATTAAACCTTTATAAACCCCTTATCAATGCTAAACTCAAATAGATTATGGAGGGTATTATTTGCCTTATCCATTATTGGTATTGCCTTATTGCAAATTGTATTTTTAGTGTTTATGCCTGTCATTATTCCGTGGCCGGCTGATATTGCCGTGTCGCATTTTTCGGCATGGATAGGTAGTATTGTACTGGCGGCAATATGCTTGCCTGTATTGGTGAACAGTAAAGCCCGGCCTGCTGCCATTTATTTAGGGTTGCTTTTTTTACTATTACTGATCGTTTTTCATATCCCAAACCAATTTTTAACTACTCCCGATTTTTTAGGCAGTTGGGCTAATGCGTTTAAAATATTTGCATTAAGCGCCTGCGCTTTTATAGTGGCATCATCATTACCGCAGGTGGGCGAATTTACCACCGGGTTTGAAGGGGTACTGCCTGCAGGCAAATACTTCCTGGCTTTAACTATACTCATATTTGGCATTGAGCATTTTATTTACATTGGCTTTGTACCCAGCCTTGTACCAAAATGGATCCCCTTCCCGGTTTTTTGGACGTACTTTACAGGTGTTGCCCTCATAGCAGCCGGGCTTGGCATCTTATTGAATATACAACGCCAGCTGGCGGCAAAACTACTGGGTATAATGCTGTTGATATGGGTAATTATACTTCACATTCCACGCGCCTGGGCCAACCCAAAAGGTATGCACGGTAACGAAATAGTAAGTGTATTTGAGACACTGGCTTTTAGCAGCGCGGCTTTTATATTATCTAACGTGCCAAAAAAGGTTGTTAAAACTACGGCTAAAACCAAAGGCAAAGCAAAAAAGCGTTAGCATATGCCAACGCTTTAGGTTAAAGCTTACCTTCCAATTCTTTCGCTTTGGCGTAATTAGATGTGCCTGGTGGTACATTTTTGAGCCATTTGCGGGCGTTGGTTTTATCATTCTGCTTCACATAACTTAAAGCCATGTAATATGCCGCATCATACTTAAATGCCGATTCGCCCTGGTAAAGCTGTTGCAAAATAACACGGGCTTTGACTTCCTGTTTATCCTGTATCAAAGTGATGCCGTAATAATAAGCCGCCATACTGTTATTAGGGTTAGCGGCATACTCCTTCGCCAGCAGCTTTTCGGCTGCTATGTAATCCTTTTTATTGTAGTAGGCCGCTGCCTTTTCTAAATTGGTTTGAGCACCCTCGCCCCTTTCAGAAACCAACATGCTGCTTGCTGTACTGTATTCCTCATACAAACTCTTCTTCCAAGGGTTAAAAACAATAAGCCCCAGTATAAGCACCGCCGCTATGCCCGAGATCCACCTTGTGTATGATTTAAATGATACTACTTTGGCTTCGGCTTTAAAATGCGTTTTGTTTAGGTTACCAAGGGTTTGTTTTAAACCATCAAGGCTGGCATCAGGCGTAAACCGGGTTTTTAACGCGATGGTTGCCTGCCGGTATTGCTCCACATATTCGCGCAGTTCGGCATCGCCCTGCATTTGCAGCTCAAAATCTTTTTGCTGCTGCAAATCCATTTCTCCATCTACATAATTTGATACCTGTAGAATGCTATCGTTATTCATCGCTGCTAAATATTAAGATTGAACCATTTTTACTAAAGATGCCATACACTCCGATTTTTTTTTACGCAGATACCCATAAGTAACACCCATAGCCTCGGCCACTTTTTCCTGTGCCTCGCCCTGCATGCTCCAACGGATGATTTCCTTGCATTTTTCGCCCAGTTTTTCAAAAGCAGCCATAAACCTGTTGTTCTGTTCTATTTGGTGCTCCAACTCTTCGGCAAGTGCAAAAGTATCCTCGCTGCTATCTAATACATCGTCGGGGTTATTTGTTACCTGTATTAATGATCTTTTTTTTAATTCGTTAAACCATTTGCGTTTGCATACCAAAAAAACAAAGGCATTAAAGGGGCAGGTGAGCTGCATATCCTTGTTTTTGGCCTGGTGATATATATCTATTAAAGCTTCCTGGAAAATATCGGCGGCATCATCCTCATTACCATTATTAAAACAGATATATGATTTTACCTGCCGGGCGCAGCTTTTATATATCTCATCAATAAGCCCTGCATCATCATTTAATAAGGCCGTTACATAACGCTGATCGGGATGGGTTGCTTTTGCCATAAAATAGGTTGTGGGAAAGTACGAAAAATAATATTTAAAAAATATTTCAAAAAAGGGGGTAACAAATTTTAAGCACCGCTGATATAGATGCAAACAACGATAAATCACGGCGTAACGCTGAAAAGCCAAAATAGAGTAAGCGATAAAAAAAATTAAAACTACAATTATGAAAAAGTTTAATTTAACCTCAGTATCAGTAGCAGCATTATTGTTATTAGCAGTATCCTGCACAAAAGACAAAAACGATATGGGCTTCGTTCCAACAAACCCAGATGGCAACGCACAGCAATTTGTAGCAAGCAACGCGCCTAAAACACAAACCATGCAAATTGATGCATCAAACCTGCCGCAAAGCGTAACGTTAAAAGGCGGCACCAAAATCACCTTCCCGGCAGGGTCATTAACTGTAGGCGGTGTAGCGGTAACCGGTACAGTAACGGTAGAAGCTGTTGAAGTATTGAAAAGAAGCGACGTACTATTTTACGGCAGCAACACTAACCACATCAGCGGTGCCCCGCTTGCATCGGATGGTTTTATATACGTAAATGTTAAAGCAAACGGTACAAGTGTAGACAATATGATGCCTGTACCTATGCAAATTTCTATCCCGGCTAAACGAAGCGGTGTTACCCAACTTTGGGAGGGGGTCGACCAGGGTGGTAACCCGCTTGTAGCCGGAGCCGTGGCACAAATGGCCTGGGCCGCACCACGCAAAGGCGCTAATGGCCAGGATGGCGGCAAAGAGGTAGCTTCGGTTAACAATACCTTCACTTTTAACTTCGGCAGTACCGGTTGGATCAATACCGACGTGTTTTACAGCTATAGCAACCCAAAAACTACCGTGAATGTTGATCTGGTTGGTAACCCCGGCACACTATCATCATTCCACTCGTACAGCGGCGAAACTTATGTTTACTTCTGTGCAAAGGGTAGTAATGTTGCCGCGCAATTGTACACTACAACCGGCCCAAACAGTGTTAAAAGTTATGACAATGTAATGCCGGTAGGTGTTGAAGGCAAATTCCTTACCTTCTCAATAAAAGATGGCAAATACTACTACGGCGAACTGGAAAGCACTATTACAGCCAATCAGCATGTAACCTTAACCCTTACCGAAACTACCGAAGCTGCGGTACAAACAGCCATAAACAGCCTGGATAGTTACTAATACTACCTGTATTTTTTAATTAGTTAAGCGGCCCTGAGTTCCAGGGTCGCTTATTATCATTTTAAGTTTTTATATTTAATTGTTTTTCACCTAACCAGTTGCCCCCTGTCACACCATGAGAAAGCTCTTGTTACTTACCTTCATCTGCTTTGCTACTAAACTAAGCGCGCAGGTACTTCCCCCGGCGGTAATACCAACAGATACTATCCCGGCTATTATTAATTATACCGACGACAATGGCACGGTAAAATTCAGCCCGCAGTTACGCGCCCTAAGGCCGATTGCAGGTGCCCCGGCCCCATTCTTTACCTATTTTTGGGAGTTTGGCGATGGCACTTTCAGCTTTGAGAAAGAACCGGTGCATACTTATTTAGATTCTGCCCTTACTTACTACAGCGCCCGGCTTTATGCCACCAATAATTATGATGATGGCAAACGCCCGCCCACCCGGCCAAAAAAGGTGATCATTAAACGATCTAAGGCTATGCTGGCCTCGGCACCAGTGCCCAGTAATATCTTCCAGCCCGGCAGCAGCATCACCCTGAAAAATAATTGCCAACCCAAACCCGGCGACGATATGATATTGGTATTAGGCTATCGCAACAAAGCCGGCAACCTAACCAATAACCTGGGTGGTACCATCGCCATTTTATATAACGATAAGGAATTTAGCAACAATAATTTCGACCTGACCGAAACACGCACCTATCATGGCGAGAAAACCGAAGACCTGCAAAAGTTGAACGCCTTTGCCTATTCGCCAGTTAAAAAAGCAAAGGATAATTTATACTATGCTTCTGTTAGCCCCGGCATTTCGCAGGCGCAGATTGATGATATACTGGCAAAAGAGGCTTTAGTATTGCGCGACCAGGTAAAGAACTTTAAAAGCAGTAAGGCATGGCATTTTGAGAACCTGAAAGCCGGGCAGGAGAATTTTGTTTTTATGGATTTTAAAACTACGCCCGAAATGATCAAAGATACCAACGCCATTGTACGCCTGAGTGGTGTTTTTATCCCTGATGACCCTAAAATAGAACGCGAGATATTTAGTGTGGAACTACAGATAGTAGCCTCACACGATCCCAATAAAATGTCGTTACGCAGAACGCGGATGGATTACCGATTTACCGGTAAACACCGCGAATTGACTTATAGGGTAGATTTTCAGAACACAGGCAAAGGGCCTGCAAAAAAGGTAAATGTGGGGGTTAGCTTGTCGCCGGTATTTGATGCCAGCACCATCAAGGTAAGCCGTACCAAACCCGAAGTAAAAAGCTGCGACAGCGCATACGCCAACCAAAGCTGCCTGAAGGTTGTACCGGGTACCGACAGCGTGAATTTTATTTTTAACAACATTTACCTGCCCGGCACACAGCAGGAAGGTGTACACGATGCCGACTCGACCAAAGGCTTTGTGGAATACAAGATCAAATTTAAGGAGAAACCAAAAAAGCTGCCCATCTATACCCGGGCATCTATCATATTTGACAAGAACGAACCCATTGTAACCAACAAGGCTACCGGCAGGTTTAAACCGGGCTTATCGCCGGGGATTATACTGGGTTTTGGGTTTCCTCTGCAATCAAAAGGCAGCGATTACCTTACGCAAAAAAACATCACGATTGGTGCAAGCATCGCGCCGTATTCATCCTATGGAAAATATTTACAGGCCGAGATCTACCTGAGCGACTTTAAGGAAGTTTCACAAACACGCACTGTAGCCGGTAACAGGGATACCACAATAGGTAAGGTACCGTACATTATTAGCAGCCGTACCCGAACTACATCCACCAAAGTAACCACGTTAAACGTGGTGCCTGTATCCTTACGGTATAGCTTTAACGATTATATAGGCGCAGGTGTGGGCGCGTTGGTTTCCATAGACCTGAACAATACCTTCAAAAACAATATAAACTACGCATTAAAAGGGGTAAACGGTGTTGCTGATGAAAACCTTGCGGTATTGGCAGATAGGGTAAAAAAGACATTTTCGGATGCGCGGGCTTCTGTTTTTGCCGATGTTGTTGTGGGTAAGGTGCGCGTAGGGCCTGCTGTTGGGTTCAGGTATTTTTACGATATAAAATCTTCAGTATCACACGCAAGCACCTATGTAACCTGGAAATTCTAACTTAAAATAACCTATTTTAGTGGCACTAACCGTTACCTATGCCGCTAAAGCCTGTACGATATATTGTACTTTTTTGCCTGATGCTTTTGCATGCGGCAGCTTATGCGCAGGATGCCGCAATCAGCAAAAAACTGGCCGACCTAAAAAGCAAGAACGACCTTACCGAATGGCTTTACCAGCGAATAGATTATGTGACTGCTAATCCGCAGCAACTACCTTTTCTGCTTGCCACGCAAAAAGAAGCATGGCGGCAGCCCACCACACTTGAAGAGCGCATTGCCTGGCTCACCCTGTTAAGCACACAGGGGTATGACCAACTGCAAGCCGGGGATATACTCAGCTCTATTAACTACTATGAGGATGCTTACGCATACTTCTATAAGTATAAAGTAGTACAGTTTGATGTGGTAGAATATGTGTTTAAACCACTTGGCAATAACTATACCCGCCTTGGCGATTATGAGCGGGCTATATTCATCCAGCAAAAGGCAATTGAACAATTGAACGCCTTTGAAAATACCGGGGATATGGCTTCGGCTTATTGCAACATGGCCATATCATATTACACCATGGGCAATTATACCGCCGCCCTGAATTGCATAACCAAAGGCCAAAAACTCACAAAAAATTCCGGGGTAAATTTTCGGCTTCAGAACGTCCTGGCTGACATTTTAAACGACCAAAACCGCCCTTCGAATGCCCAGAAAATACTCCAAAAGAACATTAAATCGCAAAAAAACGCCAACAGCCAAAACGCCTATAGCTTGCTCGGCGCTTATACAACTTTGGGGAATATAGAATTAAAAAGCCATCATCTGAAATTTGCCGGGAACAATTATAATTCGGCCCTTAACATCATTAATATTTGGTACCCCGGCGACCGGCTGCGCGAAAAAGCAAACCTGGTTGCACAACTTGCCAAAGTTAAACGCTTAGAGAACCAGCCACAAAAAGCACTTTTATTAGCCGATGAAGCTTTAAGAATATTACGTATAAACACATTGCAAAATAAAACCCTGGCGCAAAACATTTATGGCGAAATTAACCTGGTTGATATCTTCTCGGAAAAAGCGCTTACCTACCAACTACTAAAACAACCCGAAGCAGCCCTGCAAAATATACGTTACGCCCTGCTGGCAACGGATAAAATAAGGAAGGAATTTGCCGATAATAAAACCAAAGAGCGCCTGCAAAACAACGGCAAGGAACTGGCCGAAACCGCCATAGAAATGGCATTGGGCTTATACCAAACATCGCACGATGAAAAATACCTGAACCTGGTACTGGAAATTGCCGAGCAAACCAAAGCCCGCACCCTTGCCGACCAGATACTGCACAACAACCAGCAATTTGCAAGCAACCGGCATGATAGCACGCTGCGCAAACGTACAGACCTTGAACGTGCCATTGCCTATAACGAACGGTTAGTTATGACCGAAAAAAATGGTGCAAAATATCAGGAGAAGGTTAACGCTTTAAAATATGAACTATCGCTGCTCAATAAAAAATACCGCGAACAATCAGCAGGGACGGTTTCAGCGGCGGCGGATATGTTATCGGCTTTACCAAAAGAGCTGCATGCCATTGAGTTCTTTTTTGGTACGCGCGGCGTATATATGATAGATATAAAAAACAGCGTTGTTAAAAAAGTTACAAGAATAGCCGGCGCGGATAGTTTACGCCGGCAGCTTACCCAATTCATCAACACCTATTACCGCAACGGGCCGGATGCCATGCTTAATTCGCCAAAGGCGTTTTTCATGACATCGAATAGTATCTATAACACGCTATTTAAAAGCACAGCATTACGAGCAAATGAACGCCTTTGTATTATTGCCGATGATGTATTGGGCTATCTGTCGTTCGATGGGTTAATTACCGGGAATAAGTATGATCCCGCCACATCACAATGGCCGTTCCTGCTCAAAAAATTGACTACCACTTATGCGTTCTCGCTGAATGCCCTGATCAAAAACAAAGCTAAGGATACCGGCAGAACAACTTTTAGCGGGCTATTTGTTACGCACGAAAGCAACAGCAACACGCCTATCATCGCTGTAAAAAAAGAGGCTGCTGCGATTAATAAATTAGTAAAGGGCAATTACCTGTATAACGATAATGTGAACACCAAATCATTCTTTAACAGTTTTGAAAACTCCGCTACGCTGCATATCAGTACCCATGCTTATCTGTCGGGCATCAACAAAGAGCCTACGCTTGACTTTGGCAAAGAGAAACTTTTCCTGTTCGAGCTATTATCTAAAGCCAATAAACCCAACCTGGTTATACTAAGTGCCTGCCGTACCGGCGATGGGATGCTGGCAAACGGCGAGGGCATCATCAGCCTGTCGCGCGGGTTTACAGCCATTGGTACACCTGCAACCATAGCTGGTTTATGGAACGTGAATGATGAAGCTGTATCGCAAATAACCGCCAACGTATACAAACACCTGCTTACCGGTAAAAGCAGCGGTACTGCACTGCATCAAGCCAAACTTGCGTGGTTAAATACTGCCCAACCATCTGATGCCATGTACCTGCCTTACTATTGGGACAGCCTGGTACTGATGGGTGCCGACGAGCCGGTACATTTACAGGCAGCCATAAATTCTATTTATTGGTATGCCATAGGCGGCCTCATAGTAATTACGCTCGGCTTGCTTTATTGGAGAAAAAAGAAACGATAATTTTTACCTGCTTGCCGCATAAATAAACCACGCATTGAGTAAAACATAACCTGCCAGCATTACCTGGGCACACCAAAAATCGAACTTTTTAGCATCCTCCACTTTTTCCTTTTTCACCAAACGCAGGGAATATGCGGTGCTGATAATTATGATAAGGATAAATAACAGGGTGATACCATGTAGCGTATCAACCAGGGTAAACGTGGTAGATTCGGGCAGGGACGAGTCTACAATATACTTGTTACCAATTACTGCGAACAGAGCCCCTACACTCAGGCCAAACCGCGAATCGATACTATCCGTATGGATGTAAAAACACATATAGGCTATCAGGAAAGCTACATACATGCCCAGGAACATCTTCCAGAACAAGCCCATGGCGGCCCTGTCTATCTGTAACTTTACTTTAAAATTGCTGTATTCGGTATGTGGTTTAGGCACACTCTCGTCACCAAAGGCTGTCTCGTAAACTTTTATCCCGGTAGATACATTCAGGCTATCTATTTGCCAGCCCCTCAGGGTAAAACGCGGATCGAAGTGCTTACCAAGTGTATCGGGCGCAAAAACCAACGATTTGGAATCGAACTGTGAATTCTCGATAGAGAACCGGAGCTTTTGCTTATCAAACGGAAAGTTTTCTGTCGCCCATGAATCTTTCATTACACACTGCAGCTTCATCAGGATGTAAACCTTGTTATCGCTGGAGTCGACAGTAGAATAGGATTGCGTAACCGTTTTTGCCTGCGGCACTTCCAGGTTATGCAAAAAGTCGAATTTTTTGTTCTTGTATTTTAACCACAGCCAAAGGTTTATGCTGTACTCTTTATCCTTAAAATTTATATCGTGGATGCTGGTGATGTAAATACCGCTGTAAACCGTATCCGGTTTTTCGGCCTGTGCCTTGGCCTGTGGGGATGCAAAAACGGCCAGGATAAAAGCAATGGCTAAAATAACTTGTTTACGCAGGGGTATCGCTATCATAAATTAAAACTACATGCTAAAAATAGTTATTTTGTTTTGATCAGCAGCCTATTAACAGGTGTAAATGAAATTATCTTACATCTATCAAACGTTCCTATGGAACGTAATGCTTTTATAACTGAAACTACCAACCAAACGCCCCGATGGGGCGAACCTATATATTAGAGCAACGTTCGCCCCTTCGGGCTTAACGTGTACACACCTAATCGACAAGCGTATCTTCTATGCCCTTAGGGTCATTCTCTTTCTGCATTTAAAATTTGTGGGAGCACGTCGCCCCTTCGGGGCGTTTGGTTGGTAGGATAAACAGTAACACCGGCGCGTTCCATCGGAACGCTTCGTGAAATGTGAAAGTTTAATCTGCCCTTATTAACTCAACGCATCATGAAAAATGATACCCAGGCTATGCCTGTTACCGCTGTGCAGCGGACTAACCCCATGCTTCATATTAACCCGGTGATAACCCTTTGCACCTTTAGCAGGGCGGAAGTTTGTAGTGAAGATAACCATATCGCCCCTATCGGGCACCAGCACATTGGCTTTTGATTGCGCCCGTGGTATTTGTTCTGTTATACAAATTCGCCGCCTGTAAAATCTTCATTGGCCTGGTTTAACACAAACACCATTTGCATAGGGAAATATACCTCGCCGTACAGATCCTGGTGCATGGTATTAAACCCGCCCCGCCCGTATTTTAAAATAAGCGCGGTTGGTTTTAGCTGGCCGTTATCATGGCTCAGTTGTTTCATCTCCGCATGTGTTAGCGGGAAGCTTTTGTCAATGCCCAGTTCCTGCATCCATGCATTAGCCACTGGTGCAATATTGGGATAAACGTTTTCCCGTAATTCATTTATAACAGCGGGCAAAGGGTAATCATAGTATTTATACTCACCGCTGCCATACCGGTAACGATCCATATTAACCGTTTTGCGGTAGTTGCCGTTATCGTAATTATCAATCAGGGTATCGCACTCCTGTTTGTTTAAAATGGCCTTTACAATTACAAATCCTTTGTCGTGCAGTGTACGGGTAATTTGCTCCCAGTTAATTGCGGCTATCCGGTCCGATATTTCAGGAACTGACATCTTAGGTGTTTCCATAAATTCAATTTATTCAAAACTGCAACTATTGTTACATCATAAGAACCCGTTTCTTGCGGAGTTTCTTATGGTGTGAATACATGCTTACAGACCTTTAATAAATTTACTATCAAAATTTAAACGAGAAAACAGGGATGTGGTTAACATATTAGTCCATCATCCAGCGGTTACGCACACATCTGTCGCATTTATATCTTTTAAGCGGTAGCCAAAACAGTAATGTTTTCATTAAAAAAGTTCGCCGGATCCTTTGCATATCCGTTTTAAGGCCTTTGCCACAGGCACAGGGGGGTACCTTTTTCACAGGTATGGGTTGAGAGATAGATGTCATTATCAGGGGTATTTATAATAGACGAGAAACCTATAGTATCCCGCCTATTTGTATTACAGGCAAAAATACTGGCTGTTTATTAACATAATATTAAGATGCAGGCATAATATTATACCATATTCAATTAAAAATTCCCGGGTAATTATTTTACTGCCGTCGGTTCTGTTCTATTTCTGCTCGGCATCTTAGTACATCCCTGTATAATATCATAATGCCGTTATCTTTGCTGATAACGGCATATAGTTATCCATTTTAATTCTGCGAATCCAGATACAAAGCAGCAGCACCTATAATACCGCTATTATGCAGTTCTGAAATTTCTATTTTAATCTTTTCGACAGATCCCGGGAAGGCAAATGTTTTTATCTCATCCCACATGGCGGTTTTAAAATATTCAAACCCGTGGCGGGCCGATCCGCCCAGCACAATAAGCTGCGGATCGTATGTGTACATCACCATTTTTATGGCGTACCCAACATGTTTACCAAACTCCTGATACAGACTCAGCGCTTCCGCATCTCCTTTTTGGGCGTTTTGGAAAACCTGCTGCCCGTTTACACCTTTTGTAAGAGTAAAAAATGAGCCGCTTGCGTGATACTCTAAAAGGTTGGCTTCATAAGGTAAAAAGCCAAACTCGCCGGCGCCGCAGTTAGCCCCCGCATATAGGTGCCGGTTTATAATAACACCTGCCCCAAGGCCGGTGCCCATGGTTAAACCTATTACAGATGAGTATCCTTTTCCCTTCCCGTAATAGTATTCACCAACGGCAAAGCAATTGGCATCGTTATTTACATAAACCGGCAGGTTATACCGTGCCTGCAGTATTTTCTTCAGGTGTACTTCTTTCCACGAAGGGATATTCAATACATTGTAAACTATCCCCTGCTCTACATCAACTATACTTGGTACGCCTATCCCTATGGCAAGGATATCGCCATGCATTAAAAGTTTATCAACTACCAGGTATATATCTGCAAGCACTTCATCAACGGTACCGTCGCTTTTTATTTGCAGTGCCTCAATAGCCGATACCTGCCCATCCTCAACCACCGCGCCCCTAACGTTTGTTGCCCCTAAATCTATCCCTATAATTTTAGTACCTGCCATGCTTTATATTACTATCAATTTCTTTTAAAGATCTGTAATGCTTCGTTATTTCTTGCTACTAATATATACGTTCCTTTTACTGTTTTTATCTGTTTTATATCCCTTACCTCGCCTGTTAAAAACAAGCCTGTATTTGCAGGTGCGGTAAAGGTAAAATTACGCGCGCCGTTGCCAAGCAATGTTACACCGTAGCTGGCATCGTAACGCCCAACCTCAGGTTTTAACCCATAAAAGTTTCCGCCCAGGAAGATATCATTCTTATTGTCGCCATTCAAATCGGTGTTTAGTGCCGCAAACACGGGCGAAAATTGCGAGCGTTGCGGCAAAGCTACCATGGTAAAATTACCATGCCCATCATTATAAAAAACGGATGATTGTGTTTGCTCCACTGTTTTTACAACCGCTTTACCCAACTGGTCTTTATCCAACAATTCATCAATACTTATGCCCGCATATTGTTTGTAATGCAGGAATTTCTTTTTCAGCAAAGGCATTTCGGCCATCATCTCTCCGTACAGGTTAAAAGGGTAAGCCTTCCCATCACTTTTAAAAGTAACCAGGATGCTTTCTTTACGGCCATTACTGTCAAAGTCGCCAATATATAGCTTTGCCGGATGGTTTTTATCGGCACGCAGTTTACTGTTTAAGCCGTTATTGCCTGCAATAAGGTCTAAGGTGCCATTGTTATCTACATCGGCAATGGTAAGCGAGTTCCACCAGCCCGAAGAGTATTGAACTTCCTGTACCTTTTTCAGTTGCCCGCCCCTGTATTTAAATACCGTGAGCGGCATCCAATCGCCTACCACAATCAGTTCTTTTTTTCCGTCACCGTCAACATCCGCCCATTGCGCGTCGGTAACCATGCCTGTATGCTGCAATTCGGGCGCAAGGGTTTGGGTAACATCGGTAAAGTGGCCTTTGCCATCATTCTTTAGCAAGGCACTTACCGGGCTTGTTCCATATTCGCCGGGGATGCTACGTGCGCCAACAAAAATATCAGCGTGGCCATCGCCGTCAAAATCATTAGCGCGTACGCAGGATGCATTCATATTCAGCATAGGCCAGCCATTAAAACTGCGCGTAAAATTGCCCTTGCCATCGTTAATATATAAGCGGGTTGATAAATAAGACGACGCCTGATGAATTTCGTTACCACCGGAGGCTACGATCAAGTCCTTATCGCCATCGTTATCAACATCAACAAACTCAGCGCCAACATCCTCATTCTCGCTATCCTGCTCAAAAGCAAACTGCCTGCTTCGTACAAAAGTGCCGTTAGGTTTTTGGATGAATAATTTAGCAGTATCGCCTGCAGCGCCGCCAACAAAAAAGTCCTGTAAACCATCGCCATTTACATCATCAACAGCAAGTTTAGGGCCTTCGGTTGACAGCATTTTGGGGATCAGGATCTCGTTATCAAAATCGATATAATTATTCTCGTGGTGTACAATGTCTTTAGATATTACAGAAGAGGTAATATTGGCATAAAGCGTTTTACCTGCAACCGGATAGATCTTTTGCGTTAAGGCGCTCTTCTGATCGAGCGTGATGGTTGTATTTACTTTCAGCCCGGTAAGCTTTTGAACTTTCATATTTGACCATAACACCTCCAGGCTGTCAATTTCTTTACTATTGCCAATGCCAAAGCTGAGGGTTAAATCAACACTGCTTTGAAAGCCCCTTGCGGGCATTTGCTCTACTATTTGTTTTTGCCCTTTTGTGTAGATGGTTACCCTGCTGCCAATGCCGAATGTATTTGGGGCAATACCCTTTAGCTGCACTTTCAGGTAATTGGTATGATACCGCTCACTCGTCATGTTTCGATATACAAAGGCTTCCATATTCTCGTTATTCACCACCAGGTCAATATCGCCATCGCCATCAAGATCACCGTAAGCCGCCCCGTTGCTAAAGCCTGGAGTAGCTAAGCCAAGCTCGTCACTTTTATTTTTGAAGGTTAAGTTTTTTTGGTTGATAAAAGCATAATTAGCCACCGGGTTAACCGGCATTTTATTAATAAAGTGCTTATAGTTAAACCCGCCGTTTACTATTTTAGCCCGGGTTGAATCGTCGCTGAAGTAGTTTAAAAAATCCTGGTCGGTGAGGTCTTTACTAATGCCGTTACAAACAAAAATGTCCTTCCATCCATCGTTATTAAAATCAAAGCTCAGTGCGCCCCAGCTCCAGTCGGTTGCTTCAACACCCGCCATATCGGCAATTTCGCTGAAGGTGCCATCGCCGTTATTTAATTGCAGGCAATTTTTTTCATACTGATGATGAAAATCGCTTTGTAGTTTGGCGTTAAACACATCGTAGCTATCAAACTTGGTAGTGGTTTTTAACCGGTAGTCCGATTCGGGGAGCATATCGGTAGTAAATATATCAAGGCGGCCATCATTATTTATATCGGCCATGTCAGATCCCATCGAGGCCAGGCTAACATGCTCCATGGCTTTTTTTACCTGCTCTTTAAAAGTACCGTTCTGTTGGTTGATGTACAGGTAATCGTGCTCAAAAAAATCGTTTGAAACATAAATATCAGGCCAGCCATCATTATTTACATCGCCAACCGTTACGCCAAGGCCAAAGCCTATTTCGCTGCCGTAAATACCGGCCTGCTCGCTTACGTCGACAAAGTGCCCGTTATTATTACGGTATAAACGATGCCCGTTGGTTTTGCTGCGGATATTGCGCATGCCCGGGCTATAGTTAAAGCTGCTTATAGGCCTGAAACTATTGGTCAGGATAAAACAATCCAGGTCACCGTCATGGTCATAATCAAAAAAGGTTGCCTGTGTTCCTATCCCGGTATCATCAAGCCCGTACTGGTGGGCCATTTCTTTAAAGGTGCCGTTTTGCTGGTTAATATATAACTCGTTGGCGCTTTTGGTGCCATCCTGGTTACCGCTGTTTGATATGTAGATATCCAGCCAGCCATCGCCGTTAACATCGGCCATTACCACACCGGTATGCCAGCTGTTAATGCCGGTTATGCCCGCTTTTTCAGATATGTTATCAAACTTCCAGTTCCCTTTGTTCAGAAACAACTGGTTTTTACCCTCGTTTGAGGTGAAGAAAATATCGGGCCGGCCATCATTATTGATATCGCCAATGGCAACACCGCCGCCGTTATAAAAATTACGAAAGTTGAAAATATTGAGTTTACCGTCATCAACAACCTTATTGTTAAAGCTGATGCCCGTTTGCTGCGACAGCATTTGCTGAAAAAGCGGTGGCCCGTTGGGAGTGCTTTTTTGCTTACACCCGGCTAATACAACTAAAAAAATGCTGAAGAAATAAACTCTTGTTTTCATACTCAAATTATATTCAAAGGGCGGCCTTTCGGCCACCCTTTTGAATAATTAATCAAACCAATCTCAAATCTTAAAAAGGCGCGTAACCGGGGTTTTGCACCAGGTTAGGGTTTGCCGTATGCTGGTTAACCGGGATAGGGAAAATTTCCCAATGCTTATCAGCATCCTGTAGTTTTTGCGGTTTGCGGGCATTGGCAAAAGTACCAAAGCGGATAACATCCTGTCTTCTCCAGTTTTCCCAGGCCAGTTCGCGCCCACGCTCATATAAAAGGTTATCAAGCGTCAAATCGCTCATTGCCCAGGCATACTTTTGCACACCACTGTAGGCACGCATACGGATCTGGTTCACATATCCCAGATCGATGTTTGAAGCGCTTCCGTTACGTACCGCGGCTTCGGCCCTCATTAGTAATACATCGGCCAGGCGGAAGATCACCATATCATTACTCTGGCTGGTTTGTACGCCAGGATTAGGCCAGTATTTTACACTTCTTAACCCCGCTAAACGGAAACTGGCAGCCGGGCTGCTAATGTCGTTAAAATCAGGATTAAACGCCAGATCTAAGCCTGTAAGTGCGTCCTTAATTTTCAATGTAGCATCGGTACTGTTGCTTAATACATTGGCATTAGGCGGATAAGTTGCTACCTCGGCATATTGCTGGCCTATAATGAACTGACCGGCACGCTCATCATTGTAGGTACGGTAAGTATTTTTACCCCTAACCGAGTAGGTTGATGTGGTATCGAAATGACTATAAAACTCGGCATTGGTACAATAGCCATTCCAGCCACCACCAGCTATCTGGTAATTTTTATCGTTTTGATAGTGCAGTGATTGTGCAGCCCAGTTATTACCACCAATGTTGATGTTATCAAAAGGTACAACAAATATGTTTTCTTTTGAAGTTTGATTCTCCTGGGCAAAATTGTCAAAATAATTACCCGAAAGGCTGTACCCGGCATTGATAACAGAATCGCATACGGCGATGGTTTCCGGATACCTGGTAATGCCTACGTATTGGTTAGAGTTAAGATATAGCTTTGCCAGTATGCAAAATGCCGAATATCTGTTTAGGCGGCCATAGGTATTTAAGCTTTTATCTGTTGAAAGTAAGCCCTTATTTTCTTTTATCTCTTTCTCAACAAAATCGTAAACCTCTTTACGTGTGCTGTTTTTTACCGCGTTTGGATTGGTGTTAAAATCGGTAACTAACGGTACGTTACCATATAGGTCCATTAACCAGTAATAATATAGGGCACGCAGGGTCTTCAACTCCGCGTTAATGGCCGGTAAGGTTGGCGGCGCGGGTTTAAGGTTATTTACAATGCTCAAAATAAAGTTGATCTTGGTGACGCCCGAGTACAGGTCGTTCCAGGTATCCTGCACTTGCTGTGTCTGCGCGTTCCAGGTGTGGGTAAACAACTGTATGTGCTGGCCGGCTGCCAGCCAGTCGTTACCCCTTGCCGGTACAACCAGCTCGTCTGACGGTTGCTCCTGCAGATCGTGGAAGTTACCATCGGGTATATTCCTTAATTGCGAGTACGCCGGTGCTATACCTGCGGCAATCTGATCGGGGGTTTGCCAAAAATTCTCATTCTGCACCCGGCTGTAAACCTCCGGCTCAAGCTTTTTACAGCTGCTACTTATGCACAGAGCCAGTACGATACCCAGTTTAATATATTTGTTTGAATATTTCATTTCAATTGATTTGTTGGTTTATAGATTTGATTATTTAAAAGCTACGCTTGCCCCCAAAATGAATGTTTTGCTTTTAGGGTAGTAACCGTATCCATACATATTAGCATCGATATAAGCCTGGGCCGAGTCGCCGTTCACTACCTCAGGGTCCATGCCTTTGTAAGGAGTAAATGTTATCAAATTGGTCCCTGTAACGTATAGCCTTAAACTCTCAAGCCCTTTCACCTTATTAAATGTGTAAGAGAAGGTTACGTTATCAAGCTTTAAGTATGATGCATTTTGCAGCCAGTAATCAGATGCCGTTTGCGAACCGCGGATGCCGTTAGTAAGGGCATTTTTGGTAACGTTGTTACCCGGCAACCTGCCGTAATTGCTCACTATGTTATCATAGTTGTTAAATAACTTCTGGCCATAAACGCCACGTAAAAAGAAGTTAAACGACAGTTGCTTGTAGTTAAAAGTATTGCTTATACCATAATTAAATTTAGGGGAAGGGTCTATATAGTTATATTTTGCTTTGGTGATATCAGCCACTTTGTTTCCATCAGCATCATAGTAAAGCTGGTTGCTGTTTGTAGAAGGATCGACAGCCGGGCTTAGGCCTGCAAATTTTGGCAGGTAAAATACATAAGGTGATTGCCCTACAGTAAGGTATGTTAAGTAGTTATTCTGATAACCACGGCCCTGGGCAACGCCAATTGGCACTTTATCTGTAGAAATTTGCGTGCCGTTAAATGTACCCGACAGGCTGGTTATAGTTGTTTTGGTAAAGGTTATCTGGCCTGACGTTGTCCATGAAAAACCGCTTCCTCTTACTACATCGCCTGTTAGCTGAACTTCCACACCTTTGTTTCTCAGGTCGCCTACGTTGGCCAGTATAGAGTTGTAAACATATGGCGGAACAGGCACGGTGTAAGTAAACAGCAGGTCTTTTGTTTTATCATCAAATGCGTTAACACTACCCGATAACCTGTTGTTAAACATGCCAAAGTTAAAGCCTATGTTTTTACCTACCCTGCGCTCCCATTTCAGATCGGGGTTGGCATTTTGGTTTGGTGTGTAGGAGTCAGGGTACTGGTTTGATGCATTACCGGGCGTGTAGAAACGGCCACCGCTACCTAATGTTAAAAGTGTGCTGTATGGTGTAATTGCATCCTGGTTACCCACTATACCGTAACCCGCGTTAATTTTCAGCTCATCAAGCCAGCTTACATCTTTTAAAAAGCTCTCGTTTTTTACACGCCACGCTGCCGATACCGACGGGAAAGTACCCCACCTGTTATTAGCTCCAAATTTATTAGACCCATCGCGCCTTACACTGGCGGTAAGGTAGTAGGTAGAATTGTAGTTGTAAACAGCCCTCGCCAGGTACGATTCTATCAAAAACCTTTCTTTATAAGAAGCTATTGCATTTTTTGCAGAGTTGCCTGCGCCCAGGTTATTGTTTGTTAAATCCTCAACCAAATATTCCTGGCCTGCAGCACTAAAGTTGCTGTTCACAAAATCGTTATACTCATATACCAACGTTCCGCTCAGGTGGTGCTTTCCAAAATCTTTCAAAAAGTTAAGGTGTACATCGGCCTTCTTAGAGTCGATATTGCCGTTTATCTGGTTAGCGCTGTTCTTATTCCCTACACCCGGCAATACGGGTTGAAAAAAGCCGCTTTGAGTATTTAAATGAGATATAGACCCTTGTGTACCTACAGTAAGGAAGCTTAATAATTTATAATCTGCTTTGGCAAATAACTGCGTCAAATAATCAGTTGATGTATTGGTTTGCAGCATTTGCTGGGCAACAGGGTTTTGCTCATGATAATCTAAATAACCAAAATAGCTGCCATCCGCGTTTTTTACCGGGAAGGTTGGCGGCGTAGCGTTTACATATTCAAAAATATTATAATCGGCAAGTTTGCGGTTATTTTGGTTATATGATAAACTGGTTTGTATAGTAAGTTTATCATCAAATGATTTATTCTCTGCATTAAACCTTAGTCCAATTTGTTCTTTACCTGTATTAATAACAATACCCTGCTGGTTCATGTAGTTCAACGAAGCGCGATAGGTAAATTTCTCTGTTCCGCCTGATATGCCAAGGTTATTGCTGTGTGTAAAACCGGTACGGGTAATAGCTTTAAGCCAATCGGTATTAGCACCTTTATCTAAAGCCGTAATGGTTTGCTGATCGATGCCAGGCACGTCTTTTACAGCGGCCCGCCACTCATCTGCAGACAGTAAGTTAAAATCGCCTCTTAGCTTATCTATCCCAACGTAGCCATTATACTCTACTTTGGTTGTACCCGCTGCGCCTTTTTTGGTATTAATAATAATTACACCGTTTGCGCCCCTTGAGCCATAAATAGCGGTTGCAGATACATCTTTTAAAACATCATAAGAGCTAATATCGCTTGCTGAGATATTTGAAAGCTGGTTTGGGTTATCAAGTGGTATCCCATCAACAACTATTAACGGTGTTTGGCCGCCGCTTAATGATGTTTGGCCCCTAAGCCTTACAATTAAGTTTGCATTAGGGTCGCCGCCGGGTTGGGTAATAGCAAGGCCGGCTACCTTACCCTGTATTTGCTGTAGCGGGTTACTAATTACACCGGGGCTAAAGTCTTTTGCGGTAACATTAGCCACCGCGCCTGTAAGGTCTTTTTTACGGGCGGTTCCGTAACCAACAACCACAACAGCGTTTAATGATTGTGCGCTCTCAAGCAAGGTTACGTTTACTGTACGCTGCCCGGTTAGTGCAATTTCTTTTGGCGTGAAACCTACAAATGAAAAACGAAGGGTTTTAGCGTTCCCTGTATTAATTGAATATTTTCCATTTATTCCGGTTGCGGTTACACCGGTACCGCCTACTGCTGTAACGGTTACCCCTGGCAATGGTGCGCCCCGGTCGTCAGTAACGGTACCGGTAACCGGCCCATCCTGACTAAATGCAAAAAAAGATCTTACTAAAAAAACGACCAGTAAACAGGCGCTTTTTAAATACTTTCTGATGTTCATAAATTTGGATTTAAGGTTAAATAATTGGTGTGGGACAATGCTGATTTTTATGAACCAGTATGTACCAGTTCACAATTATAATAATTTATTTTTTAATAATCCAATAATTAGAATCGATTTTATGTTAAATATTTTTTAGCGTTTTTAATGTTGAAATAACATTTAAAAAGATATTCAAATGTGCGCGGGGCAAACTCGTAATCAGCCACTAAGCTTTACAATGCATAGTTGCCTGGTTAATTATTTTTTTAATAATAACAAGGGGGCAACTGAATAATGCCCGGGCAATAAATGAGGAAGAAAGTTGGGTGTACGCGGATTTTAAAGGAATTAAATTATGACGGAAAAACGCCATCATTTTAAACAAGGAGCTGTTAAAACCCGTACCGGTTTATTTAATAAACCGGATAGATAAGCTGCATTTTTATTGCCGCTGTATTTAATGCAGAATTGTAAGGATACTTTTCCATTGGCAGCGCAACTTTGCTCATCTTTTTATCGGTTATGTATTTATCCATGGCCGCATATAGTTTATTAATGGCGGCGGCAGGGCCTTCATAGTCTCCTACCAGCAGCTTGCCCCCTGCCGGAAACTTCAAAATTTCAAAACTATCTTTAGCCTTGAACGCTTCGGTTACCGAAACACCCACTGCTATTTCAATATTCTTACTATCCACCGGAAAATAGGATACGTAATAATAATCCCTTTTGAAGGAGATGTTATTATCCGTTAAATACTGGTTAAGTTCTTTTACCATCTGCGGAATATATGCCGCGACATTCTCTTTGGCAACCATTTTACGATAAAGACATAAAAGCGGATCGCTCACCAGTGTTTTTCTTATTGGATAACCGTATAAATTTGATGGGTTTTCGGCAAAAGCCTTTAGGTTATTTAGCTGATCCTGAACCTCATCTTTACCGGTGAATTTCGCTTTCAACCATTCAAACCCGGTTGTGCTTTTAGTCCACTCAATTTGAGTAAGGATATCGGAATTGGCCGGTCTTAAGGTGATATACTGGGCGGATGCATGGCGGTTTTCCGGCTTTTGCAGCACAAAAGCAGCAGGGCTATTGATATGTAAACTAAAACCTTTGTTAGAGATCAGCTTGTCCCATTTTTCCCATTTTTGAAAATCGGACAACTGCGCGGACAGGTCAAATATGGAAACTTTTATCAGGGACTTCCGGGTAATATTATAACGAAAAAATCCTGCTGTAGCTATAAGCGCTACAACTATCAGCAGGATAAGGAAAGGCCATTTAAATTTCATCCGTTCAATATAGCTACCATAGCCCTTATTTCCTCTTCAACAGAGATGTAAACGCTGCCATAATCGCTGATGCGGGTATTGATGTAAGTAAGCGGGTTTTTTGCCTGCGCCCTGGCCGATGCATGGAACTGCGTGGCATTACTCTCGGCTATCAGCTGTTTCAGGTTTGATGATTTAACACCTGCGCCCGGCATAATAATAATACGGCCGGCAGCCTGCTTTACCAACTTGCCAAGGGTTTCGCCGGCATCGGGCGCGGCGCTTTCCTGGCCCGAGGTTAACACACGCTCGCAGCCACATGCAATAATATCCTCTAAAGCTTTATACGGATCGGGCGTACCATCAAAGGCACGGTTACAGGTTACCCCCATTGGGCCCGCCCAATCAACAATGCGTTTAAGCCACTCGGTATCAATTTCGGCGTTAATGGTTTGCGTGCCAACCGATATACCATTACAGCCTAATTCCTTACATATTTCAATCTCTTTTTTGATAATATCGTACTCGTTAGCATCGTAATAATAATTGCCTGATCGCGGGCGGATAATGGGGTACAGATCAATAGAGATCTTTTCGCGTACCTGTTTTATGGTGCCATAGCTTGGTGTTGTGCCGCCTTCAACCGGGTTATCGCATAACTCAACTCTTACTGCCCCCGCACGCTCGGCAATAATGCACGATTGAATATTAAAAGCGCATACTTCAAGAACTCTTCCTGACATTTTTGGTATAATTTTTTATTTATGAATAATAACTTTTTGCAGGGATAACCTGGTCAATCGAATTGCTCCGCACCGAATACGAGAAGCCCGGCTGTAAACTATAACCACCAATTTCTCCCTGTTTGTTTAGCGCAATAAACGCCACCTGTATAGTTTTTGAACGTTCGGGGCCGCGCTGTACTATCCGTTCTACCGCTTTTTTGCAAGCCTCTTCGGGTTTCAGGCCCTGCCTCATCAGTTCAACCACCAGGTGCGAGCCCACAATACGGATCACCTCCTCGCCCACGCCCGATGCGCTTGCTGCGCCAACCTCATTATCTACGTACAACCCCGCACCGATCACAGGAGAATCGCCAACACGGCCATGCATTTTATAGGCAAGCCCGCTGGTTGTACATGCCCCGCTTATATTGCCGTTTGCATCCATAGCCACCATCCCAATGGTATCGTGATTTTTTGGGCCTCCGGGCATAGGGTCGGTCTTTTTATCATACAAGCGGTTCTCAATGTTCATTTCGGGGTTATATTTGGATGTTTTTAACCACTCCTTCCAATCCTTTTTACTTTTATCGGTAAGCAGGTTTTTCCTTTTAAACCCGTTTGCCAAAGCAAATTGCAAGGCCCCTTCACCAGCCAGTATAATATGGGGCGTTTTCTCCATCACCAGCCTGGCTACAGATATTGGATGAACAATATCCTCCAAACACATTACCGAACCGCAGTTGTAATTCTCGTCCATAATGCAGGCGTCCAGCGTTACGTAACCGTCCCTGTCGGGCAAACCGCCATAGCCAATGGTTTGGTTGGTTTCGTCTGCCTCCGGAATTTTCACACCGGCCTCAACTGCATCAAGCGCCCTGCCGCCTTTTTCCAGTACATTCCAGGCACCCACATTGGCTGTTTTTCCGAAATCCCAGGTAGATAGCACTACCGGGCTTCCTTTAACAGGCTGTTTAATCTCATTAACTACGGCCAGCGTATTTTTTGGGGCCAGCATCGCTGCCGACCCCAATATACTAACCCCCAAAAACTTTCTGCGTGTTTGCATTACTTTTTGAATAAATTATTTGATAGGAATATTCATGCTGATGGTTTGCGCACCTTTTACGGTTTCCTTGCCACCGCTTGCTGTCCAGTTACCTTTATTTACTATTACGTTTTGCGGCAGGTTACCGGTCTCTGTAAACTTAAGATCAAGCTTGGCAGAGTTACCGCTTTTATCAACCACTAACGATAAGTTGATAGGACCAAAAGGCGTACGTATACCGTTTAATTTGGTTGCCGCACCGGGGATAGTCCACTGCTTGGGCAGGCCTTCAAACAAGCTCAGATCCTTCCCACGGTCAAGCTGTATCATGTGTACAACCATCCTGATAAATTCGGCACTGGCCCAGTTGTGTGGCATATCGCCTACCTCGTTGTTGCCTTTACCCTGTGGTTTTTGTTCCTCGCGCCATACCATAGTTGGCGACGCGTGGTTACCAAAATCATATAACACCCTGGGTACTTCTTTGCCACGGCCCAACCACTGCAGGGCATGGCCGTAAAAAGAGCTGAAGTATGTCCACAAGCCGTTATCCATCCAGCCGGTAGAGATCACCAAACCTTCTACCTTGTGGTCGCTCAGCATATCAACCGTACCTTCGGCCATTTTCCTTGCTTCGGGGTCATCATCAAATACCATACCCGGGTATACCGACTGGCAAAACGCCCACTGGCCTCTTTGCGGCTCCTTATCCTGTTCATTTTTGATCAGTACAGGCAGGTAAGTATTGCCTTTATCATCTTTACGCAGGTCTTTGCGGGCCATGGTCATAAACTTGCCGTAAAAATCGTCGTACTGTTTTTGCCAGGTTGCTGCCTCATCGTTTTTACCGATCCATTTGGCTGCCCATATAGCCCATTTCATACCGCCAAGGCTCCATTCGGTGTTTGAGTAATCGTTACCATGCTGTATACCGCCGTCAACGTTACCATCAGGCAGCAGGGTGTAATATGGTTTCGACGGATCTTTCATAGCCAGATCACGCAGGTAGTTTATGCGTTTGATACAACCTTCAATAACACTCCAGTTTTGGCGGAGCCATTCTTTATCCTGCGTTAACATGGCATGCCTTGTTAACATAAACAGCACCAGGCCATTCTCTTTGTGGAAGGTGGTAATCATCTCAAAACCACCATCGGGCAACTGGTAATGGGTTAAGTAATCAATACAGCTGCGTACATCTTTGGTATAGCCAAGCATCGTGGCTACTTCCAGTAGGAAGCTGCCATCTGCCAGCCATAAGCCGCGATATTCGGTTGGGCCAACGTGGAACGATTTATTGCCTTTACGGATATCCCTCGCCTGAAAGATGTTTCTTAAGCTGCCCTCAACCATATCCTGCACACCGGCATCAGGTACAGAAATGGCCGTAGCCGACGGGCTGTTTTTTTGCCACCATGCCTTAGCTGTAGCTAACCCCTTTTGAGATGCCGGCACATTGGCTACCTCCACTTTTGAAGGAGAGAAGAAGCGGCTAACAGTAACAGTATAGCTTTTTTCCTGCCCGGCTGCCAGTTCAACCGGTGCAAGCGCAACAGTATATTTATTAACCGAATCTTTTTTAAGACCGGCAATAGCCTGCGATGCGGTTACGGTTGTTTCGTCGCCTACCTTTAGGTTGTTGCCTTTTTGTTTTACCGGTTCAACACCAGCATAGCGCAATACAGGGCTAAATGTTTGGCTGGCCGATGTGGTGTTCTTTACCTTCACCAGGATGTGGTAACGGCGCTGGGGCATAGGCACACTTGCGGCACGTGCATACAGCACCGCTGTTTTGTTTGCCGCGCCGGATATAATACTTGCTGCAGCCGGCGCCTGGTTACGGAATAACCAAAGGCCGTTTACAAACGAGTTCCTGTTTTTGGCACCCGGTTTATTGGTTACCACAATGGTTAAGATCCCGTCCTTGTTAACATCCTTCGCGTCGAGATAATAAACGCCCGGTTTACGGAAACCAAAATCTTTAACAGGATC